>Ga0207658_10000006_pt1 | contig 392309 bp, 346 predicted proteins | sample KBSS33metaG_FD_184322 | JGI IMG/M metagenome (GOLD analysis project Ga0207658, IMG submission 184322) | Switchgrass rhizosphere microbial communities from Kellogg Biological Station, Michigan, USA - KBS S3-3 metaG (SPAdes) (version 2) | ecosystem: Host-associated > Plants > Roots >... | reverse complement strand
CGCGGTTCCGAGTCCCTCCGCAGGGAGGGACTCTTTTCGCGCCCGCGCGTCCGGGCTCGCGAGAGCGTTCCGCCTCCGTCGACGGCTCAAGCCGAGCCGTCGGCCGAGTCGCCGGTGTGCTTCCACAGTCCGCGCCTGGCGCGAGCTGCTTCTTCCGATTCCGATGCGGTCGTCGATCGACGCCGCCACCGATGTGCCGCCGAAGTGGGCGACCGACCGGTTGATCGCGATGCGCACATGCTCGCGCTACGCCGCGTCGGCACGGCTCGCCTCGGCGACGACCCCGGGCTGAGACGACCACGGGCCGATCGGCACGATCAGATCCGATTCCTGCGCGGCGCTGTCGATGGGCTCGACACGCGCGCAATGGTGCTGCCTCGCGCAACCGGCACAGGGCGAGCCGAGACGAGGCAGATGCGGGCCTTGGCATCAAAGAATGCCCGATAGCGCCGCCTCTCGAGCGACCGATCGCTTCACAATTCTTGACGAGTGTGTGATGCCGATGAGCGGCGCATTCGAGCCAACACGAATGCTGCGCGAATGGCGCGCGAATCAGAATTTTCCGCGCGGCGCCTAGGCTCGCGTGCAACTCGCGCCCGATGCGGATGGTGCGCGAGCGAACACCGCGCCGATGCCATCGCAAGGCCAGCGCGCATGCCTCCGGTCGTCCACTCTTCTTCCAGGAATCACTATGCGTCCTTCTTCGCTTGCAGTCGCCATTGCCATGGCAGGCTGCGGTACCGTCCACGCGGCCGGCACTTTCATCACGCTGCAGACGCGCGGCGCGCAGACCACCAAGGTGTCGCAGAACGGCGAGTATTTGTCCGCCTACGTCCGCGGCACCGGCGGCGTTCGCTGGACGCGCTCGACCGGTGCCGAAGAACTCGTGCCGGACATGGACTTCTCGAACGGCATCAACAATCTGGGTACGGTTTCCGGCGCTGTTCCGGTCGATGGCGGAATCGACAACGGCGGTCTCGACATTCCGGCGCTGTCGCCCGTAAGCGCGTCCGCACCTCACGTGCTGACGCTGCCGGCGGGCGTCGCCAACACCGAGGTCTTCGACGTGTCGGACGACGGCACCGCCGTCGGCATCGCCTTCGACAGCGACTACGTGACGACGGCCGCGTACTCCTGGACGGCGGCAGGCGGTGCGATCGAACTGCCGGTCGACAACGCGGCGGGCGGCACGCGAGCGAACGCGATCAGCGCCGACGGTCGCGTCGTCGCCGGTTTCAACGACGGCACCAACGGCTTTCGCCGCGGCGTGGTCTGGGTCGATCGCATCGCAACCTATGTACAGAAGCCCGACGGCGCGTCGCTCGGTGCGGCGAATGCGGTCAGCGGCAACGGCGCGTTCGTCGTCGGCACGGACTACCCCATGGCTGACGGAAGCAAGGCGAGCTGGCGCTGGAACGTCGAGACCGGCGAGGTCACGCCGATTCCCGGTATTCCGTCCGTCTTCGGGGTCAGCGACGACGGCCAGACCGTCGTCGGCGCGACGGGGCAGTTCGACAGCCCGTCCGTGCGGTTGTTCATCTGGACGGAGGCCGGCGGTACCCAGCCGTTTTCCGACTACCTGACCGCGCAAGGCGTGAACATCCCGCTGCCGCTGCCCTTGAAAGGGTCGCTGACGAGCGTTTCCGGCGACGGATCGACGATCGGCGGCTGGCTCTACACCAGCGCCGGCATCCGATCGTTCGTGGTCCTTCTGAACCTGCCCGATCGGATCTTCGAGGACGGCTTCGATACCGCGCCTTGAGAGGATCGCGCATGGGCGACAGCGCGCGGCGTCGAAGCCCGTTCGGACTCCTGCGGGTAGAAAGCCGGAGTGCCGTCGGAAACGGCCGCCCTCTGCGAAGGTCGTTTCTTTTCGCGCCGGTAGGGCGCCGGCGAGCGAACGGCTTCAGGCCGCCGGACGCTCGGCAGGCCGCAACAGATAGGCCAGTGTATCGATGCTGTCGGTGATCCGATCGAGCGCCTGCGCGACGGCATCGGCGATGACCCGCGCCTCGTCGTCCTTCGCGGCGGTGTCGAGGTGCGCGGCGAGTTCGCGCTCGGCTTCGCGCAGCGAGACGATCTGCGGCGGCGAGCCGGTGCGCAGGCTTTCGACGAGCGCGGCGAGACTGGCGTCGACGCGGCGCCCGAACGCGAGCACGCGCTCGCGCTCGGGCAGCGCCTGGGTGTCGAGCAGCACCGCCTCCAGCGCCATGCCGGCGCGGACGAAGCGGTTCGCGTTGGCGAACACGCCCTCGGCGAGCGCGATCAGGGCGAGATCGCGCTTCGGTTCGCCGCGCAGCCGCTCCAGCGACGCCTGCGCGTTCGTGCGCGCCGCGCGCGCCTTCGTGCGCGCGATCATCCGCGCGTCGCGATCGCCGTCGAGCAGCGTCTTCAGGTAGACGGCATAGGTATCGATCATCGTCGCCAACGCCGGCCGCACGCGCAGATGTTCCCAGGTCGGCCAGACCAGATACGCGGTCAGCGCGAGCGCGCTGCCGATCGCGGTGCCGACGCCGCGCGCGTAGAGCAGGTCGCCGGCGGGGACGCCGTCGAACGAAAACAGCAGCACGACCAGGCCGGTCAGCATGGTCACGCCGATGCCGTAGTGCACGGTCGTGAGCAGGCGGAATGCGAAAGCGAACAGCGCGACGAGGGCGACGCGTTCCCACACGCCGCCGAATGCGTAGTGCACCAGCGCCGTGACGAGGACCAGGCCGAGCATCGTGCCGATCACGCGCAGCAGGCCGAAGCTGAAGGTGCCGGCGAAGTCCGGTTTCAGCACGATCGCGGCGGTCATCGGGATCCAGTAGCCGTGCGGCACGCCGGCACTGCGCTCGCCGACGATCGCGATCGTCAAGCAGACGCCGCAGCGTAGCGCATGCCGGAAGGCGACCGAATCCAGGCTCAGGTTCGCGCGCAGGGTCTGCAACGCGCTGCGCGGACGCAGTGCCGGCGGCAGGCGTTCTTCGGCGGCATCGGCGCGCAGCTCGCCGCGGCTGCCGGCGAAATCCGCATTGCGGATCGCCGCGCGCAGCTGGCCGCCGAGGCCGTCCGCGCGGGCGAGCACGATCGCCAGTTCGCGCGGCGCCGCCGCGTCGCGCGCATCGTTGCGCAGGGCTTCCATCGCGGCGTCGAAGCCTTCCATCGCGGCCGCCGCGGCGTGCGGACTGACGCCGCGCTCGAGCGCCGCGCCGATCGCGTCGAGCGCACGCGCGGAGTACTCCAGCACGCGCTCCAGCGTGCGCTTCGCGTCGCCGCCCGGCAGCGTCGCGTGCAGGTCGTTCAAGGTCAGCAGTTCCACGCGGCTGCGTTCGACGATCTCGGCGAGCACGCGGAAGGTCTCCATCACGCTGCCGCGCGCGCGATGCGCGCCATGCAGCAGGTTTTCGACATCGAGCAGGGCCTGCGTGACCGGCGGCGCGGCGTGCGGATCGGCGTGCTGGCGCGCGCTCGCGGCGAGCTGCCGGCAGACGTCGGCGAGCGACTGGCGTTCGGGCCGGTAGCGCTGCAGCGGCCACGCGGCGATCGCGAACAGCATCTGCAGCAGGCCGCCGGCGAGCACCAGCGCGGCAGGTCCCAGGGCGCTCAACGGATCGCGCGGTGCGGCCCCGCTGATCACCAGCAGGATCATGCAGGCGAGACCGGCACGGCCGGCATTCGGACCGAGTGCGACGAGCAGGCCGCCGCTGACGCCGCAAATCAGCGCGGCGAGCGCGAACAGCGGCGTATTGGCGCCGAGCAGATTGCCGGCATAGGCCGAAACGCCGGAGGCGAGGGCGGCCAGCAGCATGCGCTGCATGCGCAGGCGGTACGGTCCCGGCTGGTCGATGAACATCGTGTTCAAGGCGCCGGCGGCCATGCCGAGGCCGATGCCGACGTGCCCGCTCGGAATCGACAGCGCGAGCGGCGCGACGATAGCGACCGTGTTGCGCAGCGCGACGCTGACGGGAACGTCGCGCGGCTTCAGTTGGAACAGGCTGCTGAGCATCCGGGCAGGCGCGGGTGGCTCAGCGGTATTTCTCGGGCGCCGGATTCACATGGCCGCAGGACGCGCAGGTGCGCGCCGGCAGCGAGCGGTAGAAATGCTCGAACACGACCTGGAAATCCGTCTCCACGTTGTTCAGGTGGAAATACTCTTCGTACAGCTTGTGGTTGCAGCGCTCGCAGAACCACATCAAGCCATCCTGCTCGTGCGCGAGGCGCTTGCGCTCGATGACCAGGCCGATCGAATCGGGCATGCGCTGCGGCGAGTGCGGCACGCGCGGCGGCAGGTAGAAGATCTCGCCGGCGCGGATCGGAATGTCGCGCACGCGGCCGTCCTCCTGCACCTTCAGCACCATCTCGCCTTCGAGCTGGTGGAAGAACTCCGGACCTTCCTCCCAGTGATAGTCGGTGCGCGCGTTCGGACCGCCGACGACCATCACGATGAAGTCGCCGTCGATGATGCACTTGTTGCCGATCGGCGGCTTCAGCAGGTGGCGGTGCTCGTCGATCCAGCGTTGGAAGTCGAAGGGGGGCGTCAGGCTCATCGAAACATCCTGCGGACGGCCGCGTCGCGGCCGGGACGGTCGATGATAACGCGCCGCGTCGGCGCGAGGTCTTCAGCGACTCGCGGGCGCGAACGCCGCGATGCACTTCAACTCGATCGCGATCGGCGTCGGCAGCGCGGTGATGCCGAGCGTGGTGCGGCACGGCGCGCTTGCCGGATCGGGAAAGAACTCCGCGTAGATGCGGTTGTAGGCGGCGAAGTCGCGCGCCATGTCGGTCAGGAACACGGTCACGTCGACGAGGTCCTGCCAGCGCGCGCCGCTGGCTTCGAGCACGGCGCGCACGTTGGCGAACACCTGGCGGCACTGCGCTTCGATGTCGTAGCCGGCGAGCGTGCCGTCGGCGCCGTAGACGTTGCCCGGGATCGCGTTCGAGCCCGGCGTGCGCGGCCCCACGCCGGAAAGGAACAAGAGGTCGCCGACGCGGCGCGCATGCGGATAGGCGCCGACCGGAGCCGGGGCGGAAGCGGTCTGGATCGAAGCGGTCATCGAGTCATCGGACATTGCAGGTGGCGGTCGATTGCAGCGAAGGCGGGACCGCCATTGTGGCAGCACAGCCGCGACGGCGAGAACCATCGACTTGCGCACGGCCATCCTTGCCCGGCTCGCCGACGCCGGTGCTCTTTTCGTCGATCGTGACGTCCTGGCTGTAGACGGTGCGGTTGGAGTCGTTCGTCGCGGTCAGGCGATAGCGGCCGGGACGCAAGTACAGGTCGCCGTGCGCGTCGCCGTGACCGGTGATCAGGCGGCCGTCGAGGCCCGCATTGGACTCCACGACCGTCAGCACGAGACGATCGGCCGGGATCGCGTCGGTGCCTTCGTTCGCATAGCGCGCCTCGATCAGGCACGGGAAGTCGCCCTGGCAGAGGCCGCCGTTGACATAGTACGGCTTGCGCAGTCCGCCGAGCTCGAGCCAGGTCGGACGTTCGTCGCGGATCTGGTCGGGCGGGAACACGACGCTGACGTCGTAGGCTTTCGGCTTGAGCGTCCACGGCTCGCCGTGCTTGTCCTCGAAGACGATCGGCGCGGCCGGATGCAGGCTCTGGATCACGGCGGTGTAGTACGGATGGTTCTCGGTGCCGGGGGGATGGTCGATCAGCATGGTTTGCTCGATCGTCAGCGGGTCGATGTCGGCGAGGCGCCGGAAATGCTGCGCCATGCTCTTGCCGCCGAGGTAGCGGCCGTTCTCCTGGATGTGCGCGTAGCCGGCGTTGACGACCAGGCGCGCGTTCGGATCGGTCTTGAACACGCGTTCGTACAGGTTCTTGGCCTGGTCGTACTCGCGCACGTCGCCGTTGCCTTCCTTCTCCGATTCGTAGGCGACCACCTTGAAGCCGAGCTTGATCGCCGTGCGCACCATCTCCGCCGAAATAGGCTCGAGCGTGTAGAAGCCGCTCTTTTCGTTCGCATAGCCGCGCTTCTGCAGATCGGCGTCGCTCTGGTACAGGGTTTCGGCGGCGAAGTGCGTGTAGCCCTCGGCGCGCAGGCGCGGCAGCAGTTCGAGCGTCAGCGAGCGGGTCAGCGGCACGTTGTGCGCTTCGTTGAAGAAGACCGCCTTGCGGTCCTTGGCGAGTTCGGCGATCGCGTCGAGCGCGGGCTTGGCGGTGTAGCTGCCGGCGAGCGGCGAGGGAGCGTCGTCCTTGGCCGCCAGCTGGCGGATCGAATAGGAACCATGTGCGCCGACGTAGTCGCCGACGAAGCTCTGGTACCACGAAAGATATTGGCCGAACACGATGCGGAACGCCTGGTTCTTGTCGCTGCGGTAGGCGTCGCGCATCGTCTTGTACTGGGCGAGCAGGCCGTTTCGCTTGAGCGCATCGGCGTAGATGCGTTCGGAGGCCTCGAACGCGACTTTCTGCTGCTGCTGCCACTGATACGGGGTCAGCGGCTCGGGCGGCGGCGTCTGCGCGGAGGCGCCTGCGGCAAGGCAGGAAAGCAGGACGATCGAGACGGTACTGCGCATCGGACTTCCTCCAGCAGGCGTGGCGCCGGCTTGTTCGCTAGGGACGGTCTGGCGTCGCGAGTCGTCGCCGCTGCCGGCTCATTCGCGTTCGTTCTGGTGGACGCGGGCCAGTGCCGCGGCGGCGGATGCGTCCGTGTCCGATGACGCGTCGACGTGCATGCCGAGGTCGCGCACGCGTCCGTTGCGCAAGCTGTAGATCCAGCCGTGCACGCTGAGCGTCTGTCCGCGATCCCAGGCGTCGCGCACCACCGTGGTCTGGCAGACGTTGACGGCCTGTTCGATCACGTTCAGTTCGCAAAGTCTCGCATGCCGCAGCTGCGGGTCGGCGACGCGGTCCAACGGCTCGGCGTACTTGTGCCTCACGTCGGCGACATGGCGCAACCAGTTGTCGACGAGGCCGAGCCGCTTTTCTTCGAGCACCGCCTGCAAGCCGCCGCAGCCGTAGTGGCCGACCACGAGGATGTGTTCGACCTTGAGCACGTCGACCGCGAACTGGATCGCGCTGATGCAGTTGAGGTCGGTATGCACGACGACGTTGGCGACGTTGCGATGGACGAACACTTCGCCCGGATCCATGCCGATGATCTGGTTCGCCGGCACGCGCGAATCCGAGCAGCCGATCCACAAGTATTTGGGCGCCTGCTGCTCGGACAGGCGCTTGAAGAATTCAGGGTCGGCCGCGCGCTGCGCTTCGGACCAGAGCCGGTTGCGTTCGAGCAAATCGTCGAGATCGGGCATGACGTCCTCAGCCTAGCAGCAGACACACATTCTTCGCTTCGGTGAAGAAGCGCAATGCCTCGACGCCGCCTTCGCGGCCGACGCCGGAGTTCTTCACGCCGCCGAACGGCGTACGCAAGTCCCGCAGCAGCCAGCAGTTGACCCAGACGATGCCGAACTCGAGCCGCCCGGACACGCGATGCGCGCGATCGAGGTTGGAGGTCCACAGCGAAGCGGCGAGCCCGTAGCCGGTGCCGTTCGCGAGGGCGACGGCCTCGTCTTCGCCGTCGAACGGGATCAGCGTGACGACCGGGCCGAAAATCTCTTCCTGGTTCGTCGCCGACGCGTTCGGCAACCCTTCGATCACGGTCGGCGCGACGAACCAGCCGCCGGCGCAGCGGCCGTCGACGCGGACGGCATCGCCGCCCGCGAGCACGCGGCCGCCTTCGGCGCGTGCGCGCTCGATGCAGCCGGTGACTTTGTCGAAATGCGCCTGGGACACCAGCGCGCCGAGATGGCTCGCCGGATCTTCAGGGTCGCCGACGCGCAAGGCTTGCACCTTGGCGAGGTAGCGCTGCTTGAACGTCTCGTAGATCGAGCGTTCGACCAGCAGGCGCGATCCGCACAGGCAGATTTCGCCTTGGTTGGCGAACCCGGAGCGCACGATCGTGTCGAGATTGGCTTCGGACAAATCCGCGTCGGCGAACACGATCGCCGGGTTCTTGCCGCCGAGTTCGAGCGACAGTTTCTTGAACTTCGGCGCCGCCGCGGCCGCGATCGCGGCGCCGGTCCTCGTGCTGCCGGTGAACGAAATCGCCTTCACCTGCGCATGTTCGACCAGCGCCTGGCCGACGCCGGGGCCGCTGCCCTGCACGATGTTGAATACGCCGGGCGGAAATCCGGCCTCGATGCTGAGTTCACCGAGCCGCGCGGCCGTGCACGGCGTGACTTCGGACGGTTTGGCGACGACCGCGTTGCCGGCCGCGAGCGCCGGAGCGATCTTCCAGGTGAACAGGTACAGCGGCAGGTTCCACGGCGAAATGCAGGCGACCACGCCGAGCGGCTGGCGCAGCGTGTAGTTCAACGTGCGCGTGTCGGTCGCGTGCGATTCGCCGGCCCATTGCGTGATGGCCGCCGCGAAGAAACGCAGGTTCGCGACGGCGCGCGGGATGTCGAGTTCGCGCGCGAGCTTGACCGGCTTGCCCGAGTCGCGCGACTCCAATCGGGCGAGCGGTTCGAGATCGCGTTCGACGAGGTCGGCCAGGCGGATCAACAGGCGCGCGCGCGTTTCGGCCGGCGTCGCCGCCCAGGCTGCCGATGCTCGCTGCGCCGCCGCCACGGCGGCGTCGACATCGGCTGCGGTCGAGTCCGGACAGCGTGCGAAGACGCGGCCGACCGCGGGTTCGTGCACGTCGAGGTAGTTCCCCGACAGCGGCGCGCACAGGCGTCCGTCGACGAGATTGGGCAGCAGGATCGGATCGCTCATGGGTGAAGCTTAGCGGCTTCGGCGTTCGGCGAGGAGCTTGCAGGGGTTGCGCGGAGAGCGCGATCGCGGCCGAAGCCACTCCCACGAAGCGGCTCCGGCGAACCGGACGCCCTCGATCGCTCATTGGAGCGATTTCAGTCGCGATCGCGCATCAAAGCGACAGCGTGCGCCCGCCATCGACCGGCACATTGATGCCATTGACGTACGCCGCCGCCGGTGTCGCCAGGAACGCGATCACGTTGGCAATCTCGGCGGCCTTCGCGAAGCGGCCGAGCGGCACGCTCGCGAGCATTGTCTGCTCGATATCAGCCGTCTGCTTGCCGGTCGAGCGCGTGCGTTCGGCGAGGATTTGCTCCAGGCGCTGCGTCTGCGTGTAGCCGGGCAGCACGTTGTTGACCGTGATGCCGTGCACGCCGAGTTCGCCGGCCAGCGTCTTCGCCCAGCTCGCCATCGCGCCGCGGATCGTGTTGGAGACGCCGAGATTCTTGATCGGCTCCTTCACCGACGTCGAGATCACGTTGACGATGCGGCCGTAGCCGGTCGATTTCATGCCGGGCAGCACCGCCTGCAGCAGCACCTGCGCCGCGACGACGTGCTGGTTGAACGCGGCACGGTAGTCGTCCGGCGCGGCCGTGTTCGCCGCGCCGCCCGGCGGACCGCCGGTGTTGTTGACGAGCACGTTGACCGGATGCGCGTTGACGGTCGCTTCGACCTTGGCGCGCAGCTCGTCGGGGTTGCCCATGTCCACGGCGATCGTCGCATGCTGTTGCGCCGGATGCGTCTTCGGCAAACCCGCCACCGCCGTATCGAGCGCTTCGCGCGAGCGCGCGAGCAGGGTCACGTCGGCGCCGAGCGCGGCCAGTTCGATCGCCGCAGCGCGGCCGATGCCTTGCGAGCCGCCGCACACGAGCGCGTGTTTGCCGATGAGGTCCAGGTTCATGGGGGTGTCTCCTTGCCTTGTCTTCTCGAACGCCGGGCGTTCGTCGTTTGAAGCATCGAGCATAAGCCTGAAACACGGAGCACACGGAGCACACGGAGAGAAGAGCAATCACTGCTTTTTCTTTCTCTGTGTGCTCCGTGTGCTCCGTGTTTCAATCTATATTTTTTCCCGTTCTGATTCTGCTAAGGCCTGCCGCTACGCAAAGGCCGCTGCCGGGATCGCGGTCAGATTTTCTGAACCATCTGCATCAGCAGCTCTTCGTCGAGCTTGCCCTGCGGCGGTTCGATGTCGTCGAGGTCGAAGCCGAGCGCGGCCGCGTCGGCGTCGTCGATGCCGTCGAACGCGCGGAATTCGGCATCGAGCAGGGCCATGCGCGCGGCCGTTTCATCGTCGTAGCGCAGCGTGCGGCCGTCGCTGTCGAAGACTTCGGCGATGCCGGAATCGAGCACCTGCAGGCGCGCCCAGATCAGCGTGTCGCCGAGCGCAGCCAGCCACCATTGCGGTTCGCGTTCGTGCTGCACCGGTTCGGGTGCTTCGTCGTTCTCGTCTCGTTCGCGATCGTTCATGCGGGACCTCAGACGTAGGCCAACAGCTTGGAGGCGATCGCGATCAGCGCGCCGGCGATGATGCCCCAGGCGCCGATGCTGCCGAGCACCGCCAGCGCGTTGAGGCTTCGATCGCGCAGGGAGCGGTAGCGGCCGCCGAGATACCAGCGAAGCGCATACGGGGCGAACAGGAAGCCGCTCATCGCGCCATGTTCGTCCGGATGGTGGTCGCGCAGGTGAACGGCGACCAGCATCCACGTGATGATGTACGTGGTGAGCCCGGCCACGATCAGGCCGAGCCCCATGATCAAAAGGAATTCGCGGACGGCGAGCAAGGGCATCGGTCAGAACTCGGCCGAACCCGGCGCACGCGGGTAGGGGATCGCATCGCGGATGTTCGCCAGGCCGCATACGTAGCAGACCAGGCGCTCGAAACCGAGACCGAAGCCGCCGTGCGGCACCGTGCCGTAGCGGCGGAAATCGCGATACCAGCCGTACATGCGCGGATCGAGTCCGAACTGCGCGATGCGGCGGTCGAGGACGTCGAGGCGCTCTTCGCGCTGCGAGCCGCCGATGATCTCGCCGATGCCGGGCGCCAGCACGTCCATCGCGGCGACCGTGCGGCCGTCGTCGTTGAGGCGCATGTAGAACGCCTTGATCTTCTCCGGATAGTTGGTCACCACGACCGGGCGGCCGACGTGTTCCTCGGTGAGGAAGCGCTCGTGCTCGGTCTGCAGGTCCGCGCCCCATTCGACGGCATATTCGAACTTCTTGCCGGACTTCTTCAGGATGTCGACCGCGTCGGTGTAGTCGATGCGTTCGAACGGCGCCTCGACGAACGTCTCCAGGCGCGACACCGCCGTCTTCTCGACGCGGTCGGCGAAGAAGGCCATGTCGTCCGGCCGCTCGGCGAGGACCAGGCGGAAGATGAACTTGAGGAAATTCTCCGACAGCGACGCGAGATCGGCGAGGTCGGCGAAGGCGACTTCCGGTTCGATCATCCAGAACTCGGCCAGATGGCGCGTGGTGTGCGAATTCTCGGCGCGGAAGGTCGGGCCGAACGTGTAGACCTTGCTCAAGGCGAGGCAGTAGCCCTCGACGTTGAGCTGGCCGGACACGGTCAGGAACGCCTCCTTGCCGAAGAAGTCCTTGTGGAAGTCGATCGCGCCCTTGTCGGTGCGCGGCAGGTTCATCAAGTCCAGCGTCGAAACGCGGAACATCTCGCCGGCGCCCTCGGTGTCCGAGGTCGTGATGATCGGCGTGTTGACCCAGAAGAAGCCGTTCTCGTCGAAATAGCGGTGGATCGCGTTGGCGATCGTGTGGCGCACGCGCGTGACCGCGCCGAACAGGTTCGTGCGCGGGCGCAGGTGCGCGACTTCGCGCAGGAATTCCGGCGAGTGGGGCTTGGGCTGGATCGGGTAGGTTTCCGGGTCGTCGACCCAGCCGAGCACCTGGACCTCGCTGGCCTGCAGCTCGAACGACTGGCCCTTGCCCTGCGAGGCGACCAGCTCGCCGGTCGCGACCAGCGCGCAGCCCGAGGTCAGGCGCACGATTTCGGTCTCGTAGTTCGGCAGCGTATTCGATGCGACGACCTGGATCGCGTCGAAGCAGGAACCGTCGCTCAGATTGACGAACGAGAGCCCTGCCTTCGAATCGCGTCGCGTGCGCACCCAGCCGCGCACCGTCACGCGCGCGCCCGGCGCTATCGCGCCCGACAACGCCCGCTTCACATCCACCGTCTGCGCATCGAGCGCAGCGCCACCGGCTACCGACATACCTTGAAACTCCTGTCCTGAATACCCACTACGTCGAAGGCCCAGTGCCTCCGCCGAGTGCGTCATCATAAGAGCCCGCGATCATAGCGGAATCGACTGTTGCACTGCGGAATCGCGCTAGAATGCCGTCGTCATCCGGGTAGTCCGCCATGTCCATCCAGCTCACCTCCGCCGCACGCCAGCGCATGCAGGATTTCCTCGCCAGGGAACCGGCGGCCGTCGGCGTGCGCTTCGGCATCAAGCGCACCGGCTGTTCGGGGTTCGGCTATACGGTCGACCTGGCCCAGGCGATCGCCGAGAACGACGAAGTGTTCGAGCAGGACGGCCTGCAACTGGTCGTCGACCGCAAGGCGCTGCCGTTCGTCGACGGCACCGAGATCGACTTCGAGCGCAACGGCCTCAACGCCACGTTCGTTTTCCGCAATCCGAACGCCACCGGCGCCTGCGGCTGCGGCGAGAGCTTCACGGTCGACGCCGGCTAGGCCGGCCTGGAGCTCGGCCCTGCAAGCCTTGAATTTCAGTGGCTTGCAACGCGAACGCGCTTCCACTACGATGCGCGCCCCCTCCGCCGAGCCTTGGCGGAGGTTTCTTGCCTCACCGCACCGCGGGAGGCTGTCCGCCGGAGCGATTCCGGGGATACCCACAAGGAGTCAACATGCGTCACTATGAAATCGTGTTTCTGGTCCACCCTGACCAGAGCGAGCAGGTGCCCGCGATGGTCGAGCGCTACAAGGCGCTGATCGAGAACGACGGCGGCAAGATCCACCGTCTGGAAGACTGGGGCCGCCGCCAGCTGGCCTATCCGATTCAGCACCTGGCCAAGGCGCACTACGTGCTGCTCAACATCGAGTGCAGCGCGTCCGTGCTGGCCGAGCTGGAGTCGGGCTTCCGCTTCAACGATGCGGTGCTGCGCCACCTGATCGTCAAGCGCGAGAACGCGGTGACGGAAATGTCGCCGATCATGAAGAACAAGGACGACAAGGGCGATCGCCGCCGCCGCGACGACGAAGGCTTCGGTTTCGGTGCCGACGACGACGAACCGCGTCCGCGCCGCGAGCGCGCACCGCGCGAAGAAGTCGCCGCCGCCGCCGCCGAACCGGCCGCCGAATAAGCGCCCGCCCTGATCTCACGGAGCCATCCTCATGTCCAAGTTCTTTCGCCGCAAGAAGTTCTGCCGTTTCACCGCCGAAGGCGTGACCGAGATCGACTACAAGGATCTCAACATGCTGCGCCAGTACATCAGCGAGACCGGCAAGATCGTGCCGAGCCGCATCACCGGCACCAAGGCGCGGTACCAGCGCATGCTGGGCACCGCGGTCGAGCACGCGCGCTTCCTCGCGCTGCTGCCGTACAGCGACGCCCACTGAGTCGCGTTTCAACGAAGTAGCGGCGTCGCGAGCAACGCTCGCGACGATCGCCCGCCCTCTCTCCCGACCGCGTCGGGAGGAGGGCCGCAACGACATTCGGACAGCGCAAGCTGCGCCGGCACATCCGACGCTAACGAATAGGAAAGATCATGGAACTCATCCTTCTGCAGAAAGTGAAGAATCTCGGCAACCTCGGCGACAAGGTCAGCGTGAAGCCGGGCTACGGCCGCAACTATCTCGTGCCGCAGGGCAAGGCGACCGCCGCGACCGAAACCAACATCGCCGAGTTCGAGAAGCGCCGCGCTGACTACGAGGCGAAGGCCGACCAGCAGCTCGCCGGCGCCGAAGCGCGCAAGGCGAAGTTCGCCGAAGCGTCGGTCACGATCAAGGCGAACGCGAGCCCCGAAGGCAAGCTGTTCGGTTCGGTCGGTCCGCGCGACATCGCCGACGCGTTCACCCAGGCCGGCCTCGCGCTCGACAAGAGCGAAGTGGTCATGAGCGAAGGTCCGCTGCGCCACATCGGCGAGTTCGAGGTCAACGTGCACCTGCACGCCGACGTCAACACGACGGTCAAGGTCATCGTCGCCGCCGACGACTGATCGCAAGTCCACGCAATATGCGACGGGCGCCTTCGGGCGCCCGTTTTCGTTTGTGGGTGATGGATAGGAAGAGCAGAAGCCAAGACTGAAACACGGAGCACACAGAGCACGCGGAAAAAGATCGATGACGAGAAGAGAGCGAGAAAGCTGGTCCAGCTTTCTGAACTTTTCTTCCTTACTCCGTGTGCTCTGTGTGCTCCGTGTTTCAATCTTGCGCTTCTTGCTTTTGACCCACCACCCACCACCCGCCACCAAAACAGAACACAGGTTGTCCACAGGGTTGTTGTCTCGACTTGTGAGACGACGTTGCCCATGATGCGATGCCTGACAAGGCATGCACCGATGGCCCAGACCGAACGCAAGAATGTCTCCAACATCGAAGCGCTGCGCGTGCCGCCGCATTCGATCGAGGCCGAGCAGGCCGTGCTCGGCGGCCTCATGCTGGCGCCGGAATCCTGGGACCGCATCGCCGATCGCCTGGTCGAGGAAGATTTCTACCGGCGCGACCACCGCATCATCTTCCGCGCGATCGGCGACCTTTCCAACAAGGGCATGCCGTACGACGCGGTGACGCTCGGCGAGTGGTTCCAGGCGCAGAACCTGGCCGAACTCGTCGGCGGCGCGAGCTATGTGATCGAACTGGCGAACTCGACGCCGAGTGCGGCCAACATCACCGCATATGCCGACATCGTGCGCGAGAAATCCGTGCTGCGGCAGCTGATCGACGCCGGCACCGAAATCGCCGGCGATGCCTTCGCTCCCGAGGGCCGCTCGAGCCAGGAGCTGCTCGAAACCGCCGAGCAGAAGGTCTTCCATATCGCCGAGGCCGGCGCGCGCGGGCGCAAAGGTTTCGTGACGATGCGCGCGGCGGTCAAGGATGCGTTCCAGATCCTGCATCAGCGCTACGAAAACCGCGGTTCGATCTCGGGATTGCCGACCGGCTTCACCGATCTCGACGAGATGACGGCCGGGCTGCAGCCGTCCGACCTGATCATCGTGGCGGCGCGTCCTTCGATGGGTAAGACCGCGTTCTCGGTGAACATGGCCGAATACGCCGCCATGAAGTCCAAGAAGGCCGTCGCGATCTTCTCGATGGAAATGTCGGCCTCGCAGCTCGCGTTCCGCCTCATTTCGTCGATGGGCCGCATCAACGCGCAGAACCTGCGTACCGGCGATCTCGCCGAGGAGGAATGGCCGCGCGTGACCAGCGCCATCACGATGCTGTCGGAAGCGAAGATCTTCATCGACGACACCCCGGCGCTGAGCCCGGGCGAATTGCGCGCGCGCGCGCGGCGCCTCAAGCGCGAGCACGATCTCGGCCTCGTCGTGATCGACTACCTGCAGCTGATGCAGGTGCCCGGCAACACGGAGAATCGCGCCACCGAAATTTCAGAAATCTCGCGCAGCCTGAAGGCGCTCGCGAAGGAACTCAACATCCCGGTGATCGCCTTGTCCCAGCTCAACCGCTCGCTCGAGCAGCGTACCGACAAGCGGCCGGTCATGAGCGACCTGCGCGAATCGGGCGCGATCGAGCAGGACGCCGACGTCATCCTCTTCATCTACCGCGAAGAGGTCTACGACAAGGAATCGCCGCGCAAGGGCACGGCCGAGATCATCATCGGCAAGCAGCGTAACGGCCCGATCGGTTCGGTCACGCTCGCGTTCCTCGGCGAGTTCACGAAGTTCGAGAACTACGCGGGCGGGGATTTCTCGGGGACGTTCGAATGAGAGCGGGGAATTGGGATTCGGGATTCGGGAATCGTAAAAGCGGTCAGGCTGCGCGGGCCTGTGCGAAGACGCAAGCTCGTGCTCTACCATTCCCCATTCCCCGTTCCCCATTCCCGGCGTCACGCTGATGCGTGCGACCTGCGCAACGATCCACCTCGGCGCCCTGCGCGAAAACCTGCGTCGCGTGCGCGAACTCGCGCCCGGTGCGCGCGTGATGGCCGTGGTCAAGGCCGACGGCTACGGCCACGGTCTGGAGCGCGTCGCGCGCGCGCTCGAGGGCGCCGATGCGTTCGGCGTCGCCGCGATCGCCGACGGCCAGCGCCTGCGCGCCGCGGGCGCCTCGCAGCGCATCGTCGTGCTGTCCGGTCCCGACGAGCCCGGCGACCTCCCCGAGCTGCGCCGTCTCCGGCTCGATGCGGTGATCCATCACGAGAGCCAGATCGACATGCTCGCCGCAGACCACGATCCGCGGCCGCTGCGCGTCTGGCTCAAGCTCGATACCGGCATGCATCGGCTAGGCTTCCCGCCCGAGCGCGCACGCGCGGCGTTCACGCGCCTGCGCGCGCTGCCGAGCGTCGATCGCGACATCGCCCTGATGACTCACTTCGCGAACTCGGACGTGTTCGACGACGCGCTCACGACGCACCAGATCGAGCGTTTCGAACGCGCCGTGTCGGGACTCGACGGCGAGCGCTCGTTGTCGAACTCGGCCGGCATCCTCGGCTGGCCGGAGGCGCAGGGGCAGTGGGTGCGTGCCGGCGGCGCGCTCTACGGCATCGCGGTCGTGACCGGCAAGATCGGCGCCGACTTCGGCTTCCGCCCGGCAATGACCTTGTCGACCCGGCTCATCGCGATCAATCGCGTGCGCCGCGGCGAGCGCATCGGCTACGCCGCGACCTGGGAAGCGCCCGAAGACATGAACGTCGGCGTCGCCGCGATCGGCTACGGCGACGGCTACCCGCGCCACGCCGAACCCGGCACGCCGGTGCTCATCAACGGCCTGCGCGCGAACCTGATCGGCCGCGTCTCGATGGACCTCGTCACGCTCGACCTGCGCGGTTTGCCCGACGCGAAGATCGGCGACGGCGTCGTGCTGTGGGGCCGCGGCCTCGCGGTGGAAGACATCGCCGCGCATGCCGACACGATCGGCTACGAGCTCACCTGCGGCGTGACGCGGCGCGTGCGCTTCGTCGAAGACGACAACTGAATCCGTGATGGCCAAGGCCAAGACCGCCTACGTCTGCACCGAATGCGGCGGCGAACATTCCAAATGGCAGGGCCAGTGCGTCGAGTGCGGCGCCTGGAACACGCTCGCCGAGATCGTCGTGCAGCCGGCCGCGAAGGCGGCGTCTGCGGCGCGTTCGGGCTATGCGGGCGCGGCGGGCGCGGCGAAGGTCACGCAGCTGGCGACCGTCGCCGCCGAAGCCGAGCAGCGCAGCGCCACCGGCATCGGCGAGCTCGATCGCGTGCTCGGCGGCGGCCTCGTCGCCGGCTCGGTCGTGCTGATCGGCGGCGATCCGGGCATCGGCAAGTCGACTCTCCTGCTGCAGATGCTCGGCGCGATCGGGCGCCGCGTGCGCGGCCTGTATGTGACCGGCGAAGAAAGCCTCGCGCAGGTCGCATCGCGCGGGCATCGTCTCGGCATCGCGCTGGACGGCCTGGAGGCGCTGGCCGAAACGTCGATCGAACGCATTCTCGGCGAAGCCGCGGCGAGCAAGCCGGACGTGCTGATCATCGATTCGATCCAGACGATCTGGACGGAACTCTTGACCGCGGCGCCGGGCTCAGTCTCGCAGGTGCGCGAATCGGCCGCGCGCCTCGTGCGCTATGCGAAGGAGAGCGGTACCAGCGTGTTCCTGGTCGGCCACGTGACCAAGGAGGGCGGCATCGCCGGCCCGCGCGTGCTCGAACACATGGTCGATGCGGTGCTGTATTTCGAGGGCGAGGCGGGCTCGCGTTTTCGCATCCTGCGCGCGTTCAAGAACCGCTTCGGCGCGGTCAACGAGCTCGGCGTGTTCGCGATGGGCGACAAGGGCCTGCGCGAAGTGCCGAACCCGTCGGCGATCTTTCTCTCCGCGCACACGCAGCCGACCGCCGGCAGCGCGGTGATGGTCACGCGCGAAGGCACGCGGCCGTTGCTGGTCGAAGTGCAGGCGCTGGTCGACCAGAGTTCGCTCGGCAATCCGCGCCGCGTCGCGCTCGGACTGGAGCAAAACCGCCTGGCGATGCTGCTGGCGGTATTGCATCGCCACGGCGGCGCGGCGGTCTACGACCAGGACGTATTCGTCAACATCGTCGGCGGCATCCGCGTGCAGGAGACCGCCGCCGATCTCCCCGTACTGCTGGCGGTGCTGTCGAGCTTTCGCGACCGCCCGCTGCCGGAGCAGACCGTCGCGTTTGGCGAGGTCGGCCTGTCCGGCGAAATCCGCCCGGTGCCGAATGGCGAAGAGCGTTTGAAGGAAGCGGCGACGCACGCTTTCAAGCGCGCGATCGTACCGAAGGCGAATGCGCCGAAGAAGGCGCGGATCGGGGAAATGGACATTGTTGCCGTCGACCGGCTCGGCGAGGCGATCGAGGCGAGTCGAGGGGACTGATTCCTCGCGGCGGAAGCCAGAGTGCCCGAAAAATCGTCGAACCGATCCATTCGCTGGAACTGCGCATCGTAATCGACGTCATTCCCGCGAAAGCGGAAGCGTTTTACAACAGCGAAGCTGGTCAATCCATTTTGTTGCGCGACGAAAGCAAATGGATCCCCGCTTTCGCGGGAATGACGCCGAGCAATGGAGTGGCTGCCGGAACTATGCCGTTCGATGCAGAATCACTTCCAGCACGAACTTCGACCCGAAGAACGCCAGCAGCAGGATCGCCATGCCGATCAGCGTGAGGTTCACCGCGCGGCGGCCGCGCCAGCCGTATTGCTTGCGACCGAACAGCAGGACGCCGAACACCAGCCAGGCGACGATCGACAGCACGGTCTTGTGAATGAGGTGCTGGCCGAACAGATCGTCGACGAACAGGATGCCGCTCAGCAACGTCAGCGTCAGCAAGACGAAGCCGGCGCCGATCAGGCGGAACAGCAGGGCTTCGGTCAGCGTCAGCGGCGGCAGCGCGCGCAGCCACGAGCCGAATTCGCGGTGACGCAGGGCGCGTTCCTGGATCGCCAGCAGGATCGCCAGCACCGCGGCGATCGACAGCACGCTGAAGGCGAGCAGGGCGACGGTGACGTGCAGCTTGATCTGCCAGCCCATCGCCAGCGGCAGCGTGCGCGGCGTCATGAAGACGTCGACACCGAGCAGCAGGGCGGCGAGCGGGAACACGATCACGCCGAGCGCGGCGACCGGACGCGTGAGGTTGACGATCAGGGTCAGCGCGGCGACGACCGCGGCGACGAGGGACAGCGCAGCGAAGAAATGCAGGTCCAGCGTGCCCGGGTGCATGCCGAACAGCACGCCGGCGTGCGCGGCGACGGCGAGGCCCGCGACGCCGTCACCGCTGCGGTTGAGCGGCTCGCCGCCGCCGAGCAGCGGACGCGCCAGCAGTCCGGCCGCGACGAGGTAGAGCACGATCGCGAGCAGGGCGACAGTCGGAATCAGCATGCGCGCAGTGTCGCATAGCGTTCGCGGCGCGTGAACGTACCGGGGCCACGTTCCAGTGGCTCCGCTATAATCGCGCTCTTTCCCGCCGTACCGGTCCTCCCATGTTCGAGTCGCTCAGCACCCGCCTTTCCGCCACCGTCCAGCGCCTGCGTGGGAAAGGGCGGCTGACCGAGGCGAACATCCGCGAGTCCCTGCGCGAGGTGCGCATCGCGCTGCTCGAAGCGGACGTCGCCCTGCCGGTCGTGCAGGCGCTGATCCAGCGCGTGCAGGTGCGTGCGGTCGGCCAGGAAGTGCTGAAGAGCCTGACGCCCGGCCAGGCCCTGGTGAAGGTCGTCCGCGACGAGCTCACGGCGGTCATGGGCACCGCGAACACCGATTTGAACCTCGCTGCGGCGCCGCCGGCGGTGGTGCTGATGGCCGGCCTGCAGGGCGCCGGCAAGACGACCACGGTGGCCAAGCTCGCGCGCTTCCTGAAGGATCGCAAGAAGAAGAAAGTCATGGTCGTCAGTGCCGACGTCTATCGTCCGGCCGCGATCGAGCAGCTGCGCACGCTCGCGGGGCAGGTCGACGTGCTGTTCCATCCGTCCAGCGGCGAGCAGGATCCGGTCGCCATCGTCCGGTCCGCGCTCGATGCGGCGAGAAAGAATTTCGCCGACGTGCTGATCGTCGATACCGCCGGCCGCCTGCATGTCGATGCCGAGATGATGGCCGAGATCAAGGCGCTGCATGCGGAGCTGAATCCGATCGAGACCTTGTTCGTGGTCGACTCGATGACCGGCCAGGACGCCGCCAACACGGCGAAGGCGTTCTCCGAGGCGCTGCCGCTGACCGGCGTCGTCCTGACCAAGACCGACGGCGACGCGCGCGGCGGTGCGGCACTGTCCGTGCGCTACGTGACCGGGCGTCCGATCAAGTTCATCGGCGCCGGCGAGAAGGTCGACGCGCTCGAGCCGTTCCACCCGGACCGCGTCGCGCAGCGCATCCTCGGCATGGGCGACGTGTTGTCGCTGGTCGAGCAGGTCGAGCAGAGCGTCGACCAGGAAAAGCAGCGCAAGCTCGCCGAGAAGGTCATCAAGGGCAAGCGCTTCGACCTCAACGACATGAAGGACCAGCTCGAACAGATGGTCAACATGGGCGGCATGGCGTCGCTGATGGAAAAGCTGCCGGGCGTGTCGAACCTGCCGGACCAGGTCAAGTCGAAGGTCAACGACAAGGAAGTGCATCGCATGATCGCGATCATCGGTTCGATGACCAAGAAGGAGCGCCGCCATCCCGACCTGCTGAACGGCTCGCGCCGCGCCCGCGTCGCGCGCGGCTCCGGCATGCAGCCGGCCGACGTCAACCGGCTGCTCAAGCAGTACCAGCAGATGGAAAAGATGATGTCCAAGCTCGGCAGCGGCGGCCTCAAGGGCCTGATGCGCCAGATGGGCTCGGCGATGAAGGGCATGGGCGGCGGCGGGTTCATGCCGCCGCGGTAAGGCGGCGGCCTTCGTACCCCGATGACGTCATTCCCGCTCGACCAGCTTCGCTGTTGAGAAGCGCTTCGCCGGAATGACGTAGGGAAGTGGGGATGGCAATGGGCCGTAGAAACGACGCCGGACGGGATGTCGGCTCGGTCGAGACCCCGTGCCTCCCGGCCTGCCGCTGCTGCCGCCTAGGTGCGGGTGACGGTCAGGGCGAATCCGCTCGAGCGGTCAAGGACTCGCTGGCGCGGTATATTCGGCAGCATGAGTCTTGGTGAAGTCGCGTTTTATGTTGTCCTGAACGTCGTGGCGCTCGCGATCGGCATACCGCTGGGTGTCATGTTCTATCGGCGTCGGAATCACTGACCAAGCCGCCGAAGCGACCCGCGATCACCTGGAGCGGGCCAAGCTGATCGGCGACATCGCCCTAACTGCGCGCAGCCCTTTATTTTTTCTGCAATTCCGCTAGAATGCGCGGCTCCCTCGGGGGCGGCCAGCCATTCCGGCGTGCCCAAGAAAAAATCCTAGAGAATTCAGAGAGCTACGATGGTCAAGATTCGCCTTTCCCGTGGCGGCGCGAAGAAGCGTCCCTTCTATCACATCATCGTGACCGACGAGCGCAACGCGCGCGACGGCCGCAATATCGAGCGCGTCGGCTATTTCAACCCGATCGCCGCGGGCAAGGACGTGCGTCTGCAGCTCGACACCGCCAAGGTCAAGGCCTGGGTGGAGAAGGGCGCGCAGATGACCGAGAAGGTCAAGTCGCTCTACAAGGAAGCCGGCAAGCAGACCGCTGCCGCTGCCTGATGGCGTCAAACGAGTCGGACGAAAAACTCGTCCTGCTCGGCCGTGTCGTTGGAGTCCACGGTGTACGCGGCGAGCTGAAGCTCGAATCGTATACCGAGCCGAGAACGCAGATCTTCCGCTATCAGCCCTGGTTGATGCGGTCCGCGGCCGGCGAGAAGACGATCGAGGGTTGCCGTGGGCGTGCCCAGGGCAAAGGGCTCGTCGCCGAGTTGCCCGGCGTCGCCGACCGCGATGCGGCCGTGGCGCTGCATGGCGCCGAGATCTGGGTCAGGCGTTCGGCGCTGCCGACGCCGAAGCCCGGCGAGTATTACTGGTCCGATCTCGAAGGACTCGAGGTCGTCACCGTTGAAGGCGTGTCGCTCGGCCGCGTGTCGCATCTGATCGCGACCGGTGCCAACGATGTGCTGATCGTGCGGGAGGGCGAACGCGAGCGGTTGATTCCGTTCCTGGTCGGCCCGTTCGTCACGAGCGTGGATCTCGAGGGCGGCCGCCTGACGGTCGATTGGGATCCGGAGTTTTGATGCGTATCGATGTGATCTCGCTGTTTCCGGATTTCATCGAGAGCAGTACGCGGATCGGTGTGGTCGGGCGGGCGCGCGAACGCGGTCTGATCGAGATCGCGACCTGGAACCCGCGCGATTTCGCCAGCGACAACTACCGTTCGGCCGACGACCGGCCCTACGGCGGCGGTCCTGGCATGGTGATGATGATCGATCCGTTGCGTAAGGCGCTCGCCAGCGTGCGCGCCGCCAGCGGATCGACCGAGGCGAAAGCGATTTATCTGAGTCCGCAAGGAGCGCGGCTCGATCAGGCCAAGGTGGAGCAACTGGCGCAGCGCGATCATCTGGTCCTGCTGAGCGGTCGCTACGAAGGCGTCGACGAACGGTTTTTGCAGCACGCGGTGGCCGAGGAAATCTCGATCGGCGATTACGTGTTGTCCGGCGGCGAACTGGCGGCGGCGATCTTGATCGACGCGGTCGGCAGGCTGCAGGACGGTGTACTGAACGATGCCGAGTCGGCCGCGCAGGATTCGTTTTCGAACGGACTGCTCGACTGCCCTCACTACACGCGCCCGGAGCGCGACGAGTGGGGCGAAGTGCCGGCGGTGCTGACTTCGGGCGATCACGCGGCGATCCGCCGCTGGCGCCTGAAGCAGTCGCTGGGCAGGACCTGGTTGCGGCGCCCGGATCTGATCGAGCGCTACGAACTGGACAAGAAAACACGCGCGTTGCTGGTCGAATTCCAGAACGAGCATGCGCAAAGAGAGACGTCGCAGCAGTCTTCCGCTGACGCCGAAGCAGAATAACGAACCGGAATCCGTTCCGACTATTTGGTGAGTGTGATGAGCAACCTGATCCAGCAATTCGAAGCCGCACAGATGACCCGCACCCTGCCGGAGTTCAGCCCGGGCGACACCGTCATCGTCAACGTGAAGGTCAAGGAAGGCAACCGCGAGCGCGTGCAGGCCTACGAAGGCGTCGTCATCGCACGCAAGAACGCCGGCCTCAACTCCGCCTTCACCGTGCGCAAGATCTCGCACGGCACCGGCGTCGAGCGCGTGTTCCAGTCGCACAGCCCGGCGATCGACTCGGTCGTCGTCAAGCGTCGCGGCAAGGTGCGTGGAGCCAAGCTGTACTACCTGCGCGGTCTCGAAGGCAAGGCGGCGCGCATCAAGGAAGATCTCGGCGCGCACGTCAAGAAAGACTGATCAGGATTCACCCAGCCTGGACCTGCCGCAATCTCGCTGTGTCGAGCTTGCAGCAGGTTTCCCGGCGAAGCGTCCAGGGATGAGCGCACAAGCCAGAATTCCCCCCTTGGAGCATCGAGTCGCGTCTGTGCTCCTCGTCAGAAGCGGCCGTCGGCAACGACGGCCGCTTTTTTATTTCTGTAGTCCCCGCACCGTCGCTCAGCGCGCGGCGGCCGGCATGTCGAAGCCGTCGCGGAAGATTACATCGCTGCCGGCGAGCGCGGCCTTCCACGCGCCGCGGCCATAGGTCGCCGCGATCAGCACATGCGGTTCGGCCGAGATCTCCAGGTCGGTCACGACCATGCCGAGCGGCAGGCCGGCCATGAACGGTTCGAACGTGGCGCCGCCGTCGGCACTGGCATAGACGCCGATGTCGGTGCCGACGAAGATGCGCTGGCCGTCGAGCGGGTCGATCGCGACCGCATTCGCCGGCAGCCCCGGCAAGCCGGCGCCCAGCGCGGTCCAGGTGGCGCCGCCGGCCGAGCCGAGCAGTTGCGGCGCGGCGAACACGCTGCGCGTGACGAATAGGCGCGTCTCGTCGTGCAGGTCGACCGCGATGTCCGATACGTTGCCGCCCGGGTAGCCGCTCGTGATGTCGGTCCATACCGGAGTCGTGGCGAGCACGTCCGGCGTCGTCGCGATGCGCCCGTTGGAAGTGCCTGCGTACATGCGCAAATGGCCGTCGGCAGCTGCGTGGGGCGAGGCCGGTGCCAGCACGTTGACCGAAGCCGACGAACTCGTGCCGGTGAGCTTGAGCGAGACCGGCGTCCACGTGTAGGCGCCGCCGTCGTCGCCGACGATCGCGCGGTAGACGCGGTTGGAAGCGACGAACACCGAATCGGCCGCCGTCACCAGCGGCGTCACCCACGGAAACGGTTCGCTGCCGACGAAACCGTCCTGGCTCAGCCACTGGTAGCTGCCGGGTTCGCCGCGCTCGGTCGACAGGATCAGGTTGGGACCGCCCGAATCGGGATAGCTGCTCTGGAACACGCGATCGCGATTGCCGGCGTCCACCGCATTCATGAAGCCGTCGCCGGTGACTTCGGTCACGTCCCACTCGGCCTCGGCGTCGTCGCGGCGCGACGAGGAATTGTCCTGCGCGCCGCCGTACAGGCGATCGGGCGTGAGCGGGTCGATCGCGACGTCGTAGAACTGCGTGATCTCGAGATTGCCGTTGATGTTGCCGAACGTGCCGCCGCCGTCGTCGCTGCGCCAGAGGCCGCCGTCGCTGCCGACCCAGAAGCGGTTGCCGTCGTTGCGCGAAAACAGCACCAGGTGCGTGTCCTGATGCACGGCCTGCTGCGAGCTCCAGCCCGCGGTCAGGATCGTCAGATGGGCACCACCGTCGGTCGACAGCGCAGGCCGGATCGTGCCGACCAGCACGCGATCGGGATCGGTCGGATGCACGTCGAGGGTCAGGTTGTACCAGCACTGGCCTTCGCAGGCGCTCGCATTGACTTCGCTCCAGCTCGCACCGGCATCGCTGCTGCGATACAGCTGCAGGTCGGCCGCCGTTGCGTTGCCGATCAAGGCGTAGAGGACCGTCGGGTCGCTCGGCGCCATCGCCAGGCGGCTGTACGTCGCCGCGCTGTTGACCGGCACGCCGTTGGTCAGCTGCGTCCAGGTCGCGCCGGCGTCGGTCGACTTGTAGATGCCTTTGGCGCGCACGGCGGCATAGGCGATCGTGCCGTCGGCAGGGTCGAACAGGATGTCGAGCGCGCCGGCGGCGCTGACGACCTGGCTCCAGGTTTGTCCGGCATCGGTCGTGCGATAGAGGCCGCCGCCGCTGAGCGATCCGTTCGAACTGCAATGCCCCTGCCCGCCGACGATCAGCGTCTGCGGGTCCGTCGGCGATTGCGCGATCGCGGTGACGAACGACAGCGGCATCGCCGTGGCGCCGCTGCCGTTGCGCGGCTCGAACGTGGCGCCGCCGTCGGCGGAATAGAAAAGCCCCATGCCGAAATAGTCGAGGCAACCCGCGTTCGCCTCGCCGGTACCGATCCAGACGTGGTCCGGCGCGCCGTTCTCGAGCAGGATCGAGCCGATGCTCTCGGTGCCGATCTGGTCGAACAGCTGCTGCCAGTTGCCGCCGCCGTCGCCGCTCTTCCACAAGCCGCCGGCCGCGGCGCCGACGTAAAGCGTCGCCTCGTTCGCCGGATCGACCGCGAGCGCGGTGACGCGGCCGGCGACCCGGCCCATGTCCCAGTCGAGCATCGACATGCCGTCGGGGCCGAGCGGCAGCCAGGCCTCGCTCGACAGCAGCGCCGGGGTGCCCCGCGCGAGCGTGTCGCGCAGCGCCGTCACGGCCTGCTGGCGTCGTGCGCGCGCGTCGCCTTGTTCGTCGAGGCCGCGGGCGCGTTCGAACCATTCGATGCGTTCGCGGATTTCGTCGTCCTCGCCGCCGCTCTTGTCCGCGATGCGCACGCCGCCGCCAGGCGCCGCCGTCGCCGCCGTTGCGAACAAGGCCGCTGCCAGGCCGCCCATGAGAATTGCCTGCACTATCCGCACGATGTTCCCCCTCCCGCGATTGGCCGCGCGCCCCATCGGCCGGCTAATATCGCCGGCCGAAGTCGGCGCCGCGGCCCGCAGCGCCGATTGGAAATGCCGGCGCGCACCCTCATCTGCACGCCAGCAGCAAGCATACCCTGAGGAGTTCCGCATGAGTTCCACGCCCGAAACCCGCGCCTTCGAAGCCGAGGTCTCGCAGGTCCTGCACCTGGTCACGCATTCGTTGTACTCGCACAAGGAGATCTTCCTGCGCGAGCTGATCTCCAATGCCTCCGATGCCTGCGACAAACTGCGTTTCGCCGCGCTGTCGGATGCGTCGCTGACCGCCGACGACGCCGAGCTGCGCATCGAGATCACGTTCGATCGCGACGCCAAGACGCTGACGATCCGCGACAACGGCATCGGCATGAATCGCGACGAAGTGATCGAGAACATCGGCACGATCGCGCGCTCGGGCACGCGCAAGTTCCTCGATTCGCTGTCCGGCGACGCGCGCAAGGACACGCAGCTGATCGGGCAGTTCGGCGTCGGCTTCTATTCCGCCTTCATCGTCGCCGACAAGGTCACGCTGACGACGCGCAAGGCCGGCGCGGCGGCGGGCGAGGGCGTGCGCTGGGAGTCGGGCGGCAGCGGCGAGTACACGCTGGAAACAGTCGACGCGCCGCTGCGCGGCACCCGCGTCACGCTGCACCTGAAGAACGACGAGACCGAGTTTCTCGATGCCTGGAAGCTGCGCGACCTGATCACGCGCTACTCCGACCACGTCGCGTTCCCGATCCGTCTGCCGGTGCAAAAGGATGGCAAGCCGACGGACGAGTTCGAAACGGTCAATCACGCCGCCGCGCTGTGGACGCGCCCGAAAAGCGAACTCGCGGACGATGACTACCAGGGTTTCTACAAGTCGCTGACGCACGATTTCAACGATGCGCTGGCGTGGACGCACAATCGCGTCGAAGGTTCGCAGAGCTACAGCCTGCTGCTGTTCGTGCCGGAAAAGCAGCCGTTCGATGCGGTCATGAGCGGCCGCGACGAGCGCAAGGGCCTCAAGTTGTACATCCGCCGCGTCTTCATCATGGACGCGAGCGAGCAGCTCTTGCCGAGCTACCTGCGTTTCGTGCGCGGCGTCGTCGATTCCGACGATCTGCCGCTCAACGTCAGCCGCGAAATCCTGCAGGAGAACCGCCTCGTCGCGCAGATCCGCAGCGCCTGCGTGAAGCGCACGCTCGACCTGCTCGAGAAGATCGCCAAGGACGAGCCGGAGAAATTCCAGAAGTTCACGGCGGCGTTCGGCAACGTGCTGAAGGAGGGTATCGCCGAGGACGGCGCGAACCGCGAGCGCATCGCCAAGCTGCTGCGCTTCGCCTCGACCGCCGCGGACAGCGATGCGAAGAACGTTTCGCTCGACGACTACATCGCGCGCATGCCCGCGGGGCAGGACGCGATCTACTACGTCACCGCTGATTCCTACGCGGCGGCGAAGGGCAGCCCGCAGATCGAAGGGCTGCGCGCCAAGGGTACCGAGGTGCTGCTGCTCAGCGATCGCATCGACGAATGGATGATCGGCTATCTCGGCGAGTACGCGGGCAAGAAGCTGCGCAACGCGAGCAAGGGCGAACTCGAGGCCGATGCGGCCGACGGCGCCGAATCCGAACGCCGCAAGCAGGCCGAGGAAGCGGCGCAGCCGCTGCTCAAGAAGCTCGGCGACCTGCTCGGCAAGCGCGTCGGCGAAGTGCGCGTCAGCCACCGCCTGATCGATTCGCCGTCGTGCATCGTGCTCGGCGAGTACGACATGGCCCTGCACATGCAGCGCCTGCTTCGCGAAGCGGGCCACGACGTTCCCGGCAGCGAGCCGATCCTGGAGATCAATCCCTCGCATCCGCTGGTGCGCCGTCTCGAAAGCGAAACCGACGAGGCGCGTGCCGCCGACATCGGCGTGCTGTTGTTCGAGGAAGCCCAGCTCGCCGCCGGCGACCAGCTGAGCGATCCGGCGGCATTCATCGGGCGCGTCAATCGCTTGCTCGGCAGCTGACGCGCCAGTACCCGCGAAGCCGCGCGCGTGCGGCTTCGCGGGTGCGGCTTCCCACGAGTGCTGGGGCAGCGCTCCAAGAAAACTACCCGACGACTCCGGCGCCGTCTCCGAAACCGCGCGCGTGCTCCTGCCGCGCGGTCATGCCCCGCACATCCGTGCGTGCTACCATCGAGGTGATTTGGCCATCCAAACGACGGGCGCAATGCAGATCGAGACCAAGCTGCCGAAAGTCGGCACGACAATATTCACCGTGATGAGCCAGCTCGCGATGGAGCACAAGGCCGTCAATCTCGGCCAGGGCTTTCCGGACTTCGACGGGCCGCAGGCGCTGCGCGATGCGCTCGCCGCGGCGATGAACGCCGGCCGCAACCAGTACGCGCCGATGACCGGCCTGCCGGCGCTGCGCGAGCAGATCGCGCGCAAGACCGAACGGCTGTACGGGCGCAAGGTCAACGCCGACACCGAAGTGACGGTGACCTCGGGCGCGACCGAAGCGCTGTTCGCCGCGATCGCCGCGGTGGTGCGTGCCGGCGACGAAGTGATCGTGCTCGATCCATGCTACGACAGCTACGAGCCGGCGATCGAGCTCAACGGCGGCCGCGCCGTGCACGTGCCGCTCGATCCGCGCGACTTCTCGCCGGACTGGCAGCGCGTGAAGGACGCGATCACGCCGAAGACACGCATGATCCTGATCAACACGCCGCACAATCCCTGCGGTTCGGTGTTCAGCGCATCCGATCTCGACACGCTCGCCGCGCTGACGCGCGGCAGCGAGATCCTGGTGCTGTCCGACGAGGTCTACGAGCACATCGTGTTCGACGGCGCGCCCCACCAGAGCGTGCTGCGCCATGCGGAACTGGCCGAGCGCAGCTTCGTCGTCAGCTCGTTCGGCAAGACCTACCACACGACCGGCTGGAAGGTCGGCTACTGCGTCGCGCCGCGTGCGCTGTCGGCCGAGTTCCGCAAGGTGCACCAGTACCTGACGTTCTGCACGTTCACGCCGGCACAGGTCGCGTTCGCCGAGATCCTCGAGCACGATCCGCAGCACTACCTGGACCTGCCCGCGTTCTACCAGGCCAAGCGCGACCGCTTCCGCGAACTGCTGGCCGGCACGAAGTTCAAGCTGTTGCCGGTCGCCGGCGCGTACTTCCAGGTCGTCGACTATTCGAGCCTCAGCGATCGCGACGACCTCGCGTTCTGCGAGTGGCTGATCAAGGAGGCCGGCGTCGCGGCGATCCCGATCTCGGCGTTCTACGAATCGCCACCGCCCGAGCAGCGCTTGATCCGCTTCTGTTTCGCGAAAAGCGACGCGACGCTGGAGCAGGCTGCCGAACGCCTGCAGGGGCTTTGAACGTTCCGATGAAAAAGGCATTTGCCTTTCTCGACGCATTGGACGCCGCGTCGCGCGTCATCCAGACGCTGGCGTCCGGCGCGGTGTTCGGGTCGATGCAGGCCGTCGCGATCTGCATCGTATTCGACGTGCCGCTGAGGTTCGCCGAATCGAATGCCGCGGGAATCTTCCTGGCGAGCATTTTCGTCGCCACGATCACGCTTTGGCTGTGCATGCAGCTGTTCGGCCGGCTGTTGGTTTCCCTGTCGAATGCGCTGTTCGGCGAACGCAGCCGGCGCACGCCACGTCCTGGAGGTTCCATCCGATGAAACCGCTGCGCATCTCGCTGCTCCAGGGCGCCACGCGCTGGCACGATGCCGCCGCGAACCGCGCCTACTACGGTGACCTCGCCCGCTCGTTGAAAGGAAAGAGCGACCTGCTCGTGCTGCCGGAGACGTTCCTGTCCGGTTTCACGAACGAGACGCTGCACACCGCCGAGACGATGGACGGCGAAGGCCTGCGCTGGCTGCGCGATCTTTCTCGTGAAGTCGGCGCCACGATCACCGGCAGCCTGGTCGTGCGCGAGGGCGATCGCTGCGTCAATCGCCTGGTCTGGATGAGCCCCGACGGGCAGCAGGCGCTGTACGACAAGCGGCATCTGTTCCGCATGGCGAAGGAGCACGAGCGCTATGCCGGCGGCAGCGAGCGCCTGATCGTCGAATTGAACGGCTGGCGCATCTGTCCGCAGGTCTGCTACGACTTGCGCTTTCCGGTATGGCTGCGCAACCGCTACGACCGTGTCGCGCAGCGTTTCGACTACGACCTGCTGATCTTCGTCGCGAACTGGCCGAGCGCACGCCGCTACGCATGGAGCACGCTGCTGCGCGCGCGCGCGATCGAAAACCTGAGCTATTGCGTCGGCGTCAACCGCGTCGGCGTCGACGGCAACGACCTGCACTATGCCGGCGACAGCGTCGCGCTCGACTTCCTCGGCCAGCCGCTGGTCGAACTCGGTGCGCAGGAGCAGGTCGTCACCGTCACGCTCGACCCGGCACCGTTGGCTGCGCACCGCGAACGCTTCCCTGCGTGGATGGACGCGGACGAGTTCTCGATCGTGCCTTGATGCGCGTCGGCACGGCGCAGATGCGCGCCGTGCCATGCCATGCGCTACAGAATCGACAGCACATCCTCGGGCGGGCGCCCGATCGCGGCCTTTCCATTGGCGAGCACGATCGGCCGCTGGATCAGGCGCGGATGCTCGGCCATCGCCGCGATCAGTTGCGAACGCGTGAGTTCGGCCGCGTCGAGGCCGAGGTCCGCATACTCGCTTTCGTCGCGGCGCATCAGTGCGCGCGGCTCGATCGCGAGTCGGCCGAGGATGTCCTCGATCTGGTGTGCCGACGGCGGCGTCGACAGATAGTCGACCACGCGCGGCGCGATGCCGCGCGACTCCAGCAGCGCCAATGTTTCACGCGACTTCGAACAGCGCGGATTGTGCAGGATGACGACTTCGTTCATCGAATGCGCGCCCTTCACGCGGCGGCGTGGCGAGGAAGCGCGGCGAGTTCGCGCGAGATGATGTCGCGCTCGGCTTCGGCGCGGTGGGCGAAGTGGCCGAGCACGTCGTTCGAGTACGGAGCGAGTACTTCGTACCACTGCGTCGTGACGATGCCGTGTGAATCGAATTGCTGGATGCGCTCGATCCGGTAGCCGAGCACGTTGACTTCGAGATGGCGTTTGTTGCGCATTTTTTGGTTTTCTCCAGGGCAATGACGCGCAGGATACGTAAGGCCGGTGTGCGTGCGGTTAACACCGTGTTGCGAGCTGGTTAACCGCGCGGCACCCGGTTTCGGACAACGCATCGGCATAGAAATTCCATCACTGCCGCGCCGATTCGATCGATGGGCCCATCCGCGGCGGCACTCGTCGCAGCGACCGTTTTCGCGGCCGATCGTTCCGCATCGATCGGCGGCTCGAAAAGTTCTGGGGTCGTCTGCCGCAATCGCAAGTGCCGGCTCGCGCGGCGACCGTCTACCGCATCGCGATCTGCGAAGACGCATGCCGAGAGGATCGCAACGGCGAGGCGATATCGCGAAACGTTCGCGTGCGTACGTTCAAGAAGTTTACCGCCGCGAAGAATCCCGCGCTGCAGCAAGGTGTCAACAATCGGTTCGAACCGGTGAACTTCTGCGTCAGATGCTTGCGGCCGTATAGGCGGCCAATCAGGCTTGCGCGCGTGCTGCCGACGGCCATTCCGTCCCGCCGCGCAACAACTCCGACGTCCTGTCCGCCGCTCCTCGCGATGCGGATTCGCCGTCGGCGAGTTCATCCGATCCTGGGGATTTTCCATGCGTAGTTCTTTCTTGGCTGCAACCATTGCCGCCATGCTCTGCGGCGTCGCCCACGCGCAGGTCACGTTCATGCCGCTGCAGACGCAGGGTGCTCAGCTCACGAAAATATCCGGCGACGGCCTCTACGCTACCGGCCAGGTCGGCCTCGGCGGCGCTCTTCGCTGGACCGTCTTCAACTCGCCGCAGGAAGAGGTCGTCACCGGTCTCGCCCACAGCGGCGGCATCAACAACTGGGGTTCGTTGTCCGTGTCGGTGCCGGTGAACGGAGGCAGCACCGGCGGCGGAACCAATGTCGGCGCGTATGTCGTCACCGGCAGCAGCGTGCCGGTGCCTTTCACCAGCACGCTCTCGGACAATTCCGACGCCTGGGACCTTGCCGATGACGGCACGATGATCGGCTCGTCGTCCGACCAGTCGTTCATCACGAGCAATGCCTATGTCTGGACGCCGGCCAATGGCATGAGCCTGCTGCCGGTCAATCGGCCGAACCGGTATTCGCGTGCGGACAGGATCAGCGCCGACGGCCGCACGATCATCGGCTACAACGACCAGAACTCCGGCCAGCGCACCGCCGTGGTCTGGCAAAACGGCGTGGTGACCGATCTCGTCGACGCTGCCGGAACGCCGCTCAACGCTGCCGACGGCATCAGCAGCAACGGCCGCTTCGTCGTCGGCGAGTACTACACCGACGCCGGCGGCAACCCGGGCGGCTGGCGCTGGGACTCGCAGACCGGCGAGGTGATCCTCATTCCCGGCATGGCGTCCGCTCGCGGTGTCAGCGACGACGGCAAGACCGTCGTCGGCTCGACCGATACGTTCGCTTTCCCGGCACAGGCGGCGATGCTCTGGCGCGAAGGCGTCGGTACCGTGCCCCTGGTCGATTTCCTTGCCGACAACGGCGTTTCGATTCCGACGAATTGGGATCCGAATCTCGCCGGCTCGTTCTCGGCCATCTCCGGCGACGGCCTGCTGCTGGGCGGCTGGACAGCCGACATCACGACGTTCATCAAGCAGTCCTACCTGATCCAGATCGTACCGGTCGCCGACGACACGATCTTCGAAGACGGGTTCGACGGCGCGACGCCTTGATCGCGCCGTTCTTCGCGTGAAACCGCCGCCGGACGGACCTCCGGCATTCGATCTCGACCGCCGTTCGCCGCGACGTCTGGGGCGTCGTTGTCATCAACCATTCTGGGGTTTTCCATGCGCAGTTCCTTGTTGGTCGCTACCATCGCCGCCGTGCTCTGCGGCGCCGCTCACGCACAGGTCACGTTCATTGCTCTGGACACGCCGGACGCACAGCTCACCAAGATCGCCGGCACCGGGCTGTATGCCTCCGGCCAAGTCGGTCTCGCCGGAGCGTTTCGCTGGACGGTCTTCAATACGCCGCAGGAAGAAGTCATCACGGGCCTCGCCGGTTCCGGCGGCGTCAACAACTGGGGTTCGATAGCCGTGTCGCTGCCCGTGAACGGCGGCAGCATCAATGGCGGAACGGACCTCGGCGGTTGGGTGTCGACCTGGAACAACAACGTGCCGGAGACTTTCGCCAGCACGCTGTCGGACAATTCCAACGCCTGGGACCTTTCCGATGACGGCACGATCGTGGGTTTGTCGGCGGATGCCGCCTACATCACCGCGAACGCGTACGTCTGGACGGCGGCCAACGGCATGACGCTGCTGCCCGTGAACCGTCCCGGCAACTATTCGCGGGCGAGCGTGATCAGCGCGGACGGCCTGACGATCGCAGGCTACAACGATCAGGACAATGGCCAGCGCACCGCGGTCGTCTGGAAGGACGGCGTCGCGACCGACCTGGTCGACGCAGCCGGAACGCCGCTGATCTCCGCGGACGGCATCAGCGCCTACGGCCAGTTCGTCGTCGGCGAAAATTACACCGATTCCTCCGGCAACCTCGGTGCCTGGCGTTGGAACGCGCAGACCGGCGAGGTGACGGCGATTCCGGGCATGACGTTCGCATTCGGCGTCAGCGACGACGGCAAGACCGTCGTCGGCTCGACCGGATTCTTCACCGCTCCGGCGCGTGCGGCGATGATCTGGCGCGAAGGCATCGGCACGCAACCGCTGGTCGATTTCCTCGCCGACAACGGCGTTTCCATTCCCGCTGGCTGGGACGTGGACCTCGCCGGCGGTTTCAGCGGCATCTCCAGCGACGGCCTCCTGCTGGGCGGCTGGACGAGCGACGCGACGCACTACCGTTCCTATCTGATCCAGATCACACCGACCATCGACGATACGATCTTCGTGGACGGCTTCGACGGCCAGACGCCCTGATCGCGCCGCTTTACCGCACGAACGAGGCCGCTGGCGAGCCGGTGGCGAGCGGTTGATTCGCGGGCCCGGACGAGCCGATGGCTTGCCGGGCCCGCGTCGTCGGTTGCCTGTCGAACCCTTCCCCCTGCGCAGGGGGAAGGAACAGCGTTGGCGCTTTCCAGCGTCGGCGTCTCCTATCGAACCCTTTCCCCCGCGGGCGGGGAAGGAACAGCGTCCGCTCGTTCCAGCGTCGGCGCTTCCTATCGAACCCTTCCCCTGCGCAGCGGGGGAAGGTGCCGGCAGGCGGAAGGGGGCGCTCCTCGGCCGCGACGTCGCCTCCTTCCGGCCTTCGGCCATCTTCCCCCGCAGGCGGGGGAAGCAACAGCGCTGGCGCGTTCCAGCGTCGGCGCTTCCTGGCTAATCCTTCCCCCGCCAGTGGGGAAAGGGACGGCGATGGCGTTCTAGAAGGCAAGCATCGCGACAGGGCTCGCTCCCACAAAGCACGTTCCGGGAGCGGCCTCAGCCGCAACGATCGCAGCGGCGAGCGCCCGAGATCGAAAAGTACGGCACGAGCGACGGTCCGTCCGCCGCCCGCACGACATACCCGCGAGGCGTCGCGCGGCGCGGCAGGCTGCTACCATCCGCCGCCGTGTTCATGCTGCCGTTTTCGTCATGCCCGATCCCGCGCCCTTGTCGATCGAAATTCACTCTGCCCAGCGCCGCGCGTTCTGGCTGTTCATGCTGTTCGCGCTGGTCGTGCTCGGCGCGGGCATCGGTCTGCGCGATCCGTGGCCGTCGGACGAACCGCGCTTCGCGCTCGTCGCCAAGCAGATGGTCGAATCGGGCGACTGGCTGTTTCCGCATCGCGGCCGCGAACTGTATTCGGACAAGCCGCCGATGCTGTTCTGGCTGCAGGCGTCCGCCTACGAGATCGTGCGCAACTGGCGCATCGCCTTTCTGCTGCCGTCGCTGCTCGCGGGCCTGCTGACGCTCGGGCTGACCTACGATCTCGGCCGGCGCTTGTGGAACCATCGCGCCGGCTTGTACGCGGCGATCGCCGTGTTGTTCGCGTTCCAGTTCATGTACCAGGTCAAGCGCGCGCAGATCGATCCGTTGATCATGGGCTGGATCACGCTCGCCAACTGGGGGTTGCTGCTGCATTTCCTGCGCGGGCCGAACTGGCGCGCGTATTGGCTCGGCTGTTTCGTCGCCGGCGTCGGCGTCATCACCAAGGGCGTCGGCATCCTCGCGCTGCTGATGTTCGTGCCGTACTTGTTCGCGCGCCTGCGCGGCTGGGAGGGCGTCGCGCGCCCGTCGAATGCCGCGTGGAAGTGGCTCGGCGGCATCGCCGCGTTTCTCGTGCCGATCCTGGCCTGGGGCCTCAGCGTGATCGTCGTGGCGAAGGCGCGCGGCACGCCGGAATACCAGGCCTACGTGAACGACTTGTTCTTCCATCAGACGGCGGGGCGTTATGCGGGTTCGTGGTCGCATCCGCAGCCGGTCTGGTACTACCTGCCGATCGTGCTGGTCAACTGGTTCCCGCTGTCGCTCGCCTACATCGGTGCGGTACCGCGCTGGTGGCGCGACCTCAAGCTCGGCGAAGCGCGCGTGCTGCTGCCGCTGGCCTGGGCGCTGCTGACGATCGTGTTCTTCAGCATCCCGGTCGGCAAGCGCGACGTCTACCTGATGCCGGTACTGCCGATGATCGCGCTCGCGATGGCGCCGTATCTGGATCAGATCGCCGGCGCGCGCTGGCTGCGCAACGCCGCGTTCGCGATCGCGCTGGTCGGCGGGCTCGTCATCGTCGGCGCAGGGCTGTGGGCGATGCTCGGCCATTCGGCGGCGTTCGAGGACATGATCCGGCGGCGCGAGCTCGACGACATCGATCACGCGGTCTGGGGCATGTTCCTCGCGATCGGCGCTGCGTTCCTGCTCGCCGCCGCCTGGTTCCGCCCGCGCCGCGGCGCCCACGCGCTGCTCGGGGGCATCACGGCGTTGTGGCTGATCTGGAGTTTCTGGTCGTATCCGCTGCTCAACGATTCCAGTTCCTCGGCCGGCATCATGCGCCGCGCGCGCGAACTGGCCGGGCCCGCCGAACTCGGCCTGGTCGCATGGAAGGAGCAGAACCTGCTGATGGCGAGCGGACCGGTGCAGGACTTCGGCTTCAACCGTCCGTTCGACCAGCAATACGTCGACGGCGTGCAATGGCTGACCACGGCACCCGCGACGCGCCGCATCTTCATCCTCGACGAGGCGATGGGCGAGTGCGTCGACAAGGCCAAGGCGACGCGCATCGGCCATGCGAACCGGCGCGACTACTGGCTGTTCGGCGCCGACGCGGTGGTGACGGGCTGCGTCCCCAAACCGGCGACGGACGACGATCCGTAGCGCTGCGCGGCCGCTTCAGCCTTTGCTGCCGGTGGCTTCCAGCGGCACCAGGCGGACCAGCTGCTCGCGCATGCGCCGGAACAGCTTGCGCGTGTTCCAGCGGTTCAGCGTGCGGCTCATCGACGAGCGCGGGATGAAATGCTTCTCGCCGAAGCCGTCGATCAGCACGAAATGCGGGCCTCCGCGCGAGTCGCTGCCGTAGACGATGTTCCAGGCGTGCATGTCGCCGACGATCACGTTGCAGGCGAGCAGTTCGTCGAGAAAGCGCGCGAGTTCGGTTTCGATCAGCGCGCTGAAGCCGCTTTCGCGCGCGTAGAGCGCCGCCAGCGTCGGCGCGAGCGCGCCGTCGGCGCCGCGCACCTTCTCCGAGATCAGTCCGAGGCCGAGATCGGTCTCGACGACGCCGACCATGCGCGCGATCGGCACGCGGCGCTCGGGGAAGCGTGCTTGCGTGGCGATGTATTCCTTCAGCTCGCGCACGAATCCGGTGTAGTGGCGTGCGCGCGGCAATCGCTTGTACCAGCGTGCCTTCGCGCCCCAGCGCGACTGCACCGCGTCGGCGCGCATCACCTTGATCACGCAGTCGGGCTCGTGCGGATGCTGGAACACCTGACGCAGATGACCCACGGCAAGCGGTGCGGCGTGCGTCAACGGCAGGATCGAGGCGGACGGATTCCCGCTGGACACCTTCAAATCCACAGTTCCCCAAAAGATCCATCGTAACGCGTCACGCCCGCGACACAAACCTGTGCGCGCGCGGGCGGACTAGATGCGGCGCGCCGATCGCGCCGGAGGCGACATGGGGACGATCCGCGCTGCCGCCAAGCTTCAGCGCCGGCCGCCGACTTCGTCGATGTGCTTGAGCAGGTCGGCCGGGTCTTCGAAGACGCGATAGGCGCCGGCGCGCTCGAGCTCGTCCTCGGAATAGCCGCCGGAGAGCAAGCCGATGCCGAGCGCGCGCGCGCGGCGCGCCGCGAGCATGTCCCACACGGCGTCGCCGACGACCGTCGCCGATTCGATCGGCACGCCGAGGCGGTCGGCCGCGGCGAGGAAGAGGTCCGGATCGGGTTTGGCGTACTTGACCTGGTCGCGCGTGACCACCGGCGTGCGCGCAAGATCCACGCCGAGCGATTCGAGCACGGGACCGGCGGTCTCCATGCGTCCGCTGGTCGCGATCGCCCAGGGCAGCTCGGCGGCGGTCAGCCACGCGACGAGTTCGCGCGCGCCAGGCAGCGGCCGGATTGCCGCGGAACGGCGGTTGTAGGCCGCCGCGTGCAGCTGGCGCAGGCGTTCGGCGCGCGCATCGTCGATCACGCTGCCGCTTTCGCGCAGCAGGATGTTCATCATCAGGCCGCCGCTCATGCCGATGCGCCGGTGGATGCGCCACACCGACAGCACGATGCCTTCGGCTTCGAGCGCTTCCTGCCAGGCGAGCACGTGCTGGTAGACGCTGTCGACGAGGGTGCCGTCGAGATCGAACAGGAACGCAGGCTGCGGCGAGGTCTTCATCGGCGACGAAATCGGTGGCGGGAGCGTCCCAGTCTCGCGTGCGCGGCGCGTTCGCGCAATCGTGCCGGTGCGGTCGTGTTTGCGCGAGCGCGTTTTGGCGACAGCGTTTTCAGCGCCTGATCGGCATCGTGCCGACGCTCACGTTACCCTTAGGACGCATGACGTACCGTTTCGACGACTTTTTCATCAATCCCGCCACTCGCGAACTGCGCCGGCACGGCGAACTGGTCGCGCTGCCGGCGCGCGCGTTCGACTGCCTGGCCTACCTGATCGAGCATCGCGAGCGCGCGGTCGGGCGCGACGAGCTCATCGCCGCCGTGTGGGGGCGCGTGGAGATCAGCGATGCGCTGCTGAGCCACACGATCGTGAAGATCCGGCGCAGTCTCGGCGACACCGGCAACGAGCAGCGCACGATCCGCACGGTGCCGCGCTTCGGCTATCGCTGGGTGCAGGCGCTCGAATCCTCGGTGGCCGAAACCGCGTCTCCAGGCGAAGCGGCCATCGCCGCGCGCACCGGCATCGAAAGCGTGCCTTCGAATTTCGCAGTGCGCGAATCGGACGACGTGCCGCGGCCACAGCGTGCGCACGATGGACGCGAATCGGCCGTTTCGACGTCCGGCCGGCGCAAACGCGTTTTTCGCCTGCTCGCACTCGTCCTCGTCGGGTTCGTCATCGCGGCGCTGTCGGCATGGCTGGCATTCGAGCACGCGCGACGCGAGAGCCCACCGGCAGCGTCCGACACGCCGGCTGCGAAGCCGGTGGATGCGACCGTCGCGACCGCCGTCCTCGTCCTGCCGGCGGACGTCGCTGCGCCGGACGACTGGCGCTGGCTGCGTTTCGGCCTGATGGATCTGGTAGCGAACCGCCTGCGCAGCGGTGCGGTGCAGACTGCGCCGAGCGAGACCGTCGTCAGTCTCCTGAAGCAGCGCGGCGCGAGCAACGGGCAATCGCTGCTGCACGACGCCTCGCTCGGCGAGATCGCCGCGCTGCGCGTGCTGCCGAGCGTCAGCCTCGAACAGGCGCGCTGGCTCGTGCGCCTCGATGCATTCGGTGCGCAGCGCTCGTTCAGCGTCGAGGCGCGCGCCGACGACGCGATCGCAGCGGGACGCGAGGCGGCCGATGCGCTGCTGCGCAAGCTCGGCCACACGCCGAACGTCGTGCCGGCCGACGACACATCGCCGGAGATGGACGAACTGCTGCAACGTTCCGGCGCCGCGATGCTTGCCGATCAACTCGACCAGGCGCGCGCCCTGATCGCCCATGCGCCGCCCGAGTTGCAGCAACGGCCGCAAGTCGAGCAGCGCATGGCGCAGATCGAATTGCGCAGCGGCGAGTACGCGGCCGTCGAGACGCGGCTGCACGCCTTGCTCGATCGCCTGCCGCCCGGGCACGACACCGCGCTGCGCGCACGCGCGCTGCTCACGCTGGCGGCGGCCTACGTGCGCCAGCACCAGTCCGACCGCGCCGTCGATCTCTACGCCGAAGCGATCGCGCTGCGCCAGGAGCCGGCCGATCACGAAGTGCTCGGCGTCGCGCATCTGGGCCACGGCGCGGTACTGGCGCAGAAGGGGCGCTACGACGAGGCGACGGCGGAGCTGTCGCGCGCACGCACCGATCTGGAGACGGTCGGCGACGCGCTCGGCGTCGCCAGCGTCGACGTCAACCTCGGCGACTTCCAGCTGATGCGGCATCGGCCGGCGGACGCGTTGACGGTCCTCGCCAATGCCGTGCGCCAGTTCGAGCGTCTGGGCGCGCGCGAAGGGCGCGCCTATGCGCTGTCGCAACAGGCCATCGCCGAGGGCGAACTGCTCGACGTCGATGCCGCGCTGGCGACCAGCGCGCGCTTCTGGCCGCCGGAGGCGAACACGAACAATGTGCGCATGCGCTGGAACCTGGTCCTCGCGCGTGCGCAGGCGCTCGCCGGTGTCGGCCGCCTCGATGCGGCGCAGGTGCTGGTCGAGCGCATTCGCAACGAAGCCGATCCGCAGAAGGACGTCGTCGTGCGCGCGCAGGGCGAACTGCTCGCGGCCGGCCTCGCCGGCCAGCGCGGCGATGCGAAGGCGGCAGCCGTGCTGGCCGCTGCGGCGCTGGTGCCGATCCTGCGCGACGCCGATCCGATTTCGTGGACGCGCGGGCTGCTGCTGCAGGCGCGGAGCCTGCGCGACAGCGACCAGGTCGCCGCCGCAACGGCCGTCGACGCCGCGCAGCAGGCATGGGCGGCCGGGTCCGGCGACGACTGGCGTACGCTCTACGCGACGCTCGGCGCGGCCGAACAAGCCTGGGCCGAGCGTCGGCGGGAGCCGGCGCTGGAGCAGTTCGCCGCCGCGATGCAGTCGGCCGAGCGGCTGAACGTGCCGGAAGACCTGGTCGCGGTCGGCGCGCCGTATCTGGCCGCGCTGATCGAGGCGAGCCAGCTCGACACCGCGCGTGCCGTCAGCGGCCGCATCGCGATGTGGGCCGATCGCGACCTGCGCGCGGCGAGCGCGCAGGCGCGCCTGTATCGCGCGCTCGGCCAGGACGACGCGGCGCGCAAGGCCGACGAAACGGTCGCGCGCATCCGTGCGCAGGCATCGCGCGCGGCCGACGCGCCGGCCTGAAAACCTTGCAGCGGCAAGGCGTTGGCGTTGCACAAAGACGCAGGTACATCGATCGGACATCGTTGCTGCATCGATCCGGCATGCCGACGGCGCCGCCGGCAGGGAGGATCGCGGGAAGCCGCCGTCGCGAACGGGGCTGCAGCGCGCGCCCTCCATCGGATCGGCGCGCCCCTTTTCATCGTCCGAGGAACGCCGAATGAAGTGGTTGCGCACTGCGGGTTTGCTGTCGCTGGGTCTGTTCGTGGGGGTCGGCGTCGCCGGCGCGCAGTCGCTGCAAAGAGTCGACGCAGGGGGCGGTGCGGTGGCCCCGCCGGTGACCCAGGGCGACTATTTGTACGTGGGAACCGGTTCGACCGTCAGCGTGTGGAACATGGCCGATCCGACCCAGCCGGTCTACGCCGGGCGCACGAACCAGGCTCCGGCTGCAGGTACGATCAATGGGCTCGCCATCGTCGGCGGGTACCTCTATGCCGGTTGGACGAATCCCCTGGGCACCGGCGGTTTGACCGTTTACTCGCTGGCTGATCCGTTGCATCCGGCGGCGGTAGCCGAAAACGACGAGGTGTTTGCGTCGAGCATCGCGGCGTCCGGCAACTATGTTTATGTCGGAGACGCTTACAACGCGCAGTTAGTCGTAGTCGATGTGAGCGATCCGCTGCATCCGACGGTCGGCGCGGCGGTGTCTGGCTTCGATGCGGCGAGCGATGCGCATATGTCGGCATTCGGTTCGCGCTTGATCGCGAGTGGTACGAGTTTCACTGGGGATCGGCCGCTCGATGTGTTCGACCTGAGCGACCCCGCTCATCCCGTCAAGGCTGGATTCGCAAATCTCGATGGACTCACCGTCTTGCGCGCTGCTCTCAGCGAGAACTATGCGTTCGGAATCGGCTTCGAACTCCAGGTTTACGACCTGACCGATCCGACGAATATCAGTCAGATCTTCGATGCTTCAATCGATGAGGCGACCGGAGCCCTGCTTCGCGGGGACATGTTGTACCTGATTGGAGCAACTGGCATCCAAGTGTGGGACTTTTCAGTGCCGAGCACGCCTGTGCTGTTGCGGACGGTCCCTGCGGACGTCTTCGCACCCGATCAGGTTGCCGACACCGCATTCGGGCCGTTGTTGCTCACTCACACCGATCACGGCCTGCTGCTCGACACGACGGATGCAGGCAACCCCGCAGTCGCGTCCGATTTCGCTATTCCGGTTGGCGTTTCGGTACACAACGCGGCCTTCGATGCGGGACATGTCTATTTTGCCGAGGAGGGCTATGGAATCGGTGTCGCCGATGCACAGACTCTTGCCCCGATCGGCCGTTTTGATGCGGACTTGCCCGAAGATCTGCAGCAGCGCGATGTCGAAGGCATCGCAGTGGATGGCGATCGAGCCTATCTCGCGTTCTGGGGCTACGGCGTGATCATCGCGGATCTGAGTGATCCGACACATCCGACCCAACTGGGTAGCTTCGAGTTTCCGTTCGCAACGGCGATCCAGGCGCAAGGCAACTTCGTGTACGTCGGCAGCAGCACGAATGGCGGAATTTTCAAGGTCCTCGATGTGACCAACCCCGCTTCGCCGCAGGAACTGGGCAGCATCGGCGCCGGGCAGATCTATGCGCTGGCGCTGAATGGCGACTACGCGTTTCTCGCGGACGATATGGGCATGCACATCGTCGACATCTCGAATCCTGCCGCTCCGACGATTGCTAGTTCGTATTCCGACTGCGCGTCCAGTGGCGGACTCGCAGTCTCCGACGACGGAAATACCACTTATCTCGCCTGCACCGCCGACGGGAGTCTGCGAATCCTCGATACGACCGAGAAGAACGCGCCGGTTCAGCTCGGCAGCGTGACGCTGCCCGACAACCCGCTGCTGCCGGGCTACGGCGTTGCCTATGATGTCGTTATCGACGGCACGATGGCCTATGTCGGTAACGTGTGGGGCGTCGACGAGATCGATATCTCCAACCCCGCAGCGCCCGCAGCGGGCACCCGCCACGAGACTGCATTCGATGTGCGCAAGGTCGCTAAAGCGCCGGATGGCCGTATTTTCGCTTTTGCTGGCCTGGCGGGGATTTACGTGTACGCGCCCGCGACCGCCGACCGTATCTTTGCCGACGGCTTCGACTGACTTTCCATTTGACCGCGCCGCGCGCGTCGTGGACGCGCGCGGCGCGGTACACTCGGTGTCTCTCCGACACACGAGCGCTGCTTGGAAAACGCACCTCCCGCATCGAACGAATCCTCCGCGCTGCCGCCGCTCGACGCGATCGAGGCGCGCATCCTCGGCTGCCTGATCGAGAAGGCCGCGATCACGCCCGAGGTCTATCCGCTGACGCTGAACGCGATCGTCGCGGCGTGCAACCAGAAGACCAGCCGCGAGCCGGTCATGAACCTCGAACCCGGCGCCGTCGGGCACAGCCTGCGCGAGCTGGAGAACCGCGGGCTGGTGAAGGTCGCGCCGGCTTCGCAGCGGGCGCTGCGCTACGAGCATCGGTTCGACACGATCTACGGCGTCACCGCGCGCCAGCGTGCGGTGCTCTGCGCGTTGCTGCTGCGCGGCGCGCAAACCTTGAACGAGCTGCACACGCGCACTGAGCGCCTGGCCGATTTTCCGAGCCTCGACGATGTGCGCGACACGCTCGACCGACTGCTCCAGCGCGAGCCGGCGTACGCGGTGCGCATCGGCCGCGGCCCGGGCCAGCGCGAAGATCGCTACATGCATCTGCTCGCAGGTCCGGTCGATGTCGAAAGCTTCGCCGCGCAGGCGGCGAGCGCGCCGTCGTCTTCGTCGCGCGCCGATCTCGCCGAGCGCGTCGAGCGGCTCGAGTCCGAAGTGCAGGCGCTGCGCGAAGAACTCGACGCCTTGCGCCGGCACGTCGAAGCCGGCGCCGGCTGACCTTCGCATGACCCACTCGGAAACGTCGCCTCCAGGAGGAGTCTGACCATGCGCCTGCCTTGCGTCCTGCTCGCACTTTTCTTCTGCGCCGTGGCCGCGCCCGGGCGCGGCGTTGCGGCCGGCGCAGGCACCGCCGTCACCGACATCAGCCAGCTCGGCGGCGTCGACTACCGCATCGATATCCCGGCGAACTGGAACCATGGCCTGGTCGTGTACTTTCACGGCTACGCGGTCGATCCGGTGACGTTTCGCCCGGGCGATGCGCTGTCGCCGATGTTCGCTCCGATTCTTGCCGGAGGCTTCGCGGTGATCCAGTCGGCCTATTCGGCCACGGGCTGGGCGGTGGAGGAGGGCAGCACCGATACCGAGAAGCTGCGCCGCCACTTCATCGGCAAGTACGGCGAGCCGAAGGAGACCTTCGTGATGGGCATCTCGATGGGCGGCACCTTGACCGCGATGACGATCGAGTCGAAGCCGGAGACCTACGACGGCGCGCTCTCGCTGTGCGGCGCGATCGAGCCGACCGACCGTTTCATGCAGCGCGATTTCGCCTTGCGCGCCGCGTTCGACTACTACTTTCCCGATCTGCTCGGCCCGCTCGTGCCGGTGCCGGCGGACTACACGCCGAGCGATGCCGTCGTGCGCCGCATCGCGGCGGCGATGCGCGCAAATCCCAAGGCGACCGCGTCCGTGCGTGCGCTGTACGGCGCCGCCGACGCGGAGAGCCTCCCCGGCGTGATCGCGGCGATCAGCTACGACATCAAGGAGATGCAGCAGCGCCTGCGCGACAATCCGTTCGCCAATGCCGACCTGGTCTATACCGGCTCCGGCGATGACTTCGCGCTCAACGACGGCGTCAAGCGCTATCGCGCCGAACCGCGCGCGGCGGCCTATCTGTCGCGCTGGTACACGCCGACCGGCCAGCTGACGCGCCCGATGCTCGCCCTGCACGATAGCGGCGATCCGCTCGTGGTCGCCTCGACTGCATTCGAGTATGCGCTGATCGCCCAGCGCGCCGGCCATGCCGACCATTTCGTGCAGCAGTACGTCAATGCGCACGGCCATTGCGTGTTCACGCCGGAGCAGGTCGGCAAGGCATTCGACGAACTGGTCGCCTGGAAGCGCGACGGCAAGCGGCCGCAGTCGGGGCGCCAGCGCTGAGCTTCGGCGGATGAACGCCGGCCGTTCGTGGGCTCTTGCACAAAGCAAAATGGATTCCCGCTTTCGCGGGAATGACGGCAGAGGGCAAGGAAGAGACGCGACAGGTTGTCCGTTGGCTGCCGCGCAGCCGATCGTGCACGAGTCCCGCGGCGGTTCGTTCAAATAACGCCCGTCGCCGTTCTCTGGCTTTGCACCGTAGAGATCCCTGTCGACGGAGCCACGGATACCGACGTCATTCCCGCGAAAGCGGGAATCCATTTTGCTTCGTGCGTCCAAGAGCCACGACTTCCCGCTTGACCCGCTTCGCTGTTGAAAGGCCCTCGCTGGAACGACACGCGTGACGCTAGACGGATGCCCCGACGCAATCGGACCGAACCGCCAGAGACCGCTCGGCGCGCACGATCCGGACGGGCGGGAACATCAGCAGGTTTGGCCACGAGCGGCGCACATGGGCGCAGCCGCATTCGCGCAAGGTGTCCGCGTAGCGACCGGTCTGCACGAAGTCGAGCAGCGCGATGCGGCCGCCGGGCTTGACCACGCGCACGATTTCGCCGATCGCCTTTGCGCGTTCCGCCGCGCTCGGCAGGTTGTGGATCGCCAGGCTCGACACGACCACGTCGAAACTCGCATCCGCATAGGGCAGAGCGCGCATGTCGCCGGTATCGATGCCGACGCGCTCGGCGACGCCTGCGGCGACGGCGTTGGCATGCGTTGCAGCGCTCGCGTTGCCTGACTGGTCGCGAACGCTCCACAGGTCGATGCCGCTGGCGTGCCCGCGCGGCAGCGCGCGCGCGGCTTCGAGCAACAGCAGTCCGCGTCCGCAGCCGACATCGAGCACGCGCTCGTCGCCGCGCAGCGCCAGCGAGGCGATCAAGCGCCGCGCGACGATGCGCTTGCCGTACATGCTGCTCAAGCTCATCAGGATCGCCGAACCGATCATTCCGAATCCGGTGCCTTGCAGCGAGGGGGCGAATACGCCGGCGAGTCCGGAACGGCCCGCGGCGGCGAGACCGAGCATCAGCAGCAACGGTCCGCCGAGCGCGAAACCGCGCACGAGGGTCGGTGCGTCGATGCCGAAGGAGAGAGAGGCGTCGGAAGTTTTCATGCCGCGCATCTTTGGTGGCAGGCGCGGCGGCGACAAGTGACAAGTATCACCGGCTTGGGGTGCGAATCGCCGCTCGCGCATGCCGGCGCCGCCGAGGCTGCGGTATGGGCATCGCTGCGACGATCATGCAGACTGGTGCGAATGCCCCCGGCCCGAGGAAGATCATGATGATGCTTGTCCGACGCTGTGCGGTTCCCGTTCTGATGGTGATGTTCGCGACCGCATTCGCCGCGGCAGCGCCGGCGCCTGCCGCGCCGGCGGACGCCAAGCCCGAGCCGAAGCCGCCGCAGGACATCGCCGGCGCGACCCGCGGCATGCAGCACACCGGCGGGTTCTTCGACGTGTACCGCGACGCCGCCAAGGGCCGCGTCCTGCTCGGCGTGCACGCGTTCGACACCCCGTTCCTGCTGGTCAGCTCGCTGCCGTGGGCGCTCGGTTCGAACGACGTCGGCCTCGACCGTGGCCAGAGCAGCGAGTCGCACCTGGTCGAATTCCGCCGCGCCGGCGCGCGCGTGCTGCTGGTCGAGGACAACACCAAATTCCGCGCGGTGTCGTCGAATCCGGACGAGGCGCTCAGCGTGCGCCAGGCGTTCGCCGAATCGGTGCTGTGGGCCGGCGACGTCGTCGCCGAGCGCAAGGAGGGCGATGCCGAAGTCGTCATCGACGCGAGTTCGCTGCTGGTCTCCGATCGGCACGGCGTGGCGCGCCGGCTCGCCGAGACCAAGCAAGGCAAGTACGAGGTCGACGACAAGCGCAGCGCGGTTTCGCTCGCCGACGCGAAGAGTTTTCCCGACAACACCGAACTCGAAGCGATGCTGACCTTCAGAGGTCCTGGCGAGGGCGCCTTCGTCAAGGACGTCGCCATGGACGCGGAAAGCATCACCGTGCGCCAGCATCTGAGCTTCGTGCGCCTGCCGCCGCCGGGCTTCGCGCCGCGCGCCTACCATCCGGCCTCCGGCGCTTTCAGCGTCGGCTACTACGACTATGCGCAGCCGCTCGGATCGAGCCTCGACGTGCGTTTCCAGCCGCGCTTCCGTCTCGACAAGACCGACCCGGCCGCTGCGCAAAGCGCGGTGAAGAAGCCGATCGTGTTCTACCTCGACCGCGGCGCGCCGGAGCCGGTGCGCTCGGCGCTGCTGGAAGGCGCCAACTGGTGGAAGAGCGCGTTCGAGAAGGCCGGCTTCAAGGACGCCTATCGCGTCGAGCTGCTGCCTGAAGGCGTCGACCCTATGGATATCCGCTACAGCCTGATCACCTGGGCGCATCGCTACACGCGCGGTTGGTCGTACGGCCAGCCGATCGTCGATCCGCGCACCGGCGAGATCATCAAGGGTTCGGTCACGCTCGGCTCGCAGCGCGTGCGGCAGGACATCCTGATCGCCGAGAGCCTGCTCGCGCCGTACGACAAGCCGAACGCGCCGGAGCTCGCCGGCGAAGCCCAGCAGATGGCGCTCGCGCGCCTGCGCCAGCTCGCCGCGCACGAAGTCGGCCATGCGCTCGGCTTCGCGCACAACTTCGCCGCGAGCCGGCTCGGCAACGGTTCGGTGATGGACTATCCGCATCCGCTACTGAAGCTCGATGCGGACGGCGCCATCCGTCTCGATCATGCCTACGGCGTCGGCGTGGGTCCGTGGGACGACTTCCTCGTCGCGCACGGCTACGCGCAGTTCGCACCGGGGCAGGAGACGGCCGGTCTTGCGAAGCTGCGCGCCGACATCGCCAAGGCCGGCTTTCGCTACGTCAGCGATCCGGATTCGCGCGGGCCCGGCGACGCCGAGCCCGACGGCCTCTTGTGGGACTTCGGACCCGATACGCTGGGCGCCTACGATCGTCTGCTCGCCGTGCGGCGCAAGGCGCTCGACGGCTTCTCGATCGGCGTGCTGCCGCCGGAGCGCCAGGCCGGCGAACTCGAAGCGTGCCTGGTGCCGGTGTACCTGCTGCATCGCTACCAGATCGAAGCGGTCGCGCGCCTCGTCGGCGGCGCGGACTATGCGTATTCGGAGGCCCTTGATCGCCAGGCCGGCACCAAGGCCGTGGCCGCGCAGACGCAGCGCGCGGCCCTGGATCGCCTAGTCGCCTCGCTCGGGGCCGATCAGCTCGCACTGCCGGCCAGCGTGCTCGACCTCGTCACGCCGCCGGGCAACGACTATGTGCGCAACCGCGAATATTTCGCCACGCGCAGCGCGCCGTTGTTCGACGCATTCGGTGCGGTGGAGGCCGCTGCCGCACAGACCGCGCAATTCCTGTTCGCGTCACAGCGCTTGAATCGATTGGCCTGGCAGCACGCGCGCGACGCCCATGAACCCGGCGTCGGCGACGTGCTCGATGCGGTGTTCCGCGGCACTTGGCAGCGCGATGCGGCCGCCGCGGCGATTCCGGCCGGCGACGCCGTGCAGACCGCGGCGAACTGGGTCGTGCTCGATGCGCTGCTCAACGCGCTCGATGCCGGGCAGCTGCACGCGCAGGTCGATGCCGACGTGCGCGCGTCGCTGCAGCAGTGGCAGGCATGGCTCGCGAAGAATGGCGGCCGCGGCAGCGTCGCGGCGAGCCGCAGCGAGGCGGCCGAGACGATCCGCAAATACCTGGCCGATCCCAAGTCGATCAAGCTGCGCCCGCTGCCCGCCATTCCGCCGGGCGCGCCGATTTGAACATGAGCATCGCGGGAGCGGTTTCAGCGGCGAGACCTCATGGCGCCTGTCGCGACTGAAGCTCCCACAGCCCCCAGTTTCGCAAGGGCGTTTCCTATCGGAACCTTCCCCCGCAGGCGCTGGAAGAAACGACAGTGACATCTCCTATCGAATCCTTCCCCTGCGCAGCGGGGGAAGGTGCCGGCAGGCGGAAGGGGGCTCTCTCCGAATGCAACGTCGCCCCCTTCCGGCCTTCGGCCACCTTCCCCCGCAGGCAGGGGAAGGAACAGCATTGGCGATTCTTATCGAATCCTGCCCCTGGACGGCGGGGAAGGTAGCCGTGACCGTTTCGAATACAGGGCATGGCGGCCGAAGACCGTTGCTCCCCCGAAGTTGCTCCTGCCTCCTCAGGGAAGGCGGTCCAGACGATCAGGACTGCGTGCGCTGCAGGAGGTCCGCCAGCCACTCCGCGTAGACGTGCGCCGTCTCCAGCGACTTGGCAACGACGCCGCGCTCGGCGATGTCGAGCGCGTGCTGCAATTCCTGCTTGCGCGCATCGGTCGGCGCTTCGTCGTGCAGCGCGCCGGCGTCCGTCCCCATGCCTTCGCACGGATTGCCGGCGCGCGCATCGAAGAGTTTGTCGGTCGGCGCCACCAGGCAGTTGACCACGTGGTGCAGGTGCCGGCGCGTTTCGGCGAGGTTCTGCGCCGACATCGCCAGGCGCGCGTGCACGAACGCGGTGGCGCTTTCGACGTGCGGCGTGTCGGCGGCGGAAGCGGCGAGCGGCATCAGCAGGCCGAGCAGCAGGGCAGCGGGCGTGTTTCGAATCATGCGCAACTCCTCGGGCGTGGCCGTGGGCACGGCGCCATTGTGCTTTTTGTAGATTACCACTCGTATACCAGCGGCGAGCGCGCGTCCGCGTCGAACAGGGCGCATACCTACGGCGGCAGCACGACCTCGATCCAATGCGTGCCGCCGTTGCCGTCGAGCGGCACGCGTCCGCTCGCGAGCTCGACATCGTCCAGCGACACGCGCATCGCCGCGGCGCCGTCCTCGCGGCGCATCGCGATCTCGTAGACGGTGGCGCCGAAGCGGTACTGCATCGTCAGCGACGGCCACGCCTTCGGCAGGTGCGGATCGAACACCAGCGCTTCGCCGTCGCGGCGCAGGCCGAGCAGCGATTCGATGATCAGGCGATACATCCAGCCGGCCGAGCCGGTGTACCAGGTCCAGCCGCCGCGGCCGGTGTGCGGCGGGACGGCCAGGATGTCGGCTGCAGCGACGTACGGCTCGACCTTGTACTTGTTGATCGCCGCTTCCGACAGGCCGTGGCGGACCGGGTTGATCATGTCGAACAGTTCCCACGCGCGCTCGACGCGGCCGGCTTGCGCGAACGCCATCACGGCCCAGACCGCCGCGTGCGTGTACTGGCCGCCGTTCTCGCGCACGCCGGGCACGTAGCCGCGGATGTAGCCGGGATCGACCGGCGACTTGTCGAACGGCGGATCGAGCAGTTGGATCAGGCCGTCGTTGGATCGCACCAGGTGGCGATCGAGCGCATCGAGCGCCTGTTCGCTGCGCGCCGCGTCGCCGGCGCCGGACAGCACCGACCAGCTCTGCGCGATCGAGTCGATCTTGCACTCGAGGGCCGTTGCCGTGCCGAGCGGCGTGCCGTCGTCGAAATACGCGCGCCGATACCACTCGCCGTCCCAGCCGTGGTCGTGCAGATTCGTCTTCAACGCCGCGGCCTGGTCGCGGCAGCGCTGCGCGAACGCGGCATCGCTGCGGCGCTCGGCGATGTCGACGAAGTCGATCAGCGCCTGGTACAGGAAGAAGCCGAGCCAGATGCTCTCGCCGCGGCCCTCGCGGCCGACGTTGTTCATGCCGTCGTTCCAGTCGCCGGCGCCGATCAGCGGCAGGCCGTGCACGCCCATGCGCAGGCCGTGCTCGATCGCGCGCTTGCAGTGCTCGTAGAGGTCGGCATATTCGCCCGAACGCAGCGGCAGGTCGTAGTACGACTCCTCGCCCGGATTGAGCAGACGGCCGTCCAGGAACTCGGCGCGCTCGTCGAGTACGCCCCAATCGCCGCTCGCGCGCAGGTAGCGCTCGGTCGCGACCGGCAGCCACAGGTAGTCGTCCGAGCACAGCGTGCGTACGCCGCGGCCGCCGGGCGGATGCCACCAGTGCTGCACGTCGCCTTCGCGGAACTGGCGCGACGCGCACAGCACCAGTTGCGCGCGCAGCAGGTCCGGCGCCGCGTGCACCAGCGCCATCGCGTCCTGCAGCTGGTCGCGAAAACCCCAGGCGCCGCCGGACTGGTAGAAGCCGCTGCGCGCCCACAGGCGGCATGCGATCACCTGGTAGAGCAGCCAGCCGTTGGCGAGCGCGTTGAGCGCGCGGTCCGGCGTTTCGACCGTGACGGCGCCGAGCAGTCCGTTCCAGCGAGCGGTCGTCGCCTCGAGCGCGGCGCGTGCACTCCCGGAGCGCCTGAAGCGCCGCACCAGGTCGCTCGCCTCGGCGCGATCGCGGCCCGCGCCGAGGCGGAAGATCAGCGTGCGCGATTCGCCGTCGGCGAGCTCGAGCGGAATCTGGATCGCGCCGCACGGATCGAGCCGCGCGCCGACGCGGCCGCTCAGCGAGGCACGGCCCATCGCCGCCGGGTGGCGCAGGCTGCAGTTGCGGCCGATGAACTCGCTGCGGTCGCCGGAGAGCGTGCGCTGCGCATCGTCGACGTCGAAGAACGCGACCAGGTCGGCGAACTCGGCGTTGTAGGCGTTGCGCGCGAACAAGGCGCCGCTGGCATCGAGCTCGGTCACGACGTGCATCGCGGTCTTGGCGGCGAGGTCGCCGAGCACCCATTCGACGTAGCCGGTCGCCGAGAGCTTGCGCGCGATACCGGAGTCGTTGCGCAGGCGCAGCACGAAGAACTTCACCGGCGCCTGCGGATCGACGTGGATGCGCAGTTCGCTCGCGATGCCGTCCTCGATCGTCTCGAAGACGCTGTAGCCGAAACCGTGGCGCGACACGTAGCGTGCGCCGCCCGGCGCCGGCAGCGGCGTCGGCGACCAGAAGCGGCCGGTCTCTTCGTCGCGGATGTAGAACGCCTCGGTGTTCGGATCGCCGACCGGGTCGTCGCTCCACGGCGTCAGGCGATACTCGTGCGCGTTCTCGAACCAGGTGTAGCCGGCGCCGCTCTCCGAAACGATGCAGCCGAAATCGGGGTTGGCGATCACGTTGATCCACGGCAGCGGCGTGCGCTGGCTGGCGTCGGTCGCGATCACGTACTCGCGGCTGTCGCGCGAGAAGCCGCCGACGCCGTTGTTCAAGGTGCGCGGCGGCAGCGCGATGTTCTGCACCGGACCGGGCTCGGCCTTGCGCGTCGGGGCGAGGCGCACGATCGCGCTCTCGGCGACGTCGCGCGCGCGCAGCTGCTCGACCAGCGAGCCGTTCTCGTCGGTCAGTACCACGCGCGCGACCGCCTGCATCAGCACGCGGTCCTCGTGGTTGATCTGCTCGAGCACGCGCACGAAGATGCCGCCGGGACGATCGATCACGCCGGCATCGACGCTGGCTGCGATGGTGCCGTGGATCTCGTCGTGCAGGTCCTGCCGGTAGCCGCCGCGTTCTTCGTTCCAGATCACCAGGTCGAACACGAGCCCCTTGAGGCGGCAGTACGCATGCGCGTGCACGAGCTGGCGCACGAGGTCGATCTTGCTCGGGTCGCCGATCTGCAGCAGCACGATCGGCAAGTCGCCGGAGATCGCATGCGCCCACAGGCCCGACTGGCCGCGCCGGTTGCTGGCAATGACGGCCGCGGGCGCGCGCCGCATCGGATCGGCGTAGATGATGCAGCCGGCCAGGCGTGCATAGGTCTGCGCATCGGTTTCGCTGACGTTGATCTGGCCGAGCACGACGCGGCTGTGCGTCCAGGCGAGGTCGAGCACGCGGTCGGCCAGGTGGCGGTCGCGGTACTTGTCGACCAGGGCGATGCAATGCTCGCGGTCGTCGCTGACGCCGGTGACCATGTCGATGCAGATCGTCTGCTCGGGTTTCAGGCGTACGCGATGGCGGATCGCGACCACCGGATCGAGCACGGAGCCGGCCGTGTTCGACAGCGCGCCGGGTTCGTCGAGCGCGATCGGATTCTGCGCGCTGCGTCCGCGGCCGATGAAGCGCAGGCGGTCGCTCTCGAACGAGACCTGCTCGCTGTGCGTGTCGTGCACGGCCAGCAGGTGGAACATCCACGGCTGCGTTTCGTGCGTCGAGCGCGGACGGCGCGTGCACAGGATCGCGTCGCGCGGGCGCAGCATTTCGGTCTGCACGAATAGGTTGCTGAAGGCCGGGTGCAGGTCGTCGCTGATCGCCGGTGCGAGCACGACTTCGGCGTAGCTGGTGAATTCCAGCGTGCGTTCGACGCGCGAGCGGTTGGTGATGCGCGTGCGGCGCAGTTCGATGTCGTCTTCCGGCGACACGACGATCTCGGTGTGGGCATCGAGGAGGTCCGCGCGCCGGCGGAACTCCACGCGCGCCTCGGTGAATACCGCTTCGTAGCTGTCGGTGTGCTCCAGCGTGGGATGGAACGTCGTCGACCAGGTCTTGCCGCCGTCGCAGTCGCGCACGTAGCAGAACGTACCCCAGGGATCGCGGGTGGCGTCCTCGCGCCAGCGCGTCAAGGCGAGGCTGCGCCAGCGGCTGTAGCCGCCGCCGGCCGCGCTGACCATCACGTGGTAGCGGCCGTTCGACAGCAGCTGGATCGCCGGCCGCGGCGTGTCGGCGTGGCGGAAGACGCGCAGCGGTACCTGGGCCTGCTCGCCGACGCTGCGCACGTCGACGATTTCCGGATCGCTGGCCCAGCGTCCGGAGGCGCGCGGCACGCGCTCCTGCAAGAGCAGCAGCGTCGCCTGGAACTGCGGATCGCGTTCGAAGCGCCGCTGCATCGGCCGGTCCAGCAGCACGTGGGCGAATGAGAGCAGGCTCATACCCTGGTGATGCGCCATGAACGAGCGCACGACCGCGAATTTCTCGTCGGGCGGCAGGCGCGTCGCCGTGTAGTCGATCGCTTCGTAGAACCCGTACGGCGTCAGCCAGCCGTTCGCCGCCAGCGTCTGCAGGTTCGCCGCGGCGGCGCGCGGCGCGACGGCGAGCGCGAGCGCACTCGCGTACGGCGCGATCACCAGCTCTTGCGAGAGGCCGCGCTGCAGGCCGAGCCCGGGCACGCCGAACGCGCGGTACTGGTAGTTCTGCGCGGCATCGGTGAGGTTGTAGCCGGATTCGGAAATGCCCCACGGAACGTGCTGCTGCTTGGCATAGGCGATCTGACGCGCGACGGCCGCGCGGCAGGTTTCGGCCAGCAGCGAGCCGGGAAACGCCGGCATCACCAGCAGCGGCATCAGGTACTCGAACATCGAGCCGCTCCAGGACAGCAGCGTCGGCGCGCCTTCGCGTGCCGTCAGCAGCCGACCCAGCGCGAACCAGCTCTCCTGCGGGATCTTCCCGTGCGCGACCGCCGCGAACACCGCCAGGCGGACTTCGGAAGCGAGCAGGTCGTAGTAGCCGCCGTCGCGGCGCGCCTCGGTGACGTTGTAGCCGATCGCGAACAGATGCCGTTTCGAATCGTAGAGAAAGCCGTAGTCGACATCGGCATGCTCGACGCACAGCGCGGCGAGGCGCTCGATGTCGCGCAGGCACGCGCGTGCGCGCACGGCGTCGGGCTCGTCGCCCGAACGCTCGGCAAGCTCGGTCAGCGTCGGTATGCGCTGGGTGTCGGAGGCCTGCCCGTGCGGCAGCCAGGTATCGAAGTCGCCGAGCGCATCGCGGCATTCGCGCGCGAACGTGTGCGCTGCGATGTCGAGCGTGCCGTCGGCATGCAGGGCGAGGGCCTGCACGGCCTGGTCGGCTAGGTTCGACAGTTCCTGCAGCCGTTCGCGCAGCCGGTCGGGCGGCGGCGCGCCACCGCGCTCATGCTCGGCCAGGCGCGCTTCGATCTCGGCGAACCGTTTCGCGTCGCGTTCCTTCGCGATGTCGCGCAACAGCGCGAACGTGTCCGCGAGTCCGTCCACGACGCGCGCGTGCACGACCGGCGCGCCGGCCAGCTGCAGCAGGCCCTGGCGCAAGGTCAGCAGATGGCCGACGAGATTGCCGCTGTCGACGGTCGAGATGTACTGCGGATGCAGCGGCTGCAGCGTCTCGGTGTCGTACCAGTTGTAGTAGTGGCCGCGATAGCGTTCCAGGCGCGCCAGCGTGTCGAAGGTCGCGTTGGTGCGCGCGAGAAGGGTGCCGAGGTTGATGTAGCCGAGATCGTGCGCGCTCAGATTCGCCAGCAGGCTGAGGCCGATGTTCGTCGGCGAGGTGCGGCGTGCGACCTTGGCGATCGGCTGTTCCTGGTAGTTGTCCGGCGGCAGCCAATGGTCGTCGGCGTTGACGAACTGCTCGAAGAACGCCCAGGTGAGGCGCGCCGCATGGCGCACGAGGCGCTTTTGCGCCGCATCGAGCACTTGCGCTTCGTGCCGCGGCGCTGCGCTCAGCCAGCGCTCGAAGGCCGGCGCGAGCAGCCACAGCACCAGCCATGGCGCCGCGTCGGCGAACGAGGTGGGGTACATGCGCAGCAGCACGCCGCCGATGACCAGCGCCAGCGCAGGCGCGATCCACGGCGTCGGCGCGAGTCGCGCCGAACGCCGCGCGCCGCCTTGCTCGGCTGTGCGCGAGGCGACCCACTGCAACAGGCGCCGCTTGGACACGTGCACGCGCCAGAACGTGCGCACGGTCGCATCGAGGCTGAGCCACGCATCGAACGGCAGACAGGCCGCGATGAAGGCGAGCTGGCCGAGGCGCCGGCCGGCGTCGCGCAGGCAGAGCGCGAGGTGGCGGCCGAGGGTGATGTCGGGCGACTTGCGCGACAGCGTCAGCGCGATGTCGACGACCACCGGCAGCAGCAGGATCTCCAGCGCGATCGCCGTCCAGAATCCGGGCTGCCCGAACACGGTCCAGCCGAGCAGCAGCAAGGCGAGCAGGGCGACCGGGACCAGGCTGCGGCGCAGGTTGTCGAAGATCTTCCAGCGTGAAAGTCCGGACAGCGGATTGGATTCCTTGCGCGCTTGTTCCGTCGGCACGCGCGGGAACAACCACTCCGCGATCTGCCAGTCGCCGCGGATCCAGCGGTAGCGTCGGCGTGCATCGAGCGCGGGCGTCTGCGGATAGCGTTCGTAGAGCTCGACGTCGGTGATCAGCCCGGAGCGCGCATACGAGCCTTCGAGCAGATCGTGGCTGAGGATGCGGTTGAGCGGAAAGCGCGCTTCGAGCACCTGCTCGAACGCATCGACGTCGTAGATGCCCTTGCCGGTGAACGAGCCTTCGCCGAACAAGTCCTGGTAGGTATCGGACACCGCACGCGTGTAGGGATCGAGCCCCGGTTCGCCGCCGAACAGCAGGGCGAAGCGCGAATCGCGATCGGCCGCGAAACTGGTGCCGATGCGCGGCTGCAGGATGCCGTAGCCGGCGACGACACGGCGGGACGCGGGATCGATGCGCGGCCGGTTCAGCGGATGCTGCATCGCTGCGACCAGTTCGCGCGCGGCGTCGCGCGGCAGCTGCGTGTCGGTATCGAGGGTGATCACGTAGCGCGTGCCGGCTAGACGGCCGACATCGCCGACGATGCGCGAGAAGCGTTCGGCCCCGCGGCCGCGCAGCAGCGCGTTCAGTTCGCCGAGCTTGCCGCGCTTGCGTTCGAAGCCGATCCAGCTGCGCTCGCTCTCGCTCCAGCGGCGCGGCCGGTGCAGCAGGAAGAACGCGTCTTCGCCAGGACCTGCGTAGCGTGCGTTCAGCGCGGCGATGCCGTCGGCCGCGACGCCCAGCACCGCATCGTCGTCTGCGCGATGCTCTTCGTGCCAATCGCCGAAATCGGTGAGCAGGCCGAAGCGCAAGGCCGGATCGCGATTGGCGAGGAAGCGGATTTCGAGCTCGTCGACGAGTTCGGTCGCCTCGTTCGCGCTGCCGAGAAGGCTCGGCACGACGACGAGGGTCTGCGCGTGCGCCGGCACGCCGTCGCGAAAATTCAGCTTCGGCAGCGAACGCGGCGCGACCACCAGCGAAGCGAAGCGGTTGACCAGGGCGAGCGCGAGCTGACTCAGCGCCACGACCGCTGCCAGGCCGCTCGCCAGCGAAAGCCACGGCGGCAGCGCCGGATACGGAAGATGCAGCAGGGCCGGCAGCGCGAGCAGGACACCCATGGCGAGCAGCACTGCGAAGTACGCCGGAAAAGCGCCCGCATCTCTGCGCAGGCCGGAGAAGCGACGGCGCAGCCCGCAATCGAGGTCCAGGCGTGCGAGGCCGGCATCGACGAGGTAGAAGCCGACATGGTTCTCCGAGGTATTTTCGTCCTCGGTGCCGGCGGCACGCGCCAGGTCGATCGCGCGCGTGGCGACCTCGATTTCGGTCTTGCCGGAATCCTTCGCCAGCTTCTCGACCGCGTGGCGGTAGTTGTCGCGCGTGGCGAAGTCCATGTTGGCGTAGATCGCAGCCGGGTCGTCGCGCAGCACGCGTTCGACCAGGCTTGCGTCCTCGACGAACTCGCGCCAGTCGATCGCCTCGAGCAGGCGCAGGCTGCCGATGCTGTTGCTGATCGACACCTGGTCGGCCGCTTCCTCCTGGTTCGTGGCATGCACGAGCTGCTCGATCGTCAGGCCGGCCTCGCGCAGGCGCTGCTCGATCCAGGTCAGCGGCAGCGCCAGCGCAGCGCTGTGGCCTTGCAGCCGGCGTACGAGTTCGGCGACGAAGGCGCCCTTCATCGGCGGCTGCGAGCGTGCCATGTCGGCAACGACGAGGATGAGGTTGTTCGGCTCCTTTTCGACGATGTCGATCATCGCGTCGGCCCAGTGGCCGGCGAGATTGCGATAGCGGCGATCGTCGCGCACGCGGAACGCGACGCGGCGCAGGTTCTCGATCAGCGCGAGGCGCAGCATGATCGGAATCGCCCACAGTTCGCCGAGCGCGAGCGGCGTGTTTTCCTGGTAGGCGTTGACGAAGCGTGCCAGCGAGTCCGGATCGACACGCCCGTCGCCGTGCGAGATCGCATTCAATGCGATGTCGTAGACGCGCGGCAGGCCGGCCGAGGCGCCGCGTTCGAGGCACGGCAGCTCGGCGCTGTAGCGCTGCGGCAGATGGCGCCGCGCCGTACGGATCTGCTCGTCGATCAGGTAGAGGTTGTCGAGCAGCCATTCGCCCGCAGGCGTGACGCGGTGGCCGGCCTTGATCGCGTCGGCCAGCACGGCGCAGCTGTTGCGCAGCACGGATTCGTTGTCGGCCAGGCGCTGCAGCAGCAGGCCGTCGGTGCTGCGGCCGATGCGCACCTGATGGCTACCGGCGAGCGCGCGGCCGTGTTCTTCCATCTGCTCGGTGCTGAGCAGTTCGGCGCGCAGCGGCGCGTCGCCTTCATCGACGATCGTGTCGGGGACGCGAGGACGCGGCGAAGCGCGGAACGGGAACCAGCGAAGTAAAGACGGCACGAACTCTCCCTTGCGAAGCGGGAGCGCGCCTGCGGCGTCGATCCCGGTCTCTACAACGGGCGCGTATTCGCTTCGAGAAGCGACCGCACGGTCAGGTCCGCCATCTTGCCGATGGTTGGCTTAACGTTTCCGCAGTTTGCTGTTGCGATAGCCGTAGCCGGCGTAGATCGCCATGCCGATCACGGTCCAGATCACCAGCAGGGTCCAGTTGTACCAGCTCATCGTGCTCAGCAGCATCAGACAGCTGGCGATGCCGAGCGTGCAGGTGACCGGCGCCCACGGTACACGGAATGTGCGCGGCGCGTCGGGTTGGGTGCGGCGCAGGATCCACACGCCGGCGCAGACCGCGCAGAACGCGATCAGGGTGCCCATCGAGACCAGGTCGCCGAGCACGTCGAGCGGGAACACCGCGGCGAGCACGGCGATGCCGATGCCGGTGATCACGGTGTTGATGTGCGGCGTGCAGTAGCGCGGATGGATCTTCGCGAACACCGGCGGCAGCAGGCCGTCGCGGCCCATGATCATGAAGATGCGCGGCTGCGCGATGATCATGACCAGCACGACCGAGGACAGGCCGATCAGCGCGCCGACTTCCACCACCACGCGCAGCCAGGCGAGCTCCGGATGCGCGCGCACGGCGGTGACCACGGGCTCGGTCGTGCCGAGCTGGCCGAACGGCAGCAAGCCGGTCAGTACCGCGGCCATGCCGATGTAGAGGATCGTGCAGATGGTCAGCGAAACGATCGTGCCGATCGGCAGGTCGCGTTGCGGGTTCTTCGCTTCCTGCGCCGCGGTCGAGGTCGCCTCGAAGCCGATGTAGGCGAAGAACACCATCGCCGCGGCGCGTAGCACGCCGGACCAGCCGTACTTGTCGCCGCCCTGGTTCTCCGGAACGAACGGATGCCACAGATCCGGATTGACGTAATGCCAGCCGGCGACGATGACGATGATGATCAAGCCGACCTTGAGGATCACCATCGCGAGGTTCGCGCCGCTCGATTCGCGGATGCCGACGTAGCACAGCCAAGTCAGCGCGAGCACGATCGCGACCGCGGGCAGGTTGAACCAGGCGCCCGTGCTGACGATGTGGTTGTCCTGGAACGCGAGCGGCGCGTTCGTCAGTACGGCCGGCAGCACGATGCCGAAGTGCTCGAGCAGGCTCGTGAAGTAGCCGGTCCAGCTGACCGCGACCGCCGACGCCGACACGCCGTATTCGAGCACCATGTTCCAGCCGATGAACCAGGCGACCAGTTCGCCGAGCGTGGCGTAGGCGTACGAGTAGGAACTGCCCGACATCGGGATCAGCGTGGCGAATTCGGCGTAGCACAGCGCCGTGAAGCTGCAGCAGATCGCGGCGATCACGAAAGAAAGGATGATCGCCGGCCCCGCGTGTTCCGCGGCCGCCGTGCCTGTGATCACGAAGATGCCGCCGCCGATCACGGCGCCGATGCCGAGCGCCGTCAGCCCCCACGGCCCCAGCGTGCGCTTGAGGCACGGACCGTCACCGCTGTCGTATTCGGAGAAGTCGGTTTTCTTGGCGAGCAGTTGATCGAGCATGTGGGTTTCGGCGTTCCGGCAGATTCGTGCAAACGACAAGGCCGGCGACGATGCGCCGGCCCTCCTCGAAAACTATAGAAAGCGCATCAGCTGACGGTGCCGGCCGCCAACTGGCTGCGACGATGGCTGTAGAAGAAGTAGATCAGCAAACCGAAGACTGCCCATCCCGCAAATACCTCGAGAGCGAATGTCGGCAGACTCAGAAACAACAGAAGACATCCGCAGACCGCCAGTGGACAGACGATCCAAACCAGCGGAGTGCGGAACGGTCGCGCTCGCCCGGGCTGCTGCTTGCGGAGAATCATCACGCCGATGGAGACCATCGCAAACGCGAGGAGCGTTCCGGTATTTGAGGTGTCCGCCAAAGCACCGACGGGGAACAAGGCCGAACAGAATGCAACTACCACACCGGTGATGATCGTTATCACGTAAGGCGTGTGGAAGCGCGGGTGGACTCGGGAGAAGAACTCCGGCAGCAGGCCGTCGCGTGACATGGTGAAGAAGATGCGGGTTTGACCGAACATCATCATCAGAATCACCGAAGGAAGCGCGAGGACTGCAGCGATGCCGACCAGATTGCCGATGTACGGAAAGTCGAGGCTACGTAGAACATGGACGAGCGGTTCGCCGCTGCACACCAACGCTTGCGAGCCTTTGCAGGCTGCCGCAAATTCTTCGCTGCCAGGAACGAGCGGAATGCCGCCCGGTCCCATGATCGGCTGCGATCCGGCGGCGCCGACGGCGCCATATCCGACGAGCAGATAGAAAATCGTGCAAATCAGCAACGATCCGATCAATCCAATCGGAATATTGCGATTGGGATTCTTCGTTTCTTCCGCAGCTGTAGACACTGCATCGAAGCCCACGTAAGCGAAGAATATCGATGCAGCAGCGCCAAGCACGCCGACACCACCCATCGGCGTTCCCCATCCTCCGGGTAGGAAGGGAGAGAAATTTGCAGTTTTTGCAGCAGGTAGCGCGATGACGATGAACACTGACAAGGCGATGATTTTTATCGCCACGAGCACGGAGTTCACCTTTGCGCTTTTCGAAGTGCCGATCACCAGCAGGAATGTGACGACGAGCGAGATCAGGAAGGCGAGGAGATTGAAAGTTCCGCCGGCATAAGGGCCGCTTCGAAGGAATACCGGGAGAGCAAGCGCACCAGGCTGTACCAATCCGAAAAGGTCGGCATGTGCGAGCAGATCGTTCATGTGGTTCGACCAGCCGCCCGAGACAACGGCAGCTCCAACGGCATATTCGAGCACCAGCGCCCAACCCACTACCCAGGCGAAAAGTTCACCTAACACGCCGTAGGTATAGGTGTAAGCGGAGCCGGAAACAGGAATCATCGCCGCCAACTCGGCGTAGGCGAGCGCAGCGAGACCACAAACCAGTGCCGCGATGACGAACGAAAGCATCATCCCGGGGCCTGCCTTCTGCCCGGCCACCGCCGTCAGCACGAAGATGCCCGTTCCAATCACGGCTCCAACCCCCAGGAGGGTCAGCTGCAGCGCCCCCAACTGCCGCTTGAGCGACTTTTTCTCGGCGGTCTCCAAGATTTTTTCAAGTGGTTTGACTCGCCAGAAGATCATCGCGTCCCCTCAGGTTTTGCTGCAGCGCAAGGCAATTGAACGACTGCGAGCCGTGCCGGCCGCGACCGTCGATGGTTTCGTCTGGACCTGCGTATGCAAGCCGTAACGCCCCGGTAAAATACGCGACCCCCGACAGGGCGGCAAGGGAACCTGGTCATGTCAGCCGACGCATTCGCCATCGCACCGATGCAGCCGTACCAGCACGCATGGCTCGCCGCCGTCGACGCCTACGCGCGCGCGTGGCCGCAGGAGGGGCCAGCGATCGCCCTGTTCCGGTCGTTCATGGCGGCGCATCCCGATGCAGCGTCGCGCGCGCGCGCCGAGGGGCACCTGACGGGTTCGGCCTGGCTGGTGAGCGCCGACGGCGAGCGCGTCCTGCTGACGCACCACCGCAAGCTCGATCGCTGGCTGCAGCTCGGCGGCCATGCCGATGGCGACGCGGACCTCGCCAACGTCGCGCTGCGCGAAGCGGAGGAAGAGTCCGGCCTGACCGGGCTGAGCGTGGAGGCGGAGATCTTCGATCTGGACCGCCACGAAATTCCGGCGCGCGGCGACGTGCCGGCGCACTGGCACTACGATGTGCGCTACGTCGTCAGCGCCGGCGGCAGCGAGGATTTCAGCATCAGCGAGGAATCGCACGCGCTCGCGTGGCGGCGCATCGCGGATCTCGCCGCCGACGCGGCGACGGACGATTCGATGCGGCGCATGGCGCGCAAGTGGATCGCGCGGCGCGCTCGCAAATCCGACGGCTGACGCGGCGGCGTTTCAACCGCCGCCTGGGCTCGCCGCAGGCTTGCTCTGCGTGCGTTCGGCGCGGTAGGGATTTTCCTTCAGATAGCCGTCGGTCAGCGTCCGCAGGAACGCGACGACGTCGTCGATCTCGTGCGCGTCCAGGCGCGGCTTCGCGCCGGGCTTCTGCCCGTCGAACGGCGGGTCGCGATTGATGTTGGCGCGATACTCGACGGGGAGATCGTCGTAGGCGTTCGCGCTGCCGTCCTTGTTCTTCGCATACCAGCGCGCCGGCGTGATGTCTCGGGTGACGTAGAAGTCGACGACTTCGCGCAGGCTGTGAAATTTCCCGTTGTGGAAAAAGGTCTGGCGCAGGGCGACGTTGCGCAGCGTCGGCGTGCGGAACAGGCCGCAGAAGTCCGGCTGTCCGGCCTTGTCCTTGCGCTCCGGGCCGCAAGCGCCGAGATCGTCGAACGCGGCATCGGCATTGCGCGGGATCTTCGCGTTGCGCGGCACGCCGATCGCGATCAGGCCGTAGTCGGACAGCGCCGGCGCGGTGCCGTCGAGCGCGCGCCGGCTGAGGTGGCATTCGGAGCAGTTGCCTTTGTCCGGATCCTCGAACAGCTTCAGGCCGCGCTGCTCCTGCGCGCTGAGCTTGGCCTTGCCGGTCAGCCACGCGTCGTACTTGCTGGTGTAGGGATTGAACTCGTCGTAGTCCTGCTCGAATGCGCCGATCGCGCGCACGACGGCGGTGAACGCGTCGTCGTCGCTGTCCAGCGCATGTTCGCCGAGGGCTTCACGCAGCAAGGATGCGTAGGCAGCCTTGCGGATCGCGGCGGCGACGCCGGAAGGCGTGTTCGCCATCTCGAAATCGGAGAGCAGTGGAATGCGCGCCTGGTTGTCGCCGCGGTCGACACGGCCGTCCCAGGTGAGGCCGCCGGTCGGGCCGGCGTCGACCGACTCGTCGCCTTCTTCGTCGGAGTCGTGGTAGTGGTTGCTGTAGGGCGGGATGCGATTGAGATAGGTCAGCGTCGGCGGCGCGCGGAAGCCGCGCTGCTTCATGTCGTTGCCGCCGGGCTGCACGTCGAGCGCATTGGGCGGGTTGTAGCGTCGCTTCGGATCGTGACAGCTCGCGCACGACTGCCGGCCGGACGCCGAGAACGTGCGATCGGAGAATATCCGCCGCCCCGCATCGCGCAGCAGCGCCGCGCGCTTGAACCCTTCCGCGTAGCTCGGCGATTTCTTCTCGACCGATGGGGCGGCGACGGCACCGGCGGCGGCCGGCACGATGCGCGGCATCGCTGCGGCGCCGATCAGTGCCACCGTGCAGAGAACGACGTAAAGACACGTAAAGATTTTGCGGGAGCGCGGCGGCATGGAAGGGTCGAAAAGCCTTTGTGATGCGCGCCGGAACACGTCCCCGCGATTCGACGGTCAGGCTAGCCGTGTCATATGACAGTTCTGTGCATCGGCGAGTCACGGAACTGAAAAATATACCTCTTAGGTTTGACGGCTCGGCGCGTTGCTGCCGTCTCTTTTTCTTCTCCTTGGGGTGTTCACCATGCAAAAGCGAGCCTTGGCGCTAGCGATCGGCGTGACGTTGCTGACCGGATTCGGCGCACCTTCGCAGCCTGCCGCGCAGGAAGCCGTCACCGGCATCGACCAGATCAAGACCGTCGTCGTGATCTACGCGGAAAACCGCGGCTTCGACCATCTTTACGGCCATTTCCCGGGTGCCAACGGCCTGGACAATGCGACGCCGGCGCAGATGACCCAGCTCGACCGCGACGGTTCGGTCATGGCGACGCTGCCGCCGATCAACGGCAACGGCCTGACCGATCCGTCCGATCCGACGCAGATTCCGACCGAGGCGACCAGCGGCCATCCGAACGAGCCGTATGCGCTCGACGATGCGGCCGGCTACGACATCAACTTCAACTACAAGCTGCACGATCTGGTGCATCGCTTCTACAACAACCAGATGCAGATCAACGGCGGCCTCAACAACAAGTTCGCCGCGTGGAGCGACGCCGGCGGCGAAGTGATGGGTCACTGGGACAACTCCGACCAGATGGCGATGTGGGCGATCGCGCAGCAATACACGCTGGCCGACAATTTCTTCCAGGGCGCGTTCGGCGGCTCGTTCCTCAATCACCAGTATCTGATCTGCGCGTGCGCGCCGTTCGACTTCAAGACGCAGAACGATCCGGTCACGTTTGCGGCCAACATCTCGGCGGTCAATCCCGATGGCGTGTCGCTGCAGATCGACCCGGCCAGTCCCGCGTCGGCGCTCAACGGCGTACCCAAGTACGTCAACGACAACGTGCTAACCCCGGACTACTACGGCGTCAACACGATGCAGCCGCCGTACCAGCCGTCGGCGAACGCGCCGGCGAGCGGCGGCGATCCGGCGTATGCGGATCCGGCCAAGGCGAACACGCTGAGCCCGCAGACCGCGACGAACATCGGCGACCTGCTCACGCAGAAAGGCATCAGCTGGGCGTGGTATGCCGGCGCGTTCCAGGCGGCGCTCGACCACACCGCACCGGCCAGCGTGGCGTTCCAGTACCACCACCAGCCGTTCAACTACTACGCCGATCTCGCTCCGGGCACGCCGGCGCGCGCGCAGCATCTGCTCGACGGCGGCATCGACGGCGCGGGATTCATCCAGGCGATCGATGCGGGCACGCTGCCGCAGGTCACGTTCTACAAGCCGGAAGGCAAGCAGAACCAGCACTCCGGCTACGCCGACATCAACGACGGCGACGCGCATATCGCCGACGTCATCTCGCATCTGGAAGCCAGCCCGCAGTGGGCCAACATGGTCGTCGTGATCACCTACGACGAAAACGGCGGCTGGTGGGATCACGTGGCGCCGCCGAAGGGCGATCGCTGGGGCCCGGGTACGCGCATTCCGGCGATCATCGTGTCGCCGTTCGCCAAGCGCGGCTATGTCGACCATACGCAGTACGACACGGCGTCCTCGCTGCGCCTGATCACCAAGGTGTTCGGCCTGCCGACCCTGCCGGGCCTCGCCCAGCGCGACTCGGCGCTGCAAGCCAATGGCCTGCCGCCGATGGGCGACATGACGGCCGCGCTGAATCTGGGTCCTACCGGCGGGGCGGGGCCTGCGCTTCCGGCGCCGGTCAACAGCCGCTGGATGCTGCTGCTTTCCGCGCTGGGTTTGATCGGCCTTGCCGGTTTCGCCCGCTATCGCGAACGTCTGTAACACGCAGTCCGGCCGTGGTCCTCGGATGACGAAGACCACGGCTGTCTTTCGCGTTCGGCGCGCCGCGCCGTGACGCATGGAACGGGCGGCGGCAACGCGGATCGCGAAGTCGCCGATCCACGATCGCGCGACGTGTCGATGCTTCGCGCGCGTCGTTCGCCGAGGCAGTCCTCTCCGGCACATCGAACCCGAGTCATCCGCCGTTCTCAGCCGGTCCCGCGCGCATGAATTGGCGATGCATTCTCGCGCCGCGATCACGGCGCGTTCTTCGCTTGTCGACGCGATGCGCGGCTCCGATGCCGCATTTCGAGCATGAATAAAACTTATGCGGCGTGACTCGAAGCTGTCACGCGACATAAATAGTGTGACCGTGGGGAAAAGCAATCGCGATCGTGGTGCTTCAAGGAATCAACTGGGGCCAGTTTTTTACGCCGCTAGCCAATACGCCAATGAAGGATGAACAAGCTATGCAAAGCAGAATCGCGATACTTAGCCTCGCGCTCGCCGCTGCGACGGGCGCCGCCGTCGCCGCCGAAGGTCCCGTTCCCTCAGGAATTCCGCATCTCGATCACGTGTTCCTGATCATGATGGAGAACCACGGCTACAGCCAGATCATCAACAACCCGAGCGCTCCGTTCATCAATTATCTCGCGCAGACGGATAATCTCGCCACGAACTATTTCGCAATTGCGCATCCGAGCTTGAACAATTATCTGGAAATCGTCGGCGGCTCGAATTTCGGCGTGCAGAGCGACAATTTCCCGGACTGGCACAATTTCTATTGCGAGACGAACCTGGCTTCGGGCACGGTCAACACCGACAATCCGCCGAGCCCGAATATCTGCCCGATCTCGGGCGTGGGCCGCGACGCCGCCGTGGTGGCGGTCGATACGACCAATGAAACGACGGGCCTGCCGGGCACCGTCAACATCGACGGCACGAAGACCTTTCCGGCCACCGACGGCATCGTCGGCAAGAGCATCGCCGATCAGCTGACCGAGGCGAACCTCACCTGGAAGAGCTATCAGGAAGACGTGCCGATCGAGAACGTCGACCTGGTCAACTTCAGCGACGGCTTCTTCACCAACACGACCGACTTCGCCACGATGGTGCCGGCGCTGACGACGCCGCTGTCGCAGGACGGCATCGTGCAGCTGTATGCCGTCAAGCACAATCCGTTCGCCTACTTCCAGAGCGTGCAGGAAGGCTACAACGCGAACAACAGCCTCGCCAACACCGTCGATTTCAACGGCGGCGACGGCCTGTACGCGGATCTGGCGACGGGCAAGGTGCCTTCGCTCGCGTTCATCGTTCCGAACCAGTGCAACGACCAGCACGGCCGCGGCAATTCCGATCAGGGCTGCAACTACGATCCGGTCGTCGACGGCTCGCAGACGGGCCTGAACCCGGCGCTGACCGCGCGTGCCGACGCCACCGTCCGCAAGGTCGTGACCTCGATCAAGAGTTCGCCGACGTGGAGCACCGGCAACAACGCGATCGTGATCGTGTGGGACGAGAACGACTACAGCGCCGCGCCGTATCCGAACAAGGTCGTGCTGATCACCGACACGAACTATGCGCCGAACGGACTGGTCAGCTCGGTCTACTACACCCACTTCGGCCTGCTGAAGACGCTGGAGGCGGGCTTCGGCCTTCCTTGCCTCAATCACGCCTGCGACGCCGACCAGAACGTGATGAAGGACCTGTTCCCGAGCGCCGGCGCGAACGGTGCGGCCGCGACGGGTGCCGTTTCGTTCCACAACATCGCGGTGAGCGCTCCGCCGGCCTCGATGGCCGCGGTGCACTGAGTTCGAAGGACCGCTGAAATGCGGCAACCAGCACGCAGGTGCTGGTTGCCGGCATCGGTTTTCGGACGCCGAACCTGCGACGTTTCCAGGAGCGATCTGCGCGTGTGCCCGCTCGCGCGTGCGGACGGATTGAACACGGCATGTCGATTTTCCAATCAGCACGATCGGGCCGCTCGAGCAGGGCGGTCCGTCTTTTTCTATTTTTCCCGCTGGCGCTGGTCGTCTCGTCGCTGGCTGCCTGGAAAGCCGCGACCGGAGTGCCGCACGCGCAGGAATCGTCGGTGGATCCGTGCGAGCGGCCGCCGATCGGCAGTGCCGTGCCGGAACCGGCCGACGTGCGCAGCGTCGGCGGCACGCTGAAGGTCGACCTCGCGATCCACAATCATCGCGAAGCGGACGGGTCGACGCGCTACTGCTACACGCTGCCCGACGGCAGGCCCTCGCCGACGCTGCGCGTGCATCCCGGCGATTGGGTCGAACTGCATCTTTCGAACCTCTTGATCGATCTGCCCGAGCAGCAGACGTCCGCGCAGACGCTCGACACCGGTCCCATGTGCACGACGAAACCCAAGCCGTCGGCCGACCCGTGCACGAGCGGCGCCATGACGGCGGTTTCGACCAACCTGCATTTCCACGGACTGACCGTGCCGCCCGTGTGCCATCAGGACGATGTCCTCAAGACGTCGATCCAGCCGTCGGACGCGGCGTTCGAATATCGCTTCCAGGTTCCCGACGACGAAGCGCCGGGACTGTACTGGTACCACCCGCACATCCATGGCTTCAGCGCGAAACAGGTTTCCGGCGGCGCTTCGGGCGCGCTGATCGTGGAAGGCCTGGAGCGCGCCGATCCAGTCGTTGCCGGTCTTCCCGAGCGCGTGCTGGTCATTCGCGACCACGACCTGCTCAATCCTGCCGCGCCGCCTTCGGGCGGCTCGGACGTCCCGCTGCCGGTCACCGATCGCGACGGCGACACGGCCAACACCGGCACCGGTCTCGGCCGGCCGGCGCGCGACGTGTCGATCAACTTCGTTTCCGTGCCGTATCCGGACTACCCGCCTGCATCGATCGTCATGAAGCCCGGCGAGCGGCAGCTCTGGCGCGTGCTGAACGCGTCGGCGATCACCTATCTGGACTTGGCCGTGCTCTACCAGCATCGCCCCCAGCAGCTCGGTGTCGTCGCGATCGACGGCGGTCCGATCAACGCTTCGAACCTCGGCAAGCCGCGGATCAGCGGGTTCAACCACATCAGCGTCGCGCCCGGCGCGCGCGTGGAATTCATCGTGACCGGTCCGCCGCTCGGAGATCCGGCCGAGCTCGTTTCGATGGCCGTCGACACGGGACCCGGCGGCGAAAACGATCCGGGGCGTCCGCTGGCCAAGATCATCGCTCAGGCCGATGCCGCGGAGCCGGCTTCGAGCCTGCCCACGTCGTCCGAACCGCTGCCTGCTGCCACGCGTCCCTGGCTCGGCACGGTGACGCCGGTGCGCGAGCGCAAGCTGTATTTCTCCGAGGAAGTGCAGGATCCGAACGATCCGAACAGTCCGACGCGGTTCTTCATCACCGTGGAAGGCCAGACGCCGACGGAGTTCGATCCGAACGCCGCGGCGCCGAACATCGTCGTCAAGCAAGGCGACGTCGAAGACTGGATCATCGAGAACCGCACGAACGAGCTGCATGCCTTCCACATCCACCAGCTTCACTTCCAGGTGGTGGACTGGCTCGGTGCGCCGGTCAACGAGCCGTTCCTGCGCGACACGGTGAACGTGCCTTACTTCAACGGACGCGCCAACGACTACCCCAGCGTGCGACTGCGCATGGACTTTCGCGATCCGAATACCGTCGGCACGTTTCTCTATCACTGCCACCTGCTCGAACACGAGGACGGCGGCATGATGGGCACGATTCGCGTGGAGCCGGTGACGACGACCGCGCAGTGAGCAAGAGGGAAGCGGGAGCGGCGTCAGCCGCGACGCTCTTGCTCTTCTGCAACGGGCGCAGCGCCGCCGAAGCGGCTCCCACCGCGGCGATGCTCGCTCTCAGGCGCGGCCGGAGAACTCGCCCGTCGTCGTGTTGACGGTGATCTTCTCGCCGACCGTGATGTATTCCGGCACGAGGATCTCGATGCCGGTCGAGAGCTTGGCCGGCTTCGGCCGCTTGGTGGCGGTCGCGCCTTTCATTTCCGGCGCCGTGTCGACCACTTCGAGCGTGACCGACTGCGGCAGCAGCAACGCAACCGGTGCGTCGTCGATCAGCTGGACGTAGCAGCCTTCGATGCCGTCGACGACGTAGCCGGACGCATCGCCGACGACGTTCGCGTCGAGCGTGTACTGTGTGTAGTCCTCGCTGTCCATGAATACGAACGCGTCGCCGTCCTTGTACGAGAAGGTCACCGCGCGGCGCGTCAGTTCGGTCTCCTTGAGATCGTCTTCGGCACGCAGCGAGATATCGAGTTTCTGCGCGCCCGGCACGCTGTACATGATGAAGCGATAGGTCACGTTGCCGCCGCGACCCTGCGGCGAGCTGCGTTCGATGTCGCGGACCTGGTAGACCTTGCCGTCGTGCTCGACGACGTTGCCCTTCTTGATTTCGGCTGCTCGCATGTTTCGTTCCGTTGACAGGTGATAGAGGGACGCCGACGCGATCGGCTCACTTCGGCGCGAGCCGGATCGCTCCGTCGATGCGGATCGTCTCGCCGTTGAGGTAGCGGTTGCGCAGGATGAAGGCGACCGTGTCGGCGTATTCGTCCGGCGCGCCGAGGCGGGACGGGTAGGGCACCTGCGCGCACAGCGACTGGTAGACCTGTTCCGGCATGCCGTCGACCATCGGCGTGTGGAATACGCCGGGTGCGATCGTCATCACGCGTACACCGATGCGCGCGAACTCGCGCGCCATCGGCAGCGTCATCGCGACGACGCCGCCTTTCGATGCGGCGTACGCGGCCTGGCCGATCTGCCCTTCGTAGGCGGCGATCGACGCCGTGTTGATGATCACGCCGCGTTCGCCGTCCTCGCCAGGCGCGTTGTGCTGGATCAGTTCGGCGGCCGCCTTGGCGACGTTGAAACTGCCGATCAGGTTGACCGTGACCGTGGTCGCGAACGTCTTCAGCGGCATCGGACCCTCCTTGCCGAGCACGCGCCCGGCGCCGAGGATGCCGGCGCAGTTGATCGCGGCATTGAGGCCGTCGAGCGCCGAGTGCACTTCCTTGAGCGTGGCCGCGACGCCTTCTTCCGACGTCACGTCCGTGCGGAAATAGCGTGCGCTCTCGCCGAGTTCGGCCGCGGCGGCGTGGCCTTTCTCGTCGTTGACATCGAGCAGGGCCACCTTCGCGCCGTGCGCGACGAGATGGCGCGCGACTGCGAAGCCGAGGCCGGAGGCGCCGCCGGTAACGACGGCCTTGACTTGATCGAGTTGCATGGATTGGGTCCGCAGCGTGTCGGGGCCGCGAATTCTAGCCGAGCGCGCGGGCGATCACAGCTCGCGCAGGTAGAAGCGGTTGCAGCCGAAGTGCCCGGTGCTGCCGAGCGCTTTGTCGATCGCATGGAACCCGCTGGAAAGATAGAGCTGCTGCGCGGCATCCATGCCGGTCAAGGTTTCGATGTAGCAGCGTGCGAAGGCGTGCGCGCGAGCCGCATCGAGACAGCGTTCGATCAGGGCGCGGCCGGCGCCGCGTCCGCGCAAGGCCGGCATGAAATACATCTTGCGCAGCTCGCAGGTGCCTGCGTCGGCACCGTCGAGCGGCGCGACGCCGCCGCCGCCGAGTACGCTGTCGCCGGCCTCGACGACGAAATAGGCGCAGCGCGGACGCGCATAGGCGGCGCTCATCGCATCGACTTCGGTGTCGTGGATCGCGAAACCGGCGCCGCCCGCGCCGAACTCCGGCATCACGCTGCGGATCACCGCGGCGATCGCGGCGTCGTCGCGCGCTTCGATGGGACGGATCGAGTAGGTCGGCGGCACGCTGGCTTCCTGCACGGAGTCGATGGCCGCTCATCGTAGCAAGGCGTTGCCGGCTCGATCGTGTGCTCTTCGTCGTGCATCCCGTGCCGCGCCCGACTGCAAGCAGGCTGTCAGCACGTGCCGACTAGAATCGCGGTTTCGCAAGTGTCGCCGTCGTCATGCCCGAGCCTGCAAGTCCGCTGGTGATCCGCTTCGGCCGCCTCGGCGACATGATCCTGCTGCAGCCCTTGCTGCAGCGTCTGCACCGGCGCCATGGATTGCCCTGCCATGTCCTGACGCGCGGCAGCTGGAGCGCGCCGTTGTACGCAGGACAGGCCGACGTCGGCGCAGTGACCCAGTTCGCCCAGGCGCATCGCGCCTTCGTGCTGAGCCCCGAGCGCTGGCGCGCCGTGCGCTGGCTGCGCCGGCTGCCGCCGACGCCGGTCTACGTGTGCGAACCGGAGCCGCGAGCCCTCGGCAAGGTGCGCGCGCTGCTCGGGCTGGCCGGCATCCCCGCTGCTCATTGCCGCTTCGCCGTCGATACGCCGATGCGCCCCGGCGAACATTGGGTCGATTATCTGCTGCGCTACGGCGAAGAGGCGCCGCCGGCGTTCAGCGACGCTGCATCGACAGCGACCGCGGCATCGGTCGAGGCGCTTCGCGGCGCCGCGCCGCGGTTCGACGTCGGCGCCGCCGATCGCGCCGATCTCGCCGTGTGGCTGCGTTCGCTCGGTATCGAGCAGGCGCCGCTGATCCTGCTGCAGCCGGCGAACAAGCGCACCAAACGGCTGCTGGGCTTCCGCTCGGCCGACGACGACGACAAGTTCTGGCCTGCCGCGCATTGGGGCGAACTGGTGCGGCGCATGCGCGCGCTCAGGCCGGATGCGCGAGTGCTGATCTGCGGCAGTCCGGCGGAGAAGGCCTACGCCGAACGGATACGCGCGGCGGCCGGCGTCGACGGCGTATTCGCCGTAGCCGAATCGCTCCCGCTGCGCCGCCTGATGGCGCTGGCGCAGGTCGCGCACAGCATGGTCTCGGTGGATACCGGGCCAGCTCATCTGGCCGCGGCGATGGGATGCCCGCTGGTCGTGCTGTTCGGACGCGTGTGGCCGCAGGTCTGGATTCCGCGCAATCCGCACGGCGGGCCGGTGATCGCGCTCGGCGGTCCGCTGCGCGGAGGCCGCGTGGACCGCATCGGCGTCGACGAAGTCGCGGTGCGGTGGCAGCAGCTCGCGCGGCCACCGGCCTGATCGCGTCGCCCGCGTCGGCCGGCGCTCGTGCCGTCAGTCGACGGTGCGGCGGAAATCGAGGTCGTAGCGAGCGCCGCCGGTCAGCGCATGCAGGCGCAGGTTGGTGATGCGGATCGGTGCGCCGCTGGCGAGGTCGGCCGCGTTCGAGTCGGCCATCTCGGCCGGATCGATCACCGTGACGCCGCCGCTGCCGATCACTTCGAGCACGTTGTCCGGACCGATGACGGCGGCCGTGGACGCATCGAGGCCGAGGCCGAGCGCGAATGGGTTCAGCGCCAGCGCGGCGAGCAGGCGACCGAGGCGATCGCTCGCGTGACCGCCCTGGTCGATGACGACGCGGTTGGTCAGGCCGAGGCCGGGCGCCAAATTGGCGCCGCCGATGCGCGGCGTGGCGCCTTCGGTGCCGTGCGTCAGCATGTGTTCGCACAGCAGCGCGGCGCCCGCTCCGCAACCGGCGACCGCCATGCCGTCGGCGTTGCGGCGCCGGATCGCGCGGGCGAGCTGGGTGCCGCCGATCAGGGTCGACAGGCGCAGCGGCTGTTCGGACAGCAGGATCGCGAGCTGGGCGTGCTCGATCGCATCGAGCAGGACGCGCTGGTCGCTGTCGGCGCGCGCATGCAGGATCTGCCGGCGGATCTCGCCGGCGCCGATGCCGAACAGCGCGCTTTCGATGTCGGCGTCGCCGTCGTCCGTCGTATCCGGCGCGCCGACGATGACGATGCGCGGTTGCGGGCCGAGCAGGCCGAGCAGGCGTGCGAGCAGCTGGGTGCCGCGGTCGTCCGCGCCGATGTCGCCGCTGGCGATGATCAGGCCGCGCTGGCGGTCGGGGGCAAGTTTGGCGGGCATCGAGCGGGCCGCGTCGGGAGGAGACGCGAGTATAGCGACGCGGGCTCAGTCCGCCGCTTCGGCCAGGCGCGCGCGGACGAAGCCGTCCACGGCCTCCGTCCGCAAGGCGGGGCTGAACAAATGGCCCTGGCCGAGCCGCATGCCGTGCTGGAGCAGGAAATGCCGCTGCTCCTCGGTTTCGACGCCCTCGGCGACCATGCTGAGGCCGAGCCCGTGGCCGACGCGGATGATCGCCTCGCAGATCGCCGTGTCGGCTGCGCTGGCGGGGATGCGGCGCATGAAGTCGTAGCTGATCTTGAAGCCGTCGACGGGCAGGCGGCGCAGGTAGTTCAGTGCCGAATAGCCCTCGCCGAAGTCGTCGATCGTGATGGTCACGCCCGCGTCGCGCAGCTCCTTGAACATCTGCACCGTGTCCGGCGTGTCCTCGATGAGCATGCGTTCGATCATTTCCAGCTCGAGCGACGTGCCGGGCAGGTCGTAGCGGCGCAGCGACGACAGCACGGTGTCGAGGAACGACTCGCTGAGCAGTTGCCGGTACGACACGTTGACCGCGATGCGTTCGAGCGGCAGGCCGGCGTCGCGCCATGCGCGCAGCTGGCGGCAGGCTTCGTCGATCACCCAGGCACCGATGGCGACGATGTCGCCGGAACTCTCGGCATGCTGCACGAAGGCGAGCGGATGCAGCTCGCCGCGCTGCGGGTGGTCCCAGCGCAGGAGCGCTTCGATCGCCACGACGCGGCCGCTCGCCAGCTCGACCTGCGGCTGGTAGACCAGGCGCAGCTCGCGATTGGCGAGCGCGTGGTGCAGCTGGCTCTCGATCGCGACGCTGTTCTCCAGCCGCCGCGCGATCGAGTGCGAGAACGCCTGCCAGGTGCTGCGGCCGCGGTGCTTGGCTTCGCTCATCGCCGCATCGGCATGGTGCAGCAGCTGCTGCACCGTCGCGCCGCCTTCGGGGAAGCGCGCGATGCCGACCGACGCGGTGATCACGAATTCCTCGCCGCCGTACTCGAACGGGCGGCGGAAGCGCGCATTGATCGTTTCGGCGATTTCGCCAGGTTCCGCTTCGCGCACCGAACGCGGCAGCACGACGAGGAATTCGTCGCCGGCGAAGCGGCCGCAGCGGGCGCTTTCCGGCAGGCAGTCCTGCAGGCGGCGGGCGGCGCTGGCCAGCAGCCGATCGCCGGCCGCGGCGCCGAGGATGTCGTTGATCACCTTGAAGCGATCGAGGTCGACGTACAACAGCACCGGCCCGATGCGATCGCGCGTCGCCAGGATCTGGCGGTTGAGTTCTTCCAGGATGTTTTCGCGATTGGGCAGCCCCGTCACCGGATCGGTGACGGCCTTGCGGCGCAGCTCGCGTTCGAGCAGCTTTCGCGCGGTGACGTCGTGGCACATGCCGGTGACGCTGTAGATCGTGTCGCCGCGCCGCACCGGACGCGATTCGACGCTGATCCAGCGCCGCCGCCCGAGCGCCGTGATGATCTCGTATTCGTACGGACCGGTGGCGCCCTTGCGGATGTCGCCGAGGTCGAGCAGCGCGCGCTCGCGGCTGCGCGGCTCGAACAGCGCCAACGCGCGGTCGAGCGTGATCGGCACGTCGCCGCACAGGTCGAACAGCCGATACATCTCCTGCGTCCAGAGCAGTTCGTCGGAAGCCAGGATCAGTTCGTAGCCGCCGATGTGGCCGATCGCCTGGGTGTGTTCGAGCAGGTCGCGCGTGCGCTTGAGCTCGGTCACGTCGGTGAACGTCGAGACGACCTGGTAGGGCTGGTCGTCGTCGCCGCGAAACAGCGGCACCGCCGTCGCCGCGAGCCACAGCGGGTGGCTGAGGTGCGGCAGCCAGAAACAGATCAGTTCCGATTCGATCGCCTGCCCCGAGCGCAGCGCGCGCATCGACGGCAGGTCGCGCTGGGCGATCGCATCGCCCGACGCGTCGAAGTAGCGCCAGTCGGGAAACCCTTCGCGCTCCAGGTGTCCCATCTGGCTTTCGCTGACTTCGAACATGCGATACGCGGCCGGATTGCCGTACACGATGCGCCCGCCGGCGTCGCGCACGACGACGCCCTTGTCCATCGAATGCAGCATGATGCGGTAGCGCTGCTCGGCGTCGCGCAGCGCGTTCGCGGTGCGCTGCCAGTGGCCGATGCCGCGCGCGACGTTGAGCACGCGCTGCTCGCCGCCGTCGAGATACACGTTGGAATGGACCTCGACCGGAAAGTCGCGCCCGTCGCCGCGGCGGATCGTCGTTTCGATCGTGAAGGTCTTGTCCGACTGGCACGATTCGATCAGGTGCCGGGCGTGGTCGGGCGGCAGCGTCGGGCTGAGGTCGTGCAGGTTCAGCGTCAGCAATGCGCTGCGCGAGTGGCCGTAGAGCCGGCAGGCGGCCGCGTTGGCGTCGAGCACGTCGCCGTGCTCGTCGTGCAAGGTGACCGCGTCGGGAATCGCCTCCATGAAAGCGCGGTGGCGTGTCGCGAGCACCAGCGCGGCGTTCTCCTGGCCGCGCAGCGTATCGATGGCCTCGGCCAGCGTCTTGCGCGCCGCAGCCGTGGTGCCTGGCCGCGCGGCCAGTTCCAGCAGCACGTCGATGACCGATTGCGTCGAGTCGCGCCCGCCGCGGAGGCTGTCGATCAAGTCGGCAAGCTCAGCGTCGTCTGGCGATATCGCGTTCTGCTGCATCGCGTCGTTCCCGATCCTGCGCGACCTTCGTTTGGACCCAGACCTTAGCATCCAAGTAAACGCACGAGCGTGAAGACGGTGTGCAAATGGGCGGTTTTCCGGCCCTCGAATCGGAGGAATGCTCTTTACATGCTCGCGCGGGCGACCCGGCTGGACGTTTCGCGGCCGAGCTGCGCGCTCAGCCACAGGCCGGTTGCGATCAGCGCGGGGAGGTCGATGCCGGTCACGATGCCGAGGCCGTCGAGCATGTAGACGACATCCTCGCTGGCGACGTTGCCGGTCGCGCCCTTCGCATAGGGACAGCCGCCGGTGCCGGACACCGAGCTGTCGACGACCGCGACGCCTTCTTCCAGGCAGGCGAGGATGTTCGCCAGCGCCTGACCGCGCGTGTCGTGGAAATGCACGGCGAGTGCCGCGATCGGCACCGCCGTCGCCACGGCGTGCAGCATCGCCCGCGCCTTCGCCGGCGTGCCGATGCCGATGGTGTCGCCGAGCGAGATCTCGTAGCAGCCGAGCGCGTGCAGGCGTTCGGCGACGCGCACGACATCGGCGACCGGCACATCGCCCTGGTACGGACAGCCGAGTACGGTCGACACGTAGCCGCGCACCTTGACGCCGTCGGCGCGCGCGCGTTCGAGCACCGGGACGAAGCGCTCGATCGATTCGTCGATCGAGGCGTTGATGTTCTTGCGGTTGAATGCCTCCGACGCCGCCGTGAACACGGCGATCTCGTTCGCGCCGACGTCGCGCGCGCGCTCGTAGCCCTGCAGGTTCGGCACCAGCACCGGATAGGCGACGCCGGGCTTCTTCTGGATCGCCGCGTACACCTCGGCCGCGTCGGCGAGCTGCGGCACCCATTTCGGGCTGACGAAGCTGGTCGCTTCGATCGTCCTGAGGCCGGTCGCCGACAGGCGGTCGATCAGCTCGATCTTGGTCGCGGTCGGGATGATCGTCTTTTCGTTCTGCAGGCCGTCGCGCGCGCCGACCTCGACGATGCGGACCGCGCTCGGCGCGCTCACGCCGCCACCGCGTCGGCCAGCTTGACCAGGACGGCGTCGGCGTCGACGAAATCGCCGGCTGCCGCCTGCACCGTCTCGACGCGTCCGGCGCGCGGCGCACGCAGGGTCAGCTCCATTTTCATCGCTTCCATCACCAGCAGCTCCTGGCCTTCGACGACGACGTCGCCCGGCTTCGCCTTGACGACGACGATGCGTCCGGGCATCGGCGCCGTCACGCGATCGCCGCTCGCGCCGCCTTGGACGGCGTATTCGAACGCGGGTGCGTGCGCATACACCTGGCGGCGCTCGCCGTCGTGCACGTTCACGCGCCCGTCGTCGACGCTGACGCGCCAGCGCCGCGTGACGCCGTCGGCGTTCGCGACGAGCGTGCCGTCGCGCAACGACGCGTTCGCCACGTTGCGTTTCGAGCCCCCGCTTTCAAGCAGGTAGGCGCCGTTGTCGCCGTGCGCGGCGACCTCGACGCGCTCGCCGCGATCGACCAGCGCGACGATGCGCTTGCCCGGATGGCCGAGACGCCAGCCGTCCGCGCGCGCCCACGGCGAATGCGGATCGCCCGATGCGCGCACGCGCTCCGGCACGTCGGCCTCCTCGTGCAGCAGCCAGGCGGTCGCGGCGGCGAACAGCGCTTCGGATCGGTCGCCGCCGCCCCCGCTCCCAGGGCTCGAGGCTGCGGGCACGAATTCGTCGAGGTGGCGGTCGAGATAGCCGGTGTCGATGCGTCCTTCGATCACGGCGGGATGACGCACCAGGCGTTCGAGGAAATCGACATTGGATTTGGGCCCGACCACGTCGCAGGCGGCCAGCGCCTCGCGCATGCGCACGAGCGCGGCGGCGCGGTCGCGGTCCCACACGATGAGCTTGGCGATCATCGGGTCGTAGAAGATCGTCACCGTATCGCCTTCGATCACGCCCGAGTCGATGCGCACGTGCGGCGACGGCATCGGCAGGCGCAGGCGTTCGAGCTTGCCCGAACCCGGCAGGAAGCCCTGTTCCGGATCCTCGGCGTACAGGCGCAGCTCGATCGCATGGCCGTTCGCCGGTATCGACTTGTTGCGGATCAGCGAGCCCGGCAGTTCCTCGCCGGCGGCGACGCGCAGCTGCAGCTCGACCAGGTCGAGACCGAGCACCATCTCGGTGACCGGATGCTCGACCTGCAGGCGCGTATTGATCTCCATGAAGTAGAAATCGCCGGACGGGCCGACGATGAATTCGACCGTGCCCGCATTGACGTAGTCGAGCGCACGCGCGGCGGCGACCGCGGCTTCGCCCATCTGCGCGCGCAGCGCCGGCGTGACGAACGGCGAGGGCGTTTCCTCCAGCACCTTCTGGTAGCGCCGCTGCGCCGAACACTCGCGCTCGTTCAGATGCACGATGTTGCCGTGCGTGTCGCCGAACACCTGGAATTCGATGTGGCGCGGCTGTTCGATGTAGCGCTCGAGCAGGACGCGTTCGCGGCCGAACGCATTCTTCGCTTCGCGCTGGCAGCTTTCCAGGTTCGCGGCGAATTCGCCGGCCGAGCGCACGATGCGCATGCCCTTGCCGCCGCCGCCGTAGGCGGCCTTGATCATCAGCGGGAAACCGACGCGTTCGGCTTCGCGCGCGAGCAGGGCGGGGCCCTGGTCTTCGCCGGTGTAGCCCGGCACGACCGGCACGCCGCGCGAGGCCATCAGCTCTTTCGCGCCGGCCTTCGAGCCCATGCGCCGCATCGAATGGGCCGAGGGCCCGATGAAGACCAGGCCGGCGCGTTCGACCGCTTCGGCGAAGTCGGCGTTCTCGGAGAGGAATCCGTAGCCGGGATGGATCGCCTCGGCGCCGCTGCGCAGCGCGGCCTCGATGATCGCATCGCCGCGCAGGTACGAATCGGCCGGGCGCGGCCCGCCGATCGGATACGCGGCGTCGGCCTGGCGCACGTGCTCCGCGCCGGCATCGGCGGTCGAGTACACGGCGACGGTGTGTATGCCCAGTTGCCTGCACGTGCGCATGACGCGACAGGCGATCTCGCCGCGGTTGGCGATGAGGGTGCGTTTGAACATGCGGGGCTCTCGGTCAGGCGGGGGTGTGGCAGACGGCTTCGATATTGTGGCCGTCCGGATCGAGCACGAAGGCGCCGTAGTAGTTCTCGTGGTAGTGCGGGCGCAGGCCCGGCGCGCCGTTGTCGCGTCCGCCGGCCGCGAGTCCGGCGCGGTGGAACGCGTCGACGTCGGCGCGGCGCGCCGCGACGAAGGCGACGTGCGTGCGGCCCTTGGCGTCGTCGCGGCCGATCCAGAAGTAAGGCTTGCCCTGCGCGCCGAAGCCGCCGGCATAGTCGCTGCCGGTCTGCTCGGGCGTGACTTCCATGACGAGGGCGATGCCCAGCGGCGCCAGCGCGCGTTCGTAGAACGACTTGCTGGTCGCGTAATCGGAAACCGGAATGCCGATGTGATCGAGCATGACGCTACTCCAACGCGGGTGAGGGGGCTGGCCGGTTACGGTAGCATGGCCGGCTCACGTCCCGGAGCATTCGGCGAATGGCGGATTTTAACCCGTCGGCACCTCCTTCCGGCGCGGCCGACGAGGGCATCCGGCGTGCTGGCGACTACCTGCGCGAGCGCGCCTCTCTCGGTGCCGTCGCCGCGCGCCAGCGCCTGCTGCAGACGCTCGTCGGAGCGCCGGCGGCGCTGTGGCTCGAGTGCGGACGCTCGCTCGCGCTGCGCGGCGATGCCGATGCCGCCGCTGCCGTGTTCGCGGCGGCACTCGCCGAGCATTCCGACGACGTCGACCTGAGCCTGGCGATGGCGGGCATGCACTGGCAGCGCAAGCAGCCCGCCGCCGCCGAAGCGATTCTCGAGCCTCTGGTCGATCGCCATCCGACGTTGGCCGCCGCCGTCTTCCTGCTGGCGCGCCTGCGCAAGGAGCAGGGCCGTACGCAGGCGGTGGAGACGGTCCTCGGCGAACTGTTCCGCCGCGCGCCGCAGAACATCGCGTTGACGATCCAGGCGATCGAGCTGCTCGACGACTGCGGGCGCAAGCGCGCCGCGGCCGAGCTGTGCGAGAACGCGATCGCGGCGGGCTCGCGCGATCCGCGCCTGCATGCCTATGCCGGCATGCTGCACGTGCAGCTCGGCGATTTCGCGCTGGCGCGCGAGCGCTACCTGTTCGCGCTCGAGAACAGCGCGCAGGCGGTCGACTGGGAAGCGGCGAACGCGCTGGCGAGCCTGCAGCGCTATCGCGATGCGCAGCATGCGGATTTCGGCCTCTTTCGCGGTCTGCTCGAACGCACGGATCTGGGCGATCGCGCGCGCGCATCGGTGTTGTTCGCGCTCGGCAAGGCGCACGACGACATCGGCGACGTCGCGAACGCCGCACAGTGCTTTCGGCAAGCCAATGCCCTCATCGCCGCGGCGACGCCGTGGTCGCGCAAGCACTGGCGCCGCGCCGTCGAAGCGCGCCTGAGCGCCAAGGCGGTGCCGCGCCGCCATGCGAGCGCGAATGAAAGCGTTCCGATCTTCATCGTCGGCGCGCCGCGATCGGGGACCACGCTCGCGGCCGAGCTGCTGTCGCGCTCGCCCGATGTCTGCAATCGCGGCGAGCTGGCCTGGCTGCCGTTCTTCGCACAGCAGGTTGCGCGTGCGGGGAAGGTCGATGCGGCGCTGCTCGACCAGGCCGCCGCGGCGTATCTGGCGCAATTGCGGCAGGACGACTCCGGGGCGCGCTGGTTCATCGACAAGCAGCCGCTCAACTTCCAGCACCTGGATCTCGTGGCCGCGCTGTTTCCGCAGGCGAAGATCATTCATTGCCGGCGCAGCAGCCGCGATACCGCGCTGTCGATCTGGATGCAGCATTTCGCCGGACCCGAAAACGCGTTCGCCTACGACTTCGCCAACATCGCCGCCGTGCTGAGCGATGCCTCGCGCCTGGTCGCGCACGCGCGCAAGGCCGGCATCGCGATCCACGAGTTGCGCTACGAAACGCTGGTCGCCGCGCCGGCGGAGCGTGTCGCCGCGCTGGCGGCCGAGATCGGCATTCCGGCGTTCGACGCGACGGCGACGGAGCGGCCCGCCAGCGTCATCAGCACGTCGAGTACCTGGCAGGCGCGCCAGCCGGTGTACACGCGCGCGATCGGCCGTTGGCGCGCGTATGCGGACCTGCTGCCGGAGCTGCAGCAGTTCCCGGACGACTGAGCGAGGCTAGACCCAGTCCGGCGCGCGCTTGTCGAGGAAAGCGCCGAGACCGTGCTGGCCTTCTTCGGAAACGCGCAGGCGCGCGATCAGCGCGGCGTTCTCGTCGTCGATGCGCTCGGCCGACTCCGGCGTCATGCCACCGATGCGCAGCGCAAGCTTTTTCGCCTCCGCCTGCGCGACCGGGCCGCCCTTGGCGAAGAAGTGCAGCGTGCGCGCGACCGCTTCGTCGAGCTCGGCCGGCGGCACGCTGTCGTGCAGCAGCCCGATGCGCGCCGCGGTCGCCGCGTCGAACACTTCGCCGCCGACGAACAAGCGGCGTGCCTGACGCAGGCCGATCGCGGCAATCACGTACGGCGAAATCACGGCCGGCACGAGGCCGAGCTTGACTTCGCTGAGCGAGAATTTCGCGCCGTCGACGCCGATCGCGACGTCGCAGCACGCCACCAGGCCGACACCGCCGCCATAGGCCGAGCCGTTGACGCGCGCGATGGTCGGTTTCGACAGGAAGTTCAGCGTGCGCATCAGCAAGGCCAGCCGCAGCGAGTCGGCGCGGTTGTCCGCTTCGCTGGCCGCGGCCATGCCGCGCATCCAGTTGAGATCGGCGCCGGCCGAGAACGAGGCGCCGGCGCCGGTCAGCACGACGGCGCGCAAGGCGGGATCGGCGTCGCAGGCGGCGAGGGCGGCGGTCAGCTCGGCGATCAGCGCATCGTCGAACGCGTTGTGCACGTTCGGGCGGTTCAACGTGATCGTCGCGACGGCGCCGTTGACGTCGACGAGGACGGCTTCGCTGCTCATGCATTCTTCCTTGCGCTGCGGTGGCGGGATGATACCGGCGGCTTCGGCCAATTCGACGCACCCCGTTGTTCATCGAAACCGTCTATAATGCGAACCATTCTTATTTGCGTGCAGTCCTAGCGTGCGGTTATCCGAGCTGAAGAAGGGTGCATCCGCCGTGGTCCGTGAAGTCGAAGATGCCCATGCCGCCGACCCGATCGCGCGCCGCCTGCGCGAACTCGGCTTCGTCAGCGGCGAACCGGTGCGCGTGGTCGCGAGCGGCCCGATCGGCGGCGATCCGCTGCTGGTGCAGATCGGCTATACGCGTTTCGCGCTGCGCCGCGCCGAGGCCGAGCGCGTGCTGCTGATGGCGGAAGACGCCGCATGAACGCCACGGCCGCTACGCTGCGCATCGCCCTGGTCGGCAATCCGAACAGCGGCAAGACCGCGCTGTTCAACCGCCTCACCGGCAGCCAGCAGAAGGTTGCCAACTACGCCGGCGTCACCGTCGAGCGCAAGGAAGGCCGCTTCGTCGCGCCGTCCGGGCGCGTCATGCAGCTGCTCGACCTGCCCGGCGCCTACAGCCTCGATGCGGCGAGCCCGGACGAGGCGATCACGCGCGACATCTGCGAAGGCCGCTACCCGGGCGAGGCGGTGCCGGACCTGATCGTCTGCGTCGCCGACGCGACGAACCTGCGCCTGCACCTGCGTTTCGTGCTCGAAGTGAAGCGGCTCGGCCGTCCGCTGGTGCTGGCGCTCAACATGATGGACGCAGCCCGCAAGCGCGGCATCCGCATCGATGTCGGCGCGCTCGAAAAGGCGCTCGGCATCCCGGTCGTCGAGACCGTCGCGGTGCAGCGTGGCGGTGCCGCCGCGTTGATCGAACGGCTCGATGCGAGTGTCGCGCCGGGCCCGGCGAGCGTATCCGCGCCGGTCGACAGCGGCGCCGCGGCGACCGAAGCGAACCTGCACGAGCAAGTGCGCAGCATGCTGGCCGCGGCGGTGACGATGCCGCGCGCGACCTCCGCGATCGACGATGCGGTCGACCGCGTCGTGCTGCACCCGGTCGGGGGCCTGGCCATCCTCGCGGTCGTCATGTTCCTGATCTTCCAGGCCGTGTTCACCTGGGCGGCGCCGGTGCAGGATGTGATCACCAACGGCGTGACCGACCTCGGCGTCTGGGTCGGCGGCCTGCTGCAGTCGATGCCGCTGCTGCACAGCCTGGTCACCGACGGACTGTTCGCCGGACTCGGCACCGTGCTCGCGTTCCTGCCGCAGATCCTGATCCTGTTCCTGTTCATCCTGATGCTCGAGGAATCGGGCTACCTGCCGCGTGCCGCGTTCCTGCTCGACCGCATGATGTTCGCCGCCGGCCTGACCGGCCGTTCGTTCATTCCGCTGCTGTCGAGTTTCGCCTGCGCGATTCCCGGGATCATGGCTACGCGCAGCATCCAGGATCCGCGCGATCGCCTGACTACGATCCTGGTCGCGCCGCTGATGACCTGCTCGGCGCGGCTGCCGGTCTACACCTTGCTGATCGCCGCGTTCATTCCGCGCCGCACCGTGCTCGGCCTGTTCAACCTGCAGGGCGTGGTGCTGTTCGTGCTGTATTTCGCCGGCGTCGTCAGCGCGCTGGCGGTCGCCTGGGTGATCAAGCGGATGCGCAGCGACAAGAGCGAGCATGCGCTGCTGATGGAACTGCCGTCGTACCGCCTGCCCAATCCGCGCGACGTCGCGATCGGCTTGTGGGAGCGCGCGAAGATCTTCCTGCGCCGCGTCACCGGCATCATTCTTTCGCTGACCGTGCTGCTGTGGTTCCTGTCGAGTTTTCCGGCGCCGCCCGAAGGCGCCACGCAGCCGGCGATCGACTACAGCTTCGCCGGCGTGATCGGCCATTGGATGACGCATGTATTCGCGCCGATCGGCTTCAACTGGCAGATCTGCGTCGCGCTGATTCCGGGTCTGGCCGCGCGCGAAGTCGCGGTCGCTTCGCTGGCGACGGTCTACGCGATGTCCGCCGCCGACGACGCGGCGACGGCGCAGCTCGGCGCGACGATCGCCTCGCAGTGGTCGCTGGCGACGGCGCTGTCGCTGCTGGCGTGGTACGTGTTCGCGCCGCAGTGCATGTCGACCTTGGCGGTGATCCGGCGCGAGACCAATTCCTGGCGCAACGTGTGGATCAGCGCCGGCTATCTGTTCGGCTTGGCCTACCTCGCCTCGCTGCTGACCTATCAGATCGCGAGGGCGCTGACGTGAGTTCGCCGATGCTCGTGCAGACCCTGGTGATCTCGCTCGCCGTCGCCTGGGCTTCCTGGTTCGCGGCCAAGCGCTTCCTGCCGGTCACGAGCCGGCGCGTGCAGGCGCGCGTGCTGGCGAGCTTCGACCGCTCGTCGTCGCCGGACTGGCTGCGCGACTTCGCGCGCCGCACGCAGCCGCACAGTACGAGCGGCGGCAGCTGCGGTGACGGCTGTTCGGCCTGCGGCGGTTGCGCCGCCGCCGCGGCCAAGCCTGCGGTCGAAGCGCAGCCGCTGGTGTTTCGCCCGCGTTCGAAATCCTGAAACGATTCCTGCATCGGTCGCGCGCACGCGAGGCCATCCAACTCCCGTGCGCTCGCCTTACACTTGTGCGATGGACACCTATACCTTGCATCGCGGCACTGCGCCGCTGCTGATCAGCCTGCCGCACGACGGCACCGCGCTGCCCGAAGAGCTCGCCGCACGCATGACGCCGTCGGCGCGCCGCGTGCCCGATACCGACTGGCACGTCTCGCGGCTGTATGCGTTCGCGCGCGAACTCGGCGCATCGATGATCGTGCCGGCGTATTCGCGCTACGTCGTCGATCTCAATCGGCCGACCGACAACGCCTCGCTGTATCCGGGCCAGAACACCACGGGGCTTTGCCCGATCGTGCAGTTCACGGGCGAGCCGGTCTACCAGGCCGGCGAGGAGCCGCAGGCCGGCGAGATCGCGCGGCGGATCGAGCGATTCTGGCAGCCGTACCATCGCGCCCTCGCCGACGAGATCGAACGCCTGCGTGCGCAGCACGGCCGTCTGGTGGTGTGGGAAGGGCATTCGATCCGCAGCGTCGTGCCGTTCCTGTTCGAAGGCCGCCTGCCGGATTTCAATATCGGCACGGCGGCCGGCGCGAGCTGCTCGCCGGCGTTGCAGGCGCGGATCGAGACGATCCTCCAGTCGCAGAAGCAGTTCACGCATGTCGTCAACGGCCGCTTCAAGGGCGGCTACATCACGCGCCACTACGGCCACCCGCAGCGTGGCGTCGAGGCCGTGCAGCTCGAACTCGCGCAGCTCAACTACATGGACGAGGACAGCTTCGAGTACGCGCCGGCCGCCGCGCAGAAGACGCAAGGATTGATCCGCTCGCTGCTCGAAGCAGCGCTGGCGTGAGCGAGGCCGCGACCGCGCCGGCATTCGACGAATCCGCCGGTCGCCGCAACCACGCGGTCGGCATCGGCCTCGCTGCGTTCGGCGCGATCGCCTTCTCCGGCAAGGCGATCATCATCAAGCTCGCCTACCGCTACGGCGTCGATGCGGTGACCTTGCTCGCGCTACGCATGCTGGTCGCGCTGCCGTTCTTTCTGCTGATGGCCGCGTGGGCACGTCGCCGCGACCGCGTGCGCCTCCTGCGCGCCGACGCGCTGCGTATCGTCGCGCTCGGTTTTTTCGGCTACTACCTCGCCAGCTTTCTCGATTTCGCCGGGCTCGCCTACATCACCGCGACGCTGGAGCGGCTGATCCTGTACCTGACGCCCACGCTGGTGCTGGCGATCGGCTTCGTGGCGTATCGGCGCGCGGTGTCGCGCCGGCAGGTGCTCGCGCTGGTCGTGAGCTACGCCGGCGTGCTGCTCGCGTTCGCGCACGACCGCGCCCTCGGCGGCAGCAACGTCGCGCTCGGCGGCGCGCTCGTGCTCGGCAGCGCGCTCAGTTATGCGACCTACCTCGTCGGCAGCGGACAGCTCGTCGCCCGCGTCGGCGCCGTGCGCCTCACCGCGTATGCGAGCAGTGTCGCCTGCGCGCTGTGCCTCGTGCAGTTCGCGCTGCTGCGGCCGTGGTCGGCGCTGCAGCTGCCCGCACCGGTGTGGTGGCTGTCGCTGCTCAACGGCAGCCTGTGCACGGTGGTGCCGGTGCTCGCCGTGATGCTGGCGATCGACCGTATCGGTTCGGGACTGGCCGCGCAGGTCGGCATGCTCGGACCCGTCTCGACGATCGTGCTGAGCCTGCTCGTGCTCGGCGAGCCGATGGGGCCGTGGCAGATGGCCGGCACGGTGCTCGTGATGGGCGGCGTGTTCGTCCTGGTGCGCAAGTCGCCGGCCTAGAGGCTGCTTGCGGCCCAGGCGGGCGCTGCGCACAATGCGGCATGCATCGGATCCTCGTCGAGGTTCACGATTCACCGCTCGGTCGTTGGACGCGCGCGCTTTGCTTCCTTGCGCCGCCGCTCGACCGCCATGTGGCCATGCTGTGGTACGTGGCCGGTACGGCCGACTACGCACGCGACCGGCGGCTGCCGAACGGCCAGGCGCATCTGCTGTTCAATCTCGCTTCGCCGCCGTCGCTGCTGGCGCGTGCCCCTGCCGAAGGCGAGCGCCGGTTCCCGACCAGCTGGCTGTCCGGGCAGCAGTCCGAATACCTGGAGACGGCATCGAGCGGGCGCGTGGCGCTGGCGGGCGTGCAGTTCCGCAGCACGGGCGCCTATGCGCTGCTGCGCATCGCCCAGTATGAACTGGCCGATCGCGTGATCGAGCTCGCCGAGCTGCTCGGCGACGGCGTGCAGTCCTTGCGTCAGCGGCTGCTCGAGGCGGCGGCCCCGGAGGCGTGCTTCGATGTGCTCGAACGATGGCTGCTGCAACGGCTCGAACGCGGGCGCGAACCGCATCCCGGTGTCGTCGAGGCGCAGCGCTGTCTGCTGCGCGACGCCGGTGCCGCGTCGATCGACCGGATCGGACGCCACGTCGGCTGGAGTTCGGGCCATCTCGTGCGCAGCTTTCGCGAGCAGGTCGGCTTGAGCCCCAAGAGCTACGCGGGCATCGTTCGTTTCAATCATGCGCTCGGGCTCGCGCGAAACGCGCGGCAATCGTGGACCGATATCGCCGCGGCAGCCGGCTATTACGACCATTCGCATCTCGTGCGCGACTTCCGGCGCTATGCGGGCGAAGCGCCGACGACCCTGATCGCGCGCGCCACGCCGGATGCCGACAGCGTCGTGGTTGCGTAGCCGCAAGATCGGATTTGTCCAAGCCGCGGCAGGCGAGCCGCGCTAGCCTGCACGTGTCCCGCAACGGAGAACCCGCCATGTTGACCTTGCTTCTTTCGATCTCGGTTGCCACGGCCGCGGCGGCGCCGGTCTCGCCCAATCCCCTGCAGCCGCTCGCGTTTCTGGCCGGTTCGTGCTGGGCCGGCGACTTTCCGAACGGCGTCGGCGTCGACACGCATTGCTTCGAATGGGTCTACGACGGCAAGTTCGTGCGTGACCGCCACGTGCTGCGCGGCAAGAAGCCCGACTACAGCGGCGAAACGATCTACGCATGGATGCCGGAGCAGAAACAGATCGCGTTCTGGTACTGGAGCAGCGACGGCGACATCGAGCAGGGCGTCGTGCAGCCGGTCGCTGACGGCCTGGAGTTCCCCGAGCATCACCTCGTCGCGCCGAAGGAAATGACCATGCGTGCGCGTTGGCGGCGCCTGGACGCCGACCGCTACGAGACGATCGAGGAGCAGAAGGACGGCGGGGAATGGAAGACGATGTGGAAAGTCGAGTACCGGCGGCAAGCGGGAACGCCGAAGTCCTGACGCGGCCGTTCGTCGACGGGGAAACGACGGCTTTCGGTTGCCGCAGCGGCCCTACGCGGAGCGCTTTTCGAGAGCCGGCAGGAACCACGCCAGCAGTCCGATCGCCGGCAGGTACGCGCACAGGCCGTAGACCGTCTCGATGCCGACATGGTCGGCCAGCTCGCCGAGCACGGCGGCGCCGAGGCCGCCCATGCCGAATGCGAAACCGAAGAACAGGCCCGCGATGACGCCCGTGCGTCCGGGGACCAGTTCCTGCGCGTAGACGATGATCGCGGAGAACGCGGAAGCGAGCACGAGGCCGATCACCACGGTCAGCGCGGTCGTCCAGAACAGGTTCGCGTGCGGCAGCAGCAGGGTGAACGGCAGCACGCCGAGGATGGAGCCCCAGATCACGTACTTGCGGCCGATGCGATCGCCGATCGGGCCGCCCGCGACGGTACCGACCGCCACGGCGCCGAGGAAGACGAACAGGTGGATCTGGGCGCTCTGCGCGGTCAGCGCGAACTTCTGCATCAGATAGAAGGTGTAGTAGCTCGACAGGCTCGCCAGATAGAAATACTTGGAGAAGATCAGCGCGCCGAGGATCGCCATCGTGACGACGATCGTGCGCCGCGGCAGTGTGCTGCCGTCGTTCATGACGGCGGCGCGCGGCTTGCGCTGCAGCGGGATCTGCTGCCGGTACCAGCCGCCGATGCGGCCGAGCAGGACGATTCCGGCCAGTGCGGCGATCGCGAACCAGGCGACGCTGCCCTGGCCGCGCGGCATCACGACGAACGCCGCGAGCAGCGGCCCGATGGCCGAACCCACGTTGCCGCCGACCTGGAACAGCGATTGCGCCAGCCCATGGCGTCCGCCCGAGGCCATGCGCGCGACGCGCGAAGACTCCGGATGGAACACCGACGAGCCCGAACCGACCAGCGCGGCGGCGAACAGCAGCATCGGGAAGCTCGACGCCTGCGACAGCAGGATCAGGCCGGACAACGTGAAGCCCATGCCGACGGCGAGCGAGTACGGCATCGGCCGCTTGTCCGTGTAGATGCCCACGAACGGCTGCAGCAGCGAAGCGGTGATCTGGAACGTCAGCGTGATCAGTCCGATCTGGCCGAAGTCGAGCTTGAACGAGTCCTTCAGCAACGGATAGATCGCCGGCAGCAGCGACTGGATCATGTCGTTGAGCAGGTGGCAGACGCTCAGCATCGCCAGGATCGGGAAGGCGGTGCGCGCGGCGTCTTCGGCAGCGAGGCGCCCGGCGCCCGGCGATGGCGGCAGGGCAGGGGCGGGAGCGGGCGCGGTGGCGAGCGTCGAATCGGTGGCAAGCGGGTTGGCGGTGTTCATGGCGCGCAGTAGACAACGCCTGTGCAGTGCCCGCATTATAGGTTAGGTCAACTCTCTTCGAGATCGGGCCAATGCGCAATGTCCATGCGACCAAGGCCGACACGCTGCCGGGCAGTATCGTCGCGACGGCGAACGAATATCCGACCGGGCACCGGGTACCGCGCCATCGGCATCGGCGCAGCCAGTTGCTGTATGCCTCGACCGGCATCATGGTGGTCGGCACCGAAGCCGGGCGCTGGATCGTACCGCCCGAACGCGCGGTGTGGATTCCGGCCGGCATAGCCCATGAAGTGCATGCGCTGGTGCACGTCAGCACGCGCAGCATCTACGTCGATCCCGGCCTCGGCAGTGCGCTGCCGACCGATTGCCGCGTCATCGCGATCTCGCCGCTCGTGCGCGAACTGCTGCTCGAAACCGCCGACCTGCCGCTCGATGCCGGCCGCGGGTCGCGCACCGATTTGATCTTCTCCTTGATCGTCCACGAGATCGAACGCGCGCCGGTGTTGCCCTTGGATATTCCGTTTCCGGCGGATGCGCGGCTGGCCAAGCGCTGCCGCGCGTACCTGGAGCATCCCTCGCCGCATGAGACGATCGACGACTGGTGCCGCGATCTTGCGATGAGCCGGCGCACGTTCACGCGCCGCTTCCGCGCCGAGACGGGTGTCAGCTTCACCAATTGGTGCCGCCAGGCTGCGATTTTCGCCGCGCTGCCGCGCCTGGCGGCCGGCGAGGCGATCACGCCGCTGGCCTTCGATCTCGGCTACGAGAGCGCGTCGGCGTTCGCGACGATGTTCAAGCGCGTGGTCGGCGTGCCGCCGAGCCGGTATCTGGCGGCGGCGTGACACCTTCCACCCGGTCGCCGGCACCGACATACAGCGCCTCGCGTACGTCGGCCGGGATCGTGATCTGGCCCTTGCTGGTCAGGGTGGCAGTGGTCATCGGATCCCCTTACTTCGATGCAGGGATAGCACCGCTGTGGCATGGCCGTCATGCTTAGCCGGCGCGGGCACGAAACTCACACCTCCAGCGACGCCAGATCCCCCTTCGTCTCCAGCCATTCCTTGCGATCGGAGGCGCGCTTCTTCGACAGCAGCATGTCCATCAACTTGCGCGTGCCGTCGTCGCCGTCTTCGGGGTTGCCGACGGTCAGCTGCACGAGGCGGCGCGTGTCCGGGTGAATCGTCGATTCGCGCAGCTGCGAAGGATTCATCTCGCCCAGGCCCTTGAAGCGGGTGACCGTGACGGCGCCCTTGATCTTCTCGCGCTCGATCTTCTCCAGCATCGCGTCGCGTTCGGCTTCGTCGAGGCAGTAGAAGACCTGTTTGCCGACGTCGACGCGGAACAGCGGCGGCATCGCGACGAACGCGTGGCCTTCTCGCACTAGCTTGGGGAAATGCTTGAGGAAAAGTGCCGTCAGCAGCGTCGCGATGTGCAGTCCGTCGGAGTCCGCGTCGGCGAGGATCACGACCTTGCCGTAGCGCAGGCCCGAGATGTCGTCCTTGCCCGGATCGCAGCCGATCGCGATCGCCAGGTTGTGCACTTCCTCCGAGGCGAGCACCGAGCCGGATTCGACTTCCCAGGTGTTCAGGATCTTGCCGCGCAACGGCAGGATCGCCTGGAAGTCCTTGTCGCGCGCCTGCTTGGCGCTGCCGCCGGCCGAGTCGCCCTCGACCAGGAACAGCTCGGTGCGCGACAGGTCGCTCGATGCGCAATCGGCGAGCTTGCCGGGCAGGGCGGGGCCCTGCGTGATCTTCTTGCGCACGATCTGCTTTTCGGCCTTCAGTCGCAGCGTCGCGCGCTCGATCGCGAGCTGCGCGATCTTTTCGCCGATCTCGACGTGCTGGTTGAGATAGAGCGAGAAGCCGTCGTGCACCGCGTTCTCGACGAAGCCGGCGGCGTCGCGCGAGGACAGCCGCTCCTTGGTCTGGCCGGAGAACTGCGGGTCGCTCATCTTCAGCGAGAGCACGAAGCTGAGGCGATCCCAGACGTCTTCGGGCGCCAGCTTGATGCCGCGCGGCAGCAGGTTGCGGAATTCGCAGAACTCGCGCAGCGCGTTGGTGAGGCCGGAGCGCAGGCCGTTGACGTGCGTGCCGCCTTGTGCGGTCGGAATCAGGTTGACGTAGCTTTCCTGGGTCAGCTCGCCTTCGACCAGCCACGCCACGGCGAATTCGACGGCGCCGTTGTCGCGCTGGTGGTGTCCGACATACAGGTCCGCCGGCAGGCGTTCGGCGTCGCCGAGCATCGAGCGCAGGTAGTCGCGCAAGCCGTCTTCGTAGTACCACTCGATCTTCTCGCCGCTGGCCTCGTCGGTCAGGCGCACGGTCAGGCCGGCACACAGCACGGCCTTGGCGCGCAGCACGTGCTTGAGGCGCGACAGCAGGATCTTCGGCGTATCGAAATATTTCGGGTCGGGCCAGAAGCGCAGCGTCGTGCCGGTCTGCTTCTTCGGCACGGTGCCGACCACGCTGAGATTGCTCGCGCGGTCGCCGTCCTTGAAATTCATGCGGTAGATCTGGCCGTCGCGGCGGATCGAGACTTCCACGCGCTGCGACAGCGCGTTCACGACCGACACGCCGACGCCGTGCAGGCCGCCGGAGAACTGGTAGTTGCGGTTGGAGAATTTGCCGCCCGCGTGCAGGCGCGTCAGGATCAGCTGGACGCCGGGAATGCCTTCCTCGGGATGGATGTCGACCGGCATGCCGCGGCCGTCGTCGCTGACTTCGACCGAACCGTCCGCGTGCACAGTGACTTCGATCGTCTTCGCGTGCCCGGCGAGCGCCTCGTCGACCGAGTTGTCGATGACTTCCTGCGCGAGATGATTCGGACGCGAAGTGTCCGTGTACATGCCGGGCCGGCGCTTGACCGGATCCAGGCCGGAAAGGACTTCGATGTCGGCGGCGTTGTAGCGACTGCTCATGCGAACGATGTTTCCTTGAGGGCGGCGTAGCGGTATCGAGCCATTATAGGGGTTCGGCATGGCCGATCGTTTTCGCCGCAGTGACGCTTCAGGCCATTCCCGCCGCCTCCCTTCGCGTACTGCCGGCGGCGAATCTGCATGCATGTCGCGATCAAATATGACGATTGCGAACGTACGAGGTTTGGCGTATTTTTCCTGACGCACATTCCTTGACGAGGAAAAGCCATGCGTTCGCTCCATCTGCGCCTCTCGCTGTTCGCCGCCGCAGCGGTGGGATCGATCACCACGGTCACCGCCTTCGCACTCGACCCGATGCTGATGAACAGCTCCGCCTCCCACGTCCAATCGATGCTCGATCCGGCCAATAGCGCCAAGCCGGGCGAGGCATTCTTCGCGCAGGGCGTGCAGGCGGTCCGCCAGAACGACTACCGCTACGCCGCCGACCGCTACGAGGTCGCCGCCTCGTGGGGCTACAAGCCGGCGCAGTACAATCTCGGCATCATCTATTTCAACGGCGAGGGCGGCGTGCCGGTCGACCGGCCGCTGGCGATGGCCTGGTTCGCGCTCGCGGCCGAGCGCGGCGACAAGAAGTTCGTCGACGCGCGCGAGCTCGCCTATTCGGAATTGAGTGCGGACGAATTCGCGCGCGCGAACATGTTGTGGCGCGATCTGAAGAAGACCTACGCCGACGACGTCGCACTTGATCGCGCCAAGCAGCGCTGGGTCGAGGTGCGCAATTCGGCCACCGGATCTCACCTGGGCGCCGTCGTCGGCGAGATGGTCCTCGGATCGAGGAACATGAGCAACGCGAACGTCTTCAAGGACAGCGCGACGCACAGCCCGGTCCCCGCGGCGAACTCGGTGACCAATACGCCCGCCGGCGTGACCGGTCCCGGCGCCGTGGACGCTTCGATCGCCTACCGCCAGCTGCGAGCGACCGACAACCCGTACGATCCGCGCTTCGACCCGGCCCACGGCGCGGTGACGGTTCGTGACCCGGTTCCGGCCGGCGATGCGCCGGCACAGCAGCCTGTCGATCCGGGCGCCAAGCACGATCGCTACTACTAGCGCCATCGGTACCGCGCCCGGGTGAGCGGCGCGGGAGCGCACGAAACCCGGGATCGTGTCGTGCGAGGGGCGGTCCACGATCGCAGCCGGCTGCCGGCCGTCTGCGGCTCGCTTCGCGCCATGCCGAGCCCGTAGACTCGCGGCATGACCACCGAGGCCGCCGCCGTCCACGCGCCTTCCCGCGCCTTGCTCTGGCTGGTCGCCGTCGGCGTCTTCATGCAGATGCTCGACTCGACCATCGTCAACACGGCGCTGCCGTCGATGGCCGCCGGCCTGCACGAAAGCCCGCTGCGCATGCAGTCGGTCGTCATCGCGTATTCGTTGACGATGGCGATGCTGATCCCGGCTTCGGGCTGGCTGGCCGACCGCTTCGGCACCCGGCGCATCTTTTTCACCGCGATCGTGCTGTTCACGCTGGGGTCGCTGCTGTGCGCCAGCTCGCGCACGCTCGGCGAGCTGGTGGGCTCGCGCGTGGTGCAGGGCATCGGCGGCGCCATGCTGCTGCCGGTCGGGCGGCTCTCGGTCCTGCGTTCGTTCCCGCGCGGCGACTTCCTGCGCGCGATGAGCTTCGTCACGCTGCCGGGCCTGATCGGGCCGCTGATCGGTCCCACGCTCGGCGGCTGGCTGGTGCAGGCGGTGTCCTGGCACTGGATCTTCCTGATCAATCTGCCGGTCGGCGTGCTCGCGGCGGCGGCGACGCTGCGCTTCATGCCGGATGCGCGCAGCGCGGTATCGCGCTTCGATCTGGGCGGCTACCTGATGCTGTCCTTCAGCATGATCGCGATCTCGCTGTCGCTGGACGGCCTGTCCGAGCTCGGCCTGCACCATGCGAGCGTGCTGATGCTGCTGATCTTCGGCATGGCCAGCTTCGTCGCTTATTGGCTGCACGCGACGCGCGTCGAGCATCCGCTGTTCTCGCTCGGCCTGTTCGGCGTGCACACCTTCCGCGTCGGCGTGCTCGGCAACCTGTTTTCGCGCATCGGCAGCGGCAGCATGCCGTTCCTGATCCCGCTGCTGCTGCAGGTCAGCCTCGGCTACAGCCCGTTCGACGCCGGCCTGATGATGATTCCGGTGGCGCTGGCCGGCATGGTGTCCAAGCGCATGGTGGTGCCGCTGGTCAAGGAGCTCGGCTATCGCCGCGTCCTGCTCGGCAACACGATCCTGGTGGGCCTGGCGATGGCGAGCTTCGCGCTGATCTCGCCGCAGCAGCCGATGTGGCTGCGCATCGTCCAGCTGGCGTTCTTCGGCATGGTCAACTCGCTGCAGTTCACGGCGATGAACACGGTGACGCTGCGCGATCTCGAGGGCGACCTCGCCAGCGGCGGCAACAGCCTGCTGTCGATGGTCATGATGCTGTCGATGAGCCTCGGCGTCGCCACCGCGAGCGGCCTGCTGGCCGCGTTCACCGGCCTGTTCGGCTCCGAGCGCGGCGTCGCCGTCCTGCCGGCCTTTCACGCCACTTTCATCTGTGTCGGCCTGGTCACGGCCGCGTCGGCGTGGATTTTCTGGCAGCTGGAACCGGAGCGGGCGCCGAAGAGCGTGCCGTTGAAATCCGAGCCGGCCGAATAGCGGTCCGGGAGAAAAATCCTCCGGATCGACTCGCGAGCGTCGCGACGAGCCGTTAGAATAGCGATTTCCAGCGGATGGTTTTCGCCCCATGACCCCCCTGATTTTCGTGACCGGCGGCGTGGTGTCCTCGCTAGGCAAGGGCATCGCCGCGGCGTCGCTGGCTGCCATCCTCGAAGCGCGCGGCCTGCGCGTGACGATGATGAAGCTCGATCCGTACATCAATGTCGACCCGGGCACGATGAGCCCGTTCCAGCACGGCGAGGTCTACGTCACCGACGACGGCGCCGAAACCGACCTCGACCTCGGCCACTACGAGCGCTTCGTGCGCACGCGCCTGACCGGCAAGAACTCGATCACCACCGGCAAGATCTACGAAAGCGTCATCGCCAAGGAGCGCCGCGGCGACTATCTCGGCGCGACCGTGCAGGTGATCCCGCACATCACCGACGAGATCAAGCACCGCATCTACGAGGCGACGCAAGGCTACGACGTCGCCCTGGTCGAGATCGGCGGCACCGTCGGCGACATCGAGTCGCTGCCGTTCCTCGAGGCCATCCGCCAGATCCGCATCGAACACGGCGCCGAGGCGGCGATGTTCATGCACCTGACGCTGGTGCCGTACATCAAGGCCGCCGGCGAGATCAAGACGAAGCCGACCCAGCACTCGGTCAAGGAACTGCGCTCGATCGGTATCCAGCCGGACGTGCTGCTGTGCCGCTGCGAGCAGCCGCTGCCGCAGTCGGACCGGCGCAAGATCGCGCTGTTCACCAACGTGCCGGAGAAGGCCGTCATCAGCGCGGTCGACGTCGACGTCATCTACCAGCTGCCGCAGTGGCTGCACGCGCAGAAGCTCGACGAGATCGTCATCGACAAGCTGCGCCTGAACGCCAAGCCGGTCGACCTGTCCGAATGGGACCGCACCGTCGAGGCGGCCGAACACCCGCACGGCGAGATCAACATCGCGATCGTCGGCAAGTACGTCGAGCACAAGGATGCCTACAAGTCGCTCGGCGAGGCGCTGCGTCACGGCGGCCTCAAGCAGCGTACGCGCGTCAACCTGCGCTGGGTCGAATCTGAAGAGATCGAGCGCCGCGGCCCCGACCTGCTGAAGGACGCCGACGGCATCCTGGTCCCCGGCGGCTTCGGCAAGCGCGGTTTCGAAGGCAAGATCGCGGCGGCGCGCTACGCGCGCGAACACAAGGTGCCGTATTTCGGCATCTGCTACGGCATGCACGCGGCCGTCACCGACTTCGCGCGCAACATCGCGGGCCTGGAAGGCGCCAACTCCAGCGAGAACGATCGCAGCGCCGCGCACCCGGTCATCGCGCTGATCACCGAGTGGACCACGGGCTCGGGCGACGTCGAGAAGCGCGACGAAACCTCGGACAAGGGCGGCACGATGCGCCTCGGCGCGCAGGAATGCCGCCTCAAGGCCGGCACCGTCTCGCGCGAGCTGTACGGCCAGGACGTGATCCGCGAGCGCCATCGCCACCGCTACGAATTCAACAACCGCTACCGCCAGCAGTTCGAGGACCTCGGCCTCATCATCGCCGGCAAGTCGATGGACGACCTGCTCGTCGAGATGATCGAGCTGCCGAACCATCCGTGGTTCGTCGCCTGCCAGTTCCACCCGGAATTCACCTCGACGCCGCGCGACGGCCACCCGCTGTTCATGGGCTTCGTGCGCGCCGCGCGCGAGCAGAAGGCCGTGCGCGAAGCGCCGAAGCTGGCGCAGGAGGCGGTGGCTTGATGGCTGGGCGTCCGGAGATCGCTTTTCTCGCTTCGATGGCGGATACGACGCGTACCGAAGCAGTCGGGCCCGTCGGCGCCGCTCCCTCCCAAGCCGTCATTCCCGCGAAGCGCTTTTTCAACAGCGAAGCTGGTCAAGCGGGAATCGCTCTTCAACGGCGAATACCGGTCATTCCGCGTCGCATCGAGCCTTCCTTCAACAGCCGATGGATTCCCGCTTTCGTGGGAACGACGGCGCTCGTTGGGGCCGGAACACCGTCGCGTGGGATGCAGGAGTGGGCGACCCGATGAAGCTCTGCGGTTTCGACGTCGGCCTCGACCATCCGCTGTTCCTGATCGCCGGCCCCTGCGTGATCGAGTCGATGCAGCTGCAGCTCGACACCGCCGGTACGCTGAAGGAGATCACCGGCAAGCTCGGCATTCCCTTCATCTTCAAGTCGAGCTTCGACAAGGCGAACCGCACGTCCGGCACGAGCTTTCGCGGGCCGGGCCTGGAAGAAGGGCTCAAGGTGCTCGCCGAGGTCAAGCGCCAGATCGGCGTGCCGGTGCTGACCGACGTGCACGAATACACGCCGATGAACGAGGTCGCGGCCGTCGTCGACGTGCTGCAGACGCCGGCGTTCCTGTGCCGCCAGACCGACTTCATCCAGAACGTCGCGAGGGCCGGCAAGCCGGTCAACATCAAGAAGGGCCAGTTCCTGTCGCCGTGGGAGATGAAGCACGTCGCCGCGAAGGCGAAGGCGACCGGCAACGAGCAGATCATGGTCTGCGAGCGCGGCGCCAGCTTCGGCTACAACAACCTCGTCTCCGACATGCGCTCGCTCAGCGTCATGCGCGACACCGGCTGCCCGGTCGTGTTCGATGCGACGCACTCGGTGCAGCTGCCCGGCGGTGCCGACGGCAAGTCCGGCGGCCAGCGCGAGTTCGTGCCGGTGCTGTCGCGCGCCGCGGTCGCGGCCGGCATCGCGGGGATCTTCATGGAAACGCATCCGGATCCGGACAAGGCGCTCAGCGACGGGCCGAATGCGTGGCCGCTCGGAAAGATGGCCGCATTGCTGCAGACGCTGATGCAGCTGGACGGCATCGCCAAGCGCGGCGGTTTCCTGGAACAGTCCTGATGCCGTTTCCGCTCGACGAACGCGAGGTGATGCTGTCGCTCAAGGGCGTCGGCGCGACGGTGATCTCGCGACTGGAGCAGATCGGCTTCGAATCACTCGGTCACCTGCGCGGCGTCGACCCCGATGACGTCTGCGCGCAGATCGCCGGCGCGTTGCGCGCCACGTGCTGGCGCAACAGCCCGCAAGCGCGCGCGTCCATCCGCGCGGTCGTCCAGCTCGCCGAATCGTCTTCCTAACCAACCTGCCACGACATGACCACGATCGCAAAAATCCACGCCCGCGAAATCCTCGATTCCCGCGGCAACCCCACGCTCGAAGCCGAAGTCACGCTCGCCGACGGCTCGTTCGGCCGCGCGATGGTGCCGAGCGGCGCCTCGACCGGTTCGCGCGAGGCGGTCGAACTGCGCGACGGCGACAAGGCGCGCTATCTCGGCAAGGGCGTGCGCAACGCGGTCGCCAACGTCAACACGGTCATCGCCGCGGCGCTGCAGGGATTCGACGCCGAGAACCAGCGCGGCCTCGACGAGAAGCTGATCGCGCTCGACGGTTCGCCGAACAAGGGCAAGCTCGGTGCGAACGCGCTGCTCGGCGTGTCGCTCGCGAACGCGCATGCGCTCGCGGCCGCGCATCGCCAGCCGCTGTGGAAGCACTTGGCCGGTTCGCGCCCGGCGCGCCTGCCCGTGCCGATGATGAACATCATCAACGGCGGTGCGCATGCCGACAATAACGTCGACATGCAGGAATTCATGGTGCTGCCGGTCGGCCTGCCGAACTTCGCCGAGGCGCTGCGCGCCGGCGTGGAGATCTTCCATGCGCTGAAGTCGGTGCTGAAGGGCCGCGGCCTCGCCACTGCCGTCGGCGACGAGGGTGGCTTCGCGCCGGACCTCAAGTCGAACGAGGAAGCGATCGAGACGATCCTCGCGGCCGTCGACAAGGCCGGCTACAAGATCGGCTCGGAGATCTATCTCGGCCTCGACGTCGCCAGTTCCGAGTTCTACAAGGACGGCGCCTACCATCTCGAAGGCGAGGGCAAGGTGCTGACGCCGGAGCAGTTGATCGAGTTCTACGCCGGCTGGTGCGCGAAGTACCCGATCCTCACGATCGAGGACGGCATGGCCGAGGGCGATTGGGCCGGCTGGAAGAAACTGACCGACAAGCTCGGCAAGACCGTGCAGCTGGTCGGCGACGACCTGTTCGTGACCAACACGGCGATCTTCAAGGAAGGCATCGACAAGCACATCGCCAACGCGATCCTGATCAAGGTCAACCAGATCGGCACGCTGACCGAAACCCTGGACGCGATCGCGATGGCCGACAAGGCGAAGTACGCCGCGATCATCTCGCATCGCTCCGGCGAGACCGAGGACACGACGATTGCCGATCTCGCCGTCGCGACGACGGCGACGCAGATCAAGACCGGCTCGCTGTGCCGCTCGGATCGCGTGGCCAAGTACAACCAGCTGTTGCGCATCGAGGAAGCGCTGGGGTCGTCGGCACGCTATGCGGGCAAGGACGCGTTTCCGAATCTCGCGCACTTCAAGGGCTGAGGCCCCACGCGCGTGCTGCGCTACGTCGCCCTGATCCTGCTGATCCTGCTGATCGCGCTGCAGGTACGCCTGTGGACCGGGCAGGGCGGCTTGCACGAGGTGTGGCGGCTGCGCGACCAGGTGGCTGCGCAGAAGGGCGAGAACGCGAAGCTGAAGGCACGCAACGAAACCTTGTCGGCCGAGGTCGAGGACCTCAAGCACGGCGACGAGGCGGTCGAGGAGCGCGCGCGCTCCGAACTCGGCCTGCTGAAGCCGGGCGAGACGTTCTATCAGGTGGTCGACCAGAACGCCGACAAGAGCCGCGACGACGACAAGGCCGATGGCGGCCACTGAGCGATTGTGGTGCGTCGTGCCCGCGGCCGGCCGCGGCGCGCGTTTCGGCGGCGAGCTGCCGAAGCAGTACGTCGCGCTGGCCGGCCAGCCGCTACTGCGCTGGACGCTGGAGCGGCTGGCGGCGTGCGACAGCGTTGCCGGCCTGATGGTCGTGCTCGCCGCGGCCGATCCGCACTGGTTCGGGGTTTCCTCGCTGGCCGGCAAGCCGGTGCGGACGGCGATCGGCGCGGGAGAGCGCAGCGGTTCGGTGCTGGCCGGCTTGCGCGCGCTGCCGCAGGACGTCGGCGACGACGCCTTCGTGCTCGTGCACGATGCGGCGCGGCCGTGCGTGCGCGCGCAGGACATCGAACGCCTGGTCGAAGCCGGCGCGGCCGCGGGCGGCGCGCTGCTGGCCGCACCGCTGCGCGATACGCTCAAGCTCGGCGATGCGAACGCCCGCGTCGTCGCGACCGAACCGCGCGAAGCGCGCTGGCGCGCCCTGACGCCGCAGATGTTCCGCCGCGCCGAGCTGACCGCGGCGCTCGCGCAGGCCGAGCGCGACGGCATCGCCATCACCGACGAGGCGATGGCGATGGAGCGCACCGGCCGGCACCCTTTGCTCGTCGAAGGCGCCGAGAGCAATATCAAGGTGACGACGCCGGCGGACTTGGCGTTGGCGGAATATTTGTTGGGCCGGGATTCGGGATTCGGGATTGGAGATTCGGAAAAGCGCGGCAGATCTCCGTAGTCCCGAACATCGCCTCCTTCAATCCACGCCCTGCTTCTTCGAATCCCCAATCCCCAATCTCGACTCCCGGCTTTTACCCCATGCGCATCGGACAAGGCATCGACATTCACGCGTTCGGCCCCGGCGACCACGTCGTGCTCGCCGGTGTCGCGATTCCGCACGAGCGCGGCCTCGTCGCGCACTCGGACGGCGATGTCGTCATCCATGCCTTGTGCGACGCCTTGCTCGGCGCTCTCGCGCTCGGCGACATCGGCATCCACTTTCCGCCGAGCGATCCGCGCTGGAAGGACGTCAACAGCCGTCATTTCCTGTTGCATTGCGCGACGCTGATGACCGAGCGCGGTTACGCGCTGGGCAACGCGGACGTGACGATCGTGTGCGAGCGGCCGAAGATCGCGCCGCATGTCGAGGCGATGCGGCGCAATCTCGCGGTCGATCTCGGCTGCGCGATCGGCGACGTCAGCGTCAAGGCGACGACCAGCGAGAAGCTCGGTTTCACCGGCCGCGGCGAGGGCATTGCTGCGTTCGCAGTCGTCCTGCTGCAGCGCCAGCGCGCCGCTGCGACGGTGAGTCCCGACGACCCTGCACTGCGCGAACTGGTCAGCCGGGTCGAGCTGGATCCGCGTTCGTGAGCGACACGTTGCCGTATGCGTACGGCGGGCCGCCGCTGACGGGCAGGCTGCGCGCCGAGCCTGCCGATTTCGAGGTCGAGGAGTTGCTCGGCTTCGAGCCGAGCGGGCACGGCGAGCACGCGTTCGTGTGGATCGAAAAGACCGGCGCGAATACCGAATGGGTGGCGCGCCAGCTCGCCGACGCGGCCGGCGTGGCGCCGATGGCGGTCGGATTCGCCGGGCTCAAGGACCGTCATGCCGTCACGCGGCAGGTGTTCACCGTGCAGATGCCGGGCCGGGCCGATCCGGATTGGAGCGCGCTCGCGATCCCCGGCGTGACCGTGCTGTCGGCGACGCGGCACGATCGCAAGCTCAAGCGCGGCGCGCATCGCGGCAACCGTTTCCGCATCCGCCTGCGCGACGTCCGCGGCGATCGCGCGGCGGCCGACGAGCGCATCGAGCGCATCCGCGCGGGCGGCGTGCCGAACTATTTCGGCGAGCAGCGTTTCGGCCGCGACGGGCGCAATCTCGCGCTCGCGCAAGCCCTGTTCGCGGGCCGCCGCATGCCGCGCCACCAGCGCGGTTTCGCGCTGTCGGCGGCGCGCTCGGAGCTGTTCAACGCGGTGCTGGGCGATCGGGTCGAGCGTGGCGACTGGAATCGCGCGCTCGACGGCGAGGTCTGGATGCTCGCCGGTTCGCACGCGATCTTCGGCCCCGAGCCGTTCGACGAGGGCCTCGCGCGGCGTCTGGCCGAACTCGACATCCACCCGACCGGGCCGTTGTGGGGCGCAGGCGAGTTGCGCAGCACGGCCGACGTGCGTGCGCGCGAAACCGCGGCCGTGGAGCCCTTCGCCGCGATCGCTCAAGGGCTGGAACGCGCCGGGCTGAACCAGGAACGCCGCTCCCTGCGGCAGCCGATCGACGATTGGTCGCACGAATGGCCGTCGGAATCGGAATTGACGCTCGGTTTCCGCCTGGCTGCCGGTTCCTTCGCGACCACGGTGTTGCGGGAATTGTGCGATTGGCACGTCGAGGCGGCCGGATACGGCCAAATGCCTGAATCCGACGACGAATCCGCTGTCTTGTCGTAGCCAGGACGCCTATATTGGCGCTGCGGCCGGCGCGATCGGCGCGCCGTTCCGCCTCAGAGCGGGAGGTCGTCATGAAATCGCTAGCGATCAGTGCGGCAATCGTCATCTGTTTGGGTTTGTCGGCTTGCGCGGGAACCCCGCAGCGCTACGAGCGCGGCCGCGACGGCGCCATGGTCAGCGACGTCGACGCGGGCAAGATCGCCGCGGTCAATCAATGGGCGTGGCAGCGCGGCGCCATCGTGGTCTGGGTCAACTATCCGCGCGCGCGTCCGGCCAAGGACAAGGACGGCTGACCTCAGGCGCGCTGCAGCAGCACGATCACCGCGCCGGTACCGCCCTGCGCGGGACGCGCCGACGTGAATGCGAGCACGTCGGCGCGATGGCGCAGCAGGGAGTCGGTGAGCTGCTTGAGCACCGGCCCCTGCGCTTTCGAGCGCAACCCTTTGCCGTGCACGATGCGCACGCAGAGTTGGCCACTGCGCCGGCTTTCGTCGAGGAACTGGCGGATCGCCTCGCGCGCGACGGCGCTGGTCATCTCGTGCAGATCGATCTCGGCGCGCACGCTGAACTGGCCTCGGCGCAGGCGCTGCAGCAGACGCTTCTGCTGGCCGGGCTTCAGGTAGGCGATCTCGTCGCCGCCTTCGAGCAGGGCGGCGTCGAACGGGTGCGTCAGCAGTTCGTCGCGCACGCGCGCTTCGTCGAGCAGCGCCTGCGTCGGCACCGGTGCCGGACGCACGGCCGTCGGCGCCGCGACATCCGTTTCCTTCAGCGGACGCACGCGGCCGATCGCTTCGCGAAACAAGCGCGCGTCGTCCGGCATGTCCTTGTTCGCGCTCATGCCGGAAGGCTAGCAGAAACGTCAAGTCCATCGCCTCGTCGGGCTTCCGCACCAGCCCTGCGACTGCGGCCGGCGGCATGAATCCGCTATCATTCTGCGTCCACACCCAGCCGTCAGCCACGAACGATGCCGCGCATCGGCGTGTGCGAGGGGACCCCGCGCAGGAAGCCGCATGCGAGTACTTGTCAGCAACGATGATGGTGTCGACGCGCCGGGCATCCGCGTGCTCGCCGAACGGCTGGCCGCCGTTGGCGACGTCACCGTCGTCGCCCCCGATCGCGACCGCTCCGGCGCCAGCAATTCGCTGACGCTCGACCAGCCGATCCGCGCGGTGCGGCTCGAAGACAGCCGCTGGCGCGTCGCCGGCACGCCGACCGACTGCGTGCACCTGGCATTGTCGGGCCTGCTCGACCACGAACCGGACATCGTCGTCTCCGGCATCAACAATTCGGCCAACCTCGGCGACGACGTCATCTACTCGGGCACGGTATCGGCCGCGATGGAGGGCCGTTTCCTCGGCTTGCCCGCGATCGCCGTTTCGCTGGCGACGAAGGACCACAAGGGAACGCACTACGACAGCGCCGCCGAGGCCGTGCTGCTGTTGATGCGCCGCCTGCTGATCGATCCGCTGCCGGCGGACACGATCCTCAACGTGAACGTGCCCGACCGGCCCTGGCGCGAGATCCGCGGCCTCGCGGTCACGCGCCTGGGCAAGCGGCATCGTTCGGCGCCGTGCATCGCGCAGACCGATCCGCGCGGCCGGCCGATCTATTGGATCGGTCCTCCCGGCGAAGCCGCGGACGACGGTCCCGGTACCGATTTCAACGCGATCCGCGACGGCTACGTGTCGATCACGCCGATCCACGTCGACTTGACGCGCTACCAGGCGCTCGAAAAGGTCAGCGGCTGGGTGGCTGCGCTGCAGCCGGACCTCGGCGACGCCGCATGAGGCAGAACCGCGTGAGTACGACCGCATGAGCCTGTTCTCGCGACGCGACCCTGCCGCGCGAGGTCTCGGCATGACCTCGCAGCGCGCGCGCGATCGCCTGATCGAGCGCCTGGTCGCCGAAGGTATCGGCGATCGCCGCGTGCTCGACGTCATGCGCCAGCTGCCGCGGCACCTGTTCATCGACGAGGCGCTCGCTTCGCGCGCCTACGAGGACACCGCGCTGCCGATCGGGCAGGGCCAGACCATCTCGCAGCCGTGGGTCGTCGCGCGCATGACAGCGGCGCTGATCGAGGCGAAGCTGCCGCGCCGGGTGCTCGAAGTCGGTACCGGCTCGGGCTATCAATGCGCGGTGCTCGCGCAACTGGTCGAACAGGTCTACACGGTCGAGCGCATCGACGAACTGCTGCGCAACGCGCGCCGCCTGTTCCGCAAGCTGGCGATTTCCAATGTCCGCTCCCGCCACGCCGACGGCCGGCTCGGCTGGCCCGAAGAAGCGCCGTTCGATGCGATCATCCTGACCGCGGCCGGCACCGAACTCGAAACCGCGCTGCTCGACCAGCTCGCGCCGGACGGCTGCCTGATCGCGCCGGTGGGACCTTCCGGCCGCCAGACGTTGCTGCGCGTGCGCGCCGGCGAAGGCGGTTGGGTGCGCGAGTCGCTCGGCGCCGTCAGTTTCGTGCCCCTGCTCGGGGGCACCGGGTGATCAGGGCGTCTGCATCAGGGGAGTTCACGCGATGAAGTTGTTCCGGCCGCTCTACGAGCGCGCGCTGAAATGGGCGGCGCATCCGAAGGCGGAGATCTATCTCGGCCTGCTCAGCTTCGTCGAAGCGATCATCTTTCCGGTTGCGCCGGAGATCATGCTGGCGCCGATGGTGCTGGCGCAGCCGCAGCGGTGGGCGCGCTATGCGACGGTCAGCCTGGTCTGCTCGATGCTCGGCGCCCTGGTCGGCTATGCACTCGGCCACTACGCCTTCGATGCGCTGCGGCCGTTGCTGGCGGACATCGGCTGGCTGCCGCGCATCGAGGGGCTGGTCGCCCAGCTCAGCGGCGAAGTGACGGCGCACCCGTGGAACGCGTTCTGGATGCTGGTGCTGGCCGGTTTCGTGCCGGTGCCGCTGAAGATCTTCACCTGGGCCTCGGGCATCGTCGGCATGCCGCTGCTGCCGTTCATCGCCGGCATGGTGGTCGGGCGCGGCAAGCGCGTATTCCTGCTGGCCGGCGTGATCCGGCTCGGCGGCAAGCGCGCCGAAGAGGCGCTTCACCAATGGATCGAGTGGATCGGCTGGGCGATCGTGCTGCTGGTCGCTGCTGCTATCATCTACTTCAGGTTTATCCGATAAAATATTGTTATGAAACGATATTTTACTATTCGACAAGCAGGTCTGGCCGTTGCGGCACTGGCGCTGGCCGCCTGCGCTTCGACCGGTCCCGCGCCGGTCGAAGACCGCAGTCTCGATGCGCCGCGCGCCGCACCGCCGCCGCGCGCCGAAGCGAGGCCGGCCGCGCAGCCCGCGGGCGGCAGCTACAAGGTCCAGCGCGGCGACACGCTGTACAGCATCGCGTTCCGCCATGGCGTCGACTATCGCGACCTCGCCGGATGGAACGGCATCGGCGCGCCCTACACGATATTCGTGGGGCAGGACCTGCGCCTTTCACCGAAATCGCAGGCGGTCGCCAGCCGTCCGGCTGCAGCCGCGCCGCCGTCGTCGCGTCCGGCCGCTTCCGGGCCCGTCGTCGCTGCTGCGACGCCAGCGCCGGCGAAACCCGCCGCTCCGAGTCCGACTCCGTTCGAGGACGTGAAGGAACAACCCGTTGCCGCCGCGCCTGCACCAGCAGCAACGACCTCGTCCGCGCCTGTGCCGGCATCGCCGCCGCCGGTCGCGCCGGTCGTCGCAACGAAGCTGGCTGACGTGGCGCCGGCTCCGGCCGTCGCGCCGCCGCCGCAAGTCGCGAATGTCTCCGGCGATGTCGCCTGGCGCTGGCCGGCCGACGGGCAGGTCATCGGCGGTTTCGTTTCCGGCGACCAGACCAAGCAAGGCATCGACATCGGCGGCAAGGCCGGCGATCCGGTGCGCGCCGCGGCCGACGGCACCGTCGTCTACAGCGGCAACGGCCTGATCGGCTACGGCGAGCTGATCATCGTCAAGCACAGTCCGGGCTTTCTCTCCGCGTACGGCCACAATCGCAAGCGTCTGGTCAAGGAAGGCGATCGCGTGAAGTCGGGCCAGGTCATCGCGGAAATGGGATCGAGCAGTGCGAGCCGCGATTCGTTGCACTTCGAGATCCGCAAGAACGGCAAGCCGGCCAACCCGGTCGACTACCTGCCGCGACGTTGATCGCGACGCTACGATCGCCGCGACGGTGTCTAAGCGCGCAGTGCGGCGTTAAGCTTCGCGCGTGACTTCGTCGACACCTCCCGATTCCGGCTCCGCGCCCGAAGACATCCTCGATCTGGTCGATGCGATCGAACCGCATGACGAGGAAGCGCGCAGTTCGGCCAATGCGTACCTCAATGAAATCGGCCTGACGCCGCTGCTCGATGCGGAGACGGAATGGGCGCTCGCCGAGCGTATCCAGGCCGGCGACGGCGAAGCGCGCCGGCGCATGATCGAGGCGAACCTGCGCCTCGTCGTCACCGTGGCGCGACCCTACGTCGGCCGCGGGGTCGCGCTGATGGATCTGATCGCCGAGGGCAATCTGGGCCTGATCCGCGCCGTCGAGAAGTTCGATCCGTCGCGGCGGCTGCGCTTCTCCACGTACGCCGTGTGGTGGATTCGCGATGCGGTGCAATCAGCCGTGATGAATCACGGCCGCACCGTGCGCCTGCCGCAGCACGTGCTGCGCGAACTGGCGCAGATGCTGCGCGCGGAACGCGAGCTCGCGGCGCGGCTCGGCACGCCGCCGAGCCTGGAACAGATCGCCGCGGCGATCGGCAAGAGCGTGCAGGACGTCGCCGAACTGTTCCGCGTCAGCGAGCGCGTCGGTTCGCTCGACGCGGCTATCGAAGCCGGCGAGCGCGCGCTGATCGGGCACATCCAGGAAGCCGAGGAAGCTGCCGGCAGCGCCAACCCGGCGATCAGCAGCGAACACCTGGGCCTGTGGATCGGCAGCCTCGGCGAACGCCAGCGCCTCGTCCTGCAGCGCCGTTTCGGTCTCGACGGGACGCCGGTGCAGTCGCTCGCCGAGATCGGCCGCGACCTCGGCATCTCGCGCGAGCGCGCGCGGCAGATCCAGGAAGAGGGCCTGCGCCGCCTGCGCAAGCTCGCCAACGACGACCGCAACCGGCAGCCGGACGCCGGCTGATCGAGGCCGGAAGCCAGGCTCAGCCGGCGATCCGAAACGTCGTGCGCAAGATGATCATCGATGCGCGGCCGAAGCCGTAGCTCGTGAGAAGCAGGCTCGACATCTCGTAGACCAGGAACACCGTGGCGAAGACGCTCTGCGAGGCCGCCTCGGGTTCGAGCGACGGAAAGATCGCCATCAGCAAGAACAGGCTCGAGTTGGTGAACGCCCCGACGACCATCGCCCAGCGCACATGCCAGGGCAGAGGGATGCGCGCCGCGTAGAAGCCGAGGATCAAGGCGCTCATCAGCAGAAGATCGATGTGCGCCTGGCGCACCCGGGTGAACTTGCCGGGGAAGATCTCGCCGAGCACGTGGACGTTGAAACCGAGACCGACCATGCACCACGCGAGGATCAGCGCGGCGACGATCCACAGGCACGCGCCGCGAAGCAGCACGACGTTGCGCGCATGACCGGGATTGTTCTGCATGACCGAAGAACTCCTCATCGCCTTGACCGAGGCGGCGCGTTCATCATCTACTCGTGCCGCAGCCATCGGAATGCACGACGCGGAACGCGCAATTGACCGCAGCGGGCCTTGCGCGGACGGCGGCTGGATCGGACGGTCGCGAGGTCGGCATGAGCAGGGTCGAAGCGTCGCAACTCGAAACGGAAGGCTTCGCGGCGGCAGCGCGACCGCTGATGCTTTCGACCGCCGACGTGCAGCCGTCGCGCCGCTGCGAGTGGCTGCGCGAAGTCATCGGCCGCGAATATGCCGACGTCGACATCACGCCGCCGGACGACGGCAGCCTGTTCAACGAAATGACCATCACGCCGTGGCGGGATCTGCAGCTTTCCTCGATCCGGTCGCACGCGATTTCGCTCGCGCGCCGTCGCCAGGAGCCGCGGCTGATCGGGCAGGACGCGTATTTCGTCGTGATCCTGCTGTCCGGCCGGTACCGGCTGCAGCAGGATGGCCGCGAAGCGTTTCTCGAGCCCGGCGACATGACGCTCTACGACGCCACTCGCCGCCACCGCGTCGATTGTCCGGGTGCGTTCGCCAAGCTGATCGTGGCGGTGCCGCGCCGTCTGCTCCGGCAGCGGGTGGCGGGACTCGATGCGCTCACCGCCACACGCATTCCCGGACGTCGCGGCGTCGCTGCCGTCGCGTCCGGTTTCATTCGGGCGGCGGCCCGGCAGGTTGCGCGGCTGGGCCCACGCGAGTCGGCGGCACTGTCCGGGCACGCGCTCGATCTGCTCGCGCTAACCCTCGTCTCGCGGGGCTCGCCGCGCAGCGAACTCAGCCGCAGCAGCGAGCAGTCGCTGCTCGCGATCAAGGCGGTGGTCGAGGAACGGCTGGGCGATTGTTCGCTGTCGCCGGCCGCGGTGGCCGCTCGCAGCGGACTTTCGTCGCGCTACGTCAATCGGCTGTTCGAGGCGGAAGGCACCTCGCTGATGCGCCACGTCCTGCGCCGCCGTCTCGAGCGCTGCCGAGAGGAACTGGCCGATCCCGTCTGCGGGCGCGACAGCGTTTTCGAGATCGCCTGGCGCTGGGGATTCGGCGATCCGGCGCATTTCAGCCGCGCGTTCAAGGCGGCCTTCGGCTGCTCCCCGCGCGCGTTCAGGCAGGCGCAAGGGCAGGTTGCGGCACCTACGCGGCGAGAATGATCGCCGCGACGACGCGACGCCCTTCGCCGGCCAGCAGGTTGTAGGTGCGGCACGCCGCCGCGTTGTCCATGACTTCGACACCGATGCGCCGGCGCAGCAGCGCGACCTGCGCCTCGCGCGGCGGAAACACCTGACGTGCGCCGGTGCCGAGCAGCACGACTTCGGGATTCAGCGCCGCGATCGCCTCGACGGCGGCGAGGTCGAGCCCCTCGGCGCTCGCTACCGGCCAATCTTCCACCAGCCGGTCCGGCGCGAGCAGGAAACTGCGCGTGACGACGCGGTCGACGATGGTGACCGCGTCGGGCCCGCAGGCGCGGAAATACAGGTAGCCTTCGGGCAGGTCCTGGGTGAATTGCATGACGAGGGGCGCTACTTCGGCAGCGTGAACTGCGCCTTGTCGGGGTTGCGCTTGTAGAAGCAGGCGACCTTGCCGATCGTCTGCACGAGTTCGGCGCCGGAATGCTCCACGATCGCCTCGATCGATGCGGCGCGCACTTCGCGGTCGTCGTCGGCGAGCTTGACCTTGATCAATTCGTGGTGCGCCAGCGCGCCGGACAATTCCTGCAGCAGCGCCGGCGTCACGCCTTTCTGGCCGAGCAGGATGACGGCCTTCAGGTCATGGGCGATGCCGCGCAGGTAGCGCTTTTGCGACGCGGTGAGCGGTCGCGGGGCCGGTTCTACCCGGGCCGGCGTCACGCGCCGCGGCTTGAGATCGGCGGGCGCCGCCTTCTCGCGCTGGATTTTCTCGCGGATGCTGGCGGAGGGCGGGCGGCCACTGCCGCGTTTGGTGGCCGGCCGGGCGCGGGCGCCCTTCGGCGGACGGGTATTGATCGGAGGCATGAACGGAAACCGAATGGAGACGGGCGGCGCACGGCGGCGCACGCCGTGCAGGGTATCATGCACGGTCACTCCTCCCTAAACGGCGCGCCATCGGGCCGCGTCCCAGGTCATGGCGCGCAGCAAATCCAGCACCCGCTGGCTCCAGGAACATTTCAGCGACCCCTACGTAAAGCGCGCGCAGGCCGAGGGCTGGCGTTCGCGCGCGGTCTTCAAGCTGGAGGAGCTGATCGAGCGCGACCGCCTGCTGAAGCCGGGCATGGTCATCGTCGACCTCGGCGCGGCCCCCGGCGGCTGGTCGCAGGTCGCACGCGAGCGGCTCGGCGACAAGGGCCGGCTGATCGCGCTCGACATCCTGCCGATGCAGGGAATCGGCGGCGTGGAGTTCATCCTCGGCGATTTCCGCGAGGAAACCGTGCTGCAGCGGCTGCAGGAAGCACTCGGCGGGGCGCCGGTCGATCTTGTCCTTTCCGACATGGCCCCCAACCTAAGCGGCATGAACGCCGTGGACCAGCCGCGCTCGATGCATCTGGTCGAGCTGGCCGAGGAATTCGCCGCCGCGCACCTGCGCAAGGGCGGGGCTTTCCTGACCAAGCTGTTCCAGGGCGAGGGTTTCGACGAATTCGTACGGCGCTTGCGCACCGGCTACGAGCGCGTCAGCATCCGTAAACCGAAAGCTTCGCGGGCGAGAAGCCCCGAAGTGTATGCGCTGGCCGTCGGCAAGCGCGGCTAGCTGGAAGAAGTGATCAGGCGCATTCCATGAACGATATGGTCAAGAATCTGCTGCTCTGGGTGATCATCGCGATCGTCCTGCTGACGGTATTCCAGAGCTTCAACCCGCGCACGGCGCCGCCGTCGGACCTGCCGTATTCGGAATTCGTCCAGCAGATCGGCAACGGCGGCATCGCTTCGGTGTCGATCGCCGCCGAGAACCCGGCGAAGGCCACGGCCAAGCTGAAGGACGGCAACTCGGTCTCGACGATGGTGCCGCTCGACGGCAATGGCCGGCTGCTCGATGCGCTCGCCAAGGCGAACATCGAGGTGCGCCAGCTGCCCGCCGACAGCATCAATCCGTTCCTGCGCATCCTGTTCGACTGGGTGCCGATCCTGATCTTCATCGGCCTGCTGATCTATTTCATGCGCCAGATGCAGGCCGGCGCCGGCGGCCGCGGCGCGATGTCGTTCGGGCGTTCGCGCGCCAAGCTCCAGGGCGAGGACCAGATCAAGATCACGTTCGCCGACGTCGCCGGTTGCGACGAGGCGAAGGAAGAAGTCAGCGAGCTCGTCGAGTTCCTGCGCGATCCGTCCAAGTTCACCAAGCTCGGCGGCAAGATTCCGCGCGGCGTGCTGATGGTCGGCTCGCCGGGTACCGGCAAGACCCTGCTCGCCAAGGCGATCGCCGGCGAGGCGAAGGTGCCGTTCTTCTCGATTTCCGGTTCCGACTTCGTCGAGATGTTCGTCGGCGTCGGCGCCGCGCGCGTGCGCGACATGTTCGAGCAGGCGAAGAAGCACGCGCCGTGCATCATCTTCATCGACGAAATCGACGCGGTCGGCCGTCATCGCGGCGCCGGCCTCGGCGGCGGACACGACGAGCGCGAGCAGACGCTGAACCAACTGCTCGTCGAGATGGACGGTTTCGAGGGCAGCGAAGGCGTCATCGTGATCGCCGCGACGAACCGTCCGGACGTGCTCGATCCCGCGCTGCTGCGCCCGGGCCGCTTCGACCGCCAGGTCGTGGTGCCGCTGCCGGACGTCAAAGGCCGCGAGCAGATCCTCAAGGTGCACATGCGCAAGGTGCCGATGGCCAACGACGTCGAGCCGCTGACGATCGCGCGCGGCACGCCGGGCTTCTCCGGTGCCGACCTTGCCAACCTCGTCAACGAGGCGGCGCTGTTCGCCGCGCGCGAGAACTCGCGCGACGTGCGCATGGACCACTTCGAGCGCGCCAAGGACAAGATCATGATGGGCGCCGAGCGCCGCTCGATGATCATGAGCGACGACGAGAAGAAGCTGACCGCCTACCACGAGGCCGGCCATGCGATCGTCGGCCTGTCGGTGCCCGAGCACGACCCGGTGCACAAGGTCACGATCATCCCGCGCGGCCGCGCGCTCGGCGTCACGATGTTCCTGCCCGAGGCCGACCGCTACAGCCACTCGAAGACGTCGCTCGAGAGCCGCCTGGCCAGTCTCTACGGCGGCCGCGTCGCCGAGGAGCTGATCTTTGGCGATGACAAGGTCACTACCGGCGCGTCGAACGACATCCAGCGCGCGACCCAGCTCGCGCGCGATATGGTCACCAAGTACGGCCTGTCGGAAGAACTCGGCCCGATGACCTACACCGACGAGGAGGACGAGGTCTTCCTCGGCCGGTCGGTGACACAGCACAAGCACGTTTCCGAAGAGACTGCGCGCAAGATCGACGAGGTCGTGCGCGGCGTCATCGATCGCGCCTACAACCGCGCCCGCGAAATCCTGCAGACCCATGCCGACAAGCTCGAGAACATGGCGCAGGCGCTGCTGCAGTACGAGACGATCGATCGCGACCAGATCGCGTCGATCATGGCCGGGCGCGAACCGAGCCCGCCGAAGGACTGGCGCGATCCCAAGCCGCGCTCGGGCGGCACCGGCGGCGGCAGCCGGGGCGAAAGCCCGATCGGTGGCCCGGCGACGCAGCCGCGCGTGCAGCTCGACGACGCCGATCGTCAGGGCTGAGCTCCGCTGAGCCGCGCGCCGGTGCGAACCGGCCGCGGCCTCTGACACACTTTCCCGCATCGATTGCCGCGTGCCCGCCGAGGGCGCGATGGCGTATCGTGGCGTCGCCGCGCGTCGCGACGCCGGCAGCCGCTGGGGAGCGCTGGGTCCATCCACTCGAAACGTGAGTTCCCCGTCGTGGGCGCCGCTCGCCGGCGTCGTCGCACAGTCGTTTTTCGACGGGAGCTTTGCATGCGTATTCGCCGGATCTTCCTATCGCTCGCACTGACGGCGGCGGCCGCCGCTGCGTCGGCCACGAGTCCGTCGCCGCGTGCCGGTGCCGCCAGCCATTGGGTGCGGGTCGATGTCCCGCGCGCAGCGCTGCAGCGCGCGCTCGGCGGCGTCGCTGCGTCGGACTACGGCCGCTTCCAGTGGCTGGCGGTCGATCCGGATCAGCTTGCGCGCCTGCGCGCAGCCGGCTTGCCGGTGACGGTGGCCGACGCGCCGTTCGTGCTCGACCTCGGCGGCCTGCGTTTCGATCCGTTGCTGACGCCGCCGGCACCGCCGGCCGGCTGGGACCGCCTGGCGGCGTCGCGCGACGAGGACAAGGACCTGCGCCTGGTCCAGTACGCAGGCCCGGTGCGGCAGTCCGCGCTCGATCAATTGCGCGCCGGCGGCATCGAACCGCTGCAATACATCCCCCCGTTCACCTACGTGGTCTGGGGCAGCCGCGGCTCCCTCGTCCGCGCCGCCGAGCGCAGCGCTGCGCGCTGGAGCGGCGATTTCCTGCCGGCCTATCGCGTGCTGCCGTCCTGGCGCGCACTCGGATCCGAGGCGATCGACGCGCGCGCGACCATCTATCGCGGCGCCGTCGACGTCGAAGCGGCACTTCGGGCGGCCGGCGCGCAGATCGTCGGCACGCGTGCGATCGACCGCCATTTCGCCTCGATCCGCTTGCGTGCAGCAGGCACGAGCTTCGCGCAGATGGCGGCGGTCGCCGGCGTCTACAGCCTGCAGCCGGTGCCGAAGAACGGCGGCTTGCGCGGCGAGATGAGCGATCAGGTCAACGCCGGCAACGTCGACGACGATCACTTCGCATTTCCGGGCTACCTCGGCTACCTGCAGGACATCGGCGTCGACGGCAGCGGCGTGATCGTCGCCGATGTCGACGGCGGCATTTTCGACACGCATCCGGACCTGGTCCATCGCATGCTCCCGTGCAGCGGCGATACCTGCGGCGGCTCGGCGACCGACGCCCACGGCACGCATACGGCCGGCATCATCGCCGCCGACGGCAGTTCCGGCGTGATGACGTCGAACGGATTCCTGCGCGGCCTCGGCATGGCGCCCGGCGCGAACCTCATCGAGCAGGTCTACGATCCGACCTTCACGCAGGCCGGCGGCATGCTGAAGCTGATGACCGATTCGGTCGCCAACCACGCGGTGATGTCCGGCAACAGCTGGGGTCCGGCAGGCGTGCCGCTCGGCTACGACGACGATACGCGCCAGGTCGATGTCGGCGTGCGCGATGCCGATCCCGACACCGCCGGCGATCAGCCGCTGCACTACGTGCTGTCGTTCATGAACGGCGATGGCGGCACCAGTTCGCAAGGCACGCCCGACGAAGGCAAGAACCTCTTCACGATCGGCTCGACCTGGCTGCAGGATTCGCCGACCGCGCAGAATCCGGACATCGACGACCTGTCGTCGAACACCGCACACGGTCCCGCGCTCGACGGGCGCAGCATTCCGGCGATGGTCGCGCCCGGCTGCGACGTCGATTCGTCCGCGAGCGCGACCGGCTACGCGCTGATGTGCGGCACCAGCATGGCCTCGCCGCACGTGACCGGCGCCTCGGCGCTGTTCGTGCAGTACTACCGCGCGCGCTTCGGCCGCGATCCGAGCCCGGCCTTGATCAAGGCCGCGTTCACCGCGGTGGCGAAGAACCTGACCGGCCATCTCGATGCCGACGGGCATGTGATGACGCACGTGTTCGACAGCAAGCAGGGCTGGGGGCGCATGCAGATCGATCCGGTCCTCGCGCCGCCGCAGAGCGTGCAGTACGTCGACCAGACGACTGTGTTCGACAACACCGGCGAAACGTGGACGCACGGTTACCAAGCCGACGATCCGTCGCAGCCGATCCGCATCATGCTGGTTTGGACGGATGCGCCCGGTCATGGTCTGGGCGGGTCGACGCCGGCCTGGAACAACGATCTCGACTTGCGCGTGGTCGCCGGCGGCACGACCTACCTCGGCAATGCGCTCGATGACGACGGCTGGTCGAGCACCGGCGGCACGGCCGATGCGAAGAACAACACCGAGGCCGTGTTCCTGCAGCCGGCGCAGCACGGCGGCGCCGTCGAGATCGAAGTGCTCGCTGCCGACATCGACTCAGACGGACTGCCGAACGGCGGCGACGACACCGACCAGGACTTCGCGCTGGTGTGCTACAACTGCCGCGATGCGGACGAAGCCGACATGAGCATCAGTGCAACCGCGGCGCCCAATCCGGTCGCACCGGGGCAAACGCTGGCGTACACGATCCACGCGGCCGACGCGGGTCCCGCTGCGGCATCGGCGGTCAAGGTCTCGCTCGCGCTGCCGGAGGGCACCACCTTCGAACAGTCCGCGGGCGACGGCTGGACGTGCACGCTTCGCCGCGACATCGTCGGCTGCGACTATGCGGCGGCGTTGTCGTCCGGCGGCGAAGCGACGCCGCTGACGATCGGCACGCTCGTCGGCGCACGCGCCGCCGGTACGCTGACCGCGACGATCTCGATCGATGCGAACGGCACCGATGCCAATGCGGCGAACAATGCCGTGGAGATCGTCACCGAGGTTCTCGATCGCCTCTTCACCGACGGTTTCGAGCAGGTGCAGACTCCTTGATATTCACGACTCTCGATTGCAACGGCCGCCCGCTCGCGCTCGACCGCGCGCGCATCTGCGGCATCGTCAACGTCACCGAGGATTCGTTCTCCGACGGCGGTCGCTTCATCGATCCGCAGCAGGCGGTCGCGCATGCGCTGCGCCTGGTCGAGGAAGGCGCGGACCTGCTCGACGTCGGCGGCGAATCGACCCGGCCCGGCGCCGACGCGATCGGGGCCGACGAAGAGATCGCGCGCGTCGTGCCGGTGATCGCCGCGCTGGCGAAGCAGACCGCGGTGCCGATTTCGATCGACACGTCCAAGCCCGAGGTGATGCGCGCCGCCGTCGCTGCCGGTGCCGGTCTGATCAACGACGTCTATGCGCTGCGCCGCGAAGGCGCGCTCGACGCGGCCGCCGAACTCGGCGTGCCGGTCTGCCTGATGCACATGCAAGGCGAACCGCGCACGATGCAGGACGCGCCCGACTACGACGACGTCGTCGCCGACGTGCATCGGTTCCTCGCCGAGCGATTGTTCGCGGTGCAGATGGCCGGCATCGACAAGAAGAGGATCCTGGTCGATCCCGGCTTCGGCTTCGGCAAGACGCTGGAGCACAACCTGGCCCTGCTGCGCGGACTCGAGCGCTTCCCGGAACTCGGCCCGGTGATGGTCGGCCTCTCGCGCAAGTCGACGATCGGCACGCTGACCGGCCGCGCGAACGGCGCCGATCGCGCCGCCGGTTCCGCAGCCGCTGCGCTGATCGCCGTACAGCGCGGCGCCATGATCGTGCGCGTGCACGACGTCGCCGTCACGCGCGACGCGCTGGCGGTGTGGAACGCGGTGGCGTCAGGCGATGCGCCGGCGAAGCGTGCGTCGCCGGGTGCAAAGAAGGCGTCGCTGTGGGATGACGATTGAGGGTGGGCGAGCGATGGACCGCTGTGCATTCTTTGCATCGTCCATCGAGCGCAACGGGGACTGCGCATGGGGTGCGTGAGCCATCGCAAACCTGTTGACGTCATTCCCGCGAAAGCGGGAATCCATTTTGAGGTGTCGCCAACAACAAATGGATTCCCGCTTGACCAGCTTCGCTGTTGAGAAGCGCCTCGCGGGAATGACGTCGACGTAGTCGGGAATCGACTGGCAATGCCAGGCATCCAAAATGCCGTGCAAGCGCCAAATTCACCACACGCACACGTTCCGCTGACTTGCACGCGGCAAACTGCCGCTGCGCAGACCCGCAAACGCCTCCACAAACTCCCCCATATTCGACGGCGCCGCATTCGCCCGCAGCGCGGCCGGTGCATGCGGGTCGACGCGCAGGCGCGTGCGCGCCTCGGCAGGCGTGAGGTTCTGCCGCCAGATCGTCGCCCAGGCGAGGAAGAAGCGCTGGCGCTGGTCGTAGCCACCGAGCATCGGGTCGGGCACATGGCTGCCCGCAAGCGCCGAGGCGTGCGCGTCCCAGGCGATCGCGAGGCCGCCGAAATCGGCGATGTTCTCGCCGAGCGTCAGACGTCCGTCGACGTGCTCGCCGCCGGGTGCCGCAACGGCGTCGAACAGGTCTACCAGCTGCCGCGTCCTGGCCTCGAAACGCGCTCGGTCATCGTCGGTCCACCAGTTCTCCAGGCGGCCGTCGGCGCCGAAGCGGCTGCCCTGGTCGTCGAAGCCGTGCGTCATCTCGTGCGCGATCACCGCGCCGATGCCGCCGTAGTTGAGCGCGTCGTCGGCGTTCGCGTCGAAGAACGGCGGCTGCAGGATCGCGGCCGGAAAGACGACTTCGTTGCGCTGCGGATCGTAGCCGGCATTGACGGTCTGCGGCGTCATGCTCCAGGCCTCAGGATCGATCGGCCGTGCGAGCTTGCCGAGCATCCAGCGCTGTTCGAACGCACGCAGCGCGAGCAGGTTGCCGAGCCAGTCGTGCGGCGAGGTCTGCAGTCCGCTCCAATCGCGCCAGCGCGACGAATGGCCGATCTTCACGCGCATCGCGTCGAGCTTGTGCCGCGCGTGCGCTTTCGTCGCGTCGCTCATCCAGTCGAGCGCGCCGATGCGTGCACGCAGCGCGCCGCGCAGGCGACCGGCGAGGTCTTCGGCACGGCGCCGTGCCGATGGCGAGAATGTGCCCGCGACGTAGAGTTTTCCGAGCGCCTCGCCGGCGCACGCGTTGATCGTCTCCAGCACCTGCTTCCAGCGCAGTTTCGGCTGCCGCTGTCCGCGCAGCACTTCGCCGCGGAACCGATGCTGCAGGCGCGCGAGCTCTCCACCGAGCGCGGCTGCGAGGCTTTCGATCGTATGAAACGTGAAGTACGCGCGCCAGACCGGCGGCGCGACGTCGTCGAGCATCGCGTTCCATGCGTCGTGGAACGCCGGCATCGCCAACGAGAAGTGCGCCGGCGGCGGAACGCCTTGCGTCGTGAAGAACGCCGCCCAGCGGAACGCGCTCTGCGCTCGATCCGCATCGGCCAGCATCACGCGCCGCTGCCGCTGCGCGATGTCGCGCGCGAGCATCTGTCGCGGCACCGAGGCGTGCGCGAGGCGCGTTTCGAACGCGACGACGGCGGCGGCGCAGTCTCGTGCCGGCTCGGGCGCCATGCCGCTCCATTCCAGCAGCGCCGCTACATGCGCTGCGTACTGCTCGCGCAGCGCCGCCGCTCCGGCATCGAGATAGAGGCTGCGATCGGGCAGGCCGAGCCCGGCTTGGCCGATGCAGGCGATCGGCGCGCGCGGGTCGTCGAAATCGGCGTCCACGTCGAAACCGAACAGCAGCGGCCAGCCGCGCGCGTGGCGATCGCACAGGTACGCCGCGAGCGCGGCCGGCGAGTCGAGCGCGTCGATGCGGCGCAATTCCTCATGCAGCCGCTGCGCGCTTACGGGGCTGTCCGCGTCCATGCCGCTGGACCAGAGGTCGCCGACGACGCGCGCGGCGTCGCTGCGTTCGGCCGCTGCAGCAGCCTCGATCGCGATGCCGGCTTGGATCTGCAGCGAACGTTCGTGCAGGACCGTGAAGCAGTCCCAGCTGCTGCGGTCGGGCGGAAGCGGATGGTTCGCGCGCCAGCGCGCGTTGACGAATGCGTCGAGATCGGCGACCGGATCGATCGACGGATCGAGATCGGCGGCCTCGAGGCGCACCGGTTCGATCGGCGGGCCGATCAGTTCGAGGAAGTCGGCCGTACCGGCGGCTGCGCGCATCGCCGCGTGCTCAGAACTGCCGTTCGAGCGTCAGCGATTCCTTGCGCCCGCGAAATACCAGCGGCAGTGCGGCGACCTCGTCGCGCGGCACCTGCGCGCGCGCGACGGTCGCGAGCAGCTCTGCGTGCTGCGGAGACTTGTCGCAGACCGGATCGGCCGCGGCGGGATCGTTCGCCAGCATGAAGGCCTGGCAGCGGCAGCCACCGAAGTCCTTTTCGCGTTCGGGGCAGCTCGCGCACGGTTCCTTCATCCAGCCGGTGCCGCGGTAGCGGTTGAAGCCTTCGGAGTCCTGCCAGATCTCGCGCACGCTCATCTCGCGCACGTTCGGGAAGGCGAGGCCGGGCAGCATGCGCGCGGTATGGCAGGGCAGGGCGACACCGTCCGGGGCGATCGTCAGGAACACGCTGCCCCAGCCGTTCATGCATTTCTTCGGGCGCGATTCGTAGTAGTCCGGCACCACGAAGAACAGTTTCATCTTCTTGCCGAGCTTTTCGCGCCAGGCGTTGGTGATCGCTTCGGCGCGCGTCAGCTGCTCGCGCGTCGGCAGCAACTGGTCGCGATTGATGTGCGCCCACGAATAGAACTGCGTGTTCGCCAGCTCCAGGTAGTCGGCTTCGATCTCGACCGCCAGTTCGATGATGCGATCGATGTGGTCGATGTTCATGCGATGGATCACGCAGTTCATGACCATTTCGTAGCCGTACGCCTTGATCAACCCGGCGGCCTTGCGCTTGAGGTCGAACGTGCGCGTCGAGGAGAGGAAATCGTTGACCTCGCGCGTCGAATCCTGGAACGACAGCTGGATGTGATCGAGCCCGGCCTGCTTCAACGCGGCGATCCGCGTCTCGTTGAGGCCGATGCCGGAGGTGATCAGGTTCGTGTAGTAGCCGAGCCGGTGCGCTTGCGCGACGAGAATCTCCAGGTCCTTGCGCTGCAGCGGCTCGCCGCCGGAGAAGCCGCACTGCACCGCGCCGATCGCGCGCGCCTCGCCGAGCACGCGCAGCCAGTCATCGGTCGAGAGCTCGTCTTCGCGCTTGGCGAAATCGACCGGGTTGTAGCAGAACACGCAATGCAGCGGACATTCGTACGTCAGCTCGGCGAGCAGCCACAGCGGCGGCCCGGGCTGCGTGGCCGGCGCGGGTTGGACGACGGCGTTCATGCGATCTCCACCCAGCGCTGCGCGCGAGCCAGGTCGAGGAACGCGATCACGTCGCGCTCGAGCCCGCTCTGTCCGAAGCGTGCTTCGAGTTCGCCGACGAGCGCGGTGACCGGCTTGACGCCGTCGCAGCGCGACAGGATTTCGCCCGCGCTGCCGTTGAGCTTGACCATGCCTTCCGGGTACAGCAGCACGTACGCATCCTGCACCGGTTCCCATTGCAGGCGAAAACCGCGGCCGATGCGCGGCACGCTGGCCGAGCCGATGTCGAGGGTGTCGGTCGATGCGATCTCGTTCATGCGGCCTCCGTGACGCCGTACTTCAGCGCCATCGCGTCGTTCATCGTCCACAGGATGTCGAGCTTGAACTGCAGCGTGTCGAGCGCGCGCTGCTGCTGCGCGGGCGTGCGGAAATAGTCGAGCGTGATGTCCAGTCCCTGCTCGACGTCGCGCCGCGCCTGCGACAGGCGGTTGCGGAAGTACTGCAGGCCTTCGCTCTCGATCCACGGGTAGAACTCCGGCCAGTTCGCCAGGCGTTCCTTGTGGATCTTCGGCGCGAACAGCTCCGTCAGCGACGAACACACCGCTTCCTGCCACGGCGCGCGCCGCGCGAAGTTCACGTAGGCGTCGATCGCGAAGCGCAGGGCCGGAATCACATGGCGCTGGTCCTCGATCTCTTCGCGCGCAAGGCCGGTTGCGAGACCGAGCCGCGCCCACGCCTCGATGCCGCCGGGGTCGTCGCCGTAGCCGTCGTGATCGAGGATCCGCTGCACCCATTCGCGGCGCACGGCGCGATCAGGGCAGTTCGACAGGATGGCCGCGTCCTTGATCGGGATCGATATCTGGTAGTAGTAGCGGTTCGCCACCCAGCCGCGGATCTGTTCGGGATTCGCGCGCCCTTCGTTGAGCATGCGGTTGAACGGGTGGTGGATATGGTAGGCCGCGCCCTTCTCGCGCAGCTTCGCCTCGAATTCCTCGCGATTCCACGCCTGCGTGTTCATATGCGGAAGTCCATGCCGTCGTAGGCGAGTTCGACGCCGGCTGCCTGGAGCTGCGCGAACTCTGCGCTGCTTTCATCGAGCACGGGGTTGGTGTTGTTGATGTGGATCAGGATCCGGCGCGTGGATGCCGGCAGTTCGCCGAGCCATTCGAGCATGCCGCCGGCTCCGCTGATCGCCCGGTGTCCCATGTCGCGCGCGCGCTTCTTCGACAGGCCCAGCGCGATCATTTCGTCGTCGGTCCAGCAGGTGCCGTCGACCATCACGCAGTCGGCGCCTTGCATCGCCGCGGCGATGGCCGGTTCGATCTCGCCGAGTCCGGGCGCGTAGAACAAGCGTCGTCCGTCAGCGAGGTTCTCGACGACGAGGCCGATGTTGTCGCCCGGCACCGGACGATCGCGATGCGGCGAATACGGTGGCGCGTTGCTCAGCAGCGGCAGCGCCACGAAGCGCAGGCCGGGTACGGAGGGGATTTCGAAGGCGGCACCGTCAAGCGCGATCGGCCGCCAGTCGACGCCGCAATAGTGTTGCAGCAGCGCGAAGATCGGGTTGCCGCGTTCCAGATCGTCGCGCACGGACTCGGTGCACCAGATTTCCAGCGGCCTGCGATGTTCACGCAGCATGTAGAGGCCGGTGACGTGGTCGATCTGCGCATCCATCAGCACGATCGCGCGGATCGCCGTGTCGCGGATCGCGCGGGCCGGCTGCAGTGCCGGGAACGCACGCAACTGCGTCAGTACGTCGGGCGACGCGTTGCACAGCAGCCAGTCCACGTCGTTGCCGCTGATCGCCAGCGAGGACTGCGTGCGCGGCCTGGCGTCGACGGAACCGTCGCGCACGCCGCTGCACAGCCGGCAGTTGCAGTTCCATTGCGGAAAGCCGCCGCCGGCGGCGGAGCCGAGTACGTGGATGCGCATGGGCCGGCGTCAGAAGGAGGGCGTCAGCAAAAGATCGGCGCGCCGCAAGACGCGCTGGCGCGTCTGACGGCGCGCCGTGAGCGTTGCGTTCAGCGGGTCGAAATGTACATCGTGATTTCGAAGCCGAAGCGCGTATCGATGGCCTGCGGGGTTTCCCATTTCATGGTGCGATACCTCGGATCGGACGGTGCGTGGCCATGGAAAGCCGCGAACCTGGAAGGATTCACCGGCCGTGACCGGTTTCCATGTGCGACCGAGTCTGGGCGCGTGCGGCGCGATGCGCATCGCGGGAGTCCTGATTGAGGGCTAGCGATTTTCATTAGCCTGTGCAGCCGCACCGAACGGATCCGAGGCGCCGGGCGGACTAGTCGTCGGCGACGCGCAGCGCAATCTCGCCGTCGGCCAGGCGCGCCCGCCACCTGGCATTGCGCTCGGCCTGCTTCACCGACCGCACGACGCGCCCGCTGCCGTCTTCGAGCAGGATCGCGTAGCCGCGCTCCAGCGTCGCCAGCGGACTGACCGCATGCAGGGTGCGTGCGAGTTCGCCCAGGCGTGCGCGGCGGCGTTCGAGCGCGCGCACGATCGTGCCGCGCAAGCGCTCGTCGAGCGCTCCCGCGTGCGCGGCGTCGCGTGCGAGCCGTACCGCCGGGTGTTGTGCGAGCAGGCGCGTGCGCAGTTGGACGACGCGCGCCTGGCGCCGCTCGCGCGCGCCGAGCGCGCGGTCGAGCAGCCGCCGCTGCAGGTTGAGCAGGCGTTCGCGCGCGCGCGCCAAGCGCGCCTGCGGTCGCTGCGCCTGGATGCGCGCCAGCAGATGATCGAGCCGCTGTGCGTGTCCTTCGAGCGTGCGAAGCATGCGCTGGCGCAGTCGCGCGAGTTCGCGTTCGAGCGTGCGCGCGATCTCGCGCTGGTCCGGTACCAGCAGCTCGGCAGCGGCCGACGGTGTCGGCGCGCGCAGGTCGGCGGCGAAATCGGCGATCGTGAAATCGATCTCGTGGCCGACCGCGGAGACGACCGGGATCGCGCTGGCGCGGATCGCGCGCGCGACGGCCTCGTCGTTGAACGCCCACAAGTCTTCCAGCGAGCCGCCGCCGCGAGTCAGCAGCAGCACGTCGTGGCGCCGCGCGTTCGATGCGGCCTCGATCATGCGCACGATTGCCGGCGGCGCTTCCTTGCCTTGCACCGGCACCGGCAGGATGTCGACCTCGGCCAGTGCGAAGCGCCGCGCGATCACGCTCAGCACGTCGCGCACGGCGGCGCCGGTCGGCGAGGTGATCACGCCGATGCGCCGCGGCCAGCGCGGGATCTCGCGCTTGCGCGCGGCGTCGAACAGTCCTTCGGCGGAGAGTTTCGCCTTCAGCTGCTCGAACGCGCGCTGCAGCGCGCCTTCGCCGGCTTCCTCGAGCGACTCGACGATCAGCTGGAATTCGCCGCGCGCCTCGTACAGGCTGACCCTCGCGCGCGCCAGTACGCGCAGGCCGTCACCCGGCTTGAAGCGCAGCCAGGTGCTCTTCGGCTTGAACATCGCGCAGCGCACCTGCGCGCCGGCATCCTTCAGCGTGAAATACAGATGCCCCGACGCGGGTTTGGCGAAGTTGGAGATCTCGCCCTCGATCCAAATCAGCGGCAACGCGTCTTCGAGCAGGTCGCGCACGAAGCGCGTCAGCGCGGACGGCGTGTAGACCTCGCGCGCGGCGATCGGATTGTCATCGAAATCGGGCATGGGCAGGACGCGGATGGGACCGGCGGCTTTGTTGCAGGCTCGCGGCGGCGCAACGGAGTGTGCGCCATCGCACCCGGAGCGGCAACCCGAATGACTGATGGCACGTCCGCCGCGGGCGAGGAGATGGGTACTGTCGCATCCTGTCCTTGCGCGAGCGCATGGTGCACTCGCGGCGAACCCGTAGGGCCCATCGTATGACCTGCAACTGGCTGGTTCGCGGCGGCGTCGCCTGCGCCGTACTGATCGTCTCGATATCCGCCTATGCGGCATGGCCGGCACTGCGCGATCCCGAAGTGTTCGCGCCCGGCGTGATCTCGAGTCCGGCGAAGGAAGACTGCGCAGCGTTCGCGCCCGATGGGGACACCGTGTATTTCGATCGCGCGCAGTGGCCGAACGCGCAGATCCTGGTTTCGCATCGCGTGCACGATGTCTGGTCCGAGCCGAAGATCGCGGCCTTCTCCGGCCAGTGGCTCGATCATGACCCGGCGATGGCTCCGGACGGCTCGTTCCTGGTATTCGCGTCGAGCCGGCCGGCGGCGGCGGGCGGTGCGGCCGTGCGCCAGGCCGGCAATCTCTGGCGCGTGGATCGCAAAGGCGACGGCTGGAGCGAACCCAAGCGCCTGCCGGACGCGATCAACGCGAGTCCGCGGACCTATGCGCCGAGCGTTGCCGGCGACGGCAGTCTCTACTACCAGCAGGCCGATGCGGCAGGCGGCGAATTCCATCTGCTGCGCGCGCAGTACCGCGACGGCGGCTATCTCGATCCCGTGCGCGTCGCGCTGCAGGCGCCGGGCACGCACGAGCTCGATCCGGCGATCGCGCCGGACGAGTCGTTCATCGTCTTCGACGCGAATACGCCTTCGAGCCCCGATCACGACCGCCTGTTCATCGCGTTCCGCGAAGGCGGCGTCTGGAGCGCGCCGGTCGATCTCGGCGACGGTATCAACGCGCACAACGACCCGTGGGGCGCCCACCTCGGCGCCGATCACCGCACGCTGTATTTCAGCAGCACGCGCAGCCTGCCGACCACGTTTCCGCGCACGCGCGCGCAGGCCGAGCAGGACCTGGCGCGCCTGCAGGGTTGGGACAACGGCAACGAGAACATCTGGAAGGTATCGTTGCAGCCGCTGCTCGACGCGCGGCACGGCTGAGCGGGTTCAGTCCTTCTGCCTGCGCACGCCGACGTAGCGCGCGATCAGGCTCACGCCGATCCACAGCCCGAGCAGGGCCAGCGGCCACGCGATCAGGCGAGGCCACAGTGCGGCCAGCGCCGCGGCTGCGAGCAAGGCGATGCCGGCCGCGAGCAGCGGGCCGGCCTCGGCGCGGCCGAGCACGCGCCGGTTCGAGATCGCCGCACCGATCGAATTGGCCAGGCGCAGCGCGCCGGCGGCGGCACGCCCGGAACTGCCGCCCTGCGCGCGCGGCAGCCGCCCGCCGTCGGCGGCGCGCGTGCCGGCAGCGCGCGCCGACTTGCGCTGGCGGCGCGACATCTTCAGCACGATCTCGGTCGCATTCTCGAGGTCGGCGCGGTACTGCTCCTCCATCCGGCGCGCGAACGCCTCGTCTTCGATGGCGACGTCGATCTCGCAGTTGCCGATCCAGCTGGCGATGTTGAGATTGGTCGAGCCCACGCGCGCCCAGCGGCTGTCGGCGACCGCCGTCTTGGCGTGCAGCATCGAGCCGTTCCACTCGAACACGCGCACGCCGGCCTCCAGCAGCGGCCGATAACCGGCGCGCGACAAGGCACCGACGGCCGGCACGTCGCTGGTACCGGGCACCAGCAGGCGCACGTCGACACCATCGCGTGCGGCCGCCACGAGCGCCTGCACGTACGGCGCCACGCCGACGAAATACGCATCGGTCAGCCAGAGGTTGGTCTGCGCCATGCCGGCGATCAGCTGGTCGAGGCGATACAGGCCGGCGGTGTTGGGGACCGCGGCGACGACGCGCAGGTCGACCTGGCCGGCGGGCAGGCAATGGTCGCCGGCTTGCACGATCGCGTCGGGCAGGGCGTCGCCGAGCTGCGCCCAGATGTCGGCGAAGGCATGGATCAGGTCGCGCAGCGCGGGACCGCGCACCGCGACCGCGGTGTCGCGCCAGGGATCGATCTTCTTCGCGGCATCGCCGAGCCACTTGGCGCTGACGCAGATGCCGCCGATGAAGCCGACCGCGTTGTCGACCACGAGCAGCTTGCGATGGTCGCGCGAAAGCCAGCCGAACGGGCTGGCGAAGCGCGGCGGGTTGTACACGCGCACCTCGCCGCCCGCCGCGATCAGCGGGCTCCAGAATGCGCCGGAGGACTGGCCCAGGCAGCCGAGCCAGTCGCGCACCACGCACACCTTCACGCCGGCCTCGGCGCGCGCGACCAGTGCGTCGAGGAATTCGTGGCCGAGCGCGTCGTCGCGAAAGATGTAGTTCTCGAACAGCACCGCATGCCGCGCCGCGCGGATCGCGTTCAGCCAGGCGTCGTAGTTGGCGCGGATGTCGACCAGCAGCTCGACCGTGTTGCCCTCGACGAGCGGCGCCCCGGCGGCGCGGCTGAACGCCTGCCCGGCGAGCAGGCGCAAGGTGGAGTTCTTGCCGGGTGGATACGAGCTCATGCGGCCAGTGTAGCGGCAGCGCCGAGTCCGTTTCATGGCGCGCGGGCCGCGGGTGCGCGTTCTATACTTCTGCACGAGACCGCCGCCGCGAACCGGCAGAACCCGTGAGCGAAACCTATCGCCGAATGACCAGCGCATTGCCCGAGCGTCACGCCCCGGGCACGGGCGCCTTCGCCAGCGACACGCGCTCGGTGCGCGCGTGGGTGCAGGCACTGCCGATGGCGAACTTCGCCAACGCCGCCAAGCGGCTGCTGGAGGGACTGCAGCAACTGAACCGCCAGCGCGTCGACGCGGTGCAGCGGCTGGACGCGCTGGAGATCCTGCGCGCGCCGGCCCTGCAGCTGGCTGCGTCGACCGAGCGGCAGATTCTAGGCTCGACGTTTCCGCTGCCGGCCTCGAAAGCGGGACTGGGCGAGCTCGCGTTGCAGTTCCAGCGCGAACTGGCGCTCGGCTATCGCATCGCGCTCGTCGAGTTGTGCGCGCCGAACGGCGCGGTCGGCTTCTTGCGCAGCAAGCAGGTCGCGCTGGCCGGCGCGCGCGCGATGGTGCACGGGCACGAGCACTTGGCCAAGGCGTACCTGCTCTATCAGACACCGCCGTCGGGCGCCTGGCAGACCCTGCACGACGTCTACCGCTTCCTCGCCTCGGTACGCCTGGACGATCGCTCGGTCGACGATCCGATGCACGCCGGCGGCGCCAGCGCGCGCGCGACCTATGTGCAGGCGCTGCTGCTGGCGCTGGTCAATCCCTATCGCTACACGCAGCGCGAGCAGACCGAAGTCGATGCGTTCGTGCGCACGCTGGCGCCGCATGCCGAGCTGCGCAGCAGCGGCGCGGGCGCGGGCGACGTGTTCGTCGATGCCGATGCCGACCGCGGGCCGGGCTACCTGCCGGAGGAGCGGGTCGACGAGCAGCGCGACGTGCTCGCGCTGCACGTGGCCGCCGTGATTGCGTTCATCGAAGGGCAGATTGCGCATCTTCCGCCCGGCGCGCGCACGGCGAGCTTTCGCTTGCGCGGCGGCGTCGCGGTACCGGTCGAGGTGGACCTCGCGCGCCGCATCGCGGCGGGTCTGGCTGCGCGCAGCGAGCGCGGACACGAGCGCCTCGCCGGCGGTTACGAACTCGATTCGGTGATCGGCCTGCACGACCTGCACTACGTGCTGGCCGGCGACGAGGACTTCGAGGACTTCCTGCGCCGCGTGCGCGGCCAGTCGATCAGCCTCAGCGAATCCGACCGCCGTGCGGCCTGGCGCATGGGCGGCTGCGACGGCGTGCGCGGTACGCGCCAGCGCGCCCGCGTCGTCGACCAGGGCCTGGGCGGCTACCGGCTTCTGTGGGAGCGCGCCAGCAGCGGCGAAAGCGTGCGCGTGCGCGTGGCCGAGCTGGTCGGCCTCGCCTTGCCGGAGCCCGACACGGACGCGGCGCCGGACTGGATGGTCGGCGTCGTGCGCTGGATCCGCATCGACGACCAGGGCCGCGTCGATGCCGGCGTCGAGCTGCTCGCGCTGCGCGCCCTCGCAATCGGCGCGCGGGCCGTCGGCGGCGACGACCTGCGCGCGGCGACGCTGCGCGGCGTGCTGCTCGCAGAGCCGTCGCTCGATCCGCGCGCCGGCTACAGCGCCTTGTTGACTTCGACCGAGATCGACCGCACCACCACGATGGTCGAACTGAGCCTGCCCACCGATACGCAGGGCGCGCCGGCACCCGCGCGCGTGGAACTGGTCGAAGGCATCGATGTCGTCGAGGCGACCGGCGTCTACCAGCACTTCGCGCTGCCGGGCGCCGCCGGTGAAGCGGTCGAAGAGGCCGCCGTCGATGCGGACGAAGACGAGCGCGCCGACGTCTGAGGCGGCCGATCCGCACCGGCCGTCATGCCGGGGGCCGTATAATTGCCGCTTCGTTCCGTGGCGCCTGTCGGCGCGATCCGAGAAGCAATGACGATTCCCGATTCAAGCGGTCCGCTGGCGCGGCGAGCGAGCGTGGCGGTACACGTCGGCAAGATCGCCGTCGGCGGCGCTGCCGCGGTCGTCGTGCAGTCGATGACGAATACCGATACCGCCGACGTCGCCGCGACGGCCAAGCAGGTCGCCGAGCTCGCGCGCGCCGGCTCCGAGCTCGTGCGCATCACGGTCGACAAGCCCGAGGCCGCCGCCGCCGTGCCGCGCATTCGCGAACGCCTCGACATGATGGGCGTGGGCGTGCCGCTGATCGGCGATTTCCACTACAACGGCCATCAGCTGCTCGAACGCGAGCCGGCCTGTGCCGAGGCGCTGGCGAAGTACCGCATCAATCCCGGCAACGTCGGCTTCGGCAAGAAGAAGGACAGCCAGTTCGCGGCGATCATCGAGACCGCGCTGAAATACGCCAAGCCGGTGCGCATCGGCGCGAACTGGGGCTCGCTCGACCAGTCGATGGTCGCGACGCTGATGGACGAGAACCATGCCCGCGCCGTGCCGTGGGACGCCGCGCGCGTGGGCCGCGAGGCGCTGATCCGCTCGGCGCTCGATTCGGCGGCACGCGCGGAAGAGCTCGGCCTTGCGCGCGACCGCATCATTCTTTCGTGCAAGGTGTCGGGCGTGCAGGAGCTGATCGCCGTGTATCGCGATCTCGCCGCGCGCTGCGACTACGCGTTGCACCTGGGGCTCACCGAGGCCGGCATGGGCTCGAAGGGCATCGTCGCTTCGACGGCTGCGCTCGGTGTGCTGCTGCAGGAAGGCATCGGCGACACGATCCGCATCTCGCTGACGCCGGAACCCGGCGAGTCGCGTACGCGCGAGGTCATCGTCGGACAGGAACTGCTGCAGACGATGGGCCTGCGCGCGTTCACGCCGCTGGTGACCGCGTGCCCGGGGTGCGGGCGCACGACCAGCACCCTGTTCCAGGAACTGGCCAAGACCGTGCAGGACCACGTCCGCGCGAAGATGCCCGAGTGGCGCCTGCGCTACGACGGCGTCGAGAACCTGACGCTGGCGGTGATGGGCTGCGTCGTCAACGGCCCGGGCGAATCCAAGCACGCCGACATCGGCATTTCGCTGCCGGGTACCGGCGAGGCGCCGGCGGCGCCGGTGTTCATCGACGGCCAGAAGGCGATGACGCTGCGTGGCGACAACATCGCGCACGAGTTCGTCGGCGTCGTCGAGGACTACGTCGCGCGGCGCTACGCGGCACGTGCGTAGGCGGTCGAGGCCTACCGAGCGTCGCCGGTGCGGGCAGCGGGTTCGGCCGGATCGAGCCGGCGATACATCACATACGCATCGACATCGCCGAGCGAGGCATGCCGGAACGCTCCCGGCAGCGTTCCGACGACGGCGAAGCCGAGCTTTTTCCACAGCTTGACGGCCGCCGTGTTCGTGCTGACGACGAAGTTGAACTGCAGCGCGCGAAAGCCGCGCCGGCGCGCCTCGTCGATGCAATGCTCGCCGAGTGCTCGGCCGACGCCCTTGCCGTGCGCGTCCGGCGCGACCATGAATGACGCATTGCCGACGTGCGAGCCGAGGCCGCGCTGGTTCGCGACGAGCTTGTACATGCCGAGCACGCGGCCGTCCTCGACGGCGACGAAGGTGGCGATGCCGGGGCCGTACCAGTAGGCCAGCGCGTCGTCGCGCGGCGTATCGGGTGCGAACACGTAGGTGTCGCCGGTGGCCACCACGGCGTGGAAGATCGACCAGAGCGCGTCGGCATCGTTCGGCGTGACGAGGCGGATCTGCATGAGGGTCGGCGACGCGCGTAGCAGGAAGAGGACGTCAGGCCGGCGGTTCCGCCACCGCGCGGGTGACGTTCGCCCGGTGTTCGCGCGCCAGCCGCGCTTCGCGCCGGGCGATGTAGAGACTCGCGGCGATCACGATCGCCGCGCCGAGCGCGGTGTAGCCGTCCGGCGTTTCGCCGAACACCGTCCACGCGAGCACCGCGACGATCAGCAGCTGCAGATAGCTGAACGGCGCCAGCGTGGAGGCGTCGGCGATCTTCAGCGCGTGCGTCCAGCAGTACTGACCGGTGGTGCCGAGCGCGCCGGCGAGGACCAGCCACGGCCACAGGTCCGCCGCCGGCCATTGCCACACGAGCAGCGCGGCCGGCAGCGACAGCGGCACCCACAGCAGCGTCGTCAGCAGCACGATCGTATCGGCCGGGTCGCTGCGCGACAGGTACTTGATGCTGATCGTGACGGTGCCGGTCATCGCCGCCGAGAACAGCGCGACCAGGCTCGCCGCGGTGAAGCCGTCGGTGCCCGGACGCACGATCACCAGCACGCCGAGGAAGCCGGCGACGACCGCGCTCCAGCGGCGTAGGCGCACGACCTCGCCGAGGAACAGCACGGCGCCGATCGTGACGAACAGCGGCGAGGAATACGACAGCGCGATCGCCTGCGCCAGCGGCAGGTGCGCGATCGCCCAGAAGGCGGACAGCATCGACAGCGTGCCGATCGCGCAGCGCATCACGTAGAAGCCGAGCCGGTTCGTGCGCAAGGTCTGCCAGCCGCGGCCGCGCAGCAGGAACAGGGCGAACAAGGCGCCGAAGAAACTGCGGAAGAAGGCGATCTCGAACGGATGCAGGCGCGTCGAAACCAGCCGGACCACGACCGCCATGGCGCCGAAACAGCAGGCGCTGGCGATCATCATCCCGATCGCGCGCAACGGCAGCGAAGCGGGTGCGACCGCGGAAACGGGAGTGCTCACGAAAGGGGGCGGGGGCAGGGCGGGCGCAAGGCAGACGCTATCTTAACATCCGGGCCCTGCGGCGCCCGTGCCGATTGTCCCGGTATGCGGTCCCGGTGCGACGGGTTTCTTGTCGCCGTCACGACGCGTCCGCTACGCTGCGGCCACCCCGTCGCCGCGTGAAGTCGATGCCTCTTTCCTCGCCGCCGTTCATCGTCGCGATTCCTGCCCGTTACGGCTCGACGCGCCTGCCCGGCAAGCCGCTGCTCGCGCTCGCCGGCGAGCCGATGATCGTGCACGTCGCGCGCCGCGCGCGCGCGGCCGGCGCCGCCGACGTGGTCGTCGCCACCGACGATGCGCGCATCGAGGCGGCCCTGGCCGGCAGCGGCGTACGCGTGGTGCTGACCGGCGCCGAACACGCTTCCGGCAGCGACCGCCTGGCCGAAGTGGCCGAGCGCCTCGGCTGGGCGGACGACGCGATCGTGGTGAACCTGCAGGGCGATGAACCGCTGGCGCCGGCGAGCGGCATCCGCGCCGTGGCGGCCGCGCTGGCCGAGGACGCCGCGCCGATGGCGACCCTGGCGACGCCGCTGCAGTCGGCCGAGGAACTATTCGATCCGAACTGCGTCAAGCTGGTGCGCGATCTGGCCGGCCGCGCGCTGTACTTCAGCCGTGCCCCGGTGCCGTGGCCGCGCGACGCCTTCCAGCACGATCGCACACGCCTGCCGCCGGGGCTGCCGTTCCTGCGCCATATCGGCATCTACGCGTATCGGGCCGGCTTCCTGCGCCGCTACGCGCAATTGCCGCGCACGCCGCTGGAACAGCTCGAATCGCTCGAACAGCTGCGCGCGCTCGAACACGGTCACGCGATCGCCGTGCGCATCGCGCCGGAGCCGTTTCCCCCGGGCGTGGACACCGCCGAGGACCTGCTGCGCGCCGAACGCCTGCTCGCGGAGGCCGTGGCATGAGGCGGATCCTGTTCGTCTGCATGGGCAACATTTGCAGATCTCCCATCGTGGAAAGCGTCGCCCGCGTCGAGTTCGCGCGCGCCGGCATCGACGCCGACATCGCCTCGGCCGGCACCGAGAACTACCATGTCGGGCAGCCCGCCGACGCGCGCGCGATCGCGATCGCCGAGGCGCATGGCTATCCGCTGGCTGCACATCGCGCGCGCCAGGTGCAGCGCGGCGATTTCGAGCGCTACGACCACCTGCTGGTGATGGACCGCGTCAACCTGCGCGCCTTGCAGCGCGTGCAGCCGGCGCAAGGCGGCGGCGCCGCCGAACTGTTCCTCGGTCACGCCGGCCTCGGCGCGGAAGAGGTGCCCGACCCGTACTACGGTACGCATGACGACTTCGAACGCGTCGTCGCGCTCGCCCGCGACGGCGTCGCGGCGATGCTGCGGCGCCTTGCGCAATCGCACGACGCGGAGGCGCGCCGATGAACGCGCGCGCGCCGGCCCCGGAATTTCCGGCCGACCTCGGCTGGGTCAACGTCAGCAAGCCGCCGCGCATCGCCGACCAGCGCGGCCGCGTCGTGCTGTTGTGGTTCTGGACCTACGACGCGGTGAACTGCTGGAACGTCGTGCCGGACCTGCGCCAGCTCGAGGACCGCTATCACGACGGCGTTGCCGTGATCGGCCTGCATTGCCCGAAATACACGCAGCAGCGCAGCGACGAGCCGCTGCTGCGCGCGGTCAATCGGCTCCGCCTGCGCCATGCGGTGGCGAACGACGCGGGTTTCCGCGTGTGGCAGGCCTACGGCATCGAGGCGTGGCCGAGCGTTGCGCTGGTCGATGCCGAGGGGCGCCTGGCCGGCGTCTTTCCAGGCGAAGGGCGGCGCGAGGAGATCGAGGCGGCGATCACGCGCCTGCTCGACGAGGCGGCTGCGCGCGACCTGCGCGTATACGAGCCGACGCCGCCGGCACTGCGGCCGGAGCCGCGCCATGCGCTGGCGTTCCCGGGCAAGGTGCTCGCCGAAGACAAGCTGCTGTACGTCGCCGACAGCGGGCATCACCGCATCCTCGAATGCAATCACGAAGGCCGCGTGCTGCGGCGATTCGGCAGCGGCAACGCCGGCTACAGCGACGGCACCGCCGTGCAGGCCTGTTTCAACGACCCGCAGGGCCTGGCGCGCTGGGGCGACTCGCTCTACGTCGCCGATGCCGGCAACCATGCGGTCAGGCGCATCAAGCTCGGCGACGGTGCCGTCGACACCGTGCTCGGCACCGGCCGCCCGGGGCGCTCGCGTCCGCACGGCGAGGAATCGGAGCGCACCGTGTTGAACACGCCGCTGGATCTGGCCGTGCTCGGCGACGATCTCTACGTCGCGGTGGCCGGCCAGCACCAGATCTGGAAGCTCGATCTGATCGTGCACGAAGTCTCCGTGTTCGCCGGCAGCGGCGAACTCGGTCTCGTCGACGGCATCGCCGAAAAGGCCGCGTTCGCGCAGCCGAGCGCGCTCGCCGTCGCCGGGCGGCAACTCGTCGTCGCCGACGCCGCGGCGTCCGCGCTGCGTCTGGTCGGCGTGGACGACGGCCAGGTCGAGACCGCGCTCGGCAGCGGTCTGTACGAATTCGGCGACGCCGGCGGCGTGCGCGCCGACGTGCGCCTGCAGAATCCGCTCGGCGTCGCCAGCGACATGCGCGGTACGATCTACATCGCCGACAGCTACAACCACTCGATCAAGCTGATGAACCGCAAGAGCGGCGCCGCGCGGCCGCTGCGCCTGGACTACCGCCTGCACGAGCCGCGCGGATTGTCGCTGCACGGCAACCTGCTCTGGGTCGCCAACACGAACCTGCACGAAATCGCCTGCATCGACATGCTGAGCGGTCTCGCGCGGCGCGTGCCGATCGGCGAGTCCTGAACGCGCGGCGTCCCGTACTATTGCGGCATGTCGGAACATCCACCCACGGCCGCCGCGTTCGACGGCAAGGTCTTCGTCAGTACCCTCAGCGGCGCGCCCGGTGTCTACCGCATGCTCGGCGCTGGCGGCGAATTGCTCTACGTCGGCAAGGCGGCCAACCTCAAGAAGCGCGTCGGCAGCTATTTCCTCAAGCCGAAGATGGACCCGCGCATCGCCGCGATGATCGCGCAGATCGCCGCCGTCGAGACGACGATCACGCGCACCGAAGGCGAAGCGCTGCTGCTCGAAGCGCAGCTGATCAAGTCGCTCAAGCCGCGCTACAACATCGTCCTGCGCGACGACAAGAGCTATCCATACATCCACCTGACCGCCGGCGACTATCCGCGCCTGGCGTTTCATCGCGGCACGCGCAGCGGGGCAGGGCGCTACTTCGGGCCGTTTCCGAGCGCCGGAGCCGTGCGCGCCAGCCTCGACCTGATCCAGAAGCTGTTCAAGATCAGGAACTGCGAGGACAGCTATTTCAAGAACCGCTCGCGCCCGTGCCTGCAGCACCAGATCGCGCGCTGCACGGCGCCGTGCGTCGGCCTGGTCACGCCGCAGGACTACGCCGAGAACGTGCGCCACGCCGAGATGTTCCTCGACGGCCGCGGCGGCGCGATGATGGAGGAACTGCTCGCCTCGATGGAGCGCGCCAGCGCGTCGCTGGCATTCGAGCGCGCCGCGCAGATCCGCGACCAGGTCGCCGCGCTCAAGCGCGTGCAGGCCAATCACTACGTGCAGGGCGCCAGCGCGGACATGGACGTGATCGCCTGCGCGATCCGCGCAGGGCTGGCTTGCGTCAGCGTGCTGTTCTTCCGCAACGGCGTCAGCCTCGGCTCGCGCGACTTCTTCCCGCGCCTGCCGATCGACGCCGATGAGGCGACGATCCTCGCTTCGTTCATCGCGCAGTACTACCTGGAACGGCCGGTACCGTCCGAGGTCATCGTCAGCCACGCGATCGAGGACGCGGCGCCGCTGGCCGAGGCGCTCGGCGAGCGCGCCGGCCACGGCGTCGAGATCAAGGCGAACGTGCGCGCCGAACGCGCGCGCTTTCGCGACCTCGCCCAGCGCAATGCCGAGGCCGCGCTGGCGTCGCGCCTGGCCAGCCGGCAGACGCTGCTGGCGCGCTTCGAAGCGTTGCGCGACCTGCTCGGCCTGGACGAGACGCCGCAGCGCATCGAATGCTTCGACATCAGCCACACGATGGGCGAGGCGACGGTCGCGTCCTGCGTCGTCTTCGGGCCGGAGGGACCGGAGAAGTCGCAGTACCGGCGTTTCAACATCACCGACATCACCGGCGGCGACGACTACGCGGCGATGCGCCAGGCGCTGCAGCGGCGCTTTCGCCGAGCCGTGGCGGCTAGCGAGGCGGCTGCAGCGGAGCCCGATGCAGTGGTCGATGCGGCCGTGCGCACCCAGCGCATCGACGAATCGATGGCGCGCCTGCCGGACCTGCTGCTGATCGACGGCGGCAAGGGCCAGGTGCAGCAGGCGGTCGACGTGCTGAACGAATTGGGCCTCGAGGGCGTGCCGGTGGTCGGCGTCGCCAAGGGCGAAGCGCGCCGGGCGGGCGATGAAACCTTGATCCTGGGCCGTTCCGGCCGCACCCTGTGGCCGGGGCCGGAGTCGCTGGCCTCGCATCTGATCCAGAGCGTGCGCGACGAAGCGCACCGTTTCGCGATCACCGGCCACCGCGGCCGCCGCGAAAAGGCGCGCGAGACGAGTACGCTGGAGGAAATCGCCGGCGTCGGAGCGCGGCGGCGTTCGGCGCTGCTGAGACACTTCGGCGGGCTCGGCGGATTGTCCAAGGCCGGTATCGAGGAACTCATGCAGGTAAAAGGAATCAGTCGAGAACTGGCCGAACGGATTTATGCGAGCTTCCATGGATGATGCGGCGAAGGCACCGATGCAGATCACGATCCCGACCGCGCTGACCCTGTTCCGCATCGCCCTGCTGCCAGTGATGGTGGTGGTGTTCTATGCGGGCTTTCGCGGCGCCAACATCGCTGCCGCGGCGATCTTCATGGCCGCCGCGCTGACCGACTGGCTCGACGGCTGGGTCGCTCGGCGCTACGACATGGGCTCGGCGTTCGGCGCCTTCCTCGACCCCGTCGCCGACAAGCTGATGGTGGCGGTGACGCTGTTCCTGCTGGTCCAGGAGAACCCGACGCCGCTGATGGCGGTCACCAGCGCGGTCATCGTCGGCCGCGAAATCAGCATTTCGGCGCTGCGCGAGTGGATGGCCGAGATCGGCGAGCGGGCGAAAGTCGGCGTCGCCACGGTCGGCAAGGTCAAGACGGTCATGCAGATCATCGCGATCGTCGTGCTGCTGTACCAGCACGACCTGGAGAGCCTTCGCCCGTTCTACATCGGCGAGACCCTGCTCGTATTCGCGGCCGTCCTGACGATCTGGTCGGGCATCCAGTACGTGCGCGCGGCGTGGCCGATCCTCAAGCAGCAAAGATAATTGCGTCGCCGGGGTTGACACCTGTCGGCCAAACCGTAATATGCGCGTCCCACGCGGGAATAGCTCAGTTGGTAGAGCACGACCTTGCCAAGGTCGGGGTCGCGAGTTCGAGTCTCGTTTCCCGCTCCAGATTGCAGACGAAACCTCGGTCCGCCGAGGTTTTGTTGTTTCAAGGGTTTGCTTCCTCGACATCGGGGAGCAGACGGCGCCTCCGGTGACGGACGCGCAGTTCGCGCAGCAGCAAGTCACCGGCCTGGTGGCAGAGTGGTCATGCAGCGGCCTGCAAAGCCGTGTACGCCGGTTCGATTCCGACCCAGGCCTCCAGCGAAAACAATGATCCAGGCGCCTCGGGCGCCTTTTTCATTGCTCGAGACGCTGCGTATCCGGCGTGAAACGCAGTATTCGACGCCGAGAGGGGACTTCGGATCAGGACTACAAGCCCTCATTCTTACCCGGACGGCTGACGCGCGCTTCGACCGGCGCTGAGCTGTCTCGCGTACGATTCTTGCGATCCTGTGGAAGCGTGCGTGGAGCTTGCCGGTGCACGTTGCAACCCGGTCCGCACGACCGGAAGCGTAGTCAACGCGCTGCGCCGGTCGCCAGCGCATGGTGATCGAAACTGAAAACCCTCGTCAGCGTCCACGCACCACTCGCTTTGTCGTAGTGCCACAGCTGTACGAACTTGCCTTCGCCGACCGGCTCGATCGCTTCCGCCTTGGGATGATGGAATCGGTGCGTGCCGATCTCGAGCGCTCCGTAGTTGTCCATCGGGTACACCTCGAGCGAGTCGGCGACGAGCTCGCGCGTCGTCGTGCCGCAGATGTTCTTGCGGATACTTTCCGTCAGCGCTTCGCGCCCGCGCGTGACGCCCCCCTTGTCGTGGAAGAACTCGATGTTCTCATCGAGGAGACTCGCGAATTTCTCGAGGTCGCAGTGGTTGTAGGCGTCGAACAGCGCCGTGTCTTGCGCGGCGATCGTGCGGAAGAGATCGTCGGATGTGGTCGCGGGACGCGTCTTGACCGCCGTGTCGGCCGAATTCGCGGTCATGCAGAGCAGCGACGATACGAGCAGCATGGGGAGTGTCGGGCGCTTCATGGGGATCTCCGGGTTGGCCTGATACCTCGATACGGCTGGGAGGGCGGCGGTTGCAGTGCGCGGCCGACAGCGCGGAGGGCACGCGGAGCTGTTCCGCCCGCAGGCGCCGTCGTGCCCGATGCGCGCACCGAACGATCCGCACACGTCACTCGACCCGAATCCTGCAGAGAACCGCCTTCGAGGCGCGTGCATCGAGGGTCATCGGTCGACAGCGGCTCAAGGCGTCGACAACGCCGTCCTGGCGGTTTCGTAAGGTCGCGTGCGTAGACTCGCCGGCTCGCGTCGGAGGCGTCTGCAGTGGCCAAGTTCTTCATGATCAAGCGTCGCGACTTGTCCGCGGGCCTCTCCTGCAACGATGCCGGTCGCCTCGCTGCGAAGATGGCGGAACGGATGGGCTGGCGCCGCCGATGTCTGGACTGGGAAGGCCGGTAGCGGGGCAGTGAAGGCTCGACGGCAGGCACGGCGAGCAAGGTCTTGCACACGTGATCCCTACGGCGACTGAACGCGCTGCAGGATCCGCTCAGCCGTCGTTGCCCCCCGTGGGGCAGGGTGTGTCCGTCTTACGCAGGGTGTGTCCGTCTTACGGAAGCCCACCATGTCCTACACCTTTTGCACCGTACTCGATCTCGACCAGCAGTGGCATGTCGCCATCGACCAGACCGACGATACGTCGCGTTCGTTCGCGACAGTCGAAGCCGCGCTCGCGAACGCTCGCGAGCGAAGCCGGCAGTCTCGCCTGTCCTCCGGCAACGGGTGCGTCTTGCGCGTGCGCTCGCCATCCGGCGAGTGGCACTCGGAAATCCTCCAAGTCGACGCGTTCGGAGGGGCGCATGCATGAGGACAGCTCGGTCGACCTCGATGCATCGCCGTTTCGTGATGGGAGCGCCACGTCCGGCCGCTTCGTCCTGAACCCCGACGGCAAGAAATTGAGAATCGTATATGCCGAGGACGACCCGGTCGTTCGGGCGGATGTCGCGATGCTGCTGGTCAAGTACGGCGTCGACGTGCACGAGGCGCGCGACGGCAGCGAGGCACTCGCGCTCTGCATCGCTTTCCGGCCGCGAGTAGTCGTGCTGGACCTGCAGATGCCGCATATCGATGGCTTCGAGACCGCACGACGCATAAGGGAACTCGATGACGGAGCCCGCATACGGGTGATCGCGTTGACTGGACAGTCGTCCGCGCAGGTGCGTCTGGACGCCGAGCTCGCCGGATTCGACGAGTTGCTGGCCAAACCCATATCGGCCGGCCGGCTCGTCCAGGCGCTGGGGCTGACGCAGTAGGGCTCCGGCGGCATCGCCTTCGCTGCCACGCGATTCGCGAGATTGCGCGGAGGGCTGCAACTGCGGTGCTCTCCTCGCACGGGCACTCGAAGAGGCGTGCATCGCGACCGTAGTCGGTCCATTTGGCCCTTCCGTGCGGGAGTTGCAGCCAGAAGCCGACGGCGCCGGCCGCGCGCGCGATTCACGCAAACCGTGTTGCCACATGCGCCTCCCGACACCCTGTATCCGTTCAGCTACAGGCGGCAATGATGCGGACGCTGCATTCTGAACGAGTGGAGAAATAAAGATTTGATGTCCGGCGTCGGACGAGAACGACCAACAGCGGCGGAGGGAAGGGAGCAAGCACGATGCAACGACTCGAAAAAAGCGCAACCGGCATCGCCGGCCTCGACGAGCTCACGTACGGCGGTCTGCCGGCGGGGCGACCATCCTTGATCTGCGGCGGCGCGGGCTGCGGCAAGACCATTTTCGCCATCACCTATCTGGTGAACGGCGTGGCCAAGTACGGCGAGGGCGGCGTCTTCATGAGTTTCGAGGAACGCGCCGTCGATCTCGAGGAGAATGTCGCCTCGCTCGGATACGATTTGTCGGAAATGGTCGCCGATCGGCGGCTCGCCATCGATCATGTGCACATCGAGCGCTCGGAGATCGAGCAGAGCGGCGAGTACGACCTGGAAGGCCTGTTTGTGCGACTCGCGCATGCGATCGATTCCGTCGGCGCCAAGCGGGTGGTACTGGATACGATCGAAGCGCTGTTCTCCGGTTTGAGCGACACCGCCATGCTGCGCGCGGAGATCCGCCGGCTCTTCGCCTGGCTCAAGGAACGCGGTGTCACCGCGATCATCACGGCGGAGCGCGGCGACGGCACGCTGACGCGTTACGGCATCGAGGAATACGTGTCCGATTGCGTGATCCTGCTGGACAATCGCGTCGTCGACCAGGTCACGACGCGGCTGCTGCGCGTGGTCAAGTACCGCGGCTCGGCGCACGGCACGAACGAGTATCCGTTCCTGATCGATGCCGAAGGCATCAGCGTCCTGCCGATCACCTCGGCCGGCCTCGGCCATAGTATCTCGGAGGGAACGATATCGACGGGCATACCCGACCTCGACGAGATGCTCGGCGCCAAAGGCTACTTCGTCGGTTCCAGCATCCTGATATCGGGCCTTGCCGGCACAGGCAAATCGACGTTCGGCGCATCGTTCGTGGACTCGGCATGCGGACAAGGCAAGCGCGCGCTGTTCTTCGCGTTCGAGGAATCGCCGGACCAGATCATCCGCAACATGAAATCTGTCGGCATCGATTTGCGCCGCCACGTCGACGCGGGCGTGCTGGCGTTCGAGGCCGCGCGACCGAGCCTGTACGGATTCGAGATGCATCTGGCCCGCATGAACCGCGACATCGAACGCTTCAAGCCGGACGTCATCGTCGTCGATCCGATTTCGGCCTTCCGCGGGCCGGCCTTCGAGATTCATGCGACGCTGATCCGTCTGGCGGACATCTGCAAGAGCAAAGGCATCACCGCTCTCTTCACGAGCTTGTCGTTGTCCGGCGACGGCATGAGCGAAAGCGATCGCAGCGTCTCCTCGCTGATGGATACCTGGCTGTCGCTGAGCGACGTCGAAGCCAACGGCGAGCGCAATCGCGTGCTCTACCTGCTGAAGTCCCGCGGCATGGATCACTCCAAGCAGTTGAGGGAGTATCGCCTCAGCGAGCGCGGCGTGAGCTTGATCGACGCCTACGTCGGTCCTGAAGGCGTCCTCACCGGAACGGCGCGTCTCGTGCAGGAGACGCGCGAACGCAGAGCTGCGCTGGAACGCCAGCAGGCGACCGAGCGGCGGCGCCGCGAGCTGTTGCGCAAGCGCGCCGCGGTCGAGCGAGAGATCGAAGAGAAGCGCGGCGCGCTCGATGTCGAGGAAGAGGAGCTTCGCCGGCTGATCGCCCAGGAAGAGGAGCGCGAGGCCGGCATCGGCAGCGAGCGCTCCGAGCTTGCCTCCATACGAGGAGCGCGACTATGACGACGAAGAATCCCGCCGAGTTGAACGGGACCAAGCGTTCCACGACGCCTCGCGAAAATGGCGAGGGCGACTTCAATCTGAGGCTATACGTCGCGGGCCAGACACCCAAATCGCTGGCAGCGATCGCCAATCTGAAAATGTTGTGCGAGGACCATCTGGCGGGGCGCTACACGATCGAAGTCATTGACCTGCTGGTCAAGCCGCAACTGGCCGCGGGAGACCAGATCGTGGCGCTGCCGACTCTGGTGCGGCGCCTGCCGCCGCCGCTCAAACGCGTGATCGGCGACCTTTCCAATACCGAGCGCGTGCTGGTCGGGCTCGACATCAGGCCACGGCCGCTGGTGACGAAATGAATGACGACGGCGTGGAAATGCCCGTGCGATACATGCTCCGCTTGTTCGTCACGGGCACCACGCCGCGATCGACCCGCGCGATAGAGAACATGAAGCACATCTGCGAGGAAAATCTCGAAGGCCAATACGATCTCGAGGTGATCGACGTCTACGCCGATCCCGAGGCGACGAAGGAGCTCCAGGTCGTCGCGACACCGACCCTGGTCAAGGTCCTGCCCGAGCCGCTGCGGCGGATCATCGGCGACCTGTCCGACCGCGAGCGGGTCCTCGCGGGCCTGAATCTTCTGCCGCGGCGGTGAGGTGCGCATTGCATCGAAGCGTTGAACATTCGAATACGGCAACCAGCGAGTCCGAAACGATCGCCGAGCTCCGGCTGAGGTTGAGCGAAGCGGAGGAGACGCTCGATGCGATACGCAACGGCGAAGTCGACGCCGTCGTCGTCGGCGGCGTCAGCGGCCAGCAGGTGTACACGCTGGAAAACGCCGATCGTCCCTATCGCGTATTGATCGAGCAGATGCAGGAAGGCGCCGTCACGCTCGCGCGCGACGGCACGCTTTTGTATTGCAACATGCGCTTCGCGTCGCTTCTGGGGATCGGACGCGAACAACTCACCGGCCGCCCGATTTTCGATCAGGTCGCACTGGACGACCTGGCGGCTTTCGAAGCCCTGCTGGCACGGCAGGACGGCGCGGGACGTGCGGCGGAACTGACCCTGGTCGCGCACGACGGTCATCCTGTGCCCGTGAACGTATCGGCGGTGGACCTTCGCGTCGAAGAGCACGGCCCGCATTTGATCTGTTGCGTGGTCACCGATTTGACGCACAGCCGCCTTCGCAGCCACGAACTGGCGGCAGCCAATGCGCGACTCGCGAGCGAAATCGAAGAGCGGCGTCGTGCCGAGGAAAGCCTGGACGTCGCGCTCGATGCGGCGGGCATGGGCAGCTGGGACCTCGATCTGACGACGGACCGCGTGCGGCGGTCGCGCCGTTTCGGACAGATCTTCGGCGAGATCGAGCGCGGCGGCGGCTCCGGGCTGGGCTTGCTGCTCGCGCCGTTCGTCGACGAAGATCGCCAGGCGGTCGCCGCGGCATTCGCCGGTGCTCAGCGCAGCGGTCTGGTCGAGTTCGAGAAACGCATACGCCGGCCCGGCGAAACGGGCGTCCGCTGGGTGCACGTGAAAGGACGTACGCACTATGTCGCCGATCGTCCGGTCCGCATCGCTGGGGTCGTATCCGACGTGACCGAACGACGCCTGGTGCAGCAGCAGCTGCACCAGGCACAGAAGATGGAAGCCATCGGGCAACTGACGGGCGGCATGGCGCATGACTTCAACAACTTGCTGATGGTCATCGGCGGCAACATCGATCTTCTGGAGGGCCGCATCGGGCAGGACAACCGCAGCGCGCGCTATCTGGCTGCCGCAAGGCAGGGCGTGGAGCGCGGCGCGACCCTGAATCAACAGTTGCTCGCATTCGCGCGCCGGCAGGACCTGGACGTGCGCGCCGTCTGCATCGACGAACTGCTGGTGTCGTTCGGCAACTTGTTGCGACGTGCCGTCGGCGAGGCGGTGACCGTCGAGATCAAAGCTGCGCCGCAAAGGTGGATGTGCAAGACCGATCCGCATCAGTTCGAGACGGCCATACTGAATCTCGCCATCAATGCACGCGACGCGATGCCCGACGGGGGCACGCTGACCTTGTCGACCGAGCGGCGCGACCTCGATGCGTCCGCCGCTTCGCTGCATGGCGTCGAGGCCGGTAGCTACGTCGTCGGGATCGTGGCCGACACGGGCACGGGCATGGCGGCCGATACGCTGGGGCGCGTTTTCGAGCCTTTCTTCACTACGAAGGACATCGGCAAGGGGACCGGTCTTGGTCTCAGCCAGGTCTACGGCTTCGCCAAGCAGTCCGGCGGCTTCGTCGCGGTCGACAGCGAAGTCGGCGTCGGCACTTCGTTCCAGATTTACTTGCCCAGTACGCAGGAAGTTGTGGCGACGCCGGCAACCCAGGACGCGATGCCGCAGATCCGCGGAGCCGGCAACGTATTGGTCGTGGAAGACGATGCCAACGTGCGCGACGTCACCTGCGAGCTGTTGCGGGGCCTGGGCTACCACGTGTTGGAAGCGGACAGCGCGAGAGCTGCGCTCGCGTTGGTGGAGCGCGAAGCCTCGATCGATCTGGTGCTCAGCGACGTGATCATGCCGGGCGGCATGAACGGTCTCGATCTCGCCAGGCAGCTGCGAACGACTCGAAGCGATCTTCCCGTCCTGTTGAGCTCCGGCTACACCGCGCAGCAGTTCGGATTGCACGAGACGCTGGAGGGCGTGGAGCTGCTGCGCAAGCCCTACACGCTTTCGGCATTGTCCCGCGCCGTGGAACGACTGATCCAGCCTTCTTGACGAGCGCTGTGCCGATCATGGCGACGTGCACAGGAATCCTGTACGCCTCCGTCCACGCGCCCTATGATGGCCATCGCGGTACGGGTGCGCTGCGGTAGCACCGCCGTTCGCTCGCCTCGACGACCGCAGGAGATGACGATGGCGACCGATACGCAGTGGTTGCGCCAGCTGCAATTCGACCAACTGGTATCGGGTATCGCCGACTATGCGATCTTCCTGCTCGATCGCGACGGCCACGTCGTGACCTGGAACGAAGGCGCCGAGCGCATCAAGGGTTATCGGCGGGACGAAATCGTCGGCCGGCATTTCGAGCTCTTCTACACCCCCGAGGACCGCGCCGCCGGCGTGCCGCGCCACGCGATGGAGACCGCGCGTGCGCATGGGAAGTTCGAAGCCGAGGCGTGGCGCCTGCGCAAGGATGGCTCGCGCTTCTTCGCCAATGTCGTCCTCGAGGCGGTGAACGACGCATCGGGAGAGCTGATCGGATTCGCCAAGATCACGCGCGACATGACCGAGCGCAGGGCCATGGAGGCCCAGCTTCGCCAGGCGCAGAAGATGGAAGCCATCGGCCAGTTGACCGGCGGCGTCGCGCACGATTTCAACAATCTGCTGACCATCATCATCGGCAACCTCGACATACTCGGCCGCGAGCCCCATGACGCGGAACGGCGTCGCCGAGCGATCGAAGCGGCCATGCAGGGAGCGCAGCGGGCGGCGACCCTGACCCAGCAACTGCTCGCGTTCTCGCGCCGCCAACCGCTCAATCCGCGATCGACGGATGTCAACAAACTGGTCTGGCAAACGGCAGAAATGCTGCGGCGCCTGCTCGGCGAAACCATCGCCCTGGACTTGCGGCTTTCCGCGGACGCCTGGCACGTCCGAATCGACAGCCATCAACTCGAGAGCACGCTGCTCAACCTCGCCGTCAACGCGCGTGATGCGATGCCGGACGGCGGTACGCTGACCCTCGAGACCTTCAACACGACACTGGGAAGAGATTGCCTTCGATACGAGGGCGCTCCCGAGGGCGAATACGTCGTCGTTTCGGTGAGCGACACCGGCACGGGCATGACCGGAGACGTGCTCGAACACGCGTTCGAACCCTTTTTCACGACCAAGCCGCAGGGCAAGGGCACGGGACTGGGCCTCAGTCAGGTGTACGGCTTCGTGCGACAGTCGGAGGGAACGGTCGCGCTGACGAGCGAGGTGGGCGAAGGCACCAAAGTCGCTTTGTATTTTCCGCGCGCCGTGCCGGAGAAAGAGATCGTTCCCGAAGTGCGCCCGTTGGCGCATGGAAGCGAGCGAATCCTGCTGGTCGAGGACGAGGAGGGCGTGCGGGTGTTCACTGCGGAAGTCCTGCGAGAACTGGGATTCGACGTCTTGGAAGCCAGCGACGGTCCTTCCGCGCTCGCCCTGTTGCGGCGGGATCCGCACGTCGCGCTGCTGTTGACGGACGTGGGGCTTCCAGGCGGTCTCAACGGGCGGCAAGTCGCGGAACAGGCGCGCGAGCTCCGCCCCGAGTTGCGCGTTCTCTTCACGACCGGCTATGCCCGTCAAGCCTTCGCCGGCGATGGAAGCCTGGGTCCCGGTTACGGCCTGCTCCGCAAACCCTATCTGCGGGCCGAAGTCGCAGCTCGTGTGCGTGAACTGCTGGACACGCCCGTCGAGCCTCGGCGCGAAACGACGACGGCGCTGATCGTCGAGGACGAACCTTTGCTCAGGGAAATGCTCTCCTCGGTGCTGAAGAGCCTCGGATTCGAGGTGGTCGAGGCGAGCGGCGCGGCCGAGGCCGCGGAACTCGTCGCCTCGTCGGTACTGCACGTCGCGATCATCGACCAGAGTCTGGGCGATGGCATCGGAGAGAACGTCGCGCGACTGGCTCGGGAGCACCACCCCGGAATTCCGATCATCATGGCGACAGGCTTCGCCAAGGACGCGCTCGTTCTGCAAGGCCTGACGACGGGTCCGACGGTCGTGCTGTCCAAGCCCTATTCGCTGGCGACGCTGTCGCGCGTGCTCGCCGAGATCGGGGTCCGCCCGCCAGCCTTATGAGTCGGCCATCTGCCATTTATCACTGCATCAGTCTCCGGCTCGGCGCCAAATAGCGCGATGCCTTCGCGTCCGCATCGATGCTAATGCGGTAAGCCTCCCATCACCGGCAATACGATACCGGTGATGTAGTTCGAGCACGCCGGCGCGGCGAGAAACACGTACGCCGGTGAAATCTCTTCCGGTTGCGCCGGTCGGCGCGGGTCCGTCGAGCTGCCGAAATCGGCGACGTCTTCGGCCGGACGATCCGCGGGATTCAGTGGCGTCCACACCGGACCGGGTGCGACCGCATTCACGCGGATGCCGCGACCGATCACATTGGCCGCGAGCGCTTTGGTGAACGCATGGATGGCGCCTTTCGTCGCCGAATAGTCGAGCAGCTCCTTGCTGCCCAACAGTCCGGTTTCCGAGCCGGTATTGATGATGGCCGAGCCTTCGCCCAGATGCGGCAGTGCCGCCTTCGCCATGTGGAAGTAACCGTAGAGATTCGTCTTGATCGTCAGGTCGAAATGCGCTTCGCTGAGTTCCTCGATCGTGGTGGCGTGTTCCTGGAACGCGGCGTTGTTGACGAGAACATCGAGTTTGCCGAACCGCTTCAAGGTGGCCATGACGGCCGATTCGCAGAACGCGAAATCGCGCACGTCGCCGGCCAGCAGCAGGCAGCGGCGCCCCTCTTTCTCCACGGCGCTCGCGGTTTCCTTCGCATCGGGCTCTTCGTCGAGGTAGACGATGGCGACATCGGCTCCCTCGCGCGCGAACAATACCGCCACGGCGCGTCCGATGCCGGAGTCGCCGCCGGTGATCAGCGCAACGCGCCCTTCGAGTTTGGCGCTGCCCTTGTAGCTCTTCGCTTCAAACTTGGGGCGCGGGCGAAGGTCGCTTTCCAGTCCCGGTTTGCGCAAGTGCTGCGCCGGCAGCGGCGAAGCGGGTTCGCGTTCTAGTGAGGTTGCTGGTGCGCGCCTCTGAGGCTTCTCTTGCCGTTTGGCCTTGCGCGCGTCGAGCGCGTCGGTCGCGCGCTGCACTGCACGCTGGCTTTTGACTGCGCGGATTCGGCTACTCTGTGTTTTTCTCATCGGTAGGTCTCCTCATCGAACGACCACCATGCGCGCGCGGACGTAACGACTGCTGAAGTCCAGCCGCAGGCTTGGGGCGGACATTCATGTCGCTTCGTGTCCTCTGGCCTCCCGACCTTCGAGAAACCGCAATGGCGCAGCAGGAAAACCGAACCGTCGTCCTGATCGCCTTGGCCGGCAACGGGCTGATCGCAGCGAGCAAGTTCGTCGCGGCGGCTTTCACCGGCAGTTCCGCCATGCTCAGCGAAGCGGTGCATTCGGTGGCCGATACGGCGAACGAAGGGCTGATGCTCTATGGGCTGAAGCGCGCGCAGAAGCCGCCGACGCTCGAGCATCCGTTCGGGCAGGGGCGCGAAGTCTATTTTTGGAGTTTCATCGTCGCCCTGCTGATTTTCGTGGTCGGTGCGGGCGTTTCCTTCTACGACGGCATCTCCCATTGGCTCAACCCGCGGCCCACGGCGCACGTGTTCGCAAACTACGTCGTGCTCGCGGTGTCCTGCGTGTTCGAGGGCATCTCGTGGGGAGCTGCCGTGCGCCGCATACGCCGCACGAAAGGCAATGCCGGCTACTTCGCGGCCATGCGCAAGAGCAAGGATCCGACCGTGTTCACGGTGCTCATCGAGGACAGCGCGGCACTGATCGGCCTGTTGCTGGCATTCGTCGGCATCACGCTCGCCGCGACGACGGGCAGGCCGGAATTCGACGCGGCCGCCTCGCTGCTGATCGGCCTTCTGTTGTGCGCAACGTCTTACTTTCTCGCGCGCGAGACCAAGGCGTTGCTGATCGGCGAGCCGGCGCATACGCATGTGCAGGCTTCGATCGTGCGGATCGCCGCTGCGGACCCAGCCGTCGCGCAAGCCAATGGCGTCGTCACCGCGCAACTGGGGCCGGATCATGTGTTGGCCGCGCTCAGCGCCGAGTTCGAAGACGACGTGTCGGCATCGGAGATAGAAGCGTGTGTCGAGCGATTGGAGAAGGCCGTCAAGGCCGCTCATCCGGAGGTGGTCGCCTTATTCCTGAAGCCGCAGGCGCATTCGGTCTGGTCGAAGCGCCGTGCGGCGCTGGCAGCGACGCCGGCCTGAAGCATTCTGCGGCGGTCGTCGTGACGCCGCTGCGGGGCGCGAGAAAAATTTCCCCGCATAGCGAGAAATTTACCCGCGCCATCGATACGTTGCGCACGGCCCACCGCGCAGCGGCGTGCATTCATACGATGGCATGGTTCCTGTACGTGAATTAGGCAACCGCGCATCGCCGTGATGCGCTCCACTGCCTGCAAGGTCGAACTCATGGAAACCGCGACGTCGCGCTTCGAAGAAATGCCGCACGCCATCGTTGTCATACCCGAACCCGAGGTTCCGTCGCAGGGCGCCGCATGGCCGAATGCGATCATCGCCGGATCGCTATTCGGCGACCTCTCTGCCGTCGCCAAGGAGTTGTATCGCGCCGTGCAGCACTATCCGGTGACCGCCTGGATGAACGCGGATGCGGATGTGCTGTATCAGCCTGCGGACGGCGAAGTCCCGGCAATCATCGAATGGATCGCCGGCACCTATGCGTCGGGCGCGAGCGCCGCCGACATCGAGGACGATCTCAACCAGTTGTGCGCGCAGCGTCGCGCGATGGGAATGATAGAAGTCTAGAAGGAGAAAAGACGATGATTTATCGATTGTTGAGCCCGGTATTCAGGCTCGCTGCCAGACCCAAGCTCGAGCTGATTCCGCTGACGGTCGTTCCGCAAGCGCCGTCGCCGCATCGTTCGGCACTGCGGCAAGGCCCCGCGTTTCGGTCGAACCCGAGCCGTATCGACTTCACGCGCGCCGGTACGCGCAGCACGAATCAGGTTTCGTCGTAACGGCACGGCGTCCCGCACGGTATCTGCGCCGGAGTATCTGCGCCGGACGCATCGCGCCCGGCGCCGCCGAAGTGTCGATCGCAGAGCGGGAGGGATACCCGCGCTGCGATTCGTACGTTCGGCGCTCTTCGCGAGCGCACGTCGCACGCGCGTCGAACGATGTGCCGCTGCTCTCGGCTCGCCCTCGCAAACCATCGACAACGGCCGCAGTGGCGCGCATGCGCCTAGGTGCGGCCGGAAACCTTCGCTCCCGCAAGCGTCAGTCGTCGAGCATTCCCGTCGAGCGTCGTTCGGCCTTCAACTGCAGAAGATCCTCGGCGATTTCCGTTGCGCCCACGCCCATGCTGTAGGTTCCAGCAATCCATCCGGAAGCGACATCGGGCACGATGTGGGCCGGCTGATAGAGAATCTGCGCGTCGGCGTTCATCCAAACGGTGATGTGGTTGTACTGCAGGGCTCGATAGAGCTCCGTTGCGACGGTATCGAGATCGTCGAAAAGCGTTCCGGCGATGATCGCATCGCAGGTTCGCTGCGACGCGCGCGAAGCGCGATGAGACGGTGCGTTCGACACAGTTGCGTTGTTCGGTTTCATTATCCCCTCTCATTGATGCGGGCTATCGTTGTCGACAAGGGCTGCGGCTCACTTCAGCGGTCGCTCGTACTCAGCTACAGGAAGCGTGCCAGTGCTCGAATGCCGCAGACAGCCGAAATTTGTGGTGCCGGTCCGATTGAAGCGGGAAGAAATTGTCCGGCACCGTGAAAAAATTTCCGACTGTCGTTCGCCATTCACGACGCGGCGGAGACACCCTCGAACGGCAACATTCGGGCGCCGGCGGCGATGGCAGCCTGCGACGCCGCGGCCAGTGCTTCCTGTTCGGCGTCGATGATCAGGAGGATGTGCCCCGCGGCAATCTCCTCTTCGAACGTGCGGCGCACTTCGTTGGGCGCCGACGATCCGACTAGAGCCGCAGTCCACGTACCGACCGCGGCGCCGAGCGCGACGATCAGGGCCGCACCGGCGACCGTGATGCCCAGCGGTGGTACCACGGCGGCGACAACGCCTGCGAGCAGGCCGACCGCGCCGCCGCCGACGGCGCCGCGAAAGGCGGCCGGCACGGTGTCGGTGGTTCCGTCGAGCCGATCTTCGGGTATCGACTGCAGCTCGATATCCGAGCGCGCAATCAGGGTAAGGTCCGCATCTGGAACGCCGGCGCTACGCGCGGCGCGCAACGCGGCCTCCGCTGTCGAGAGACTCGCAGCGCTGAACACGTGTCTATGCTTCATGGGCGACACCTCTCGCTCTTCGATACGCATGGACCGCAATATGCATGCCACTGCTACAACTGCATTCGCGGCGCCCCTTCTCGAGCAGAGACTGCGAACGAGAACGCACCGCGCGCGTCGGTACGCGCCAATAACCAGTCAATCACCCCGAGAGAAACTCAATGCCGAACGAATTTGCCACCGATGACCCGACTGCGTCGTACACCGACGTAGTCGAAGCGCTGCGCCGTCATTCCGGGGCCGATCCGTTCGGTCAATTGCTGGGACAGATCGCGCATGATTTCAACAATCTGCTTTCGGTCGCCATCACGGGCAGCGAAGTCGCCCAATCGTTTTCGCAGGATGCGCGCGTCGCGCGGTTCCTCGGTACCAGTCTCGGCGCGCTGCAAGGAGGCCAGCGTCTCACCTCGCGCCTGGCCAGCGTGTCGCAGACCAAGTACCGCGCGGAGCGCGTCGATGTCGGCGGTCTCGTCGAGGCATTGCGCGAAGTGATCCAGTCGCGGCTCGGAACAGCGTGTGCGATCGACGTCCAGCTCGGTGCGCACAATCACATCGTACTGACCGATGCGCTGATGCTAGGCGTGGCCCTGCTCAATCTTGCCGACAATGCACGCGAAGCGATGCCCGGCGGTGGGCGCTGGACGTTGTCGACGCGCAACGAAGTGCGTGAAGGACTCGCCAGCGCCGGCAGCTATCTGATCATCGGTGCCGTCGACAGCGGCGACGGCTGGGCGCAGCATGCGCGGATGCATGCCTTCGATCTGTTCTTCAGCACGAAATCCGAGGAACGCGGTCTCGGCTTGTCGCAAGTGCGGGATCTGACCCGCCGTTGCGGAGGATTCGTTCAGATCGACGGCGAGGAGGGGAGCGGCGTCCAACTGAGCGTCGCGCTGCCGCTGGCCGAAGCGGCCTGACGTCGAACGATCAGGGTTGCGAATGCTCCGTTCCTCTCGGCAGCATCGCTCAGGTCGCGGGTTCGCCGTCGTCCGGCGCGCCGACGACGGCGTCGTCGATCAGGCCGAGTTCCTTGTAGCGCAGCAGCCGGTTGTAGATCGTCTTCGGCGTGATGCCGAGCGCGCGCGCCGCCTGGCGCTTGTTGTTGCCGTGATGCGCCAAGGTCTTCAGCAGCATTTCGCGCTCGACATCTTCGAACGTCATGCCCACGTGGAAGCGCACCGAGCCGTCGTTCTGTTCGCTCGAGCGGAACAGCGGCTCGGACTGCGGCATCAGCGTGTCTTCCGGCGCCAGGATGTAGAGGCGCTGCACGGCGTGCCTCAACTCGCGCACGTTGCCCGGCCACGGCCGCGAAGCGAGCTGGCGCAGCGCTTCGGCTGAGAAACCGCGTCGCGTCTGGTAGCGCTCGTTGAGACGGTCGAGAAAATGCTGCGCGAGTAGCGGTATGTCCTCGCGGCGCTCGCGCAGGGTCGGTACCTGCAGAGGAAATTCGAGCAGACGGTAGTAGAGGTCCGAGCGCAGTACGCCGTCGTTCACCGCGCGCTCCGGATCGCGGTTCGTCGCCGCGACGACGCGCACGTCGATCGGAATTTCGCGGCTGCCGCCGACCCGCGTCAAGGCATGCGTCTCGAGCACGCGCAGAAGGTAGACCTGCAGGGCGTGCGGCATCTCGGTGATTTCATCGAGAAACAGTGTGCCGCCTTCGGCTTGTTCGAAATAACCCGAATGCGACTGCATGGCGCCGGTGAAGGAGCCGCGTTCGTGGCCGAACAGCTGGCTGCTGAGCAATTCGGAGGCGATGGCGCCGCAGTTGACGGCGACGAATTTGCCGCTGCGTCCGCTGAGATCGTGCAACGCACGCGCGACGAGTTCCTTGCCGGTGCCGCTTTCGCCGCTGATCAGGACGCTGACGTCGAGCGGCGCGACGCGCCGGATCCGATCGAACAGCTGCTTCATCAGCGGCCCTTGCCCCAGCATGCCGCCGAGTTCGAGGGTTTGCGGCGCGCGACGGGCCTGTGCGCGCAGGCGCGCGCGCTCCAGCAGCGCGTTGAGCGCCTCGGCGGCGACGGGCTTGAGCAAATATTGCACGACCGGCGAGCGCACGGCCCGAACGGCCGATTCGACGCTGGGATGCCCGGTGACGATCGCGATTTGTCCGTGCGCCGCCAAATCGATCTCGTCGAGCAGGTCGAAGCCGTTGCCGTCCGGCAGCTGCAGATCGATCATCATCAGGTCGAACTGGCGTTCGCGGGCGAGCTTGCGCGCCTCGCGCAAACTGGTCGCTGCCGTCGCGGAGCAGTGCGACAGCTCGGCGAGTCCCGCGGCGATCGACTGGAAATCGACATTGTCGTCGACGATCAGGACGCTTCCGGTGGCATCGCTTCCCGTCATGCGGAATCCCAAGTCGGACCGAAAAAGTATCGTTGCATAGCGGAAAGGAATCGTTAAGTCAGTCGGCGTGCAGCGAACGCACTGCAGCGTGGATCTCCAGGTTTTCGCTAGCCGGGCATGCGGTGATCCCGGCTTTGGAGTATGGGGCAGAGGCGGCGTGCCGGCGGGAGTGTACGATGAATAATAATTCACAGAGGAACGTTTGCGCCCATCCGGCTTGCGCCTGCCAGATCCCTGCCGGACAGACCTACTGCGGTCCGCATTGCGCGAATCAGGCGGCACGCGTGCGGCTCGAGGAGATCGAGACCGCATGCGCATGCGGTCACGACGCCTGCGCGCACGACGATCGCACCTCGGTTCTGCCTTGAGACGCGTTCGACGGCCGCTCGTGATCGACCTCATCGGCGATGACTGCCGTGCCGGGCAAACGAAGTGTGGGGCGGGAGCGGGCGGCGTGAAAACTCCACCCGCCGCGGCGTAAAAATTACACGAGCCCCGTCGCTGGATGTGAACGAAAGCGTGCCTTGATCCCGAACAGGCGGTGGCACGCTCTCTGCTTGAACATGGGCAGACATCGATGATTGAAAGGGAACGACCATGGAACATTCCGCAGCAATGGAAAATATCGCATCGCTCGTTTCGCGGACGGCGCCGCACGTCGCGAACGACTGGATTCCCAGCGCCCGGGCATTGCCACAGGAAGGACAGCCGGTCGAGTTCGTTCTCGAATATCGCGATATCGCAATGCGCGGCGTCTATCGCGACCGCGTATTCCGGACGCGCTGGTCGCGCTACGAACCGGCAGCGATCTGCGAATGGCGCTGCGTAAATTCCATTTGCGCGTAGCCGCTGCGCGCGGTCGGGACAGCACGCGCGACCGCGCTGCGGTGCGGCCTACGTCTGATCGCGGCGGAGCCGCCCGATCGATGCGGCGTGAGTCGCGCTTCAATCGTCCTCGCCGTGCGAAAGGGTCGCATCCCAGGTGAATTGGAGTGGTCCTTCATCCTGGTTCGACACAGCCCGCTTGAACAGGTCGACCAGAGCCAGCAGCGGAATCGTGCAGGCAACCCAACCGAAGCCCGGATGCCGGATGCTGAACTCGCAGGAGCCGTCGCCGGCCGTTCGCGCCACGAAGTTCAAGGACGCTGCGTCTTCTCCAGTTGCCGCCTCGTTTGCGCCGCTCCCAGGCGACTTGGCGACCGGCGGCTGCAGGCGGCTTCGGACTTCGGCCAAGTCAAGAATCAGCGCATCCAGTTCGGCCGTATGCAGCGAACGATCGATGCAGATCGTCGCCGCTCCGGCTGCATCCATTTTCACCATAACTTCTTTCACGGTCACGTCGCCTCCCGCTTTCGCCGCGCCCGGCGGATCGATTCGAAGCCTACGTGTTCCGGCCGCCACCGTCTGTTCGGTATCGCACGGCAGCAGTGGCCGTGCGATAACGATGTTTCGAATGAGGGCCCGTCAGGGGGCTGGCGAGCGGGATGGCCACACCCGGAGGTCCGTCGCGCGACCGGCGTCTAGAGGCGCGGCGCACAACCGTAGGCGCGTCGCGTCCATTCGCATTGCCGCTGCGCTTCCCCTTCGGGTGCTTCATTCCCGTCGCGCAGCCGCAATGAACGCTGAGGCAATGGCCTACCGATGACTTGAAGGCCAGGTGTGTTGGCGAGGAGCACGAGGGCGCGCGTTCAGCGGAACGTTGTTCTGATGGAGTCATGGCCTCGCGCACTCCTCATCCCCGGCGACCCGCGACAGCGGATGAACTCCGCTGGCGCGCCATGGCCGAGCGTTTGCAGGCGCTCGAGGCGTGGGTGGTCGCCAACGACGTCATGATGAAGGCGATCTATGCCGCCTATCCGGGCAGCGGCCACTTGCTCGACGAAATCGAGTCGCTGCTGATGACGTGGGAGTTGCGTGAAACTCCGGCCGCGCAATCGAAAGTCGCCAAGGACTCGCGCCATCGGCTGAGGATGACGATTGCGGAACTGCGCCAGTCCGCGTCGGCGGGGGCGCGCGAGTCCTAGCGTCGGTACGAGCGGCCATGGTTCGAAGGCCGACTTCCTTCGACCGATACGCCGCTCGATGAACACGCGACACCGGGTATTGGCCCCGTTTACGTCAGCTTCAAGCGCGCACACTCAGTGTCGTCGGCGTCCCCCAAAACAGGAGCCATCATGAACACGAAAATCGCACTGTGCAGTTTGACGCTGGCGCTGGCTTGCTCCATGGCCTTCGCGCAATCGACCAATGACCAGAAAGCCAATCCGCCGACCGGCAATCAGGACTCTGCGCAGCAGAAGACCGAGGACATCAACGCGCAAGACCATCGCACGGGCAACGATCTGACCTCCAAGAAGAACGCCGGCAACGCAGGGAACGACTCGGACGCGCAAAAGACCAGCGCGATCAACAGCCAGGATTCGGCGACCGGCAACAATTTGATGGCGAACAAGAAGGGGCCTACCAAGGCCTTCGACGAATTGGACGCCGGCAAGACCGGTGCGATTTCGCAGCAGCAGGCCAGGCATGATCCGTGGTTGGCAAAGAACTTCAAGCGCTGCGATGCCGACCACAACAACACCGTGTCGCGCGACGAATACGACAAGTGCTCGCATTCGATGTAGACCTCAGTTTGTTCAATCCTGCCCTCGCGCCCCGTTCATCGGGGCGCGATGCTTTCAGGGCATTGAATCCGCGCGCACGTGACACTCGCTTTCGGCCATGCCGCAACCGAGCGAGAGCGAGCTGCCGAGCATTGGCGGGGCGCTTTTTTCGCGAAGCCTGAATGCGAGCTGCGGAGGCGCCCGCCATCCTTATCGGCCGTTGGTCGAGCGCGCCGTACCGTGCTGATCCATCAACCGGAGAGTGCTATGGATGCTGTTGCATTGCTCAAACAGGATCACGTTCTGATGCGCGGACTGCTGGACGAACTGGCGTCGACGACGACGCGAGCCGTCAAGCGACGCAAGGATCTCGTGGCCAAGGTCCGGATGAATCTGGAAGCGCACACGACCATCGAGGAAGAGATCTTCTATCCTGCATTCAAGGAAGCGGCGAAGCTGGCCGACGACCGCACGATGTTCTTCGAGGCCCTGGAAGAGCATCGTGCCGCCGGCGACCTCGTCTTGCCCGACCTGCTGGCTACCGATCCCGCTGCCGACACGTTCAGCGGCCGCGCGAAGGTGCTCAAGGAGCTGGTGGAGCACCACGCGGACGAAGAAGAAAAGGAGATGTTTCCGCGCGCACGGAAGCTGTTGAGCAAGGCGGAGCTCGCCGAGCTCGGCGAGCGCATGGATGCGCGCAAGACCGAACTGCTCGGCAAAGTGCATTGATCTGCATATTCATCGATCCGGGAGAATGTCCATGCGAATGATCGTCGTCGTGTTGGTCCTGCTTCTGGTCCTTGGTGCTTTGCCGACCTGGCCCTACAGCGCGGGCTGGGGCTACTACCCGAGCGGCCTCGGTCTGCTCGTCCTGATCGTGGTCGCAGTCCTGCTGCTGAGGCGCACCTAGTCTTCGTAGGTCATCGTGTCAGCAAGGACGGCGCGATGACCGCATTGCCGGACATAGCGTCGGCCCGCTCCACTGCGGAGGTTGGTGTTGAGAGGAGAGGGCATTGGCGAGGCCGAAAACGAAAGTGTCGTTGCTGAAGCGCGTGCTGGGCTCTCTTGGTCCGGGCGTCACGACCGGAGCGGCCGACGACGATCCCTCGGGCATCGCCACCTATTCGATGGCCGGAGCGCAGTTCGGCAACCAGTTCGCGTGGGCGGCGCTGCTGACGTGGCCGCTCATGGGCTGCGTACAGATGATGAGCGCACGCATCGGCATGGTCTCGGGTCAGGGCCTGGCGGGCGCGTTCCGCAAGAAGTTTCCGCTGTGGCTGGTGGCGGTGTTCGGCTTCGCCTTGCTGGTCGCGAACACGATCAACATCGCCAGCGATCTCTCGGCGATGGGCGACGCCGTCGAGATGCTCGGGGGAGGCCCGTCGCTGCTCTATGTAGTGCTGTTCGGACTCGGCATCTGCGTGGCCGCGGTGCGCCTCCGTTATCAACAGCTCGCTCGCGCCTTGCAGTGGCTCGCCATGGCGCTGTTCGCGTACGTGATCACGGCGTTTACGGTGAAGGTCGGCTGGGGCGACGTACTGCGTGCTACGTTCCTGCCGACGCTGCCGAAAGGCAAGGAGGCGTGGTCGATGCTCGTCGCCATCCTCGGGACGACCATCAGTCCCTTCCTGTTCTACTGGCAGGCCGGCCAGGAGATCGAGGAGCAAAAAGCTCAGGGTCTGCGACTGGCGTCGCAGCGTCGCGGAGCGTCGAAGCGATCGATCGACGACCGGCGTCTCGACGTCGGGATCGGAACCCTGTTCTCCAATCTGATCATGTTCTTCATCATCGTCACGACCGCTGCTACGCTGCATGCGTCGGGCCACGCGCACATCGAGACGACGCGGCAGGCCGCGGAGGCGCTGAGGCCGCTCGCCGGCTCGCTGGCGTACTGGCTCTTCAGCGCCGGCTTGATCGGCACAGGGCTCCTAGCGATTCCGACGCTGGCCGGATCCGCAGCCTACGCGTTCGCCGAGACGTTTGATTGGAACTACGGGCTCGACAAGCACTTCAAGGCCGCCACCGCGTTCTACGGCGTATTCGTCCTGTCGACGCTAGCGGCGATCGCCATCGACTTCATCGGGATCAATCCGATCAAGGCGCTATACTGGTCCGCCGTGGTCAATGGCGTGCTCGCTCCGCCGCTCCTCGTTTGCGTGTACTTGATCGCCGCCGACCGGAAGATCATGGCGGGCCAGCCGTCGCCGCCGCTCGTTCGGGCAGTGGTGGCGGTGACCGCTCTCGCGATGGCGGCCGCGGCGATCGCGATGTTCGTGCTCTGAGTACTCGGCGAAGCAGCGGCAGGGACGGGATCGCCGGCCGCCGGGAACTGGACGCGCGATCCTCGTCGGGCCAGCCGACGTGATCGCGCCTCTCTTCGAGGCAGCGCGCGGCACGCGCTGGGGAATGGCGCGCAAACAGGGCCGCGATACGGGATTTGGGCTCGACCGGCTCGTGTAAAGCCGGCCGGTCTTTGCGTTCATGTGAGCGCCTTCTTCGACCCAATCCCCAGGCTCTGGTACTTTCCAGGCATTTCGCGCAGCGCTCATCCGACGGCGCTTCGCGCGTCGACTCTGTTCATTTCCGGAATGCCAGTGCCCACTCACGTGCTTCGAAAATCCCGCTTTGCAACAGGCGTTCTGGCGCTGTTCGCAGCGCTGGGTGTCGTGCTCGGCGTCCTCGCCGTCCAGGTCTATCGAACGGTGGGGCAGTTGGTCGATGAAAACCACTGGGTGACGCACACCTACGAAGTCCGCGAGCAGATCGGAGGCACGACCGGCGCCTTGCGCGCCGCCGAAGCCGCCCAGCGCGCCTATTTCCTCGGCGGCCACGCGGCGCGTCTGGCGGACTACTACGCGGCGATGCCGCGCGTCGACGAACGCCTGGACCGCCTCGACAAGCTCGTCAGCGACAATGCCGATCAGATCCAGGCGGCGCAGCAGTTGCGCACGCTGACGACGGCGCGCAAGGATCTGATGACCAAGGCGACGGCCGCGTTCCAAGCCGGCGGCTTGGAAGCGCTGCATGCCGATCCCGAGTTCGCGAAAGCGCGCGAGCAGGACGCCGCGCTCGATACGCAGACCCAGCGCATGCTCGACCTCGAGGACGCCTTGCTGGTGCAGCGCCAGGCATCGACGTCGCAACAGGCCGCACTCACGCGGTTGCTGACCGTCAGCGCCATCGCGCTCTGCATCGGCATCCTGGGGTTCGCCCTTGCGCTGATCTTGCGCGAGCAGCATCGCCGCGTCCGCAGCGAAGCGCGCGTATCGGCTTCCAACACCGAACTGTCCCGCAGCCTCGAAGACTCCCGGCGGCTCGCCGACACGCTGCGCCAGTTGTCCAATCTCGGTGAAATGCTGCAGAGCTGCCGCAGCCTCGACGAGGCGGCCGCAGGGCTGCAGCGGACCTTGGAATCGCTGTTTCCCGGCACGTCCGGCGCGATCAATCTGATCAACGCCTCGCAGAACCTCCTGAGTCCCATCGGCACCTGGGGCCGCCCGATCGACGGAGAAGCGCTTTTCACGCCGGACGACTGCTGGGCCTTGCGTCGCGGCCGCGCCTATCCCGAGGAGCGCGCAATCTCGCCGTTCGCATGCCGGCATCTTGCGATAGAAGGCGACGAACAACTGCACTCGCATCTTTGCGTGCCGCTGCTCGCCCAGGGAACGATGCTGGGCACGCTGCTCCTCGCGGCCGATACGCCGATCGGCAGCGAGACGCGAGACGCCGCCCTCGCTGCGTCCGAGCAGGTCTCGCTGGCCGTCTCGAACTTGAGGCTGCAGGAAACGCTGCGCACGCAATCGCTGCGCGACGGGCTGACCGGCCTGTTCAATCGCCGCTATCTCGAAGTCTCGATGGCGCGCGACCTAGCCCGTGCGATCCGGCGCAGCCAGCCGCTCGCGGTGCTGATGATCGACGTCGATCATTTCAAGCGATTCAACGACACGCACGGGCACGATGCCGGCGACGCGCTGCTCGCCCAGTTCGGCCAGTGCGTGCTGACGCTGCTGCGCAACGAGGATGTCGCATGTCGCTACGGCGGCGAGGAGTTCACGGTCCTGCTGCAGGAAGCGGACGCCGCCATCGCACTCGACCGCGCCGAGGAAATCCATCGCGCCGTCGCGACGCTCGACGTCGAGCACCGCCGCCAGAAGCTCGGGCCGGTTTCCGTGTCGATCGGCATCGCCTCGTATCCGCAGCACGGCGACTCGCCGGAGCATCTCATTCACCGCGCCGACCGCGCGCTCTACACCGCCAAGGAGCAGGGCCGCAATCGAACGTGCGTGGCCGATCGATAGGCTCGCGCGCCGCCGGGTCGTGTAAACCTCTTCCTGAGCGCTGGCTTGGCCGTCCTGTCCGCAGGCATGACGCGCGCCTCGCTACTCGCCGTCGTCGAACTCGGCAAGATCCGATTCGGCCGGGTCGTACGAGATCAGGTCGCCCGGTTGGCAACCGAGCGCCGCGCACAGCTTGGCCAGCGTGGAAAAGCGAACGCCGCGCACCTTGCCCGAACGAAACAGCGACAGGTGCGTTTCGCTGACGCCGATCTCGGCGGCAATCTGCTTCGCCTTGAGGTGCCTGGCGGCGAGTACCTCGTCGAGCCGGATGCGGATCGGCATCAGAAGATCTCGTCGAGTTCGGCTTCGAGCATCGCCGCGTGCCCGAACACGCGCGCGATCACGGTGAGCGACAGTCCGAGCGCGCCGAGCACCAGCGCGGACACGTCGAAACCGATCCAGTAGCCGGGCCCCTCGCCGAGCGCTCGCTGCAGCGCCGGCACGACGAGAACGCCGATGAAGGCGCCTGCCGCGAGCAGCACGCCGATCCGGTCGAGCATGCGCGTGATCGTCGGCGCATAGAGCCGGCCGTGCGCGAACTCGGCGAGCGCGCGGCGCACGCCGTCGAGCGCCAGCAGATAGAGCACTTCCGGCAGCGCGGCAACGAACCGCGCCGCCAGTGCGCGCAGCGACGCGGCGTCGGCGCCGTGCTCGACCACGTGCAGGCCCGCGGCGCCGAACCGTTCGAACAACAACAGCAGCCACAACGCGGCGGCGAGCACCGTGACGAGTCGGCACAGCGATGCGCTGCGCGCGCGGATGAGGGCGACCTGGGAGTCGGTCATGGATTCGCCATATATTTAACCTTGACTTAAATTATCGCCGTGTTAGTTTAATTCTAACATCAATTTCAGCATCGACCGATCTGCGGGCGGATTTGCCATGACGTGCCTCGAAACCATCGACCTCTGCCACCGCTACGCGACCGGGGAAGCCATCCTGCACGACGTCTCGCTCGCGGTGCCGCGGGGGAGCGTGTACGGATTCCTCGGCCCGAACGGCGCCGGCAAGACCACGACGCTGCGACTCGTGCTGGGCCTGATCCGCAAGCAGCGTGGCGCGATCACGATCTTCGGGCGCAGTCTCGACACGCACCGCGTCGAGATCCTCAAGCGCGTCGGTTCGCTGATCGAAAGCCCCTCGCTCTACGAGCACCTGACCGCGCAAGAGAACCTTGCACTGCTGCAGCGGATTCATCGCGTGCCGAAAGCGCGCATCGATGCGCTGCTGGAACGGGTGGGGCTGGCCGGCACGCGCGGCAAGCGCGCCGGCCAGTTCTCGCTCGGCATGAAGCAGCGGCTCGGAATCGCCGCGGCGATGCTGCATCGCCCAGACCTGTTGATCCTGGACGAGCCGACGAACGGGCTCGATCCGAACGGCATCATCGAGATGCGCGGTCTGCTCGTCGCGCTGAACCGCGAAGAGGGCACGACGATCCTCGTGTCGAGCCACCTGCTCGCCGAGATCGAACGCTTCGTCACGCACGTCGGCATCGTCCATCGCGGGCGGCTTCTGTTCCAGGGCACGCTCGACGCGCTGCGGCGCGAACGAAAGTCCGAGGTGCCGGTGGCGCTGCGCACGGCCGACGACCGGCGCGCGTTGCGCGTGCTCGCGGACGCCGGCGTCGACGCGTGCGCCGACGAGCATGGCATCGTGATGCCGGCGATGCCGCCGCCGCGCATCGCGGCGATCAACCGGCAGCTGGTCGAGCAGAGCATCGACGTGCACGCCATCGGCGCGGGTGGCGGCGATCTCGAATCGATCTTCATGGACCTGCTCGGGAGCCGCGCAGCATGAGCTCGCTGTTCTTCGATGCGTTCTGCTGCGAATGGCTGAAGAGGCGGCGCAGCCTCGGCGCGTGGCTCGTCCTCGCCGGTGCCTTGTTCACGCCGACGATCATCGTCGTCGCGCGGCTGATCCGTCACGCGCAGTTGCCGGCCTTGTACGCGGCCCCGGAATTCTGGACGTCGCTGTGGCGAAGTTCGTGGGAATCGATGGCGATCTTCTTCGTGCCGATGGCGGCGATCCTGGCGACCAGCCTCGTCGTGCAGATCGAAGTCAGGAACAACGCCTGGAAGCAGGTGCATGCGCTGCCGCTCGAGCCGGCAACGATCTTCTTCGCGAAGTTCGCCGTGATCGTGCTGATGCTCGCGCAGTTCTTCGTGCTGTTCGACGTCGGCATCTACCTCTCGGCGCTGCTGCCGTCGCTGCTCGTCGTGGGCGTGCCGTACCCGCCGGCGCCGTTGCCGCTGCGCGCATTCCTCGCCGACACGGCGATCTACTTCATCGACTGCCTGCCGATCGTCGCGGCGCAGTACGCGATGAGTCTGCGCTTCAACCATTTCCTCGCGCCGATCGGCATCGGCTTCATGGCCTGGGTCGGCGCGCTGGCCGCATTGTCATGGCAGCACGCGAACCTCGTACCGTACGCCTACACGATGCTGGACTACATCAAGGACAATCCGGCCGCGCGAGCGATCGCCCCGGCATCCGGCATGCACGCGTTCGCGATCGGCTGGTTCGTAGTGTTCACGGCCGCGGGCTACGTGTCGTTCGCGACGAAGCCGCACAAGGGATGAGGGCAGAGAAGCGGGCAGGGCGTGTCGCTGCCGGCTTGTTCGGCGCGGGAAAACGGCGCGAGTTTTCCGCAACGATTCTCGACGCGCAGCGAAACCTCTACGATTGGAACGGATGTCAGCGCCGGGCGCCGCCGCTCGCCCAAATACTGTTCGGATCGCCATGGCGCATGCGATACGCCGTGGCGCGCGCGAGCATCGCGAACGCGATGGACATCGCAAGGGCGATCGCATCGACGAAAGATGCGATCCCGACGCCGGAAGCACTTCCATTCCACAACCATTGGCCGCTGACGATGCCGTGCGCGGCGGCAACCGCGGCCGTGACGGCGGCCGCGGCCCACAAGAGCTCGCGAGCAGCCTGGGCCGGCGATCGGACGGCTGCCCACGCGACGCACGCCCCCCAGCTGGCGAAGCAGGTCCAGCGTATTCCCGCATCGACGTGCGTCGGCGCTGCCGCTTCGAATACCTGTGCGGCGACGAAGGCGGCCGAGACGGCCACGCACAGCCCGATGCAGACGCCGACCGTCGCGCGCCCCATGCTGATCGCCGCACGCGACTGCTGTAGCTGACGGCGCTTTCGCCGCGACTCTATCCAGAGCAGGTTGCCCGAATAGAACAGGAAGGCGCCGCCGAGGCCGAGCAGGAAGTACAGCCACGGCACGACGGCGTTGCCGTAGTCGCCGAAGTGCAGGGCATAGGCCGACGCGAGCGTGGCGTGATTGGCGTCTCGATGGCCGGGCAGTTGGGACGCCAGGACATCGCCGCTGGCCGCGGCAAGCGCGATCGAGCCTTGCGGGCCGAGCGATCTCGAAGACACGCCCGTGACCTCGACTACGGCGTTCGCATCGCCGGCATTGGCCAGTTTGAGATACGCGGGCTCGAATGCGTCAAGGCCTTGCGCGCGTGCCGCTTCGACCGATCGGGCGTACCAGAACGACAGCGACCTGGGGGCCGCCGGCACGTTCGCGACGGGTCTTTGCGGCGCGGTGTCGAGCGCGGCCGGCAGCGCCTGCATCAGCTTGCCGTCGAACACGAGCGGGTTCAGCGCGGACGCGAACACGAACACCAGGCAGAGCACGACGCCGGTGACGGCGAACAGGATGTGGAACGGCAGGCTCAGCACGCCGATGACGTTGTGCGCGTCCTGCCAGAACTGCTTGAGATTGCGGCCGGGCCGGAGCGCGAAGAGGTCCTTCGTCAGCTTCGGCCAGTGGATCAGCAGGCCCGAGAACAGCGCCACGCCGTAGAGGAGGCTGACCAGTCCCATCAGGTAGGTGCCGGCGACGGGCAGTCCGACGGAGTAGTGCAGCTCGTTGACGAGGTCGGCCAGTTCAGTGAAAGGCCGCTGCGCGTTGCCGTCGAGGTCGTCCAGGGTGGCGAACTGCCAGACGCCTGTCTTGTCCTGCCAATAGGCGATGGACTGCGGCAGCTCGCCGCCCGGGAACAGCATGCCCATGTGAGTGCGTGCTTCGGGATGGCGCTCGAGCACGCCGTCGAGCAGACGCTGTGCATCGCCGAGCCATTGCACGCGATCGAGCCGGTGCGGCGATTGCCACAGCGGCAGCGCGTCGCGGAACACGGTGATCGCGCCGGCGTAGAAGGCCACGAACAAGGCGAAGCCCGCCGCGAGGCCGACCCAGGTATGCACGGTGGTGAACGTGCGTAGCGTCGTCGAAGAAGGTTTCATCGCGTCGCTCTCAAAGAACCCAGCCGAGCGTCTTCAGCGCCCCGAGCAGGGCGAACGCGAGTGCGGCCGCAGCCGTGAGCCAGCCCCAGGCGCGCCGAGCGTCGGCGAACAGGAACGCGCCGCCGAGGATCAGCATCCACGTGGGTACGAAGAAGATCAGGCTCGGTACGACGGCGTCTTGCCAGGGCCCGGGCGCGCACCAGGCGAGCAGGCCGGTCAACGCGGCGGCGAGGAAGAATCCCGGCAGCGCTCCGGCGAGCGCGCGGCCCCACATCAGCGGTGTTCCGCCGCGCTGCGGGGCGAACGCATCCAGGCGAGATACGGCAGCACGATGGCCGCGAGCATCCAGCAGCCGACCATCGCGCAAAGGCCGGCCCCGACGCCGAGTTCGACGATCCACAAGACCGATGCGGCACTCGCGAGCACGATGCCGGCCGCCGCGCCGCTTCGATGCATGCGGCGCAGCACCGGCCAGCGGCAATGCGCCGAACGCGCGTACGCCGCGAGCGCCGACGCGAGCGACAACGCGACCGCCAGCGCGCAGACGATCACCGGCATCGTGCGCTCCATGCGGTCAACGGATCACCACTTGTAGGCGACGGTCGCGCTGACCGTACGCGGGTAGCCGTAGTAGCACCACGCGGCGCTGTTGCAGACGCTGACGTAGCGCTTGTCGGTCAGGTTGCTCGCGTTGAGCTGGACGCGCCAAGGCCCCGTCTCGTAGTGCGCCGTCGCATCGACGAGCGTGTAAGACGGCGTTTCCCATTGGTTGTAGATGTCGCCGTAGTGGTCGCCCACGTAGCGCACGCCGCCGCCGAAGCCGAAGCCGGACAGCGGCCCCGCCGTGATCGTGTAGTCGGCGCCGAGCGATGCCGTGTTCTTCGGCTGCAGCGCAATCTCCTTGCCGAGCGAGGCGAGATCGGTCGTCTTCGTCACTTCCGAATCGATGTGCGCATACGCGCCGTAGAGACTGAGGCCGTCGCCGATGTTCCAGCGGCCTTCGAGCTCCTCGCCGCGCACTTTCGTCTCGCCCTGCTGCACGGAATAGAGCGTGTGGTTGGGATCGACCGTCAGCGTGTTTTCCTGCGTCAGCTCGTAGGCGGCCAGCGTCACCAGCAAGTTGCCGCCCTCCGGCTGGTACTTGATACCGGCCTCGGTCTGCTTGCCGCTGGTCGGCACGAAGGCGTGGCCGGCGAAATCGGTGCCGACCGTCGGCTGGAACGATTCGGAATAGCCGACATAAGGCGCCAGTCCATTGTCGAAGACGTAGTTCACGCCGACGCGGCCGGAGAACTTGTGGTCGCTCTGGCTGGTTCCGGTGCCGCCGATGCGATCGTCGGTGTCGGTCGTCACCCAGTCCTGGCGGCCGCCGATGCTGATGACCCAGCGATCGACATGGATCTGGTCCTGCACGTAGACGCCGGTCTGTTTCTGCACCTGGCGCGCGCTGAAGGAGTAAGCCGGCGTGTTCACCGGACTTCCGTACACGGGATTGAACACATCGAGCGGAGCGACCGCGTAGGAACCGTCGGGGTTGAACAGCACGAAGCCCGAGGCATCGTTGTTGCGCGAGCGGTGATAGTCGACGCCGGCGAGCAGCGTGTGCTGGACCGTATCGCCGAAGTGGAATTCGACGTTGTTGTCGACGGCCAGCATGCGCGAGTCGTTCGACGTCGGATACAGGTAGCGCATCAGGCTGCGCTGGTCGTCGAGCAGGCCGAACGCGCCGACGGCCACGTTCGGCGCGATGTCGGTGCCTTCGTAGCGAAGGTTCTGGTGGAACACGACGTCGTGGCCGAAATCATGCTCGTATTCGTAGCCGATCGACTTCTCGGTCTTCACGTAGTCGTTGTAGCCGGGCTCGCCGGTGAACAGGTGATCGGAGATGCGCCCGTACGGATTGGGCAACAGCGTGCCTTGTGCCGGCAGGAAGCCGGCACCGGAGACGGTGTCGTTCTTCTGGAAGCGCGCGAGCACGGTGAGCTTGTTCGAATCGTTCGGCTTCCAGGTGATGGCCGGGGCGAAGTAGTAGCGGTCGTCGTGCACGAAATCGACGACGTCGTCGCTCTTGCGCGCGAGGCCGGTGAGCCGATAGAGCCACGTACCGTCTGCATCGAGCGGTCCGCCGAGATCGAACGCGGCCTGCTTCAGGTCGTAGCTGCCGGCCTGCACTTCGACTTCGCCGAACGCCTGCTCGGTCGGTTTCTTCGACACGTAGTTGACCATGCCGCCGGGCGGCATCGCGCCGTAGTTGACCGACGCAGGTCCCTTCAGCACCTCGACCTGTTCGAGACCGTAAGGCTCGACGCGCGTGATGCCCGTGCTGCCGCCGTCGGGCAGCGGCAGGCCGTCCAGATAGCGCGCAGGCGTGAAGCCGCGGATCAGCAGCCAGTCGCTGCGCGGGTCCGGACCATAGCCGCCGCCTTGCGCACCGGCCGTGTACCAGATCGCTTCCTCGACGCCGTGGATGCCGCGGTCGGCCATCTGCTGTGCGGTCACGACCGAGATCGACTGCGGAATCTCGATGATCGGCGTGTCGGTCTTGGTCGCGGTGCCGCTGTCCTTGACGATCGGCGCCGTGACCTGCACGGCACCGAGCGTATCCGGGCTGTCGCCGGCGTCGTCGGCCGAGGCGCCGAGGGAAAAGGAAATCGCTGCGCAGAGCAGGGCAGTGCGCAGCATCGGGGCTGGCCGGCACTGCGGTGAAGACGGGCGGAACGTGGAGCGGGATCGATCGCGGGGCATGGGGTTTGTCGGTTCGACGAGGGGAAGGCGTACTCATCAGGCGTCGCGGCACACTCGATGCGGATGAGAATCATTCTATTCTACGCGTCGCGACCCGCGATGCAACGCCCGTCGACGCCAGGGCACTGGATGCAACCTCACGGATCGACGGGGCAAACGGAGCGCGCGTGTTCGGATGGGCGGCCGCCGCGCGTCTTGAAAGAATGCCGCGTCTGCGCATCGATCCTGCGCTTCGCCCCCCTTCCCTTGAGGGCGAAGCGTCCGTAGGCAACGATGCGCAGCGCGGCTCTCGATATTCGTATGCGGTCAGCGATGAAAGGCGGACTCACCCTGCGATTCCGCGCTGTCCACTCTAGGGACGACGCTGTTCGACCTCGGTCATCAAAGCCGCATGTTGTCCATCCGGACGACGTCGGCCCACGTGTTCTTGCGCGAACCCGATGCGTAGCCGCGTTCCTCCAGGAGGCGCCGCGCCCACGATTCGATCTGGCGGTCAGCGCCGATGCGTTCGGCGAGCGGTCGCAGACGCTCGCGGTCGACGTCGCTGTAGGTGAGGTTGATCCACCCGGCAATGGCACTGTGGAATTCCGCGTGCGGGGCAAGCGTGTCCTGCACGAAAGGCAGCATCGCGATGTCGTTCCAGCAGTAGATCAGCTTGTCGAAGCGCTGTGCGGCTTGCTCGGGGTTTCCAGTCAGGTCGGCACGGAAGGCATCGACCGCTCTGTACATCCAGGTCGTGCGATCCTCCTTTCCGTGATCGACGTACCAGCGTTGCCATGCGGCTTTTCCGTGCAGCGCGCATTCGAACGTAATCGATTGCAGGTCGCGCTCGGCAGCATGGTAAGGCGGGTACGAGTTCGGCTCGGTTTTGTCGGAGACTCCCACGAGGAACGGCACGAAAGCCTCGTGACGAAAGCGGCCGGCAATCGAGATCAGGAAGTCGGTATTCTTCGAAGCTCGTCGCAGCGCGTCCACAGCCCAGCCCACTCGCGCGTCGTTCGCGCGCATGCCATGTGCGCTTAGATAGCTTTCGACGATAAGGACCTCGCGCGGGTCTTTTGCCTGCGCGCGACGTTCGGCAAAGAACGACACGATTTTCGCATCGTCGAACTGGCACAGCACCCAGAGGAGCTCCACTCGCCGCTCCGGCGAGGGTTCCTCCTGAAACGCTTCGAACCAGAACGATATCCAACGGTCGCGACCGGTCAGCCACGCCCAGCTTCCGTAGCCGTCGCGCCGCCCTTTCCAGGTGGGCAGATAATCGCTGTAGAAACTCTCGGGATTCGAACGAAGCAGCGCGCGCAGCCATCCGATCGACTCCGGGTCCTTCACGAAGCCGAGTACGCCAAAGAGCGCGGAACGCGCCGATGCGAGACCTGCTTCGCCGTCCATCCGATCGATGCCCTGCACGACCTCGTCGGTCGCGCCGAAGCGCAGCACCATCAGGCGCTGGATGTCGTCGTTCGCATTGCCATGCATGTCGAACAGGAAACCATCGCGCGACTGGCCCTGTTCCAGTCGAGCTACGATCTGTGCAGCCGTCGCGGTGTTTGGCACGATCGGGCCGGGCGGCGGGATGGCGAGTGCAACGCTCGCGAACACGGCAACGGCAACAGAAAACGCTGTCGTCGACAGGCTCGAGGACATGGGCCTGGATGCAATCCGCAGCCGAGTTCGCGAGTGCGCGGCGCGCTCGGAGACGGCGTTCGTCAATGGCACAAGGTGGAATCCGGATTCACGCACGTCGATGTCGATCGATGCGGGAATGCGCCGCTGTAGTTCGCCAGCACGCCGGGTTGCGCATTCGCATTGACGACGTTGTAGGCCATGAATCCGGTTACCGGCAGCCCGTTCAGCACGCGGCCGCCGGCATCCGGCCGCATCACGTGCGCGCCGCCGTCGCCGAAGGCCAGGCCGATGCGCGCCCAGCCGCCGGTTCCGTAGGGGGCCAGCGGAGTGAATTGAGAGTCCGGCTGCAACAACGCGGAGCCGAGCACGCTCGACACCGGGCTGTCGTCGCCAGGGGGCCGGAATGTCAACGCGTTGGTCTGGTAGGCCATGAATGTGGGATGCGAGGTAGGTTCGGGAAAGATGTCGGGGGGCATCATGCCCTCCTCGCGGTCGTACACGTTCGCGGCGAATTCGGTCTCGGACTGCCCCGCGGCGCGCTGGCTGAATTTCTCGACGAACGGCGGGATCGCGTTGCCGTCGGCCGTGAAGCCGTTGACGTAGTAGAACTTGGTCGGAAACGTCACGATCCAGTCCGTGCTCGCACCGAGGTTCGGATCGGCGAGGTACTCGTTGTAGAGCGTGTCGGCCATGAAGACGGCGCTGACGGCATCGATGCTGTTCTCGTAGTCGAGCTCGATCGCGTGGCCGTCGTCGGTCAGCAACGTCGCCTTGGCGCCGCCGGGATACGAGGAATCGGCAGAGTTCGCATTGGGCAGGTAAGGCGGAAACGGAATGGCCGTCGAGTGAGGCACGTTCAACGCGATGTCGGTGAATCCGCTCAGGGCATCGGCGTTGTAGGGGAAGAAGACGCCCTGGTCGACGTTGACGATCGCTGCCGAGCCGAACAGGCCTCCGCTCGGCGGCTGCAGGTCGGCCGATGCGGAATCGACGATGCCGGCGGTGCAGGCCGGCACGCCTGCGCCCGGTTGTCCGTTCTGATCGTGCAGGATCGCGTCGTAAAGCGGTGTCGCCGGTGGAATGTCGCCGATCTCGATGACTTCGATCGATCCCTCGCGAGTGCGCGTGACGTCCGTCGGTCCGCCGTCCGGTCCTACTTCGAAGTTGCCCGCATAGGCGTCCGTCGTGAACGGCGCGCCGGCGGAAGGGAGTGCGGGGCTGGTACAGGTGTGGTCGCCGCTTGCGATCTGCGCGCCGCCGTCCGCGCCGGTCTGCGTGATCGACGCCGTCCATACGTCGTTGGGCGACAGGAAAACGTACAGGCCCGACACCTGTTGCCCGTTGTAGCCTTCGAGAAAGTGGATGACGAACCCCTTGCCCGAAACGGAATCGGTGTTGACGATCGACAGCAGCGTCGCCTGTCCCTTGTTGACGGTGTAGTACGGAAAGATCAGCGCTTGTCCGATGCCTCTCGGATTCAGGTTGACGGCATGCGCCGAGCCCATCGAAATGGCGAGCGCCATCATTGCGGCGGCCGCCTTCGCGATCTTCCTCATTGCGTACTCCCCGTGCCGATCGATGCGCGGAGCCTAGCATCGCGACCGCGACGGCGACCACCCATTGCAGATGTGCGCGAGGAAGACGTGCACGAAAACGGACGAATGGCTCGACGGCCTGCGCGTCAATCCGCTGCCGGGCGGCGGAAGAACAGCAAGCTCCACAGCGGGCCGAACACGAACCAGGCGACGATCGATGCGGATGCGATGCCGAACCAGACGGAAAGCGACTTCGTGACGGCTTCGCTGTCGATATAGGCGATCAGGCCAGCCAGCAACGCGACCGTGATGGCCCACGCGGCGATGCAGCGCAGCCACAAGGCGAATTCGTATCGAACCGCGGGCCACCCGTACTTCGGAGCCGCGACGGGTGGCGGACCGCCGGCGAACCGATGTGCGAAACGTCGATCGGCCCAACGCACGGCGACGCCGCCGAAGGCGATCGTGAAACCCACATAAGCCGTCGCCAGCCCATGGGCGAACGTCGCCGGCGTACCCGCGCGCAGGTCCAGTGCCGTGAAGGCGAGCAGCAGCAGGTCCGCCGCAGGCAGCGCCAAGAGGAGCGCACGGCTGAGCGCGTTTCGCTGCAGCACGTAGCGAACGACGAGCGCCAGCATCAGCAGCAGCCAGAAGGCGATTTCGCAGCCGACGATCAGCCAATAAAGATGAGCGGAGGAGCTCGGCATGCCGTCATCGCTTCGGTTCGTGAAGAAGGCCGGTGGGTTCGCGCTCGTCCATCATTTCGTGATCGGCAGCTTGCGGTAGCGGGCGGACAATGAGCCATGTTGCGCCAGGATCGCTCGCGCGTGTGCGAGCAGGCCGGCCGCTTCGCGGCGCCGACCCTGTGCGAGCTCGCATTCGGCCAGCGCGAACTCGGCCTGGGCGATTCTGGGGCTCTTCGGCAGGTACAGATCGACGCGTGTCGCGACCGCGTCGGCCAGGATCGGACAGACATTGCGCGCGTCGCCGCTGCGCGTGCGCGCGATGCCTTCCAGTACCTGGCTGTCGGCAATCAGCGAACGCAGCGAGGGAGCCAGTTCGCTGGCGCGCGCACGCGCCGACGCTGCGGAAGACAATCGCGCGGCACCCGCGTCGTCGCCCTCTTGAAGATCGATCTCGGCTTGCAACAGATCGCGTCGGATCGCGGTGACCATCGCCGTCGGCGAGTTCGCATCCACGGGGGGCAGCGCCATCACGAGCGCTTGCGCATCGCTGGTGCGCCCTTCATCGAGCGCCACGCGAATTTGCAGCATCGAGTTGTATTCGTTGTGGGGGCGTCCGATACGCTCGACGAGATCCATGGCCTCACCGAGCGTCTGGGCGGCTTGCGCGGACCGGCCCTGTTCGAGCAGCGCTTCGGTTTCCCTTTGGAGCGAGGAGACCAGAAAGTTTCCGTTCGGGTCGATCTCCCGGGCCAGTTTCACCGCGGCCTGCGCATCGGCGAGCGCACCGTCCGATTCGCCGACGCGCAGTTGCGTTCGGCTGGCGCTGTTGAACATGAAGATCTTCAGATAGGCGGCGCTCGCCAGGTCCGCTTCGAGCGTCGACACGTTCGCCGCGGCCATGTCCGCCTTCGCCCTCGCTGCGAAATCCAGGCTTTCCCTGGGCCGGTCGGCGCTCATCAGGATGACGGCCATGGCGGTTTCCGCACGGACCAGGTCGTAATTGTTTTCGTCATGGTAGGCCTGCGCCTGCGCGATCGCGCGCTGCACGGACGCTTCCGCAGCCGCATGCTGGAGAAGGTAGCTCTGCACTTCGCCGAGCTGGCGGTAGTACGTCGAGAGCATCGGGCTGGTGGTGCCTTCGGTCGACAACGAAACGTCGATCGCGCGCTGCAGAGGTGCGATGGCGTTTTCACCGTTCCCGTTGGAGTAGTCGATCATGCCGTCGAGAAACAGGGCGTAGGCCAGGTCCGCGGAATCGGGAAAGGCGCCGAGGATCGATACGGCTTGCGAGATCTCTTCGCGCGCGCGCGCGGACTGGCTCGTGTAGTGCTGCCCGGCCGACGCGGTCAGCCAGCGCCCGCGCAGCTGGGAACGTGTGTCGTGCCGGCGGTCGAGAATCGTGCCGGCTTCGGTCAGGAGGGTGGCGGCCTCGGCGTGGTCGGGCACGATTCTCGCCAGGGCGATCAGGTCGCTGGCCAGTTCAGGCGAACTGCTGCCGTGGAAACTGCGGCTCAGCGCGACGGCTTGCCGCCGCACGGGCAGCTGTTCGGACGTCAACGCGAACTCGGAGTACAGGTCGCCGAACAGTCGCAGCAGCACGAGCTTGTTCTCAGGTGCGTCGGCGAGCGACGTTTCGATGCGCCGCGCACCGACTTCGAGGAGTTCGCGTGCCGTCGTCTGCCGTGCCCTGACCGGATCGGACTGGCGCCCGCTGTTGCGGCGGAACAGGTCGATCATGAAGTCCTGCACGGCCGCTGCGCGCTGCGCTTCGTGCCGGGCTTTCTGCGCCTGCCAGACGATCGCGACGAGCGCGATCGACATCGCGACGAACACGGCTGCGGCCGTCGCGAGCGCGAGCCAGTTGCGCCGCAGGAATCGGCGCGTCACGTAGGCGCGCGCGCCGGCGCGGGCCTGCACCGGCTGGTGATCGAGGTGGCGCCGGATGTCGTCGGCCAGCGCGCGCGCGTCCGGATAGCGCGCGCCGGGCTCCTTGCGCAGCGTGCGCGCCACGATCGCGTCGAGGTCTCCGCGCAGCACGCGCGTGGGGATCGGCGAGCCTTGTGCGGCAGCCCGGCTCGGCGGCGGTATCGAGGTGTCCATCAGGCGCTTGACCGCCGTGGCGAGCGTGGCGTTGTCGTCGGACCACGGCAGGCGGCCCGTCAGCAATTCGTACAGCGTCACGCCGAGCGCATAGACGTCGGTCGCGGTGCTGACGTAGTCGCCGGTCAGCTGCTCCGGCGCGGCGTAGGCCGGCGACATGTGCAGGGTACCGGTGACGTCGCGGGTCGGCTCGGTGTCCAGCAGCTTGGCGATGCCGAAATCGAGCAGCTTCGCGTGGCCGTCGGCGGTGACCAGGATGTTCGCCGGCTTGATGTCGCGATGGACGACCAGGCGCGTGTGCGCGTAGGCGACCGCGTCGCACACTTGCAGGAACAGCGCGAGACGTTCGGACAGCGACAGCGAGTGCGCGCGGGCGTAGGCACCCAGATGCTCGCCTTCCACGTATTCCATGATCATGTAGGCGAAGCCGTTTGCCTGGACGCCGCCGTCGTAGAGGCGCGCGATGCCCGGATGCGCCAGCGAAGCGAGAATCTCGCGCTCGGCCACGAAGCGTTCGCGCAGCGAACCTTGCGCGTCGCGCACGATCTTGACCGCGGCGCGCTGCTGGAAACCGCCCTCGGTACGTTCGGCGAGCCACACTTCCGCCGTGCCGCCGGCGCCGAGTCTTCGCAGCAGCCGGTACGCGCCGATCAGCTGGCCGGCGGAGTGAAGCGTCGCCGCGGTGCGCACGTCGGCGGGGACCTGCAGCGGCGAACGTTCCAGAAAACCGTCGTCGGACTCGGCGAAGCGCAGCAGGCGCTCCAGGCGTTCGCGCCGCGCCGGATCGCCCGCGCATTCGTGGTCGAGAAACGCGCCGCGCCGTGCCGGCGGCAGCGCGAGCGCGCGTTCGAACAGACCTTCGACATCACCGGTGGACCGCGCGTTCGACATGGCTCCCCTCACAGCCCGTTCGACATCGTATGCGTGCAGCGCCGATCACGCGCCGACGGCTTCGTACAGCAAGGCCTTTGCGATCGCCCAGTCGCGCTGCACCGTGCGTTCCGAGACGCCCAGCGCGAGCGCGGTTTCGGTCTCCGAATAGCCGGCGAAGTAACGGCATTCGACGATGCGTGCGAGACGCGGCGAGGACTGTTCGAGCGCGAGCAGCGCATCGTCGAGCGCGACGATGCGCTCGTCGCTCTCGGCCAATACCTCGACCGCGTCGACGTCGAGCAGCGGCTTGCCGGGATTGCGCTTGGAGCGAAGGCGCGCGCGCGCATGCGAGACCAGCACTTGCCGCATCGCCAAGGCGGCCGTGTTGAGGAAATGCGCCTCGCTCTCGAACACGTTCTGCCGCGCGAGCTTGAGATAGGCTTCGTGCACGAGCGCCGTCGTGCTCAGCGTCTCGGCTGGACCGCCGCCCGCGCGGCGCCGCTCGCGGCGCGCGAGGCGCTGCAAGTCCGCGTAGAGCACCTGCACCAGCAGCTCGGTGGCCTGATCGCTGGAAAGAGGGGAGGGGTCGGACATGCCCCGATTGTGCTGGAAATCGGGGGTGCCGACGAGCGTGCGGCATTCGATGGCGGTTTTCGTTCCGACACGGCGTAATCGGTCGAATACGGTGGGCTGCGCCGACGTTTCGCGCAAGCGGCTTGCCTGCCGATCGCCCATCTTCGAAGGGAACGCCACCATGACTGTTGCAAGGCCGAAACCGCCGTTGTCCTCGCCCTGCATGTGCAGCGATCGATCGCGCAGGCGTGTGCTGACGATGGCGCTGTGGATTGCCGCCGCCTTCGCGGGCGCGTCGGCCTGGGCCGGCTGCGACGATCTTTTCGCCGACGGCTTCGATGTCGCGGCGTTGCCGGCCGCGATCTCGGGATCGTCTACGCTGACGACGACGGACGGCCAAGTGCACACGTGGTACTACCGCATACCGCCCGCCACCGCGCCGGGCCACGGCCATGCCGTGTTGATCTGGCTGCACGGCGACGGCGGTTCGGGCAACGGCTACGGCAGCGGCTTCTACCCATACACCGATGCGGCCTCGGCGATCCTGGTCACGCCGAGCGGCATCGACGGGACCTGGACGCATGCGGCCGACGACTTGCCCGGCCAGCCGCAGGACTCGCAATTCCTCAGCGATCTGATCGACACGATGATCGCCTCCGGCGTCGCCGGCGCGCCGGTCGATGCCGACCGGATCTACATCGGCGGCGAATCGCGCGGCGCGTACATGCCGTATTTCCTGTTGCAGCGTCCGTCGACGAAACATCGCTTCGCCGCGGCCGCCGTGAATGCGGGCCTGTTGTATTGCCAGGACGGCGACGTCGACTGCGAAGCGGACGATTCGAGCCCGGCCCATCATTCCGCCGCGACGCCGATCCTGCACCTGCACGGCACGAACGATCCGGCCGTGGCGCCGCCGCCGATCGCGGCGTTCCACGATCCGATCGACTGGAACCTCGACTGGGACGTCTTCTATCCGATGAAACTGTGGGCGCAGCAGAACGGCTGCTTCGTCGGCGACAATCCCGGCGGCGTGGACAATGGCGTGCTCGAGGAAACCTACGATGCCGACGGCCACACCGCGAACCGCTACGACCTGACCGCACACGGCGCGAGTTGCAGCCGGTACCAGTTGATCCTGGTCGACGACGGCGGCCATGTGATCGGCAACCAGTACCAGCGCATCTGGTCGTTCCTGTCGGGCTATTGCGGCGCCGGCGGTTGAGCCGACAGCGCACTCGGCGGCGATTGCACAGACGTCTGCCGATGTGCAGGCGCCTTCGGCCGCAGCGCGGAGTTCGCACGCGCAACCCGACCGTAGCATTGCTCCGGTAATTTCGACGCATGCGCCGTCCGTCGCCCATCTTCTGCTCTCGCCGATGCGCCGCGCGCGCGGGCCTTGTGGCGACGATCGCATCCGCGCTGCTCCTTCTGGAGCATCCGGCGGCCGCGGCCGAGCACGTCGTCACCGCGTATTCGAATCTCACGTTCTCGCCGGCCGCGATCACGATCCACCAAGGCGACACGATCCGCTTCGAGAACGGCGGCGGACCGCACAACGTCCATGCCGACGACGATCGCTTCGTCTGCTCGGTGAACTGCACGACCGACAACGCGCCGAGCAGCACGAAGTGGAGCGTCGTCGTGCGCTTCGACGAACTCGGCACGTTCGGCTACTACTGCGACAAGCACGGCGGCACCGGAGGCGGCATGCGCGGATCGATCGTCGTGGTCGACCGCGTCTTCGTCGATGGGTTCGAGGCGGGCGCCGGCGGTCCTTGAGCGAATCGCGCGAGCGGGAACGCTGCACCGGGCGGGCGCGTGCTGCCGGATCGCGCGCGGCGCGAGTCCGGATGTAAGCTCGCGCTTCGTCCAGGGCATCGATCTCGGGGGTTCGAGCCGGACGGGGCGTCGGCCGGACGCATGAAGGCCCCCTTTGCAGAACGGGTATCTCCATGAACCGATGGAACCTTGCTCGATTCGTCGGCTCGGGCCTGCGCCCGCAGTCGTTGGCCCTGTGCATCGCCGCGGCGCTGTCATCGCCCGATTCGGTCGATGCGAGCGCAGTGCAGCCGTTCCCTCGAGGCAACGTGCAGGTGGTCACGACCTGCGCCGACGACGGGCCCGGCAGCCTGCGCGCGGCCGTCGCTGCGGCAGTCAGCGGCGACACCGTCGATTTGAGCGGCCTTGCCTGCAGCCAGATCAGCCTGGTCAGCGGCGCGATCGCGATCGCCCAGGGCAGCGACAGCCAGCCGCTCTTCGCGCTGCAGCTGACCGGGCCCGGCCACAACGCGCTGACCATCGACGGCGGCTACGCCGATCGCGTCTTCGACCACGCAGCCGGCGACGCCGCTGCGCTCACGATCTCGGGACTCACGATCGCTCATGGCTTCACCGACGGCGACGGCGGCTGCATCCGAGCGAGCGGTAGCGTCGGCCTGGCCGACGTTTCCGTCATCGAATGCACCGCCGACTCGGCTGCCAATCGCTCCGCTGCCGGTGGCGCGCCAGCGGCGAGTCTCGGCGCGACGACAGTGCGCGGCGGCGGTCTGTACGCGCACGGCAGCGTGACGCTCGACGACAGCCTGTTCGATGCCGACAAGGTCCACGCCGACGGCGGCCAGGCCTTCGGCGCCGCCATCTACTCGCGCGGGGACCTCGTCCTGATCGCGAGCACGATCAGCGGCAGCTACGCGCGTTCCGAAAGTGCGGAAGCCTACGGCGGCGGCGTGTTCGTCGGCGACCGCACGGGACAAGTCCAGGCCACGCTGTCCGCTTCCGACAGCCGGCTGACCGGCAACGCCGCCTATTCGGCGTGCACGGCGTGTCCGGTGCGCGGCGGCGGTGCCTGGGTCTACGGCAGCGCGACGTTTGCGCAGAGCCAGCTCAACGGCAACTCGACCTTCAGCAATGCGCAGTACGGAAGTGGCGGCGGCTTGTACTTTCGCGCGAGCTTCGGCGGCGCGCCCGTGTCGGCCACATTGACCGATACGGACGTGTCGAGCAATTCCGCCGATTCGGACGGCGGCGGCATCGGCGCCGGCGGCGACCTGCACCTGTCGCGCAGCACCGTCTCCGGCAACAGCGCGAACAAGGACGGTGGCGGCATCGGCCAGTTCGGCGGCAACCTGGATATCGCCGACAGCACGCTGACCGGCAACATCGCGCTCGGCCGTGGCGGCGGCATTTTCTTGTTCGGCTACGGCAGCGCCGCGACGAGCAACAGCACGATCTCCGGCAACATCGCGATCCTCAACGGCGGCGGCATCGCCAACACCTACGGCAGCGTGTCCCTCGCCAACAGCACGCTGGCCTTCAATTCGGCCAACGGTCGCGGCGGCGGCATCTATTTCCGCTATCCGGACTACCCGCTCGAACTGCAGAGCACGATCGTCGCCGGCAACCAGGTGGGAGGCCTGCCCGACGACATCTGGTCGCCGGGACTCGACATCAGCGGTGCGAACAATCTCGTGCAGGCCGCCGACGACGGCGTCGGACTGCCGCTCGACACGCTCACCGCCGATCCGTTGCTGCAACCGCTCGCCGACAACGGCGGACCGACCTACACGCACGCGCTCGGCGACGGCAGTCCTGCGATCGATGCCGGCAACGACGCGGCCGGCCTCGATTTCGATCAGCGCGGGACCGGCTTCGCGCGCGTCTCCGGCGCGAGGGCGGACATCGGCGCCTTCGAGCTGCAGTCGGCGCCGCTCGATCTGATTTTCGCGGATGGATTCGACCTCTAGCGTCGGCCTGCGTACGCAGGCTGCGCGACCGTGGAATCCAGCGCTGGCCTGAGCGGCCGACCGCGAGCATCGGCGCGTGGCAAGGATGGCGTTCGCACCGCGACTTCCGGATGATGCGTCGATTCGCCTTCGACGGCCCAGCGGATGCTCGCTTCGATGATGTATAAAACATCACTTGAGATGGTTGGTGATTCTTTGTTAATGTATTATACGGAACCCGGCTTGTGATCACGGCAGCCCAGCTTCGCGCGGCGCGTGCCTTGGCGGGCATGGACCAGAAGACCTTGGCCGAGAAAGCGGGAGTGTCGTTGCCGACGATCCAGCGCATGGAGGCCAGCCTCGGCAACGTCCGCGGCGTGGTGGAGACGTTGACGAAGATCGTGGCCGCGCTCGACGCGGCCGGGATCGAATTGATCGGCGAGAACATGCCCAGTCATGGCAGCGGGCGTGGCGTTCGTTTGAAGGTTCCGCCGCCTGACGCCGGAACCTAGTACGGCGGGCAGCGGCGAACGATCGCGAGCCCGCACCGGTTCGAAAGGGTGCGCATGCGCGTCGCGATTTGCAGTCGAGAGAGGATCTTCGTGCGGCAGGGTCGCCGCCCGCGCGACGGTGGGCGTCCTTGCGCGCTGCGCGCCCGGGGGCCGGCGCGATGAACACGGCGAACGCGCCGGCCGTTTGGCAGCTTTATGCGCCGAAGCTGATCACGGTGCTGCGTCGCGGTTACTCGCGTACCGATCTTCGCCACGACCTCCTGGCCGGACTCACCGTCGCCATCGTCGCGTTGCCGCTGTCGATGGCGCTCGCGATCGCTTCCGGCACGACGCCCGAGAAGGGACTGCACACCGCGATCGTCGCCGGGTTCCTGATCTCGCTGCTCGGCGGATCGCGCGTGCAGATCGGCGGACCGACGGCGGCGTTCGTGCCGGTCGTCTTCAACGTGATCGACAAGTTCGGCTACGGCGGGCTGATCCTGTGCACCTTGCTCGCCGGCCTGATGCTGATCGGCGCGGGCGTGCTGCGGGTCGGCACGCTGATGAAGTACATCCCCAAGCCGGTCGTCACCGGGTTCACCGCTGGCATCGCGGTGAGCATTTTCTCGAGCCAGGTGAAGGATCTGCTCGGCTTGCGCATGGACAAGGTGCCGGCCGAATTCCTCGCACGCTGGTCGGCGTACGCGCAGCACCTGCCGAGTTTCACGCCCGCCGCCGTGGCGCTCGCATCGGCTTGCCTCTTGCTGATCGTCTTCGTGCGCCGCTGGCGCCCGGCGCTGCCGGGTTTCCTGATCGCCGTGGTGGCCGGCGCATTGGCCGTCGCGCTGCTGCACTTGCCGGTAGAGACGATCGGCACGCGCTTCGGCGGCATTCCGGCCGCGCTGCCGAGTTTTTCGTTTCCGTCCATTCCGCTGGAGCGGACGACGGAGCTGTTTCCGAGCGCGTTCACGATCGCGTTCCTCGCCGGCGTCGAATCGCTGCTCTCGGCCGTCGTCGCCGACGGCATGATTGGCGGGCGCCATCGCTCCAATGCGGAACTGGTCGCGCAGGGCGTGGCCAATGTCGGCTCGGCCTTGTTCGGCGGCCTGCCGGCAACCGGCGCGCTCGCGCGCACGGCGACGAACGTCCGCTCCGGCGCGCGCTCGCCGGTCGCCGGCATTGCGCATGCCGGATTCCTGCTGCTGTTCATGCTCGTGCTGGCGCCGCTGATGAGCTGGGTACCGCTCGCGGCGCTCGCCGCCGTGCTGGTGGTGGTGGCGTGGAACATGGCCGAGATCGAGAGCTTCCGGCATCTGATGAGCGGGCCGATCGGCGATCGCGTCGTGCTGCTGCTGACGTTCGCGTTGACCGTGGTGTTCGATCTGACGGTCGCGATCGAGGTCGGTATCGTGCTGGCGTCGTTCCTCTTCATGCATCGCATGAGCGAAGTCGTCGCGATGGAGTCGGGCGTGTCGCTGCTGGACGGCGACGCAGCCGACGCCGACCGCCCCGTGCAGCCGGATCAGCGCGCACAGCTGCCGCCGGGTGTCGAGGCGTTCCAGATTTCGGGGCCGCTGTTCTTCGCGGTGGCCAACCGCCTCGACGAGGTGTTGAACACGCTGCCTGCGCCGCCGCGCGTCTTCATCCTGCGCCTGGCGCAGGTGCCGCTGATCGATACGTCCGGCGTCACGGCGCTTGCGCAGATGATCGAGCGCTGCCGGCGCATGGGGACGCGCGTGATCCTGTCGGGCCTGCGCGAGCAGCCGCGGCGCATCCTGGCGCAGATGCACGTGGTCGCCGACGGCGACGGGCTGCGCATCGCGCGCGATTTCGAAGAAGCGATCCGCCTCGCGCAGGCTTGAGCACGCCGATCGAGGCCTCCGGCGACTCGCGTCGTGCGCTCAGTGCGCTGCCGGCAGTGTCACGGCAAAGCCGTTGCCGCCGCTTGCGGTCGGTGCGCACCGTGCCTCGCCGCCGTGCCGGCGCGCGATCTGCCGCACGAGGCCGAGGCCGAGGCCGACGCCGCGATTCTCGCGTGTGTCGGCGCGCCGATAGAACGGTTCGAACAGGCGCTCGCGCTGCTCCGCGGGAATCGCCGGACCTTCGTCCGAAACGACGAGCATCACGTGCTGCGGCTCGCGCGCCAGCGTCACGCGGACCGGCGGCACGCCGTGACGGTCGGCATTTTCGAGCAGGTTGCGCAGCATCCGCCGCAGCAGGCGAGGATCGCCGCTCACGGTCGCCTGGTCGCCGCTGAGACCGGTACCGATCGAATCGTGACCCATCAAATCGGCAGCGGCGAGGTCGACACCTTCGTAGCGCGCGCATTCCTCGGCAGCGAGCGCGAGCAGGTCGACGTCCTCGCACGTGTCGAGTTCGTCGACGGCGTCGAGACGGCTGCTCAGCAGCAGCTCGTCGATCAGCGCATCGAGCTCGGCGATGTCCTGGTCGAGTCCGGCCTTGCGTTTCGGATCGGCCGACTGCTTCATCAGCTCGACCGCCATGCGGATGCGCGCGAGCGGCGTGCGCAGCTCGTGCGACGCATTGGCGAGCAGCGCCTTGTGGGCGCCGACCAGTGCCTCGATACGGCCGGCGGCGCGATTGAAGCTCGTCGCGAGCTGCGCGACTTCGTCATTGCCCTCGACCGCGACGCGCGCCGACAAGTCGCCGGCGCCGAGCGATTCGACGCCGGCCTGCAAGCGTTCCAGGCGCTGGGTCAAGCGCCGGATGATCGGCAGCGCTCCGACGGCCACGGCCAGCGCGAGCGCAGTCAACGTCAGCAGAAAGGCATGCAGGGCGACGATCGGATGGCCGAACAGCCGGCCGCCTTGCGCGACGATCATGTCGACGCGATGCCAGATCGCCGCCGTCGCGATGGCGAACACGGCAAGGCTGCCGAGCAGGGCGAAATAGAAGCGCAGGTACAGACGCGACACGTCAGTCCTGCGCCTTCGCGAACACGTAGCCGCTGCCGCGCAGCGTGATGACGCGCCGCGGATGCTTCGCATCGTCCTCGATGGCCGCGCGGATGCGCGAGATGTGCACGTCGATCGAACGGTCGAACGCTTCCAGCGCTTCGCCCTTGAGCTTGTCCATCAAGGTCTCGCGCGAGAGCACGCGTCCGGCGTTCTCGGCCAGCGCGACCAGCAGCGCGAACTGGTAGCCGGTCAGTGCCCGCACTTCGCCGTCGACGCGCAAGGTGTGCGCCGCGCGATCGATTTCGAGCCGGCCGAAGCGCAGCGGCTTGTCGGCCGCCGCGGCGCCGCCGCGACGGCGCAGGATCGCGCGCAGCCGCGCCAGGAGCTCGCGCGGCTGGAACGGTTTGGGCAGGTAGTCGTCGGCGCCGAGCTCGAGCCCGACGATGCGGTCGGTCGCGTCGCCGCGCGCGGTCAACATCAGCACGGGAATGTCGGAGTTCTGGCGCAGGTGCCGGCAGACGTCGAGGCCGTCCATGTCCGGCAGCATCAGATCGAGCACGACGGCGTCGCAGTCGAGGCGGCCGAGTTGCTCGATGGCCGAGTGCCCGCTGCCGGCCACGTGCACGCGATAGCCCGCTTCGCCGAGATATTCGTTCAGCATCTCGGCGAGGCGGGCATCGTCTTCGACCAGCAGGATGCGCTCGGGCATGGCCCGGCACTCTAGGCGCGGCCCGATCGCTTGGCTAGCCTTGCGCGGGCGCCGCCGCGTGCATCTGCGCGATGTGCGCGGCGAGCGCCTGGCGCTGCGCCGGCGTCAGCACGTCGGCAACGTCGCCGATCAGCTGCGCGATGCGCCGCGACGCCTGGTCCATGCCGGCCAGGTGCGCCGCGCGCAGCGTTTCGATCGCGCCGCGGTCGACAGTGGCCTGGGCGAACAGGTCCAGCGCCTGCGTATGCAGGTTGCCCATCTGCGCATGGATCTCGCCGACGTCGGCGACGGCCTGGTTCACGATCGGATCGAGCTGCGCCTTCTGCGCATCGCTGACGCCGAGCTGCGCGTACAGATGCGGCAGGAACTCGGCGACGTGGCTGGCCAGGTCCTGCGACGTCATCGGTGCCGCGTGATGCCGGGCGGCCATGTCCGAGCCACTGGCAAAGGCCGTCACGCCTGCACCGAGCGCGACGCCGAAAGCGAGACCGAGGGCGAGCGCCGAGCGCGCGGCGATCGTGGAAAACGACGAACGGATATTCATGGGGTTTCCTTGCAGGTTCAGGCTCATGCCCGGCACCTAGTCTTCGCGCCGCGTGTTGTCGGCGTTTGTGCGCAAGGTAAAGTTATATGAAGCGGTCGGGAGCCGACCGCGCACGCGCTATCGAGGTGCGTCGTCGTTCGCCTTGCCGATGCGATAGGTGATGTCGAACGTCGGCGCCGCACGCTTGGCGTTGCGGGTGGCGATTTCCAGCGAGGCCGGCTCATCCAGATAGACCGTCGTGGACGGCTCGCTGCGCAGGATCCATTCGCCGCCGTGCGATTCGAAGAACATCAGATCGAGCGAGGCGGCTTCGCGCTCCGGCGTGCCGGCCGTTGCCGGCACGGCCGTCGCGAGCATGCGAATGCCACGGTCGGGGTCGCCGGCGTTTTCGAGGGTGAGCTCGGCGCGCTTTCCCTCTTCCACGACCAGGCTGGGTTTGGAAACGACGACGCCGTCGCGGGCGATGGTGAATTCGAGCCGATACCGCGTGGCTGCGTCGGCCGGCGCCGTCACAGCGCAGGCCAGGAAACCGCAAACGAGCCCGATTGTTTTTTTCATGGTCGCGCCTCGTGTCAGGGCTGATCGGCAGAGGTCGGAGAGAGACCTTGCCACGTCGATAGCGGCTGCAGCGAAGCCTACTGATACCGCTGCAGAAGCGGTATGACAACGCCATGAAACACTTGGTTGCATGGGCACCGCACAAAAACATGGGCCGCCTCGCGGCGGCCCATGTGTCGTCCCTCGACGGAGTGACGCTCCTATTCCTCCCTGAAACGCTTCGATGTCACGGCGGCGAACTGCCGCATTGCAGGTCGAACCCGTTCTTGAAGATCGGGTCGCCGGCGTCGAGATTGACCAGGTTGAAGCTTGCGACCTGCGCGTCGGCGACGCCGCTCTCGGCTGCGGTCACCGTGTAGGGTCCCGCCACTTCGTTCGCCGTCGCATCGACGTAGGCGACGCCGTCGAGATCCGTCGTCACGGTGACGTTCGCGCTGCCCCCCGCGCCGCCATTGGACAGCAGTGCGGAGGCGCCGCTCGGCGGAGCCGTGAACTCGACCGCGATACCGGCCCTCGGCTGCCCTTGCGGATCGGCCAGGCGCACGATCAGGGCGCATTCGAAGGCGCTGCCCACGATGGTGTTCTGCGTGGCGCCGCCGATCGGCGTGGCCGAGTTGCCGGGCGTATTCGTCAGCTGATAGACGACCGTCCCCGTGACGCCGGCCGCCTGTGCGGTGACCGTGTAGGCGCCGACTTTGCCGTTCGCCGTCGCCAGTACCACGGCGTTGCCGCCGACATCGCTGGTCACGGTCAGCGTGCTGCCGCTCTGGCCGCCGCTGGACAACACGGCGCTGGCACCGCTGGTCGGCGCGACGAACGTCGCCACGACACCCGCGACCGGATTCTGGAACTGGTCGCGTACGCGGATCTTCAAGGGCTGCGGGAACGGCGTGTCGACCTGCGCGCTCTGCTGCGTGCCGCCGCCGACCGAACCGTCGCCGCCGATCGGCACGACATCGTGCGGCGTGCCGGCGGTATTGGTCAGGTTGAACGCGAGCGTGCCGGCGACGCCGTCGACGGCCGCGCTGGCGGTATAGCTTCCCGCCACGGTATTGGCGGTGGCCTGCACCGAAGCCTCGCCGTTGGCGCCGGTCACGGCCGCGTTGGACGACAGGGTGGCACTGGCACCGCTCGCCGGCACGCCGAAAGCGACGCTGGCGTTGGCGACTGCATTGCCGTGACTGTCGTTCACGCGCACCGTCAGCGGCTGCGCGAACGGCGTGTTGACCGTCGTGCTCTGCGTGCCTCCGCCACCGCTGCCGAGCACGATCGACGCGGGCGGCCCGGCCGTGTTGGTCAGCGGGAAGGTCGCCGCCGTCGCACCGGCGACGCTGGCGGTCGCGCTGTAGCTGCCGGCAATCGTGTTCGCCGTCGCACCGATGCTCGCACGGCCGTCGCTGCCGGTCATCGCGCTGCTGGCGGACAAGGTCGCAGCGGCACCGCCCGCACTCGGCGTGACGGCGAAGCCCACGGCGACATTCGGCACGGCATTGCCGAAGGCGTCGAGCGCCTGGACGGCGAGCGGCTGCGCGAACGGCGTGCCGACTTCTGTGCTTTGCGCGCCGCCGCCGCTGGCGACGATGCTGGCCGGCGATCCGGCGAGATTGGTCAGCTGGAATGCCGCGGTCGCACCGACACCGGCGACGCTCGCGGTGACCGCATAGCTGCCTGCGAACGAATTGGCCGTGGCACCGATGCTCGCTATGCCGTCGATGCCCGTGACCGCAGTCGTGCTGCTCAGCGTGGCGCTGGCGCCGTTGCCGGCCGCTGCCGCACTGAAGTTCACGCTGACGCCGGCGACCGGATTGTTGTTGGCGTCGACGACGCTGACGGCAAGCGGCAGTGCGAAGGCCGTGGTAACCGCCGCGCTCTGCACGTTGCCGCCGGCGGACGATATGCCAGCCGGCGCGCCGGCGAGATTGGCGAGGTCGAACGTCGCGGCGGAGGCGACGCCGGCCACATGAGCGGTGGCGACGTAGGCGCCCGCGATGGAATTCGCGGTGGCGGCGATCGAGGTGCGGCCATCGGCATCGGTCGTGGCATCGGCCGACGAGAGCGCGGCACCCGCGCCGGACGGCGCAGGGACGACGGCGTAGCTCACGTCCGTGCCGGAGACGGGATTGCCGAACGCGTCGGTGACTTCGACGACCAGCGGATCGGCGAACGCGGTACCGACCGTCGTGCTCTGGTCGCCGCTGCCGTTGCTGTCGGTCGGGATCTGCACGATCGTCGGCGGGCCTGCCGCATTGGTCAGGTGGAAGATTTGCGGAGCGGCCAGTCCTGCCACCTGCACGTTGACCGCGTAGTCGCCGGCGACGAGGTTGGCCGTCGTCGTCGCGCTCGCGTCGCCGTTCGCGTCGGTGAGCACGGCCAGCGTCGAACCGCTGGAGCCGCCGCTGCTGAAGACCGCGCTCGCACCGGAATTGGGCGCATTGAACACGATTTGCGTGCCGGGCACGCCGTTGCCGGCGCCGTCGAGCACGCGCAGGCCGAGCGGAATCGGGAACTGGGTTCCCACCGTTGCCGACTGGCCGTCGCCGGCGATGTTGCCGACCGTCGCGGGAACGCCGAGCGTCACCGCATCGAGTGCGACGTTGTCGAACGCGATCGTCGGCAGCAAGTCGGCCGTCAACAGACCTTGCGGCTGCGCGAACAGGCGAAGCTCGATCGGGTCGGCGGCGATCGCCATCGGCGACACGTAGGTCATGCTGAGATGGTAGGAGGTGTTCTGCAACGGCTGCAGGGTGATCGCGCCGGGTGCGGCCGTATCGCTCGATGCGAGCACGACGTTGTTGGCGGCGAGCTGGATGCCGGTGTGCGTGCCGTTGAGCAGGCCGAGCTGCAGTACGCGGCCGGCGTCGATGTCCGCGCTGAAGATGTAGCGCGTGTTCGGCTGCACCGTCGTCGTCAGGATCTGACCGATATAGCCGCCGTTGTTGAGCAGGCCGAGCACGCTGATGCCGAGCAGGCCGCCGATCGTCGCGTTCTGGTTCGGCGCGGAAATCGCCAGGGTCGGCGGCGCCAGGACGCCGAGAACGCCGGTATAGGTGCCGGTCCATGGACCCAGTCCGATCGTGACATTGGTGCCGTTGCCGCTGAGCAGCCCGCCCCCGACCGAGCCGACATTGGCGGCCGAGGAGAAGTCGCCGTTCGGCACGGCGACGGGTGCCGCGAGTGCGACATCGGCCGTGCCGAGAGCGAGCGTGAACAAGAGTGCAGTCGTCTGCAGCAAGCTGCGTGCGGAGCGGCTGCGGCCGCTCGCCGGAGTGGATCGTGTCGCGTCGTGCGAAGTTGAAAAGCTCATCGCGTGCTCCCCGGGCCAAGGCCCTCATGCATAGGCGGTCAGCCAGCTGCGGATCACGCACGCGTGAAGAAGGCACGCCGACTCGACGGCAACGTAGGCCAAGCGGAGGCGGGGAGAATCCTGTAAGAAACGACAGGGTAGGAGCGCTGTCGCCTTCACGCGCCAGAGACAGCGCGCAGTACACGATCGAACCTTTCGAGCCGTCGCCGCAACGCAAGCAGCGGAGCGACGACGAAGGCGCAGCGGCGCGAAAGAGTGCGCTGCGCAGCGCGCGTTCGCGTCAGGGGCGGACGCTGTCGTCCACGCGGCGATCGTAGTCCGCCGGTGGTGCGCAGCAGGGCGGTCCGAAGCCGATCGATGCGCGCCCGAGCGATTTCACGCGCGGCTCCGGTTCGGCTGCGAATACGGCGGCCGCAGGAGCGCCGACCCTTTCGAATCGATAGCGGACTCCTCGTTCCGGGGCAAAGGTGAAGCGGCCTGCAGTCATCGGCTGCATCGGCTTGCCGTCCGCCAGTACGCGCACGGTCTGCTCGTTCCACGGCGTGACGAACCGCAGCGGTTCGCCGCGACCGCCTTCGAGCGTGAATGCGACGAGGCATCCATCGACGGCTTCGACGCCGACGCTCACGCCGCCCTGCAGCGGTACCGAACCGGACATCGTCCAATGCGAGGGCAGTGCGGGCGCGATGCGGATCAAGCCGTCGTGATCCTGGATGGCCAGTGTTTCGGACAGCGCCAGCGCGACGATGCCGGCCTGCTCGAGATAGAACTCGCCGGTCGGGTTCTCGCCGAGTGCGGCCATGCCGTTCGGGTAGGCCTGATAGACCTCGACCAGATGCGCCAGGCCTGCCGCCATCTCGTCGCCGAGTCCGAGGCGCACCGCGTGCAGCGGGTCGTAGCTCCACGTCGCCTGGTAGACGAACGGGCGCTGCGCGTAAGTGCGGCGCGCGATCGCGAACTCGGGATCGTCCAGGCCGATCAGCGCATACGGCCACACCGCCTCCAGCCCGATGTTCTCGCCGTTGCGATAGGGCGAGGTGGGCAGGTAGCTCGCGGCGAAGATCGCCGGTGGCTCTGCCGATGCGGACGCAGCCGTTGCAGGATCCGGTGCGCCGGCCATCACGGGCAGCGGCGGCGTCAGCGCGAGCGCGTCGCCCAGCTGCGCGGCGAGGTCGGCGTCGCGGCCGAGTTCCTTCGCAGCCGCCATCGTGGCCGGATACAGGCTGCGGATTGCGGCGATATCGGTGGCTGGGTCGCGCACGTCGATCTGCGTCTCGTGCGCGTTCGAAGGTTCGGTGTGCAGCTTTCCGTCGTCGCCCTTCTTCTGATACGCCAGGAGAAAGCGTGCCGCTTCGGCCATCAGCGGATAGTTCGCGGCGAGAAAATCGCGATCGAGCGTCTGCCGGTACGTGCGCCATACCCAGAGCCCGATTTCGGCGCCGGTGGTCAGCGTGCGCGCGTTGGAAGTGTCGGTCCAGCCGAGGTCGCAGCTGTGCGTGACGATCGCGAACGGGCGGAAGCGGTCGTTCTCGTATTCGACGCCCTTGCCGTCGAAGCGCATCGTCTCCGGCACGCAGATGCCGGCGCGGCCGCCCATGTGCCGGCGTGTCCAGCGCCGGATCGCGTCGAGATTGTTTCGATACAGCGCGAAGGCCGGCGCATTGAGCTCGGGCACGCCGGCGGCGAGGTTCGCCCCGACCTGCATGCGCAGGTTCCAGAACCAGAACGCCGCCGGATCCCAGAAATGATCGTCCTTCGACGAAGAGAACAGATCCGCGATGCCGGCCTGCGATCCGGGCCTGTCGCCGCCGTTGTGCGTGGCCGAGGCGAACAGGTACAGCGTGCGCAAGGTCTCGGCGTAGCGGGCGACGCCGTCCTTCGATTCGGCGTTGATCGGATGGACGCGCGACCAGAACGCGTGCCACCAGGCCGTTGTCGCCTGGATGTTCACGGCGGGCGCCAGCGTGGCATGCACGGCATCGTGCGCCGCTCGCTCGCCGTGGAAAGTCGGAGCCGCAATCAGCACGCGCAGACGGCCGTCGCTCGTCGGCTCTGCGCTGACTTCGACCGTGCGCGCGTCGACGACGCGCGCCGTGCTGCTGCGGCCGATCGCCTGTACGGCAGCGACGGAACCGAACGTCTCGCCCGATGCGCCGGGCAGCGCGTCGTCGCGCCAGGTTTCGGCCAGCACGGCGACATCGCCGTGCGTCGACGCGATCGGCGCGCGCGGTGCCCACAGGCGCAGCACGATGCGCTGCGGCCGGTCGGGTGCAAGCCCTGCGAGGTCGACGACGACGCGGTCGGCCTCGCGATCGACCAGCGCTTTCAGCGTGATGCCGCCGCCGGCTTCCTCGAGCGTGCCGTCGGCGAGGTTCAAGCGGCCGCGAAACGTCCGGTCGGCCGTCATCTGCTTCAGATCCGGAAAGACGACCTGCCCCGGCGAAAGGCGTCCCGGCAGGGTGTCGGCGCGGTTGAGCTGCAGCGTCAGCCCGTCGGCCGCCCAGAACGCGGCGCCGAGGCGGCCGTTGCCCAGGCCCAGCGCCTGGCTCGGCAGGATGTTCGGCTGGCCGATCGCGATATCGGACCGCGCCGCGAAGCCGGACGTCTGGACGGCTGCACGGCCATCCCCGGCCCACAGGCCCAGGAGCGACAGGCACAGCGGCCATGCCGCAGTCGGGCGAATCTTCATCGATCGAGTACTCGTGGCGGGACGGGCGGGCTCGGCGCTGTCGTTCTTGCCCTCGGCGCTGGTCGAGCAACGGTCGGGCGTCGAAGGTATACCACGGCGACCCGTAGTCGCGCCGGCCGAAAGAGGGATGGGAACGAAGAGGCCGGGAAACATGAAGCGGCACCCGGGGCCCTCGGCTTTTCCTTCGTGTACTTCGTGATCTTCGTCCCCTTCGTGTTCGAGGCTTCGGCTTCCGAGCCGGCATCCGGCGCAGCGGCCGTCGTCCGTTCAGGCACGGCTTCACGCAGCCATCACGCCGTCTGCGTAGCCTGACATTCCGTCTGGCGCGTCGCTGCCATCGCCCTCCGATGGCCCTTCGGCGGCGTGCCGGGCGGTCAGACGTCGACGTTGCATCGATGTCCCGAACGAGTGATGGTATGAGTATCGAAACAGGTGACCGCCATGGTGATCGACGGACGCGAGATGTTTGAATCGATGATCGTGCGCGACGAGCACGCGAATCGCTTTCTGTGGACGCTGCGCGCCGCCGCGGACGGCGGCTACCTGTGCAGCAGCCGCTCGCTGACCGATGCGGACATCGGCCTCATCGAAGGCGGCGAAATGGACATCGGCGCGCTGAGCGACAAGACTCCCTCCGCCGGCGTGTTCTCCAAGCTGGACGGCGTATACGATTTCTTCGCCGGTGCCGGCGACGTCGACCTTGCCGCGCACGCCGCCAAGCTGCTGCACGAGTTCGATCCGAAGCGCTTTTCGTGAATCGAAGGGGCGTGGACGCGGCTTCAGCCGCGATGCGTGGCCGTCGGCTCGCGATCGCGGCTGAATCCCATGACGAACACCTGCCTGAGGTGTTCGTCCAGTCCTTGCGTCAACCGTCGAAACCGTCCTTGAAGATCAGGTCGGCCGTCTGGCCGAGGCCGAACTTCCACAGCTGGCCGTTCTTGTCGGTGACGTAGATCGCACCGTCGACGACGATCGGGCTCTGCCAATGGATCGCGCCGATCAGCGGCGATGTCCACAGCACGTTGCCGGTCGTCGGATCGCGCGCGATCACGCAGGTGCCGCCGCTGCACGCGCCGGCGTTGTACAGCACGCCGTTGGCGAGGGCCGTCGATGTCGACGAATCGGTGATCGTCCAGCGTGCCGTCAGCATCGGCTGGTTGCTGCCGTCGAGGCCGAGCTGGAAGCCGGAAATGCCGGAGCGGTTGCTGACGAACAACCAGGTCGATCCGTCGGCGGGATTCGTCCAGACCGACGGCTGCTCGCGCATGCCGCCGCCGCCTTGCGGCGCGGCGAGTAGCTGCAGTTCGCCGCCGACATGGCCGGGCGCACCGGCGCCGCTCATGTCGTCGAGGTCGATCAGCCGCAGCTGGAAGTCCTTGCCGACTTCCATGCCCAGGTGCTGCACCGCGCTGCCGGCCGGCACCGGCAGCAGTACCAGCGAGGTCGATCCGAGATCGATGTCCTGGTCGTCCAATTGTTGGAAATTGGTCGGCGTGTAGCTGTCCAGCGGCAAGCCGCTGCCGGCGCCGCTGCCGTCGGCGGCGAGTGCGAGCACGCTGTCGCCCCAGTTCAATCCGCCGCTGGTGTTAGCGTTGAAGTCGCCGTTGCCGGTTGCGATGTAGACGCGGTCGGTCGCGGCATCGTAGGTGCTGCCGCCGCGTCCCCAGATGCCGCCCTGCGTGCTCGAGCACGTGCCGTTGCCGAGCAGCACGGTCTGGTTGCTGCACAAGGTGTTGAACACGTTCTGCGCGCCGGTCGAAAGGTCGATCGCGACCGAGTGGCCCTGATAGTCGCCGCCGTCGCCGATATAGCCGTCCGTGACGGCATGCAGGTACTCGGTGCCGCCGCTCGCGAACACGGTCAGGCTGCTGGCGACTTTCTCGACGTCGGGTTTGAGCGTGATCGGCCGCGGCCATCCGGCCGGTCCCGGGGTCAGCACTTCGCTGCCGTCGCCGATGGCATATTTGTGCACGTAGCCGTCGACGCCGAAGCTGTAGACGTACTGCTTGGCCGCATCGACGATCGGCGAGGCCGAGGCATGCTGCGTGCTGTTGCTCGGACTGCCGCTGGTCGCCTTCGACCAGACCACGTCGCCGCTGGCCGCATCGATCGCCATGACGGTTCCGGTGGTGCTGGAGAAATCGGACACGCTGTCGCTGCCGAACAGGAACAGCAGGTTGCGCGTTCCGTTCGCGGTCGCCACGTTGCTCGCGTAGACGGGCGCGCCATCGGCGATCGCCGGCAGGATCACCGGCGTCGCGTACAGCGATACGGCTTGCGCGACGTTCGATGCGCCGATCGTCGTTTCCGAGATGTTATTGCCGCTGTGCGCGGCGTCGTAGCCGAACTGCGGCCAGTCCGCGGCATGCGCGGACGCGAGCAGGGCGAGGCCGCCGACGGACGACAGCGCTCGGATCAGGGGTGAATAAGGCATGACATTCTCCGCTTTTCGGTTGCACGTTGACCCCCAGGAGAACGACTATGCGCACCGCTTCGTGAATTTCACCCGAGACGGGTGAAATCCCGCATCGCGCTGGGCGTATACACCCACGCTTTTGCATCCGCGCCTTTACATCCGGCCGTCCCGTCGACGAACCGATCGAGAACCGCACAGCGGTCGCGCCCGGCACGACGCGGTCTCAGGGAACGACGTCGGACGTCTTGTCGTCCCAGTTGTAGCGCGGGACCTGCACCCACGTGCCGTCCTTGAGCGTCGGCACCTTGTGCACCTTCGCCTTCAGCACCGACATCTTGCCGCTCTGCTCGTCGACCCAGAAATCGATGTCGTAGAACTCGTCGGTCGTGCCGACCTTGCGGAAGTCGCTGCAGGCGAAGTACTGGCCGTCTTCCTTGAGCTTGCGCACCGGTTGGTGGATCGCGACGAACTGGAGTGCGATCTCCTCGCCGGTGACATCGTCCTTGAGCTTGAAGACGCCGCCGTCCTTCTTCTGGGCGTCGACGATGTGCTCGTCGATCGAGGACATCACCTGCCAGCCGCGGCGCACTTCCGTGTCGCCGGGATGTTCGGTGGACGGAATCCACCACCACGGCGTCGGCGAGCGCGACACGAGCGTCCAGGCGTTGCCTTCCTTCTTCGGCGCGCGATAGATGCGCGTATCCATCAGGACCAGCTTGCCCGCGCGCGGCTTGACCCAGAAATCGAGCACGTATTTCTTCGCCTCGTCGTCCTTGGCATGGAACTTCACGTCGGGAAAGAAACCGTAGCCCTTGAGCTGCCGCACGAATTCGAACTGTTCGAACACCAGATCGAGCTTCTTGTCGGTCACCGCGTCGTGCAGCGGAAAGGCGCCGCCGTTCGTCTTCGCGGCCGATTCGATGAGTTCCTGCGTGAACGTCTTGACCTGGTCGGTCGTCACGTCGGCCATGTCGGCCTGCGTCGCCTCCACCTCGCTCGTCGCGATGAACTCGCGCGCCTTCTCGAGGTTGGCGGTCGGGTCTTTCAGGAACAGCGCCTTCGCCTTCGCGTCGGTGAAGCAATAGGTCTTGCCGTCCTTGCCGGTCCAGTTCACCGAGCAGTCGGTCGGGGTCCGGTGGCCGGAGGCCAGTCCCATGACGCACTGGTTGTCGAACTCGCCCTGGACGCCTTCGGCGTAGCCTGGGCTGCAGAAGAAGACGACCGCGAGGACGAACGTCGCAGCCCGGTATCGTTCGAGGAAGGAGAAGGCGGACATGCTCGGCTCCGTGTCGGCCGGAGACACCGGTCTTTGAGGCCACGCTACCACGCAAAGCCACGCCTGGCGTTGCGCACTGCGGCAGTTGCAGGAACGCTCGCGCGCGCGGCCTGTTCGCACGCTCGACGAACAACAGCGACCGGCGGCGGTGGTGATTCGCCGCCGCCGGCCGCTTCAGGTGTGCGGCCGATCTAGCGATCCACGGCGCGCAAGGACGGCGAACGAGGGCGCCTGGGCAGTGGAAGCAGCATGCGCACCTGGCCTCGATAGCGGCGGTACTGGTCGCCGAAGGAGGCGACGAGATCGCGTTCCTCGAAATAGATACCGACGAGGATGTAGCCGGTCGTCGCGATCGCGAAGAACAGATGCCCGACCGTCATCGCCGGCGTGCTCCAGAAGGCGAGGATGAAGCCGAGATAGATCGGATGGCGTACGAGGCGATAGATCGAACGCACCTCGAATCGCGCGGGGGGCGAATCCTTGCCGCGTGCATGCGCATAGACCTGCCAGAGGCCGAACAATTCGAAATGGTTGATCACGAACGTGCTGACCACCAGCGTCGCCCAGCCGAGCCAGAAGACCGCGTCGAGCACGGTGACGCCGAGCGGGTTCGTCACGGTCCACACCGGCGCCGGCAGCGGCTGCCACTGCCAATAGATCAGCAGCAGCGCGGCGCTCGCCATGAGCACGTAGGTGCTGCGTTCGAGCGCGGGCGGAACCAGGCGTGTCCACCAGCGCTTGAAGGCCGGCCGCGCCATGACGCTGTGCTGGACGGCGAAGACGCCGAGCAGCAGCGCATCGACGAGCAGCGCGTTCAACGGCGAGCCCGCGACACCGGAGTCGATCGACTTCGGCACGGCGAAATTGCCGACGAATCCGATCGCGTAGAGCAACGTGAAGAGAAAAACGATGTAGCAGAAGAGCCCGTAGGCCAGAGCAGCGAAACCACGCATGAATCTTTCCTCAGCAAGACAGTCGAGCGACGGGCCGGCCGCGAGGACGCGGCGTCCGTCGTCTGCACAAACGGGGTTTCGCGCGGAATTACGACACGCCGGCGGATTTTCCTGTCGTGTTGCGGGGCCCAATCGCGTACTCCCTGAAAGGATCGGGCATCCTTGCGGCGCAGGGGCGGCTGCGGGATTGCACAAGTCAACAAGTGGAGGATGGCGCGACGCGTGGGACGCGCCGCGCTCTCGGCGCTCCAGGTGCAGGCGGGCGATCCGTACGGCGTCCGCCTGGTGCGGGCAGTGCCGGCGAAGTCCGGATGGCGAGGCGTCCATGCCGTCCCCAGGGGTGAACTGCAGGAGTCGCGATGGAACCTTTCGCTCGAGCGGTCGACATCGAACAGGTCAAACGCGCGGAACTGGACCTGATCCTCGATCGGACCCGGCAGCCGCCGCCGACCGAACCGGCGGTCTGGGGCATCGCCTTGTCCGGCGGCGGCATCCGCAGTGCGACGTTCGCGCTCGGCGTGCTGCAGGTGCTCGCGCGATCGGACCTGCTGCGCGGTTTCCACTACCTCTCGTCGATTTCCGGCGGCGGCTACGCCAACGCGTTCGTGCAAGGGCTGATCCGCCGGCGCGGATTCGACGGGGCGTTCGACGTGCTGCGCTCCAGCGTGCGCGACCGCGCCGCGCAGCCGGCGACCGGCGACGCGGTCGATCCGCAGCAGCCGATCCTGCATCTGCGCGAATACAGCAACTACCTCAGCCCGCGCACATCGCCGCTGTCGGGCGATACGCTCGGCATGCTCGGTTCGTACGTGCGCAACGTGCTGCTGGTGCAGATCCAATTGTGCGCGTTGCTGCTGGCGCTGACGCTGCTGCCGTTGCTGCTCTACCCGTGGCTGCAGCGCGGCGCGGCGCGCTGGCCGGGCCTGTTCCTGCTGGTGGCGGGCTTGCTCGGCGTTGCCGCCGCGATGCTGCTCGGATGGATCACGACGCGCGCGAACCGCGTGCTGCAGGACACGCAGCCGTCCGTCGCCGGCGCTGCACCGAATGATCGATGCGCGGAGGAACCTGCGCGCGGCACCGTCGCCGGTGCCGCGGTCACCGACTCGAAAGAGGCGCCGCCGCCGTTCGCCGCGCGCGCCGCCGCGCTGGCCATTCTGGCGACCGCCGTCGCCACGCTGCTGGGAGCGGCCGGGCTGTGGGGAATCAACGCGCGCTACGGACCGACCGCCACGGGGGCGGGGCCGGAATGGAGTCTGTTCGACGGTTGGGCGTCGCTCGACGTCGGCCTCGGCGCAGCGGCGGCGGCGTTCTATTTCGTCGCCTGGATGCTCTGGCTCGGATTCGACCGCACGATGGCCTGGCGGCAGCGTCTGGGCGACGACGAGGACTGGCGATCGCCGCTGATGCTGCACTCGGCGCGATTCGTCGTCTCGACGGCCGCCGCGGCGGCCCTGGGCGGCTGCGCGCTCGTCGCCGCGCGCCACATCGTCTTGTCGTGGCCGGGCTACGTCGGCCTGTGGCACGCGATCATCATCGGACCGACGTGCCTGTGGGCCGCCGTCACGTTCACCGGCATCGTGCATCTGGGGCTCGCCGGGCCGGCGCTGAACGACCTGCAACGCGAAGTCTGGGCACGCGTCGGCGGTCGCGCTGCGGCGGCGGTGATTCTCGGTATCGGGCTCGCCCTGGCGATCGCCATCCATGGGCCGTGGATGCTGACCTACGGGCTTTCGTTCGCCGAGGCGAAGTGGCGCGCGGTCGGCTGGATCGGCGTGATCGCCTGGATCGTCACCTCCGGCAGCGGCGTGCTCGCGGCCTACAGCCAGAAGGTTGGCGACGTGCAGAGCCGGGCGCGGCTGCTCGACCGGCTCGCGCGGATCGCGCCGTGGGTGTTCCTGCTCGGCCTCATCGTGCTGATCGGCTATGCCGGCCAGTGCATCCTCGCCGCGCTCGGCTGGGACCTGGCGCCGAACGACGCCGCCCAGCGCGTGTATCTGGCGCACCTTGCCGGCGGCGCGGTCCTGCATGGCGGCGTTCTCTTGATCGCACTCGCCGGCGCGCTCGCGATCTGGCTGGTGTTCGGCTTCGCGATGGAGCTCAACGAGTTCAGCATGAACGCGTTCTATCGCAATCGGCTCGTGCGCTGCTATCTCGGCGCGAGCAACGGCGAGCGGCGGCCGGAGCCGATCACCAATTTCGATCCGCAGGACGACCTCGTGCTCGCCGAGGTCGTCGAGATCGAACGCGACGAAGGCCGGCGTCCGCTGTATCCGTTGTTCGGCACGGCGTTGAACATGGTCGCCGCCAAGCAGCTGGACTGGCAGGATCGCAAGGCGGCCTCGTTCTGCCTGACGCCCGGCTATTGCGGCTACCTGCCGCCGCCGTCGCATCCGAACGCGTGTCCGATCGGCGACAAGTCCGCCGCCATCGCCGGCACGTTCGCGGCGCGCGCGGAGCCGACATCGGATGCGGGTTCCGCATCGCCCAAACCATCGCCGCGCCAGATGCTGCCCGATCCCGTCGCCGTGACGTTGACCCTTGGCAGCGCGATCGCGATCTCCGGCGCGGCGGTCAGCCCGAACATGGGCTATCACAGCTCGCCCGCGGTCACGTTCCTGCTGACGCTGTTCGACGCGCGCCTCGGCTGGTGGCTGCCCAATCCGATGCAGGCCCGCCGCGCGCGCAGCACGCTGCCGCCGTTCTCGGGCGGCTGGCTGGTCGCCGAACTGCTCGGCCTGACGCGCGACGGCGGCCGGCACCTGTACCTGTCCGACGGCGGCCATTTCGAAAATCTCGGCATCTACGAGTTGGTCCGGCGTGGTTGCCGCTTCATCGTTTGCGTCGACGCCAGCGCCGATTCGGAGCGCGACTTCGCCGATCTCGGCGACGCCGTGCAGAAATGCCGCGTCGATTTCGGGGTCGACATCCGCATCGACGTCGACGATCTGCGCGTCGGCGCCAATGGACTGTCGGCGCGCAGCTGCGCGGTCGGCACGATCGCTTATGCGGACGGCAGGGAAGGCGTGCTGCTGTACCTGAAGCCGAGCGTGACCGGCGGCGAGCCGACCGACGTCGCGCACTACGCGCGCGCGCATCCGAGCTTCCCGCACGAACCGACGTCCGACCAGTACTTCGACGCGGCGCAGTTCGAAAGCTACCGCCGTCTCGGCGAATACGTGGCGACGACCGCGTTCGCCTCGACGCTGGAGCGCACGGCGGCGATGGCCGAATCGGTACCGCAGGCCGCGCTCGACGTGCGCGACGGCCCGCAGAAGGAGCGTTTCCTGATCGAGTTGCGCCATGCCTGGGCGGCGCCGCTGGACGGTGCGAAGAACCGCTTCGCCGCGCATGCCGACGCGATGGCGCAGCTGTTCGCCAAGCTGCGCTCGACGCCGGCGCTCGCCGTGCTCGATGCGCAGATCTATCCGTCGTGGATCGATCTGGTTCCGCCGATCGCCGAGATCCACATGCCGCGGTCGTCGACACCGATCGCGCGGCGCACGGACTTGCCTTCGCGCGGCGACTTCCGCAGCTGCTTCTACTTCTGCCAGGAACTGATCCAGCTGATGGAAGCGGTCTACCACGACATCGGGTTGGAGCACGCGTTCGACCATCCCGACCACCGCGGCTGGATGAACATGTTCCGCCACTGGAGCTGGGCGCCGATCTTCCGCGTCGCCTGGGCGGTCGGCGCGCCGACGTTCGGACGCCGCTTCGTCGGCTTCTGCGAGCTGCGCCTGGATATGCCGCGCTTGAACAGCGCCGTCGGCATCGCCGAGCTGGCGCGCCCGCCGGGCGTGTCGTGGCAAGCCCATTGCGACGCGTTGGCCGACGACGGCCGCATCAATCATGTCGAACGCGGCATCCTGCTCTCCGACGCGATCGCTGCGGGTGTTGATCACGCCGCGCTGCGCATCGTGGCGATGCGCATGGAGTGGGGCAGCGTGCTGGGGCGCTCTGCGGGGGATCTGCCCGATTCGACCGTCGCCATAGCGGTGGTGGAGGGGCGCACCTTGCGACTGCTGCGCGTGCAGGACCATCTGCGGCGCATGGGAATCGGCGCGGAGTTCATGCGGCGCCTCGCGGCGCGCATCGACGCGGTCGACGTGCGAGCCGGTTCGTATGGCGAAGGCGGTATCGCCACGCCGCGCGAAGCGGCCGAGTTCAAGACGTACCTCGAGGCGCGCCGGCGGCAGGCGTTGGCCGAACTGCGCGGCGCGGGCGCCGCGTGACGGCTCAGCTCAGCCAGCCTTCCAGGCCGAGCAGCGCTTCCTTTTGCGGATACTCGCTCTCGTTCGAGGGGTCGTAGCGCCGGCCCTGATAGGCGATCACCAGTTCGCCGAACGGATCGTCGGGCGATTCGGTTTCCTCGATGACCGTTTCGAGGTCCTCGAGCGCTTCCTCGACGTTCGTCACCTCCAGCGGCATTTCGAGCACGGCGACCCAGGCGATGAACGTGGCCTGTGCGTCGGCAGCGCGCGCCGCGCGAACGATGCCGTCGAGTGCGGCGGCGCGCTGCGTGAAGTGCGCGCGCGCGAGGGCTTCCGACGGGAAAACGCGGATCGCTTCGCCTTGCGCCTGCAGGTCGCCGGTCTCGACGTTCTCGTAACTGGAGATGACGACGTAGCTCATGCGGATTTCCTCTCGATGCGATTGGCGCGATCGGCCGATCGTACAACGCGGCGGACGGCTGCAGCCGATGCGCGGCATGAAGCCGTGCCGCCGCGCCGGCCGATTGCATGCCGCGCATCGGCTGCGGCAGAGTGGCTGTGTGGCGACCGGGAGATTGCGCATGAACGCAGCGCGAGGCACGCGAAGGGCCGGGCGGCCCCTGGAAGTCCTCGGCATCAGCGATGCCGAAGAGACCGTCTACGTCGGCCTGCTCGATCATCCGGAAACCACGCTGGCCGAGCTGTCGGCGGCGCTCGCGCTGCCGGCGCGCACGCTGCAGCGCCTGATCGACGCGCTGCAGAGCAAGGGACTGGTCACGCCGACCTCGACGCAGCCGCGCCGCTTCGTGCCGGCGTCGCCCGATATCGCCGTCGAGGCGCTCGTGCTGCAGCGGCAGGACGAACTGCGGCGTGCGCGCGGCGACATCCTGCGCCTGCAGCAGCGAGCGGCGGAAAGTGCCGGCGAGCGGCGGCAGATGATCGAACTGGTGACCACGCGCGAAGCCGAGCGCCACGTGTTCGAGCAGATGCAGCAGGCGGCCAGGCACGAGCTGATCTTCCTGGAGCGTCCGCCGATCCTGATCGCCGGGCCCGAGCAGCCGGGCGAACCGCAGGTCAGCGCGCTTGCCCGCGGCGTGCGCTATCGCAGCATCGCCGACCAGGCGTTCCTCGCGCTGCCCGGCGTCGTCACGCGCATCCGCGCCGACATCCAGGCCGGCGAGGAGGTGCGCGTCGTATCCCAGCTGCCGTTCAAGATGGTCATGGCCGATCGCAGCATCGCCTTGATTCCGCTGAACCTGGAGCGGCCGGGCAGCCCGTCGCTGCTGGTGCGCTCGTCGGCCCTGCTCGACGCGCTGTATTCGATGTTCGAGCTGCTGTGGGACCGTGCCGCGCCGATCGCAATCTCGCGCGCGGGCGAGGTGAAGACCGGCGATCCGGACCGTCGCCTGCCGGAGGACGCCGATCGCCTGATGCCACTGCTGGCCGCCGGTCTCAACGACAAGGCGATCGCGCACGAACTCGGCATTTCGGCGAGCACGCTCAACCGGCGCCTCGCCGAAATCATGCAGCGCCTCGATGCGCGCACGCGATTCCAGCTCGGCTGGCTGGCGTCGAGGCACTGGTCGCCGCGTTGAGGAAGGCGCGGCGGCGTGACGGAAATCTGTCATGACCTAAATCGGTCGGATTTCTCTCTTGAAGGCTCCGGCGGCAGGCGGATACTCGGACAGGCTGCCGCGGCGCGCAGCATCGACACCGGGGACTCCATGAACACCGCCGTCCAATTCCGCCTGAAACCACTGGCCGCGTGCCTGGCACTGGCGCTCGCGCTCGCCCCCGTGGATGCACTGGTCGCTGCCGATCGGGCGTATCCGCCGATCGGCGCGAACGCCCTCCAGCATTCGCCGCGCCCCTCCGCCATCGCGCACCTGTTGGAGAGCTCGATGCCGGTCGCGCGCGGCCGCTCGCTGCAGGAGGTTGTCGGCCGGCTCGCCGCGGCCGCGCGCGCGGCGCGGCCCCCGGCAGCACGCGAACCCAGGGCCGTGGCGGTCACGGTCTGCGACGACGACGGTCCGGGCAGTCTTCGCGACGCGCTGACCAACGCCGCCAGCGGCGACACGATCGACTTGACCCAGCTGACCTGCAGCACGATCTCGCTGACGACCGGCGCGATCGAGACCACGGCCGACGACGTCACCGTGGTCGGTCCGGGCAGGAAAACGCTGACGATCGATGCGGGTCGACTGTCCGGCGTGATCAACCACTACGGCACCGGCACGCTGACGGTGCAGGGCGTCACGCTCAGCAACGGCTACATCCAGGGCTACGCCTACCACGGCGGCGCGTGCGTGCTGTCGTCCGGCAACATCGAGCTCGACGACGCGACGGTTTCGCATTGCACCGCGTATACGGCGCATGCCTACGGCGGCGCGCTGTGCGCGACCGGCGACATCACGCTGAACGACGCGACGTTGAGCGGCAATCTGACGCAAGGCCATTTCTACTATTACTACTACCCCGGCTATCCCAACCCTTACCTGTTCAACGGCACCTCGCGCGGCGGCGGCGCCTATGCCGCAGGGCGCTTCACGATCAGCAACAGCACGATCACGCAGAACACGGCGACCTACAACAATCGCGGGTCGACCGGCGGAGGGTTCGCGAGCCGCAGCGGCGGTCATCTGATCACCGGTTCGACGATCAGCGCGAACTACGCCTGGCTCGGCGGCGGCTTCAACATCCTCGGGCACTACGGCGGCGAGTCGACCGGGCTCACCGTCCTCGACAGCACGATCTCGGGCAACACGGCGGCGCTGACCAGCGGCGGCTTCAACGCCTACCGGCTGGCGTACCTGACCTTGCACAACAGCACGGTGACGGCCAACAGCGCTCCGTACTGCGGCGGCGTCTACGTGTACTACGGTGCCGCCGACATCAAGAGTTCGATCATCGCCGGCAATACGTCGCAATACAGCTACAACCAGTTCGGCTACTACACCGCGGCCGATCTCGACGTCTTCGCGTCGAACGCGACGATCGACGGCGAACACAACCTCGTCATGACGTCGAACGCGCCGCTTCCCGCGGACACGCTGACCGACGACCCGCAACTGCTGCCGCTGGCCGACAACGGCGGCCCGACATTCACGCACGCGCTGGCGCCGACCAGCATCGCGATCGACGCCGGCTCCAATCCCGATGCGCTGGATTTCGATCAGCGCGGCGCGGATTTCCTGCGCGAGGCCGGCGCCGCCGCCGATATCGGCGCGTTCGAACTGCAGGATGTCGTCGTCGACTTCATCTTCTCGGACGGCTTCGAGCTGCCCGCGCTGCGGCCCTCGTCGTAGCGCAAGGCTAGATCGAGCGCTGCCCGACGCGCTGCGCCAGCTGCTCGGCCGATTCCTTGCGCTCGCTGTAGCGATCGACCAGGTGCGCGGCGGCGTCGCGCGTCAGCAGGGTGAACTTCACCAGTTCCTCGATCACGTCGACGACGCGGTCGTAGTACGGCGACGGTTTCATGCGGCCGGCGTCGTCGAATTCGAGGTAGGCCTTCGGCACCGAGGACTGGTTCGGGATCGTCAGCATGCGCATCCAGCGGCCGAGCACGCGCAGCTGGTTGACCGCATTGAACGACTGCGAGCCGCCGGACACCTGCATCACGGCCAGCGTCTTGCCTTGCGTGGGACGCACTGCGCCCACGTCGAGCGGGATCCAGTCGATCTGCGCCTTCAACACCGCGCTCATCGCGCCGTGACGCTCGGGCGAGCACCACACCATGCCTTCCGACCAGCGCGCGAGCTCGCGCAATTCGTGAACTTTCGGATGCGTGGCCGGCTCGGCGTCCGGCAAGGGCAGGCCGTGCGGGTCGTAGATGCGCGCCTCGGCGCCCATCGCATGCAGCAGGCGAGCCGCTTCCCGCACGAGCAGCCGGCTGTACGAGCGCGTGCGCAGCGAGCCGTAAAGCAGCAGGATTCGCGGCGCATGGGTCGATGTGGCGTTGCCTGCGAAGTGTTCGCCGGCCGGCGCCGGAATGCGTCTGCGGCGACGTTGGGCAGGTCGAATGCAGCGGCAGGGTCAGACACGGGCGTGTTTCTCGGCAGGCGCAACCGGCGCGGCGGCTTCGGCGATGGGGCCGAATGCGCGATGCAGGGCGAGGCCCAGTGCTGCGCCGGCGATCTCGGCGATCAGGAAGGCCGGCACGCTGCGCGGCGCGATGCCGGCAAAGCTGTCGCTGAACATGCGGCCGAAAGCAGCCGCAGGGTTGGCGAACGCAGTGGATGCGGTGAACCAGTACGCGGCGCCGATCCACGCGGCAACGAGCGGGGCGACGCGCGCGCGGCCGGCGCGCAGCACGACCAGCACCAGGCCGGCTGTCGCAACGATCTCGCCGAGCCACTGGCCGCTGCCGTCGCGCGCGTGATGCGACCATTGCAGCATCGGCGATTCGAACATCGCATGCACGAGCCAGGCGCCGCTCGCGGCACCGGCCAACTGCACGGCGATGTACGGTGCCAGCGCGAACGCGTCGAACTCGCCGCGAATCGCCAGGATCGCGCTCACCAGCGGATTCATGTGCGCTCCGCTCAACGGCCCGAAGAGTTCGATCAGCACGTACAGCGCGGCCATCGTCGCCAGCGTATTGGCCAGCAGCGCGATCGCGGCGTTGCCGCCGGCAAGGCGCTCGCCCATCACGCCGGAACCGATCACCGCCGCGAGCAGCAGCAGCGTGGCCAGGTATTCGGCGAGCAGGCGGCGTCCCAAGGCCATCAGAGGACCTGGCCGATTTCGCGCAGACGGCGCTGCGCGGCGAGGCGGTCGAGTTTGTCGAGCGGCAGGGCGACCAGCAGTTCGACGCGCCGGCGCAGCGTCGCGAATGCATCGAGGAATGCGCGGCGCCTGGCATCCTCGCCGCCGACGGCGCGGACCGGGTCGGCCACGCCCCAGTGTGCCGTCGCCGGATGGCCCGGCCAGATCGGGCAGGCTTCGCTCGCCGCGTCGTCGCAGACGGTGATGACGATGTCCATGTCCGGTGCGCCGGCCTCGGCGTATTCGTCCCAGCTTTTGCTGCGCAGGTTCGTCGCAGGGTAGCCGAGGCTCGTCGCGAGCTCGGCCGCGATCGGCTGCACGGTTCCGCTCGGCTGGCTGCCGGCGCTGAAGGCGCGGAAGCGGTCGCGGCCCAGCGTGCCGAGCAGCGCCTCGGCAAGGATGCTGCGGGCGGAATTGCCGGTGCAGAGGAACAGGACGTTGTAGATGCGATCGTTCATGGAAAGCTCCGGATTCATCGAATTTTTCGGCTGCCGCCGGCGCGAGGCGTGCGTGCATCGCGCGGCGCCGCGGTCGCCTTGCCGCGTGCGGCTTTGCGAGCGGACGGCTTGCACGACACGCCGCCGCAGCAGTTGTCGGTCAGGTAGTCGATCAGCGCGTACATGCGCGCATAGTCGGCGCGCACGCGGATCACGCGGCCTTCGCGCCGATCGACGACGAGACCCGCCGCGCGCAGCACGTTGAGATGCGCCGTGAGCGTCGCGGGAGCCAGCTGCAGCAGATCGCGAAGGGTGCCGACCGGCATGCCGTCGGGACCGGCTTCGACGAGCGCGCGAAAAGCGGCAAGCCGGCTTTCGTGCGCGAGTGCGCGCAGCGACGCTATGGTTTCTATCGATTCCATAATTCCAGTATTATCGAAATGATCGACGCGCACAAGGCTCCACCGGTTCGTTGCCGCTTGGAGCGTACGAACGCGTTCGAAGCGATCGATCGACGCGAAACCCTCGTCGATTCTGTCGCACGGCCGACTCGGGCCTCCGGCGCGCGCCGGTATGCTATATGTCGCGCCGTCGCTTCAGCGCCCAGCGACGATCCCTCGGCAGCGTCGTCGTTGCCGGCAGCCATTCGATGTCGGGTGAGGTGGAGGAGAACGCATGCCGAAAATCCCGGCTCACTGGCTCGCTGCGCTGCTGCTGGCGGCCGCGCCGGCGATGGCGACGACGCACATTGTCAACGTCGGAGGCGCGCAGCCGCCGGCGTTCGCGCCGCAGTTCATCACGGTCGCGGTCGGCGACACGATCACGTTCGTCAACCAGGGCGGCAACCACAACGTCGTCGCCGACGATGGATCGTTCCGCTGTTCGCGCGGCTGCCGCGGCGACGGGCAGGGCGATACCGGTGCGCCGAGCACCGCGCATTGGGTCGTGAGCCTCAGCTTCGACAAGCCCGGCACGGTCGGATACTTCTGCGAGATCCACGGCGCGCCGGGCAGCGGCATGTTCGGCACCATCACCGTGCGCGAATCGACGCCGGTGCAATTGCAGTCGTTCGAGGTCGAGTGACCGCTCAGCCCATGAAGCCGAGGTAGTTGGACGGGTTCGAGAAGTTGGCGAGGTTCGGGAACAGCAGGCCGATGTCGCTCGCGTGCAGGCCGAACCAGTTGGCCAAGGTCGCCGAGTACTGGTCGACCGACGTCGTCGGAATCATGCGGCCGTAGCCGTCGCCGGAATCGTTGAGGTTCGGCGACGAGCCGTCGTCCGTCGAGGTCGGGTTGAGCAGGCTCGGCATGACCAGTCCGTAGTTGCCGGCCTGGCCGCTGAAGCCGCAGCCGTTGCCGTAGAACTTGCCGCCGGCGACGGCGCCGCCGACGACGAAGTGATGCGAGCCCCAGCCGTGGTCGGTGCCACCGTTGTTGCTGGTCATCGTGCGGCCGAAATCCGACGCGGTGAACAGGGTCGCCGCATTGGCGAGGTTGACGCTGGCCAGTGCGTTGTAGAAGCCGGCGAGCGACTTCGACAGCAAGGGCAGCAGGTCGGTGTGCTGGGCGAGTTCGTCGTTGTGCGTGTCGTAGCCGCCGGCGTTGACGAAGAACACCTGCCGCTTCAGTCCGGCATAGCCCGGCACATTGTTGCAGGCGGCCCAGATCAGCTGCGCGACGGTCTGCAGCTGGGTGTCGAGGTCGTAGCCGGTCGGGTTCGGAAAATAGCTCTCGAACGTCGGTGCGGCGGCGATCGCCGCGTTGATCACGGACGAGGTCGCCATCGAGTGGTTCATCGTCGCCGCGAAGGTGCGCTCGAGCGCATTGGCTTGCGTATTTGCGGCGAACAGCGCGTTGAACTGCGACTGCAGTCCGTCGGCGGGGTCGTACGGCATGTTCACCGTCGCCGCGCTGCTGGAGTTCATCACGTAGCCGTTCTGCACCTGGCCGCGGATGAAGACATCCTGGCTGTTGAGTCCGGTCAGGATCGGAATGCCGGCCGGATTGGCCGAGGCGACGAGATCGGCGATGCGGCCGCCCCAGCCGGTCACCGGCGCATTGCTCGGCGGCGAGGATTGCCAGTACGAGGTCTGGTCCGAATGCGAGTAGAGCTGCGGCGGCAGTGCCGCGCTGCCGGCCTGGTATTGCGCCTGCGTGGTCGGCGCAACCAGGGTGCCGACGTTGGCGACGATCGCGGCCTTGCCGGCGTTGAACACGTTGGCGAGTTCCGGCATGTCCGGATGCAGCGCGTACTGGATGCCGTCGCCGGGACTGCCAAGCCCGCTCGTCGGCGCGGTGAGCGCGTGCAAGTCCGAGTACGACAGCGCGAGCGCGGGCCGCACGCCATTGCTGCCGTAGAAGCTGTTGAATGCGCTCTGTGTATACGGCACGACGGAGTTGAAGCTGTCGTTGCCGCCGTACATGAACACGCACACCAGCGCCTTGTAGTCGCCGAAGGTGTAGCCGCCGCCGCGCGTGGCGGCCTGCACCAGCTGCAGGGTGCCGAGCGCGGAATACAGGCCTGCGCCGCCGAGCGCCGTGCAGAGCGTGTCACGCAGGAACTTGCGACGATCGGGGCGCATGCGGATTCCTATTTCTGGATCATGTATTCGGGCGAGTTGAGGATCAGGTACAGCGCGCGGTAGATGCGCTCGAGCCGCCAGTCCTCGCCGTCGTTCGCGTAGCTCGAATCGATCATGTTGAGATAGCCGATCAGGCTCTGCCGCATGAACGGCGACATCTGCCCGGACATGAAGCGCGTGCTGTAGGCGTCGACCAGCCGGTCCGACGGGTCGGACGGCCCGCCGTTGCCGCTGCCGGCGAGCGCGAGGTCGCGGCTGTGGTTGACCTTGACGTCGCCGAATTCGTCGTCCGGATCGCAGGGGTCGTTCGTATCGAGGTAGTACGCGTGGTAGCCGACCGTGTTGGCAGTGTTCGCGATGACACTGTCGGTCTGCAGCTGGAACTCCGGCCCGAGCAACCCGCGCGTGCTCATTTCGCCCGGCGGCAGGAAACTCGGCTTGAAGAAGTTGAACACGGTGAAGGCATCCTGCGACGCCTGCGCGACGCCGGACCCGTATTGCGTGTCTTCGGTGGACCAGGCCGTGCTGTAGCCGGCATAGCGATAGGGCTGGTTGGCGAAATGGATCGCCGCGCTGTCGCCGCTCGCGGGAATGTCCTGTCCGCAGACGTGGCGCGCATCCATCGCGCGCCAGAAATGGGTCAAGGCCAGCAGCGGTTCGCGCAGCTTGCCAAACGTATCGGGACTCTGCCACGGGCCGTAGCGCGCTTCCGGGTCGAGCAGGATCGCCTTCACCACAGCCTCGAGGTTGCCGCGCGTGCCGCTGCCGTCGTTGTTGAACACGGCCGACACGCGCCCGACGTAGGCCGGGCTCGGATTGCTGGTGACCAGGCGCTGGATCAGCTGCTTGCCGATGAACGGGCCGACGTTGGGATGGTGGAAGATGTTGTCGAGCGCGAACGTCAGGTCGCTGCGCGCGGTGCCGCCCGGACCGAGCAGGCCACCGGCGGCAACGCCGGGGTAGGTCAGCAGCTGCTTGCTCGGAATGTCGTCGGGCGGGTTCGTGCCGTTGTCGTGATAGCTCGGCGAATCGCCGCTGATCACGACGGGGTTGGCAGAATCGACCGCGACCATCGGCGTCAGGAAATTCGCGCCATAGGGCGGCTGGCCGTCGCCGCCGTAGTCGGGGCCGCACCAGACGAAATTGTCGTAGCCGTCGTCGTCGCAGTCGGACCAGTTCCAGCCGGTGAACACGTGCGCGAAGTTGGTGACCGTGCTCTGCGTGTAGGTCGGTATCGGACTGCCGCCGGCCAGCTGCTGCGTGCCGTCGGCGTTGAGCATGACCAGGCCGATGCTGAAGAGTTGGTTGATCTCGCGCGCGTAGTTCTCGTCCGGATGGATGTTCATCGACGAGTCCGCGCGCCGGTTGCCCATCATGTTGAGGTACACGCCCATCGCGGGGCTCAGCGTGACGTCGTCGAGCAGGTTGCGGTAGTTGCCGAACGCGTCGGCGACGAGCAGATCGTAGAAATGCGCCATGCCGGTCGGGTAGCCGTCGAGCGTCGCGTTCTGGTCGGAGACGACGAAGATCTCGCTCAGCGCGAAGGCGACGCGCTGGCGCAGCTGGTCGTTGTGCACGAGCGTGTTGTTCTGCGGATCGGGACCGCCGAGCGCGCCGAGGAACCACGCTTCCTGGCGCGTGTTCTGGCCGACCTGTTCGCCGAGCGTGTCGCCGGCCCAGTTGAGATAGGTCATCTGGTAGGTCGGCGGCGCGGCGAACTGTTCGTCGAGCCACGCCTGGTAGCCGATCGCGCGCACATGGGCGATATCGGCATCGGTCGGACCGAAGGTCGCCTGGGCGAGGAAGCGTGCCGCATCGGCGTCGGTCGTCGGGCCGGCCGCGGTGCCGTCGAAACTGTCATGAAACATCGTGCCGATGCCGTGGGTCGGCTGTTGCGCCGACGCGGCACCGGCGAAAAGCAGCCCGGCGAGCAGCGCCGCCACACGAACTCGCGCATGTATCGATTTCGACATGAAACGCCCCCGACCTGACCGCCGTACGATATCAGCGAACCCGCGGAGGGGTTCCGTGATGCAGTCGACTCTCGTGTGCCGCTGCGCGTCGAGATGCCGCCGCGCGACCGCGGCGGGTCAGTGTCCGAGGACGCTGTGCAGCTCGGCGATGTAGCCGCCGGGAAATTCCACGATGGCGCTGCTGCGATCGGACGACTTGAACGGTGCCGACAGGATCGTCGCGCCGTTCGACGTGGCCTTCTGCAAACTCGCTTCGAGGTCCGTGACCTCGTAGCCAGTCGTCTCGTAGCCGAATGGGTACGGCAGATGGCCATCGTCGACGTGGACCTGCATCTTGCCGAAGGCCGACTCGATGCGGATGCGTCGATAGGTCTCGTGCGGCTTTCCGATCTCGCCGGCATCGGCTGCCTTGTCGTCGGAAACGACGTGCCCGTGCGAGAAGCGCACGAAGCCGGCGACGAAGCGGTCCGCTGCGTCCGGCGAGACGTACACGCGATTGTCCGGAATCGTCGCGAGCGGCGGCGACGAGGGTGCGGTGAAATGCCAGTAGAGCTGCATCTTGACGCCGCCCGGCCATTGGATGACCGCGTCGTAGCCGATGGCATCCTTGAACTTGTCGACGACCACCTCGGCACCGGCGGCGCGTGCCGCTTTCAGGGCCTGGTCCATGTCGGAGACGAGGTAGCCAGTGCGCTCCTGGCCGAACGGGTAGGGCACCGGTGTCTGGAACGCGAACGCCGACAGCGCGCCGACCGGCGTGCGCACGGCGCGAAAGCGCGTCTGGCTCGGCACGGGCAGCACGTTTGCGACGATCGCGTCGGACGCCTTGCCGCCGAACGTCGCAATGAAGCTGTCGACGAAGCGATCGAAGTCGGCCGGCGCGATGTAGACGTGCGTGGTGTCGTACTGCGCGGCGACGGCGATGCCGCGCGCGGCCGGTGTTGCCGCCTGTGCGGCCGTGATCGACGCGAATGCGGCCGTCGCGAGAGAGCCGGCGATGGCGATCGCACGGGCGGCCCTCGTCGCGCGGAGGTGCCGCGGTCCTGCCGAAGAGCGATGAGGCATGGTGTCCGATGTCTCCCGGGGTCGCCCCTCGCGTTCGGCTAGACGCGCCCGACCACCGGCAGCGATGCGCCGGTGATCGCGCTCGCGCGATCGGACAGCAGGAACACGATCACGTCGGCGATCTGCTCCGGCTTCACCCAGCGGTCGAAATCGGCTTTCGGCATGTCGGCGCGATTCGGCGGCGTGTCGATGATGCTCGGCAGGATCGCATTGACCGTGATGCGCTGATCCTTGAGTTCTTCCGCCAGGGCCTCGGTGAGCCGCGCGACGCCGGCCTTCGAGGCGGCGTACGCGCCCATGCCGGCACCGGCCTTCGAGGCGGCCGCGGCGCCGATGTTGACGATGCGGCCGCTGGCGTTCTTCGAAAGATGCGGCAGCGCGGCCTTGCTCGCCGCCACGGCGCTGCGCAGGTTGACCGTGTAGAGCAGGTCCCAGGTATCCGGGCTGCCGTCGGCCAGCGTCTCCCAGCGGAATGCGCCGGCGATGTTGATCAGCGCATCGAGGCCGCCGAGCTTCGCGGCGACGGCGTCCAGCGCGGCCGTCGCGCTCTCGGTGTGGCCGAGGTCGATGCCGCCGAACAGCTCGGCCGCGCCGAGGTCGGTGCCGGCATGCGGCGCCGGCGAACGATCGATCGCGGCGACGCGGGCACCGGCCGCCTGCAGCGTGCGCGCGACCGCCGCGCCGAGCGATCCGAATGCGCCGGTGACGGCGACGCGCTTGCCTTCGAGATCCTTTGCCATGGGGTGAGTCCTGTCGTCTTAAGGGAGGATGCCGATTCTTGCAGAGTTCGACGCGCGCGGCCGCACCTTCGCACAAACGAAGCGACTGCCACTCGCGCTGACCGCGGGCGGGCGCAGGACCCGCCCGGGCGATTCCTCGGCCGATCCCTACGAATGCGCCAGCTTGACCACGCCGTGACGCGCCAGGTACTCGACGATCTGAGTCGCCGCCGTTTCCGGATCGCTGTGCGTGGTTTCGATGTGCAGCTCGGGCGCTTCGGGCACTTCGTACGGCGAATCGATGCCGGTGAAGTTCTTCAATTCTCCCTTTCGGGCCTTTTTGTACAGGCCCTTCGGATCGCGCTGCTCGACCACGGCCAGCGGCGTGTCGACGAAGATCTCGACGAACTCGTCGGCCTCGACCATGTTGCGCGCGAGCAGGCGCTCGGAGCGGAACGGCGAGATGAAGGCGGTGATCACGATCAGGCCGGCGTCGACCATCAGGCGCGCGACCTCGCCGATGCGGCGGATGTTCTCGACGCGGTCGGCCGCGGTGAAGCCGAGGTCCTTGCTGAGGCCGTGGCGCACGTTGTCGCCGTCGAGCAGGTAGGTGCGTGCGCCGAGCGCATGCAGCTGCCGCTCGACGATGTTGGCGATCGTCGACTTGCCGCTGCCGGAAAGGCCGGTCAGCCAGAGCACGGCGGGGCGGTGGCCGTTCTGGCGCACGCGCGCCGTCTTGTCGACCTCGACCGCCTGCCAGTGGATGTTCTGCGAGCGCCGCAGCGCGAAGTGCAGCATGCCGGCGCCAACGGTCTGGTTGCCGAGGCGGTCGATGACGATGAAGCTGCCCATGTCGCGGTTCTGCGCATACGGATCGAAGGCGACCGCGCGGTCGAGCGTCAGCGTGACGACGCCGGTCTCGTTGAGCTGCAGCGTCTTGGCGGCGAGATGGTCGAGCGTATTGACGTCGACCAGGTATTTCGGCGGCCCGATCGACGCGCCGACCGTGGTCGCGCCGAGCTTGACCAGGTACGAGCGGCCCGGCAGCAGTGGCTGTTCGGCCATCCATACCAGATGGGCCTCGAATTGATCGGCCAGGCCCGCCGGATCTCCGGCCGCGCAGATCACGTCGCCGCGGCTGATGTCGATCTCGTCGACGAGCGTCAGCGTGACCGACTGGCCGTTGACCGCTTCGTCGAGATCGCCATCCAGCGTGACGATGCGCGCGACCGTCGACTGCCGCCCCGACGGCAGCACGCGCACGGCGTCGCCCGGACGCACGCGACCGCCGAGCAGGCGTCCGGAGAAGCCGCGGAATGCGTGATCCGGCCGGTTCACCCACTGCACCGGCAGGCGCAGCGGGCCGGTGTCGGCAGAAGTGGCTATTTCCACCTGTTCCAGATGCTGCAGCAGGCTCGGGCCGTGATACCACGGCGTATTCGCGCTTGGCGACGTCATGTTGTCGCCGTGGAGGGCCGACAGCGGAATCGCGACGATGTTCGCGATGCCGAGCCGTGCGGCGAACGCGCGGTACTCGCGCTCGATGCCGGCGAACACGCCGTGCGACCAGTCGACCAGGTCGAGCTTGTTGATCGCGAGCACGACGCGGCGGATGCCGACGAGGGACGCGAGGTAGGTGTGGCGGCGCGTCTGCGTCAGGATGCCCTTGCGCGCGTCGATCAGGATCACGGCGAGGTCGGCGGTCGACGCGCCGGTGATCATGTTGCGCGTGTACTGCTCGTGCCCCGGCGTGTCGGCGACGATGAACTTGCGTCGCTCGGTGGCGAAGAAGCGGTACGCGACGTCGATCGTGATGCCTTGCTCGCGTTCGGCGCTGAGGCCGTCGACCAGCAGGGCGAAATCGAGCGCGTCGCCTTGCGTGCCGAAGCGCTTCGAATCGGCATCGAGCGCGCCGAGCTGGTCGTCGAGCACGGCCTTCGCTTCGTACAACAGGCGCCCGATCAAAGTGCTCTTGCCGTCGTCGACGCTGCCGCAGGTGATGAAGCGCAGCAGGCTCTTGTTGCGGTGCAGTTCGAGGTAGCGGTCGATGTCCGTCTCGATCAGCGCGGTCTGCGACTCCATCAGAAATAACCCTCGGTCTTCTTCTTTTCCATCGAACCGCTGCTGTCGTGGTCGATCAGGCGGCCCTGGCGTTCGGTCGTTCGCGCGAGCAGCATCTCCTGGATGATCGCCGGCAGCGTATCGGCGAGCGACTCGACCGCGCCGGTGAGCGGATAGCAGCCGAGCGTGCGGAAGCGCACGCTGCGCAGCTGCGGCTGCTCGCCGTCGCGCAGCGGGAAACGTTCGTCGTCGACCATCAGCAGCAGGCCGTCGCGCTCGACCACCGGCCGCTGCGCCGCGAAGTACAGCGGCACGATCGGGATGTCTTCCTGCTGGATGTACTGCCAGATGTCGAGCTCGGTCCAGTTCGACAACGGGAACACGCGGATGCTTTCGCCGGGATTGCGGCGCGCGTTGTACAAGCGCCATAGCTCGGGGCGCTGGTTCTTCGGGTCCCAGCGATGCTGCGCGGTGCGGAACGAGAACACGCGTTCCTTCGCGCGCGATTTCTCTTCGTCGCGCCGTGCGCCGCCGAAGGCGAGGTCGAAGCCGTACTGATCCAGCGCCTGCTTCAGCCCCTGCGTCTTCCACACGTCCGTATGCGTCGCCGAGCCGTGCGTGAACGGATTGATGCCGAGGCGTTCGGCCTCCGGGTTCTTGTGGATCAGCAGCTCCATGCCGGACTCGCGCGCCATGCGCTCGCGCATGTCGTACATCGCGCGGAACTTCCACGTCGTATCGACGTGCAGCAGAGGGAAGGGCGGGCGCGACGGAAAGAACGCCTTGCGCGCCAGGTGCAGCATGACGGCGCTGTCCTTGCCGATCGAATACAGCATGACGGGCCGTTCGGACTCGGCGACCGCCTCGCGCAGGATGTCGATGCTCTCGGCTTCGAGGCGTTGCAGATGGGTCAAATGGGGCATGGATGCGTCGGTCTACTCGTCAAATCGGCGGCGTGATGCGTTTGCGCGCGCCACGATCCCCGCGGCGCCGGCACGGCCCGGCGGCCGCAGCCGCCGAAGATAGCGCGTCCGGCGCGATCGTGCTCGTGGCGCAAGCATACGCATATCGCGCGCGTGCATGACGGTCGCCGCGACCGGCCGTCGCCGACGCCACGTGCGCGCCTTGGTCCGGGCCCGCGCGAGCGGCTACCATGTCGACGCGGCCGCAACATGCCCATCCGTGCCCGGATGGCGAAATCGGTAGACGCAAGAGACTTAAAATCTCTCGACCGCAAGGTCATCCCGGTTCGATTCCGGGTCCGGGCACCAATAAAAACAATAGTTTATATGTTGTTATTGCAAGCGACGGCGATTCCGTGGTCCAATCAAGGTCCAACGGGGGCAACGGCTGCCATCAATGGCCAGCATCACCAAACGAACGGCGAAGGACGGCACGATCAGCTATCGCGTGCGTGTTCGTGTTCTCGGTGAGCCCATGCGCACACGAACCTTCGCGCGTAAGACGGATGCGCTTGCGTGGGCGAACGCAATCGAAACTGACCTGGGCCGCGGCGTCTACGTTCCGACCACCATAGATCGTCGCCGCACCGTTGCCGACTTGATCGACGCCGCGATTCGCGATCACCTCCCGAACAAACGCAACAACAAGTCAGCGCACAAAGTCGAGGCCTATCTTGCTTGGTGGCGCGATGAGATCGGCGAACTGACGCTGGACAAGCTCACGCCGCAGGTGATTTCCGCGGCGCGCGCACGACTACTCGCGCGCAAGCCAAAGCGGGGCGAGCGCATGGCGCCCGCGACGACGAACCGCTACCTCGCTGGCCTGTCGGTCGCGACCAAGTACGGATGGAAAGAGCTGGGCTGGCTTCCGCGCAATCCGGTGCTCGACGTGAGCAAGGGCGCCGAGAGCGCTGGCGTGGTCCGCTTCCTGTCCGACGAAGAACGCAAGGCGCTGCTCGACGCGGCTGCTGCCGACTCAGATCCGAACATCCACACCGCGATCATCCTCGCGCTGAGCACAGGCCTGCGCGCGAGCAGCCTACGCGGGCTGACCTGGGATGACGTCAACCTCAAGCAGAAGTCTCTGCGCATCGGCGACTCCAAGAACGGGGAGGGACGCTGGGTGCCCCTCATCACGCCCGCTGTGGCTGCGCTCAAGAAACACCGCGAGCAAGATCCGGCCGACGGTTGGGTCTTCAAGTCGACGACGCAGGATGCCGCGGCGGAGATCAACGGCCGTGCCTGGATGCGCGTGAAGCGCGCTGCGGGACTCACCGAGGCGGCCAACTTTCGATTTCACGATCTGCGACACACCGCAGGTACATATCTCAACGAAGCCGGCGCGAGCGCGATTCAGATCGCCGCTGCGCTCGGTCAAAAGACATTGGCGATGGCGAAGCGGTACTCGCACCAGTCGCCCGAGTTCACCCGATCCGTGTTCGACAAGTTGACGAAGCGGATGGGCAAGAAGCCAGCCGGCGGCTAACCGGCAATCGCCGCGGCGGCGTGTTAGTGGCACGCCACCGCGACTTCCACAATCGTTCAATGGAGAACGACCATGGCAAAGCAAAGTGTAAAGCAAGCGCGTGAAGTGGCTGACACGTTCACGAGGCGCATCCCTAAGGACTTGCTCACCAGTGGCAACTGCGTGACGGTTCCAGTCGGCAACTCGTATTCCGTTGGCCGTCACGTCTTCGAAGAGGGGCAACACCTGATTGTCGACTGTGATGCTGTCCCGAAGCACGACGACTTCGTCATCGTGTTTGGCAGCATGCCCTTCGGGCGTCGATGCCACGTCGCGCCCGCGCCCGAGCAGAATCGCGACGACATGATCATGGGGACACTCGATTCGGACGGCGAAACCGTTTGTATGATTCCTCTCGGAAAAGGCGGCCGCTCGTTCGGCGTAGTGGTCAATGTCCTTCCGGCCGGTTTCTTTGATCTGGCCGAAACAGCTGCTACTCAATCGCGAAGCGCTCAGGCAGGCTACCGCCCGGACCGCGCTCGAAACTGACAAGGGGAGCTAGGTCATGCGCATGCGAGCGTTGCGATTCTCTCTGTACCTAAACGCCGCGATATTGGCTGCGATCTTCGGTTTTCAGAGCTCCGTCTCAATTGCGGGTGATCGAACAGTCGAGAAGACGGCCGTTCCTTCGCTGGGTCATCCATATGCCGGGCTCTGGAAGGAACCCAACTGCCTTGATCGGTTCGATATCGCGATCGCTCCCGCGGACGACAAGTTGTACTCGCTGTCCTTCTGCGGTCCAGGTGGTTGCTTCGAGCCGGGCGAGTACAGGCCCAATAGCGCGATCGTCGACGACCCGCTCTACAAGATCGTCGATGCGAACACGATCATGATCAAAGGCCAGGACGGAATCTTCGCGAAATATGTTCGGTGCCAGAGCAGGCAATCGACTCTTCCGGCCGCTTTTCCGGACAACCACTAGGGACCAAACCGCGCCTAGCCCGGCAGGGCGAAAATCTGCACACCTTTGCAGGCTGGCGCGACGCTGCCCCGAGGTTACGGAGGGAGTGAACTATGGACTTGATGGAAATGTTCGATCGATCTGTGCGGGAATATTCGTACAGCGGCGCATGGGCCGACGCCATCGAGAACTATGCGAAGAGTTTCGCGACAACTTCGGCGGGAATTCTGACATCCCTAGTCAGCCGTCCACACCAGTATCCAGGTAACGGTCGAGACGTGACGTTGCTCTTTGGCGCTGACGATAAAGCGTCACCTACAGTCGTGTCGCTCGCGAACGATGTGTGGGCGTCATTCGAAGGGGGCAACGATCCGACTCGGGCAATGGCTGTCATTCGCGTGAGTCGCGAGGAATTCGCAAGACAAGAATTGCACACGTTGCTGTGGGAGGCGGGATTGTCGAGTGATGACGACTATCTCGTGAGACAGCCAGTGGATCACCTTCGAGCGTGCCTTTTGAGTCGCAGGTGGGACAAGGCGGACCAGATCATCAAAGATCCTCTCGGTATTCTTGGCAACGACAATGCTGCGGTGAGATTCGCGAACTGGTGCGCTTCTTATGACTACAAAAAAGAACGATACAGGTTTGAGAATGGCTTTCCGGACGCGGAATTCAAGAGCAGGATTCGGCCTCATGAGATTTTCGGTGGAGTAGCCCTCTCGTGGATCGATGCCGCGGTTTTGGACCCTGAACGAGCAGTAGATCTCTTAGCGCTCGCTGCGGCCATGATGAGGTACGCGGGATTTGAATACGGTTGGACCGGCCACGAAGAGGCATTGCGCTCGGACGCCTCTGCGTCGGGAAAGAAGGGGGCGCATATCCGCCACCAGGGCACCAGCGCCCTAAAGGACTGGGCCCTCAAGCATGCTGAGTCAATTCGCGGCTCGGACGTCGAAATCGCACGTAGCCTGGCTCGAAGGCTACCTCCTGATTTCGCGAGTGTATCCGCCGACCCAGAACGCCTCATCTACGAAGCGCTTAGGGGGGCAAGAAAACTCAAACCCACTGACTCGTGATCACGGCTGGCCCCGTGGCGTAACGGCTAGGGGCCTTGGCGTATCGCCAAGGCCCTCACACGGAACGAGAAAGTATCGGCTCGTGATTCAGTTCCGACACCGGCCAACCGAGGCCGATGAGGACGAACCATGAGCAAGACCAGTCAGCGCGCGGCGAACGATAGCGGTGCCGCGTTCGATTTCCCTCCAGGTCGCACTCGCCGCCTTGAGCGCGTCAGCAAGATCCCCAGCCTCTATCCCTTTAGCGAGCCTCAAATCCGCTGGTGGCTGCACAACGCAGCTACGAATGGCATGAAGGAGCTTGGGGTCGTCGTTCGCGTCGGTGGTCGCCGGATCTACATCGACCTTGACGCTTTCAGCGCTTGGATCGATTCGCAGAACAAGGCGGTGGCCGCATGAGCACCGTCGTCGACCTAAGCGTGCGGCGCGCTCACCTCCCCGTCGATCGCCGCGGAGTCATTGACGCCATCGTAGAGGGCGCTGAGAGCCTTCATGCGCTCACAAGCGCCTGGCCGCTCACGCCGCTGCGCGAATGCCACATCGTGGGCGCTGAGCGCTCTCTGGTGGCTCTCCAGACGCTTCTCTCGCAACTTCGCCGGCACGTGCCGGCATCGGGGGCGCAGTGATCGCCACGAGGCGCGCGCGGCACATGTTGGTCGCCAAGCTTGCCGTCGAGCATCTAGCGCGGCACGGCAACCTTCCCACATCCAAGGTGCTGGCCCTGATCGGCAACGTCCACGGCTCGACTTCGCGGCGATGGCTGGTCGATTTGAAGGCGATCCTGCCGGCTAAAGCATCAGCGCTTCGCAGTGCCGACGCGAGAAAGAAGCCCGCTAGCCCTTAGCGGGCCTATCTCAAAACGAGACGAAAACTCTGAATGCGCCGGGGAGTGTGCCGACGCATATCTAAGACCCTCACACACCCAGGAAGTTCTGAAGGACGGCGATGGGCAGGAAGAAAAAGACCGACAACCGGTGGAGCGATATCGACGGCGGAAGTGCATTCGTCATTCCGTACACGCTCCTGCGACACGAGAACTTCGTGCGCCTCTCGGCATACGGAAACAAGCTCGTGATGGATCTTGCGAGGCAATACACGGGCTTCAATAACGGCTACCTATGCACGTCGTGGTCCTTGATGCAGGACTGCGGGTGGAACTCGTCGCACACCGTCCACAACGCGATGCTCGAATGCGAGCACTACAACGTGATCATGCGCACTCAGCAGGGCGGCCTGAACAAGCCGAACTTGCACGCGCTGACCTGGCGGCGCATCGACGAGAAGAAGGGCCAACACCTGGACGTGCTGCCGACCCTCGCACCACCGAACACCTGGAAGAACGTACAGCCGACGTTCGTCCTGCCAGCCAAGAAAGCCGTCCGATCGAAGCCTCGGAATCACCTAAGGAGGGTGGCATGAAAAACAAAACGCCAGTGCACCAGGTGCATCAGCTCAGTGCACGTCGTGCACAAGTCAGCGGTTTCCTTGTGCACCAGGTGCATCGGTTCAGCCTGACTTGTGCACGTGGTGCATAAGTCATGCACTTTTTCGACCCCTCACTAGTGCACCAGGTGCACACCTTAAAAGTATTTACCAGGGCGTAGGCGGATTTCATGGACACGAACCAGCTCTCTTTCAGCTTCGAATCTTCTGCTCTGGACGCGGGCGGCAAAATTGCGCGACTGAAGAACCCAGCAAGAACCCAGCGGGTCACCGGGTTGGTCTTGCCGACGTGGGCGAACAGCTTGGACGACGTTCTCGCACTCGCCCAGCGAACGCCCGGCTGGAACAACCGAACCTGCCCTCCTCAGCGCGTGACGCTAGCCGGTGGCTGCCAGTTGTTCGTCGTGCCAGCGCATCTGTGGCGACCGCGATCGTGCGTGCGACGCGAGCCGGTCTGTGCGCCTATCCCGTTTCCGCAGAGGATGCGGAAGGCATGCTGACCTTGCTCAACGACGCCGAGTGGTCGCAGTGGTCCGATAGCGAGATCGCGCGCCGCTGCGGCGTCCATCGCGATGTTGTCGTTCACCAGAGGCCGAAATCCATACATGCCGTTACGGCAAGTATCGAAACAAGCCGGACCTTCGTCCACCACAAGACCGGCAAACCCACCGCGATGCGCACCGAGAACATCGGCAAGCGCGAATACGTCGATTCCGTCGGGTGTTGTTCGCGCCACCAAAGCTACCAATTGGTCGGATCGCGAATAGTCGCGAAACGGTTCCGCAACGGTTCGGGCGCTGCAGGCACACGTTGCCTCAGCCCTCCGTTTGAACTGCCACCACAACGAAGTCGCTGCCTTCGATGGCGACTGTCTTGCGCCAAACGTGTGTGCGATTCGGAACTTCTTCAAAAGCCCCTGAGTAGCTCTTGTGGGCGAGAGCCCTCTTCAAATCGTCGGGTATCTGCGGAGTCGATTCTTTCAGCCAAGACGAAACGAATCCTTTGAAGTTGCTGTGTCTACCCTGAGCAACATAGGTCGCCCCTTTGTAGGTTAAGACGTACGTGTACAGAGGCATGAAGATGATCCCGGCCGTCGAATCCCCGGAAAATCGTACACCTTCCCAGACGATGCCCCAAAAAGAACGGGCCCGGCGTTGGTCCAGGCCCGTCGAATGTTTTGTCATGTCTTGCGAGCGGCGCTCACGCGCGGCTAAAGCCGGTCGGGGGAGCGACTCGGCAGAACGATATTCGCGGTTCTACGCTGAATGGCTCGGCAACGCTGCCACATCAAAAACGGTGGAGGCCTTTGGATGCCGTCAATTGACCGATGCGCTCAAATCCAATCGCTCGATCTGCCGACTCAAAACTGGGAGTGGCTCTATAGAGGTATTCCGTATTGACGACAACATCGGAGATACCTCGACTCGACGCGAGTGTCGCCGTGGCAACGCCTCCAATGAGGTGGGAGCCGCAGGATTTCTGGAGTCGTTCTACGTTGATCGTCGCGCGCGTGTCGATTCGCCTACTCAGTTGAGGTCCACGTGCGCTATGGATCCTGAGCCGGGAGATGTAAAGACGATCTTCACAGATCGGCGAATTGGCTATCGCAACGCAGCCGCGTTCTCCACAACGCCGCAGTCAAAAATTGTAACGGGGAGCATCGGATGAGGCCGCGGGTCACGAATCGGTTCGCGCGAGCGCTATCGCTGGCGCCGCGAGGTGAAAACGGCAGCCGCGATGGAGGCAGCGAAGATTACGAGCCAAAGCGCGCCCACGGCTCATGCGACTTTCAACGGTTCAGCGTCAGACACGAGCCGCTCAGCTGTGATTCTGGCAAGCGTGCGCCGCGTCGGAGTGACGGGATCTTCGTCAAAGAGGCGCCCAAGATCTGGACATGCGAGCAGGAGTTCGGCACGGCGCCGATCGCACGCCAACGCGTGAAACTGCCGGAATTCGAATTCAAACTTGCAAGACCCGCAGCTCAACACGTCGTCTGGACGATGGCTACGGAAACTAGCCCACACCGCGCGACAATTCGGACACATCAACTCAACACTCAACATCGCAATCCCATCGAACTTCGTGGCGCACTTCCAGCGAGCAGACGGTCATCTGAGACCCGGTGGGTGTCAACATGGCGTGAAGACGCGATAGTCGCCTTACAACGAAACGGGCTCGGCGTTGGACCGAGCCCGGTCCGAAAAGCCGCCATCCGTAGCGCTGTGCTTGCTCCCAATTGCCGCGACTCTCACGAGCGGCGTGACGACAACGGTCCATGGGGGAGCATGTACGCGTCGTCGCAGGAATCAGTGTGGGCCGCTCGACCTGAACCGCGAGCCTTTTCATGAGGCCGCTCTCCTTTGGTGACGACAAGTGCCCGCGCGAGAATCGAGTCGCGCGCGTTATGAGCCCGCGCAATAGGTTCGGAGGAAAGAAGCACGACGAGGCGCTCGCCAATCCCGGAAGACATGCCGCCGCCGGCCGCTTGGTCGAGCCTACACGGCCTCAGTCCTACGGCAAGGAGACACCGAGCGGCCGATCGGAGCCCAATGCATCCGCGTTCGCACTAGCGACGATCTCGCGATCGCCGTACGACGTTCGGCCGCATCTGCTCGACCTTCTCCACTGGCAGCGGACGGATCGACTATCCGAGATCCTGGCGCACTTCGAAGCGTGCATCGAGCATTGGTGCCTGCGGACAGATCACCCTGCATCGCTGGACACCCAACGAACCGCCGTCAGAGAGGCGTTGCGCACGATCGCGTTGCCCGATGACTGCATGGACACCGCGGCCGCAGCGAAAGAGGCCAGGACACGCAAGAGCACCTACCTTACCATCCACAACGCGGCGCTCTCGATGATTCGCAATCGACTCGGCGAAGCGAGTGGCGATTACATGAGCTGCCTGCTGGGAACTGGAAAACACTATCGAAGCGTAGAATTTAGATATAGGGCAAGAAAGCTTAGCGACAGAGCGGTTCGCGTCCCATCGTTCACTCGATGGATGCAAGCGACAGCGCGTCGTCGCGGCAACCGGCCAGCTTTAGCCGGCTAGCAAGTTCTCATCTGCGCCTATCGCGCGGAATCGCAATCCAGGAGTGACCAAGCCATGCAACGCGTTGTCGAGCGTTCAAAGCAGGTGCGTGCCCGCGTGGGCGGCATCTCGGTATCCACGCTCTACCGATGGATGGATGCGGGCTTGTTCCCGAAGCCTTTCAAGCTGCAGAACCGAACGATCGCGTGGGACAGCGAACAGATCGATCGATGGATTCAGCAGCGCCAAGCCGGCTCTAGCAAGTCGTAACCCACAAGCACACAACCTCGCCCCGGAGATTCCATTGAACGCATCTACGAACACACAACCCATTGCTTCGCTCAGCTCGGCGGATGTACAGGCCCGCATCGACGAAGAACGCCGACGCCTGCTGATCGAGCAGAACCTGGAGCACGACCTCACGGGCCAGCGCATAGCCCCGCTCGAAGCCGGCGACGATGCCGCACTCGATCGTGTGGAAGCGCAGATCAACCAATGCCGCGACCGGCAGTTCCGGATACAGGAACGCTTGGAGATCCTGGAACGCCGCCTTGCCGACTCGCAGGAGCGTGAAGCCGGCATCAACCTCGACGTCATCGCCGACCGCGCCAATCGCGCACGTGAGCTGGGCGAACGCCTAATCCGCACCGAGTACGCCAAGCACGCCCGCGCACTCGCTGCCGTGCTGCAGAAGGTCGCCGCCGTCGATGCGCTGATCGTGCAGAGCAATGCTGAACTCCACGCCGCGGGACGCCAGACGATTCGCGAAAGCAACGCCATCCGCTGCACACCAAGCCAGTGGGTCGAGTTCGTTGAGCGCAAGACGATCCACGTCAACGACCCGCGCCACCCGTTGCACGGCCTAGTGCAGTCGTCGATGTCGGGGCGTTCGTACTGCCGGATCGACACCAAGGCGCCGGTCGATAGCACCACCGAGTTGGACATCGAGGGACGCGACCTCATCGGCGGCCAGTACCCGCATCCGCTCTACGCCGAGATCAACCTTCCGACCATCGACTCGATGCCGCTGGTCCACCGCACGCTTCCGAAGCTGCCAGCACCTCAGCCGTACTTCACCGCGATCGACGACCCGCGGTTCATCGGTGATGAGGCCATCGCTGCCCTGGTCGAGGAACTGGACAACGCAGGCAGACGCAAGACCGCATAACGAATGCTCGCGGCCTGTGGGCGCAGGTCGCGGTCATAGGCTGCGGCAGTCCGGCATAGCTGCCGCAGCCACCTTTTCCATCTCAACACAGGGAACACCCATGACCACGCACAACATCAACTACACGAAAGGAATGGCCGTCGTCGAGATGACCGTCTTCGAACGCGCCGCTGCAGCCGATCCGCCCGACATCAAGATCGCCAAGGGCTACAACCTGCCGACGGGTACGGTGCTCGGCAAGATCACCGCGTCTGGCAAACATGGACCTTGGGATCCCGCCGCCTTGGATGGCCGAGCGAATCCCGTCGGCGTCCTCTTCTTCCAGAGCGATGCGACAGACGGAGAGCGAAGCGCCATCAGGCTCGCACTGCCTGCCGATGTACGTACGAAGCTCGAATCAAAGGCAGCGGCCTAGCCGTAGATAGATCCCTCTCAGTTGAGCGCGTGACCCGCTCCTTGTCGGGAGGCGGGAATCGCGCACGTCGGCCGAGGTGAGTCATACCACTTCGGGTGAACCTCATCACGGCCACCTCATCCCTTCACGGGATGCAGGGCTTCACAACCGGACCAGCCGGCGGTGTCCGTCCATCAACAACACCGGCAGCCGCCGCGCCTCTGATCCTCGGGGCGTGAGGCGGCAACCAATCCGAATGAGTGGGCCCCTGTGACGGGTCGACGGCAAGCGGGTACGCAGGTCGCGATCTACGGCTAGCGCCAGACCTCCATGAATGTCTGTCATGAATGAGTTCGACCTGATCAAGGCGGAGACAGCCTGCGGAGGCCAGACCGAGGAGGGGGCCCCTGAGCTTTGAGACGTTCACCGCGGGTATCCCAACCGCGGCCTCCGACAGTTTTTCGGGTTTTTGGGAAGTCAGCAGCAACTTCACTTATCGCTATGTGTAGCGCGCTTTTAGGGGGGGCCGGTGTTGCAGTCTGACGTTCCAACGATCCAATCCGACGAACTGATCGCCCTGCCAATCCGGCGGCTCGGCGAGCTTTCGGGACGGGCGGCAAGCCTGCTCATCATCCTCGCGACGCAGTGTCTGGACGTGGGTAATGGGCGCATCTGCCTCAGCCCGGCCCGAATGCGTAGCTACTGCTATTGGGCACCGCACACCATCGACCGCGTACGAAACGAACTAATGCGAAACGGCCTCCTCGCCGTGCACACGCGCGGACGCCGTGGCGCTCGCCATCTGTACCGCTTCACCTGGATGCCACCGGCCTAAGCCCGCGTCCCTCGCCGGGTATGCCGGCAACTTCCTTCCTATCCAACGGAGACACGCAATGACCAACACCACCGTTTCACCCGTCTTCAAGATCCTCGCGCTCGCCCAGGGCGGTCACGACAACCTCGCGCGCGCCGCAATCGAAGGCGGCGCAACGCCGGACCAGTTCTGCGTCGACTTGCTGACGATCGCGAACCGCACGCCAGTCACGATCGCCGCGGACCAGATCCTCCCAGCCGGCGCCGTCCTCGTGCGCGCCTACACGGCCACGCCTGCAGCCATCGGCGGCAATGTGGGCAACGGCACACTGAGCGTTTCCGCGATCGGCCCGGACGTGATCGAAGGCACCTACACGGCCAAGTGCGTCCTGAAGCGCAGCGATCGGGGGACGTTCGAGATCCGCTCGCCGTCTGGCGGCGTGATCGATGAGGCAAACGTAGGCACGCCACTGCAGAGCAGCGCGTTCTCTCTGACCATTGCTGACGGATCCACGGACTTCGCAGTCGGCGACGGGTTCACGATCGTTGTCGCTGGCGGTGCGTATTCCGGATTCGCCTTCGGAGACGATGCCGGCGTCCAAGTCGCGGCCGGAGTCCTGTCCATCGCCATCGACACGTCCGATCCGTCGGCCACCCAGGAGCAGTTCGCCACGGTCCACGGCCCGGCCGTGTTGCCTGCCGGGTTCGCCCGCCTGGCGAATCCACCAAACACTGTGCCGGGTGACGTAATTGCCAAGACGCTCTCAGCCTGCCTCGACCAGCTCGCACGTCGTGGGATCGTGGTGCGCGGTTGATGTTTGATTGTCTGACGTACAGGGGCGCCCTGTTGGCCTAACCGACAGCAAACGCCGAGGACCTGGATACGCTACGATCTCTCTAGCTGAGACGGAAGCGCTGTATGACTCTCGACGATCAAAAGGAACAGTTCAGCTTTGCCTACGTCAGAGCCGTCTCCGCTGCAGCCGGCATTGCAGTGAGCGAGCCCACCATCGATGACGACAGCATAGATTTGCTGTTCCAACAGCGAGGCGGAGGCGGCACCTTTAGATCGCCTCGAATTGATGCACAGGTAAAGTGCTCGGCAGTTTTAGACCTGGCTGACGACCACATAGCTTTCCCACTCAAGCTGAAAAACTACGACGAGCTTCGCCACGATGATGTACTCGTCCCGAGAATACTCATCGTCGTTCGCGTGCCCGACAACCTGCCGGAGTGGATTGCCCACTCTGAGGACAATTTGGCCCTGCGCAGATGCGGATATTGGATGTCGTTAAAAGGCAAGCCTCAGTCGGTGAACGAAACATCCGTTACCGTCCATGTACCGCGAGCAAATCTGTTCACGGTTGATGGCCTCATCTCCCTGATGCAGCGAGTCGGAGAAGGGCAGCCGCTATGAAAGCAACAATTCGAGATGAAGACGCTTTCAGTTCGGTTCGCCCGTTCGAGCTAGCGGCTTACTTGAGAGCCACGGGCTGGCAGGAGGTGCAGCGAGTACCGAAGGGATCGTTCTGGGCTAAGCAAACAGAACATGGAAGCGTCGAACTCTTGCTGCCGATGGACAGCAGGGTGCGAGACTTTCGAATTCGCATTGCCGATGCGTTGGCGGCCCTCGAGGTAGCGGAGAGGCGGTCTCAGCTTGAGATCATCGAAGACTTGTCAATGGCGTCGGCGGACATCGTCAGACCACGACTACGCGGAGCCAGCAATGACGGCTCGCTCACGATTGAGCAGGGCGCGTACGTGCACGAGCATGCTCGTGCACTCATGTTGGCAGCTGCCTGCGCCGCTGTCGCTACTAAGCAGGTCTATGCGAGGCGAAAACCCGAGCTTGCTATGGACTATCTGTCGCACGCGAGATTTGGCCCGCCAAAACGCGGCAGCTACATTCTGACGATCATTTCACCGGTACGGCCTCGTTTGAATTTGGGAGTGGACCTTCTCGGTGACGCTGTGGCGCCTGAAGAGCCCTTTGAGCGACGTACAGTACGCGTTCTCGCTGAGGCCCTGCGTTCGCTTTCTGAGGCGTCTGAAGTAGTTGCCATTACCAACGCGCTCGACCCTATGCGCGCGGCTGTGGCCCAAGGTGTAAGCGCGAATTTGTGCGAGGCAATTCTTGGGTTGAACTACAGTAGCGGTAACGCCGGCCTCGACTTCTCGTTCTCATGGGAGACGTCGAATGGGATTCCGCTTCAGAACAATACAACCATCTCGATCTCCGCTGATGCGATGCCCATCCTTGACGCAACCGCTAAGGCGTTTCGAGAGACTGGAGCGATTGAAGATAGCGAAGTAATCGGAGTGGTTCAGCGCCTCACCCACATGGGTGGAGACGAAGGGGTGGCAACGATAGTTGGGACCTCCGACGGTGAAGCGAGGACGGTGCAAGTAAGTCTCGGCGGAGACGCGCACGCGATGGCCGTGACCGCGTATCAAGACCGCACGCCAGTCAAGTGCGTGGGCGATTTGGTCAAGCAAGGTCGCTCGTGGGAACTAAGGAATCCACGGGAGTTTGGAGCCTTTGCTGATCCTTAAACTCTGAGGCGGAGCGCGTTTCGCCGATCAAAACTAGTCGTCGAAGGCACCAAAGTCGCCGGGCGTCACCCCCGACGACGCGGCCTCGCACTTGCCGGTCATCCAGGCGCTCGTCGAATGCAACAACGAACTGACCGATCAGCTCGCCGTGCTCACGGTCGTCCTGGGGGTGTCGCTGCGAACCAACGATGCCGTGCGACTCGTGTCGATCGCCGCGATAGAAGCAGAACTCGAACTCGGGCTAGCAACCTTCAAGGTGATGGCGCGCTTGCGAACGTTCCCGGAGATGGACGAATGCACCATGTCGAGCAGCGAACTCTACAGATTCGTCCAGTCCCAACTCCGGGCAAAGCTGATCGTCGAGAAAAACCGAAAGTAGCTATCAGCGACCGGCCGCCGACAGAGGCGACGTAGTCGTATCCTATCCAACAGAGCATGGAGACCAACATGACATCGAACTCACGCTCGCCTGAGGAACAACTTGAGGTTGCCAACTGGGCCGAGCAGCGCGGAATGGAAAATCTCCGCGAGCACATGGCGGCCATGGATGACCTCAAGAAAGACAGCAACACTGCGCTGACGATTCTGATGACAGCCGGCGGTGCGTCTTTGGCCTATGCGATCAACCATCTAGTTGATACTGCTGTACCAAACGTTGTAGCCGGCGCGGCTGTCCTGAGCCTGTATCTACTTGGCTTGGCCGGCGTTCTTCTCCACAAATGTCTTCGTGTGAGAGATGCGCCTACTGTCGCGAATGAGCCCTTAAAGCTGTATCAACCTAAGTTCTCCATCGGAGAATTGAAGGCGGAAGAAATAAAGAATATCGACAAAAGAATAAAAGACGCCAGATCGAGAAACGCGGAGACCTCAAGGTGGCTCAACGCAATCCGCTACGCCGCCTTAGCGAGCCCGGCAATTTTCTTCATCATCTATGAGATTTCTCGCTGGTGTCGTTCTTCTTAAGGTAGTCAGACTGCGGCACCACGGGGCGCTGCTGCTCAGGCTGTGGCTTCGGTTGCTCAACCGGCACGGGCTTCGTTTCCTCGGTCACGACTTTACCTCATTGGTCGAATCGGATATTCGACGTGTTTAGGATCCGGCTGTGGAATAACAGGTGATGGATCAGGCGGCGGTGACGCTGGCTGTTCGCCACCATCATCAGTTGATACGAATATATTCACGATGTCACCCAGGATACTGCGGTGGGTCATTGCCATAGGTCCATTCCGTACGAATGATCCCATTGGGCCGATGCACGTGTATCTGCGCCTGTTGACCTTTTATGTTCCAGTCCGTATGCGCCAGCGACCGCGCGTGTGTGATTGCCAACTCTTGCGTACGCTGAGCGGCCCCGACAACCTTGCCGGCGAGGACAACCCACCAAGATCCCTCCGATTCTACGACGTGGTAGTCATTCCTCACGACAGTCACCTCGTTGGTCTAAAGGTTGAAGATAGCCGATCCAAGTGCGCGCATCATGCATGTTCTCTGAATTTCGGAAACCTGTAAGTTTTTACAGGTCCCGACGCGCCTTAGTGACGCAAGAAATGAGACGATGAGTTATTAAACTACGCATACAAGACCGTTACGGAACGATGCTCATGCAGATGCTTAGATTCAACGTGTACTTTGCGCATGATGGTTGGCGCTGGCGACTGACCGCGGCTAACGGTCGAATCGTCGCGGATTCGGGGGAGGCGTATGTCAGTCAATATAACGCTGCACGCGCAGCGAGGAGGACTTCGGAGATTGCTCACCAAGCTGCCGGGGTCTTTGACGAAGCCGGTAAGGCTGTAGCTCACGAGCGGCAGGGGTTTCTGGGCATAATGGAGCCTGATCCGTTCTGAGGTTTGTTCGCATCCTTACAGCGCGGCGGCGCTCACCGTCATTGACCGAGGTCGTTGCGCGAATGACTCGTGGCCGCCTTTCGAAATACCGACCACGGTTCTCCACAGAACCCTAGCGCTGACAATTGTTCACTGTCACATGGCGGTTTCCCGCCACGCGCGGAGCTATCCTTCGATCGCCCCCGAAGCCGGCCGCCTCAAGCCGTTTGGCGACGGTTACCCCTCTGGCTGGCTGACGGGGCGCCTGATAGCGCAGCCTACGACCAAGGCAACGCGGAGTCGTCGTGGTCTGCAACGACTAGTATTGCCGTGACCTGGCAAACCGGGCATCGGACACGTATCGTGCCAAGTGCGGCCGGAGCAACGATCGGTGCTCGCTCTTCCTTACACTTGGCGCAATATGCAGTCACAGCCTGCAGTTGCTGCGATTGGTCGCGGATGAACTCAATGTCGGTGAAGGGTTTGTCCACTGGAAGTCCATAGTCGGGCTTCGTTTCGAAGCACGAATCGAGCCGCGATGGCTCTGGCGCTCGCAATCGCCGAGAAAGTCCTGACTTAAACAGTTCGAAAGGGCAACCGTCGCGCAAAGGGTGTATACGTATACGCGTACACCGTCCTCCTGCCCTCAAACGCGACGAGCGCTCTCGATCGAGTAGCCCGCTACTGATCGCCTCCGATCAGTCACTTCGTTTCCCGGTAGCCGAACTGCAAGCCTGCACGATCTGCAGGACTTCTGTGAAGGCGTCCCATGTCTCACAAACTTCCTCGCGTCGGGTCCATCTATGGCGATCTGACCCGCATTGCTGCCGACATCCAGCGCTCATGCTCAGCTATGTCTGTAGTTTGGACCGATGACGTCGGTGACGTATTCGTCTCGCCCGTGAGCACCAGCGTTCCGCCGCATAGCATCGTCGGAATCTTCACTTTCGGCTGTCCACTGGAAGATATCCGAGACGATCTCCAGGCCATGCGATCCGAGCGCGCGCGCCATTGGATCGTCGATTGATGGCGCGCGTGTTCCACTACGTGCTCATATTCGAAGGGCATTGGGCCGTTCGCTTCGATCACGTCTTTCGCGCAGAAAAGTACGTGACACTAAGCGACGCAATCGCTGCAGCGCGTCAGCACGCATGCGAACGGTGGGATTTGCATGGTTTGCCCGGCGGCGTGATCTTCGAATCGCCCGATGGCTCGGAAATTGAGGACGAGACTTTCGGATAGCCGTAGTTCGGCGTCGTTTGAACGCTACGTGAGCCGCGCCGCGGCGCGGTTCTCTCCCGGTGAGACTTCGACCCGTACGATCGCCTTCCCCACACAAGGAGGTGACCATGGCTACCAGGCGCTTCAAGTCCGCGACGATGAAGTTCGGCGTCGCCCCTCTCGGTTCCCGGCTCGCTCTACGTCGAGCGATGCTATGGCAAGCACGGGAAGGGCTACGCACGAACGCCGCCGCGCTACTCCGCGATCGAGCTGGTGCTCATCAACGAGGACCGCCAGCTCTGGAACGTCCCTGGACGCCACCAGGAAACGCATGAATACGTGACCAGCGTGGTCGGTGTGGACGAGGGGTGGCGCATCCTAGGCTGGCGCATGGCGGACGGGACGATGCTTTTGGGGGACTACGACGAGGTCGATCCTGAGCTTGCGCAGATCGACTATCTGCCATCCCCGAACCCGATAGGGCCAGTGTGGCTGTGGGAGCCACAGGGACGTTCTCCTGAGCTTCCGATACGGCAGCATATGTAAGGTTTTGCAAATGGCGCCTTCCGGGCGGCCACCGTTTTTGTAGTCGACAGCGCTTGTGCAATCATTGGCCGCCTGGGGACTCAACTTAGCTCTCTTAAGGACTCACGGGATGAGTGTCAAAATTGCAGGTAGGAAGTCGCTACTGGTCGCCCTGATCGCCGCTGCGCTGCTGCCAGCTGCCGCTATGGCATCGAGCAAAGCGGATCAAGTTCTGTCGCAATCTGGCAAGACGATAGTTGCGCGCAACGGAAAAATTGTCGTCACTGCTTTTGGTTCGTCGGCTACGGATTCGTCGATCATCAAGGAAGCTGTTCAGCGGTTCGCCGCAACCGCGCCTAATGCCGGGATACGGACTCTACTAGTTCATAACAGCGACAGCTCAGTCGTGGCGACAGCGGAAAGATGGAGCGATGGCGACGAGACTGTTGAATCCGGGCCTACCGGTCCAGCCCCCGGAACACCGCCGCCTCCGGCGTCGGGAACGGTGCCGCCGAGCGTGGGTAATGTGAACTACACCACACATTTGAATGGCTACACGAGAGACACGACGTATACGCGAGATGTGACGCCAGATCCCAATGCTGACGATGGTTTCGATGATGGCGCCTGGTATGTAACAAAGGATGATTTGGAGTTCACGGGCGGCGGCGGCAACGGTCCATGTAAACCTGATGCGCCGGCTAACTGTCCCGCACCGGATAGCGTTTCGCCGAGTAACTGAGGTCGATCGGGTAGGAAACTCTGTCGCTATCCAAGGCCTGCAGCATTGCAGGCCTTTTTACTTTTGGGGTTCGGGCAACCTCGCGGCGCTCTACGCGATCTTCGACGACAAGCGGCATCCTTACTACGAGCACAGGCTGGCGGCGTGACGATCCGATACTTCGTCCAGATTGCGGGTTATGTTTTCGCCGCTGGCACTGTCCTAGCAGCCGTCGTGCATGTCGTTTGCTTGGGCTTAATTAGCCACCGAATTTCTTCGCTGCCGGAATTCGATGAGCTGTTCCGAAAGAATCCGCCTTCGCGGCGTGGGAGTTTGGGCCATTCCCTACGAAGCGAATTTGTGTTCTCTCAACCGGCGCCAGCCAGCTTGGAGAGCGCCGATGCAAGAGCGTTCCATATATTCGAGTTAGCTCAGATGACAGCGCGCATCGCGGCTGTTCTGGTGATGTTGGCGTGTCTCTGCGAAGTGGTATGGCTGCTTTGGTAAAGAAACCCGAGCTTAGGATGCAGCATCTTGTCGATGCGCCCATGCGCGTAGCCCGCATCCTCCTCCTCACGCTCGACGATGTGATCCGCTGCGAACGAGGGCGCGCAATAATTTCGCGCTCAATTCCCAGCGTTGCCGCTACAACCCAAAACGGAATCCCCGAAGCCGCGCTTTTGCAAGTCGGGCCACGACCGCGCGTCACTCGCGTCAACAACAGGCACTGACGCAGCTTGCGTGGCAGCCGCCGAGGTCTTGACCGTTCCGCCTAGGCCCACGCAGGGGGCGACGAGATCGCGTTGCTGCAATGCGCTTAACTTGCCGGCGATCGTGACCACATGCCCCTTGGAAAAATCGGCCCCTGCCAAGACAGCGCCACATGCGAAGAAATGCTGTCCGGTCAGAATCGTATTGCCGGGAGCATGCTCAGGCCGCCCCGTTCCCCGTTCGAGCTCCTCCGCAATGACCTCGATGCACGGTGTTTGATTCGGATCGCTGGTCCGAGCTAAGACGGGCCCACCCCAAAGTACGACTTCACCAATGTGTCCCGAATGGGCCGCCTCGACAGGCGAAGTGCTGGGCTTGGGGAAACCCTCGCTGTTCTCCGCCGCAAACACGGCCGAGCTCCACGTGAAGGCCAGCATAGAAAGTTGAATGACGATGCGTGTGGGCATAAAACACCTATAGATTCGGCCTCCGAACACGTAAGACGCACGAAGACGCCATGTCGTCGCGGTTCATTGAGGCCGGTCTGGCCGCACTATGTGCTGCTCGCCTAGATGATCACAGAAGGATTCACGTCAAGCCGATCAAGCGCCTGGGCGATTTGCGGGTCGTGGTCGGTGGTGGTCATGGTACGCGCCATCACAGCTGTTAACGCAGGCGCCGGAATTGGCACGGAACTAGCTTGCCATTGCGCATGAATCCTATCCAGCGCCGCGCAATTGTCCTGCTCATCGTCGCAGCCTCGCTCGCTTCGGTGGGGTTTGCGCCGTCGACGCACGCCGCTGGCATGCAGCCATGCACCGTGCCTCCTACGATCGGTCATCCGGACTGGACAGGCCAGCCTGGATACTTCAACGGGGTTCAGTGCGTTCCGCGGCCGAACGGCAAGTGCACAGATGCGACGGCGACATGTCGCGATGGAACTTGCAGCCACAGTCAGCACCGTAGCGGAACCTGTAGCAATCACGGCGGCGTCGCGACTTGGATGAAGCGCCCCGATCTCTGAGTGTACATATCGAAGAACGCGCGCGCTGGTGCAATTGGTGCTTCAATATCGTACGTGTCGACTAGACCGGTCTAGGGAAGGGGATGACCATGGGCGAAAAAGATCAGGTAGAAAACACAAGGGCTTCGCTGGTACGCGTTCAAACCTACAAACCCGAAGGGCTAGCGCGCACAGCTGATCTAGGAACAGCACTCAGTTTCACGGAAATCGTTCCGGCTGCGAAGAGAATCGTTGAGCTATATAAAAGAGTACCGGAGAGCATTCTTGAGGATCTAATTCCACAGCACCTTAATCAGATTCAGTCAACTGCGGACGCTGATTTCAATAGGTTCAAGCAGATTGAAGATTTTGACCCTGACAAATCTAGTAATGCTGCTGAAGAACGACGCCAGTTGATCACTAGCCTGACGGGCGCCTATGATCAGACGTTTAGCGCCCTCTGGAGTTTCATAGCCTATGGCGTTGCAAAAATTACCGACTCCTGCGCTGGAAACTCGTGCGAGAGCTGCACTGCAGCAAATCTCCGATCAGAGTTCTCAGGTCGTTGATGACATCAAGGGTGTAGAAGGTGAGGCAAACAGAGTCCTTGCAAATATCAAGGCGGTAGCAGCCGAGCAGGGCGTGTCGCAGCAGGCGGAATTCTTTAAGCGAGCGGCCGACGAGCACAGCGACGACGCGAAGATATGGGATCGGAAGATCAAGTGGCGCGCTGGGTTTGTGGGGGTTTTTGCTGTGCTAAGTTTATTTCTTCACAAACTGCCTTGGCTTACGCCAACAACTCCGTACGAGACGGCGCAGTTGATCACGAGCAAACTCTTAATCTTTGCGGTTCTTAGCTACATGCTGCTCTTGGCCGCAAAAAACTATATTTCGGACCGCCACAATACAGTGGTGAATAAGCACCGACAGACAGCACTACAAACATTCCGAGCGTTGGCTGACGCAGCGGGCGATCGCGGCGCTCAAGACATTATCGTTGCGCAGGCCGCTGCCTGCATTTTCGCGCCGCAAGACACCGGCTTCAGTCGTTCTGGCACGGAGACAATTAGTGGTTCCAAATCAGTGCTTGAACTTTTGACCAAGGCGCAGCCGAAAGCGGAGTAGAAATCGGCGCTGCGGCGACGCGCTACAGCGCCAATCTATCTCAGAAGTCTGGCTATGAGCAGTGGGGGAGGCTCAGAAGGTTGTTGGGAACATAGGAGTCGGCCTTTGTTTTCAGGAATTTTCGCCGCCGCCCCTGTACGACTTCTACGTCTGTAGATCTGCCGTTGACGTTCACGAAGTAGCGATAGCTACCATGCTCGATGTCGTATATGGCCTGATCCTCGGAGACTTTTCCAAAGGATCCGCCGACATGAGTAATAAACGTTTCGTTCGGGTGATGCGCAACGTTAGCTTTAGTGGTGCACGTAATTTGTCGATCTATTGACACGGCAATCTCCCCACCCCGGCGCGATCGACGCCTGCCGACGACCTACGCGAGGACCGCGGCACACTAAGACCGAATCAGTCGACGAGACGTGAAGGCGGGCAGGGCGACGTGGTCCTGTGGTGGTCCAACGCCCTCAACATCTCCCAACTGGTGCCAACAATCCACGACTGCTAAGTTGTTGATTTCCATAGCCGCCAACACTCCCCAACACCGCTACAGCCAGACTTAAAATCTCTCGACCGCAAGGTCATCCCGGTTCGATTCCGGGTCCGGGCACCAAGTGATCGTTAGCTAACGTCCGTCGTCCATGAAGCCCCTTGGAAATACGGGTTTTTTGCAACTGGATCGTCCGGCGTCGTCCACCAACATCCCCTTGGATTCGGGGGGACACCAAGTACAAGCTCGCGTCGGGCGACGGCCTCTACCTCGAAGTCATGCAAACGGGCGCGAAGTACTGGCGTGGGAAGTACCGGCACGGCGGGAAGGAAAAGCGTCTGGCGCTCGGCGTGTTTGCACAGGTGCCGCTCGCCCAAGCCCCGTGACCGCCGCGACGAAGAGCGTACGAAGTTGCGCGACGGCAAAGACCCGGTGTCTCAGCGGCGTGCGGACAAGTTGGCTGCAAACTTGTTCTCGGACAATAGCTTCGAGGGCACCGCGCGCGAATGGATGGGCAGGCCGACTGGAAGAGGAGGGAAGCGCATTGCGCCCATCACCCAAGCAAAGAACACGTGGCTGCTCTAAACCTATGCGATCCCTGGTTTTGGCCTTTGTCCAATGGTCGAGATTTCTGCGCGCGAGGTTCTGGCCTTAGCTTTGCAAGGATGCAGGCGTGGGCCGATTGTCTTGATGGACTGCGTCATGGGATGAAGATGTCACAGTGAAACCCGCGACTCGGTGCCAGTGCATGCGCCTATCCCGCTCCCGCAGAGGATGCGGAAGGCATGCTGACCTTCGTACCAGCTGCTTCCGCTATTGCCGAACGTCGGCCGCACTGTTGCGGATGCCACGCAGCAAGCTCAGATAGAACTCCGACCCGGAGGGCTGCGCCTCGGTCTCGAGCTGGTTCCATTGTGTATCGATATGCGTCCGCCGGGGATGCGACGCCCACATTCGGGCAACCTGAAGCATCAAGGGTTCAAGTTCTTCCAACAGCTTTGCCGACTCGGTCATTCATCACACCTGCGATCGGACCGTTGCGGTCCACCGCCCAGCATATACCTCTACGAGGTCGCGCGACGGTCATTCCCGGCTGCAACGGTTCGAGCGTTACGGCTTCAAGCCCTGTAGAGGCCGGCGGCCCCGAGTGCAAAGTCGATCTCTGCGAAGGGCTCTTCACCGGCCGACAAGTAGCTCAGCGTGGTGCGATCGAGATGCTGCGAATCGATGGCAACTTCCGAGATGCCCCTGATGCCCGCGAGCTTTTCGGCAGCGATCGAGCCGATGAGATAGTGGCCATTCGACGTCAGGTTACGCGCGATCGCCATGGTCTTGCGCATTCGTCTGCCTGTAGCGTTTCGGTGCAGCGAGTATGCGCCAAGCAGCAGACGGATGTCGGCGTGGATGGCGCGTCAGCGAACCTCTTCAATCCACACCATCTTTCCGTTGGCCACGACAAAGATTATCGTCTTCGTCCCGTCGCGGTAGTACCACTTCTCACCAAGGTGCGCTCGTATCAGTACGCGACGTGACCATCTGCGAGGCGGATGCACGACATTAGACGGCGTCAGCGTTGGCTCGCAGCGTTCAATTGGCCGAGCCGCCGGCTGGCAAATCGTCGCCGGATTTTGGCGTCGAAGAACTCGTCGGGTTCATCAGAGATACGCCATGCGGAAACGACGCTCTCGGGAACCTCGGTAAATTCTTCCACGTGCCAAGGGCGAAATCGGACGAGCAACGTCGAGGACGCGCGGTCGTACGTCGCGGAATCGATCATCTTGGTTCCAACGTCGAGCTCTTTCATGTCGATCTCCAGATCGGCGGTCTGGAACGCGCCCGCACGCTCCTGCAAAGCGCCACGACGCGGAGCCGACGCTACCGTCTTTGGTGCTGAATACGACATCGACTGTGGGCGCGGCCGGAATGCGCCATTCAGTCATGGGCGAGTAGCGAGCGCTGCAAAGCGCGACCTACCTACCGCGGTTGGCGCGTTTACGGCCGCGCTCCCATTCGAGACCAACCATCTCGCGGACCTTTCGGATCAATGTGGGCAGCCGAGTAAGCGGATCGTCTCGTCGATGGGTGCGGGCAACTTCGCGAACGCCATTCGCTTGAAGCGCCGCAGCGCACTCCGCGCAAACCATCTCGATGCCCGGCGCGATCGCGCGCATCGAATGCGTTCTCTGCCCACACGACGGGCAGCGAAGTTCGGGGGCCATGGTGGCGGTTCCGTAATCAACCTCGGCGGCGCACAGCAATATTGGCTCGCAGATAGGTCAACTGTGTGTGAATGCGTCGAGGGAAATTCCCTCACGACGCCTGGTGTCCGCAAACTCTTCCCGCCAAAAACAACGGGCCCGGATTTGATCCGGGCCCGTTCGATGCCTTGTCAGTTGCAGCAGCGCCCCTCGGGGGATTTCCTCGATGCCGAGTGATGGCTCTGCCAGGGCGAATGCTCGGGACCGTGATGGCTTCCAAAAAATGTATCAATCTTGCCAGGTTCAACATGCAACGCCGACTTCTGCTGCGAACGGGACGAGTAGGCTTCCCGACTCAAGGCTACTCGCAGTTGCTATAGCAGCTAAGAATCGGCACGCAGAACTGTTCATCAGTTCCATATGGAATACATTCCATGTAGACAAAGCAAACGGGATCACATATGCCGGGGAAGTAGAAGCCATGCGCGCCGGACCGCCCGAATTCCCTCCCGCCTAAACTACGCCGCGTGACCATGTCGCGCGCCTTCTTGAGCGGCTCTTGAGTGCCGCAGCCGCATTCTCCCGTTTTTCCGCTCGATGGACGGACTCTCGCTATTTTTTCGAGACGCACCAATACGCTCGTTTCAGCGGCCACCTGAACCCAAAACTCGTCATCTTGCTCGCGTACAGCGTGAATGTCCTCTTCGCGGATGATTGTGACAAGATCCAAGCTCGTGCGCAGCGCGACCGTGCCTTTGTCCCCGCTTGCTGGAAGGCCTTTAATCCAGATCATCTCGCCGCGCGCTATTCTCTCGGCAGGCGATGGATCGGATTTCTCGTGGCAGCGCCGCTTAAGGTCGTTCAATGAGTCGCCCATAGGTCATTTCCTCCGTGCAAAAAATTCGATCCTTCAAAAGCGGGATCTTGAGTGCCACGTCTCGCACTGCTCCGTCAGGGACGGGATGCTGCTCCGGAGGTTCATCCGAGAGGCCCTACGGACTTCCAAACGCCAATAGGCGGCGAACCGTGACACGCAGTTGCCGTCGGCTCGCTAGCGCCAGGATTTCCGTGCTTATTGGGTCCGGCCGTGTCGACGTTTCATCTCAGTGAGGTCCCGAGCGATCTTCGCGGGCGTACTGTTCGAGCGGCCGTCGTAGGTGCCCACGATGTAGTCCCGGGGCGCATGGATCACTTCAGGCGGAAGGTCCATGAAGACCTGATCGATGTGATCGACCCATACAGTCAGGGGTTGCTCCGCGCAGAGGCGAGCTGCCTTCGCGGCAACGCGCTCCAAATCGTCGTGAAGACTACCCAGCGCCTCGTTTCTGAGCGGCCGCATCTGCTTCCCCAGTAGAGCAGAGCGTCCATTACCGACCTTCTGAAAGGCTCGGTCAAGGCAGTCGGAGTGCTCGTCACCCCAGACTTTCGTCGGGCGCCTTTCTCGATTCCGGCCCGAGTTCTACGCCTTCGGTGGCAGCTGCTGTCCCGAGCTGCGCGACCAAGCAACCCGCAGGGATTGAATGCCGGCTCGCACTGGCGAACAAGACTCCTCCACCGGCCAGGCGCCTTAGAGCAAGGATTCGAACGCCCAGAGGGCGTGCGACTTCGTTCAGCTTGTCAGCGATGCGATCTGCTTCGTCCATTGACGCGATTCCCCCTCGTTTGCATGCTTCGAAGAAGGTCGGCATGGGGCGTGCGCTCGGCTAGGTGGAATCAGGAGGTTACCGCCATAGGCATTTCAAATCCGTTGTGTAGGGCTGCAGATTTCGTCCGTGAGTCGGCAGCCGCGGCGCGTCATCGTGTCCTGACGGAAATGCGACGATGGGGTGGACGGAGGTCCTTTCCTCTCGTTCAATAAGGCAATGCCGTTCGACAGGGGATCGACATGCCGAGGAAAGTGTTCAAATTTTTATTCGTCGCCGAGGTCATCGTGCTCGGTGTACCGGTAACGCTGTTTGCACTGTTCGGTCTCCTGGTGCTGGTTTCGACCTATGCCAGGGGCGCGGCAGTCAATCCGGACTTCGTTCCCAGCGCATTCGCAGCTCTCTTGTCGTGCGTCGGCCTGTTCGGCTTCTGGGGCTTGAGCGGGCTGTACCTGTCGGGCGGCGGAAGAGCGCTCAGGAACTCCCCGATTTGGCTGTTGATTCCCACGGCGATCGGGGTCGCGATGACCTCGCTCGTGTTCGTCATGCCATCGAACAGTCCGTTCAAGCCGTTGGGCATGATCGGTGCCTTCGGCATTCCGCTGCTGCTTCCGATGTTGCACATGGCTATTGGAACGATGGCGGAGGGAGGCTGACGGAGCGGGACTGCCGGTGTCGCCGGGAGCTGTGCGACCTTCGACGACAAGCGGCGCCCGGACGGGGGAAAGTGACCGAGGATTTTCTATCTGAATCAGCTTCCGTCGGTGTCGGTTGCCGAATCTCGCTGACCTGCGAGGCCGTACCTTCAGCCGCACTCGGCGCTATTCGAACGAATAGTTCCTCCATCTATCATTTCGTCCCAGACACGTTACGCGCCTTCTTTCGACTCGCGGAGCAAGCCCAGCCGAATCAAGCTTTCGGCCGTCGCCACGATGGCCTCTTCACTTGAACGCGGCGCCCAGCCGAGCAGGCGGATGGCCTTTTCGCTCGTCGCGTTCATGTTCCTGCCGAGCAGTGTGGCGACGCCTCGTAGCCCAGGGTTCCGCCTCGCTGCAAGGCGTACCAGCCAGTTCGGCAGTTCCCATGTCGGCACCTTGCTGGCCATCGTGCCCATGCGACGGCGCAGCACCTTCGCCACCTCGCTCAGCCACAGGCTGTCGCCGGCGATCGCAAGAAAGCGCTCGCCCTTGGCGGCGGGATGAAGCATGGCGTTCAGATGCAGATCCGCGACGTCCCGCGCATCGACGAAGCCGCAATTGACTTTCGGGCATCCGCGCTGGCCATCCAGCATGTTCGTGATCGTCCGGATCGAATGCGAATAGTCGGGGCCGAGTACCGGCCCGAGCACTGCGGTCGGGTTGACGGCGGACAGTTCCAAGTCGCCGCCTTCTCGCGCGATGAAGTCCCAGGCCGAACGCTCGGCAAGCGTCTTCGACTTTTGATAGGGCCAGATGTTGCTGCCCGTCAGGTCGCTCCAATCCGTCTCATCGAATGGCCGATTCAGTTGCGGATGCCCGGCGCAAATCGCACCGAAGGCGGAGGTCAGTACGACACGCTTGACCCCGGCATCGCGCGCGGCGCGCAGAACGCGCAGATTGCCGTCGACGGCGGGCCTGATCCAATCTTCCTCGCGGATTTGATCGCCCGACGGCGTCGGCGAAGCGCCGTGCAGCACGTAGGTGCACCCGGCGACGGCTTCCGCCCAACCACGGTCGTCGCCCAGATCCGCGGTGACGAACGACAGGCGATCCCCCGGTTCGGCGCCACCCGTCCTGAGGTTGTTCCGTACCTCCGCTTCGCGCGCCAGCGAACGGACGGTGGTTCGCACGCGATACCCTTCGCGCAACAAGGCGAGGATGCAGTGCTGTGCAATGAAGCCGGTTCCTCCGGTGACGAGTACGCATGGTTCGTTCATGCCGATTTCCTGATGGATTGGTCCACCCAGGTTAGGCAGGGTGGTCCGTACTGTGAATAATTGAAAGTGCGAATTACTTTCGCGATAGTGCGGATATGAGCGCCGATCCTTTCTCCGACGTCCTCAAGTTCACGAGCGCCCAATCGCTCGTCACCGGTGGTTTCACCGCGGGCGGTGCTTGGGCTCTCCGTTTCCCGGCGCCTGACAAGATCAAGTTCTTTGCGATCGTGAGGGGTCATTGCTGGGTTCGCATCGACGGCGAGGCGGAGCCGATTCGCTTCGACACCGGAGACGTCGGGCTTCTGTCCGCGAAGCGATCCTTCGTGCTCGCCAGCGATCTGAGTGTGTCGCCTGTCGACGCGATGAGCGCATTTGCCGGCGCGGGCGGAACCACGGCGCAGTTGGGCGACGGCGCCGACTTCGGCCACATCGGCGGCCATGTCCTGCTCGATCCAGCCAGCGGGCGGCTGCTGTCGGATGTTCTGCCGCCGTGGATACACGTACCGGCCGCCTCGCCGCAGGCGACGGCCTTCCGCTGGCTGCTCCAGCAACTGGTCGAAGAACGGGCCACCGAACAGCCCGGCACGCAGCTCGCGTCCGCACAACTGGCGCAGCTTCTTTTCATCCAGATCCTGCGCGCCCATCTGAAAACGTCCACCGCGATGCCCGCCGGATGGCTGCGGGCGCTGGGCGACACACGTGTTGCGCCCGCCTTGCGGTTGATGCACGGCGATCCGTCGCGCGCCTGGCACCTCGACGAACTCGCCGAAGCATGCGCGATGTCCCGCACGACGTTCGCACTCCATTTCAGAACGATCGCCGGTGTTGCGCCGCTGACCTACCTCACCGAATGGCGCATGCGCCTTGCCGAACGCGCGTTGCGCGAAGAGCGCACGCCTGTGACGGTGGTCGCCCAATCGCTCGGCTACGCATCCGAAAGCGCCTTCAGCACGGCCTTCAAGCGCGTCACCGGCAAGTCGCCCAGGGCCTATCGGGTTGCTGCGCGGGCGTGTGATTCGCACGCTGCCGGAAGTCGGGGCAGTGAAGAAGCGGACGCGGGGACGGAGGAACTATCCGTTTGAACGGGCGCCTACTGGCATCAGTCGGCGAGGTTCGTTGGTGCGTGGTCGACCCGTAGTTGTTTTACCGCTCCAACGTCTGGCCCAGTTTCTTCAGCAGCGCCGCAAGATGCGAGCGTTCGCCGGCAGACAAGCCCGCAAGCGCATCCGCGGCCTCCGCGAAGCGCACCGCGATGGCCTTGTCGATCAGCTTGCGCCCTTCACCCGTCAGCGCGGCAGCGCTGGACCGGCGATCGTGTGGATCGGCGATGCGCTCGACCAGGCCGGTGCGCTCCAGGCGGTCGAGGCAGGCGGTCATCGAGCCTGACGAGATCAGCACCGAATCGCGCAGTTGGGTCGGCGTGCGCCGGTAGGGGCGCCCTCCGCGGCGCAGCGTCGCCAGCACGTCGAGATCCGTGTAGTGCAGGCCGAGCGGCCGCAGTGCCGTGTTGGCGCGCGCTTCCAGCTGGCGCCCGATGTTCAGCAGCCGGCCGACGACGGCCATCGCGGCCGAGTCGAGTTCCGGCCGCTCCGTCTGCCACTCGGCCAGCAGCCGGTCGATCCTGTCGTCGTCGCGTTCCGTCTGTCGTGCCATAGGGCTATCCGGGCGATCGTTTAAGTATATCTTGATATCAAGTATCTTAATGTAAAGATACATTGTAGATTCCGGATGACCATCCGGCCTAGGTTTCGATCCTTTTCCTTCCTCTCGAGGTGCGCTTGAAGAAGATCCTTTTCGGTTCCGACGGCCACCTGCGCAACGGTTGGTGGATTCTCGTCTTCATCGCGCTGATGCTCGCGAGCCGGCTGGTGTACACGCCGGTGAGCCACGCGCTGCAGCAACTGGGCGTGCCGAAGGACGGCCTGGAGCCGCTGCGGCTGGGCTTCCTGCTGCTGGTCACCTGGATCTGCGTGCGCCTGCGCAGGGAGCCGCTGTCGAGCATCGGCTTCGTGCTGGACCGCCGCTGGGCGCGCGAGCTCGGCGTCGGCACCGGTTTCGGCGTCGCGACGGCGCTGCTCGCGGTGGCGATGATCTGGGCAGTGGGTGGCGCACGTCTGGAACTGGACCCCGCGCGCAGCCTGGCGACGCTGGTGCGCGGCGCCTACGTGTTCTTGTTCGTCGCGCTGTTCGAGGAAACGCTGTTCCGCGGCTTCGTGTTCCAGCGCCTCGTGGCGGGTGTGGGACCGTGGGTCGCGCTGATCGCCATGGGCTTGCTGTTCGCGACCGGCCATTGGGACAACCCGGGCATGCACGGCGCGACCCTGGCTTGGGCCAGCGTGGAACTCTTCCTCGGCGCGGTGCTGCTCGGCTTGGCCTACCTGCGCACGCGCAGCCTCGCGATGCCGGTCGGCATCCACCTCGGCTGGAACTGGACGCTCGGCCACCTGCTCGGTTTCGACGTGAGCGGTTTCGGGCAGACCGGCTGGTTCCATCCGCTGCTGCAGAACAGGCCCGAATGGGTCACCGGCGGCACCTTCGGCCCCGAAGCGAGCATCTTCGCGGTCGTCGTCGACGTGCTGCTGATCGTTGTGTTGTGGAGGTGGAAGGGCGCGCCGCAGCAGCCGATCGCGGGTGATGTTCCGGCTAGGGCGGCGGAGGTTGCCGCTCGGAAATAGAAATCGCTCCGTCCCCGGCGAGGAGCGATGGAGGCGCTTGGTTCTGGGCGCCTCGAGTCGCACACGCTGATGTCAGCGACGCCCTCCGTTGCCGGCACGCCCACCGCTGCCTCCACCGCGCGGCGCGGCGCCCGATGGCGCCGACCTGCCGACCGCCGCATGGCCGCGAGGCTCGAAGTCGCCTTCCTGGAAAGATCGCGGTACGACATTTCCTCGCGGCGACAGGGGGCGCTGCTCGAAGGCGCGCGACTGCATGGGCACGCCGCGGCCGAAGCCTTCGCCTCGTGCATAACCTGTCGAAGCGCCGGGCTCGCGCGTACCCATCGCGGTGCGCGCAGGTGCGTAGTGACTCGACGCGAGCGTGCCTTCGCGAGCGGGGGCGGGCGCGGCAGAAGCGGCTTGGCCGCGCCCGACGTTGCTGCCGTGTTGCGTCACCGCGCTGTCGAAGTGCGGCATCGACATGCGGCTGAAGTTCTCGGGCGCCACACGGGTGCCGGAGAACTCGGCGCCGCGCGCCGGCGCCGGACTGGATCCCGTGCGCGCGGGCATGTCCGCGACCCGCTCTGCGCCGCGCGCCGGCGGTTCGATGCGGCCGCGTCCGAACGAGCCGTGCGGCGCGAAATGGTTGACGATGCGATCGGAGTGATCGACGTAGGGATGGTTGTCGTGCACGACGGTCGGTCCGCGCCAGCCATGTCCGTAGTAGCCCGGGCCCCAGCGCGTGTGCCACGAATGCCAACCCCACGAACGGCCGAAGCCGATGTCGATCGCGATGGCGGCGCCGAACGCGAACGCTCCGAAGTCGGGGCCGTAGTAGAACGGCGCCGGCCATGCGTACGCGTAACCCGGCCACACGCCGATCGGCGCGCCGTAGAAAACGCCGGGATCGTAGTATGGTACGTACACGTTATCCGGATCGGCCGGCGCGACCTCGACGATGCGTTCGGGCGGCGGCACCACCGCAGGTCCTTCGTACACCGGTGGCTCGGACGAGTTCGCCGAGGCGTCCGCCGGGAGCTTGGCCATGTCGTTCGGAGCGCTCGTCACCGTGAGGTATTTGTTCGACTTGAGATGGCCACTGGCGACAGCCTTCTGACGCAGCGCTTGCACGGCGTTCATGACGTCGACCGGATCGTTGACGTACGCATCGCCGAGCGCCGCGGTCCACTGCGGGTTCTGCGCCATCTGATGCAATACCTCGGGAAACACCGTCAGCGCCTTCACGCCGTCGTCCCAGTTCTGCTGCTCGAGCGCCTGCTGAAGCGCTGCACCGGTGGGCTTGCCGCTCTGCGCCAGCCACGCATCGGCGGCCACGACTTGATCCGGATAGCTCGCTGCCGCGAGCACTTCAGCTACCAGCGTGTCGGGGAACACCGCGACCGGAGCCAGCAATTGAATCAATTGCGCGGCGTTAGGTGGCGTATACGCTGTCGCGGGCATCGCCGCTGGCTGTCGCGTGGGTGCCGGATCGAGGCTCGGCGCGGTGCTCGCGCTGCCGGCCAGGACGCCGGACATGACCGGTGTCGAAGGCGCCGAATCGCCGTCTGCTGCCTGCACCGGCAACGCGCGTGCTGCCAAGACGACGCCCGCCACGGCAAGTAGCAGGCCGACCGGTTTACTTGCTCTGAACATGACCGCGGGCCTCACGAGGACGACATCCGAAATATCCGCACGCCAAGGATGCTACTCGCGGTGTCGCGGACCAGCGTGACGTGGTCCTGAATGTAGCGAGTCTTTACGTGCGGCTTTACAAGTGCTTTCGATGCCTCGCGTTTTCTCGCTTGCGCGCCGACGGTTGCGCGGGCCGCTACTGCCTGTGCGGCATCACGATCGTCGACCGCGAGTTCGCCATGACCGGCGCGATGCGACCCTGGTCCTCCGCCGGCTGCCATGGTCCAAACGCACCGCAGCTCGACAGACGTATTCCGGACAGCCGCGGCGGCGAAGCGTGCAATCGAGATCACGGCTCCGATGAAAAGTTGTCATTTAGTGGAAGATCGAGCCGCGCCGGCCGTATCATCAGCGAGCGGCGTATTCGTTGAACAAGACATCGGGGAAGGCTCATGAATGTCGCACAAAACTTCTTGGCGGCGGCTTTGACGGCGGTCGTGATCGCTCCGTCTGCGTGCTTTGCCGTCGACACGAACCCCGAGGACTGCACCAGCGCATTCGAAGCGATCGGTTCGGATACCAACGCGCTCGTCCTGCCGGCGCATCCCACGCCGTCGAGCAACCTTCGACTGTGCGTGCGCTGGTTCGTCTACTCGGACGAAATCGATGTCGCCAGGAACGGCTCGCACATCACTGTGCTGGTGATCGACAACGGTTTCTCGTGGTCGCCGAACCCGACCATCTATCTGGGTGAAAACCTCGGGCAGCTTCCCGAAGGCAACTATTCGATCGATGTGGGACTGCAGGACGTGTTTCACTTGCCGCCGGACCCCCCGGGCGTTCTCGCTCAAGGCCTGGAGGTGTCCGTCTCGCCCGACGGCGGCGCTCAGCCCGTGAGCGCGCCGACCTTGTCGAAGGCTTCTCTTGCTGCTCTGGGTGCGCTGCTCGTCAGCCTGGTTGCGTGGCGGCGGCGAACGGCTTGAGTTCGCTCTGGGGACGTGGAAGAAGGCACTTGCCTGAAGCGTACGGGCGTATGCGCTACTCACGTCCAGCTCGCAATGGCTACGACAACTCCGTTGGAGCAGTCGGGCCGGGTTGCTTGAAGCTCGCGTTCGCTTTGGTGTCGATAGCAGCATCCAGCCTTCACGCCGCAAACGCGAAGGCAGCGGCGCCTTCTGAATTGAAGCCATGGCTCGGTTGCTACAAGGTCGCCGTACAAGACGAAGCCGGAAATACGGATACCCATGTACTCGAACTGACGGATGCGCTCGTCGAGCACACGGCAGGAAGCTACCTTGTCGATGCGACCGCCGCGGATGACGGCGCGCGCAATCGAATGAGCGATTTCTCCCACTGGTGGCCTGTGAGCGAAACCTCCATCCATCTCCAAATCGGCGACGGATACACCGGTTGGTCAGCCACGCTCGAATCGTCCGATACCGGCCTTTCGGGCATAGGCACGTGGGGAGATGACACCGGAAAGCGAGTGGATGGACTGCACATCAAGGCTACCAAGACGACATGCGAACGAGTCGCAAAAGGCTAGCCTTACTCACGACGGACGAGTTGACTACCCATTCGCCGCAATAGACGCCGCTTCGCGCAACACGTCGTCGGCCGGCGATTGCACGATCGGGATGCGCAACGGTTTGTCGGGAGTGACGCCGCGGGAGCGCAGGTCGCCATTGGGTCGCACGATTCTCGCCTTCGGAAAACCGACGGACAGTCCCGTGTGAGTCAGACTGAACTGCTCCATCGCGCCAAACGTGGTCGCCATGTCGGATGTCGCTTCTCCGAGGATCGTGCCGAATCCGTAGTCCTGGACGAGCGCTGCGACAGCCACCGCGTTGGAGTAGGACTGCCGGTCGATCAGCACGAAGACTTTGCCTTCGAAGCGGGCGCCTGGGCGTGGTTGGGCCAGGGGGATATCGAAGTCGACGATGTCGCCGGGGCGGGACCGCGCGTAGAGCTGCGCGAACTTCTGAGAAATGGGACCCGCCGCGGCGGCATCGTGATCGATGCGCGCCTGATTCGCGGCGATCGACGCTTCGCTGACCTTGATCTTGAACTGCGAAGCAAACCGGAACGGACGGTTGGCGAACCACGAAACCATCACGTCGCTGAAGAGATTGTCGCCGCCTGGATTGCCGCGCAGGTCGACGATGAGCCGATCGGCATGCGCCGCTTGGAACGTGCCGAACGATCGATCGATGAAATCGCGAAAGCTCGAAACATCCCATGCGTCGGCCTCGGTCTTCGCCTCGGCGTTGTAGAACGGACCTGGGCGCAGGTAGGCGACGCCGCGCTCGATGATCCGCGCATCGCGCAGGGGCTGCTCCAGATCCAAGCCGGGCGGCTGCGCGGCGCGCGCGGCATCCATTTGGGCGCTGGTTCGCGCGGGCAGCCGCAGGCGACGAGGCGGAGCGCCGGAGCGATCGATGGTGATGTCGAAACCCTCGACAGAACCGAGTTCGAGCCATGCATACATCGCGAAGTCGTACTCCATCAGGGAATGTGCCATCGCGGCCGTTTCGGCGGATACGTGCCGCTCCGTTCGCGCGAGCCACTGCCGCATGGATTGACCATCCATGCTCCTGATTTCGTCGCCCGGCTTGATGTCGTCGAGGCCGCTGAGGTTCTCCGCGACGTAGGCATGCTCGTCGACGATGCGGATCTGCAGCGGAAATCCCTTGCCGCCATCCTTGCGATACCGGCGCCAATCCGCAGCCGGCGAGTCGACGCGCGTATGCCCCATGCGCACCCGAGCGGCGAACAACTGGAACCGCGTCTTCGCCTGGAGCAACGTCAACGGCTGACGCAGGCTCGCTCGCGCCTGGCGGTAGCGCCGATCGAGTTCCGCCTTGGTCGTGAACGCATAGAGATCGAAATGCGCCGCTTGCAGCCCCCGATACATCTGGTCGAGATCTGCGCGGAGTTCTTCGGGCGAGTAGAGGCGGGTCGCACCGTCGGCGCCCTTCGACGCCGCGGCTTCCTCGCCGTTGGCGACACCGACGAAAGCCGCGAAGAAGATGGCTAGAATCCACACACGCATAGCGTCGCACCGATGCTTGGAGGTCTGATCGACATGATATGTAGGCGCCTACAGATATGCAAGGAGCGCAATGGACCGCACACGTAAGTACGGCCCGGCGGCCATCGGTGCGCGACTTCGCCGACTCTCCGAGAGCCTCGATGAAGATGCCGGACGCATATACGCTGAACTCGGCTTCGCGATTCAGCAGCGCTGGGTCGGCATTCTGGAACAGCTGGCCGGAGCGGACGCGCTCTCGGTCGGCGAACTCGCGACGATGCTCGGCATCCGCCATTCGTCGGTTAGCCAGACTCGCCGTTCCCTCGAGGAAGCCGGGCTCGTCGAGTCCGAACCGGATCCCGACGACGCGCGCAGCCGGCGACTGCGCCTTTCCGCAGCCGGCAAGAAGCTGGTGCGACGCCTCGAGCCCTTGTGGGAAATCCTCAACCAGACATCGGTCGAATTGGACAAGGAAGCGAAGCACCTCGTCGACGCGCTCGACCGGCTCGACAAGGCACTTGGGCGCGTGTCGCTGTACGAGCGCGTGAAGCAGAAGCTTCCGAAAGAGAAGGGGGCGAAGCAGTGATTGCTCGCACTGAATTGCGTCGTCGGTTCACGCGAGACTTGGAGTCGTCGTCGCCCTGAGGTACATCGTGAAATCCCTCGCGCTGCGCTTGTTTCCATGGATCCTTTCGACGCTGCTCGCAGTCGGGCTTTCGGCTGTCTCGGGCATGAGTTTTCTCGTTTCGTTTGTCATTGCGACCCTCGCCATTTTCGTCAACGGCCTGGTCGCGACGCTCGAAGATGACCTTCCGGGCGGGTTCAACAATCCGGATGGTTCGAAGACGCCGCCCTATGTGCGCCGAGTCGTTTGGATGGTTCGAGGCCTGGGGCTGGTTCTAGGCATCGCATTGCTGTGCGCTCTCGTCTTCTCCGTGTGGATGCGGCCTTAGACATCCACGGGCGCATCACGATCCCTTTTCGCCCAGGAAAGAGCTGCGGCGAGGGTGCGCCTCAGACAGAGTGGTCCTGCGTTCCCTTGCGACAGATTGCGCGCGGCGCGACGCGCTTGCCGCTAACATGGGGACGCCTGCGATGGGGGAGGGTCGTCATGGACACTGCCGCACCGAATGTGCCTTCCGCCGGCGTGCCGCAGCCGTCGAAGTTCGGCGCCGTCGTGCTCGCCTTGCTGATCAACGTCGTGCCGCTGGTCGGCGTGCTGTATTTCCACTGGTCCGCGATCAACGTGCTCGTGCTGTACTGGTTCGAGAACCTCCTGATCGGGTTCTGCACGCTCATCCGGCTCTTCGCGCATCGCGCGTGGACGCGCAAGCGAGGCTACTGGCGGCACTCTAACCGGCTCGGTATCCAGGTCAACGACAAGCCGGCCGAGATGGGCCTGATCGGCGAGTACGCGATCGCCACGTTCGGCTTCACGTTCGCGCACGGTGTCTTCGTCGGCGCCATCGCGCTGATCGTGCATCAGAACTACCCCGATCAGGCGATGTGGCAGCTGTCGTGGCAGCAGGTGCTTCGCGGCGCGCTCGCGATTGCGGTCTTCCTCGGCATCGAGCTTGTGGTCGACCTGACGCGCATCCGCGGCGCGAGCTTCGCCGCGCTGCGCGACTACGCGCAGGCGCGCATGGGCCGCGTGATCGTGCTGCACCTCGCAATCATATTCGGCATGTTCGCGATGGCGATGTCCCACTCGCCGATGGGCATCCTCTATGTCCTGATCGGCATCAAGGCTTGCGCGGATTTGCTAGGCGTTGCGACGCGCGGTGCGCCGAGGATCGCCGACAGCGACACGCCGCCGCCGGCCTGGGCGATGCGCATGGCGGACAAGCTCGGCAAGGACAAGGGCGGTGCGGCGGGCCTGCAGAAGCAATGGCAGGCGGAGCGTGATCGGGCCCGCAGGGATGCGATCGAGGACGAACAGACGATGCCCGATGCGTCGGCTTGAGGCTTTCGGCACGATTGTGGAAGAGGAGCGGGGAATCATTCGTTTGAAAGAGTGCCGCTGCGTCGATTGAAGAGTCTCGCCGGCCAGCTTGCCCTGGCTGTACTCGCGCGTGGCGCTATCCAACCGAATAGATGCTCCATCCGCTTTACAGGCTGACTACACAGCGATTCCACGGAACAACCAAGGAGAAAGCAATGTCAGGGTTCCGAATCTCTCGCATCATCGCTCGTCGCAATCGGTTGGCTCTCGCGTTGGCACTCGTGCTTGCGCCGTCGGCCGATGCGGCCACCATCAGTGTCGATACGGAACAGGATGTCTCCTCGCCGGGCTCGTGTTCCTTGCGCGACGCGATCCAGGCGGTCAGTAGCGGCGAGGCCGTGGATGGCTGCATTGCGGGGACGGGAACCGACACCATCGTGTTCGCAGACGGTGTCCAGACGATCACCCTCAGTGGCGCGAATGGCGAACTGGCCGCGCGAGGGAATCTGACGATCGACGGCGAGGATCGCTTGGTCACGATCCAGCGAGCGTCGGCCGATGTGCCGTTCCGCGTCCTGGAGATGCTTTCGAGCGATCCGCTGACCTTGCGCCGGATTCAAATCAGCGGCGGCAACGTGGACGCCGGCGACGGCGCTGGCGTTCTTGCGCCGCTCTCGCACGTCGTTCTGGTCCAGAGCGTGATCTCCGGCAATACCTCTACCGGAGGCACCGCGCTGGGCGGGGGCCTGCACGCGTATTCGCTCGAAATGAGCGACAGCCAAGTGACAGGCAATGCGGGCGGGAATAAGGGAGGCGGTCTGTACGTGTACGACGCCGCCGAGATCATGCGATCCTCGATCTACGGAAACTCTGCCGCTCTAAGTGGCGGCGGCGTGTGGGCCTTCAGCCTGGCCCTCGACGACAGCACCGTCAGCTCGAATTCCTCCATCGAAGGATCCGCCATCACGACGTTCAACGGTCTTACGATGAGCAACAGCACGATCGTGGGTAATACGTCCACGGCAACCGAAGCGGGATCGGCCATCGCGCTCTTCGGCGGCCCATTCGTATCGTCGATCCACAATTCCACCATTTCCGGCAACGTGGCCGTGGCGCCCTGTTCGGATATCAGGTCGCAAACGAGCGCAGCGACGATGGATGTGTCCAGCTCGATCATCAAAGGGCAGTGCGGTGCATCGGCGCTTTCGCTGAGCTCGATCGCGGTGACGGGAAACCACGACATCCTCGATCCTGCGGGCGGCAACGCCACATTGCCCGCCGACAATTTGAATTGCGATCCGCACGTGCTGCCGCTCGCCGACAACGGCGGGCCTACCCTGACGGCAGCGCTCGGTGCGAATTCTTGCGCCATCGATCACGGCGCGAATCCGGATGCTTTGCCGTTCGACCAGCGCGGCGAGCCGTATGCGCGCGAAGCCGGTGTGGCTGCCGACGTAGGGGCATTCGAGCTGCAAGTCGATGTCGATCTGATCTTCGTCGACGGATTTGATGGGTGAGCGGCGAGGTGACCGAAGCCAAAGGCAACGGAGGAATGATCTGTTTGAACCCGCCCTCCCTGACGTTGAAGGGCATTGCTCGAATGAAGTATTCCTCCGTTCGCTTTTTTCTGCATGCATCGTGGTGGAGAACTCTCAACAGCCGATGCCGACGGAAGTTGAACTTATGGACAAGATGATGTCGCCCTCTAGATGCGCTTCAATTCGAATCCATCGAGCAGTGCAGAATTGCGCACGCGTGACAATTTCGCAGGCCAGCGTGCCGGCAGCTCGTGCGGAGCAATCGCTGCCATTGGCCGCGGCGAAGCGCTTCAGTTCGGAAGCTGGGCTTCCTGGTGGGAACTTTGCGGCTACAGCGGCTGAAATTACGGCATCGTTCTCGACGCCATCTGGTTTGTACAGCAACGCGAAAGAAACATCCTTCCGCTGATCATGCATGCAGCTCGTCATGAAGAGGGTGACAGGCAGCAGTAGAACTCGCTTCCATGAAGGCATGAAGATTCGCCGGGTCGATCGCGTGTCGCGATTGGTGCAAGGATAGAGGATGAGCCGTGGGGTCAGCCCGGGCTACCCCTGATTTTTGAGAAGGGCGAAACCACTGCGGGCGCTCAGCGACAGCGATGTCGTCGTGAAGGTTTGACCGCTCGGTCTGTCTCCGTTGGAAGAGGACGAAGCATTGAAAGCAGCGAACCCACGCGCCTCGACAGCCAGCTTTTCAGCCGGGATTGTTCTCATGCTTCTTGCGATGGGCATTGCAGGGTGTCAGTCCCGCGTCGGAGTGGGCGATGGTCCCACGTTCTCGGAAAACGACACGTTCCTGCTGGAGGTCATTAGCTTTGCCCGCTATCGCTATTCCTATGTCGATCTCGATCAGACGCCGAAGGACTTTCACGTCTGTTTGAGTCGAAGTGGAACGTGCATATTCCGTAAGGATTACAGTGTGGTCGGCTGGGACATCTCCTGGCAGATCCACTGGACGTCACCGACCGATGTCGTCATCGAAGTCTTCGATTTCGGGGCGGATGTCGATCATCGCCGAACCCAGGCGATGAATGCCCAGCGAAGACCGGTCGGCGACATCGGCCTTCACATCGACAGCGAGACGGGCAAAGTCACGGAGCGCTCATCGCTCGCCGCGCTGCAGTGATGAGATGAGAGACCTATCTGGTCCCACGAAAACAACAGCCACTCCTGCAATGGCATCCCTCTACTGGCTGAGAAAGTGCACTCTGACCCCGGTTTTCATCGTGTAGTCAGCTTCCTGGAGCCGATGCGTTGTCTGCGCGGATCTGGTCTTCAATCCATTTCACGTAGTGGCTGACCCGCACGTTGTAGTTTTTCTGTCCGTAGAAGCCGGGGTGAAGAACCAGGGCATCGTCGTGCGCATGTTTCTTCCAAGAAGCCAAGCCGGCCAATTGCCATTGGCCTTTGACGTTCATCAGAACGGGGCCGCCGCTGTCGCCATCTCCCGATATGCCTTCGAGGTCGAGCCCTGCGGGTGGCTTATCGAAGACGTAGCAAATCCAGCGATCGTTCGAGTCAACGATTTTGTTGTAGGCATGACGAAGATCGGTGCGATGTGAGGCACTGGCATCCTGCCCGGCCAGTCCCGTTCCCGTTGCGCCTTTGCCGATGAGCTTGACGGTCCGTCCCAGCTCATCGCTTCCGGAGAACATTTTTACCGGAGTGACATCCAGCACGGGCGTCGCCAGCTTGATCAAAGCGATGTCATCTTGCGATGCAAGGAAGTCCACGATGTGTGTTGCATCGCCCGTCTTGATGGCTTGATCGATCAGATCCTGCGGCAACTTCTTGTAGCCGGAGTGAACGATGACCTTTTCGACGTTTCTGGCCTTCCCGTTGAGAACGACCTCCTTGATTTCAGATTGCCAAGTCACTGCATGAGCTGCAGTGACCACCCATTGCGGCGCAATCAAAACCCCGTGTCCTTCGCTAGGCAGATCGGCGAGCGCCGGGAACTCGGTCGTCGTGGCGCGATACTGCGAGTCGTCGACATCGTGACGAATGACGATCGCGCTCGCAGGCAACGATACTGCGAGCAGGCAGGTCAAGATTCGTCGATTCATGGAATTCCTGGGGGCTGATTACAAGGAGGCCCCGAAGGTGGGGCGTTGATTCGATGGAGCGGCCGGATCGCGCCATTCAAGGCCCTCGCGTGGCTGACTCGCCGATTCCTCTAGACACTCTTCAGTGGTGGCGGCGAAGGTCCCGTCAAGCACAGTGCCGCGCTGTGCAACAGGATCGTGCAGGACGTGTATCCCGTTCGAGGTCTTGCGGCACGCGTGCCTACTTTAGCCGCACGCTCCGCTTCGTACCGGACATCCAGCCTGGCGGCATCGTCCGCGCCATCCTTTGCCGTAGGGTGCGAGCGGTGGTCAGAGGATGCACGGGTCATCGCGATCGTTGTAGGCCATTGATACGACACTTTCGGACATGATTGTTCGACGAGTTCCGCCGGCGCGGCTGTAGTAGGAGCATCGGATGGCAGCTTCGGCGCCACCTGCTCGTAGCTACGCCGCCTGACCCGCGCTACGCGTGGCTTGGCGAGCGAATTTTCCAGAAAGTGCACTCTGACCCCTGTTTCCGCGGTGATCCCGTCAGGAAGTCGTGATACAACGCGGTATTCGGTCGTTCCCGCAAACAACCCAGGAGTCAAAGATCATGACGAAGGTTTCCGTGCTGCTCGCTTCGATACTCGCCATGTCGTCGGCCGCCTATGCGCAAGATGGAGGAAGCTGCGCGAATGCCATTCCTGTGAAAGACAATGGCGTAGTCCAGGTCAACACTGCCGCTGGGACTGGTTGGATCAACAACTACGGTCCCCTTGTCAGCCCATCGAATGACATCGTCTACACGTTCACGACAACGCAGGCGAACTTGTCGGGCACTATCACGGCTACCGCTTCGGACTATGCGTTCGCGATCTACGTCCTGACCAGCTGCGCGGCGGGCGCGGGCCCGACGCCTTTCGCCGCGACGGCAACGCTCAACGCGCCCATCTCTCTCTCTTTGCAACCGACCACGCAGTATTGGATCGCGGTGACGGGCACTGCCGGCGGGGGGGCAGGTGCGAATGGCACCGTAGCGATGGACGTCAATTTCATCATCCCCGTGACGCTGCAAGCCTTCTACGTAGAATGAATGATCGGCTCGTTTGTAGAGTGACGAACGGCGGCATTTTGTATAGCTCGAGTCGCGACCGATGAAGATCTTGGTCAGCGCACCATCTGCGTGGAGAGTCGCGCTATTCCGAGACCGGTGACGACGCTGGCGGCAACCCATTCGAACCTCCGCGAACGGATCGGCAACGTCCCCAGCACCGAGGCCAAGGTGATGCTGCGGACGACCGTGGCAATATCGAAGACGATGGCGCCCCGGACGTAGAGCGACGGCGTCCGTGCCGAGAACAGGTTGAGCACGAAGTGACTCTCCGCTGTTGAGCCTGCCGCGCCTTCGCAGCCTAGCTGTCTGGTCTGCCGATCACCTTGATAGACTGAGTCATCGATCCAACTCATCTCACCGCGCTTTCAGGGGGCGCTCGTGAACCATCGATGGCGTTTGACGCTTGCGCTATGGCTGATGCTTCCCTCGGCGGCGGCCATGGCGAACCCGGCCGATCTCGATACGACGTTCGCAATGAACGGAATGGCGCGCCTTTCGCTCGATGGCTTCGGCAACAGCGGTCAAGATGCCGTGCTGCAACCCGATGGAAAGATCGTGGTGCTGAGTCATGCATACCCCGATGACGCTGCCACCATCGACGAGCTTGCGGTGACGCGTTACAACCCGGATGGAACGCTCGATTTGGGTTTCGGCAGTGGCGGAACGACGATCACGAACTACGGGTTCGGTCCCACATACCCTCTGAGTCTGCAGTTGACCGCTGCCAACGACATTCTTGTGCGCGCCAACGGCTTTGGTAGCCAGGGCCAAGTCGGACTGCTGATCAAGTATCGCGGCGACACCGGAATGCTCGACGAGCAGTTCGGTGACGGCGGCATCGTCGCCGCTCCGTCAACGAGTCCGGCCGACTTCTTCCAGGGCTCGGTGCCCCTATCCGATTCGGGCTTGCTGGCGGCACTGGAGTCCCCGTACACCGGCTCCATGCTCGTCAAGTACACCGGCGCCGGCGAAATCGATACGAGCTTCGGGGACCAAGGCGTCGTCACTTCGCCCGTTGGTGCGAGAGGTCTGCTGCAGCTGCCGGATGGGAACATCATCGTCACCGGTTACCACACCGTTGCCCCTGAGCAATATGAAATGGCGTTCGCCAAGATGGATGCGAGCGGTACGTTCGATACGACCTATGGAGAAGGGGGCATCGCCTCCGTGCCCCTCGACGGACTTGGGTTCTACGTCGGCGCGGGAGGTTTTCAACACGACGGTTCGGTGCTCATCGCTGTGGGCGAGGCTCTTGTGCGGCCACGTTCCATCATCGTCATTCGACTCGATCCGAAGGGTACGTGGGATGTCCACTTCGGCGACGCGGGATTCGCATCGACCGATCTCGGTGGGTCAACAAACCCCACGTCAATGTCCGTGCTGCCGAACGACCGCTTCGTCGTGGGAAGCAACAGCGAGATGGCCTACCGTGGCATGACGCTCGTCAGCTACCTCGCCGATGGCTCGCTCGATACGTCCTTCGGCGATGCCGGTATTTCAGAGGTCGGTGCGCTCGGCTTGACCGCAGCTGTGCTTTTTCAGCCGAACGGTGGCTTGCTGGAAGTGGGAACCCTGTGGAACGACGACGAGACGCAGGCAGCGACGGTCGTGGTCAGGCACGTAGGATGGCCTGATGAGCTTTTTCGGAATGGGTTCGACTAGCGGCGGACCAGACGCTGCTTCTTGGTCGGACTGCCTGGTGGCGCGCAGCTTCTCGGTGCTACTTGTATAGCTTGGCGAGCGAGTTTTCTAGAAAGTGCACTCTGACCCCGGTTTCTGGACCCCGGTTTCTGAAACTCAATCACCGTCTTCGTTTTCCTGCGCAAGCAGCGACTTGAGACGATAGGCGTCGATGTCGAAGTCCCTGCTGTCCGAGACCGCGGTCAGTATCAGGGGCAGAATGCGCTCCCGTTCCGCTGCAATCTCGGAGCTTGTGAATCCTTCCGCAGCGGCCTCCGAGGACAACTTGCCAAACAACCGCTTCGCCTTCGCGTCGTGGCTTTCTATGTCGGGATTGGCGCCGGGAGGGATCTTCTCCTCGATCCACGTCTTGGCCCATCTCAGGAAGCGATCGCTCATAGCTGCCCACCTTCAATGAATCGCCTCGAGTTTTCGTAGAGGCGGTTTGCTTTCAGTCGCGCCGCGTTCGCTGGTCGGCCGACATCTTCCACCTGTGAACATCGTAACGAAGGTCGAACCCGCTGTGGAGGCCGGCGATGATCAGCGCAGTGAAGCGAAGGTAGGGAGCGCCCGCATGGATAGCGATCGAGCTGGAGACCCTTCGCCTATTGGTGGAACTGCCCCTTCTGGCGGACGTGTTTGCGAATACTCGCAAGCGTACGTGGCGCGCGATCGGCCCACATGATTTCCGCGCCGTCGCCGAGTTCTTCGTAGACCGGTAGTAGTTCAACCAGCCCTTCGAGCACCCAATGGACGTCTACGCCGTCGAGTCCGCCCTTGTAAGGCAGCGTCTCCCGGGACGCGAACTGGACGGCCTTGTCGTAGGCTTCGTCGAGGTCCGCCGCCTTCACAAGGATCGTGTTCTCCCACGTTTGGAAGCGCTTGTTGGGAGCGGCGTTGTCGGGGTCCGAGAAGTCGATGAATCTCAGTATGTAGGTGGCAACGTACCAGCCCACGGGCGACGTATTCTCTGTGTCCACCAAGACTATGCTCCACGCGGGTGTTGGGATTGGCGAAAGCATAGAGGATGCACCGCGCGGTCAGCCTGGATCATTCCCGATTTTTTGAGAAGGGCGAGGCTATTGCCGCCGCTCAACGACAACGGTGTCCTCGCTACGATCGGATCGCTCGTGTGTCTCGGTTGAAAAGAAAGTGCACTCTGACCCCTTTCTTCGCTGACCCCCTTTCTTCGCAGCAGCGCCCGTACAGCCGGACTTTAGCTCTATCGTGCAGGAGCAAAGCGCTCGGCTAGGCTCAATAGATTGGAAATTACTGCTCTAGATGAGCCGCGCGGTCCTTGTGTCATGTCTCGTGCCGCACAGATAAATTCAGTTTCAATCGCGTAGGCGTTGGCCTGCCGCGAAGTGTTATCCCTCAGCTGGCGAAAAGTCGACGACCTGTCAGGGGGATTCTCTTGGTTCAGGCAATTACCGCTCGCTCGAATCGCTAGTCCGACTGGATCGGAATTTAAAAAACCGTCTATAGCCAACTCAGTGGCATTCGAACTTGTTAGACTAGTCACCGGAAGACGTCCGATTCTCACACCTTCGTACAGGTTTGGATTAGAATATCGAACGCAAACAAGAAAGCATAGAAGATGAACAAAAATAACTTCGCGACGCGGTGCTGATCTTAATACGCAGGAAATAATCGTAAATGCCTGGATTTGATCACGAAGGGTAAGTTTTAATGCCTTTGCGCACGCAGGGAAAATTGCCACAACGTCAACGCAAGCAAACTTAATGTCGCCAAAGTTGCTCTGGTATTCGTGGCTTTGCGTAGACCGCAAATTCATTAATCTATCGATATCCTCGCCCTGAGGGAGCAAGTCTTTAACTCCTAAAGATAAAAAAAGATACTTAACAAAGTCATCGGGGCTTGGGTCAGGAAGATGGTATTCATAGTCGATGAATTTTCTTAGGTATTTTTCTGGATCAATTTTCTGCCCGTAAACTGCTGCGATCGCAGCTGGTAGATTCTCTCCATCAGTCGCTATCAAAAAAATTATGCCAGGAACGTCGAAAAAGTGTTTTATTCTTTCGAGGGCGCGAACGGCGAAATCTGGCCTGCATCTATCAAGTTCATCTACAAGGAAAACGATAGGCGTAATCTTTTGTTCTGCCGAACGCTTTGTCAACGTATCGCGTGCTTTTATTAGTAACTCTTCGAAAGCCGCTTGCGATTTAGCGTGTTCGTCTTGAAACTCGATGAGCTCTTCACCAATTTTCGAGGTCATCTCACCGAGTGCGGTAAAAAATTCTGCGCTTCCAGGCAAAAACGTTTTTGCTGCGAATGAGACCAAAGAGCCGCCAAGTTTCGCGCCATTTTTTGCTAAACCGACAATGAGTTCGTTAGTTAATTTTTCGACTTTTCCTTTTTGGCCTTTTAGTTTCGAAGTAATGGCGCCGATAAATGCAACCATGGGATCTTGCAGGTAGTCTGTGCGCCAAGCGTCTACACGGATCGCCGGCACTTTCAACCCGTCTAGTTGTAAAGCGAATTCAAGGCGGTTCAAAAAAGTTGTCTTACCAGATCCCCAGGGTCCTTCTAAGGCAACTACATAAGGACCGCCCAAGGTCCTGATGAACGCGCAAAGGGCCTCGCCAGCTTCCTTGCGGTGAAGATCATCGTTCTCCCACGGCATTTCTGCTGTGATTTTGAGCTCTTTCGGGCGCACAGCCATTCAGTTCCTCCATAGTCCAGCAGTGGTCCAACGTCGCACAATAAACCCCAGTAACAACCAATACTAGCTGACGCCTAAGCCATTGATATCCAAGACAGTCAAACAGCGACAACACTGCTATCGCTCGACTTAGAATCTTTCGACGTCGAACTGAACTTCGTCGCTATCGAGTAATGCCGTTCCACTGCTTGACAGTTTGCCGTATGAGACGCATTCTTCAACCGTCGCTGCAACTCCAGCGATCGGGTTTGAGAGCCCGACTAACACAGGCGCGTAAGCGCCCATCTTCCGATGCAAGGCGCTTTTTTTATGCCCGCGATTCGGTATGGTGCGTGCGTTCGCTCCCAATCAATGGCGGGCGGCGCGGGGAGACCGCAAGGTCTGCCGGTCCTGTGTCCGGTCTCTCAACCCCGCGTCGTCCGTCACCTCGTTTGAGAGCGCGGTGCCGGACTCCATCCACACAGGAGTCCAACATGCCCAACCTGTCCCGAGCAATCCAACTTCTCGAGAACCCGCAGGAGGTCGCGCAATGACCTCCCAACTTCAACAAGAAGGCGACCGCCTAGCCGCCCTCGATCGCTACGCAGACCTCCACCACTGGACCCTGGCTCTCATCGACCTCATCGAAGTCGCCGGCCAAGCCCAAGTCGAAGCGAAGATCGAGATCGCCGAGCGAACGCTGGTGAAGACCGCCGGTCTGCTGCGCGACTTGCTGGAGCAGATGGACTCGCGCATCGAAGTGATCGGAAAACTGCCTCGCTAGCGCGCACGCGCGATGCCTGTGCGTGAAGGAAGCAACCCGGCCGTCACACCGGGTTGCTTCGCTGTCGTCAGATCAGCACGTCCTCATAGAACGCGCCAAACGGTTTGCTCGGATGGGCGATCTGGATTTCGAGGATCCACACGCCCGGTGCGGGGCAGCGGTCGAATTGGCCGAGGTCGCCGGCTTTGTAGATCGAGTGCGGGAAGTCGCTGGCGCGGTGGCCTTGGATGTCGAGGTTGAGCACCCAGCCGAGTTCCTTCGCGCGGCGGTCGGCGTAGTCGTACAGCGCGGGGCCGGTGAGCTTGTCGATTTTCCATGCGTGGCTCGTGTCGTCGAACACCGTCTTGACGGCGGCGGCACAGGCGATTTTTTCCGGGTCGCTGCCGGTCGTGAACGTTGCGCCGACGTCGCCTTCGTGGCCTTTGAAGACCGGGCCGATGTCGATGAAGAAGATGTCGTCGTCGCCGAGGGCGGGGTCGCCTTCGGAGGGCTGGTTGTACTTCTTCGTCGTGTTCTCGCCGAAACGGATGTGCAGCGGGTGCCAGATGCGTTCCATGCCGAGGTCGTCCAGGATCTGGCGGCCGAGCGCGACGGCTTCGGATTCGCGCAGGCCGGGTTGGAAGGCGGCGACCATGCGCTCGACGGCGCGCCAGGATTGTTCGCTCGCGTAGCGCATCGCGTCGAGGTCGAACGCGGCGCCGACGGCTTCTTTTGCGTATTCCACCATGAGATTTTTCCTCCGGTACAACGGATAGATTGCCCTATCGCAGGGCGTAGGAGTCCGTCGACAGGGCGCGGCAGGGCCGGCGCCGGGTGTCGAGCGGGACTTCGCGTGTGATCGAAGTGAAGTCAGCGGGGTGGGCGGTGGTGCATTGCGAATCCTCCAGGTGATGGAGGGCGCCCTTGCTTCGAGGATCGACATCGAGCGTGGCGGATTCAATCCGTCGCAGCACCCCTCGACATCGACTGCGCGATGGCTGGCATCGTGCACTGGAAGCGCCGTCGCATCGACGGCGCAGAAATAGTTTTTCGGACAGCGGGCTTCGTGTCAACGTCCTGAGCGTGCGCGCATCGCTTCAGGTGTGCCGTGAAGCGACCGCAGCCCCGTCTTCGCAGGCTCGAGCGGTCCGCCTTCTACGCAGCATTTTCCTAAGCGCTCATGGCGTGGAAATATATGGCTGGTCTCGTTTGCGCTCAGTGCTTCAGAGCGAACCGTCAAAGCCATCGGCATAGATGCCGTCGAGCTGATGGTTGAACATGAAGACGAAGTTGTCCATCCGCATCTCGGCACCGTTCGCCGAGAAATGCACTTCGCACATGGCCGAGTGTTCGTTGGCGTGCGTCTCCTGTTGGCCCTGCATGCTGTTCCAGCTCCCCTTGCCGAAGTAGTACAGCGGCAAGTAGGAAAAATTGCCGGTCGGTTGCTCACAATCGGTGCTGGCATAGGCATAGCAGAACAGATCGAATTCGCCGCCGGCAGGGCCGATGTTTGCCCACGCATCGAAGCTCACGTCGTAGACCGTTTGCGACTGGATCGGAAAGCACGACGACGTGATCGTCGATGCCCCCGTTCCAGGAATATCGATGGCGCCGGTGCCGTCGTTCGACGAACCCTGGTCGGTCCACGAGCACGCGCCATCGCACGCCCACCCGTCGATCGAGGTGGCGAAGTTGCCGTTGGGTATGAGGTTGACGGGGTCTTCCGCGCAGGCACTGGTGCCGATGGACAGTGAAGCGAAAACAAGCAAGGAGCGGAATTTCATCGTTGGCCTTGGGAACAGGAAACGCGAACGGCCGCGGCGAGGCGGGGCGAGGGGATCGAACCGGGGGGTTCACCGAGTATGCGGCGAACGCTTTGCGGCGCCAAGACGAACGTCGCGCGGATACTGCTAGGCCATCAGTGGAGGGCAGAGACGGCTTGCGATCCAAACGGTGTCGTTGCGTTTTCGTTTGCGGCAGTCATGCGCGGGCTGCGCTGCGTTTTGTCATGCAACGTGCGTTGAGCGCGATGAGGCCCAGGGAGTGCGCTCGTGAGCAGCCCGTTTTCGGTGCTGGAGAAAAGGAGGGGCGCCAATCCGGCACCCCTCGATCGAAACAGGTTTCAAAGGTCAGCACAGATCGCCGCCCGTATGGGAAGCGGGCGTAGACGTCGAGCATTGCGAATCCTCCAGGTCATGGAGGGTGCCGCGAATGAAAAAATGGATGACCTGCTTCGCTGTTGAGAAGCGCCTCCCGCTTTCGCGGGAATGACGGCGGGGAGTGGGGCGAGTCATCGAGCGATTCGCTGTCTACACGGTCTTCCTAGTCTCTACGGACGCCTGCGCCGTCGCTTCACGCGCTCCTCATGGACGCCTGCACCGGACAAGCCGCCGGACTTCGCGTGGTCCGCGCAGGCCGCCAGGGCAGGCGTCCATGACTTCTTTCAGCGGTGCAACGTCAGCCCGCAGGCGTCGGTGTCGGGTCGATCGTCACATCGTCGATGAACGTGGCACCGTCGGTTTGCGATTCCTGGTTGTTGTAGTCGTACTGGAACTTCAGTTCGTGCGAGCCGCCGTCGGCGAAGGCGCTGATGTCGATCGAATGCAGTACGTAGTCCAGATCCGTCTGCGTGCCGAGATCGGTCGTCTCCACCGCCGTGCCGTCGATCGACACCGTCAGGTTGGCGGGGTAGTCCGACGTGTCGACCTGGAACACGGTTTCTCGGTAGTAGTTCACGTACAGCGGGCCGCTTGCAGGCAGCGTCACGGTCTGCGAGAAGGACTGGGTCTCGGAGCCCTCGTTCCAACCGCCGAACCAGGCGACGTAGTTGCCGCTGTGCGGGATCAGGCCGGTATCGGAGGCGCTGTAGAACACCGAGGCGCCGTTCGCGTGCGGGTTGGTGTCGATGCTGGTCCACGTGGGGTTCGTGCCGCCGCTCGCCGTCGTCGCTTCGAAGCTCGAATCCTGCACCGGGCCGGGAGCCCCAGCGGCCGGGCCGTCGAATCCGTTCTTGAAGATGCTGTCGGGGTCGCCGTAGGTGATGACGACGTTGTCGGCGCCGAAATGCCAGCAGCCGCCCGGTTGCAGGAGCGGCGAGGACGTCGGGAAAAATTCGACCACGTCGACGTTGTGCATCAGATCCGCCCAGGTGTAGCCGTCGGGCGCGTTGGTCAACGTCCAGCCGTGAGGCACCGTCGGCGAATCGCTCGGGATGATGAAGCGCACCGTCGTCCACGCGTAGTCGTCGTAAGGCGCGGCAGGGCCTAGCGTGCTGCGTCCCTCGATGGCTTTCTCGCCGGAATGCAGGTCGATCAGGTCGAACGCATACGTCTTGAAACCGACGTTCTGCTGGTGGCAGTCGGGCACGTCGCTGACGTCGAGGCGTTGAAGGTCGATCGATGCGGTTCTCAGCTGCGCGCTGTCCAACGCGGCGCGTAGTGGAGAGCCGGGCGGGGGATTGGCGACGAACTGCGGTACGTACTGGACATACGGCGCCGCGCTGTCGGCCCAGCCGCCCGGGTTGCCGCCGCTGGCGTTGATCCCGGCGCCCAAGCTGGGGTCGCTGCCGCCCCACAGCCATCCATTCGGGTTCGCGCCGTTTTCGAAGGTATCGACGACTTCGGTGGAGCTGGCCGCCGCGGTGGTGGTTGTGGTGGCGAGCAGCAATAGGATGATCGGCAATCGCATGGAGGTGCCCCAGGGGTTCAGGAGGAGGGCGCACCCTGCGATGCTTCAGGGGGTACGCCATTCCCGGACGCCTCCAATCGCTTTCCACTTTTATCAAAATTCTTTCAACGCCTTGTCGCTGCGCGCTTTTTTCGAAACGCTTGGCGGCGGTCGTCCCTCGGCCCGAGGGAAAAGGGAACGGACAAGCCCTCCGTTTCGCGTGACGCCGGCTGTGTCCTGCATGAATCGTCCGCGCGGTCGGCCTCGATCGAGATCGCCACGGTGCGCGCCTTGAGCGCTTCTCGATCGCGGCAGTGACGATATGCACGGCACGGACGGCCAGCGGGCGGGTGCGCTCCTTAGGGCTCGGGACCACGCGTTCGGCGCGCTCGATCCGGCCGTCGAACGGGTGTGAGATCGACATCGGTTGCGCCCTCTCGCTCTCCCGTCGCATGGCGATCGTGCAAGGGCGATCGTCCGGGTACGGTGGACGAATCCATCGGTCGCGGAAAGGGTCTCGGATAGAGGCGGTCGCGACGGGCTCGCATAGGCCAACCATCGCGGTGGCTGGGCGATTGAAACGTCAACAATTGTTGCTTCTTCACCATGCGGCGCGTCGCAAGCGCCGCGATCAGGTTTTCTGGCATCGATGTTGCTTCGCGGTGTGATCGTTCGATGTCGCCTCGAATCGAAAACAATCGACGGTTCGCGCTGGAACTTCACATCGCAATCACCCGGCGTGCGTAGTTTTGCGAAGGCCCGGCGCGCCGATGTCATTGCCCTCCACGATGGCCGAATCGATGGCGCGTCGGGCACTCGAATGCGGGGCGATGCTTCGTCGGTATCGAGGCGGACGAGGTCGTTCCGAACGCCGGAATCGCCGACTCCGGAGCGCTGCTCTTGCCGGGCGTTCGATGGTCGGCGGAGCGTCGTCGGCAAGATCTGCGCGCGTGTTCCCGGGCGTTCGATGGACGACATTCATCGGACAAGCCATTCCAACTTCAACGGCATTCCTTTTCGATCGATCGTCTTTTCTCATGCAACGTTACGACAGCACTCTTCTCACCGGCCATCTTCTCGGATTGGCGGATTCGTCCGAGCAGGGCTTTGCCCTGTTCGACGAATCCGACACGCTGCGCTATGCCAATCCGGCGTTCCGCCGCGCGCTGGGACTCCACGACGGCGAATTCCCAACCTGGTTCGAATTGATGCGGCTGGGCTACGCGCGCGATCGCGGTACGCGCGTCGAGGCGGATGATTTCGAGACCTGGGTCGCTTCGGCGCGCTCGCGTCGCGGGAAAGTCCCTTACCGCGTCATCGAAACGAATCTGCACGACGACACGAAACGCGACGGCGAGCGCTGGGTGCTGACGACCGAGACGACGCATCGTGACGGTTGGATGCTGTGCGTCGTCACCGACGTGACGGCCTTGCATGCGGACGGCCGTTCGGTGCGCCAGGCCCGGGACAAGGCGCTGCTGACCGCGATGGTCGACGAGCTGACGCAACTGGGCAACCGGCGCTACATCATGAAGCACTTGCAGGACCTGCTGCAGTCGCGTGCAGCCGACGCCGCGCCGCTCGCCGTAGCCTTGCTCGATCTCGATCATTTCAAGTCGATCAACGACCGGTTCGGCCACGACGTGGGCGACAGCGTGCTGTGTCACTTCGCGTCGGTGCTCAAGTCCGGCATTCGCCGCGACGACCTGGCCGGTCGCTACGGTGGCGAAGAGTTCGCCATGATCCTGCCTGGCGCCGATCGGGCCGGTGTCGCCGGCGTGATTGCCAGAGTGCTGCAAGAGGCGAGGAATGCGAAGCCCGTACCCGACCTTCCGCAACTTCGCTACACCTGTTCGGTAGGCATCGCCTTTTCCCGTGCCGGAGACGACCCGCGCACGCTGCTGCATCGCGCGGACCGCGCCTTGTATCAGGCCAAGGCCGAAGGCCGCGATCAGTACCGCCTAGCCGAGGACAGCCTGTGCGACGGCTTGGAGCTGCTTCGCGAAGCGTGAGGGATGCGGACGCTTTCATCGCCTCGCGCCTGCCGGTCGGCCGCAATCGGCCGGCGAAAATACCGGTGGACGTTCGACGCCTTCGGCGCATCAGTCAAAGCCATCGGAGAAGACGGCCGCCGGGACGAGCCTGAAGCCCGAATACTGATGGTTGCTTTTACCGGCCTTTGCCATCCAGGGCGCATTCTGCCGGTGCGGTAAAAAAGGCCCGACCTCGGGGGAGCAAGGTCGGGCCAACCGCGCGCGGGGTGAGCACGCGGGGGATCTTCTCCGGGGGACCGAATGGTCGGAGAAGGCTGCAAGAACTCATACGTGAAATGGAGGGGGATCAGGACATACTGTCCGGCGCTTCCAGCGGGCGGGTTCCAGCGGCAGTGAGCTCGGCGCGCAATCCCTCCGCCCTTTTTCCGGATTGCCGAGACGTCGTTCTTTTTTGGGACGTAGGGTTTTCCGTGGATGCGCAGATCGCGCCGAGAAGTTACGATTGCCTACGTAGATGGCGGTACGCCGTCCGCCGCCACAGACGCCGTGTCCTGTGAGAACAATAGGGAGTAACACGATGATTCGCGCTGTCTTGCTTTTTCTTCTCTTCGCCGCGACGGTTTCGCATGCCGACATCGTGAGGATCGCAGACGGCGACTGCACCGGATTGCACACAGCGCTCACGTCGTCCAGCAGCAGGGCCACGGTATTGCTCGCGCGTGGCGGTCACTACCCCGTTTGCGACGTCTCGCTGCCTTCCGGCGTCATCGACATCGACGCCCAAGGTGCCACGTTCCAATATCTGACAGGGACGGTGGCCGCGGGTGCTGCGCTGACGATCAGAAACGCCTCGATCGTAGCGGCGCCGAGTGGCACGTCGATCTCCACGCTGTGCGATCCCTCGAGCATCGGTGTCGGCGGGCCGATAACGGCTGGCGCGGCCTTATGTAACGAAGGAATCTTGAACCTGGAGGACATCAGCATTCACGACCTGTCGATGCCGGAACCTTGCGTCGGCAGTTCGTTCGCCTGCGAGAACGACGTGCTGTTGAGCTCGGAAGGCACGTTGGTTCTTCGCAATGTGACCGTCGCGAATTCGTCGTTTGTTGGCGGCCACTACACGAACGCCTCCCTGATAGCCAACACCGGTTCTCTGCAGATCTTCCACTTTACCGCCGCCAGTCTGGCAGCGGCCGTTCCCGTCATCTTCTCCGGATCGAGTTCATCGACGACGATCGCCAACTCGGTGTTCTCCACGACGAGCACCGCGGCGTTTTGTAAGCTGTATGGCGTGGTGACCTCGCTCGGTGGAAACGTGGCCACCGAGGCAAGCTGCGGGTTCGCCGAGGGCGCCCGCGACACGGTCGCCGCCGACATCAAGCTAGGCGCTTTTGGCGACCACGGCGGCCTGGTGCCTACGCAGGCGCTTACTTACTACAGCCCGGCCCGCGCGGCGGGCGGGGCTCAAAACTGCGAAGCCGTCGATGCGCGCGGTTACACGCGTGCGCGCAGCGGATGCGACGCCGGTGCGTACGAATACAACGGCGGGTCGAGCGCCATCACGGCGAACGGCGTCAACGGCACCTACTACGATGCCGGTGCCGACGGCCACTACGTCTCGATCGAGCGCGTTCACGACAACGGAGACATTCTCGTCACTTGGCTCACATTCGATCGCAACGGCGACCAGGCGTGGATCGCCGGCGTCGGCTCGCTCGATGGCCGCCATCTGCACGTTGACATGTCGCAGAACATCGGCGGCGTACTGCAACCCGGTGGTCCCCCCAATGGTTCGACGACTCGGGCCTGGGGTTCGGTGGACATCGACTTGACCACCTGCCTGGCCGGGCAATTTGCCTACCACTCGAACTTTCCGGAGTTCGGCAGTGGCCAGTTTCCGTTGTCGCGCCTGACGGCGGTGTCGGATTTGGGCTGCAGCGACTGATCGAGGCGCACGCGCCGCCGATCAATGCACTCCCGCGTCGCGCTTTGGGGGCGACGACGCTGATCGGGCGGCCGAATCCACGTGCCCGTCCACGATGTGCCCGCTACACGCCGATGCTGCGCATCAATGCCTGCACCTTCGCGATGGCTGCGCGCTCCAGATCGAGGAAGGTTTGCTGATTGCCGCACAATGCGCAGGTCATCTTAGCGTCGCCACGCGGATGCTCGGGTCCTTCGAGGTATCGTCCCTTGCAGCGCGGGCATTCGAGCTGGAGCTGAGTCAACTGAAGGCGCGCCATTGCAGTACCTCGTCCTGTGCTCGCGGCGAATACCGTAGGCGTCGACTCGTCAACGCTTCGTGAATCGTCGCGCAACCGCGTCGCCGCCGATGGTTTCGCTTGCGCAGGCAAAAAAATGGCTCGGATTGGGTCCGAGCCGATATTCGCTTTGTCCGTTCGGAACGGAGCGGCGCTCACGCGCGGCGTGCCGGTCAGGGGGGATGAACCGGCACGGCGATAGTCGCGGGCAGTGGCTGAACGGTGTGCAACGGCGTCCCGCTGGTTCAGCACGAGGCGAGGGATCGCACGCGCGTCGCTGCGGTTTCCGATTCGAACTGCGAAACGATGTAGCTCGTGAAGAACTCTTCCGGCAGCGGCGTCTTCTCGAGAACGTGGAACATCGCTTCGGGAACATTGCTGCAGAGCGTCACCTGCCCATCGGCATGATAGGCACGCAGCACGCGGCTGGCAGGGTCGTATACAAACCGGCTGACGGTTCTGGGATGAGCATTGACGAGGAGCATGGGGGCTCTCCGGTCTGTCGTTGCTCGGCGGTGCGCCCCAACCCTACGAACTGAGCCTGTCGAGATTCTGTGAAGGCGGTCACGAACGAGTCGGTAGCCGTTTACGCCGTTCAGCCAATATGAGGCGGGCAATAGGGAAACGGCAGAGGCGATTTTCTCGAAACCGGGTCGCGACGCACGACGATACTCGCAGCCACCGCTTCGCTGGCAGCGGGCAACCGGCCGCTATCGTGCAGCCGGTTCAAGCGGATACGCCGGAATGGCGGGCGCCTTCTAGACGAAGCGATTCGATCGCGTATCGCGTGGCGACGGCGACTACGGCGAGTCGGTCTTGCGCCCGCTGTCGCTCGGCGCAGGCCGGCTTGCCGGCGCGCCTTCGGGCAATGGCAACGTCTGCAGTTGTCCGACGCTGACGGTGCCGCCGATTTGCTCGATCAGCGCATTGAGCTCGGCCTGCTTCTTGACGAAGTAGTTCGATCCTTCGGTGTAATACGGGCTGCCCTCGCCGAGCGTGTCGTAGACGCTGACATTGCCGACGTTGTGGCCGTGATTGATCGCGATGAACTGGTCGGACTGGAAGCGCGCCAGCGCACGCGGCAACGCGACCTTGTTGCCGTATTTCTCGTTGAGGTCGCGCCAGGCCGACTCCGAGCGCGCGAGTTGGTCCGGCGTCAATTCGGCCCGCGCCGACGCCAGCATCGCCTCGGCCAGATCGCCGTGCGATTCGGCCGCGAGCTGCAGCCACGCCGTGCCTGCAACCTTGTCCTGCGGCACGCCGATGCCTTTGAACAACATCAGCCCGGCGTTGTATTGCGAAATCTTGTCGGCCCAGAAACCGGACAACTGGAACAGCCGCAGCGCGGTCGCGTAGTCGCGTTTCTTCAGATAGAACTGGGCCTTCTGCTCGTAGTATTTGCCGGGGAGGAACGAGCTCGGCGCATCCCAGGCGCCGATCTTCGTCTGGCCGGCTGCTGCCGGTCGCAGGACGCCGACGAACGAGGCTGCAAACGCCACCGTCAGCACGGAACGCACGAGATTCTTCATAGTACGCACTCAGCCGGGTCGAACGTCTAAAGCATTTCGGCGACAGTCTACAACTGCTGCAAGGGCGTGAGGATGAAGTTTGCGATAGGCGAATGACGGGTGTCTTCCTGTGCGCAGTGATTCATGAAGTCACTGGATTCTCGTTTGCCATCTTTTGCGCTGCAGCGAATGTCTTCTCAGTGCGACGGCGTGTCCTTGACCCATCGGGGCGCTGCCGCAATGGCCGCTTCGCGCCTCGCTTCGCCTCCCTCGTTACCGCCGTCGAATGAATCCGGATAGAAATACCGGGCCAGCCTTTTGCCTGATGCGATGTCGCGCAAGAGGAAGTTCTGATAGTCGGAGCCATGGAGGACGCTCGTCCAGTACGAAACCGCTGTCCCTTTTTTCGCGAATGCCCAATCGAAGATGCATTGATCTTCCTCGAAGGTCTTTTCGATTCTTCCGCCCTTGAAGATCACCAGATGCAGCGGAACGGGGTAGCTGGTGCAGCAGTTCGGCTCGTCGACCAGCCAGCCGATTCGCTTGCCGTCGGCCGACACGTAGGTCTTCTCGATCTCGACTTGATTGCGGAGCGTGGGTACGGGAATCGTCGAGCCGTCCGTTCTTCGAATGAAGATTTCCCCGGTAGCCGCATCGGTTTCGATGCCGGAATAGAGTTCCCGGTGGCGTTCGGTATCTGGATCGGCGCGATCTTTCGGCATCCAGCAGACGAAGACCCACGCGCCCATTTTCTCCAGCGTGCTCGACGGATCGATATACAGCGTCCCGCGCTCCGTCTTTACGGTGAGCGGGCGTTCGTTCGGCGCGCGTCGAGTGCCGGTCGGCGTGAGCATTCCATCGAACGCGCGCTCGGGCATCTCATAAAGAACGTCGCCTTGCGGCACGCGTCGAATGACGACCGGGCCGTGCTCCGGCCGGGAAAACTCGAGAGCGAACGCCGGATCGACCTGGACGGTGTGGCTCGCCCTGTCGGAATAGACATCGAGCGCGATCAGCTGCCGGCTTCGAGGGATGCCGCAGGGACTTTCGAGCGAAGCCTGCGGGGTGGCCGAGGTGAGGGCGAGCGCGAGAGTCAGTGCCAGCATAGGGGACGCTCCGGTTCACTAAAGCGTACCCGAACGAGCGAGATTCGGCGTGTCGACATGCCCCTGTCGAAGCAACAGGCGGCGGCAAGAATAAGAGGCGTGCAGCTGCGCTGGTCCACGCTTCAGGACACCAGCCAAAAGATGCCCATCGTGCCCAAGATGCCGACGCCGAAGAGGTACGCGTATTCGGCCGCCTTCGTTTGGCGCGTGCGCGGACGCGCCGTTGACGCCGACTCAGTGGAAGGCCAGAGACTGTACGTGTCACCCAGGCGAATGCTGGCCGACACGGCGTAGGCGCAGAGCACCGAGAGGAGGCCGAGCTCGCCGAACACCTTGGCTTTCGCACCCGAGGCCGTCAACAGCCAACCGGCCAGATTCGCGGCCGCGCAAGCCAGGCAAAACAGCTCGACCCCATGCAGATCTCGGCGACCGAGGCCGGGACCGCCGAACCACCGCTTGCCGTCCAGGAGGCGCACCCACGTCGGAATCTCGACGAATTCGTTCGGCGACTTGCTCATTGCGTACAAGGCCTGCTCCAAGGAGTCGACGTCCATTTCCAGCGTGACCGCCAGCGCGCGCAGCGAGGAATAGCTCACCCTGTGCCCGGCCTCCAGACGCTGGATGGTCCTGAGACTCAGGCCGCTCATTTCCGCGAGCCGCTCTTGCGAAAGAAATCTCTTCTCTCTGAGGGTTCTCAGGTTCATACCGGCCTTCAGTCAAGCGAGCACTCAAGATATTCGAAGTCCCGAACTGTCGGTGACGACAAAGCGCCGCCTTTGTGCCGCCAGCGTGCACTTGAAGCCTGCGGTGCGCCCGTCGGCCCTCGCGTGCCGCGTGCTTTTAGATCCTTGGCTCATGAGCGCCCTGATGACAACTCTTGCGGATGTCCTCGACACCGGCCGATCGCGCGGGATAGACCTGCAGGCATCGCACGACAGCGGTGGATCACCACTGAATACCCACCCCTTCGGTCGCGCCGTGATTCGTCGTGCGATCGAGCTCCTTGTCCAGCGCTCCGCCGCGTTGCATCAGCGATCTTCCTTCCTTTTCGACCGCGCGTCGCAGGGCTTTGCACGAATCGGCATGTCGATCGCTGCGCATCAGGGAGGCCACCGCGGCGATGGCTTCGCGCCCGTGCGTTGCGTGCTCCTGCTCGTGCCTCTCCAAAGCCGAACTCATCCGCTTCCATTTTTCGACGACCGTCGGCGGGACGTCGGCCGCCGGCGTCCAGCGCGGCAACACGATCAGGATGTTCAGGCTCAAGTCCGCACGGTCGACGATGCAGTGTCCGTTGCCCACTTGCCGCGTACGGAGGTCCCAGCCCGCCGACCACTGCGTCATACCCCAGTTGATCTTCCCGTCCGCTCCAGTGGGTCCTTTGGCGTTGAGCTCCTTCACGATCTCAGGTTCCGTGCGTGCTGCAATGTCGTAGTACGCGACGGTCTCGTGGATCACCGGATCGGGGATGACGGCGGGCATGGCGGTTCCTCGTGGCAGACCCAGCGCGCAGCAACCCACGTGCCAGCGCCATGTCGTCGCGCTTTCAGCCGCTGCAGCGTTGTCCGCGGACAGTCGATCGTGTCCATCGTGTCCGTGTCGAGCCCGATTCGCGCGGGCGCGCGACCGACCGGACATGTGCGCGGCGGCCGTTTCGCGTACGGCGACAGGGCAGTCCGCGCGAGCGCGTGACGAGGAGGAGACAGCATCGCTGCCGATCGAGATCAGCGCGCCGGTACGCCGCTCATCGCGTGTCGGCGAGTTGAGCGCGCAGGGTCTTCGCGAGTGCGGCGTCGCCCATGGCTTCCGCTGCTCCGGCGGCGCCGTTCAGCGCGCCGCGGCGCCCGGGTGCCAGCGCGAGCGCCGCCTGATATTCGCGAAGAGCGTTTGCGGGCTCTCCGAGCGCGAGCAACAGATCGCCGAGTTGTTCGCGCGCCGGCACGACCGGCCCCGGTGTCACCGGACGTTTCTCGATCGCATCCTCCTTGTCGGCAGCGGCGGCCAGCCGTCGCTTCGCTTCGTCGTGCGCGCCTGCGGCCTCGCCCCGCCAGGCGCGCGCCTCCTCCGCGAGCACTTCAGTCTGCGTCGCCCAGTAGTCGTTGTGTCCGGCGCGCAGCGTTTCGACGCATCGATCGATGTCGGCGATGTCGGCCTCGGCTGCGGTCGGATTGCCGCCTCGGGCATGTCCCAGCGCGCGAGCCCAATAGACGACCGCGGCGACATGCGGCGCCGAGTTCGGCAGGGGCGTCAGTGCCGAGGCGGCGATCCATTGACGCCGCTCGACGGCGAGCCGGACTGGCATCACGTTCGCCGCATAACCCATCTTGAAATTGCCGGCGCTGATGGCCGCCATGGCGTTCACGTCGGCGACGACGCGCTCGGCATCGGCGTCGCGACCGCGTTGCAGGTACGCGTACACGAGATAGTCCATCGCGTGCAGCGCTTCGCCGATGTCGCCTTCACGGCTTGCTGCCGAACGCGCGGCGATATTCGACGCGATCGATTCGTCCCAGTCGCCGAGCCGGGTGAAGATATGAGACGGCATGTGCAGCGCGTGCGGAGCCGACGGCGCGATCTTGGCGTAGGCGCGCGCTGCGGGGAGGCCGCGCGACGCCAGTTCGGCGCTGTCGTAGGCGTGGATCAGGTAGTGCGCCAGGCCGGGATGTTGCGCGTTCGCCGCATACAACGGCTCCAGAATCGCGGCCGCGCGCTTCTGGTTGGCGTGCATGCGGTCGGCGGGCGAAGCCGTGCCGAGGAGTGCGAGCGCGTAGAACACCTGCGCTTCGGTATCTTCGGGATAGCGTGCGGCAACGTTGGCCATCGCAGCCTCATACGCCTTCGCGCGCTCGGCATGCGGCACGTGGTCTGCGTCGTTGAAATAGACCGCCGCGGCTTCGACGAAGTCGCGCTCCCGCGCAGACTTCGCTGCGGGAGCGCGTGCGAGCGCGATCTCCGACTGGGCCTGGTGAACATCGTCCGGGCCCGGCGGTTCCCAGAGCTGATAGAAATACGCCATGGCAACGCCCCAGTGCGCGATCGCACAGCTCGGGTCGGCGACCACGACGCCTTGGAAGGCCTCGCGAGCGGAGGCGTACGCGAACGAATGCAACAACGCTACGCCGCGTTCGAATTTCGGCTGCGCCGCTTTGGAGCAGGTGGTCGCAAACGTCACCGAACCCAGCTTCTCCGGAGGCGGGTGCGAGTGGTGCGATTCGTCCGCAAACGCAGGCGTTCCGGCGAAAATCAACGACAGCATGGCGCAGCGCGCGATAGGCATCGGACCTCCTCCCAAATGCAGGGACTCTCGAAATGAGCCGGTCATTTCCAGAATAACGCCGAAGCGCAGGATATACCGACACGTGCCGCACAAGGCCGCGTCGATCGCCGCGGCCGTTGATGCTCCGTCTCGATCAATGCTTCGGCGCAGGGGCGCCGAACCATCGCATCGCGGCGCGAGCGGCTTCTTCAGGATCGTAGTTTTCGCTGCCGGCCCACGCGACGATGCCGTCGGGCCGCACCAGCAGCGCGCTCGATCCGAGCCGATCGACGGCATCGCTCGCGACATACGAGATCCGATCCGGCCAACGGCTTGCGAGCGCGCGGTAGGGAGCGCCAGCATCGAAGTCCAGGAACAGGCCCGTCCCCGCGCCGAGCAGCGTACCTAGCTTCGTGCCGTCGGCGAGTTCGAAGTCGGGGGCGCTGCGACCGACCAGCGGATGGCCGGCGTCGAGATCGTAGCGAAGCGCAACGCCCCACACGCGCTCGGCGAAATAGGTCGCGCCGTCGCGCGTGTCGATGAGATCGCGCAGGATCGCCTCGAGCGCGCGCGAACTCCGGCTCGGCCGCATGATCGCGACTTGCGCGCGCGACCAGTCGAGCACCTGCGCTCCCACCGGATGCCTCTCGCCCGCATAAGTGTCGAGCAGTCCGGCCGGCGCGTCGCCGCGGATCGTCGACGCCAGCTTCCACCCCAGGTTCATCGCGTCGCCAATGCCGAGGTTGAGGCCTTGGCCGCCCAGCGGAGAATGGATGTGCGCGGCGTCGCCGGCGAGCAGCACGCGCCCTTTGCGATACGTGGTCGCCTGGTAGGCGCGGTCGGTCCAGGTGGTGGCAAGGCGGAGCGCCGTCACGGTGACGTCGGTGCCGGAGATGTGACGCAGCACCGCTTGCACATGCTCGCGCGTGATCGTCGGGCTTCGATGAAGAGCCCCGCCGTCGAAATCGACCATCGCGATGGTTCCGGGCTTCTGGTAGGTGTACATGCCCGTCGGCGTGTAGTGGCGGCCGGTGCGGAGCGTGTCCGGGTCGGCCATGTCGACGTCGACGGAATAGCCGGTGAACTCGGGATCGGTGCCGGCGAACTCGAAGCCGCACGCCTTGCGCACGGTGCTGCGCCCGCCGTCGCAACCGACGAGCCATCGTCCGCGAAACCTCTCGCTGCCGGCGCGAACGCTCACGCCGTCGTCCGACGGGTCGGCGTGGTCGACGCCGAGGCCGCGCCTAATCTCGACGCCCACTGCGATGGCGCGAGCGGCCAGCACGGATTCGAGATGTTCCATCTCGACGGCCATGTGGGTGCCGGCGGGACTTGGCAGTCGATAAGGCCACTTCGAAGCGTCGATGGTGTCCTGGTAGAACTGGATGCCCGCAAAGTGGCCGCCGGGGCGGCGCGGCTGTTGCAGCCAATGCGCGGCGTTCGACGCGACGGTGCTCGAATCGTCCTTCTCGCGTTGCGGCGCCGAGATGTCGTTCAGCAGGCCGCGGCGATAGAAGGCTTCGATCGTGGGTGCCGAGAGACCGCGCATGCCGAACGGAAGCCGCTTCAAGGGGGAGCGCGGGTCCTCGGCTTGCTCCAGCACCAAGACCGAGCATTGCGCGAGACGAAGTTCGCAAGCGAGAAACAAGCCGACAGGGCCGGCGCCGGCGATCACGACGTCGTAGTCGTGCGAGGAAGGGACAGAGGACGAAGGACTGCGATGTTGCGGTGTCATGGAACTGCTCCATCAAAGGATTCGTCGGAGCAGCGTGTCGAACAGCAGGCGCACCCAGACGAACCCGAGACGCCGATGCGCCGGGAACGTCGAGGTATCTCATGCGAAAGCCACGGATAAGATCTTCCGTACCGGAAGGGCTTGGGCCTACCCGAACCAAGCCTGCCTTTTTCGACGGTGGCAATCTAGCATCGCGAGTGCGGGCCGTACAACGTGCATTCGCATGTCTTCGCGCTCGTCGGATCTCACCCAGTCATCGAGTTCCAGCCGGCGAACGCAGGCGTACGTCGATGCAATGAAACTTCGATCGTCGGCTTGGATGAAAGCATCTGGGATTCCGCGGAGTAACGGGACCGATCGGCGACAGTCCGGACTGTCGCCGCCATCCGTATCCGAGCCGGAGCATCGGAGAATCGCGTTGCACCTAGCTGCCGTCGAATCCGTCGGCGAATATCGTGTCCGTCGATCCGTATTCGACAGCGCCGATATCCGTGGCCGCACCGAACGTGCGTGGAAAGCCGCGCTGATCGAATTCGAACCCGCCCGCGTCGTTGCCGTTGTCGATCGCAGGGCTGAGCGGATCCAGGGCGTGGGTCGGCGTGGGGCCTCCGTTGTCCCCGATCGGCAGGATCAGCGGATCGACGCCGACGAGCGTATCGGCGGGCAGCGTCAGCGTCGACGCGAAGACCAGGTTGTTCGCGCCGGTCACGGTGGCGGCCCCGCCCGAGCCGACATCGTCGGGGACCGGTCCATTTCCGCCGATGTTGCTCGTGTTGCCGGAGACGATGCTGCTCTGCAGGTCCAAGGTCGCGGACACCAACTGGATTCCCGCTCCCGGATGCGTGGTGCCGACAGAGATGTTGTTGGCGATCGTGCAGTTGGAAATTTCCACGTTTCCATACAGGGCCAGGCCGCTTGCGAAATAGCCCTGGTTGCCGGAAATGGTGGTGTTTTCCAAGACTACCGTTGCCGTGCCCGATTCGTACGTGTAGAGCGCGCCGCCGTCCCGTCCGCTGTTCTGCGTCAATGTCGATGACGTGATCAGTACGGGGCCATTGACGAAGACGCCGCCGCCGTAGGAAGACGTATTCAGTTCTACGAGGCTCTTGTCGAGCACGAGAGAGGCCTCCGCGAACCCGGTCCGCCCCACCTCCAAGCCGCCGCCGTAGCCACGAAAGTCGGGCCGTGTCTGGTTGCCGGTGACGAGCGTACTCCTGACCTCGAGCGGCCCCGCCGTGTAGAGGCCGCCACCGAGGCTGAATGATCCGGTGGTCTGGACGAGATTGCCGGAGATGACGCTGTCGATGACCGACGCTCCCGCGAGACTGTAGACGCCGCCGCCCTTGACCTTCGTGCCATAGGTGAAATTGGTCGCTTGGCACGAATCGACGACGCTGCGCGCGAGGTTCACCGAACCCATCGACATCACGCAGCCGCCGTACGGGTTGCCGGATTCGCCGACGGGCACGTAGGCGTTGCCATGCGAGATCGTCAGGTCGTCGATGCTCAGGGTGCCGGTTCCGTCGTGACGGAAGATCCGGTACAGGTCGCCGCCGGAGACGGTGAGCAAGGACGCTCCGGGGCCTTGCACCGTGAGATCGTCGATGTCGATGGCGATCTCGCCGGTGCTCAGCGTGATCGCGCTGCAGCCGGTCTGGCTGAGATCGATGACGTCGCCGCTGACGGCGTCGAGGACCGCCTGGCGCAGGCTGCCGGGTCCGGCGTCGTCGCAGTTGTTCACGACGATCGAGCCGGCCGGCGCCATCGGTGCAGGGCCGGCGACGCGTCGCATCCAAGCGTGTACGGACTGTTGGCGTTGCGCCGATGATGGGCCGAGCACGACCGGTGCGGTCGATCCGGCAGCGAAACTTCCGCTCGTCGCGAAGTCGTGCGCGCGTTGCGCCGCGATGGCGGGCGACGCAAGCGCGAGTGCGAGCGCGAGGCAATGGGGAAGCATGATGATGGGTGCCGGGTTGTCGCGGCGAGTGGACGATGTCGTGCTCATGGGACTCTCCCTCCAGTCATAGGCGGAGTGGACGCTAGCGCTTCGAGCCTGCGTTTGTACACCCGTATCGATGACAGAGTTCGGCGTGGCGTCGTCGTCGCAAGGCGACGGGCCGCTTCCGATGCCCAGGTAGACGACTCGATCCCGCTCGACTCCACGCGGTCAGATCGCGCGCCAGAGCCGGCGTGCCTCCTCGGCGACGATGTCGGGAAACTCCTCCGGGAAAAATAGCTTCGCTCCCGCTATGCGGCGGATGCCGCGAGATTTCGGGAACGTACGGTCGAGGTAGTCGGCATCCGCTTGCGAAAAGATGTCGTCGCTCGCGCCCCACACGATGCGCACCGGCACCTGGCTGCGCTTCAGTGCCGCCTCGATGCCAGCCAGTGGATTGGGTTCGAGCGCGATGTGGAAGGCGTGGTATTGCGCACGGCGCAGAGGCGAGCCGACCAGCGGCTCGACGTAGTACTCGATGGTCTCGTCGGCGAAGCGACCGGGATCGCGATAGACGGCCGCGCCGAACGTCGAGCGTGCCAGCGACTTGTCGACGAGCCAACGGGCCGTCGCATCCGCGAGCGTTCCGGCACGCGCCATCTCGATCGCCGGCTTGACCTTGGGCGGAGGGCTGTCGGGCTCGACATCGCAATTGGTCAGCAGCAGCGTGCGTACGCGCGCCGGATGACGCACCAGGAACAACTGCGCGACGGCTCCGCCGCTGTCGCTGGCGACGATATCGACCTTCGGGATCGCGAGCCGATCGAGCAGGGCGGCGAGCATGGCCACTTGGGCGTCGGCGGCGAGCGATTGATGCTCGGGAACCTGCGAGTATCCGAGGCCCATGAAGTCCGGCGCCACGCATCGCCGATAGGCGAACAATCGATCGATGGCGCCGCGCCATTGATAGCCGTTGAGCGGGGCACCGTGCAGAAACAGCGCTGCATCGCCGGTGCCTCGTTCGTAATACGCGATCCTGCCGAACGAAATGTCCGCGAAACGCCGCGCCGCACGAAACGCCGCGGCATCCGTCGGCTGCGGCGAAGTCGTGCTCGCGAGCGCGCGTGTCATGCCGGCGCGCGATGCGCATGCGCCGGCCGCGAGCGCGGCAGCGCTCAACTGTAGAAATTGCCTGCGTTTCATCCCACGTCTCCATCAAAGGCACCGATGCCCGCGAGCATGCTGGCGCTTGCGCCGCGCGTTCGCGCGCACGAACGGCCGGCGCCGGGCACGAATGGATGATTTCGGCACTTGCGTTCGCGCCTGCGGTTGTAGAACGATCGGCCCATGAGCGATCGCCCTTCGTGCTATCCCGAGCCGCCGCTTGCGCTGCTGTCGGGCGTCGGCCAGCACCGCTTACCGCTGCTCGACGTGCTCACTTCGCCGGTTCCGCGAGGACTGTTCGATTCGCCGGTGGATGACCGTCATGTCCTGTGCCTCCATCTCGGCGATCCGATACCGGTGTCCTACCGTGCGGGCAACGTCGAAAGGCAGGGCGTCAGGATCCATGGCCAGTTCTGCGTGGTGCCCGCGGGGTCGAGCACGCGGTGGACGCTGACGCGGCCGGCGCGGTCGCTGCTGCTTCGAGTCGCCTCGCCGCTGGTGCGCGAGACGGCAGAGGTCATGGGGCTCGGTTCGCAAGGCGCGGAGCTCGCGCCGTCGATCCATATCCGCGATCCCCAAGTCGAGCGCATCGGATGGATGATGCAGGCCGAGGACCATGACGCCTATCCGGGCGGCCGGCTGTTCGCCGACAGCCTCGCCTCGGCGCTTGCGGCGCGGCTGCTCACCTTGCAGTCGCGCAAGACGACATCGGGCGCGAAGCCGGGCCGTGCGCTGCCCGCATGGCGGCTGCGCCACGTCGTCGAATACATCGAGGCGCATCTCGACGAGGACCTGACGCTCGCCGAGCTCGCGGCCGTCGCCGGATTCAGCCTGTCGCACTTCAAGCCGCTGTTCAAGCAGGCGGTCGGCATGCCGGCGCATCGTTTCGTCCTGGAACGCCGCGTGGAACGGGCCAGGTCGCGATTGCTCGAAGGACGCAGAGACTTGATCGAGATCGCGCTGGAGGCCGGTTTCGCTCATCCGAGCCACATGGCTCGCTGCATGCGTCGCGTGCTCGGGCTGAGCCCGACGCAAGTAGCCGATTCGTACGCCGGCGAAGCGGGCGGTCAGCGGAAGCGGCGCCCTGTCGACCGCGGACGTCAATAACCGCGCGGCGCGCTGCAGGTGCGCAGCAGCTGCCGAATATCACGCCAAGATTCCGGTGCGGTGCGGAAGGCATCGCCGGCAGATTGCTTTTCTCTTCGGCGTACGTTCGATTCGCACGGGCATCAGGACGAGGGTGCGATAATCGACGATTGCCGTTCCGGATAGCTGCGATGTTCCGCTGGTTCGAATCCCTGATCGACGTGTTCCCGCCGGTCGAGCTGCAGACGCCGCCGCGCAGCGTGTGGCGATTCTATGCGCACTACCTGCGCCCGCTGTGGCCGCTGTTCGCCGCGACTCTGGTGGCGGGACTGTTGCTCGCGCTGGCGGAGGTCGCCATGTTCGGGTTTCTCGGGCACATCGTCGACCTCGTCGCCGAGCGTCCCGGAGCGGACTTCTTTCGCCGCCACGCCGGCGAACTGGCATGGATGGCGGGGATCACGCTGATTGCGCGGCCGCTGTTCCTCGCGCTGCACAACCTCCTGGTCAACCAGGCGATCGTGCCGGGCCTCAGCAACCGCACGCGCTGGCTGACCCACAACTACGTCGTTCGCCAGAGCCTGACGTTCTTCCAGAACGATTTCGCCGGTCGCATCGCCAACCGCGTGATGCAGACCGGCACGTCGCTGCGCGAGTCCGCCGTGCAGCTCGTCGACGCGATCTGGTACATCGTCGTCTACACGGGCAGCGCGCTGTGGCTGTTCGCCCAGGCCGATCCGTGGCTGATGGCGCCGCTCGCGGCGTGGCTGGTCGCCTATTGCGCGCTGATGGTCCATTTCGTGCCGCGCATGAAGGCGCGCGCCTGGATCGCGTCCGAGGCGCGCTCCAAAGCGATGGGGCGCATCGTCGACGGCTACACCAACATCGGCACGCTGAAGCTGTTCGCGCATGCGAATCGCGAACAGGGCTACGTGCGCGACGCGATCGACGAACTGGTGGTCAAGCATCGCGCGCAGACGCGCGTGACCACGGCGATGGACACGGCCATCGCGCTCATCAACGGCGTGCTCATCGTCGGTACCTGCGCGCTGGCGCTCTGGCTGTGGAGCCGCGGCCAGGTCAGCGTCGGCGCGATCACGCTGGCGACGGGGCTGGTCATCCGCATCCACAACATGTCGGGCTGGATCATGTGGACGGTCAATGGCATCTTCGACAACATCGGCACCGTGCAGGACGGTATCGAGTCGATCGCGCAGCCGACGTCGGTACGCGATGCCGCCGACGCGCAGCCGCTGACCGTCACCCGCGGCGACGTGCGCTTCGAGGACATCCATTTCCACTACGGCAAGCGCGGCGGCGTCATCGCCGGGCTCGACCTGCACGTGCGTCCGGGGGAGAAGATCGGACTGGTCGGCCCCTCCGGCGCCGGCAAGTCGACGCTGGTCAACGTGCTGCTGCGCCTCTACGACCTGGAGAGCGGCAGCATCCGCATCGACGGCCAGGACATCGGCCGCGCCACCCAGGAAAGTCTGCGTGCGCAGATCGGTGTCGTGACACAGGACACGTCGCTGCTGCATCGTTCCATCCGCGACAATCTGCTGTACGGCCGTCCCGATGCCAGCGAGGCGCAGCTCGCGGCCGCCGTGCGCAAGGCGCGCGCCGATGTCTTCATCGAGCAACTGGTCGACGGCGAAGGCCGGCGCGGCTACGCCGCCCATGTCGGCGAGCGCGGCGTCAAACTGTCGGGCGGCCAGCGCCAGCGCATCGCGATCGCGCGCGTGCTGCTCAAGGATGCGCCGATCCTGGTCATGGACGAGGCGACCTCGGCGCTCGATTCCGAAGTCGAAGCGGCGATCCAGGAGAGCCTCGACGAGCTGATGGCCGGCAAGACCGTCATCGCGATCGCGCATCGCCTGTCGACGATCGCGCGCATGGACCGGCTCATCGTGATGGATGACGGCGCCATCGTCGAAGCCGGCAGCCATCGCGAACTCGTCGAGCGCGGTGGTCTGTATGCGCGGCTTTGGGCGCGCCAGACGGGCGGCTTCGTGGCGGCCGATGCCGAGTGATCGAGGCTATGAGCGATGCTGCCGACCGGTTCGGACGCACGGGTGTGCCGTCGCGATCGGATGATTGAGGCGCGCCTGGCAATAAACCTTGCCGGGCCATAGCGGAAATCATGAATCTACGACGGGGCGGTGTGCTCGCGCGCGTTTCGGTGGTAACAAGGAGCGGCCATCCGACCTGGAGCAGGATTCGATCATGCTTGCGCGAATCGATGTGCCTCGCCGCTGCATCCCGCTGCTTTGCGCGTTCGCCGCCGCTTCGTATTCGGCTTGCGCCGCCGGCGTGGCGCCCTCGAAGATCGCCGTGTTCGAGTTCGAGCTCGAGAACACCAGCCCGAGCAGCGCAACCTGGGGCGAGACGTCGAAGGATTCACCCGCCATGAAGGCGATCACCGAGCAAGTGCGTCGCGATCTGGAACGATCGGGAAAATTCGAGACCATCGATGTTTCGCACGTCGATGCGAAGGAAGCGCTGGCGCACACGCTTCGAAGCTGCCGTGGCTGCGACGCGGAGATTGCATCGAAGCTCGGCGCCGACAGGTCCTTGATCGGCGTGATCTCGAAGGCCGGCAATACCGAATACTACGCCTCCATTCGCCTCACGGACGCCAAGCTCCATCGGGTGGTCTTCCAGAAGATGGCATTCTTCACCGGCGGCGAAGCCTCGTGGTCGACCGGAGCACACGAGCTCGTGGCCGAAGCCATCGCCCACGCAGACGACTAGGCATCGTTTTCGATCGCCGCCGGCGGATGCCGCGGCTGCCCACGGTGTCGCGCAGACACGCGTATCGAGCCGCACGCAGCGGGCCGACAGGGCGAGTCGTCTCCACTTGCCGATTCGCCGCGGCCGAGATCCGACAGGGCGCGATCGGGATCGCACCTGTCGAATTCGATGGCACCAGAGTGATTGATCGCCAGTCGAAGAGAGGCATGCATTGCCGTGAAAACCTGCGGACTGCGTGAACTCCCGCGGGCATCGCCAAAGCAATCCGTCATGAGTCATGGCGGTGTGAATATTTGTATCGCCGTGAAAAATTCCCGTTGCGCATGCGAAGCTTCGATCGTTCTTTCGGGGGCGTTACACGCGCGCGTACGAAGCGGCGAAGGCCGCAGCGCCGGCTCGGTCCACCGAAGCAGCATGCGGCGTATCGATCCATCGCTGCGATCTGAAGGCCTGTGGCTGTTCGATGGCCCGAAATCGCTGGAGCTGGCGTGATAGGCGTGCAGGGGGTGGCGAATCTTTCGTTCTTGATTCGGAATTCCGGGTCGATGCGAAGGATCGACGCGAAGGATCGCGCAATCGCAATGCCGACAGGAAGAACGAGAATGCGCCAGACGCGTGGCCGTGAAGAAGCAGCGACCGAGCCTGCGCACACGACGATCGGGGCACTGGGCTGGTTCATCATCGCGATGTGCTGCGCCAACGCGTTGCTGGAATTTTCCGACAGCGCGATCGTCGATACCGGCAAGCAACTGCTCTCCAAGACCCTGATGCTGGCCGCGGTCTTGTACGGCATCCGGCGGTTTCGTCCCGCCCATGCGAAAGCCTGGTATTGCCTCGGCGGTTTCGCCTTGCTGACCGGCAGCATCAAGTTGGAGCAATTCGGGAGGACCCTGGCCGCCGGCCGATGGGAGGTCCTCGCGCAGAGTCCCCTGCTGTTCGCCGTCACGCTGTGCGCATCGGTCGCCATCGCGGCGGCGTCGATTTTCATCCTGCGTGCGCGTCGGCCGCACGGTGACTGGCCGCTCGCCGACGCCTGGCTGATCGCGCTCGCCATCCTGCTGACTTGCGCAAGACTCGTCACGTTGCCGATCTACCAGACGAATGGATTCGGTCTCGCGTTTCTCAGCGCCGGCGTTCTGACGGTGCTTCGCGATACGCTGACCTTGGTGCCGCTGCTGGCCGTCGTTTTCAGCGAGCCCCTGCGCAATGCAAGCCTCAAGTTCTACATCGGCGGCTTGGTCCTGGCCGTGCTCAGCGAGAAGTACTATTTCGCCGTGCACGGCATTCTCGTCTTCGCCGGATGGGAGAAGACGATCGCGACGCTGGGCATCGGCGTGGGCCAATCGTGCCTGACGGTGGCGGCGCTGTTGCCTTCGATGCGGCAGGTCGAAGCGCCGACGGCGGAATCGCGGCCGCCGTGGAACGCGCTGCGGACGGTCGGCCTGCTGGTCGCGGTCCTCGCGCCCATCAGCACCGAAGCGATCCTGATGCCGCTCGAACGCGGGGCCGTACGCCAGGCATTCACGGCGGGCATCGGCATCGTCGTGATTGCGATCGTGGTGAGGATGCGTGCCGCCGTGGCATCCGCGAACCGCTCGACGAACGAACTGCGCAAGCTCGCTCATCACGATGCGCTGACGGAACTGCCCAACCGTCGCTATCTGTCCAGCGTCACCGTGCCCGAGTTCGAAGCCAAGCTCAGGGCTGAAGGCCGGCTGGCGCTGACCTGCGTCTACATCGACGTGGACAACCTCAAGGACATCAACGATCGGATGGGGCATCAGGCCGGCGACCGGCTCATTTGCGAAATCGCCTCTGCGCTGCGCGGTCTGAGCTACTCGCTGCCCTACACGGCCTTGCGTCTGGGCGGGGACGAGTTCCTGATCGTCGCCGAAGGCGACTCGAGCGAAGTGGCGTGGCCCGAGACTCCACTGGAAATCGAACTGCTGCATGCGATCCGGTCGACGCCGGTGGCGCAGGACGCGACCTATGCGAGCGCGTCGATCGGTGTCGTGTCCTGTTCGTTCTCGAGCGCGGCGTCGTCGCTGGACAGCGACGTCAATCACATGATCGACAAGGCGGACCTGGCGCAGGTACGGGCCAAACGCCAGGGCGGCTGTCGCGTCGTGCGCTACGAGCCGTGCATGAGCGCGAGCGCGCGTCACGCGGCGCGCGTCAACCGCGATATTTCGAGCGCCTGGGGGCGCAACGAGATGTCGCTGGTCTATCAGCCGGTCGTCCATCTCGACGACGGAAGCCTGTACGGAGCCGAAGCGCTGCTGCGGTGGAAGCATCCCGAGCTCGGTTTCGTGCCTCCGCCCGAAGCGATCCTTGCCGCGGAACGCCAGGGCATCGTCACCGAACTCGGCCTGCGCATCCTCGACCGTGCTTTCGAGGAGATTGCAAAGCTCCCTTCGCACCAGCGCGTGCGTGTCGGGGTCAATCTGTCGAGCCATCAGCTGCGGCGCTCGAATGTCGAGAAGATCATCGAACATGTCGCGAGCAGTGGCCTCGGCGAATACCTGTGGCTGGAGATCACCGAGCAGGAACTGGTGGAATCGCGTCAGTTCGCCGCTCATGCACTGAACGAGCTGCGCGGCAGCGGGGTTCTGGTCGCCATCGACGATTTCGGAACCGGCTTCTGCGGACTGGACTATCTCTGCACGCTGCCGGTGGATCTGGTGAAACTCGACGGCGTGTTCGCACAAGGTTCGGCGAATTCGGCCGAGCGGCGGCATGTGACGGAGCTCGGAGTCAAGCTGGCGGCATCGATCGGCGCACTGACGTTGGCCGAGGGCGTGGAGGACATGGAGACGGCGAGCCGCATGCATCGGCTCGGCTGTACGTTCGGCCAGGGCTATGCGTTCGCGCGGCCGCTGCCGTCCCTGGCCCAGGCGATCGAGTGCGTTCACCGGCTCGCCTGACCCTGTTCGGATGCTCCATGCTCCGTCGCCGGTGCAACGCGAAGAAGCCGCCGCCCGTCGGTGCGGCGCATCGGCAGGCGTGCATTCGCGCTGCCCGCATTTCGCTCGTCGCAGGATCGCCACGAGACGCCTGATCGCCGGTTTGCGTGCCCGCATGCAAGCGTGCGTGAGTATTCGTGAGGATTCTGCTCGAGCGCTGCCCGGCAGCCGCACTCGGACCGCAAGCCGTCCGGCGCTCAGGCCGTCGCGCCGAGCTTCTCGCGTTCGTCCCGCCGTGTTTGTGCCGACCGCCGGTCGGCCGCGGCAACGCGGCAGGCGAAGCATCCGCAGCCGCCTTGGCACCCGGGAGCGCACTCCGCTTCGCAGCGGCATGGGAAACGAAGCGCATCGGCGTCATGCAAACGATAGTAGCCGCCCGACTCCGCGTAGCGCGCGCGGCCCGACGAGGTCGGCCCGGGCAGGGGAATGGGCGTGGAATAGACTCTGGTCGTGTCGCCCATCGGGTCGCGTGCCTTCCACCTGTCCGAGTCGGGGGTCTTTTTCGAGAGAGTGCTTACGCCCAAGGGAGACGAGACCCGTCGTGTTCTGACACGATCAGCATGGACGATGTCTGACAGATCGGACAGCGCACGCTCACCGTGCCGAGGCCGATCGACGCCACGACCGGAGCGCGCTCCTCCCTGCATTTCACGCAATACGCAGTCACCGCCTGCAGCTGATGCAATTCGTCGCGGACGAAATTGATCCGAAGGAATGCGTCCGGCATCGACGTTGCCCCATTGAACAAAGTGTCATGGCAGCAAGAAACACGCCAGCAAGAGAGCATCTTCGGCACGCGGCGGCTTCGATCGACGAGCGTTGCGCGCGCGCTGCGCGGCCGGCGAAGCGCCACCGCCGCGGTACCCATTGCTGCATAAGGAAAAAATTGAAAAAGCGGCGAGGTGGCCGTCCCTGGCTGCAACGTCCATCCTGGCGCGGATGCTCTCGCATGCTGCGCCCGGAATCCGCGGGCCTTGGCGAGGTGGTGGATTCCGTCTCCCGGCGCGAAGGAGACGCTAGGGGGATCGCGGTCGACGACGCGTGAACGTCTTGCAAGAATCGGTGAGCGAACTAATCGCCGAAGGGCCACGGATGCGGCCTGTCCTCGACGAACTCGCGCCGGGGTTTGCCATCCTTCGTGTAAAGGCGGCGCGCGTCCGCCTCGGGCTTTCGCTGCGGCAGCCATGCGCGCTTGGCGGCGATTTCGTTCGGAGAAGCGCCATCGATCTCTTCGAAAGTGAATCCGTACGTCATCTCAGCCTCCTATTCGATCTCTGGATAAAAGCGCGGAATTCGACGTCGGTTGCGAACCCCGCGAAAGGAACCGGCAGCCCGCAGCGCGTTGCGCGAGAAATGGCGGACGCGATGCGTTGGAGCAAGTTTCGTCGCCGAAGTCTGAACTCGCCTCAACAAACGAAATGTTTATGCGCGCGTTTGCCGCGTGCTCGCGACCTCCGGTTCCGCGTAGCGCTTCAATACGGTTTCCGGCTGCGAGGACGCTCGAAGGACCGCGACGACGATCGGAGGGACGTGGGAGCAGATCGACTGACGACCGTCGCAGTAGTGCACCAGCAGCCTGTGGCTGTTCGTGTCGTAGTCGAAGCGGTGGATGCTGAAGCTGTAGATCGGTTTGAAGTGCATGGTCGCCGCGCGCAGACGAATCGGGACGAGCCTCACGGCGCATCCCCTTCGATTCGATGTCCGGCGGTACGCCGCCTATATGCACGAAAACGGCGTCGAAGGAATGTGAAGGTTTGCCTGAAACGCGAAGAAGCAGCGCCGACGCCGACGTGCGGCGTTGCCGGCCGTCGTCCGTACCTGTGCTTTCCCACGAAGCATTCACATTCGATCGTCCAAGCTGCGCCGACGACTACGCGGGGATACCGAATTGGACGAACTGGGACTGTTCCCGCACAACTGCGGCCGATGTGGATTCTGGACGGCCACCGAGGCACAACGCAGCCTCACCGGTTGGACGCTCCGCTGCACGCATTGCGGATGCGCGCGCGATGTCCACGGCGATGCGCGACAGTTTCGTGCATTCGTCGGCGGCGTCAGCCGATTCGCCAGCCGCGCCGTCGAAAAGTATCCGCAACTCAAGCAGCTCAATACGCGCGGAGCGTTTGCGACGTTGCCTGCGAAGCAGCGATTGTGAGGCGCGAGCGCTCGCGTGCCCTAGGGTTTCCCCCAGTGCGCTCGGCTGTAAAGTCGGTTACGCCATCACGATCGCTTGTGGGGCCGTTCATAGGATAGGCGGGCCAGAATATCCTGGCATTCGAGAAGACCGCCATGAAGACCATGATGGGAGTAGCGATACTCGGCACTCTGATCTGCGGTACGGCTTTCGCGCAGGACGCAGCGAAACCGACATTGCGCGACTCGCTCATCAGCCAAGGCATGACCGAAGTTTCCGATGGCTTGTTCGTCAAGGAGACCGACAACGAGAATTCCTATGTCGCCGTCGGCACTCCAGCCCAGCAAGCGATGCTGAGCAAGCTCGTCGAAGTGCGCGAACGGTCGGCCAGCAGTACGCTGGAGCCGACTGACATCCTCGACGAGCTGATTTCGAAACTCAGGCAGCCGCCGCAACCGCGCCTCGGCCAGCAAGTGACCGAGCACGGCGATTGCAACGGCGGCAGTCCGCAAAGCACGGGGCCGTTCTTCGCCCAGGCATCGGCCGGCGGTCCGTTGCAGAACGGCCCCTATGGCGGCAGCGGCGAGGCGGTCAATACCGACACCTCGGCGACGGCGGTCAACACCACGAACTTCGTTCACGCCACGGTCTACAACAGGCTCGGCGACATCATCGGCGATCAGTCGTCGACGCAGCACGGCGCGACGCCGGCGATCGCTTCCGCCTATGCGGCCAACTCGCCGCCCGGATGCGTCGCTCAATCCGCGGCGACGCTGACGTGCCCGGGACATACGACGCCGTCGGTGTCCGCGTATGCATCCAATCACCAGTCCGGGACGCTCTGCGTCTTGCAGTAGTTGTATTCATCTCCCCGCGCCGCGATCCTGCGGCGCGGGTTTTGCGCCCAACTCGCCTCTGCGCGGCTCGACTGTCGATTTCTCGTCGAAAGCGTGTCCCGCGGCGACGCGCGCCGATTCGCTTCTGCCACTCGCAAGCGAGCTCACAAACGAGTGTTGATGGGCATCGCGCGTCTGAACGATCGCTGTCGATGCCTGCAGTGGCTTCAGCCGCCGTAACCGGCGCATCCTCATGCTACGCGTGCGCTCGCGCCCCTCGGCCGAGCGCATCGGGGCAACACGGCCGCATCAGCGGCCTTGCCCGTAGGCGTGGTTCCAAGGCCGCGCCTACGGGCTTTTTCCAGAATGCGGTGTCGCGTACTTGCCGCTGCTTCATCCTTTCAGGTCGCCACCGCAGCCTCGACTGGAATTTCCGCGGACATGTCGCACTGCTGATGACCGCATCCGCAGGGCGGCCCGATTCCATCGTCCGAACGTTTTTCGCACTGCGGCGAGCAGAATGCATCCTCGGCGCCGACGATACATGCGCAGGCCTTGTGCTCGCATTTGCGTTGATCGACTTGCATGGCGGATCTCCCATCGAAAAGCACCGGTCTACGCTTCGCGAACCCAACTGCGGCTGACCGCGGGACTTGCAGAAAAGACGCCGGCGAGGAGGGGGCGGACCCGTCGAGGCCAGCTCGCATTGCACGACGAGCATGCCCAGTGGCTCTGGATTGCGTATGCCGAGCATGATCAGGATTGCAAGCGCCCGGCCGCAGCGATCCGGCGCCATGCAAACGAGGGGCGTTTCACGGAGGTTCGGTTCGGTCCCGCTGCTGATGATTCGAGCCGGCGACGAAGCGAACGCGGCTGCGCCGTTGCGTCAAGCGCGGATTGCAGTGGCGAGCGCCCGTCGACGAGCCCATACTTGCCCGGCACACACTGCGGAGCACCGTCGATGAAAGAGGGTACGGTAAACGTGGCGTCAACCGAGTCGGCGCACGAGCGGGCGACGCGCAAGACCTTGGGCTACCTCGTCCTGCTCTGCTGCGCGATCCTGTGCATGCTGGGATTGCTGTACCACACGGTCGTAACGTCGCAATCCACGCCGCAAGCGCACCCCAGGGCTACGCCGACATCGAGCGCCAAGCCTCCGGCATTGCCGCCGCCGCTTTCCGCTTAGCGGCAGCGCAGGGTACGACGTGCCGCTGGTCGCGCGGACCCAGCCGCTCGTCGCTTCTTCACGAATTGCCCACCATCGTGAATCGACTATTCGCACGCAGGCGTCGCGTGGGTGAGGGGCATGGGGACACCGGAGCAAGAACGGCACGCCAACGAGCGGCGCCGACAGCAGGCTGCGCGTCTGATCGCCGACAAGGAGCGGCGCAGGCGTGCGCGCACGACCGACGAGCTGCTGCTTTACGAGGATCTGCTGCGGCGCGTGGCGCGCAGGGTGACGCAGGCAGAGCCGCTCGAACGGTGATGCCCGAGTCGGTGCGCATGGTCGACATGGGCGTCGAGATCACTCGTCCACGCAGTCCGAAACCATGAACGGTTGCAGCAGGCTCTCCGGATTCGTCGAGTCGCGCAATGCGGCGACGACCGCTATGGGTATCTCGCTGCACACCTTCTGGCGGCCGTCGTAGTAGTGCACGCACAGCTCGCCGCGCGTTTCGTCATAGGTGAATTTGCGGATGCTGAAGCTGTAGGTCGGTTCGAATTCCATGTCGACGCTCCCAGCGCGCACTCAGTGGACGTTTCGATCCTCGTGATGAGGGAGTGTTTCGCAGCCGTACTGCTGTTCGATGTAGCCGATGAAGAAATCTTCCGGTGCCGGCGTCTTCTCCAGCACATGAAACATCGCTTCCGGCACGTTCCGGCAGACCGTCGTGCGGCCGTTGGCGTAGTGCGCACTGAGTGTCCGGTTGGTTTCGTCGTAGCTGAAACTTGCGATCGCGCTGGGATGAGTCGGGACGAGCCGCATTGCTGTCTCCCCATGATCGGCACGACCGGCCGCAAGCAGCTTCATTTGCCGAAAACAGATGTCGAGAAGGCGTGAAGACGCCGGGCGTCGTTGGCACAAGTTCATTTTGGGAAAAAGGATCGAATCCGCGCTTCCTGCGGAAGTGCTCTGCGCGCACCCGGCAGACCATCCTCGGCCCAGGGCGCGGCCTTGATCCACTGCGAGTGCGGCGCTCGCGCGCGGCGCGACGGAGGTCATCTCACGAGAAGGATGGTCGCGCTGCGGTGCAGCGAGCTTGCGACGCGTTTGCCGAAGCTCTCCGGTTCGACGACGGAACCGGATTCCGCCCGATTCAGGGGGAGCGACCCCTCGCTTCGAAGACGACTCGCCGAGCCGATGAGGGGTTGGCATGGGTCATGGTCCAATGAAAGAACGGGCGATTGCTCGCCCGTTCTTCCTGGTCATTGCGGCTGAAAAACCTGCGCGTCAGGCACGGCGCCATGCGAAGGCGGCGGCGGCCGCCAATGCCAGCATCAGCATCAGCAGACCGAGCACGTTCAGCGCAGGCGTCGCGATCGGTCCGGGCGGATTGACGACGCCGCCTCCGGTCACGGTGAAGCCGTTGACCAGTGTCGACGTCAGCGAGCCTGCGCCGTTCTGGGTGCCGGTGACGTTGCGCGGACCGGGGATTGCGTTCGCGTCGATAACCAGGGTCGCGGTGGCGGTATTGACGTCGACGATCGTGAGCTGCGTGACCGCAACGCCCGCGCCGAAGTCGAACGTGGTGCCGGCGATGAAGCCGACGCCGGTGATCGTCACGTTGACGTTGGTGCCGACGGCGCCGTTGTTCGGGTTGACGGCGCTGACGTTGAATTGCGTGATCGACGGAATCTCGCCGAACGACGTGGCCGCCTGGATGACGGTCGTGCCGCCGGCCGGGAGCGTGCGATTCCACTGCAGGGCGGCGCCGTTGTCTTCACAGCCGGTGTCGGTGATGTTGTCGAGCTGGGCTGCGCCGATCTCGCCCCAGACCGTGCCGTAGCCGCGCGCGGAATACGCATCGGGAGCGCTCTGTGGAATCAGCAGGATCGTATAGGTGGGCGGACTGCCGCAGTCCTGCCCACCGGGACTGCCCGAAGTCGGTTCGCGGAACGGCACGCCGGCGTCGCTGGCGGCGAGATAGATGTCGGCGCCGAGGAAGACCTTGACGCTCTGGGCTGCGCCGCTGTTGCTCAGCGTCAGCGTCTTGGTGAAGTAGTTCTGGCCGTTGACATACTGCACCTGCATGTTCGCGCTGATGCCGCTCGCTCCGAGCGTGCCGCTGACGGCCACTTGAAACGGGCTGGCGGTCGTTCCGGCGCCGGACACGCCGCTCAACGAGACCGGCGTGAATGCCGTATACGTGCCGATACTCCCGGTCGCCGTGCCCGAGGGATGCTCGCCGAAGTTCGGCGCGTACAGGGTGTCGGCGGTACGCACGAACCAGCCCATGTCGGCGGTGTCGGTCGCGCCGCTCGGATAGATCTGCCCCGAGCCCGGTACCTGCGAATTGAAGACCTGGAACGAGCTGTCGTCGCCGACGTGGATCTGCAGCGGCGCGCCGTTGATGACCGTCACCTGGGGGGCGGCCGTGATATGTGCGGGGGCTCTGGCTTCCTTGGCGTAGGCCCCGGACGCAAAAGCCAGCAGCCCTAGACTCAACAGGGCCGTGCTCAAACGTGTCACGAAAGCAGTTCTCATCCTTTTTCTCCCCGATAGAATGTGATAGCTATCACATATTTACATTAACTTACATACGATCGTCGGGCAAGCCGACCGCCTTGCTGCCGATCTACACCAGATACGCAATTTGGCGTCGGATCACGACACGCGCCGGCACTGGGACTTCTTGCACGGGAGCACGCGCAGGTGCGCGAGGTGGCTGGCGGCTGCCGTGGCCCTGCGAGAAGAGAGGATCGTAGACGCAGATCCCCGGGGCGAGGAGGGGGTTCGTTGTGAACTTTTCTGACGCCGACGGTGCGGTTGCAGTCGTTTGCTTGCGTGTTCTCGCCCCTGCGCGAAGGCGCACCTTCGCGCAAGCACGCGCGGGGCTTTCGCGCCGTCGTGAATGGCGGTAGATTCCGGCAACTCGACATCTGGCAGGGGATCGGCCGAAACGTGGGACTCCTGCTCCACTGCACCAGCTGCAGAAGCAGCGCGCTCGACATGCCGATACATCCGCGCGGCGACGATGCCGTCGAATGCCGGGCGTGCGGCGAGTGGTTCACCTACGGCGAGCTGGAGCGAGCGGCGCTCGCCGAGACGCGCTCGCTCCTGATGCAGTCCTTTCCTTTTCTGGCTCCGGCATAGGGCTGCACGCTCCAAGCGCGCCGCAGCCGGCTACTTAAGCGCCCGGCCTGTCGTCATCGGAACGGCGAGACCAGCGCAGCCAGCGCAGGACGAAACAGGCGCTCGAGGTCGCTTTGCGCACCGGCGTTTCCGGCGCGGCCGCGGGAGGTGCCTGCGCGCGAGCGGCACGTGCCGCTTCGGCTTCTGCTTCGTCGGTCAGGTGACCATAGATGAAACGCCCACGGCAGCGGCCGCAGGTTGCGAGGTCTTTCGGCTGCGGGTCGGCTTTGATGATGAATTGCGTGCTCTCGCAGCGTGGACATCGCAGGAGCAGTGGTTTCACGGGGCTTTTTCCGGTGGAAGTTGCGCTTCGCACGCAAGAACCGCTCCATTCAGCGCCCGGACCCGCCGATTGAGGAATCTTCCACAAGCCGCTGAGGGATTTCCCGATCGCGCCTGGCCATCCGTTTGCAAGTCGCTGCGTGCGGCGTTCGCGCTAGGAGTTCATCGTCCTCGGCCGCTGTCACGGAAGGCCGGGGCTGACGTCTGGCATCGGTGTCGGGCATGAAAAAGCCCGGCTTGCGAAGCCGGGCCAGTCCAAAACGAGGGACAACTCTGAAGGCGCCGGGAGTGAGGCGGCGCCAACCGATAAAGTAGGGCTCCGGATGGCAATTTCAAGCAGGAAACCCCCCCGCGCCGCGGTCGCCAGCTGCGCACCGGGCTGAACGCATGAGTCGTCAGGAAGAACAGCTGGCGATCCGGAAGCGACGCGAGCAGGCCGCTCGATTGATCGCCGAGAAAGAACGGCGCCGGCAGCGTGCCCGCACCGACGAGCAGCTCTTGGATCAGGAACGGCTGCGCGAGGCGATGCTCCGCGCCGGCCTGGAGAAATCCGAGCCGGACTGACTTTCCGCGCACAGGTTTTGACCGCCGGCGATCCCGGCGAGTAGTCTGCGCGACGGACCGCAGATGCGAATCACCTTCGAACTCGAACCCGCCGATCTCGAGCGCTTCCAGGCGGCGTTGGCGCGTGCGCGCCGCACGACGCGCTGCGCGGACGAAGTCGACGTCATCGACGCCGCCAAATACGCGCTCGATCACCTGGCCACCGCCACGGCCCCGGCCTACGTGCGCAAGCGCCTGGCGGAAGTCCAGCGCCTGATCGCCATGCTCGAGGACGAAGCCTGGGCGCTGCCGGACCCGGAGCGCGCGGACGTAATCGACACCCTGGTGTATCTCAGCGATCCGGACGATCTGATTCCCGACGACATCGAAGTCATCGGTCTGCTCGACGATGCGATCATGCTCGAGCTGCTGCTGCGCCGCCTGCGCCGCGTGCGCAAGGCCTACGCGGAGTTCTGCGCGTTCCGCGCCGAGCTCGATCATGGCAGCGGCGACGATACTTCGCGCAGACGCCACGCGCGCGAGCTGGCCGAACACCGCGCCCTGCTGCAGGCTCGCATGCGCCGCCGGCGCGCGCGTTCGGTCGATCCGCTGCAGGCCCTCGCCGTCAGCTGAGCGGGCGCCGAGCCACGATCATGAAGCTGTTGAACGGCGTCTTGCCCCACAGCGGACGTACGTCGAGCGCGAGTCCGGCGGCGTGCAGCGGCGCTTCGATTTCCTCGCGCGTCGGGAAGTGCCGTGCGGGACTGCGCATCCAGCCCATCGCATGGAGCAGGCGTTCTTCCCATACCGTGACGCGAAAGCGCCAGCCCGGCTGGCGCAGCGCGTTGCGGATGATCAGTGCCGCGCCGGGTGCCACACGAGCGGCCGCTTCGCGCAGCAGCGGGGCTTGCGCCGACGCCGGCAGGTAGTGCAACACGTCGATGAGTGCAACGTGGCCGCGGAATGCCGGCAGGCCTTGCGCATCGCCGTCGTCGAATGCGAGCCCGGCTTCGCCGCTCGCCGCCGAGCGCGCCGCGGCGACCTTCGCCGCGTCGAAATCGAGTCCGCGGTAGCCGCCGCGAAACCCCTGCGCGCGCAGGTGGAAGCCGAGCAGGCCGAGCCCGCAGCCGATGTCGAGCAGATCGAACGTATCGCGCTCGACGTGGGCCGCGACGGCCGCGTACACCGGATCCAGGCGCAGCTTGTTGCGCGCGTAGTCGCGATGCCAAGGCCGCGCGAAGCGTGCCGCGATGCCGGCAGCCGTGTCGCGCCGCGCCGGGCTATCCATCGATGTCGCTCATGCCGTCCCCAGACGAATAGGCGTCGGCGAGCTTAGCGGAAGCCGTCGTGCCCTGCGCGCGCGCGTGGGCGCGACGCGATCTCTCGAACGATCGGATTTCGCCGGCCGCCGCCTGTGCTAGCCTGCCCGGCCGCCGAAAAACCAACCGCGGAACCGATCCGCAAAGGATGCCTTGCATGCACTTCTTCGCCGCGCTGCGCGAACTGGACCTGCAGCAGCGCAAGGTGGTCCTCGCAAGCTTCCTCGGCTGGACGCTCGATGCGTTCGACTACTTCCTCCTGGTGTTCGTCATCCCGGAGGTCGCCCGCGATTTCCACGTCGGCATTCCCGAAGTCGCGTTCTCGCTGACGTTGACGCTCGCGATGCGACCGGTCGGCGCCTACATTTTCGGCCGGTTCGCCGACCGCTACGGACGGCGGCCGGTGCTGATGGTCGACATCGTGCTGTTCGCCGTGCTGGAAGCGGCCTCGGCGCTGGCGCCTTCGCTGGCGGCGCTGCTGGTCGTGCGCGCGCTGTTCGGGATCGCGATGGGAGGGGAGTGGGGCATCGGCGCGTCGCTCGCGATGGAGTCGATTCCCGCAAAGACGCGCGGAGCGGTTTCCGGACTGCTGCAGGAAGGCTATGCGGCCGGCTACCTGCTCGGCGGCCTGTGCTATCTGCTGCTGTTCGACCACATCGGCTGGCGCGGCATGTTCGCGATCGGCGTGCTGCCGGCATTGCTGGTCATGTACATCCGCCGGCATGTGCCGGAGTCGCCGGTGTGGGCGGCGGAGAGGCCGGGTCCCGCGCAGCCGCGGCCGGGCTTCCTCGCGACGATGCAGGGGCGCTGGGGCCTGTTCGCCTACCTCGTCGTGCTGATGATGGCGTTCAACATGTTCAGCCACGGCTCGCAGGACATCTATCCGACCTTCCTCAAGCAGCAGCATCATTTCGATACGCAGACCGTCGCGTGGCTGACCATCACGCTGAACCTCGGCGCGATCGTCGGCGGCCTGTTCTTCGGGGCGTGGTCGGAAAAGGTCGGCCGGCGCCGCGCGATCATCACAGCGGCCCTGCTGGCGCTGCCGATGGTGCCGTTGTGGGCTTACGGGGGATCGGTCGTGCTGCTCGGCATCGGCGTGTTCATGCTGCAAGTGATGGTGCAGGGCGCCTGGGGCGTCGTGCCGGTGCATTTGAACGAACTGGCGCCCGATGCCGTGCGCGCGACGCTGCCGGGCTTCGCCTACCAGGGCGGCAACCTACTGGCCTCGTTCACCGCGCCGCTGTTGACTTGGCTGGCCGCGCAGCGCGACGGCGACTACGCGTTCGCCATGGCGGTGTTCATCGCCTGCGTGGCGGTGCTGCTCGCGATCGTGACCGCGCTCGGGCCGGAGGCGCGCGGGGCGCGTTTCGGCGTCAAGGCGGCCGATGGCGCGGGCGCATGACGGCAGGGCTTCCTCATGACGGCATCGCGCCAAGCTGTTAATCTCGCGCGCTTTTCGCGATGGAGTCGGTGGTGAAAGTCGAAGCAAAGAAGGTCGTTTCGTTCCATTACAGCGTCAGCGACGGCGGCGACGTGCCGGTCGATTCCTCGCGCGAACGCGGCGAGCCGCTGGCGGTGCTGATCGGCGCGCAGAACATCATTCCCGGCCTCGAAAGCGCCCTGATCGGCCATGAGGTCGGCGATCGCTTCGAGGTGGAAGTCGCGCCGGCGGACGGCTATGGCGAGCGCCGCGCGGACTTCATGCAGCGCGTGCCGAAGAAGTATTTCCAGGACGCCGAACACCTGCAGCCGGGCATGAGCACGGTGTTGCAGACCAAGGAGAGCGGCCCGCGCATGGTCGTGGTGCACAAGGTCGGTTCGAGCGTCATCGACGTCGACCTGAATCATCCGCTGGCCGGCAAGACGCTCAAGTTCGATGTCGAGATCACCGACATCCGCGACGCTTCGGAAGAGGAAATCGCCCACCGTCACGTGCACGGCGAGGGCGCTCACTCGCACTGATTCCGGCCCCGCACCATCGGGTTTCGGCCCGATCCGCCGGACCTCGACTTCACCGATGTCGACTTCTGGCAGGTGCTTTGCGCGCGCATCGATGGTAGACCGGAGGTTCTGGCCCGCCATCGGAGGCTCCATGCGTGCTGTCGCCGTTCCCGCCCTTGCCTGTTTCGTGCTGTCGGTCGCCGCGGCGTCGCGCGCCGCGCCGCCGCTGCTGCTGCAGACCCCGACGATCTCGCAGACGCAGGTCGTCTTCGCGTACGCCGATGACCTGTGGATCGCGCCGCGCGACGGCGGCGACGCGCGCGTGCTGGTGCACGGCGACGAACAGGCAGGCCATCCGCAGTTCTCGCCCGACGGCAGCCGCGTCGCGTACAGCGCGAGCGTCGGCGGCAACGTCGACGTCTATGTCGTCGCCGCAGCCGGCGGCGAACCCAAGCGGCTGACCTGGCATCCCGGCAGCGATGTCGTCGTCGGCTGGACGCCCGACGGCAGCCGCGTGCTGTTCGCCTCGCACCGCGAAGCGGCGAACGACTCCGGCAAGCTCTACACGGTGGCGCTCGGCGGCGGTCCGCAGACGCCGCTGCCGCTCGCGCGCGCCGAGGCAGGCGCCTATTCGCCGGATGCGAGCCGCATCGCCTACGAGCCCGACTTCCAGTGGGAACCGGATTGGCGCGGCTACCGCGGCGGACAGACCACGCCGATCTGGATCGCGAAGCTGTCCGATTCGTCGATCGTGCGCATTCCGCGCGACAACTCGACCGACCGCAACCCGATGTGGGTCGGCGACACGGTCTATTTCCTGTCCGATCGCGACGGCGCGAGCACGCTGTACGCGTACGACATGAAGAGCGCGCAGGTTTCGCGCCTGATCGAGAACGACGGCTTCCCGATCGATGCCGCCTCGGCCGGCCCCGGCGCGATCGTCTACGCGCAGATGGGCACGCTGCATCTGTACGATCTGGCGACGCACGCGAGCCGCGCACTCGATGTACACGTCGCCGACGACGGCGCGCGCCTGGCCGCGCGGTTCGAAGAGGTCGGCAAGCACATCGACAACGCGGCGCTGTCGCCGACCGGTGCGCGCGCGGTGTTCGAAGCGCATGGCGACATCCTCAGCGTGCCGGCGGAGAAGGGCGACGTACGCAATCTGACGCGCACGCCGGGCGCGGCCGAACGCGATCCGTCCTGGTCGCCGGACGGCAAGTCGATCGCCTACTTTTCCGATGCGTCCGGCGAATACGCGCTGCACGTGCGCAGCCAGGACGGACTCGGCGCAGTGCGCGCCATCGCGCTCGGCGAACCGCCTTCGTTCTTCTACTCGCCGCTGTGGTCGCCCGACGGCAAGCGCATCGCCTATCGCGACAAGCGCATGAACCTGTGGCTGGTCGATCTCGACCATCCCGCGCCGCAGAAGGTCGACAGCGACCGCTTCGATACGCCGCTGCACGAGTTCGACACGGCCTGGTCGCCGGATAGCCAGTGGTTGACGTACACCAAGCAGCTGCCCAATCACCTGCGCGCGGTGTTCGTCTACTCGCTCGTCTCACGCAAGGCGACGCAAGTCACCGACGGCATGAGCGACTGCCTGTATCCGAACTTCGACAAGAACGGTAAGTATCTCTACTTCACCGCGAGCACCGACGTCGGCCTTTCGCCCGGCTGGCTCGACATGACCAGCGATGCGCATCCGGTGACGCGCAGCGTCTATGTCGCCGTGCTGCGCAAGGGCCTGCCGTCGCCGATCGCGCCGGAGAGCGACGAGGACAAGGGCGCGGGAGCGTCCGCCGACAAGGACGACAAGAAAGACGAGAAGAAGGACGCCAAGCCGGCTGCCGTGGCGATCGATTTCGACGGCATCCTGCAGCGCACGCTGGCGCTGCCGATTCCGCCCGCCAACTACGTCGGCCTGGTCGCCGGCAAGAGCGGCGAGCTGTTCCTGCAGCAGGCGGCCCAGGTTCCGCACGACGACGATCCGGTCACCGTGCAGAAGTTCGATCTCGAAAAGCGCAAGGTCGACAAGCTGCTCGACGGCGTGAACCGTTTCGCCGTGTCGTTCGACGGCAGCAAGATGCTGTTCGCTCGCAAGGACGACTGGCACATCGTCAAGACGGAGGCCGCGCCGAAGGACGGCGCCGAGGGCAAGATCGCGACCGAGGCGATGAAGGTGCAGGTCGACCCGCGCCAGGAATGGGCGCAGATGTACCGCGAGGTCTGGCGCATCGAGCGCGATTTCTTCTACGACCCGCATTTCCACGGGCTCGATCTGGCCGCCGCATCGAAGCACTTCGAGCCGTACCTGGCCGGCATCGGCAGCCGCGGCGATCTGGACGTGCTGTTCCGGCGCATGCTCGCGTATCTCTCGGTCGGCCACATGTTCGTGAACTCGCCGCATGACGAGGATGCGACGAAGGTCGAGATCGGCCTGCTCGGCGCCGACTATGCGATCGATCGCGACCGCTATCGGTTCGCCCACATCTACGATGGCGAGAACTGGAACCCCGACCTGCACGCGCCGCTGACCCAGCCCGGCGTCGACGTGAAGGCGGGCGACTACCTGCTCGCGGTCAATGGCCGCGAGCTGCACGCGCGCGACGACGTCTACTCGCTGTTCGAGGACACGGTCGGCAAGCAGACCGTGTTGCGCGTCGCCGGCGATGCCGCGGGAACCGGCGCGCGCAACGTCACGGTCGTGCCGGTGAAGGAAGAGCACGGCCTGCGCCATCTCGCCTGGCTCGAAGCGAACCGGCGCAAGGTCGACGAGCTCAGCGGAGGCAAGCTGGCGTACGTGCACCTGCCCGATACGCAGAACGGCGGCTTCACCAGCTTCAACCGCTATTTCTTCGCCCAGACCGATCGCCAGGGCGCGGTGATCGACGAGCGCTACAACCACGGCGGCCAGCTCGCCGACTACATCGTCGACTACCTGCGCCGTCCGCCGATGACGCGCATCGTTTCGCGCGAAGGCGAGGCGTATACCGAACCGACGCAGGCGATCTTCGGGCCGAAGGCGATGCTGATCAACCAGTTCTCCGGCTCCGGCGGCGATGCGCTGCCGTGGTACTTCAAGCGCATGGGCGTCGGCCCGCTGATCGGCAAGCGCACATGGGGCGGATTGGTCGGCATCGGCGGCTATCCGCCGCTGATCGACGGCGGCGGCGTGACGGCGCCGCGCTGGGCGCTGTCCGGCATCAAGGGAGAGTGGGAGGTCGAGAACCACGGCATCGCGCCCGATATCGACGTCGACGACGATCCGCAGCTCGCGCGCGCCGGCCACGATGCGCAGCTCGAGCGCGCGGTCGCGTACTTGATGAAGGAACTCGCCGACCACCCGGCGCCGGTCTACGCCACGCCGCCGTATCCGGACTTCAAACCGGTGTTGCCGCCGCTGCCGTCACGCTGAAGCTGCGCCGACCTCTCCAGCATCATCCCGGCAAACGCCGGGACCCAACTCCCTACCGTCATCCCGGCGAACGCCGGAACCCAGCGTCTTGCATGACCCTCGGCGCTGCGTCCGCGCACGAACTCACTCCAGCACCCGCTTCCCGTAGACGAAATGGTCGCGCCACCACGCGCCGTCGATGCTGTCGAGCCGCACGGTGCCGCCGCTGTTGGGCGCGTGCACGAAACGCCGCTCGCCGACGAAGATGCCGACGTGGCTGACCTTGCGGCCTTCGGCGAAGAAGACGAGGTCGCCCGACTGCAACGAATCGATCGCCAGCTTGCGCCGCCCGAGCTCGCTCATTTCGTTCGACGTGCGCGGCAGGCCGACGCCGGCCGCATCGCGAAACACGTAGCCGACCAGGCCGCTGCAATCGAAGCCGCCTTGCGGCGTGTTGCCGCCGTAGCGGTAGGGCGTGCCGACCAGGGCGATCGCGCGGAACAGCACCGCATTGGCCGCGTCCGCACGCGGCGTACCGGCGACCAGCGGAGGTTCCTTGCGGTGGGGCAGGCTGCCGCAGGACGCCAGCAGCAGGCCGAGCAGGCCGGCAAGAACGAAGCGGGAGAGGTTCGACACCCGGCTACGCTCGCCGAGTCGGGGGCGTCCTGTCAATGCGTGACAGCGGATGCGTGATGGCGAAGTTCGCGACCGGATTGTTCAGGCCGCGCTACCGCAAAGTGTCAGTTTCGGACGCGCCGGGCGCTCGGCCACCGCGTCGGTCAGCGGCGCCACGAGCAGCGAATGCAGGTCCTCGACGGTCTGTTCGAAGCGCGCCAGGCGCTCGTTGGCGGCATCGGCGACCGCTGCGGGCACCGAACCCTGGTCGATCAGGCCGCGCACGAGCGCACGCTGCGGTTCACCGAAATCCGGGTCCTGCAGCGCCTCGTCGAGCGCACACACCAGCGCTGCGAGCCAACCGGAATTCGGGGCGCGCAGGGCAAGCAGCAGTTCGTTCGAAGATACCTTCATGGTGCGGATCCGATCGTGGTGGACTCGTATCCGGCCTCTGCAGGTTTGATGCCAGGGCAGCGCAAAAGCGACTGCGGCCGCGATTTTCCCATCCCCTTCAGGCTGTCGCGGCCGAGCTGTCACCACATTTCAAGTCTGCGCTCGCCGCTTACAATGGCCGGATGACATCAGCGAAGTCGGACGTTCTCATCCTCGGCGGCGGCATCATCGGTCTCGCTTGCGCGCACTATTTGATCGAAACCGGTCGCAGCGTGACGGTGCTCGACCAGGCGACGGTCGGCAGCGGCAGCTCGCACGGCAACTGCGGCACGTTGACGCCGAGCCACGCCACGCCGCTGGCGATGCCGGGCGTGATCGGCACTGCATTGCGCTGGTTGTCGAAGCCCGACGCGCCGCTGCGCATCAAGCCGCGCTGGGATCCGGCCTTGCTGCGCTGGATGCTGGGCTTTGCCGCGCGCTGCAACTGGAAGGACGCCGCACGCGCGACGATGGCGAAAGCGCCGCTGCTGATCCGCTCGCGCGAGCTGATCGAGGAACTGGTGCGCACGCAGCAGCTCGCCTGCGAGTTCGAGGCGCTCGGCACGTTGAACGTGTTTCGCGATCCGTCGAACTTCGAGCACGCGCGCGGCTCGCTGGCGCTGCTCGCCGATGCCGGCATCCGCGTCGACGTGCTCGATGCCGCGCAGACGCTCGCGCGCGAACCGGCGCTCAAGCCCGGCATCGCCGGCGCCTTCTTCAATCCGGGCGACGCGCAGCTGCGGCCCGATCGCTATGTCGCCGAGCTCGCGCGCAGCGTGCTCGCACGCGGCGGGCGGATCGAGGAGGGCGCCCGCATCGAGGGCCTGGTGCGCGAAGGCAGCCGCATCGCCAAGGCCGCGACGACGAAGGGCGACTTCAGCGGACGTGACATCGTCTTCGCGCTCGGCGCGTGGTCGCCCGCGCTCGCGCGCCAACTCGGCCTGCGCATTCCGATCCAGCCGGGCAAAGGCTATTCGATCACCTACTCGCGGCCCGCGCGCTGTCCGCGCATTCCGATGACCTTGAAGGAGCCGAGCGTGTGCGTGACGGCCTGGGGCTCGGGCTTCCGCCTCGGCAGCACGATGGAATTCGCCGGCTACGACACCTCGCTCAATCGCACGCGGCTGGACGCGCTCAAGCGCGGCGCCGCGGCCTTCCTGCACGAGCCGGAAGGTCCTGCAGTCGTCGAGGAATGGTATGGCTGGCGGCCGATGACCCCGGACGACCTGCCGATCCTCGGGCGCGCGCCGGGCCTGGACAATCTCGTGCTGGCGACCGGCCATGGCATGCTCGGCGTCAGTCTTTCCGCCGTGACCGGTCTTCTGGTCAGCGAGGTCGTGGCCGCGGGCTCGCCGTCGTTCGACCTGGCGCCGTTCTCGGCGGCGCGTTTTTCGTGACGTACTTTGATGAGACATGAATCGATGAAAGGACCCTTCATGCGCCGACCTTTTCAGTACGCCGCTGCCGCGTTCGTCTTCCTTTTCGCAGCGGCTTTCGGCGGGGCGGCTGCCGCCGACGCGCCGGTCCCCGTCGAATTCCAGTGGGGCGTGAAGATTCCGCTGCGCGACGGCGTCAAGCTCAACGCGACGCTGTACAAGCCGCGCGAACAGAAGCAGGGCCTGCCGTGTATCTTCACGCTGACGCCCTACATCGCGCAGAGCTATCACGATCGCGGCATGTACTTCGCCGCGCACGGCTACGTGTTCCTGACCATCGACGTGCGCGGCCGCGGCAACTCCGAAGGCACGTTCACGCCGCTGCTGCAGGAAGCCGAAGACGGTCACGACATCATCGAATGGCTGGCCACGCAGTCCTATTGCGACGGCAAGATCACGATGTGGGGCGGCTCGTATGCCGGCTACGACCAGTGGGCGAGCGCGAAGGAATTTCCGCCGCACCTGGCGACGATCGTGCCGGTGGCCTCGCCCAAGCCCGGCGTCGACTACCCGATGCAGCACAACATGTTCTATTCCTACGACACGCAGTGGCTGACGCTCGTCAGTGGCCGTGCCTCGCAGGAAAACATCTTCGGCGACGAAGGTTTCTGGAGCGCGCAGTTCCGCCGCTGGTACGAAGCGCATGCGCCGTTCAAGGAACTGGACAGTTACATCGGCAATCCATCGCCGATCTTCCAGACGTGGATCTCGCATCCGATGCAGGATGCCTACTGGGACAGCTTCAGTCCGACGCCGCAGCAGTATGCGAAGCTGTCGCTGCCGATCCTGAGCATCTGCGGCCAGTACGACGGCGACCAGCCGGGCGCGCTGGATTTCTACCGCGAGCACTTCCAGTACGGCTCGGACGCTGCGAAGGCGCAGCACTACCTGATCATCGGACCGTGGGACCACGCCGGCACGCGCACGCCAAAGGCCGACGTCGGCGGACTCAAGTTCGGCCAGGCGGCGCTGCTCGACATGAACGCGCTGCACAAGGCGTGGTACGACTGGACCTTGAAGAGCGGCAGCAAGCCCGAGTTCCTCAAGGACAAGGTCGCCTACTACGTGACCGGCGAAGAGGCGTGGCGCTACGCGCCGACGCTGGACGCCGCGACGGCGCGCAGCGACACGTGGTATCTCGATTCGGTCGCCTCGCGCGCCAACGACGTGTTCGCCGCGGGCGACCTCGGGCGCGAGAAGCCCGGCAAGGGCAAGCCCGACCGCTACGTCAGCGATCCGCTCGACACCAGTTCGGCCGCATGGGAATCGGAGGAATCGGCCGGCGGACTCGTCGACCAGCGCGGCACGATGCTCGCGGGCGGCAAGGCCTTGTTCTACCACTCGCCGGTATTTTCCACTGACACCGACGTGGCCGGCTTCTTCAAGCTGTCCGCGTGGATCTCGCTCGATCAGCCGGACGCGGATATCGCCGTTGCCGTGTACGAGGTCAAGGCCGACGGAAGCAGCGTGTTCCTCGCCAGCGATTCGATCCGTGCGCGTTATCGCGACAGCCTGCGCGAAGCCAAGCTCGTCAAGCCGGGCGCGATCGAACGCTACGACTTCAAGCGCTTCAGCTTCGTCGCGCGGCGCATCGCGAAGGGCAGCCGCCTGCGCCTGGCGATCGGACCGGTCAACTCGATGTACGCGGAGAAGAACTACAACGCCGGCGGCGTCGTCGCGCGCGAGTCGGGCAAGGATGCGCGCACGGTCACCGTCACGCTGTATCACGATGCGGCGCATCCGAGCGCGCTGTCGCTGCCGGTCGCGGCGGCCTCTTCGGTCGCCGCCGGAAAATAGCCATGGCCGTGCGCAGCTTCGACCTGGCCGTGCTCGGCGGCGGCTCCGCCGGCATCGCGACGGCGGTGCGCGCGGCGCTGCACGGCGCGCGCGTGGCGATGCTCGAACCCGGCGCGATCGGCGGCACCTGCGTGAACGTGGGCTGCGTGCCGAAGAAGGCCATGTGGCTCGCCTCCGAACTTGCCCAGGCGCAGAAGCTCGCGCACGACGTGGGCTTCGCCGGCACGGCCGGCGCGCTCGACTGGCCGGCCTTCGTGCGGCGGCGCGATGCCTACATCGAGAACATCCATGCGAGCTATCGGGCGCGCTTCGCCGAGGTCGGCGTCGAATGCATCGCCGAGTACGGGCGCTTCCTCGCGCCCGACCGCGTCGCGGCCGGCGCCGACGAGCTCGTCGCGCGCCACATCGTGATCGCGACCGGCTCGAGGCCGCAGCGTCCGAGCATTCCAGGCGCCGAACTCGGCATCGATTCGAACGGATTCTTCGACCTGCGGGCAGCGCCGCGTCGCGTCGCCATCGTCGGTGGCGGCTACATCGCGGCGGAACTGGCCGGCGTGCTGCACGGACTCGGCTCCGAGGTCAGCCTGTTCGTGCGCAAGCGGCGCCTGCTGGCCGATTTCGACGAGGAACTCGTCGAGGAGCTGGCGCTGCACATGAAGGCCGACGGCATCGATCTGCGCCGGCGCCAGCACGTCGACGGCGTCGCGCACCGCGACGACGGCTATGCGTTGACGCTCGGCAGCGGCGAAGTCGTCACCGGCTTCGACGAATTGATCTGGGCGACCGGGCGCAGCGCGAACACCGAGGACCTCGGGCTCGCCGACATCGGCGTGCGCGTCGACGCCGACGGCCATGTCGTCGCCGACGATTGGCAGGACACGAACGTCGCCGGCGTGCATGCGCTCGGCGACGTCACCGGCCGCCTCGCGCTGACGCCGGTCGCCGTCGCCGCCGGGCGGCGCCTGGCCGACCGCCTGTTCGGAGGCAAGCCCGACGCCAAGCTCGACTACCGCGACGTGCCGACCGTGGTGTTCTCGCATCCGCCGCTGGCGACCGTCGGTTGCAGCGAAGAAGAAGCGCGCCGGCGCTACGGCGATTCGGTGCGCGTGTTCCGCACGCGCTTTCGGCCCATGCGCGCGGCCCTGGCGGGAATCGAGAAGCGCACGCTCATGAAGCTGATCTGTGTCGGCGAGGACGAGCGCGTCGTCGGCATCCATGTCCTCGGCCTCGCTGCGGACGAGATGCTGCAGGGATTCGCCGTCGCGTTGAAGGCAGGCGCGCGCAAGACCGATTTCGACGCCACGGTCGCCATCCATCCGACCAGTTCGGAGGAGTTGGTGTTGATGACCGAGCCCGGCATCGCGTTCGTCGGCGCGGCCGATTGAGGGTTGCGCGATCGGAGACGACCGTCGTCTTCGTTCGATTCGGTGCCGGCGGAGCAGCGCGCCGTCAGAAAAAGGCTCTCGGCTTGAAGGCCCCCTTCACCGCTCCGCGGAGCTTCCCCCGCACGCGGGGGAAGCGACAGCAGACGCTTTCGCGATCGTGCGCGCACCCGCTGTCCCTTCCCCTGCGAAGCGGGGGAAGGTGCCGAAGGCGGAAGGGGGTGCTTTGCTCTCGTCGCAGCAGCCCCCTTCACCGCTCCGCGGAGCTTCCCCCGCGAGCGGGGGAAGCGACAGCAGACGCTTTCGCGATCGTGCGCGCACCCGCTGTCCCTTCCCCTGCGAAGCGGGGGAAGGTGCCGAAGGCGGAAGGAGCGCTTTGCTCTCGTCGCAGCAGCCCCATCACCGCTCCGCGGGGCTTCCCCCGCGAGCGGGGGAAGCGACAGCAGACGCATTCGCCATCGTGCGCGCACCCGCTGTCCCTTCCCCTGCGCAGCGGGGGAAGGTGCCGAAGGCGGAAGGGGGCGCTTTGCTCTCGTCGCAGCAGCCCCCTTCACCGCTCCGCGGAGCTTCCCCCGCGAGCGGGGGAAGCGACAGCAGACGCTTTCGCCATCGTGCGCGCACCCGCTGTCCCTTCCCCTGCGCAGCGGGGGAAGGTGCCGAAGGCGGAAGGGGGCGCTTTGCTCACGTCGCAATGGCCCCCTTCAACGAGTGACTGCGTTGGCCCTCAGTCGGCGCCGCCGACGGCCGCCTGGCCGATCTTGAACATCACGTCGGTGTTGTCGAACACGCCGTGGAACAGGCTCGCGCCCTGGCCGTACGCCGACAGCGGGATGTCGGTGCCGGTGTGCACGGCCTGGTCGCCGGCGACCTGGCCGGTGATCAGGAAGCCGACGTTCTCGTTGCGCAGATTCGGGTTTTCCGGCGACTGCGTGGGCGGGAAGGGCTGTTGCGTGTCCTTGGTCGGGAACGCGCTCGGCAGCCAGGTCTCGTAGCGATCGGCGTTCGCGCCGTAGCCGATCAGCATCTTGTTGTTGATGTGGGTCGTGACCGGATAGCCATCGTCGGCGATCGTGTATTTCGGAAACTTCGCCGCCTCGTAGGTGCCGACGACGCTCTTGCCCGCCGCCGGGTTCGCTTCGAGGTCGGCCGCGCTCGCCGTCGACGCACCGATGATCGCGGCGCCCGAGCATTCGTGGTCGGCCGTGACGATGACCAGCGTATCCGGATGCGTTTCGGCGAACGCCTTGCCGACTGCGATGGCGCGATCGAACTCGATGACTTCGAGCGGCCAGCGGTCGCTGTCCATGAGATGCGCTTGCTTGTCGATCGAGGCGCCTTCGACGAGGGCGACGAAGCCGTTCGCATTCTTCGACAGCACCTGCAGCGCGCGGTCGGTCATCTCGTCGAGCATCGGCTGGTCGGGAAATCCGAAGGCGTCGACGACCGCGCCGTTGCCGCGGCGTCCGGCGATCTTGTCGTAGGCGACGTTCATGTTCGAATAGGCGAACAGGCCCAGCAGGCGATCCGGCGCGCGCAGGCGGAACAGCGCATCGAGCGCGGTCTTGTCGGGCGCGTAGCGGAAGCCGGCGTCCTGGAAGTCGGCGATCAGGTCGCGTCCGGCGTCGAGCGTGCCCGGCGCCGCGTCCCATCCGGCCACGATGTCGGCCGGCAGCACGTAGTCGTTCGCATTGCGCCGCTGCGATCCGTTCGCCGGCTGTGGGCTGACGCTGTTGGAATCGTTGGGCAGGAACCATTTGCGGCCGCCGCCCATCAGCACGGTCAAGCCGGTCAGATGGCGGTCGTCGAGGAACTGGTCGACGATGCCGGTGCCGTTGCCGCGCGCCGAGGTATGCACGGCCATCGAGGCCGGCGTCGCGTCGAACACGTCGGCCGTGGTGACCACGCCGAGCGACTTGCCCTGCAGGTTGTGCAGGTACTCGGCGAGGTACTCGACGCGCGGATTGTCGAAGGCATCGAGCGTGTCGTCCGGGAACACGCCTTCCTGGTTGTTGTTGGCCTTGTTGCCGGTCACGTAGTTCTGCATGCCCGGCGCCGAGTCGGTGACGATCGAGTTCAGCGACGCGGTCATCACCATGCCCGTGTACGGGAACGTGTCCATCGTCAGCTTACCCTTGGCTTTGCCCTGCGCATAGCCCTTGGCCATGATGCGGCCGGCCGTGCGCTGCGACGCGCCCATGCCGTCGCCGAGGAACACGATGATGTTCTTGGCGATCTTGCCCGCCCCCCGGTCGATGCCGACGATCTCGAAGTTGCCGACGGCGGTGATCAGGGAACCGTCGCTCTGCTTGGCGAAGACCTTGAGTTCATGGATCCCGGGCGTTCCCTTCGAGTAGCCGCGCTGCGAGACGACCGCGGCGTTGGCCGGCAGCCCCGCCACGAGCTTGCAGCCCGACGCGCCGGTGGTCTTGCCGGTCGCCGGATCGATGCAGGTGTCGGCCGCACCGGTTTCGGTGACGATGCTGAGACTGCCCGCCGAGCGCGCACTGGCGGTGCCGCCGTCCACGCGGAACCAGAACTGCGTGATCGTCAGGCCCGGATCGGGTTTCACAGTCGCCTGCAGGTCGAACAGCTGGCCGGGCAGGAAGCGCGCGATGACCGGATCGGACTCGCCGGACGAAAACAATTCGCTCGGCGGCGTCAGGCGCGAGATCTCGGCGGCGCCGGCGGCGGTCGCGAAGCAGGTGCATGCGGCGAGAAGGAAGACCGCGAGCGGCCGGCGTGCGTACGAGAAACGATGCATCGGGGTTCTCCTGGAAAGGGAATGGGGAATCGGGAATCGGGAATCGGAACGCGCGGTGGGCGGTCGCGGGAACGAACGCGAGATACAGCGGATGTCAGCGCGGTTTCGCGATGTGTTTCGGCGGTGTATTCGCCAGGCGCAGCAGGGCGCGTTCGACATCGCCGTCGAGTTCGATGCGCGCCGGGACCACGCGGCTGGCGCCGGCGACTTCATGAGCGCCGACGTGCAGGGTTCCGCTCACCTTGATGAGTCCGGGCAGGTTCGGCACGACGGCGCCGTTGCCCTTCGGGAGGCTCACGAACAGCGCGCTGGGCGGAATGTCGTCGGCCAGCGATTCGTCCTCGTCGCCGGCAGCGACCGGCAGCGGCGACAGCAGGAAGCCGGCGGCGAGCGGCGTCTCCCACTGCACCATGTAGCCGACGATGCGCACGCGCTTGCCGTCGAGCTTGCGCAGCGTATCGGTCGGCTCGAGGCCCTTGGCGCCGGCGGGCAGTTTGAAGACGTCGCGAAACTTGAGCTCGGCGACGCCTTTGGGCGGAGCGTCGAGCGGTCCGTTCACGGCCAGCAATGCGGGTACGTTGATCGCATGCGCGGCGTGTTTGATCGGCGCCGCTTCGTGAGCGCAAGCGGCGGAAAGGGCCGCGATCAGTACGATCGCCGCCACGGCACGCGCGAACGAGTCGGCGCGATTGAACATCGGATTTCCCCAGTCACTCGCAGCAAGCCCCAGTGCTTCCTGCGACGACCTTTACGCTAGTTTGCATGAATGAAGGTTTGGTGACGCCGGGATGACGTGTCGCGGACGGATCGCCGGTCGCGCGCGCGGGAGTGGCCGCGCAAGCGGCGTCGAGCGAGCGATTTCACGGGAACGGGTTCCGTCGTATATGCGCGCGCGGCGATCGCGCATGCAGCATCCCGGTGACGGCGACGGCGCCGATGGCGATACGCGATCGGCTACGCCGCTTCGTCCCGAGGGAACGAAGCGGCATGCGGCGATCCGGCAAACGCCGTCACATCAATAGAAGTTCGACGGTTTTCCGGCCGGCGGCGTCGACTTCACGCCGTCGCCGATCGGGATGATGTCCTTGACCGTCGCCGTCGCGTTGGGCTGCTTCAGCTTGATGTCGTACGGATCGTCCGATTTGCGCAGTCGCCCATAGGCTTCGGAGCCGTCGACCGAGCCGCCGCCGAGGATGCCGAACGCGCTGCGGCTGTCGGCGAGGGTGCTGCCCTGCAAACCGTAGTTCCGTCCGTAGCCGCTCTTCCCGCCGACCGACAGGTGACCGGTTCCTTCGCCGAGGTGCGATCCGGTCGCCGCGCGGCGCACCTGCAGCCAGCGCGCCTTCGCACGCTTGAGCGCGCGTTCGTCGCCGTAGGTGCCGCGCATCTCGCGCCAGAGCACGTTCGCGCGTTCGAACTCCTCGCCGCTCATCTTGGCGTAGGCAGCGTCGCGCGCCGCCGCGTAGGCCTTGTCGTCGCGTTCTGCGGCCAAGGCCAGCCAGGCCATGCCGAGCGCGCGGTCGGCCGGTACGCCTTCGCCGTTGAAGTACATCACGCCGAGGTTGTACTGCGCCGGCTTGAAGGCCCACGACGCCGACACGCGGTACATGTTGACGGCAAAGCCGTAGTCCTCCTTCGACAGCGCGGTGACGGCCTTGTTGAAGAAGCTTTCGCCCGGGCGCGCGCTGTCTTCGGGAGCGGTGAATCGTTGCAGCGGCGTATCGAGCGTCGGGCTGTACACCGAATCGTCGGCGAAGCCGTTCGATGAGGCCAGGAAGGATGCGGCCGCGAAACAAGCCGCCATCGTCAACGTGGAAACAGGTCGGCGCATGATGATCTCCAGGCTGAAGAGCAGGACGCCACCCAAGCCTACGCCGGCCTTCGTGGACCTGCAATCGAGCCCGCCTGTTCGAAGGATCTCCCTCGCGGGCGCCGCGTCATTGCCGCCGCAGAAGCCTCCGCAGATGCATCCGCTGCTTCCACGCATCGGCCGTCCAGACGGCGATCGCGACCGCGGCGCCGGCGGGCGCGAAATACGCATAGAGCGCGCCGGCCATGACGACCGCTTTCATCATCGGCACGAAGAACACGATGCGCCAGAGCCCGTTGCTTTCCCAACGGAGTGGGGGAGAGCCGGCACGGCGGCGATAGCGCACGATCGCGAGCAGCGTGGCGCCGGCGACCAGCGCGGCGGCGGCGATGGCGGCCATGCCGATCGTCTTGTCGGTGTCTTCCTGGAACAGCCAGCGTAGCGCCAGGCCGACACCGCACACGCTCGGAATGAAGGCGAGTCGCCACCATGCGGCCGCACCGGGTGGATCGGCGTGCTGCGGCCGCGCCTGCCACGCCTGCACGACGGTCCAGCCGAGATAGACGAGCCACAGACCTGTTGCCGCGGCGGCCGCGAGCAGAAACACCGGCGTGAACGCGTCGCCGGTGCTGTAGGCCAGCGCGCTGTCGGCCAGCAGCGCGATCAGCGCAAGCACGGCGCAGCGCGCGGCGCCCACGGCGAAGCGCGGCCATGACAGGCGGCTGCGATCGCCTGCGTACCGCCAGAACGCGAGCTGTTCGCGCTGGAACGGCGCCGGCAGCCGCTCGACCTTGTCCGCTTCCAGATGGCGCAGGAAGTTCGCGACCTCGCTCGGGCGGCGCGGCGGCAGCACGCGCCACGCCATGTCGACCCAGCGGAACGGACGCGAGAGCAGCGCATAGATGAAGCCCATGTCGAGCGTGACCGGCGGCTGTGCGACGCGCATGCGGCCGGCGAGATCGCGGCGGTCGTGCTGCAGCAGCCATTCCACGTGCAGCCGCCGGCGCAGCCTGCCCAGTCGCAGGGGATCCTGGCCTGCGAGCACGTGATCGAGATCGAAGAACGCGAGCACGACGTCGAGACAGTGAGCCGGCATCGGCATCGCATGCTGGTAGAGCGTCGTCATCGTCGCGCGGCCGATGTCCGCCTTCATCGACAGCGACCACAACACCGGCTGCTTCTGCAGCCAGTCGCGCAGGGCATCGGCATCGCCTGTGCCGGCAAGCGCCATCAGTGCGTCGAAGAAGGCGCGAAAGTCGAAGGCCGAGTCGGGTGCGGGCGCGGCCGACGGCACGGGTTGCGCGACATCGATCGGCGCCTGATTCCAGGCGATGTGGATCTGCGGTTCGTGCAATGGAGGAGCCGGGTCCGTGCCGTCGCCTTCGCCGGCATCCCAGGGAATGGGCGGTGCCGTTTCCTTTTTCGTCGGATCGACGGCATCGACTTCGTCGCGAGACGGCTCTACGTCGGCGGCAAGGGCGACATCCGCCTCGGCGATGCTCGCTACGCTGCGCCACGCCGGCGCAGACGCCGCACGCTGCGCATCGCGCTGCTGCGCCCAGTGCAGTGCGGCTCGGTAGGCGTCGTTGAGCGCCTGGAAACCGGCCGCGTCGCTGTCGGGTCTCGCCCCGCGCAAGAGGCGGGCGTAGGCACGCTTGATCGTGCGTTCGTCGGCATCGGCATCGACGCCGAGATAGGCGAACGGATCGGCCACGTCAGGGATTGCCTTCCAGGCGCTGCAAGGCTTCGTCGAGCTGCCGGCGATGTGCGCGGATCTGTTCTTCGTCCTGCGAGGCAAGCACGGATTGGAACGCGGAGATCCAATGCTGCAGCATCGGCCGCTCGCGCAGGTGTTCTTCGTACAGGCGCTCGGCGCGGGCGAGCACGGCGATGTTTTCCTGCTTCTCGCGTGGGTGGATCTTGAGGTCGGCCAGCGCGGCAAGCCGCTTGCGGATGTCCTCGGCGCTCAGCATGCCGGGGTTCTGCTCGAGCAGCAGCTCGTGCGTCCGTCCGCTGGACAGCACGGTCGCCTCGACCTGCAGCACGCCGTTGATGTCGTAGGTGAAGCGCACCTTGACGCCGTTGTCGGCCTTCGCCTTGCGCGCGGGCAGTTCGATCTTGAGTTCGCCGAGCTTGACGTTGCGCGCGACCATCGGGTTCTCGCCCTGGTAGACCTGCAGCGCGAGCTTGGTCTGGTTGTCGCTCAGCGGATAGAACGTGTCCTCGCGGCTGACCGGCACGGTGCTGTTGCGCTGGATGATCGGATGGAAGAAGCCGCTCTGGTACTGGCCGTCGTCGTCGCTGTGCGACACCTCGGTGCCGAGCGTATACGGGCACACGTCGGTCAGGATGACCTCTTCGAGCCGCGCATCGCGCGCCTTCAGCGCAGCGGCGACCGCGGCGCCGCGCGCGATCGCTTCGTCGGGATTGACGTGCCGCAGCGGCAGGCGGCCGAACATGCGCGAGACCAGCCGTGCGATCGCCGGCATGCGGCTGGCGCCGCCGACGAGCACGATCTCGTCGAGCTGGGCCGGCTGCAGGCGCGCATCGCGCATCGCGCGCTCCAGCGGAGCGCGCATGCGCAGGATCAAGGGTTCGGCGAGCTTGCCGAAGCGTTCCTCGTCGATGTCCCAGACGGCTTCCTTGCCGCCCGCTCGCACTTCCACGTGCACGCGCGCGTTGCCGCTGAGCTCGCGCTTGGCGCGCTCCAGGCGATACCGGAGCTGGCCGAGTTCGGCCGCAGCAAGGGCGCGTGCATCGATGCCGAGGTCCGTGCAGCAGGCGCCGACGAGGACGTCGAGGAAGTCCTCGCCGCCGAGGTAGTTGTCTCCCGCGCTGGCGTGCACTTCGACGACGCCGTCGAACAACTCCAGGATCGATACGTCGAACGTGCCGCCGCCGAGGTCGAACACGAGGAAGCGGCTGCCTTCGCCGCGCTCCTGCAGGCCGTAGGCGAGCGCCGCGGCGGTCGGCTCGTTGATCAGGCGTTCGACCTTGATGCCGGCGAGCTCCCCGGCCGCTCGCGTGGCCTTGCGCTGCGCATCGGAGAAATACGCCGGCACGCTGATGACGGCCTCCTCGACCGGTTCGCCGAGGGCAGCTTGCGCGTCGGCCACCAGCGAACGCAGGAGCAGGGCGGACAATTCCTCCGCGCGGAACGATCGCGTGCCCAAGCGCGTCTCGCGCGCGCTGCCCATCCAGCGCTTGAAGGTCGCCACGCTGCGCTCGGGGTGGGTGATCAGGCGGTCGCGCGCGGCCTGGCCGACGATGACGTCGCCGTGTTCGTCGACGCTGACGGCCGACGGCGTCAAAAGCTCGCCGAGCGCGTTCGGAAACAGCTTCGGCTCGCCGTCGACGAAGGCGCCGACCAGAGAGTGAGTGGTGCCGAGATCGATACCGACGATCATGGATCTTCCCTGATGCCTGGAATGATTTACATACGGAACACGCCGAAGCGGCCGGGTTCAATTGGTGCATTCAACGACGCCGAAATCGCCAGGCCCAGGACGCGCCGCGTATCGGCCGGATCGATGATGCCGTCGTCCCACAGGCGCGCACTGGCGTAGTAGGGATGCCCCTGGCGTTCGTACTGCTCGCGGATCGGCGCCTTGAACGCCTCCTCGTCGTCCTTCGACCACGATTTGCCGGACGCTTCCAGGCCGTCGCGGCGCACGGTCGCGAGCACGCTGGCGGCCTGCTCGCCGCCCATCACGCTGATGCGCGCGTTCGGCCACATCCAGAGGAAGCGCGGCTGGTAGCCGCGGCCGCACATCGCGTAGTTGCCGGCGCCGAAGCTGCCGCCGATGACGACGGTGAACTTGGGCACGTGCGAACACGCGACCGCGGTGACCATCTTCGCGCCGTCCTTGGCGATGCCGGCGTTCTCGTACTTGCGCCCGACCATGAAGCCGGTGATGTTCTGCAGGAACACCAGCGGCACGTTGCGCTGGTTGCACAGCTCGATGAAATGCGCTCCCTTCAGCGCGGACTCGGCGAACAGGATGCCGTTGTTGGCGACGATGCCGACCGGATAGCCGTGGATGTGCGCGAAGCCGGTGACCAGCGTCTTGCCGTAGCGCGCCTTGAACTCCTGCAGTTCGGAGCCGTCGACGATGCGCGCGATCACTTCGCGGATGTCGAACGGAATGCGCGTGTCGCGCGGCACGCAACCGTAGAGTTCCGCCGCCGGATGGCGCGGCTCGACCGGTTCGCGCAGGGCGAGGGCGATCGTCTTCTTGCGATTGAGGTTGGCCACGATGTCGCGCGCGATGCTGAGCGCATGCGCGTCGTTCTCGGCGAAATGATCGGCCACGCCGGAGACGGACGTGTGCACGTCGGCGCCGCCGAGCGCCTCGGCATCGACGACTTCGCCGGTCGCCGCCTTCACCAGCGGCGGGCCGCCGAGGAAGATCGTGCCCTGTTCCTTGACGATGATCGTCTCGTCGCTCATCGCCGGCACGTACGCGCCGCCGGCCGTGCACGAACCCATCACGACCGCGATCTGCGGAATGCCCAGAGCGCTCATGCGGGCCTGGTTGTAGAAGATGCGCCCGAAATGGTCGCGATCCGGAAATACCTCATCCTGCAGCGGCAGGAACGCGCCGCCGGAATCGACCAGGTAGACGCAGGGCAGGCGGTTTTCCAGCGCGACTTCCTGCGCGCGCAGGTGCTTCTTCACGGTCATCGGGAAATACGTGCCGCCCTTGACCGTCGCGTCGTTGGCGATGACCAGCACTTCGCCGCCGTGCACGCGCCCGATGCCGGTGATGACGCCCGCGCATGGCGCCGCGTCGTCGTACATGCCGTGCGCCGCCAGCGGCGACAATTCCAGGAACGGCGAACCCGGATCGAGCAGGGCGCGGATGCGTTCGCGCGGCAGCAGCTTGCCGCGCTCGGTGTGCTTGTCGCGCGCTTTCTCGCCGCCGCCGAGGGCGGTCTTGGCCATCTGCGCACGCAAGTCGTCGACGGCGGTTTGCAGGTGCGCGGCGTTCGCGCGGAAGTCTTCGCTGCGCGAATCGATCTTGCTTGCGATGGGCGTCATGCCATTCCTCGGTGCGGCGAGCGCGTGCATGTAAGCACAGCGCCCGGGATTGCGGAAGCGCTGCCGATGGCCCGAAACGCAACCGGCCGCGCGTGGCGGCCGGTCTCGTCGAGCGCAGTGCTCTGCAGGAGCAGGATTACTGCTTGTTCTTGTCCTTGTCGCTCACCGCATCAGCTGCCGCGTCCTTCGCATCCTTCGCGGTCTTGGCGATGTCGTGGCCGACTTCCTTCGCGCCGGCGCCGACTTCGCGGCCGGCCGCCTTGGTGGCGTCCCACGCAGTGCTGGCGCCGTCCTTGACGGCCTGACCGGCGGCGGTCGCGCCTTCCTTCACCATCGTGCCGGCGCTGCTGGCGGCGTCCTTGGTCGCGTCGAGCGCATTGCCGGCAGCGTCCTTGGCCTTGTCGGCGGCGCTTTGCGTCGCGTCGCCGGCCTGTGCGGCGGTCGCCTTCATCGCCTGTCCGGTTTCGTTCGCCGCGCTCTTGATCGCGTCGCCGGTCTGCTGGGCGGCGGCAGCGGTGGCGTCAGCTGCCTTCTGCGCGGCAGCCTTGGCGTCTTGCGTAGCCTTCTGGGTCGCTGCCGCGGCCTTGTCGGCGGCGTCCTTGGCCTGCTGCTGCGAGCTGTCGCTGCAGGCGGCCAGCACGCCTGCGATGGTGACGCCCAGAGCGAGCTGCACGAGCTTGTTCGTGTTGGATTTCATGATCGTTTCCTCCCCGTGGTGAGCGGACGCCGGGTCCGCGATAGCGAAAGCCGGGCGCCCGCTCTCGCGAACGCCCGGCCCATCACTGCAAGCGCATCAAACCAGTTCGATCGCGATGGCGGTCGCTTCGCCGCCGCCGATGCACAGCGAGGCGATGCCGCGCTTGCCGCCGCGCGCCTTCAGCGCATGCAGCAAGGTGACCACGAGGCGGGCGCCGGAGGCGCCGATCGGGTGGCCGAGCGCGGTCGCGCCGCCGTTGACGTTGATCTTCTCGTGCGGGATGCCGAGGTCCTTGATCGGGGCCATCGCAACGACCGCGAAGGCCTCGTTGACTTCGAACAGGTCGACGTCCTCGACCTTCCAGTTCACCTTGGCGAGCAGGTTCTTGATCGCGCTGACCGGCGAGGTCGTGAACCATTCCGGTTCCTGCGAGAACGTCGTGTGGCCGACGATGCGCGCGAGCGGCTTCAGGCCGCGCTTCTTCGCCTCGTCCGCGCCGATCAGGACGGCGGCGGCGGCGCCGTCGGAGATGCTCGAGGAGCTTGCCGCGGTGACCGTGCCGTCCTTGCGGAAGGCGCCCTTGAGCGTCGGGATCTTGGCGATGTCGGACTTGCCCGGCTGCTCGTCGGTGGCGAACTCGACGTCGCCTTTGCGCGTGGCGACCTTGACCGGCACGATCTCCTCGGCGAACGCGCCGCTGGCGATCGCGGCCTGCGCGCGCTTGACCGATTCGATCGTGTAGGCGTCCTGCTGCTCGCGCGTGAAGCCGTACTTGTCGGCCGTGGCCTCGGCGAACACTCCCATCGAGAGGCCGTCGTACGGATTGGTCAGGCCGTCCCAGGCCATGTGGTCGACCAGCTTGGCGTCGCCGTATCGCAGGCCCGCGCGGGCCGACACCATGTGCGGCGCATTCGTCATCGACTCCATGCCGCCGGCGACGATGACGCTGGCCGAACCGGCCTTGATCAGGTCGTGGCCGAGCATGATCGCCTTCATGCCCGAACCGCACACCTTGTTGATCGTGGTGCAGCCGGCGGCTTTCGGCAGGCCGGCGGCGAGCGAGGCCTGGCGCGCAGGCGCCTGGCCGAGATTGGCCGGCAGCACGCAGCCCATGATGACTTCGGAAACGTCATCGCCGCCGAGACCGGACTGCTCCAGCGCGGCCTTGATCGCGGTCGCACCGAGCGTGGTAGTCGGCACGCCGGTGAACTGGCCGAGCATCGAGCCGATGGCGGTGCGCTTGGCACCGACGATGACGATATCTGACATGTCTACCTCTGAAAGTGGGGTCGCGACGAGCGCGGATGGGGCGCGAATTATGCGCCGGGGGTTCCGGTGGCGGCAAACGAATGGCGTGCGCCGCCGCTTGCTGCCAAGTGGGGGCGCGGCGGCGGGTTTTCACGCCAAAGCGAGCGGATGCGCAGGCTACATCCGGAAATCGGAGCCGCGAACCGGTTTCAGATTCGGCGCCTGATGTCCGACTGCGGCGGCACGCAGCAACAGCGCGTCGAGAACGTTCAGCCGTTCTTCCGCCGTCATTGCGCGGGCAGCCTCGAGATCGTGCAGGGCGGCGGGGTCCAACCGCATGAAGGCGCCGCGCTCGGCGTCATGCAGCGCCTGCAGGGCCAACTCAGTCAGTGGCGCGGAGGAGGTCATCGAGAAGCCGTTCGCGATTGAAGAGCCTGAAATAAGTCCTGACCTCGTCAAGGTCCATGCGGTCTCGATGGACTTTGAACAATTCGACGAGATCATTGAGATCTTTGAGCCGCCGCGGGTCGTCGCTCAACGCCTGAACTTTGAGACCGACGAGGCCTTCGACGGAGATTGCGCGCAGTCGTAGTTCGCTCAACCCGTATTCAGAAGCACGTGCCAGCAAATTGCGGCTGATGGGACGCCGCGCAAATAGTACATCCAGTCTTTCGCCATGGCGCACATAGCTGGCTATGTCTTCGCGGCGGTCGATCGGCTCGTAACCGTGCTCGACAAACACGTGGTGGGCCGGTTCCGCGTCTTCCGAGCGCATCAGCATGTCCAGATCCGCTGTCGCGCGCAGTACACCGTGCAGATTGACGGCTACGCCACCGATCAGCGCGTAGTCGATACCGGCGGCGCGCAGAAAGCGGTCGGTTTCGCGCAACTGGGCGAGCAGGGGCGATCCCGCGAGCGTATTCACGACTTGCCGTGAAACAGCTCGCGTCCGATCAGCATGCGGCGGATCTCGTTCGTGCCGGCGCCGATTTCGTAGAGTTTTGCGTCGCGCAGGATGCGGCCGGCCGGATATTCGTTGATGTAGCCGTTGCCGCCGAGCGCCTGGATCGCCTCCAGCGCGACCTGCACGGCGCTCTGCGAGGCGTGCAGCAGGCACGAGGCCGGATCGATGCGCGACTTCACGCCGGCGTCGTAGTTCTGCGCGACCATGTAGGCATAGGCGCGCGAGGACTGCAGCGCCGTGTACATGTCGGCGATCTTGCCCTGCATCAGGCCGAACGTGCCGATCGGCGCGTTGAACTGCTTGCGCTCGCGCACGTAGGGCAGGGCGGCATCGAGCGCGGCCTGCATCAGGCCGAGCGGACCGCCGGACAGTACCAGCCGCTCGGTATCGAGGCCGCTCATCAGCACGCGCACGCCTTCGTTGACCTCGCCGACGCGGTTCGCGTCGGGGATCTCGCAGTTGTCGAACACCAGCTCGCAGGTGTTGGAGCCGCGCATGCCGAGCTTGTCCAGCTTCTGCGCGGTCGAGAAGCCTTTCATGCCTTTCTCGATGATGAAGGCGGTCATGCAGCGCGAGCCGGCCGGGCGGTGCGCCGTGCGCATGTAGACCAGCAGCACGTCGGCATCGGGCCCGTTGGTGATCCACATCTTCGAGCCGTTGGCGACCCAGTGGTCGTCCTTCTTCTCGGCACGGCAGGTCATCGAGCCGACGACGTCGGAACCGGCGCCCGGCTCGCTCATCGCGAGCGCGCCGACCCATTCGCCGCTGCACAGTTTCGGCAGGTATTTCTGCTTCTGCGCTTCGGTCGCATTGTTCGAAATGTTCTGCACGCAGAGGTTCGAATGCGCGCCGTAGGAGAGGCCGACCGAGCCGGACGCGCGCGAGATCTCCTCCATCGCGACGACGTGCGCGAGGTAGCCGAGGTCCGAGCCGCCGTAGGCTCCCGGCACCGTCACGCCGAGCAGGCCCATGTCGCCGAGCTTGCGCCACAGATCCGACGGAAACGCGTTCTCGCGGTCGATCAGGTCCGCCCGCGGCGCGATCTCCTTGTCCGCGAACGCACGCACGCTCTCGCGCAGCAGGTCGAGTTCTTCACCGAGGGGGAATGGGCGCATGTTCGTCTCGCGGTCACGGAAAGGCGGCGCGCGCAACGCGTCCATCGGCCGGGTTGCGAGCGGGCGGCACTTTGCCACATCCGCGGCCGCGACGTTACCCCGCAGAAGCCAGGACGAACGCCTTGCGCGCTGCGCAGCCCGGAATGGGGCGGCACGCGGCTGGGTTCACGAGCCGTCCGTCCAAAAGCAACTCGGCGAGATTCGATCGGCGGGAGACGTCTCGACAGGGAAGGCGTCTCGATACAAAAGACGTCTCGATAGGAAGGAGGCGTCATTCCCGCGAAAGCGGGAATCCATTTTGCCTTGCTCTGGCAGAAGCACATGGATTGACCAGCTTTGCTGTTGTAAAGCGCTTCCGTTTGCGCGGGAATGACGTCGCGCTATCGTCGACTCGCGCATCGCGGCAATCGCATCGCCGCCGCCGCATCGATCGCCGGATCCATCGCTTACATCCGCTTACCAATGCTTACGTCTTTTGCGGGCTCGCGACGCGAGTCTTCATGCAACAATTGAAAGATATATACAAGTCGAGAATGAGCGACGAAGTTCTCCGCGCGAAACGCTTGCCCAGCGTTCTCATGCGGACGATACCCCGCTGTTTCCTGCTCTTCGGGCAGGCCGATGAAACTCGGTGTCGACCGCAAGGTGCCGTATTCCGGCGCCACGGGGTGTTTTTGTCTCGTGGATACCGACCGTTGTTCGAAACCCCCTTCACGAATAGGCGAGACGATGACCGGCGACGTTTTCCATTGGTTGGACGTCATGGAGACGCCGAGCGATTTCGACCGTACCGGCGCGGTGAACTCCGGCGTCATCCATCGGGTCACAACCGCGCCGAGTGGTGTGCCGATCCATGTATCGGATGACGCCTTCGAGCCTATGGAGGTCGTCATCACGAATCCGTAGCCAGCCGCAGGCACGATCGCGGCAGGCAAAGGCCTCCACGCAGGAGGCCTTTTTCTTGCCGCCTCACGAACCAAAACCGATCTTGGCCGGAATCTTGCTTCCGGCAGCTCGGCTCAGAACAGGATCCAAAAAGGTAAGTATGAAGAAGTCCACATCGCCCCTGCGCCTGGAAATCAGCCGCGCAGCGCGGGCGCGCCAGCTCAACTGGCAAGCCATCGAACAAACCCGCCGGTTGAAGAAGTCGAAGAAGCGCGCCAGCAAGAGCGGACATGCGCGCCTGGAGTCGAACTCCGTCAGCGAAACGCCGCGCCCGACGAGCGACGCCGGCTCGACCGAGTAGCGCTCAGGCTCGCGCTTCGAGGGCGGCATCGCCGTCATCGAAGCGCTCCCGGTTTCGTTACTGCAAAAAAGCGATCGAATCCTGCGTCGGAAGAACGCCGCCGATCTGCGGCCTGTCCGCCGCTTGACGGCGTTCTTCCTGACCGGAGTCGCTCAGGCCGCGTTCGCCTTCTTCGCCGGGACCAGCTGATCGCGCACCGGCAGGCTGCGGATGCGCGTGCCGGTCGCCGCGAACAGCGCATCGACGAAGGCCGGTGCGACCGGCGGCAAACCGGGTTCGCCGCCGCCGCCGAGCGGCTGCGAGAAATCATCCGCGCCGACCATGTGCACGTGGATCTCGCGCGGCGCCTCGTTCATGCGCATCACTTCGAACTGATGGAAGTTCGTCTGCTCGACGTGGCCGTCCTTGAAGCTGATCTCGCCGCGCAGCGCGAGCCCGATGCCCATGATGACGGCGCCTTCCATCTGCGAGCGGATGCGTTCGGGATTGACCTGCGGGCCGCAGTCGACCGCGATGTCGACGCGCGGGATCGTGATCTTGCCGGCGGCATCGACCGTCACCTCGCACACCGCGGCGGTGTAGGTGACGAAGCTGCGATGCGCGGCGATGCCGAGGCCGCGTCCTTTGGGCAGCTTGCGACCCCAGTTCGCGCCCTTGGCGGCCGCTTCGATCACGCGGCGCCAACGGCCGGTGTCGACGGGGTAGAGCGCCGGGTCTTCGCCGTAGTTCGGAACGTCGACCAGCGCCTTGGCCTCGAACGCGCGATCGGGCCCGAGCAACTCGATCAGGAAATCCTTGTGGTCGCGCCCGGCCGCGTGCGCGAGTTCGGCGACGAAGCTCTGGATCGCGAACGCGTGCGGGATGTTGTAGACCGAACGAAACCAGCCGATGCGCGTGTGCGCCGGCGCCTCGGGATTTTCGATGCGGATGCTCGGGATCGCGAACGGCAGGTCGGTGATGCCCTGGCCGAGTTCGCCGGGCGATTCGTGCTTGCTGTCGGGGCCGAACGTCGACGAGATCGATGGCGCGGCGCTGCGATGCAGCCAGCCGGTCACCTTGCCGGAGGTATCCAGCGCGGCTTCGAAATGCTCGATCGATACCGCGTGGAAATAGTCGTTGGCGAGGTCGTCTTCGCGCGTCCAGGTGACCTTCACCGGCTTGCCGGTCGCCTTCGACAGCAGCGCCGCCTCGACGATGAAATCCGGCTTCGATTTGCGGCCGAAGCCGCCGCCGAGCAGGGTCACGTTGACGGTGACGTCGTCATTGGACAATCCCAGCGCCTTGGCGACCTCGTCGCGCGCGGCCTGCGGCGCCTGGATGCACGCCCAGACCTCGCAGCGGCCGTCGGCGAAGCGGGCGACCGCTGCCGGCGGTTCCATCGTCGCGTGCGCCAGGTGCGGAATGTAGTAGTCGGCATTGACGCGCTTGGCGGCGGCGGCGAACGCTTTGTCGACATCGCCGTCGTTGCGGATGACCTTCGCCGGCTGCTTGGCCGCGGCTTCGAGCTGCTGCCGGTATGTCACCGAGTCGTAGCCCGCATTGGGGCCGTTGTCCCACTCGATCTTCAGCAGACTGCGTGCCTTGATCGCCGTGCCGGTATTGTCGGCGACCACGGCGATGCCGCCGAGCGGCTTGAAGCCGGACGGAATCGGCGAACCGTCGAGCGGCACGATCTTGACCACGCCGGGGAGTTTCTCGGCGGCCGACGCATCGAATGACGCGACCTTGCCGCCGTAGACGATCGGCCGCGCGACGACCGCGTACAGCATGCCGTCGAGGCGCGTGTCGATGCCGTAGTGCGCGCGTCCGCCGACGATGTCGGCATTGTCGATCAGGCCGACCGTGCCCTTGCCGATGTAGCGGAATTCCTTCGGCGATTTCAGCTGCAGCGCTTCGGTCTTCGGCACCGGCAATGCGGCGGCCTTGGCGGCGAGTTCGCCGTAGCCGAGCTTGCGTCCCGAGGCGGCGTGGACGACTTCGTGCACGCCGGCCTTGACCTCTCCGATGTCGACCGCCCACGTTGCGGCGGCCGCCGCTTCGAGCATCGCGCGCGCGGCGGCGCCGGCACGGCGCAGCGCGGCGAAACTCTGGCGCAGGCTGCGCGAGCCGTCGGTGTTCTGGTTGCCGTAGCGCGCCTCGTCGCCCGGCGCTTGTTTCACCTTCACGCGCGACCAGTCGGCGCCGAGCTCGTCGGCCACGACCAGCGCGACGCTGGTGCGCACGCCCTGGCCCATTTCGGAACGGATGCAGACGACGCTGACGGTGCCGTCGCCGGCGATCTCGACGAACAGATGCGGGTCGTCGCGCAGGCCGTTCGGCATGCCTTCGCCGCCGTACTTCTTCGGCGGCTTGGGAGCGTCTTTCTTCGCGTCGTCGGCGTGCGCCAGCGGCAGGCCGCCGAGCGCGAGCACGAGGCTGCCGGCGCCGAAGCCGAGCACGAAGGCGCGCCGGCTCTCGTTGGTGATCGCGAGCGGTGCGCGCTTCATGCCGCACCTCCGTGGCTCGCGGCCAGCTTGATCGCGGCGCGAATGCGCGTGTAGGTGCCGCAGCGGCAGATGTTGCCGGCCATCGCGCTGTCGATGTCGTCGTCGCTCGGGTTCGGCTTGGTCTTCAGGAGCCACGCCGCCTGCATGATCTGGCCGGCCTGGCAGTAGCCGCATTGCGCGACGTTGAGTTCCTGCCAGGCCTTCTGCAGCGGGTGGTCGATGGTCGGCGACAGGCCTTCGATCGTCGTCACCTGCTTGCCGGTCATCGCCGCCATCGGCGTGATGCAGCCGCGCGTCGCGACGCCGTCGATATGCACGGTGCAGGCGCCGCACAGCGCCATGCCGCAGCCGAACTTGGTGCCGGTGAAGCCGAGCGTGTCGCGCAGGTACCAGAGCAGCGGAAGATCGGGATCGCCGTCGAAATGCTGTTCGTGGCCGTTTACGGTCAGGGTGATCATGGTGTGCCTCGCGGGTCAGCCTGCTGGGAACCCGAGTAGCTTACGCCGCACCCGTTGCTCGCTGCGATGCGGCGAATGAACAGATATTCATCGCATGCCATGCGTATCGCGCTGCGGCGAAGTGTCGGTCAGCCGCTGCAGCCGTCGCCGTACTTGAGCCGGATGCGCAGCTCCAGGGCCTTGCGAAACAAGGCGAGGCGCGCTGAGTTCGTCGAGTCGTCGCCGTGCAGCAGCTTTCGCGCGATATAGATGACCTGGCCGTCGTCGGATACGCGGCTGTCGCCGATCTCATAATCGTCGATGACCGCGAGCTGCAAGGTATCCGGATCCTGATCGGCGACCAGGTCCTTGCCCGCGCCGAGCACCAGCGTCGGCTTCATCGCATTGAACATGTCAATGCGAATGCGAGCGCATTGCGCGGCACTCGGGGCGCTCGCCGTTGCGGCGAACGCCATTCCGAATGAAAGCGTGGCGGTAACGAGAATCGATGGCATCAGTGCATTCCTTGGCGTTGGGCGCAAACCGTACGCCAGGCTCAGCGCGATGTCATGCCGCCGGTAGGTTACTGCCCGCGCATGCGCCCCAAAAACCGCGGCCCGTTGTTGCCCATCGTCGGCAGCTTGATCTTGCCGATCGCGTTGATGCGCTCCTCGGCCATGCGGTCGGCGGCGAGGTAGGTCGGGATCTTGTCGCGCTCGGCGATCTGGAAGATGCGGCCGACGTTGATGTAGATCGTGCGCATCATGCGCATCGCGCGCTCGCGGTTGTAGCCGTCGATCTCGAGCGAGATGTTCATCACGCCGCCCGCGTTGACCGCGTAGTCCGGCGCATACAGGATGCCGCGCTTCTCCACTTCCACGCCGATCGCGTTGTTGGCGAGCTGGTTGTTCGCCGCACCGCAGATGATCTTGCACTTCAGGCGCGGCAGCGTCTGCTCGTTGACCGTGCCGCCGAGCGCGCACGGACTGTAGACGTCGGCGTCGGTGTCGTAGATTTCATCGAGGCCCACGGCCGTGCAGCCGTAATCGTCGACTGCCTGCTGCACCAGATCCTTGTTGATGTCGGTGACGAACACCTTGGCACCTTGTTCGCGCAGCAGCTTGATGAACTCCATGCCGACGTGGCCGGCGCCCTGCACGGCGTAGACGTGCTTGCCGACTTCCTCGTTGCCGAACTTGTGGCTGAGCGCGGCCATCAGGCCCTGCAGCGTGCCGTAGGCGGTGAACGGGGAGGGGTCGCCCGAGCCGCCGTGCACCTGGTGCACGCCGGTGACGAACTCGGTTTCGCGGAACACCCATTCCATGTCGTTGACGTCGATACCGACGTCCTCGGCCGTGATGTAGCGGCCGTTGAGCGAGTTGACGAAGCGGCCGAACGCGCGGAACAGCGCTTCGGACTTGTCCTTCGCCGGATCGCCGATGATGACCGCCTTGCCGCCGCCGAGGTTGAGGCCGGCCACCGCGTTCTTGTAGGTCATGCCGCGCGACAGGCGCAGCACGTCGTTGAGCGCTTCGGCCTCGCTCTTGTACGGCCACATGCGCAGGCCGCCGAGCGACGGACCCAACACAGAATTGTGGATCGCGATGATGGCCTTGAGGCCTGCGTCCTTGTTCTGGCAGAACACGATCTGCTCGTGGCTGGTCTCGGCGATGGTTTCGAAAATCATGGGAACTCCGGATGGGGCGCGAACGCGGTGGTCGCGGTATGGATGCACGTAGAATTCACTCCCGGAGAACACGCCAACGCGTTGTTTCCAGAAGGTTTTGCTTCAGGTGCGAACAGCCGATACGGGAAAAAGGCGCGTAGTGTAGCCGCGCCGGCCCGGCCACGACAGTGCGACGCCGCGCCGCCCGGTTCGATGCCGCAGTGCGGATTGCCGTCTGCGCGCGCGCGGCGCAAGATCAAGCGCTTTGCCGCCCTCGAACCGGAGTGTCCTGCATGTCGTACCGTCCGTTGTCGTCCGCCATCCTCGCCGCCTGCTTCGCCATCGTGCCGCCGCTGCTGCATGCGGAAGACGCGCAGGACGCCGCCGAGCGCAAGGCGGCCGGCGCCGTGTTCACCGCCTACAACAAGATGCTGGAATCGAAATTCGCCGTCGACGTGCACACGACCGACGACAAGGGCAACAAGACGCAGGCGCTGGCCGAGTACGAAAGCCTGAGCCGCATCCACGTGAAGACCGACCGCATGGAAGTAGTGACGATGCCGGAAGGCACCTGGGTCAAGGCCGGCGAAGCGGGCTGGGCGCAGCCGCCGACCGAGATGGCGGCGATGGTCAAGCAGTTCGTGCCGAAGTCGGCCGCGGAGCTGCAGGCGAGCTCGAAGAACATCAAGGACGAAGGCGCCACGACCTTCGAAGGCCAGCCGGCGCATCTGTACAGCTACGACACCGAACTGCAGGTGATGGGCGCCGACGTGAAGTCGCACAACAAGGTCATCATCAACCAGGCCGGCCAGCTCGTGCGTTCGGAGAGCGACGGCGAGGCGATGGGCATCAAGTCGCACTCGGTGCAGGACATCCGTTACGACGACAAGATCAAGGTCGCGCCGCCGCAGGGGTGAGGCGGCGGCTCTGCATCGGGCTGACGCGTACACGCCAGCCGACTACACGCTAACCGACGTCATTCCCGCGCAAGCGGGAATCCATTTGCATTGCGCGCGATCCCCATAGCGTCTGACTCCCGTGGGAAACCCCGTCGTTGCTGCGCAAGCACAAGCGCATCACGATACCCAGGCGGTCGATGCCTTTGGTGGGCGTGAAGCCAATGGATTCCCGCCTCCGCGGGAATGACGACCTGTGGGGGGCGCTACAGCCCGGTGATGGACTTCTCGCGTGGCGAGCCGCGGTCCCAGACACGCGAGCTTTACCCTTGGCTCTGTGAGGAAGCAGCCCCTCGTTGCGCGAGGAAGCCCGAGCGTCGCACGCTTCAGCCACTCCCCCCGTCACGGCTACTGCGCGGAAACTGCGCAAGCGCAGGATTCGTCGCTTCCCAGGCAAGCTTGTGCGATGTCCAGATCTCGAAGGCCGGCGCGCAGCCGTCGGGTTCGTCGAGCGACGCGGTGGTCACGTCGACCACGTCGGCACGCGTGTCGCGCGCATAGCCGATCGATGTGCCGCAGTCGCCGCAGAACGTGCGGACGACGCCGGCCGAGGAACTGAATTCGCGCGGCGTGCCGGCGAGCCATTCGAAGTCGCTCGCGCGAAACACCGTCCACGCCAGCGACGGCGCGCCGCTGGCGAGCCGGCACGAACGGCAGTGGCAGAGCGTGCGGGCGACCGGCTCGGCGGTCGCGCGATAGCGGATCGCGCGGCAGAGGCAGCCGCCTTCGTAAGGTGTCGGCATGGATCGGCTCCGATAGATGGATCGTTCTTCGATGGCTTCAGGCCGGCATTCGCATACGTCGGAGCCGCGTCGCGTTCGTGCGGAGCCGCTCGCGCGGGCCATGTACCGCATTTGACCGTTCGAGCCGGATTCTGCGCCGATGGCAGCGTGCCGCCCGGCGCATGCGCCGTGTCAGCATACGTGCAGTATCGATCGTTGGTGGCGGTTTTCGCAAAAGTGGCGGCGCTCGGAGGGGACGACACCAGGGAGAGGCGGCACTCGGGAAGGGCGCCTTCTCGGCGCCGGATTCCTCATGCCACTTTCGTGGCGGACTCCTTCACTCATGAACGTGGTGACACGGCAACGAGCTCATCGACAGACGTCGAATCAGGCCGCCACGATGGATGTACTCGGCAGGTTGCCATCGTTGCCGGCTTGCTCCTGCGTCCAACAACAGGAACTTCCATGCGCTACTTCATCCTGGCAACAGGGCTTCTCATGTTCGGTACCGGCACCTGGTTCTTGATCACTGCAGTGTCCGACCTGTGGAAGGCTTCCATAAGCCGGAGCTGGCCCATCGTCATCGGAAAAATTCAAGCCGGAACGGTGAAAGTGAGAAGGGGAAAAGCTTTCACGGACTACTTTGTCGACGTCACCTACACCTATGTGGTGCACGGTGTGTCCTACAGCGGCGCGCGCGCGGGTTTCGTGAAGCGCGAAAAAAATTGCGGCTTCGTTCCGACGCGTCGAGAGGCGGAAAGTCGCCTGCTGCATTTTCCGACAGGCCGCTCGGTGAACGTGATGTTTTCGCCGCGGACACCACGGATTTCAACCTTGGAAACCGGAGTCGATGCGTCGGGTCTGATCAATCGCCTGGTCACCCTTTTGCTCGGGCTGTTGTTTCTGGCTCTGCCCACGCTCGTCGCTTGCGTCGTGCTCCGGTCCCACGCGTAACGCGCGGTGACGTCGTTGATAGGCGGCTCGGCGGGCACGCGATGGCGCACGCGTGGTAGCCGCTTCCGCGGGAATGACGGCAACCGGGAGCGGCTTATCCGAGGAAGTGTGGGCATTCAAGGGAATGTCGGCATTGAGGTGAGCGACGGCGCTCGGAAGTTCGACATTCGAAGAGCGTATCCGGAAGTACGGATCGGCACTTGACTAAAGCACGAACGATCGTGCTATATTTCGCCCCATGGCCACCATCGCCCCCACTCCCAAAGGCGTCGCTACGCGCGACCTGATCGTCGAGCGTGCCTATCAGCAGGTGCGGCTCGGCGGTTTCGAGGGGCTGTCGATCGGCGGTGTCGCCAGCGCGGTGTCGATGTCCAAGAGCGGCGTGTTCGCGCATTTCGGGTCGCGCGAAGAGCTGCAGCTGGCCGTGCTCGAAGCCGGCGTGCAGCATTTCATCGAAGCCGTGTTCCGGCCGGCGTTGCGCGAGCGTCGCGGCCTGCCGCGATTGCTGTCGATCATGCGGCGCACGCTGGAATGGATGAGCGGCAGCGTCGGCGGGTGTCCGATGGTCAGCGCGGCGATCGAATACGACGATCGCCCCGGCGCGATCCGCGACGCGGTTGCGGGCTACCAGAAGCGCCTGCGTACGGAGTTGGTGAAGGCCATCGGCATGGCCGTCGAGACCGGCGAGCTGCGCGCCGATACCGACGGCGAGCAGCTTGCGTTCGAGTTCTTCGCGATCGAGCTCGCCGTGCATCACGACTCGCGCCTGTTCGACAAGGACATTGCCGTTCAGCGCGGCCTGCGCGCCGTCGATCGCCTGGTCGCGTCCGCCCAATCGTAAGTTCCCTGTTTCAGATGAGGTGTCGCCATGTCCATTGCACTGTCAAAAAATAGCACGATCGTTCTAAATTCGATCCGTCTCGCGGCATTCCGTCTCGGCATCGGCATCGGCGGCACGTTCGCACCGGGCGCGATCGTCGAACGCGCAGCGCGCTGGTTCTCCACGCCTTCGGCGAAAGCGCGCGAGCGTGCCGGGAGCGTGGAGTCGGATGCGCGGCGCGGCGTGATGTGCGTCGACGGCGAGCGCCTGGCGGTCTACGAATGGGGCGAGCCGCAGTCGCAGCCTTACGTGCTGCTGTCGCACGGCTGGTCGAGTTTCGCGCTGCGCTTCCAGCCGTGGATCGCGCCGCTGCGCGCGGCCGGCTATGCGGTGGTCGCGTTCGACCAGATCGGCCATGGGCAGAGCAGCGGCGGGCGCAGCACCTTGCCGCAGTTCGCGCGTCATCTCGCTTGCGTTGCCGAACACTACGGACCCGCAGCCGCCGTCATCGGACATTCGATGGGCGGCGCAGCGACGGCGATCGCGATGACCGAAGGCCTGCGCGCCGAGCGTGCGATACTGATTGCGCCGGCGGCGGATCTCGCCGCGGCGCTGCGACGCTTCACGCGCGGCATCGGTTTGCCGCGTTGCCTTTCTACGCGGCTGCGCGAGCGGATCGAGGCGCAGGCGCAGGTCCGTTTCGACAGCCTCTTGATGCACCCGCGCGTGACGCGTCTCGCGCAACCCGCGTTGATCGTGCACGACCTCGACGATCGCGAAGTGCCGTGGGAGGAGGGCGAGCGCTACGCGCGCTACTGGCCCGGCGCGCGGCTGCTCAGCACCGGCGGGCTCGGCCATCATCGCGTCGCGGCCGATGCCGGGGTGATCGATGCGGCGCTGCAGTTTCTTTCCGGCGGCCGCGTCGGCGAGCGCGTCGTGTCTACGCCGAACCTGCCGTACGGTTACGCGTGAGCAGTGGGCTGACTTGCTGCCGGCGCTTGCGCTCGGGGTGATCGCCGAGCGTCTGGTCGCGTTCGGCTGCTGATCCCGTTCAGCACGAATCGACATCACCTCCACATGGCGCCGTCATTGAACGCGAGAATCCAAATTGCTCTGGATCCGAAGGATTTGGATCCCCGCGTTCGCGAAGATGACGTCGAACCACGGAACGTCGAAATCGCCGAGACACGCGACGCCGTCATTCCCGCGGACGCGGGGGCGCTTCACAACAGCGAAGCGGGTCAATCCAAGTTGCTCGGATCAAAAGCACTTGGATCCCCGCGTCCGCGAGGATGACGTCGAACCACGGAATGACGTCGGACCACGGAACGGTCGAATTCCGAACTCCATGACGAAATCATCGTGACGACTTCGGCATGCATCCGTGCGTCGAGCGCGAACTGAGGGGCCCCACCGTCGCCGACGTCTGCAATCCACCCAGGATCAGGGCGCCTCGAAGCCGTCCCTGAACACCGTGTCGGAGCCGGCCTCGTAGGCGCCGATGTCGCAGGCGATCACGCCGTCGCCGTTGCCGTCGATCGGGCGTGGCTGGCCGCGCTGGTCGAGGTTGCCGACCTGCGATCCCGCGCAGACATCGTCGTCGGCGGCATCGATCGCGACGCTGCCGGGAAGCAGCGCATGCGTTTTGGTCGGTCCGCCGTTGGCTGCGAGCGGGGCCAGTGCGAGGTCGGTCGGCGTCGTCGACGCGCTGGCGATCAAGGTATCGGTGCCGCAGCTGGCGTCGGTCGCCAGGTTGTGCGTGCTGCCGTCGCCGTCGATCGCCTTGCTGCACAGCGTGATGTCCGAACCGTCGGTCGTCACGGTGTTGGCGATCAGGCTGTTGCTGACGGTGAGCGTCATCGTGTCGGGCGCGGCGAGGTTGATCGCGACGCCGCCGCCCTGCGGGATGTTGTCGACCACGGTGCTGTTGATCAGCGTCACGCTGCCGCTCGTGCTGATGCCCCCGGCCGCGGCGTAGGCGGCCGCGCCGGCGCCGAAAGTCGCGTTGCCGGAAACCGTGCTGTTGACCAGCGTCACGGCGCCGCCGGCTGCGATGCCGCCGGCTTGGCTGTTGTAGCCGAACGTGGCGTTGCCGGACACCGTGCTGTTGATGAAGAGCGCATCGAACCAGCCCCAGAACACGATGATGCCGCCGCCGCCGGCGGTGTCGCCCTCGGTCCAGTTGTCGGCCACGGTGCTGTCGGTCAGCGTGGCGCTGCCGAACGCGACCATCACGCCGCCGGCCAGGCCGCCGTAGGCTTCGGTCCAGTTGCCGGTCACCGACGTGCGCGTCAGCACCGTCGTGGTCGCGGTGAACAGTCCGCCGCCGACGCTGTTCTGTCCGGCGGTCGAGTTGCCGGTGATGACCGAGTCGACCATCTCGAACGCGGTCATGCAGCGGATCGCGCCGCCGTTGTCGCCGTCGGCCGTGGTGCGGCCGCCGGTCAGCGTCATGCCGCTGAGCACCGTCTGCAGGGACGCATCGCCGGTGATGTCGAAGATGCGCGACGCGCCTTGCCCATCGATCGTCAGCTGGCCGGCGCCGGGGCCGGTGATCGTGGTGTCCTCGGCCAGGGTCAGCTGGCCGCTGACCAGGCTGATCGTGCCGGTGACGCCGGGCGCGAACACGATGTCGTCATGGCCGGCTTCGCCGGCGACGCAGCCGCCGTGCGCCGTGTTGTCGTTGGACGCCAGGGTGGCGTCGCGCAAGGTGCACTCGCCGGGGATCGAACCGTCTTCCGTAGTGGTCACGGTGATGGTGGCCGCGTGCGCGGCACCGACGGCGAAGACGGCGTTCAAGGCCAGGGTCAGGGAGCGAAGTCGACACGACGTGATCTGCATACCCGCAAAGTTCCCGATGAAGTGGCGCTGCTGTGTCCGCCAGCGCGGTCCGGAGCGGGGCATCGATCGCTCCGCGGGGAACCACCGTAGTCGGCGGCAACGCCGAAGTCGTTGCGAACTCATGCGGAATCGTCTGCAAAACGATTCGATCATGCGTTTGAAAGGCCCGTCGCACCGCGATGCAGCGCGATCGGGCACCGGCGGAGCCGGGCGCGGTGGGTGGCTACGGGCTGGAGGCCGCCGCCGGCGGTGCCAGCAGCGCGGCCGGAATCGAGCGCTCGCCAGCCAGCCCCTGCGCGAGGTGCAGGGCATGAGCCCAGGCCTCGGACTCGCCGCTGGCGTGGTACACCGCGACCTGCAGCAGGGCGCTGTCGAAGTCCTGTTCGGCCCAGACGCCGACGCGCCCGGCGCGGGCGACGGCCTCGGCCGTGCGGCCATGGTCGAGCAGCCAGCGGACATAGGCATCGGCGGCCAGCACGATCGTATCCGGCACGCCCTGCGCCTCGGCGGTCGCGGCGGCTTCCTTGAACACGCGTTCGGCGTTGGCGTCGTCGCCTTGGGCCGCGGTCCATTCGGCCTGCGCGACTCGGGCATACACGGCGGCCATCGGCTCCGCGGCTGCCGTATCGGGCGCGCCGATGTCCGCCTGCAGCGGATGGCCGCTGGCGGACGAAGCACGCTGCAGCAGCAGGGCGACCGCTGCGCGCTGGTCGGCATCGAGGCTCGACGGCGGCGGCCACACGGCCAGCGCCTGCTGCGCCGCGGCGACGACCTGCTCGCTGCGCCCCTGCTGCCAGGCGAGGTCCGCACGCGCCCACAGGCCGAAGCGGTCGAGCCCGTCCGGCTTGTTCGCATCGGCGCGCGTGATGGCGGCGAGCACTTCGGCGGCCTCGCGCTGCCGGCCGAGCGCGACCAGCACCAAGGCGTACTGGCCTTCGGTCGCGGCGCGCAAGCCCGAATTCTCGAGACGTTCGCGCAAGGCCCACAGCCGCTCGCCGGTCGCCAGCGCATCCGGCCAGCGCAGCAGGCGCATCTGTGCCTGCAGCATCGCGCTCAGGTTGTAGCGCAAGGTGTCGATCGAGCCGAACGACTCGCTGATCTCGGCCGCCGCGTTGAAATACGGAATGGCTTCGGTGATGCGCAGCCGCGCGAACTCCAGGTGGCCGAGGTAGTTGTTCATCTCGCCGAGGCCCTGGCGGTCGCCGGCGATTTCCAGCTGCGAGCGCGCCTGGCCGAGATCGAGCGCCGCGTCGTCGAAGCGCCTCAAGAAGACGCGTGCCGCGCCGCGCTCGGCGAGCGCCTTGCCGAGGTCGGCCGGCGAACGCGTGTCGTGCAGCGCCTGCACCGCCGCGTCGAACGAGCGCTCGGCGACGGCCCAGCCCTTGTCCTGATCGACGGCGATCCAGCCCTTCGTGCGCAGCGCTTTCGCGCGCAGGCGCGGCTCGGCGGCGACGGCGGGGTCGTCGAGCAGCGCGTTCAACGCCGCTTCGGCTGCGTCGGGCTTGCCGGCGTGATAGTCGATCCGCGCCAGTTCGTAGCGCAGTTCGGGTTTGTCGCGCAGGGCTTGCGGTGCGTTCGAGAGGATCGAGCGCGCGGCGTCGAGTTCGTTGGTCAGCAGCGCGGCCTTGGCGCGCTGCAGGTATTCGTCGAGCGGCCCGTCTTCGCCCGCGTCGCCGGCCGCCGGCTTGCCGAGCGCGGCCAGCAGCAGATCCGTCGCCTGGCGCGCGGCGTCCATGACTTCGTTGCGCTCGGAGGCGACGCGTCGGCGCGCGTCCGTGTCGGCGACCGCGGCCAGTTCGATCGTCCAGCCGTTCTTCACACGCGAGACGGTGCCGCGCACGAGCACGCCGGCGCCGAGCGTGCGCTTGAGCGTGTCCAGGCGCTGCGCCTCGGGCAGCGCGGACGTCGCATGCAGCGCCGCGACCACGCTGTCGCTCGGCGGCACCGGCAGGCCGCTGCGGCGCAGCTGGCTGGCGACCAGGTCCATGATGCCCAGGCGCATCCAGCCCGCATTGCGGTCTTCGGTCGCGTCGACATCGAACGGCAGCACGACGATCGCGCGTCCGGCCTCGTGCGCCAGCGGTGTTGATGCGAGGCGATGCCAGCCGAAGCCGATCAGCGCGGCGGTCGCGATCAAGGCGGCCGTCGCCAGCAACGCGATGCGGACGCGGCGCGCGACGGCATCGATCGAGGCGGGCGATTCCGCCGGGGCCGGGGGGCGCTTCGATTCGGCGACGGCGGCAGTCTGCGGCGCATCGCTCGCTGCGACGAACGGATCGGGCGCAATCGGCGCGCGCTCGGTGCTCCGCTCGATGCCTTCGGCGTCGGCCGCCATCGTCTCCGTCGTCGCCACCACCCAGCGATAGCCGAACCCCGAGATCGTGCGCACGCTGCGCTGCGCGTTGCTGTCGTCGCCGACCGCGCGGCGCACCTGCATGATCAGCTGGCTGACCTGCGCGTTGGCGACGTCGACGCGGCCCCACAGCGCCGCGATCAGCTCGTCGTGGCCGACCGCGCGGTCGCGGTGCTCGATCAGATACGCCAGGCCGTCGAACACGCGCCGCGGCATCGGCAGCAGGCGACCGTCGCGCCACAACTCGCGCGCGGCCGGATCGAGCTGATAGCCGTCGAAGCGGTACATCCGTGGAGTCATGCTGTGATGATCGCTCTGCTCGCGCCGATGTGTCCGCCCCCCAGCGGCAAGGCCGAATCGTAACGGTTCCGCCCAGCGGCTGCGCCGGTCCCGCGCTGCGGCGCGCCATCGGCACGCACCGCGTAGAATAGGCATCCTCGTCAGTTCGCCGGACCAGAGCCTCCATGAGCACCATCGCCAAGCATGTCGCCACCGCCAGCAGCATCGAGCAGGCGCCGCTGCGTTTCGTCACCGCGGCCAGCCTGTTCGACGGCCACGACGCCGCGATCAACATCATGCGCCGGCTGATCCAGGCGCAGGGCGCCGAGGTCATCCATCTCGGCCACAACCGCTCGGTCGAAGACGTGGTTCGCGCCGCGCTGCAGGAAGACGCCGACGCGATCGCGCTGTCCTCGTACCAGGGCGGCCACGTCGAATACTTCAAGTACATGGTCGACATGCTGAAGGAGCGCGGCGCCGGCCACATCCGCGTGTTCGGCGGCGGCGGCGGCACCATCACGCCGGAGGAAATCCGCGAGCTGCAGGCCTACGGCGTCGAGCGCATCTACCACCCGAACGACGGCATGCACCTCGGCCTGGTCGCGATGATCGAAGACGTCGTCACGCGCGCGCGCGGCGCCGCCGAAGCGCGCGTGCTCGGCGAAGCCGCCGCGCACGAAGCGCCGGCCGCGCAGGTGCCGATCGACGACGAGATCGCCGTCGGCCACGCGCTCACCGCAATCGAGGAAGGCCGCCACGACGTGGCCCAGCTCGACCGCCTGCGCAAGGAATGGCACCTCGCCGGCAGCCGCACGCCGGTCGTCGGCATCACCGGCACGGGTGGCGCGGGCAAGTCGTCCGTTGTGGACGAGTTGCTTTTGCGCTTCCTGCACGCCTTCCCCGAGATGCGCATCGCCGTGCTCGCGGTCGACCCGACGCGTCGCCGCTCCGGCGGCGCGCTGCTCGGCGACCGCATCCGCATGAACTCGCTGCGCAGCAAGCGAGTCTTCATGCGCTCGATGGCTACGCGCCGCCAGCACGCCGCGACCAGCATCGTGCTGAAGGACTGCATCGCGTTCCTCAAAGGGCAGGGCTATGACCTCGTCATCGTCGAGACCGCCGGCATCGGCCAAAGCGATTCGGAGATCGTCGACCTGGTCGACTTCCCGATGTACGTGATGACCAGCGACTACGGCGCGGCCAGCCAGCTCGAGAAGATCGACATGATCGACTTCGCCGAACTGATCGTGCTCAACAAGTTCGACAAGCGCGGCGCCGAAGACGCGCTGCGCGACGTGCGCAAGCAGTGGAAGCGCAACCGCGTCGCGTTCAAGCTGACCGACGAACAAGTGCCGGTGTACCCCACGATCGCCAGCCAGTTCAACGACCCCGGCGTCACGTGGATGTTCACGAATCTGTGCCGCCTCTTGCGCGAAAAACTTTCGCTGCCCGATGACGTGCGCGTCGATTGGAAACCCGCGTTCGACACCTCGCTGAAGGAACCGCGCGCCACGGTGCTGATCCCCGGCCAACGCGTGCGCTACCTCGCCGAGATTGCCGAGCAGGGCCGCGGCATTAATGCTGGCATCGAAAGCCAAGCCGAAGTCGCCGACCGCGCGCAGTCGTATTGGCAGTCGCTGCGCGATCTGGAAGACCCGAGCTTGCCGAAGGCGCTCGATCTGTATTCGTCCGAGGACCTGATCATCTCCGTCATCCCGGCGAACGCCGGGACCCAGCGCCTTGAGGAGGGCGAACAAGCGAAGACGCTGGGTTCCGGCGTTCGCCGGAATGACGGAGACATTGATCGCACCCTGATCACCCTCCGCCAACGCTACAATGACGCCATCCAATCCCTCTCATCGGATGCGTTGAAGCTGCTGCGCGACTGGCCGCAGCGCTTGAAGTCGATCACCGACGAAGTGACCGAATACGAAGTGCGCGGCAAGGCCATCAAGGTCGAAAACTACCGCGAGTCGCTCAGCCACCAGCAGATCCCGAAGATTGCCGCGCCGACCTACAAGAGCTGGGGCGAACTCCTCGTCTTTCTGCAAAAAGAAAATCTTCCCGGAAGCTACCCGTATACCGGCGGCGTCTACCCGTACCGCCGCACCGGCGAAGACCCGATCCGCATGTTCGCCGGTGAAGGCACGCCAGAGCGCACCAACCGCCGCTTCCATTACCTGAGCCAAGGTCTCCCCGCCGCGCGCCTCTCGACCGCGTTCGACAGCGTCACGCTGTACGGCGAAGACCCGGCGCCGCGGCCGGACATCTACGGCAAGATCGGCAACTCCGGCGTCAACGTGCCGACGCTGGACGACATGAAGAAGCTCTACTCCGGCTTCGACCTCTGCGCACCGACCACGTCCGTCTCGATGACGATCAACGGCCCGGCGCCGATCATCCTGGCGATGTTCATGAACACCGCGATCGACCAGCAGGTGGAGCGCTACCTGCGCGAAGACACCGCGCGCTGGAACGAAGCGAACAAGACGATCGACAAACTGTTCGAAGGCCGCACGCGCCCGAGCTACAGCGGCGAGCTGCCGAAGGGCCATGACGGCCTCGGCCTCGGGCTGCTCGGCATCACCGGCGACCAGGTGGTCGATGCGGACACCTACGCGCGCATCAAGGCGAACACGCTGAGCACCGTGCGCGGCACCGTGCAGGCGGACATCCTGAAAGAAGACCAGGCGCAGAACACCTGCATCTTCAGCACCGAATTCGCGCTGCGCATGATGGGCGACATCCAGCAGTACTTCGTCGACAAGAAGGTACGCAACTTCTATTCGGTGTCGATCAGCGGATATCACATCGCCGAAGCCGGCGCGAACCCGATCAGCCAGCTGGCCTTCACGTTGAGCAACGGCTTCACGATCGTGGAGTACTACCTCGCGCGCGGCATGAAGATCGACGACTTCGCGCCGAACTTGAGCTTCTTCTTCAGCAACGGCATGGACCCGGAGTACACCGTCATCGGCCGCGTCGCGCGGCGCATCTGGGCGCGCGCGATGCGCGAGCGCTACGGCGCCGACCCGCGCAGCCAGATGATGAAGTACCACATCCAGACCAGCGGCCGGTCCCTGCACGCGCAGGAAATCCAGTTCAACGACATCCGCACCACGCTGCAGGCGTTGTATGCGTTGTTCGACAACTGCAACAGCCTGCACACCAACGCCTACGACGAAGCGATCACCACGCCGACCGAAGAAAGCGTGCGCCGCGCCGTCGCCATCCAGATGATCATCAACAAGGAACTGGGCCTCAACTTCTGCGAGAACCCCTGGCAGGGCAGCTTCATCGTCGACAAGCTGACCGATATCGTCGAAGAAGCCGTCTACAAGGAGTTCGAGGCGATCAGCGAGCGCGGCGGCGTGCTCGGCGCGATGGACACGATGTACCAGCGCGGCAAGATCCAAGACGAAAGCATGTACTACGAACACAAGAAGCACGACGGCAGCCTGCCCCTGGTCGGCGTCAACACCTTCCTGCCGAAGGAACACGCCGGCGACATCGTCACCGAGATCGAACTGATCCGCTCGACCGAAGAAGAGAAGGGCCAGCAGATCGAAAACGTGCTGGCCTACCAGAAGAACCGAAACCGTCTCGCACCCGCGGGCGAGACCTCACACGCCAACGCCGCCGACGGCGAAGACGACGCCAAGGAAGTGCACGACGGGCACGGGCTGCGCTATCTGCAGGACACGGCCCGCGACCGCAAGAACGTGTTTGCGGCGTTGATGGAGGCGGTGAAGACGCACTCGCTCGGGCAGATCAGTCATGCATTGTATGACGTGGGTGGGGAGTACAGGCGGAATATGTAACTTTCGCGTACGTGCCTGTCACATTGCGTAATAGATTGGGGTAAGGAATGTACCTAAAGCCAGCCGATCCGGATCTTCAGACGCTTTTCCAGCGAATAAGAGGTGGCGACTTAGACCTCCAACCGGAGTTCCAGCGTGGGGAAGTTTGGAGTGAGCCCAAGAGGCAGCGCCTCATTGATAGCATATTGCGCGAATGGCAGGTGCCCCCGGTGCATGTCGTTGTTGATGCAGAGACGAATTCCCAATCCGTGCTAGATGGCCAACAACGTCTAGCAGCTATAAGAGATTTTTTTGAAAATAGATTGACCATAAATGGGCACATCGAACCCAGCGATAGAGATATAGAAAGACTGCATGGATTAAGTTTTCAAGAACTTCCGCTCGAAGTTAGACGAAAGGTTGAGCGTTATTCGATTCGTGTATTCTATATATCTGATTATTCGCCAGAAGAGCCTGGTGAGTTGTTTTTTAGGCTTAATCAAAATTCCGCTTTAAGTCCAGCAGAGCAAAGAAATGCGTTCTTTGGGCAGGCTAGACGACAGGTAAAAGGATTTGTTGGAATTATAGAAGATTCAGATATGCAGCGAGCATATTTTGGGTTTTCAAATGCAAGGATGGCATACGATGACATAATTGCGAAATCACTATTTATTCTTGAGACTGGGTCGCTTGTTAAGAAAGCTACATCGACACAGTTGGTGGATCGATATAGGTCGCTGGAAGGCTTTTCGAATGAGTCGATGAAGTGGTTTGAGGACGGTCTTAGGCTCCTCTCTTCCGCCGTTCCATATTTATACGCGACGATAAGACTAAACAAGGCGACCGCCCTGACTTGGTTGGTTTTTGCGGCTAGGGTCTCGAGGCATGCAAAGAACTCGCAGCCGAAGCCGTTTGCAGATTTTCTCTGTCAATTTGAGATTCGTCGTGCCCGTCGTGATCAATCGGAAGCTGAAAGTTGGAGTGCGAAAGCATTAAGCATTTACGACGATCGGGCTTCTGCTCGTGTCGGCGACGTGTCGTCTGTTGTTCTAAGAGATTTTGTGCTGTGGCTCCACTTTGTGGAATTCGTAAGAAACGAAAAGAAAACTAATATTTTTGATCCATTCGGAGCATCGGAATACTCATTTGATGCCCTGAGCAAAGCGGAAAGTGGCGCCGACATAGAAGCGCTCGCCGATAGTCTGAATTGGGGGCATTGGCTGTGAAGTCCGCTGAGGTTGCGGATGCATGGAGGCGCCTACGTGAGAATAGGAAGAAGCTAGTTGGTATTGAGCTAGCTTGGTCCGGGATGCCCCGTTTAACTAGTAATGTGCTTCGACTGAATCGACAGTTTTCTGTAATATGCGGAGAAAATGGAGTAGGGAAATCTACACTACTACATACGCTTTTTCATGCTCTTGTTGAACCTGGTAGACGCAGCGAATCTGCCGTTTTTGTTCGAGAGGAAGAGGGGGCGGTTGACTACTTACGTGTTGAATTGGCGCATAGCGCATGGGGCCCGCCTCAAACTCTTATTTCAGTTGAATCTGTGCGCGACTATTTCTCTTCTGAAAATACAGGGTTGCGTGTTGCGCTATTTGATCCAGCGATGCACGTTCCTGCTATTCTCAATGCAATTCGTGCTGACGTAAACTTTGCGGAAGAGCTCGAGCCTCTAGGGCCAAAGATATATACGCCGTCACAAGTAGACGACCTATCCTACATCGTGGGACGAGACTATGAGAATGTTAGCTCTTACGAGATCGAAGGGTACGGTGGTCTCGGAGTATTTCCGTATTTTAAAGTTGTTGTCGCTGGGGTCGAATACGGTTCGGAGGGTATGGGTTTTGGAGAGCTTTCTCTGCTGCTTTCCTATTGGCTAATATCACGTTTACCAAGAGGTTCGGTGATGTTGTTGGAGGAGCCGGAGACTTTTGTGTCCCCTCGCTCTCAGGGGCGTTTTACGAACATCGCCGCGAGAATGGCTGTAGACGCAGATTTAATGATAATAGCAACTACACATTCGCCGAGTATTGTTTCTAAATTCAAGTCTCAAGAGATAACGTTAGTTAGCAGAGTTAAGCATACTGTTACGATCACTAGCCCTGTTCCAGATTCTGTATTGGAAAGACGACTCGAACTTGTCAATCCGGTTCGCCGTATTTGGTTGGTGGAAGATAATACTGCGGCCAGATTTCTTCGCTTTTTTTTGTCGATTGCTGGGCTAAGTTCTATTTCTGATATATTGATCGTTGGTAATAATGAATCCGTTTTCACTTCTGCGTCAAATTTCCGGCCGTTTGCGGATGCGCGCATTTTTATTTTCGGAATTCTAGACGGCGATGAGAGAAGCCGTCGACCAGTCACACCGAGTAACATTGACTTTCTTCCTGGGAACTTCTCCCCGGAATACATAATGCGAGAGTTCGTTACCTCTGAAGCACGAGACGTGATCGCTTCGGTGATCGGTGTTGAAGTCGGTTCGCTCGAGCTCGCGCTCGCTGCGAGTGAAGGGGAGGACGTGCATGAGTGGGTGCACGCTATGCGTGCCGAATTGGAAGTCCCACTAGATCAGTTTGTGGCGGGGGTTTTGAAGGCATGGTGCGCAAGTAACTCGGCGCTTGTGGATGCTTTTGTTGAAAGACTGCGCTCGTTGGCGCAGCTATAGTCAGGTCGGTGCGAAGAATATGTAATAGCAAGTAGGTGCTCATCGAGTTTGCGAGATTGCATGAGGGTCCTTGCTTCCGATGCCGTGAGCACCGTAGGTTCTAGATTGACGTGCTTGGATGCATCGAACTGTTCTCGAAATAACTATTTTTCGTCCTGTAGATTTTTGCTGTTTATCGACACATTTCTTTTCTTGACCGGCCCGATGCCAGCTCGCAATCTTCGTTGGCCGCTGTTACCGCAGCGACCGGGTTTGGTAGCCCGACCAGCTTGGGCGTCGTAAGCGCCCATCGTCCGATGACGGCGCTTTTTCATATCTGTCGATTCGGTACGATGCGCACGTCCGCTGTCATGGCGGGCGGCGCGCGGAGGCCGCAAGGCCTGCCGGACCCATGCCCGGTCTACCAACCTCGCGCCGTCCGTCACCTCGTTTGGTAGCGGGATGCCGGACTCCTCAACTGTTGTATGGGAGTCGATCATGTCCAAGCAGTCCCCGGCCGTACCCGCCGTGTCACCCCTCGTTTCCGATCGCCTCGACGCCATCGGCCGCTACATCACGCTTCGCGACAGGTCGTTCGCGGTCATCGATCTGATGGAGGTGGCCGGCCACACGCTGGCCAGCCACGAGCCGTCCGAGATCTCCAATCCCACGCTGAAAGGCGTCTCCGGCTTGCTGCGCGATCTGCTGCAGCAGATCGACGAGCGTGTGGATGTGATCCGCGAGTCGTAGCGGAAGCAGAGGTCTACAACGCTTCGACGCTCGAAGGCGACGAGGGCCAGCAGGCTCTCGTTGTCGGCGTGGGCGTTACGCCGAGCGCTCTCCGAGTAGGCGAGCCCATAAACCTTTGTCTGAGCTTCCGAAAGTGGTAGCCGGAGGGCTGTCTAGATGCCGCTGGCACTCGCCGCGTTCGCGCATCGATGTGATCGCTGTGCATGCGCGGCGGGCTCGATCGCACCGTAAATAATTGCATCGTATGGACGACATTGCGTGTGTCGCTGTATAGGATCGGGACGCTCGAGCGCGATCGTTTTGCCACGACGACCGCGTCGGCCTTGACGCATCCTCAGGGAGATAGAGGCAAATGAGATCGTCATATTGTTCTGGGTTTCTATTGTTGGCGATGGCGTTCGGCTACGTAGATAGTTCGAGCGCCTCGGGTATCGCGGTCGATGCGGCCAGCGAGCCCGTCTACTGGGAGTGCAACGGCTGCACGATACTCGGCGTCGAGGGCACGGCATCGATTCACGGTATCGGAACGCACTTTGTCTATGACTTGCCGGGCAATCACTTTTATCGCAACGCCTGCGAGCCCGGTGGTGGCGGCACCATTGCGTGCAACGCGACCGAGCAGCGCTCGGGCAACCCCTATCTGACCTTCGTCAACTACCGCAATCTTTGGCTCAACAACGGCCAGTCGGAGGCGTTCCATCCGGCCTACCACCTCGACATCCCTTCGAGCGCGCCCCGTAATCCTGCCGGCGGGCCGGTGGACGACGGGAACATCAACGCGTACGACACGCTGACCTATCCTCACTCGGAACACGAGGTGGAACTGGCTTTGACCTCGTACTTCGGCACGTCGGTGGGGATCATGGAGCCGAAAATCGATGGCGTCGTCTACGACTACGAGAACGGCTCGATGGTGGTGACCGTCACTTTCCACGATCGAAGTACTCGCAAGTACAAGCTGTCCAGAAATTCCGATGGCGCGTTCTTTCCGCTCGCAAATACCGCGGTCGATTCGAGCGGAAATCCCCTCCCGGAAAGCCACCCGTCGAACTACCAGGTGTATACGTTCTACGGCAATCCGCGCGGCTACGACGTCACGAACATGACGATGCTGCTGTCGCCTCCGAGCTTGTCGCAGGACGTCGGTGGTTGCACTTCGCAGCGTTGGGATGGTGAACAGCTGACCTGCGTTCACCCGTTCTAAGCGCTGTGAACCATTGACCGGGTAGCCGCGGCGACCGATCGCCGCGGTGTGAGCCCGCGGACTCGACCTATACTCGCGCTGACGTTGTCATCGGGCGTACGGCCATATGAAGTCAATGCGAGCGCGGGTTGCTGGGTCGTTCTTGGGTATTGCTTTGGCCATGGGGCCATGCACGAGTCGGGCGGCAGGGACGACGTTGATCGACAACGCTTCCGATCCCGATCGCGCGACGATCACGTTTCCCGAGTACCTCGTCCGCGCACCCGGAAAGTGGACGATCGTCGTCGTCGATCAGAAGTCGCTGCGCTTTCGTTCGTTGGACGGCAGCCAGACCATGCAGGCCGGCGTGGTCGATCTGCATCCCAAGCTGAAGCAAAGCGAGGAAGACGCGTTCCACGACTACGTCGACAACCGTCGCCTGCAGGAACACGACAACATCGACAACAAGGCGCTGAAGGCGGACGCGATCGACTACGCTTCCAATGAGCACGGCAAGATCGCTTCGTGGTGCATCATCGACCCAGCAGGCGCCAGCGCGCACCTCACGGCGATCCTCGAAGACAAGCGCAAGCTGCTCGTCGTTTCCTACGACGCGGACAAGGTGACCGAGGCCGATTTCAGAGCGCACGCCGCCTTGATCACGAGTTCGATGACGATTCGGTAGGTTTGCAATCGGCTGCTGCATTCTGCTCCGCGACCGGGCGTTCGCGGTCGTCGATTGGATGGAAGTGGGCGGCCACACGCTGGCCGGCCACAAGCCTTCCGAGATCTCCAGTCCCGCGCTGAAAGGCGTCTCCAGCTTGCTGCGCGATCTGCTGCAGCAGATCGACGAGCGCGTGGATGTGATCCGCGAAGGCTAGGGCGGCCATACACTTCTTCAATGCGCCGTGCGGGCGGCCGCCGCCCCACGGTGCAGGTTTCGTTTGAATTACCGCGCGCGCATTGTGCGATGTTGGGTAGAGCCCAGGGCCGACAAGGTTCCCCTATGGCGCCGACTGCTGCAGCAGCTTCGCTTCGTGCAGATCGATCCTGGCTCGATGGCCGTGGTCGGCGAGTAGGCTGAGCAGATTGCCGCCGTTGAGCAGGGTCAGCGGCTTGCCTTGTGCAAATTTGTAGGCGTCGGGGCCGAAATCCGAGGTCGTGACGAGAATGCCGCGGTTGGCTCCTTCGTTCATGACGGTGCCGTACAAATCGCGGACGGCGCTCACTCCGACGACGTTCGTGTAGCGTTTGGCTTGGATCACGATCTTGCCGCCCTTGATCGGATCGGGATCGAATGCGATCGCGTCGACGCCGCCGTCTCTCGATGCCTGAGTCACATGGACTTCCGAGCCTGTCGTCGAGAACACCTTCGAGAACAATTCGCGGACCAGGTGCTCGAAGTCTTCCCACGGCATGCTGGCAAGATTGGCGGAGTCGTCGAGGGCATCGACGATTTCACGCGGCGCGACGAAGCGCGGATCGTCGGTGCGCAGTTGCAGAATCGGCCGAACAGGCGCCAAGCCGATGAGAGAACTCGCGGCGACGCCTTTCAGAGCCTTGAAGCAGGCTTTGGGATCGACGTTGCCGAGCGACAGCGCCAGAAACTGTGCTCGCTCGGCTTGCACGGAAAGAATGCAGTTGCGTTCCACCCGGCCGGTCGAGGGATTGGTCGCTTCCACCCAGCCATTGAAGGTAATCGATGCGAGCGCTTCGACTTCATCCGCTTCGAACAATTCGTGGATGGTGCGAAGGGCGATCTGGTAGCAGACCGAGTCGTACTGTTTCTTCTGGCGAGATTCGGGAATGTGCTTTTCGGTGCGCTCGTTCCTCGCCTTGATAAATGCCACGCGCTCCAGCGTGGGAAGCTCGTCAGGCGCCGGCAGGCGATAGTCCACGACGAGCGAACCGCTGCTGGTTGCGTAGTTCGCACTGAAGTCGATCTTCATCCAGTCAGGATAGGTTGAATGATTCAGCACAAGGTCGGTGTGCTCGACGACCGCGCTTTCTTCCTTCCGAGACCAGGCCGCGCGAAGCGCATCCACCTCTGCGAAGACCAACCGTCGGGATTCAACGAACTCTGCCTCGACGCTGTCGAACGCTCGACTTTCCGATTCCAGCAGGGCGCGCCTGCGCTGTTCCTCGGCGGAAAGCGCCTCATCCGCGCGTCTATAGGCTTCATTTGCTGCCTGAAATTGCTGCTGGGCGGCTTCCGTTTTCTTGGCGACCAAACCCGGCCATAGGTGATGAAACCATCGGATGTCGGGTCGAAAGTCGGCCTCCTCGGGCGCTCTAGGCCTCTCCACGGGTTCGATGCCTATCGGCTCGTTGGAAACCTTGCGATAGCGCAAGCCGGGTTTGGCCGGCTGCGACCACACGAATTGTGTTTTGGGCTTGAGATCATCCCACGCGACGCGATCGTCGACGTTGAGGGTCTGAGTCAACAGCTCGTCGCATTGCCTCAATGCCGACTGTGCCGCTTCGGTCTCGGAAGCCGCTGATTCCACCGTGGCTTGAAGGGCGGACCTCCGAAGATGGGCCACCCATTTTTCTCCCCACTTCACCAGGGCCGCTTCTACTTTGTTGGTGAGAATGCTGAGGTCTGAGCTCTTGATCTCTCTATGCTCGCCGAGGCCGTTGTGGCGCAGCTCGACAGTGTAAGAAGACAATTTTCCACTTACGGTAAAGCGCGGCGTGATCTTGCCGACCTCAATCAGCGAATCGCTCATCGTTGCCCCCGTTTGCTGCCGCCTGCAACTCGTACTTGGTCGCGGCATCCCCTACGGCAGGATACCGTTGGACGCCTACGTAGGAAAAGTTGGTGCCGTGAATGGTGCGCCGGCGCTTAGCAACTGCCTGGCGTGCCGAATGAGACGGTTCCTTGTCCTTGTCCTTGTCGCCGAGCCACGGCTTGTGAACGTCTACGGGTGAGATGTTGATTGCCGGTTTCAAGGCGTTTCGTAGGAGTGAGCAGCGTGCGCGGCAGCTGTCTTTTCTACTTGCGCGGCGCTGCGGCTCATAGGCACACGTCGCGCCATCGTTCGTAAATAATTGTCGCGCATAAACGACAATTATCGAACATCTCTGTAGCATCGAAGCGCCTGAAGTTCGGATGCTTGCGGCGATGGTGCCGCGTCAAAGTTTCGATGGATCTGCGATGCGTAGAGGTTTGTTCAAACCCATCTTGGTCGGCGCGCTCGCCATTGCGATCGTGGCAGGCCTTGTTTCGCGATTCGGCACGCCGCCGTCAGCGGCGTATCAAGATGCCGAAGCCAGCACCGCCGCCGGCGAACCGTCCGCGTCGGCAAAGCCTTCGAACCGTGGGCGATCGGATCGCAGCGTCGCCGCGGCCACTGTCGATCCTGCGAAACGCTCTCGTGCTTCTGACGTCGACGAAGATATAGAGGTGCCGGGCGGATCGTATGGCGAGGCGATGCCGGGCTTGAGAACCGCCGCCCATGCTCGCAATGCGCGAGCCGCGTACGTGCTGTCTCGAATGCTCATCGACTGCTTTCTCGTAGGCAGAGGGCAGCCCAGTGGTTTCGGATCGAGCAACGCGGATCGTTGCAACCAGGTCACGGTCACCGACACCCACGAAGCAGTCCAGCTGCTGGGGCAGGCCGCCGACGCCGGACTCGTTCAAGCGCAGCTGCTGTATCCGGACGCCGTCGCCGATTTGATGACGCCGACCGACATGATTCGCGATCCCGATGCGGTCAAGCAATACAAAGAGCGCTCGATGGCGTATCTCGCGTCTGCTGCACGTCAAGGAAGCGCGCAAGCGCTGTTGCAGACCGCGAGTGCCTATGCGAACGGTGTCATGGCAGAGCGCAATCTGCCGATGGCTTACGCGTATCGCTACGCCGTCAATCAGGCGTTTCCGGAACTCGGCGGCGACGATCCCGTGCTGCTTTATGGAGGCGGACTTACCGACGATCAGTTGTCGGCTGCGAAGCGTATGGGGAACACGATCTTTCACCAGTGTTGTCGTTGATTGTTGCCAGGGAGTTGTCAATTGAAGATCACGAAAAAGGGTTTCGCTCTAGCTGCTCTGTCGGCCGCCACGGTCGCTTCGTTAGTGGTGGTGTTTGCCGGCGATTGGGGCCCGTACGGGTGTGCCGGTGCATGCAACGTGTCCATCCCGGCCCCCGATTCCGCAACGAAGTCGACGCTGGATCGACTCAACGGAATCGTCAGTGTCGGCGACATGATTACGATCTGCAACGGTGAGTATTGTTCGGTCTACAAGGTTTCTTCGAACCAAGGTTACCTAGGCCAATCACGCACCCGACGCGAACCTCCCGGCGAAGAAGTGCCCGATCCGCCGCCGCTAGGCGGTGGTCACGGCGGTGGCGGAGATGGACAAAGTTCGCCTCCCGGTGGCGGCTATGTCCCTCCAGGTGCGGGCGCGAACCCGCCGGGTGGCAATGTGATCGTTGATCCTCCTCAAGAGCCGCCCGGAGGCGGGGGCACGGGACAGTGCCACAGCAATCCCGCGCAATGTCCCCATGAGAATGGAATAGGTACGAGTTCTTAGGGGTGGCGGTCGTCGAGAAGCCCGACGAATGGAGAACCCGAGTAGTACGGATATCGGCATGGATGGATATGAATAATGGAACGTCGCCGCTTTACGCGTCTGCTGTGTGCTTGGTGCTCCTCTCGGCCATGCACGCAGTCCATGCGGCTGGCTCACGACCGAACCTCTCGTGCAGCACAGCACTTTCCATCAAGAACGACTTGTATGTGGTACGTCAGGCAGAAGCGATCCGCCTGACTCATGATGGCGCTCCGAAGATCGCGTTCGATCTATCGCCAAGCGGCGAGAAGGCGCTGTACGTCATCCGTGATTCTCCGGCCAAAGTCTTCATGGTGGCGGGTGGTGCGACGACGGAGTACGTGCTTGCGGACCATCGCGTGCCCGGCAACGAGGGCTTGCGATCACCCGCGTCGATTCTCGGCGCACGGTGGCAGACGGAAAACGCCCTGCGCATCGAGACGCGTGAAGGAAAGGACACGTCGAAGTTCAGCTTCTTGTCGGTGAGCGGTGATCGGTCGCTGGCCGTGAGCGAATCGGATCGTTCCGGCTTTGGCGTCGATTGCGACCTTTCTCCGGAAAACGGCAAGGTGGCTTGCGTGGACGACAGTTCGGCGCTGTCGATCGACGGTGCGTTCGTCTATCACGAACCCCTCGATCGATACGCCAGCCTTCTCGAGAAGGTGCCTTTGAATCGCGGCGGTCGCGTCTTTGCGACGCGCTATCCCGACATCGCTGCCGATGTCATCGGCCAGGATGGCGAGCGGATCGGACTTCGCTTCAACACGGCCGGCAACCCGGAGGCCTGGCTTGATGCGAACACGTCGTTCGCGGTGCCGGCGGGGGACGGCAGCCACGTGATCTTCGCGCCTGCACGCGCGACAGCGAAGTCGGCAGACGAAATGACGATATGGCGCGCTGTCCACCTGCCGTCGGATACACGCTTGTCCGTCGCCTGGGCACCCGGAGGAAAGCACGTCGTCGTTCTCCAGGATCGTCACCTCGTGGTGCTCGGCGCCTCCGGCAACCGTATCTGGGGCGAAGTTGGTCACGTCGAACTGGACGCGGGCATCCATGCGCGATCGATAAGGAAGATTTCCGCGGATGCTTTATATCTCACGGGCACCGATGGATTCTGGACAGTGCCGTTCGATGCTGTGGCGGGCGCATTCTCCGGCTCGCCGCGACTTCTGAGCATGGATTCGATCGCGGGGAGCGGAATCGACCCTAGTGCTCAGTCCTGGAATTGCCGTTGAGGACAACGAGGTCAGGTTCACCGACACGCAAAGGAGATTCATCATGTCGGCAATCTTCGCAAAGGCGTTCACCGCAAAGACCGCCGCGCTAGCGCTCGTCGTCTGCTTCAGCAGTTGGCGCGAGGCCTCTGCAGATACCGGCAGCTACAGCATCGAAACGGTCCTCGATACGACGATTCACAACTGCAACGCCTGCACGCCGGCTCAAGCTCAGTCGATGGCGCAATCGCTGGGGAGCGGCGCGCATTACGTGCAAGACCTCTCCAACAATTACGTCGATCTGTTCCGCGTCGACTGCGAGCCGGGGGCCAACGGGGCTCTGGTCTGTTCGGTCACCAGCCGGCCGGTGCCGCCCGAAATCACGCAAGCCTTCAATGAGTATCGCAGCGCCTGGCTCGCCAATGCGCAGAGGAATTTGTTCTATGGCGTCGTTCACGACCAGACGCAGAGCGGACTGGTGAACCCCGACGGCAAGCCGTCCGACAACGGATATGTCAATGCCTACGATACGATCTATCACGGCTCCTCTCTGAACGGCTTGCTCCAGCGCCTGGAAGACCCGCTCACTCACTCAGGCCCCATGGCGTTACTGGTGACTGCGATCAACGACCTGCCTGCGCCGTTCTCGTGGGCCGATCTTGAGATCACTGTCCTCGTGCAGTTCAACGATGGCAGTCAGCGAAGATTCCATTGCGACAAACATACCGCGGGCTTCGTGGTGATGCCGGACACTGCCATCGACGCACATGACAACACGCTGCCGGAGGCTACGCCGACGCTGCCGCGGGGCTACCGCTTCCCCGGCTTACCCACTTTTGCGCCGTATGACTCACGCAACCTCGTCACTCTTTTCCCCGCGGGCTCGAACCCCGACGGTTTCGTCGGAGCGTGTGTGCAGTGGACCTGGGACGGTCGCGCGCTGCACTGCATGCGTCCAGCGAAATAGGGGTCCGAAATAGGGTCCGAAATAGGGGTCAGAGTGCTCTTTTTTCGATCGCGCTGGTCGGCCAGTGACTTCGTAAGCGCCTACGCTAGCTAGATATGTCGGAAGTAGAACGTTCCGGCACGTTGAGGCCAGGAGGTTCGGATGAAGAACTCACGATTCAGCGAGACGCAGATCGTCGCTCGCGATGGCGAGGGCCAGAGGGTCCTCGTTGTCCGCAACTGCGCGTGCGCGAGGTGGCTCGGAGCCGTGCGAGAGAATCGTCAATAATTGTCGAGTCGATGAGACGATCGATCGCTGGGCCGCTAGCATTGCGGCCCCCATGAGCGAGATCAAAGCCGGAGACATCGTCAGTTTGTTGGGCGTGCCCGAGTGGCTCGTCCACGATCTGCCTGCGGACGAGCGCGATGCGATCTTCGGCTTCATCGGGCGCGAAGCCGTGGTGGAGAAGGTCGACGACCACGGCTACTTGTGGATCGGGTTCTGGACGACGACGGGCGACGGGGAGGGCGCGTTCTACAGCGGCCACTCGTTCTGTCTTCCGAGGGAATGCGTCACGGGTCTGTGACGGACGAACCGGCGTAATCACGATGGCGGCAACCGAGCCGCGTGCATTTCTCGATCGACCTGCGATGCGCAGACGCTCGTTCAAATCCCTCTTGGCTTGAGCGCTGGGCACGTCACTGCAACGACTTCGCTACACACTCTCGACGGCCGACTGAGCCACTCGCTCGGCCGATATCGTGCGCAGTCCCGCCGGGCTCCAGCGCGAACCCGGCAGCGTCCACATCGGCGGCAACTGCGTGAACGGCGCACGCCGGTGGACGGCGAGCGCTGCGCCGAGCCGGTCGTCCACGCCGAGCTTCTCGAACACGATGCGCACGTGGCTCTTGACCGTGTCGAGGCGGATGCCGAGCAGTTCGGCGATCGCGTCGTTGGATTTGCCGGCAGCGATCCAGCGAGCGACCTCGCGCTGGCGCGGTGACAGCTCGGGGCTCAAATGGATGAGGCGTTCGACCGGCGACATCGAGTGCGCGGCGCGCTCCAGCGCCTGCCGGTACAGCCGGGCGACGTGGCCGCGCAGCACCTGCATGCGATCGCGTTCGGCATCGGAGAATGCCGGGCGACCGACCACGCGGTGCGCCGAGAACGACAACGCATAACCCTCCTGCTGGATGCTCACCGACATCTGCCGATGCGCGTTCGCCGGCAGGTAGACCTCGCGCGCGATCGGCAAGGCCATGTATTCCTCGTCGCTGAAGAAGTCCGACTCGCGCAGTGCGCGCTCGCCGAAGAAGGCCGGGTCCTTGCTCCAGAACGGATGGCTGCCTGCGTGCTTGAGAAACGCCGCTGTGGTCGCGGCGCGGCGCTCGGCGTCGGGGTCGGGGTGCGAGTATTCGACGCGGAACTCGCCGCTGCCGAGGTGGAATTCCGCATAGCCGGCCATGTCGCAATCGGCCGTCAGCTCGATGCAGGCGAACACTTCGTGCGGCAGCGTGTGCAGGTCCGGTTCGGCCGCGTAGAGCTCGACCAGCCGACGTTCGAATCGTGCCTGCACTCCATCTTCGGATTCCGAACACTGCATCCGACCCACTCCAAAGTGTGATTGCCCGATTCGCAGGGAAGTTTACCCTTTTCCATTTTGGGCCGACGCGTGCAACGCCATGCGCGGCGCCAATCTCGAGGGCGATTCGTGAAATCCATCACATTGATGCGTGCCGTGTCGCGCGGGTTTTTCGTCGCGGTCTTGAGCTTGCGCGACGGCTTCGACGGAGCTGACGAACGATGACGAGCCTCGCGATGAAGCCGACCGCGTGCCTGCGTTTGCTCGCCGCGTTCGCGGTCTTCGTTTCCGCACCGGCGTTGGCGGACTACGTGATCGCGCCGTCGGGCGGGGACATCACCGGCGCGCGCTTGTCGGCGCAGCTGGCCGATGGCGACATCACGCTCACGGCCGTGTCGGGTGATGTCCTCGTCAACGACACGGTAAGCTGGAGCGCGCACACGCTCACGCTCTCGGCACCTTCGGGCAGCGTGAATGTGAATGCCGTGATGACGGCTTCGGGTTCTGCCAGCCTGTCGCTTGAAACCGACGCGTCCGCTGCCGGCGACGGCGTGGCCATGGCGCTGACGGCCGGCGGCTTCACCGGGCGCGTGGATTTCATGGGAATGGGGCAAAGCTATCGCGTCAACGGCACGGCCTACACGCTGATCTACACTCTTGCCGAACTCGAAGCGATCCGTCCCCCCTCCAACGGCACCATCACCGGCGCCTACGCGCTGGCGGCGGATGTGGACTGGAGCGGCGCGACCAGCCAGACGCCGCTTGGTTTCCTCGGCGGCAGCGGTCGGTTCGACGGCCTCGGCCATCAGCTGCTCGATCTCGTCATCGCCGGTAGCGCCGACGACACCGGACTGTTTTCCTACAACTCGGGCGCCGTGATCCGCAACGTCGGCGTGCGCGGCGGCAGCGTGTCGGGCGGCGGGTGGGTCGGCACGTTGGTCGGCGACAACTTCGGCGTCATCGCCCACGCCTATTCCACGGCCGACGTCTCGGGCACTCTGTTCGTCGGCGGTCTGGTGGGCTTCCACACCGGCAGCGGCAGCCTGATCGCCGATGCCTGGGCCGGCGGCAACGTGACCGGCACGGGCGCGGTCGGCGGCCTGGTGGGCCACACCGAGGGCGGCGGCGTCATCGACAACGTCTGGTCCAGTGGCAACGTAGCGGGCACCGCGTCCAGCATCGGCGGGCTGGCGGGAGCCACCGACTCCGGCGCGACCCTGCGCAACGCCTATGCCACCGGCAATGTGACGGGCAGCCTTGAGGTCGGCGGCCTCGTGGGCTACAACCACCAGGGGCTCGTCGAGCATGTCTTTGCCTCCGGCAGTGTTTCGGCCAGCAGCAATAGCTATGTCGGCGGTCTGGTGGGCCACAACGAAACCAGCGCCGGCGGCAGCGTCAGCGACGGTTGGTTCGCCAGCGACACGGCCGGCGCGCACCCGGACAATGGCGCCGGCACGGCGATTTCTCTGGCGAACTTGATTGCGGCGTTGCCGGGCAGTTTTGACGCCACTGTATGGGCCAACCAGAACGGCAGGACCACGCCATATCTGAAATCCGTACCCGGCGTGGTGTACGTGAAGGCCGAAAGCGCCAATGCCGCCAGCGCGATCGTCTACGTGCCGGTGACGACGCTGGACCAGTTGCAGGCGATCAACGGCAGCCTCGACGGCGACTTCGCGCTGTTCAATGACCTCGATGCCGGCGATACGGCGAACTGGAACGGCGGCGCGGGTTTCGTGCCGATCGGCAATTGCAGCGCGGGCTTCAACGGCCGCTTCGACGGGCTCGGGCACGTGGTCGTCGATCCCACCATCCATCTCGACAGCGGCAGCTTGTGCGTGGGCCTGTTCGGCGGCCTCGGCATCGGCGGTGTCGTGCGCAACGTGGGCGTGGATGGCGGATCGGTCATTGGAGCCAACGCCGTCGGCGGTCTCGTGGGCTACAACGACGCGGGCACCATCAGCGGCGCTTGGGCTGACGTCAGCGTGACGGCGGCGAACTTCGGGGGCGGCCTGGTGGGCTTCACCACCGGCGACGTCAGCAACGCGTACGCCACCGGCAGCGTGACGGTCAGCGTCGACGGCGCGGGCGGCCTGACGGGCGGCAGTCGAGGAACCATCAGCAACACCTGGGCCAGCGGCACGGTGACGAGCAGCGGGAGCATGGTCGGCGGCCTCGCCGGCGAAGCCCTCGACGGCAGTGTCGAGCGCAGCTATTGGGACAGCTTCAGCACGGGGCAGGGCAGCGGCGTGGGCGTCGTCAACGACAACGCGACCGTGACCGATGTCACCGCCGTCAGCAGCGACCCGGCGCAAAGCGGCGCGGCCAACTACGCCTTCACGCAAAGTGCGTACGACACGGCGTCCGGCCAATTCCTCGGCACGTTCGGCAGCACGCCGGGCAGCGCCACCTGGACGATGATCGACGGCGCCACGCGTCCGTTCCTGCAAACCGAATACGCGACCGACATCAACACCGCACATGCCTTGCAGCTGATGACGATGGCGAAGGACGCGAGCTACGCGCTCGGCCGCCCCATCGACGCCGGCGAAACCGGCCGCAACGACGGTATGGCGGCGAACAGCAGCGGCATGTGGGCACAGGCCGGCTTCGTGCCGGTCGGCACGGACGGTCCGCGCTTCGTCGGCCGTTTCGACGGGCAGCACCACATCATCAGTGGTCTGACGATTCGTCGCCCCAGTGAGGCATGGGTCGGCCTGTTCGGCAAGAGCGGCACGGCCGTCGTTCAGAACGTCGGACTGGAGAACGTTTCGATCGAGGGAAGCGACGACGTCGGCGGGCTCATGGGGCTCGGCCAAGGCGCCAGCATCGGCAATGTCTACGTCACCGGCAACGTGTCGGGCGTCGAAAGCGTCGGCGGCGTGGTCGGCGCCATCGAGCAGGGCAGCAGCCTCAGCAACGCCTACGCCACGGCCAGCGTGTCGTGCACCGTCAACTATGTTGGCGGCTTGGTCGGCGCCAGCGCCGGCAGCATCGACACCGTGTACTCCGCCGGCACCGTGTCGGGTTTCAACATCGCCGGGCTGGTCGGCTACAACGCCGATGCGTCGGGCGGCGTCATCAGCAACGCGTTCTGGAACATCGACGTGGTCCCGCAAGGCGTCGGCACCGCCGACTCCGCTGGCGGCCTGAGCGCGGGCACCACCGGGCTTTCCACACTGCGCTGGCTGTCGCAGGGCCCGATCGCCAGCGGCTTGTGGGGCGCGAGCGGGACGTGGGTCGCGGGTTATCCCTATCCGGTGCTGAACGGGTTTCCCTACGTGCAGGTGGTCGCGCAGGGCGCGCACGTGATGCAAGGCATTCCGGCGGTGACGGTGGATGCGTATTCCGTCGTCGACCAGGACGGAAACGATGCCAGCGCGCTCGTCGACGGCACGCCGACGTGGTTCGCCGATCCGGGCCTGGTAGCCGGCGCGGTCGCCAACGTCGGCGGCACGGGCGTGACGATGGCGGCGGCGCATCCGTTCCATCAGCTGACCTACATCGGCACGGGCGTGGTGCAAGCGCCGCAGACGCCGAACCTGACCGTCGCGCTGACGCAAGCCAGCCCTCGTTACGTAACGTACGGCCAAGTCGTCGACTACGTCGTCACGCTTTCGAACAGCGGCAGCGGCGCGGCGACGAACTACAGCGTGAGTGCGAGCTACGGCGGTGGCGCCGACATCGGCGCGACGACGTGGCAGTGCATCGCCGGCAGCGTCGCCGCGAGCTGTACCGCCGCCGGCAACGGACCGATCGACGACCACGTGACGATTCCGCCGGGCGTTTCGATGACCTGGCTGATTCACGTACCCGTGGCGACATCGACGCTCGCCGGCACGCTCGATTTCAGTTTCGATGCCGACGGCCTCGATCCGCTGGCCGATCACGCCACGATCGTGATCTTCCGCGACGGTTTCGACGGCGCGCAGGACACGGCCCATTCCGAGGTCCACCCATGAGGTTTCTTCGCATCCTTTCCTGTGCATTGGCAGGCTGGCTGCCGGCGATCGCCTTCGCGCAGGACACGCTCACCCTGACGCTCGCCGACAGCCACGACTTCGTGCGCTACGGCCAGACGCTCGACTACGTGATCACGTTGACCAACGACGGCAATACGGCGGCGACCGTGCCGGTGTCGATCGACCTGTCGCCGGCTTGGGATCCCGCCGGCGCGAGCTGGGTCTGCTACCCCGGCACCGACGGTGCGAGCTGCACGGCGAGTGGCAGCGGTCCGCTGAACGATGTGGCCACGCTGCCCGCCGGCTCGCGCGCGAGCTGGGTGGTCAGCGTGCCGACTCTTGCCGATTCGCTGGAAACGACCGCTACGCTCGACGTGATCGCAACCGGAGCCGCGACGGCGAGCGACACCGATACGCTGGTCATCTTCAAGGACGGCTTCGACGTGCCTTATGGCGACGGCACGCAGGATGTGCCGCAACAGGGTCGCTAGCGTCTCGCCGTTCCGTTTCGAGGGATTGGTTTGTAGTGGCGAGCATCATGACGGAGCCGAAGATCGCATCGTGGGACGTCGTCCAAATAGGGCGTTGGTGTTCGCGATCGTAGACGGCCGTGCAATGTTCGATACGCGAAATGCTGTCGATTTGCGCCGCACTCATTCGTCGCTGTCCCGACCGGCCCCCTTCGGGCCCCACTCGGGAACGCACGATGAAACTGCTCCTCACCTCCGCCGGCATCCGTAACGCCAGCATCCACGCGGCACTGCTCGATCTTCTGGGCAAGCCTATCGCCGACGCGCGCGCGCTGTGCATCCCGACCTCGGGATACGGACATCCGCTCGGCAGTCCGGAAGGGGCCTGGAGGTTCATCGCCGGCAAGGAGCCCCGCACGCCGATGTGCGAACTGGGGTGGAAGTCCGTCGGCGTGCTGGAATTGACCGCACTGCCGAGCATCGACCGCGCACGCTGGACGCGCTGGGTGCGCGAGGCGGACGTACTGCTGGTCAACGGCGGCGACGCCGTGTACCTGGGCCACTGGATGCGGCAGTCGGGACTGGCGGATCTGTTGCAGACGCTGCCCGACAAGCTTTGGGTCGGCCTCAGCGCCGGCAGCATGGTCATGACCCCGCGAGTCGGCGACGCCTTCGTCGAAACGAAACCCTCGATCACCGGCAACGACACCACGCTCGGCGTCGTCGATTTCGCGATCTTCCCTCACCTGGATCACCCGGGTTTCGACGACAACACGATGGCCGCCGCTGAGCGATGGGCGGCCGAGATCGGATGTCCGAGCTACGCGATCGACGACCAGACGGCCATCAAGGTGGTCGATGGGGCCGTCGATGTGGTGTCGGAGGGGCATTGGCGCTTCTTCCCCGAACCGCGGACCTAACCCAAAACCGGGGTCAGAGTGCACTTTCTCCAAAACCGGGGTCAGAGTGCACTTTCTCCGAGAACTAGGTCAGGGTCATTGACGAGGGTTTGAATGGTCGCGCGCGACTCACCGATACGGCCCCGGCCCACTCCAGACCATGTCGCCCCGCTGGTAGACCCGCTCTATGTTGATGACCTCGCGGGCGTCGCCGATGCGCTTGAGTTCCGGTGCATCGGATTCGACCATGCGGCACTCGCCGTAGCCGCGTCGCAGGGCGACCTCCAGTGGGCAGACCATGAGCCGCCGCGTGCCGGGCATCGGCAGAAAAAGTTCGGTCATGCCTTGCTTGCGCCACGTGCGCAAAAGGGGTTCGTTGACCAGGTCGTAGTACACGTGGAAACCATCCACACCCATGTTGGGCCCGGCGGGGGCCGGATTGTCGCTTTGCCCGCCGTTGCTGCCGAGCTTGGCGGCCAAGGCCGCGCTCGCGCGGGCGGAGTCATCCGGGTGCGCGCCCGGCGGCGGTCGCGACGGGAAATCCACTTCGGCGCGGCGCGGGGGCGCGGGAGTCGGCGGTTCAGTCGAGCTGTCGGGCGCTTGCGGAGGCAGCGGCTCGGCGGACTGGACGATCGGCGTGGGCTGGGGGCGCTTGATGGCGCGCGGCGCCTTGGGCTTCTTGGGCGGTGTCGGCTTGTGGGGCGGCTCAGGCTCGGCCGGGGGCGCACTGCCTGCATCGTCGAGCAGGGTCACGTCGATCCGGCTGCCGCCCGATCCTCCCGCCGGCGGGGTGACGGTGATCGGGGGTTGCGACAACATCAGCAGCAAGAGCAGCCCATGCAGCACCGACGTCACCAGCGCGGCCGTCCAGCGATGCACGCGCTCGGTCCGATCCTGAGGCTCGTCGATAGCGTGACTCGGTGTCCCGCTCATGCCGTCGGCAAGGGAGGGACGCGGCGGACCTTCAGGGTTGTTCTGCACAGTGAGGCGTGGGGTGGGGCATCGTCAGGGAGATGAAGCGGGCTCGGGCTCGATGGCCGCAAGCGCACGCAGACAGCGGTGGCTCGGAGGGAGTTCCGCGCTGCGAGCATGCCACACACGGATTTACGGCAGCCTGACAAACGGGCGGGTCGCGGGCGAAACCGGGGTCAGAGTGCACTTTTGCCGACGCTGTCGGCTGCAAAAAGCGCGGGCTTGAACGTCTCGGTGAGGGCGCTTTTTGCCGTGCTCAAAAAATGGATTCCCGCGTTCGCGGGAATGACGGCAATGGTTGGAATGACGGGAATGACGCGCCGAAACCGGGGTCAGAGTGCACTTTCCCGATGCTGCAGGCCCAAGAAGAGCGGGCTTTACCGTCAGGGTAAGGACGCTCCTTCCCTCGCCCGAAAAAATGGATTCCCGCGTTCGCGGGAATGACGGCAATGACGAGAGTGACGGAATTGACAGGAACGACCGGATGACGGGATGACGGGACAAGAAACCGGCGCATCGACAAAGCCAGCTTCCGCCGTGGCCGCTTCGGCCGCGGGCCACCCGACTTCAGCGCGTCTAACTCGAAACCCGGTTCACCCGATCCCGATAGTTCCGCACGTTGTCTCCCTTGATCCGCGTCTCGCGCGTGCCGGTCACCTCGTCGACCTTCGTCTCCGAACCGGTCACCGGCTTGGCCTCGATGGCCGTTTCGCGTTCGAACGCGTGCGACTTGTCGGTGTTGCGGTAGTACCGGTACAGCGCCCAGTACAACGCGGTCGCGCCGGCCGGGCCGGCGGCGAGGAGCCAGAGTCCGCCGTCGTCGCTCATGACGAGTGCCCCACGATCCAGAGTGCGATGGCTTCGAGAAAGGTGCCGACGGTGATCGCGGTCATCAGCAGCTTCCATTGCTGCACCGGCACGCTGCCCATGGTCTCTCCGGTGCGGCCGTTGACCGCGATGTAGTGCAGCATGCCGCCGTTGCGGCCGGGCTGGTGGTACGAGTACAGCCACACCGGCAGGTACATCGACATCCAGCGCGTGCCGATCACGTCGATCTGCTCCTGTTCCCAGCGCACGCCGCGGTCGTAGCGGCGCACCGAGTCTTCGACTTGGGAGCGGGCGATCGACAACAGCTCGTCTTCGAGACGCGGCTGCAGGTTGGCCACGTTGCTGTTGCGCTTTTCGGAGCTGAAGCCCGAAAGGTACGACGCGTTCCAGTTCACCGCGTTCTTGGTGTCGAACGGCAGGATCGTGTTGATGATGTTGTTGGTGTTGACCTTGGTGTCGAGGTTGCCGCGTTCGGTCGACGATTCCAGTGGCAGGTCATCGACGGTGAAGTCGACCTGCCGGTCCACCTGGTAGACGTCGGCGTCGTAGTAGGTCTTCTTGTCGTTGTCGCTGCCGCGCGTGTATTCGCGCGTCTTGATTTCGCCCTTGCCGGCGACCGCGGCGCTGACGTTGGCGTCGACGATCATGTAGGGCAGATAGACGCCGGCGACGTTCTCGGGCGTGAACTGCTCCTTGAATTCCTTCAGCGCGAACAGGCGCCGCTTGTCCACGAACTGGCGGATGCGCGCGACGGCATCGTCCTTCTTGATATGGAATGGCAGCACGGCATCGGGCACTGCGCCGTTGGCGATCTGTTCGTTGACGCCGAGGACATGGCGGCACCAATGGCAACGCGCGGTCATCGCGTTGGCGGTATTGATCGTGACCTCGGCGCCGCACGCGCTGCACTTGAAGGTCATCAGGCTGGCGGCGTCGGCGGCGATGTCGCGCGCGCCCGAGGCCATGACGGTGCCGTGGAGCTGGTCGATGCCGACGCCGAGCCCGAACGCTTCCTCGACCCGCGCGCTGTTCCATTCGTTGCGGCAGTAGAGGCATACCAGCAGGTCGGTGCCGGCCTTCGGGCGGATGTCGGTCGAGCCGCATTTCGGACAGCGGTTGACGCCGTCCTTGAGCTCGGCGGACGCAGTGTCGATGGCGACCGGGTCGGGTGCCTGCAGCTCGTCGCGGATCGGACCCGGCAGCGTGGTCGGGTCGATCGGCGAACTGCCGGGCGCGGGTGGTACGTCGCGTGGCGAGCCGGGGCCGGTGACGGGGGGTACCGGCACCGGTGGCGGCGTCCTCGTATCGGACATGGTCTGCGCTCCGCGCGACTTAGAGGCCGAGCGCCTTGGCCTTGAGCGCGTCGTAGTCGGTCTGCGTGATCAGGCCGAGTTCGAGCATCTCTTTGGCTTTCTTGAGTTTCGCGACCGGATCGTCCGCGGCGGGGGCGGCCGGCGTCACCGGCTGCTGCAGGTTGCCGATGCCGCCGAGCATGCCCGAGGCCATGCCGACGCCGACGAGACCGGCGGCACCGCCGTTCTCGCCGGCTGACTGGATGCCCTGCGCGACGCTGGCCTGCAGATTCGAGTTGCCGCGCGAGCCGGCCAGCGCATCGGCGCGCTGCACGGTCTTGAGCAGCTCGCGCGTGTTGGCGTCGTACTCGATCGACACGATGGTCGTCTTGACGATGGCCAGCCCGCGATCGGACTTCCACTGGTAGGCCTGCTCGACCGCATCGGACAGGCTTTTGGCGAAGCCGAGCGAATCCTGCTGCAGCTTGGTGATGCGATGGCCTTTGTCGGCGTCGTTGCTGTACGCGCTGAACGCGGGCGCGAGCGAGCCGACCACTTCGTTGAACAACTGGCTGGCAGCCGCGTTGTCCATGTCGGTGAAATCGAAGACCTGGCCGGGCTGCAGGTACGAGGCCGGCACGAAGTTCTTCACGAACAGGATCGGATCGACGATCTTCAGCGTGTAGGTGCCGCGCGTCACCGCGCCGACCTGCGTGTTCAGGAAGCCGTCGTCCCAGTAGATTTCCGATTGCGTACCGAAGCGGTTGTCCGGCAGCTCCTTCAGCGAGACGAAGAAGGCCGCCTGCTGCGAGCCCGGCTGGCCGCCGAACTTGAAACGCTCCCAGCTCTGCTTGACGAGCGAGTCGACGATGCCGCCGCCGGAGAAGATCGACGTCGAGTTGAGGTCGTCCGATTTCCATTCGTAGCCGCCCGGCTCCGCCGCGAAGCCGGTGATCTTGCCGTCCTGGAACAGCAGCAGCCCGTAGCCTTCGGGAACGACGATCTTCGAACCATTGGTGATGATGTTCGAAGAGCTCTTGGTATTCGAGCCACGGCCGGCATTGGTGCCTTGGGGCACCGCGGCGAACAGCGCCGCCGTCGCCGGCAGACCGCCCGGGACCGTGTAGAAGTCCTTCCACTGGTCGGCGAGCGCGCCGCCGATCGAACCTGTCACCGCCTGAATAAGACCCATGACCTCTCCCCGCGATTCGTGGCCGGGTAGGGTACCCGCCATCCTTGGCGAACGATACATGCCCGCGAAAAGCCGAGGCCGGCGTCCGAATGTATTTTTTCTTTTCCTTCGGGTCAGCGCGGCGACGACGACCCCAGAAAGTCGACTCTGACCCCGGTTCCATAACCGAAAACCGGGGTCAGAGTGCACTTTCTTTCTTTTTCCCTCGGTTGCCGCGTCGGCTGCTCGGAGAAGTCGACTCTCACCGGCTTCCGAAAAAGTCGACTCTGACCCCGGTTTTCTGACCCCGGTTTTGACCCCGGTTCTGGACCGGGCTCAGCCCTTCTTGTCGGACGGCGGAACGGCTGCCGGATCCATCCAGAGGATCGCCCACAGGTGCCCATCGGGATCGGCGAGGTCGCGGGTGTACATGAATCCAAGATCCTCGACCGGGTTCGCATCGGCCTGTCCGCCGTGGGCCGCGGCTGCGGCGTTCATCGCATCGACTTCGGCGCGGCTGTCCATCGACAGCGAGAGCATCGACCCTGCGGTCCCGGCCGCGGGGAAAGGCCGCTGCGTGAATGTGCGCCATTTGGCGTGGGTGACCAGCATCACGTAGATCGCCTCGCTCCACACCATGCAGGCGCCGCTGTCGTCGCTGAAGTGCGGGTTCTGCTCGAATCCGAGCGCTTTGTAGAAGGAGACCGAAGTCTTGAGGTCGGTGATGGGCAGGCTGACGAAGATCATCTTTGGCATGCAGGGTTCCTAGGGGGTGTCGGAGGAAACAAAGTCTCTACGAGCGTGGAGGCTTCAGCATGACGACGATCGACCGTAGCCAGAATCGACAACGAAACGGGGGCCCGAAACCGGGGTCAGAGTGCACTTTACGTGCAGAGTGCGTCGTGCGTTGACTGTCGATCGCCGCACGATGAGCGCGATGCACCGTAGAGCGCGAATCGCGGCGCGCCATCGGCGTGATCCGCATACCTGTTCGTGGCGAATCCAACCGCACGCCCTCTCGATTTTCTCGTCGTCGACGGAGGCTGTGAGCCGTCCACTCCCAGCCCCCGCAGCGATCGATTACGGCTCGAACGTGCCGGTTCTAAGCGCGCCATCGCGAACATAGCGATTCACCAGCACACCGGTCGGCGAGGTCTTCGTCGCTTCGAGCCGGAACCCCGACGCGTGCGTGTCGTCGTCGAACAAACGCTTGCCGCGGCCGAGCAGCACGGGGAAGACCAGCAGAAGCAACTCGTCGACCACGTCGGTGGCGAGCAGCTGGCGCACCAGGTCGCTGCTGCCTTGGGTGAGCAGATCGGGACCGTTGCCGCGTTTGAGTTCGCGCATCGCGGCGGCGACATCCGGCCCCAGCGCTCGACTGTTCTGCCACGCGAGCGTTTCAGGGTGGTGCGTAGCGATGTGCTTGACGGCGCCATTGAGCAGATCGGCGATGCCACGGTGTGGGGCGTCCTCCGGCACGAGCGGCCAGTAGCCAGCGAAGATGTCGTACGTGCGGCGCCCGAGCACCAGCTCGAACGGACGCTCGAACGCGCCGCCCATCACCTCGTCGGTTTCGTGGCTATACGGCCAAACCCAGCCGCCGTTGGTGAAGCCTTCGGCGGTGTCTTCTTCCGGGCCGCCAGGCGCTTGGATGACGCCGTCGAGGCTGATGAACGCAGCAACGGTGAGCTTTCTCATGTCGCGACTCCGTACGGATCGATGGGTCCGCCTGTTTAGTCGACGAATGGCGAGGAAAAGAATCGACACGCTGCATGAAGCCCGAAGCGCGTTGGCGTCGCGCACGGCGACACCACGCTAGCGGACATGTCCGCAGCGATGTGTGGCGAACGACTCCGCCCCTATGCAGAACGGTTGTCGGAGACTTGCATGTCAGCCTGCAGGAAAGTCGACTCTGACCCCGGTTTTGGACCCCGGTTTTGCGGGCCGAGCCATCGCTGGTTCGGCCCGCCACTGTTGGCGTCAAAGGTCGCACGCATCACTGAGGCTTCGTGCACCGCGTGAGGCATTCGCGTGGATCGCGGAGGCCTTCTTATCTAAGAGACGGGCGCCCAGATTGTCGCGACCGCCTTGGCGTCTGTCGAAGGCTCCCTATTGGGCTGCACGAAAGTCGAACCTGACGCCAGTTTTGGGAAAGTCGACTCTGACCCCGGTTTTGGTCCGGCCGCGCAGTTACGAACCGATCCCCATGTTGGACGGACTGGGGTGCAGATCGCGAACCGGACTCACGCTTTCGAGCAGCGAAGCCAGGTGCAGGATCGTGGACTCCGCCAGCCATGGCGCTACGAGCTGCACGCCGATCGGCAGGCCATCACGGCTCGTGCCGAATCGCATCGACAAACCGGGCAGGCCCGTGACGTTGAGGGGCGCGGTGGCATCCATCACGTGCAACGAAGAGACCGACTGGTCGTTGATGACGAATTCCACGGCGTCGTGCGCATGCGCCGGCACCGGCGTGACGGGGCAGAGCAACGCGTCGTAGCGCTGAAAGTAGTCGGCGAAGCCGTCGCGGAGTTTGCCGGCCTTCTGCTCGGCATCGACGAAGTCTTCGATCGATGTGTCGGGCGTGTCGAACACCGCTTGCACATACTTGTAGATCTTGTCCTCGTGCCCCTTCGTAGCGTCCCTGAAGGCCGGCTTGGACTCCATCGCCTGAAGCTTCCAATGCAGTTCGAGCGCGTTGATCTCCTCGAGCACGGGGATACGCACCGGTTCGACGATGACGCCCGCGCTTTTCAGCGCTTCGGCAGCCGCCTGCACCGTCTTGGCGACATCGCTGTCGACCAGGCCGAAACCCGGTTCCACGAGCCAGCCGACGCGAAGCCGCCGACCCGGGGACGCGCCGACGCCGGCGTCCAATGTCGCCAGACTGGTGGAATAACCGTCGGCACCGTCCGGCCCCGCCAGCAGCGAATAGGCGAGTGCAATGTCGCGGACGCTGCGCGCCATCGGCCCGACGTGCCAGAAGCGACGCGGAACGCGAGGCCAAATGCCCGTCATCGGAATTCGCCCGTGCGTCGCTTTGAAACCCACCACGCCCGTCAGCGCGGCTGGGCCGCGAATCGAAATGGCGAGGTCGGTCGCAAGACCGATCGGCGACATGCCCGCGGCAATGGCCGCCGATTCACCGCCGCTCGATCCTCCGGGCGTGCGGTCGAGATTCCAGGGATTACGCGTTCGCCCCGTGAGGAGATTGTCGCTCTCGATCCAGTAGGAGAACTCGGGGAGATTGGTTTTGGCCAACAGAATGGCGCCCGCCATCTTCATGCGCTTCATGCTGGTCGCGTCGGTATCGGGCACGCGGCCCTTGAAGATGGGCGAGCCGAGCTGCGTCAGCACGCCGGCGGAGTCGATCGAGTCTTTCGCCGTGAAGGGGACGCCGTGCAGCGGTCCGAGCGCGTTGCCCGCAAGGACGGCGGTCTCGGCGGCCTTTGCGGCCTTCAGAGCGTTGTCGGCGATCGTGACGATCGCATTGATCTTTGGATTGGTCGCGTCGATGCGATCGAGGTGCGCTTGGACGACCTCTACGGGTGAAACCTCCTTGGTGCGTATCAGTTCGGCGAGTCGGGTTGCGTCTTGATAGAAAAGATCGGTGCTCATGGGGTGTCTCTGGAGATGGGGGAGGGTCAACAAAGGCCGGGTGTTGTAGACTACCTAACGTTTGTTAGTTTGGAAGGATAGGCATCATACAACTCGCTGTCAACGACCTCGTGCGTTCCCGATTTGGACGAAGTTCGAGCGCTTGAGAGAATGGGCCGTCGATGGCGACCGCGAGCGCTCTCGAGATCCGTGCGCGGACTGTGGGTCGAACTCCAGGCTGAAACGGTTGTGCACCCGATCGAAAGGTGTCGTGATAGATGCTCGACGTGTATCGGCTGAGTCCCGTGCTGCCGCACGTGAATAAGGCCGACGAGACCCCATTTCCGGGGTGGCTCGTTTTCAGCAGAGGAAGATTCGTGGTCAGTCAGACTAACGCGAGTTCCAGGGACAAGATCCTCGAGGTTGCGACGCGGATCGCGCAGGCGCACGGCTACGGCGGATTGAATCTCAGGACGCTGGCGGAAGAAGTCGGCATCAAGGCTGCGAGCCTCTATCACCATTTCCCGAGCAAGGCCGATCTCGCATCCGCGGTCGCCAAGCGTTATTGGGAAGACGCGGCCGCGGCCCTGGAGGCGATGACCTCGAAGATCGCCGATCCCGCCGAACGGCTGCGCAGGTATCCGGGGACGTTTCGCAAGGCGCTGGAGAACGACAATCGCATGTGTCTATGCAGCTTCATGACCGCGGAGTACGACGATCTTCCCGAGGTAGTCCAGAAGGAGGTCGAAGCGTTTGCCGACGTCAACGTGGCGTGGCTCGCAAAGACGCTGGTGGCGGCAGGGCAGGCAAGCGCGAAGGATGCGAGAAAGCGAGCGCAGGCCATCTACGCGGCGGTTGCGGGCGCGCAGCTGATGGCGCGCGGTCGTTGCGACATCAAACTCTACGATGCCCTGATCAAGAACTACCAGGAAGCCGGCCTCTTCGCCCCCTGAAAACCGGGGTCCGGAAAACCGGGGTCAGAGTGCACTTTCTCGGGTGAGCGGCGTCTTGCGTGGCCTGCCGATCTTTGCCGGACCGGCAAGGCGCCCCAGTTGACTCTCGATCGCGTTCCGGAATCGCGGTGATCCGAATGCGTGCTGACGCTGCAGATGCGTGCGTATCGCTTCGATTTCCTCGTCGTCGACCGACGCCATGACCAGCGACCGATAGGCGGCACAACGTTCGTCGATGTCGGCACCCAACGCCTGATAAGAGGGATGCGGCTGCACGAGCGGGTCGTGAATTCCAAGCGCATTGGCGTGGAAACTCGACCACGCATGATTGGCAGGATCTGCGACCATCGCGGCACGCACGGGGTTGAGCTCGATGTAGCGATAGCAGCTCAAGAGGTATGCGGCGCTGTCGACCAAACAGGCCTTGTAGCGCCCCTCCCACAACGTGCCGGTGCGGTCGTAGCGATCGTTGACGTAGCGGACGTAGCGTCGGCCGAGCGCCTGCATGACGCAAGCGACGCTGCCGGCTTGTGCCGGCGTCATCAGCAGGTGAACGTGGTTGGTCATCAGTACGTAGGCGTGAACGGCGCAACCTTCGTTCGACGCGATCTGTCGAAGATCGTGGCGGTAGCGTTCGTAGTCGCCGGCGGCGAAGAAGCAGGGTTGTCGATCGTTGCCCCGCTGCACGATGTGCTGAGCAACACCAGGGAGATCGAGGCGAGGTTTCCGAGCCATGACGACGTGCCGAGGACGAGGCGCCCAGCATGTCGAGAAGGCCGCAGCCCGTCTGTCGGAGACTTCCGCGTCGACGTGAAGGAAAGTGCACTCTGACCCCGGTTTTAAAACCGGGGTCAGAGTGCACTTTTTCGGGGAGCTGGGTCTTGCGCGGCCTGCCGGAGGCGCAGCATGCAGTCGCGGCTATACCGACACCCATCGCTCAGAGATAGTCGAACGAGCCTTTGAAGATGATGTCGGCGTAGTTCGCGAACACATAGGCTACGCCGGCGCGCGGAACGCCTGCGGCGGCTTCGCCTGGCGCGCCGATGCCGAGGCTTCCGTATTTCCAGGTCAGTGCGGTGCCGAAATGGCCATCCGGTTGAGGGCGCGTCGAGGTGAGGCGCTGTCGCGGCGTGATATTGAGACCCGTCCCGTCGAACAACCAGACCGTGCCGGCGCTGGGGACTTCGGCGACCGCGGCCGTCGGCGCCCCGATGGCAAATTCGAATCCGAATGAGTCGATCGACGCTCCGAAACCGTCGCCCGGTGCGGCGTCGGGCGCCATGATCGTCTCGACCAGCGTGTAGCCGTCGCCGTCCACGGAGTGCCGATAGTGGTATACGCGGCCTGGCATGGGGTCTGCGTTGTAGTCGAGCGGATACGGCGTGCCGATCAGGATGTCCCCGTTGGCCCATATCGACTGGCCGTAGGTGACCATGACGCCTTCGCCCTGCGGAGGCTGCGGCAACGTACCCAAGCCAGCAAGGCCCAAAGCGTAGTAGACCGATGTCGTCATGGGATCGGCGGCCAACACGTTGGCGCCTTCGGAATAGACCGTTTCGCCGAATCGGCTGATGGGCAGCGAAATCGCCCCCAAGTAGTCCCAGTCGCCCGCTTCTTCGTTGAACCGCAATACGGAACCTGCCGAGGTACCGTTGTCGATGCGGCCGGGAAAGCCGACCACCAGCATCTGATTGCTGTAGGAAATCGATTGCGCGAAACCCGTGCCTTCGTAGCCGGCAGGGGGGCTGATCGTTCCGTATCGCGTCCATGCGTCGACGATTTGCCACGTCTCGACCACGCCCTGCGGCGCGGGGGCATCGGCCTGTGCCGAACCGCCCGGCGCCGCCACCGCGACGACCGAGGAGTAGCCGGTCAACGACGAGCCGTACGCGGCGTTTGCCAGTGTTTGCTGGGGTCGGAATTCCACCGGCGGGCTTTGAGGCGTGCGCATGTCGAACGCATAGGCCGCACCTACGCCGGCGACGTCGCCCAGGCTCACCGCCGGCGCGCCCACGACCATGGGGCCTTGCATGTCGAGCAGGCTGGTGCCGAAGCCGGAATCGCTCTCGGGCTGAGGCGGCTGCAATTCGGCGATCAAGAAGATTTGCGCACGCGCCTCGCACGCGAACACCATGGCCGCGCACGCAGCCGCCCCCATCAGACAACGCATCGAAGTCCCCGGTTTTTGCCCGATGCCTTCGGGCGCCCACGGCGACATCTTACGAAAAGGACGTTGCGAGTCCACTTTTTCGAAGCGATCGACAGCCGTTTTTTTTTCAAAGGCTGCCGATGCTCGCCGGCTCGGCGTCGCCGTTCGTTCGGCACTCGATGGCGGTGCCCGTCGTCGCCACGATTCGAATGCGCCGACGTCAGCGACGCATCCGTTTCGTCTCGATCTCGTGGCGGCCGGCGATCAAACCGAAAAATCCATCCGCTTCAGATCTTCGAGCAACGTCGGCCCCGTCGGTGTCCAATCCAAGGCCTTGCGCGTCCATGCGCTCGACGCCGAAAGATCGAGGCTGACGAACGCGCCGAGCCAGCCGAAGTGAGCCGCGGCTTCGCTGGCCGGTATCGACTTCGTGGGCAGGCCCAGCCCCGCGCCGATCGTTTCGGCGATGTCGCGCGCCGCGATGCCTTCCTCGTCGACGGCGTGATAGCGCGAGCCCGGCGTGCATCGTTCGATCGCCAATCGATAGAGGCGGGCCACGTCCAGCACGTGCGCGGCGGGCCAGCGGTTCCGCCCTTCGCCGACGTAGGCCGAGAATCCCTTCGCGCGGGCGACTTCGATCAGCGGACTGATCAGGCCTTGCCGCTTAGTGTCGTGCACTTGCGGCAGACGCACGACCGCGACGGCGATGCCCTGTGCGAGCAGCTCGTTGCCGGCGAGTTCCGACGCGATGCGCGGGTTCGGGTGGCCGGTGTCGAACACATCCTCGGTAGCGAGCTGGCCGTGGCCGCTGCTGCCCATGCCCGTGCCGGAGGTGATCAGCAGCGGACGATCAGAGCCGGCCAGCGCCGAACCCAGCGCCGCGATCGCTCGGCGATCTTTTTCGCAGTTCGCGACGAAGTGCGCGAAGTCGTGGTCGAAGGCGGTATGGATCACGGCGTCCGCCTCGGCCGCGCCGCGCCGCAGGCTGTCGGGATCTTCCAGTTCGCCGCGATGCACTTCGGCGCCCGCGGCGGCGAGGGCCTTGGCGCCGTCGTCCGAGCGCGTCATGCCCAGCACTCGATGTCCCGCCCGCAGGAGTTCCGGCACGATCCTCGAGCCGATGAAGCCGGTCGCGCCGGTGAGATAAATACGCATGGGAACGATTCCAAAGGAGTGGAATCGCTACAATGGCGCGGCGCTACATACTGTAAAAGTAGTGAAGTTATCCTGGTATAAGAGTCAACAGGATCGTCATGTCCACTTCCGGCGACAACGCGCTCGGCACTTTCCTCAAGGGGCGCCGCACGCAACTCGATCCCGCCACCTTCGGCTTCAGTGGGGGCCGGCGGCGCACACCGGGGCTGCGCCGCGAGGAAGTCGCGCAGCGCGCCAACATCAGCCCGACCTGGTACACCTGGCTGGAGCAGGGACGCGGCGGCGCGCCTTCGGCGGATGTGCTCAATCGCATCGCCGCCGGACTGATGCTGACCGATGCCGAACGCGAGCATCTGTTCATGCTGGGACTCGGCCGCCCGCCCGAGGTCCGCTACAAATCCGCCGAAGGCGTGTCGCCGCGACTGCAGCGCGTGCTCGATGCGTTGGAAGTGAGTCCGGCGATCGTCAAGACGCCGCTGTGGGACGTCGTCGCCTGGAACCGTGCGGCGGCGGCCGTGCTCACCGACTACGGCAAGTTGCCTCTGCCGGAGCGGAATATCCTCCGGCTGATGTTCGCCAACTCCCGCGTGCGCGCCGCGCAGGAGGATTGGATGAGCGTCGCGCGATTCGTGGTGGGCGCCTTTCGCGCAGATGTCGCCAGGGCGGGGGCCACGGCTCAGATCGGCGAGTTCGTCGCGGAACTGTCGAGGTTGAGCCCCGAGTTCGAAGCGCTGTGGCTGGCCAACGACGTGCGCGCGTACGGCGAAGGCGTTAAGCGGTTGCATCACCCGACGTTGGGAAAGTTGGAACTGGAGTATTCGGCGTTCACGGTCGACGGAAGGCCGGACCTCGGGATGATCGTCTACAACCCGGTGACCGAAGCGGACGCAGAGCGGATTCGCGCGTGCATCTGAAAAACCGGGGGTCCGAAAACCGGGGTCAGAGTACTCTTTCCGACAAACTGTACTCTGACCCCGGTTTTGAAGCTGACATTGCGTAGCGGATAGCCAGGAAACGAACATCTCCTGAAACATGGACTTCATCGAATGACAACCACGACTCGTAGAGCAATCGGATTCCCGGCAGGCACTGAAGTGCATGCGGCCTCTGGCCTGGTTCCTATCGAACAGCTGCGTGCCGGAGACGAAGTTTGGACACGGGGTACAGAAAGCGCAGAGCGTCAACTCGGGCGAGTACTGGAAGTACACCGCGTAGACAATCAAGCAATCGACCCGTTCGGATTTGCGCCCGAGAGCGACCTCTCGGACGAATGCACATACTTCACCGGCGCATCCCAGGAGTTCTGGGTGGCGAATCGAGGATGGACGATCCAGCACAACCTGGATCACGACGAGCGCGTCGAGCTCATCGATGGCACGCTGGGCATCGCATGGGGAGGCGAACTTTTTGCGGCGTGGAATACGACCGCCTCGGGCATAGCATGGGTACCTCAGTATCGAGGGGCTGATACAGGAGAATTTTTGGATTTCTCCCGTCGGCCTTGGTACTACTTGTCGATGGAAGAGGGTGCAGCGGCCGGTATCGAGAAAGTGTGGGCGGAGCAATTCAGATGGCAGGTGCATGTGCTCCGCATCGAAGGCGGCGAGGCGCTTTACGTTTATCGCCAAGGTCTGCTTGCCAGGGCCGCATTCATTTGAAATGTCGATTCAATGAAGGGAAAACCGGGGTCAGAGTACTCTTTCGATAAACTGCACTCTGACCCCGGTTTTGGCCCCGGTTTGAGCGCCGAACAAATCGAGCGCTCCCCGCCTTTGCGTGCGACTGCGCCGATGCGAGCCGTTACCTCCGAGCGTCGCGCGAACGTTGCATCGCTGTCACACGCACGATCCACACCGGTCGCGTCGTCTCGACGCTCAGCCCCGATGCTTCAGAAAGAGGACATCGAATGCCGGGGCCCATGTGTTGCCTCCGTCCTTGGACACGAGCGCAGACTCGCGCACGCCCTTGCCTTGCGTCTTCCACGTGATGCGCTGGATGACGGACGTGCCGTTCATCAGATGGACCTCTCCTTCCAGAACCAGCACGCCGTCCTTGAAGTTGCCGACGAGTACCATGATCGCGCCGCGATTGGTGACCCAGGTCTGTTGCCACTGCCTGCGCACGGGGTCGTAGCTCAGAATGCTGTCGCCGACGAGTCCATCGGCCTGTTCGTAGAGCTCATGGATGGCGCAACCGCCCGCGATGGCATCGACGTGCGCGCGTGCTTCGGACGGGCCATCCGGGGCATCGGCCTCGAAGGTGTCCCAGTCGCCGATCCAGAAGTCCAGCTGATGGTAATCCGGGGCGGCAGCGCAGTTGGGAGGCGTGGGCGTCCCGACGGTGGGAGCAGCCACGGCGGGAGCAGCCACCGACTGATTGAGAACGCCCCATAGCAGGGACGCGAGAATTCCTCTGAGCATGGCCGACTCCTGATTGATGAAGGCGCGAGGCAACTGTGCGCGATGCCATGGTGAACACGCCGCGGCAAGAATCGATGCTATCGCCGACGCTTTCGCAGGGCTCGCCGTTTTCGGCCATCATCACCTCGCGGAACAACCGATCGCGGCGGCAGGTGCCGCCGATTGCGGCTCGCCTACGTTCCGTCTCAGTGGTGTTTTCCGCCGTCCCAGAGGCTGCCGGCATACGGGCCATCAAAGCGATTGCTTCCACCCCCGGTCGGTGCCAGCATCCAGCCAGCGTCCGGTTTTCAACCGAGGGGAATCTCCCATGGTCGCGATCAAGAAAGCGGCGAGCCTGTCGTTCCTTCTGATGGTGTCTGCGCTGGTTGGGGTTGAAGCGTTGGCGGCCGATGCTGCGGGGGAAGTGAAGGCCCTGCATGCGGTCGATCAAACGTGGGTGAAGGCCTACAACGCGGGCGATGCGGATACTGCCGCCAGCCTCTACGACGAGAACGCGATCCTGATGCCGCCCGGCGCGTCATCCGCGCACGGGCGCGCCGCGATTCGTACGTTCCTCGCTGCGGACATGGCTTCGCCGGCGAAGGCGGGCGTCACGTTCAGCCTCGGCGCTAAGCCAGACGGCGGCGTCTCGGGCGAGATGGGCTGGGCGTCCGGCACGTATACGGTGACCGACAAGTCCGGCAAGGTCATCGATACCGGCAAATATCTTTCGGTTTCGAAGAAGGTCGGCGGAAAATGGTTGTACGTGCGCGATACTTACAATTCGGATGGGGCGCGTTGAAGGGCGATTCGCGGTTCTATAATGGATAGGCACCAAGGCTCGCACGGCCTATGGCACGTTCGGCGAACCTGGCTGCTCAACCTTGCCGTGGGGAGATCGACGTATGAATCGCATGCTCGCATTTGTATTGCTCGCGCTGGCCTCGACCAGTGTCTGCGCCATCACGCCGAAGACCGGCATCTGGTGGAACCCCAATGAAAGCGGGCGCGGCTACGTGCTCGAGGTCAACGGCTTGACGCTCGTCGCCTCCGTCTACGCGTACGACGAGAACGGTAATTCGCTCTGGTATCTCGCTTCCGGCACGTTGACGAACGACGGCGCCAATTTCCAGGCGCCGCTGTACAAGTACAGAGGCGGGCAGTGCCTGACCTGCGACTACACGCCGGCCGTCCCCGACGGCGACGCCGAAACGATTGCCATCGCGTTTTCGTCCAACACAGCGGCCGTCGTCACGCTGCCCGGCGGCCGACAGGTGAACATCCGGCCGTTCTTCGCGCCATCGCAGGATGGGGCGCTGGGCGGTTTGCCGATTTCATTCGGCGACATCGACATGCTGAGCTTCGACACCGAAGCGCAGGCGACGTCGTGCGAGGTCAAGTTGACGTACCGGAATTCGGGTAGCGCGCCGATCACGTTGTCCCTCTATTTCGACGTTCTAGACGCACAGGGCGTTTCCGTCCAGCAGATTTCCTTCTCCAGGTCCGCGCTGGCGCCGGGCGCGACTGCGCAAGACTCGGAGCATGTCAACGCGATCACGGGAGCGCCTTCCACTTGCGAGGGGTTCACGCTGCGATTCAACTCGAACGCAAGTCACCTTCAGTAAACCGAAACGCGGGGGCCGCACCGCACCGGCCCCTTTTTTTTCCGGCCTCAGCCGCGCACCGCTGCCTCGATCTTCGCGATATCGATCTTGCGCATCTTCATCATCGCTTCGAACGCGCGCTTGGCGGCGGCGCGATCGGTGCCGGTGACGGCGTCGGTCAGGACGCGCGGCGAGATCTGCCACGACAGTCCCCATTTGTCCTTGCACCAGCCGCAGGCACTCTCCTGGCCGCCGTTGCCGACGATCGCGTTCCACAAGCGGTCCGTTTCGGCCTGGTCGTCGGTCGCGATCTGGAACGAGAACGCTTCGGTGTGTTTGAACGCCGAGCCGCCATTGAGTCCGAGGCAGGGAATGCCGAGCACCGTGAATTCGACCGTCAGCACATCGCCCTCGGCGCCCGAAGGAAAATCGCCGGGCGCGCGGTGGATGGCGCCGACGGCGCTGTCCGGAAACGTCTTGGCGTAGAACGTTGCGGCCTCGAGGGCAGTGCCGTCGTACCAGAGGCAGATCGTGTTCTTGCTGAGCATCGCCATTCTCCCCAGTCGCTGCGATTCGAAGTAGGGCAGGGTACGTGTTGAGGGCAGGTGTCTCAAGGATCGAAATCTGAACGCGGTGAGGGCCGATTCGAGCCGGATTCATCCGCTGGCATGTCGCGCCACATACAAGACTCGCGCAAAGCAAATCCGCCGCCGCTTCCTCAAGCCTTCGCCGAAATCGCGCTCAGCTCCTCGAGGTCGAGATCCCTTTCCAGTTCGTGCAGGGTTTCATCGTCGATGTCGCCGGCGCGATGGAGCCGGATGAGTTCGCTGCGCCCGGCCGCGATCGCTTCGAGGACGACGTCGAAGTGCGCGTGCAGCATCGGCGAATAGTGTTCGGGTCGCTCGGCGTAGTCGACGATCATCGAGGCCTTGCGCCGGTAGCGGTCGAGCAGCTTGGGATGGATGAGCTGGCCGTCTTCGTCGTAGGCGCAGCGTTCGACCGTCACCAGTTGCGCCTGCGCCATCGCCGCTTCCGCTTGGCTCATGTTGATCCGGGGCTTGTCGGCAGGCGGATCGACGAGCTTGGCCCAGCGGATCACGCGTTCCAGCGTCGTCGCCTGGAGGAGCACGGTCCCCAGGATCACCACGAACGCCGCGACCAGGATGAAGTCTCTGCCGGGAAAACCTTCCGGCACGCTCAGCGCAAGAGCCAGCGTCACCACGCCGCGCACGCCGGTCCAGCCGAGGATGGCCGTGCAGCGTGCGCCCAGCGGCGTATGCCGCGTCATGCCGAGCCGCGCGCACAGGGCGATCGCGAGGTCGGAGCCGAACATCCACGCGAAGCGCGCGACGACGAGCGCGAGCAAGATGATCAGGCTCGGCACACCCATCGCCGCGATCACCGCGCCGAAGCCGCCGGAGCGCTCGATCACGCCGCGAAGGGAGAGGCCGATCAGCATGAAGAGGGCCGCTTCGATCAGGAAGATCATGACCGTCCAGAACGAAGTGCCGCGCATGCGCGTCGACGCCAGCAAGACCGTGTGCGCGTGCCAGCTCGCGATGAGGCCGGTGGTGACGGTGGCGATGACGCCCGACACCTGGACCGACTCGGCGAGCAGATAGGAAATCCAGCCGAGTAGCGAGGTGGCCGCGATCACCAGATATTCGTCGCCGAGACGGCGCACGAGCTTGAGCCAGACCACGCCGACGACGATGCCGACCACCGCGCCGCCGATCGACAGCAGCAGGAAGCGGCCGACCGCATCGGTCGCGCTGAAACTCCCGGTGACGCCGGCTGCGATGGCGAAGCGGAACAGCACCAGTCCGGTCGCATCGTTGAGCAGGCTTTCGCCCTCGAGAAGAATCCTCAGCCGCCGCGGCAGCTTCACTCGTTGCAGCACCGCGCGCGCGGACACCGCGTCGGGCGGCGCGACGATCGCGCCGAGCGCGGCGCACGCCGCCCACGGCCATGACGGAAACAGCACGCGCGCGACCACCGCGACGACGATCGTCGTGAACAGCACCGCGCCGATCGCCAGCGAAGCGATGCCGACCTTGTGGCGCCGCAGCTGGCCGAGCGCAATCACCCACGCGCTGTCCATCAGGAGCGGCGGCAGGAACAGCACGATCACCAGCGCAGGATCGATCGTGATCGTCGGCACGCCGGGCAGGAACGCGAGCAGCGCACCGCCCGTGATCAGCGCGACCGGCGGTGGCAAGCCGACGCGGTGCGCAAGATAGTGCAACACGATGATCGCAAGAAACATCGCGATCGCCAGTTCGAACACGTGGACAAGATCCATTCCGGCACTCCCCAAACCGGGGTCAGAGTACAGTTTTCCAAAACCGGGGTCAGAGTACATTTTCGGACTGCGGCCGGAAACTTCGGAGGTGTCGAAGTCGTGACGGCGCCTTCCCGCGGCAGCGGCAGAGCCATGATGTTCCTTAAATTGAGCAGCGCCGCGTTTGTCGGAAAACTGCACTCTGACCCCGGTTTTTGGAGCGGGTGTCTGCACCACGGCAGATGCGTGCGGGCGCGCGTTGGAAGCCCGCCGGAAGCAGATCGTAAGGCGCTTGGAATGGACGCGGCGCTCGTGCCGCAATAAACGTGTGCTGCGCCCTGTGTCGTCTTCGCGCGGCGAGCGGCGTGCCGATCCGTCTTCCTTGGGCAACGATGTGGCCGCAGGCAGCATTCGTGGGCCGTGGGGATTGCTCGTGCGTGCGTCGTGTTTCGCGCCGGACTGCCGCTGGAGCGCGTCCGGAATCCGGGCAAGTATCGACCAGGGGGAGTATTTCGAATGAAGCGTGGATTGATATCCGCCGTGCGCATCGCCGCGGCGTGCGGTCTGTTCGCCGGCAGTGGCCTCGCCATGGCGCAGAGCAACGGCATCGTCTTGTCGGGACCACTGAATCACGGCGTGGCCGACAACGAGTTCGGCACCTCGATGAACATCGTGACCAGCCAGTTCGACGACAGCGGCCCGCTCGGCGACGGCTGGGACTTCAACTTCTGGGACAACGGCATCGGTTTCTCGTTCTTTGCCGCGGGCCTGAATCCCGGCTCGCTCGTCGTCGACGCCGACGGCAACGTCGCGGCCCTGCATCCGGGCGACACGATCGGGCCGGCGTCGACGTTCGCCAAGACCACCAATCCGCTGACCGCGGCGGAGTGGCTCTCCGGCACCGATGCCTACGCGGGCATGATGTTCCACTGCGACGGCCGATTGGCCAATCCGGTCGCCGGCGGCCTGTGCTACGGCTATCTGCACATGACGACGACGGGGCCGACCGGTTTTCCGGGTACGGTCGACGACACGGGCTTCGACGGCGACGGCAACGCGATCGCGATCCCGTCGGCCGACGGCACCAACGGCATCATTCACGTCGATGTGAACCATCTGGTGCACGACAATTTCTTCGGCTCGTCGCTCAACGTCGTCACCGGCGCGGTCGACGACAACGGTTCGATCAGCGGCAACTACGACGTCAATATCTCCGATACTGGCCAGGACATGCAGGTCTGGCCGCTCAACGCGTACAGCGCGGCGATCGTCGTGAACGCCAACGGCCTGGCGGCCGCGTTGCACGACGGCGATACGGTTGGACCCGACTCGACATTCCAGGATTTCCCGTCGGGAACGGTCGCCGAATGGACGAATGGCACCGACGCGGCGCTCGGCGTGCGGTTTCACTGCGACGGACGCCTGCCCAATCCCGTGGCGAGCGGCATCTGCTACGGCTACGTGCAGTTGCGCACGACCGGCACCCTCGCGTTCCCCGTGACGATCGTCGACACGCGATTCGACGGCGACGGCAATGCCATCGCCGTCTCCGGTCTCGGTTCGCTGGCGCCGCCGGTCGCGACGATCACCCCGGCCGCGCTGGCCGTCTCGCTGATCGCGGGTGAAAACGAAACAGCCTCGGCGACGCTGACGATCGCCAATGCCGAAGGCGGCCAATCGCTGGCCTATACGATCGCGACGGGTTCGGATTGTTCGGGCACGGCCTTGCCATGGCTCGCGGCGTCACCGGCCAGCGGCTCGGTCGGCGGCAACGGCATCGATGCGCAGATCACGGTGACGGCCAGCCCGACGCCCGGCAGCTTGCCGCCCGGCACCTATCCGGCGGCGGTCTGCATCAGTACCAACGATCCGGACCAGGCGCTGGTGCAGATTCCTTTGACGTTGACCGTGACGGCGTCGACCACGACGTCGTCATGCGCCGACGGCATCGGAGACGACGTCTTCTGCGACGGTTTCGACGGCGCGTCGACCGTCGTAGCCGTACCCGGTGCCTATACCGATCGCTCAGCGTTCGTCGGCGGTGTAGCGGCCGGCTACTACGAGAACACGTTCGATGATCTCGGCAGCAGCGTCGTACCGGAGCCGCCGCGCGACTACAGCGATTCCGCCTCCGGCATCGCCTACACGATCAGCTCGTACCCGAACCTCGACAACCTCTGGTTCTACCCGGGCTTCATGTCGGTGGGCAATTCGATCGACCATCTCGTCGTCACGTTCACCGGCGTACCGGTGACGGCGGTCGGCGGCGATTTCTTCGCCGATTCCGGCGGCGACGGCGGCGTGATACCGAACCAGGCGATCACGATCACGCTGAGCCTTGCCGACGGCACCTCGCAAACGTTCAGCACGATCTCGGCCGGGCAGGACGATTTCCGCGGCTTCACCTCGTCGCAGCCGATCGTGAGCCTTTCGATCGATGCGCCGATTCCCGACGATCAGATCGATTTCAACTGGTCGGCAATGGACGACTTGATCGTAGGAACGGCGAACTGACCGATGACATGAAAAGTGGGGAGGCGCCGACGACGCCTCCCCTCGGCCGTGCAGCGGCCGTCGACGTTCAGCCTGGCGGCAGTTCGAGGCCGTCGGCGAAGATGCTGTCGCGCACCAGCCGCAGCATCGAGTGGTCCGAGTCGGGAATCGGGAAGTTGAAATCCCACAAGCGGAATCCCGCGGCGAGCACGCGATCCTGCGCATCGACCAACATCGACGTCGGCCGTCCGCCCGGCGTCACGTGCGACGGGAATTCGATCGACGTCGTGGCGGTCGGGCCGTTGCCCGACGCGTCGAACTGCGCGAACGACTGCAACCCGTCCGACGTGTAGTCGTTCGGCAGCAGGCCGCTCGATGCCATGCCGACGACGATGTCGCCGTTCGCTCGCACGACGAAGTCCATGACTTCGGTGTTCACGCCGACGTTGATGCTGGACGTGCCGTCGATGCCGAAGCCCGGCGTCGGCGTTCCATCGGGCTGGAGCGAGGCCAGGAAGACGTTGGTGAGCGTGTTGAAGAACTCGTCATCGTGGTTGGCATTGCCGGCGAGGAGGATGCGGCCGTCGCTCTGTACCTGGATCGCGCGCACCGAGACGTCGTCGTAGTGCACACCGGTGTCGTACGAGAAGTACACGTAGCCGCCGGAACCGAAGGCCGGGTCGAGGGCGCCGGTCGCCGGGTCGATCGACAGGACGTAGGCCTCGCTGCCGAGTTCGCCGCTGCCTTGCGCCTGGCCGCCGACCAGCACGTTGCCGTTGGCGGCGAATGCGGCCGCATACGCGAAGTCGAGGCCGTCGACGTGCAAGTTGGGATCGAGGATTTCGGTGCCGGGGAAGGGGCCGCTGCCGTCGCCGAAGTTCGCATCGAGCGCGCCGGTCGCGGCATCGAGCTTGGCCAGCGCCATCGCGCTCGAATGCCCGCTGCTGCCGCCCGGATCGGTGTCGCCGATCGCATACAGCGCGCCGTCGCGATAGAGGATGCGATCGGCCTCGCTGCTGAAGTCGGGTTCGTTGATCGCAATCGTGACGAGGCCGCCGTCGCCGAAGCCTTCGCACAGCGTGCCGTCGAGTTCGACGCAGGCGACGCCGAAGATGCCGTGCGAGGCATCGACGGCGTGGATGCCGGCGATGTAGAACCGCCCGTTGGCGAGAACGGCGTCGCGAATCAGGTTCACGCCGACCGGCACGACGATCTTTCCATCGACGCCGTAGGTCGTGTCGATGACCCCGTTGGCGTCGAGCTTGGACACGGCGAGGCGATCGGCATCTGCGTTGGTCCGATGGAAACCGACCAGCCAGAAGCCGCCGTCGTCCGCGGCGATCACGCGCACGGATTCGTCCCAGGTGCCGCCGTCGTCGTTGTAGTTGACGACGGTGTAGCCGGCATCGCCGAAGCTCGCATCGACCGTCAGATCGCTGCCGATCGAAACGCCGACGACACTGCTCGGCACGGGGGGCGCGGCGGCGAATGCCGGCGCCTGAGCGAAGAGTGCGGCGAGCAATCCCGTCGCCAGTGGAATTCTACGCAGGGTGGATTTTGCAAAGCGGTGACCGCGCATGGATGACCTCTGCTCAAGTGGGTGCGAACGGCTGTCGAAGCCCCAGGAACCGTCGACGCCGCCTTTTTTCTTCGCCGCGTCGCGCGCGAAGGTGCCCAAGGCGAAAGGAGCGCTGTCGATCTCGATCGAATATAGATGTGGGAAAGAAAACCGGTCAACGCGAAAACTGGGCTAGTTTCAGCCATGGCGGAAATCCGTCACTGATGCGCTATTCCTTCTTCTGTGCGGCGGGAAAGCGACATCGGACGTTCTGCGATCGTGCGTGAACCCGCTGTTCCTTCCCCTGCGAAGCGGGGGAAGGTGCCGAAGGCGGAAGGGGGCGCTCTTGCTCGCGTCGTAACGCCCCCTTCACCGCTTCGCGGAGCTTCCCCCGCGCGCGGGGGAAGCGACAGCAGACGCTCTGCGATCGTGCGCGCACATGCTGTTCCTTCCCCTGCGCAGCGGGGGAAGGTGCCGAAGGCGGAAGGGGGGTGCTCTTGGTCTTTTGTCGTATGCGGAGTTGGAAACAGCGATCAGCGTTCCTTGCGCGAGGCGCTCGCGGAAACACTGCGCAACGCCGCCTGCCACCCCGCCTGAAAGCGCGTGCGCGCTCCGAGGTGCTTGAGCAATTCCAGCACCCGCCGCTCCAGCGTGCGCGCCGAGATGCCGAGCTCCTGCGCGATCGACTTGTCGTTCATGCCTGCCGCGAGCAGCGAAGCCAGCCGGTCGGCATCGACCGAGCGGCGAATCTTCTCCGGAAGTCGCAACGACACCGCCGCCGTTCCGAACGGCGTCCCACGCTCCCACAGGATCTCGAACAGCTCGCACAGCGTGTCGAGCAGCAGCGAGGGACGCAGCACGAGCGCGATGTCGCGCGCCTGTTCCAGGGTCAGTGGAATCAGCGCCGTTCGACGGTCGGCGATGACCAGCTTCATCGGCAGGCTCGGCAGGATGCGCGTGTTCTCGCCGTCCTCGACTTCCTTGCGCAGCGCCTCGGCCTTGCCGGGAGAATCGAGCACCGATGCATCGACGATGTTGCGCAGGACCACGCCTCGTGCCAATGCCTCTTTCTGCACATTGAAATAGTGGTACGTGGGGTTGATCACGTAAGGCGGCCGCTCGAGGCACAGAATCTCCTCGCGCGCGGAGCGATGCATGTGCTGGAACATGTGCGATATCGCTTCGCGGCCGGTGATGATCTCGATCGGCTGCTCTTCGAACGAAGTCCGCCGCACTTTCGACTGCCAGCGTCCGGCAATGGCGCGCGCGCGCTGCAGTTCGTCCTGCTTGCGCGTCGTCAACAGGTCCAAGGCGACCTCGGGCGGCGTCGGAAGATAGCGTGGCGTTCGTTCGGGCAGGCAGTTCGCCATGCCCTTGGCTTCCAGCGACCGCAATACATGCACCGCCCGCCGTGTCGATCGACCCGTTTCACGCGCCACATCGGCCGCGGTGCTGCCCGGATTGGCCAAGAGGAATTCGTAGGCCTTTTGTTCTTCCAGCGCAACGCCGAGGGCGAGCAGGGGAGAGTCGTCGTTCATGGGCTTGGAGGTCCGCTGCGAACAAGAGATCGGCTACGGAGAAGCCTATCCCATGGCGCAGCCCGAAGCGGAAGCACGCTGCGGATTCCGGGGCAACGCAACCGTGTCGCGACGGCGTGCGAACCGCCGTCGAAAGCGGATGGCGGGGGCCGTCCGCTTTCCTTGCGGTCGGGCCTATCGACCTGCGGCGGGAATCATCCCGAGGGTGCCCATCCACGCCTCCGCCAGCGCGGGCCAATGCGTGATCGGATCCGATGTCGGCCTCAGGCCGAACGCATGGCCGCCATGCGCATACAGATGCATCTCCGCCGGTACGTCGGCGTTCTTCAGCGCGGTGTAGTAGACGAGCGCCTGATTGACGCCATCGGTGTAGTCGTCTTCCGCCTGCAGCAGGAACGTGGGCGGCGTCTCATGCGTGACCGGGACATTGCGATTGAGCCGGACATCGTCGGTCGTCAGATGCCCCGGATAGATCGCCAAGGCAAAATCCGGACGGCTGCTTTCCTTGTCGGCGGCGTCGACCGGCGCATACAGGCGGCGCTTGTAGAGCGTACTGATTTCAGCGACCAAGTAGCCGCCTGCGGAGGTTCCGAGCACGCCGACCTTGTGCGGATCGATGTTCCATTGCGCGGCATTGAAGCGCACCAGCCTCAACGCTCGCTGCGCGTCCTCCAACGCCTGCACCGACACTTCGAGATTGTGCGGCCGGCAATCGCATTGCCACCGATAGGGTTCGCTCGGTACGCGATACTTCAGCAGCACGCATGTAACGCCGCGCGAGGTCAGCCAGTCGCAGAACTCGGTGCCTTCGAGGTCCATCGCCAGGATCTGGAAGCCGCCGCCCGGAAACACGACCACGGCGGCACCGGTGTTGCTTCCCTGCGGCGCGTAGACCGTCATCGTCGGCTGCGACACGTTGCTGATGGCAATCACGGTCTTGCCGCCGATCAGCGATGTGCCTTCCTTGACGTATTCGGGGCCCGGCATCGGCCGGGCATCGGGCACAGTTCCGGGCCACAGCGGTATTTGCGTATGTCCGGCGGTGGGTTGCCACACCATGGGGTCGGCATGCACGCTCGCGCAGACGATGAGCAGGCTCAGGGCAACGGTCCACGACTTCATCAAGCTCCTCCGTTTCGGCACTCGGCCATTGATGGGCGATCGAGGCCGGCAGTGCGAGCCCCTCTCGCCCATCGTGCATGCCGCATCGGGCCGGCCGCAGCCATTGCGATGGATTTCTTCGGGCACGTTCGGAGCAGCCGAGCACTTTCCGAGCTTGGCCCGAGCCCGGCGCTGCTCATCGCCTTCGACCCTTCAGATCGGAACGCGGCCCGTGATCGCATTGGCACGCGCGCTGCACGTGATGCGGCCGCTCGCGTCCGCCGGCAAGCGTTCGAGCATCCTGCTTTTCAGCATCGCGAGATCGCCGGGCGTCATGGCCTGCAGCTGTCGAGCCATGCTCGGACCGCCGAGGATGGTCGACCAGTAGTCGTCGAAATCCGCGAAGGTCCGTTGCACCGTGATCTGGCGGGTCTCCACGCCGGCCAGACCCGCGTCGATCCACAAGCTTCGCATCGCATCGATCCGGGAAGCATCGGGACTCGGCGCCATCGCAGGCGATACGCCGATCTCGCGCATCTCGGCCTGCAACGCCGCGTACGGAAAACCACCGCCCGGCATGTCCCACGCATACGCCGCGACCGTTCCGCCCGGGCACACCGTCCGTACCATTTCGGCCACGCCGGTGGCCGGCTCGGGCACGAAGAAGATCACCAACGGCATGATCGCGATATCGAACGCATCGTCGGGGAAGGGCAGCGCCATCGCGTCGCCCACATGGAAGCGTGCCTGATGCGTAGACGCTCGCGCGCGTGCATACGCGAGCTGCGCTTCGGAAGGATCGATGCCGTCGACCGCGGACGGGGCATGCCGCTCGACGATCATCTCGGTGAATGCGCCGTTGCCGCATCCGACGTCCAGCCAGCGCAGGCCGTCCCGCGGAGCCAGCCACGCCAGGAACTGCTCGCCGACGAGCCGGCTCCACGCGCCCATGTAGCGTTCGTAGGCGGCGCCGTCGTCGAATCGGATGGTTTCGGTCATCGTCGGTCAGCCAGGGCGGGGAAGGGAACGGAACGGCAAGGGTGGCGAACGGCCCTCCGGATGGGGAGCCGTGCGGCACGCGATGGAGCGGATCATACCGGCGGAGAGCGCGCGGCTTTCGCGGAAGGAAGAGGAGCGATCGTTTCGAAGCGCTGGACCGCGTTTTTATTTTTCCACTATCATCGCCACGCACCGCACGTCGTGCAGTCGCCGTAAGCGTTCACGTCAACCAACGCGCCACCGTATCCGGGTTTGCCGGACTCGTCGTGCCGCTCCGATCGGGGCACGAGGCGCTGTCGATTGACCGGAATTCCAAGGAGCTCCATGAACGCTTCCACTTCCACGCCGGCCAGGCCGGTCGCATTCGCCGCGTTGCGGCATCCGGGTTTTCGCTCGTACTTCCTGCTGTCGGCGCTGGCGATGATGGCCGACAACATCGAGCATGTGATCAGTTACTGGGTGATGTTCGGCAAGTTCCATTCGCCGGCGCTCGGCGGCTTCGCCGTCGTTTCGCACTGGCTGCCGTTCCTGCTGTTCTCGGTGTATTCCGGCGCGCTCGCCGACCGCATCGATCCGCGCCGCATGATTCAGCTCGGCATGACGCTGTTCATGGGCGTGTCGATCACCTGGGGCGTGCTCTTCATCACCGGCACGCTGCAGATCTGGCACGCCGCGGTGCTGCTGATCATCCACGGCATGGCCGGCGTGCTGTGGGGGCCGCCGTCGCAGCTGCTGCTGCACGACATCGTCGGACGCGAGCACCTGCAGAGCGCGGTGCGTCTCAACGCGACGGCGCGGCAGCTCGGCATGCTGGCCGGTCCCGGCGTCGGCGGCGGGCTGCTGCTGTGGCTCGGCCCGAACCTCGGCATCCTCGTCAACGCGTCGCTGTACCTGCCTTTCATCCTGTGGCTGGCGTTTGCGCCGTATGGCCCGAAGTTCCGCGCCGCCGGCACGGCGGTGGCGACGCGCGCGGTGCGTACGCTCGGCGATATCGGGATGGCGCTGCGCGAGATCGCGCATCATCGCGTGATCCTGGCGATGACCTTGCTCGCAGGCGCTGCATCGTTGTTCATCGGCAATGCCTATCAGGCGCAGATGCCGGGCTTCGCGCACGATCTGGGGCAGGGCAAGGCCGACTTCTTCTACAGCATGCTGCTCGCGGCCGATGCCGCCGGCGCGTTGACGGCCGGTATCGTTCTGGAAAGCCGCAACCTGCTGCAGCCGCACCCGCGCACTGCCTGCCTGCTGGCGATGGTCTGGTGCATCGCGCTCGGTTCGTTCGCGTTGACGAAGGGCTATCCGCTGGCCTTGCTGCTGTTGTTCACCGCCGGCTTCTTCGAGCTTTCGTTCAACGCGATGGCGCAGACGCTGGTGCAGCTCGATGCCCCGGTCGAAATGCGTGGCCGCGCGATCGGCGTGTTCAACATGTTCGCGGCCGGCATGCGCACGTTCAGCGGCATCACGGTCGGCCTGGTCGGTGCCAGCATCGGCATCCACTGGTCGCTCGCGTTGAGCGCGGCGGCGCTGTTCATCGTGATCGGCACGCTGTTGCGCGTGGGGTTGCGCGTGCCGCGCAGCGCCTGATCGTGCGCCCGGCATCGACGCGATCGATGCCGGACGGCGTCCATCTGCGGGCCGCGTTCGCGCGGTTCCGCTTCCTTGCTACGGGACGCGATTGAAATAGTTCGTGCGCAGCACCGGAAGACCGTCGTGCCCGAAGTAGACGGCCGTCTCGATCATGCTCTTGCCGTTCGCGTCCGCGGTGTAGATGCGCGTCGAGGCCGGAACACCGCCCTTGCCGAGCGCCAGCACCAGGACGTTCGGCGCGGGCGACTTGGCGGCACCGGTGTCGGCCTCGATCGTTCCATGCACGGGCGTGGCGGAGCCGTCGAGCGCATAGGTGCCCGTGGCGTCGGTCTTCGATCCGTCAGGGCCGACGATCTCCACGCGCATCGTCCATTTGCGATCGCCGGCGTCGCCGAACGCGATCGTGACGTCCTTCGGCCGCGCTTCGGGCGGGACCGGCAGGCGCGAGACGTCGACGGACCAACGGCCGAATAGCGGAGAAGACGCGGCCGTCTTGGCGCTCGACGATTCGGCGAGCGTCGGCGTGCTCAGTATCGCGCCAGCGGCAAGAAGGGTTGCGAGGAACGTTCTCATATCGACCTCCTCAGGCGTGGATGGACAGGAGTGGGCGATCTCATCGCGGTGCGCGGCATTCCCGCCGGCTCACTCACGCTGTCGCTTCAATCGCGATGACGTGCAATGTTGATGACATTGCCGTCCGGCGCGCGCACGAAGAAGCGGCGCACGCCCCAGGGCTCGGTTGTCAGCGGATAAACGATCTCGTAGCCGAGTTTCTGCGCTTCTTCGTAGGCGCCTTCGATGTCTTCCGTATGGACGGTGGCGACGGAGTCTTCGGGAGCGCTCGAATCGCGCGTCACGAGCTGAACGTTCGCGCCGGTGTCGGGCGAGGTGTAGCGCGCCACCCATCCCATGTTGAACTCCTCGATGGCGAGCCCGAGAAAGTCGGTATAGAAGCGCTTCGTCGACTCGATGTCGGCGACGCGAAGGTTGGGCATGATGCGTTTGGCGCGCATGCGATCCTCCTGCCTGCAGCGAGGCCATGATACTCAGCGCAGGTCAGGCCTGCTTCATCCAATACGAGACGACCGGGATCCGGTCTGGACTCTGCCATGGGATGGTCAATCTGAAATCGGGCAACTCCAGGCTTGGATATCGAGGCGGCGTCGCCTTCCTCATTTCCTTTGTGTCCCAAGCGAGCCCTCTGACTGACCCAGCCTCTCACGTTGCGCGTACCGCCCGCATTGGATCAAGTCGTGCCGCACGGCGCGATGGAATCCAACAGGCCACCGCCGCGACCGCGCAGAGCAAGGTCGCTATCGCGAGATAAATCGAAGGTTCGCTCGCACTCACCTCGAACAGCAGCGCACTCATCAGGCGCGTCAACGCCAATGCCGCCGCCAGACCGAGCCCGATACCGAGCAGTGCGAGCTTCATGCCCTGGCCGATGATCATTTTTTGCACCGTCCTCGCGCGCGCGCCGAGCGCCATGCGGATGCCTATCTCGTCGGAGCGCTGCGCGACCGAATAGGCCATGACGCTGTATACGCCGAGACTGGCGAGGATCACGGCAAGGCTCGCGAACACGACCAGCAGAATCATCGTGAGCCGGCGGTCCGCCATCGACTGCTCGACGAACGCGTTCATCGTTCCGGCGCCAATCAAAGGGATGCCAGCGTCAACGTCGCGCAGCGCGGCGCGCACGCTGCCCGCAAGCGTTGCCGGGTCGAGATCGGTGCGAATGAGAATGCCGGTAAAATTCTCTGGTCGCTGCAGCACGGGGAAGTACATCTCGGGCACGGGCGGTGCCGTCAGGCTGGTGGTGTGCACATCGGCCACGACCCCGATGACCTGTGCACTCTTTTTCAACATCCCGGTGACCAGTGTTTGGCCGATCGGGTCTTGTCCCGGAAAGAGTTGACGGGCCATCGCTTCGTTGATGATCGCAACGGCGGGACTGTTCGGCGTATCGCGCTCGGAGAAATCGCGTCCCGCCTTGATCGCAATGTCGAGCACGCCGAATTGGTTCGGACTGATCAGATGGCGAATCGCCAGTGGCTGTTCGGCCAACGGCGGTATCGGGCGCCCAGCATCGGCGTAAGGAGCTCCGTTGTCGTTTCCGCTGAGCGGTGGGTCGTCGCTCAGCGCAACGGATTTGGCACCTGGGATTTCCTTCAGGCGATTGTACAAGCGCGAGTAGAAGTTCGCGGTGACCTCGGTGCGCGGGGGGTACTGCGTCGGCGGAATGACCACGAAGGCGGTGAAGATTCCGTCGGCGCGAAACCCAGGCGATACATCGTGGATGCGTACGAAACTGGAGATCAGGAGGCTGGTCGCGATGAGCAATACGAACGACACGGCGATCTCGGTGACGAGGATGCCGCTGCGAAATTTCGTACGGCTGCGGCTACCTGCCGAATCGCGACTCGAGTCCTTCAGCGCATCGTTGACTCCGCGCATCGACGCCTGCAAGGCGGGGATCGTCCCGAGCGCCAGGCCAGTGAAGATCGACAAGCCCAACGTGAAGACCAAAACGGTAGGGTCGAGCGAAATACCCTCGGCGCGTGGAATGACATTGCCGCCGAGCTTCGTCAGGAGTCGCAGGCTGATGCCCGCGAAGACCAGCCCGAGCAAGCCGCCCGCCAGCGAGAGCAAGACACTCTCGGTCAGGAACTGACTGACGATGTGGCCGCGTCGCGCGCCGAGCGCGAACCGGATGCCGGTTTCCTTGCGTCGTCGCGCGAAACGTGCAAGCACAAGATTGGCCACGTTCGCACACGCGATCAGCAGAACGGCGGCGACTGCCGCGAACAGCATGGCGTAGGTTTGACGCTGTTTGCCGACGAGGGTTTCCTGCAGGAAATCGACAGCGATACGCGTTTTCGCGTCCGCTTGGCTGGAATGAGCCAGCACGTGGGCGCTGCCGACGACAGTCATCTCGGCGCGTGCCTGCTCGATGCTGATGCCGGGCTTGAGCCGCGCCAGCACAGTGTAGAACAGGCCACCATTGTCGATCTGCTCGCGAGTCAGAAACGACACGTCGTGCGGCCGGTTCGTGAACAGCGCGAATGGCTTGAGCGGGAAGCCGGACAGGCTCTTCGGCATCACGCCGATGATCGTGTAGGACTTGCCATCCAGCGTGATCGACTGTCCGATTGCATCTGCGCGCCCCGCAAAATGGAGCTGCCAGTAGCCGTCGCTGAGCAGGACTACCGGCGGCGCTCCATCGCGGTCGTCGTCTGCAACGAATCCGCGTCCACTGGCTGGCTGAACACCGAGCAGCGGGAAATAGTCGTGCGAGACGATCAATCCGAGCACCTGCTCGGGATCGCCGCTGCCGGTGACATTGAACGCACCTGGAATCGACGTGGCGACGGCGCTGAAGACCTGTTGCCGCTCGCGCACCGTAAGCATCATCGGATACGACATCTGGTTGCCGCCTGCGCCCTGTTCGGCGTTCGCAGTCAGCTGCACGATCTGCTGCGGCTGCTCGTAGGGCAGCGAGCGCAGGAATATCGCATTGAAGATACTGAAGATCGCGCTGTTCGCGCCGATGCCGAGCGCCAAGGCAAGAACCGCCACCAGAGTAAACGACGGAGTTTTCAACAAGGATCGGAGAGCCAGTCTGACCGTGTTCATCGTCGAGTCCCTTTTCGCACGCAAGGTTGGGCGGCTCATTACTCGATGCGAGGCGCATCGACCGTTAGCTGTTGAGCAGGGACTGTGCCAACGACACGCTGGCACCACGACGCCCCTCAAACCTCGCGATCGACAACTTGGCCGCGTCACTGCGGAGCGTACGGAACGGTTCCAGGACAGATAGTTGGAGACAATCTTTTCGGTGCACGCGACGGCGTGCGGCAACGGCAGCACAGACGCACCATGAGCTCCGTCGTGTGCCGACGGGCGAAATCGTCCGTTTCCGGACACGCGCACTGATCGAAAACGGTCACCGCGTCCAGCAAACATGGCGCCGCATGAAAGCAGGGACCGCTGGCATCTCTGCGCTCATCGTCAGGGGAAGTGCGTCGAAAGTCGCGACCAAGCCGCCTGCGAGGAACCCCGTCACTGGCGCAAAACGTCCCGAAATCCGCAGCGCGCTGATCGCATGCATCTCCATGTCGCGATCGAGCTTGATGGCGTACGTCGATGCAATGCCGAACGGCGCGGTGACGTGGTCGCCGGGGTCGCTGTCGGACGAGTCTCGCGATCGCACAAGCGATGTCCTGCGGCTCGGGTCGTGCGTGGGCGCGTCCCCACAATTCCTTTCCGGAGAGGGGCATTCTCGAGCGAGTGGCACTGTCCAGGCAGACGCCTTCGTCGGCGCAGCCGACGGACGGATGCGATCTTTCTGCGTAACATTAAGTTACACATAGAATGGTACTTTATAGAGTTCTTTTGCCTCGATGAGTGCTATAAAGATTTCACAGGGGATGCGCTAATCATGGAGAGAAACGTGAAATACATTTGGGCGTTTGTCTTTCTTGTTCTTTGGTCTTCGTCGGCGTTCGCCTATCAACAAAGCTTCTACGGCGAAACTTGCAACGGCTGTACCGCCGCCCAGTACAAGAACGCGGCAATTCTTCAGGGCGTCGGAGAGCGATATGTCGCGGATTTCCAATCCGGGACACTGAAGAAATTCCTGGTCTCGAAAGAACCCGGCTTCAACGGCACATTCACCTATATTGCCAATGCGTTGACGGTCGAGCCGGATCATTTCGACGCATTCCTTCGGCTCAAGGCCATCTGGGACTCGAACTCGCACTCCCTGTCGTACGTGCACGAAATCGAGGCAGCGGGCTCGATTTCCCAATTGAATGCATTCGATGTCGTCGACCCGGGCATCGGTCGGAATGCCGTCACGAACTATCTGTCGAACTGGAACAACTGGAGTCTCGGCAACATCATCCTGTTCAACTTTCAGAGCTACGCGAACGCGTTCCTCGCCTTCAGAACAGGTACGCCGGTCTCCATCACGATCGTCGTCTACTTCAGCGACGGAAGCCACTCCGACTTCACCTTCAGCTTTTCGAACAACACCTGGAAGTATGAAGACAAGTCGTCGGTCGATTCGCACGGCAATCCCATCCCCCAGTCGAGGAACGACATCATCCGCAATCCGGATGGAACGCAAAACTACGACTACAGGGGGCCTGGAAACCCGAGTGATCTGCTCGATTCGTTGAACCGGTTCTCGCAGTTCGGCGTGCCGATTTCGTCCGGAAGCTATTGGGCGTGTACGAACAGTCCTGCCGGGCTTCATTTCTTACATCCCTACTGACCATCGCGGCATCGAGCGGCGCCATCGCGCCGCTCGATGCGTGAGGAGCGAAGAGATGTCTCACAGCTGGATAGCGTGTTGTGTGATGGGTGGCCTCGCCGCGATCTTCGTCTATCTGGTGTATTTCTTTCCCAGAAGGGTCGCGGCTGCCGCACCTCGGATTTCGGTCCGGCCTCGATGGAAAGGATTCATCGCGATGTCGTCGTGTCTTTCCATCGGCTCCGTTCTCGCCACCGTTGGCCTGGCGGCGTTGTTCTCGCTCGGCAAGCCTGGAATGCTCGAGAGTACGTCCCTTGGGAAGGTTGCTCTGGCTCACTTCTTCTGGAGCGCGCCAAGTGCCATGTTGTACGGCTATGTATTCGCGATGTGCAGCGAGCGCTATCGTGCCGCCGTCAAATGCATCGTGCTCGTTTCCATCGTGGCCGTGTTCGCGTTGGCCTTGTCGAGCGGCGATTTCTCGAGAGGGGCTGCGATGATTGCCCAGGCCGTGTTCGGAATAGTGCCGCTGGGCTCGATCGCGACCAGCCAGCAAAAGATGGTCATCGGAGCGCCGCAGGAAATACTGTTCGGTCAAGCCGCCGTCCCGTCGAGTGTCACCCTTGCTGCGCTGGTGCTCATGATCGCCGCGATCTGCATACGCGACAGAATCGCCGCCGGGAAGGCGCGGGAGCACAAATAGAGAGGCTCTTCGATCGAGATGCAGCAGGCGTCTGCTGCATCTCGTTCCATCGCGGCAGCGGCGTTCGGCACGTTCACCGCGTGTCGGAGGTCACCCGCCACACGACATTGCCGACATCGTCGGCGATCAACAGCGCGCCTTCCTGGTCCTGTGCGAGCCCGACCGGTGCGCCGTAGAGCTTCTTCTCGTCGTCCGAATAGAAGCCGCTGACGAGCGTCTCGGGCGGGCCGACCGGCTTGCCTTGCTCGAACGCGACGTGGACGACGGCGTAGCCGCTCAGCGGCGAACGGTCCCAACTGCCATGCTCGGCGACGAAGGCGCCTTTCTGATATTTCTCCGGCAAGGCGTTCTTTTCGGAGAACCACAGGCCGAGCGCAGCGACATGCGAACCGAGCGCGTAGTCCGGCTTGATCGCCTTGGCGACGAGGTCGGGCCGTTGCGGCTCGACGCGGCTGTCGACGTTCGCGCCATAGTAGCTGTACGGCCATCCGTAGAAGCCGCCGTCCTGCAGCGAGGTCAGGTAGTCCGGTACGAGATCGGCACCGATCTCGTCGCGCTCGTTGGCGATCGCCCAGAGTTTGCCGCTCTGCGGTTCCCAGCCAAGGCCGGTCGGATTGCGCACGCCCGAGGCGAAGATGCGGCTGCCGCGCGTGGCGACGTCGAGTTCGAGCACGACCGCACGCCGGTACTCGACCTCCAGGCCGTTTTCGCTGACATTGCTGTTCGAACCGACGCCGACATACAGCTTGCTACCGTCCGGGCTCGCCAGCAGCGCCTTGGTCCAGTGATGGTTGACGGTACCGGGCAGATCGGAAAACTCGACGCCCGGTTCCGCGATCCGGATGGCTCCGGATTGATAGGGGAACTTCACGATGTTGTCGGTGTTGGCGACGTAGAGCGAGTCGCCGATCAGCTGCACGCCGAACGGCGAGTGCAGATGCTCGACGAAGACATGCTTCTCCCACTCGCCGCCCGCGCTGCCGGCCTTGCGCAGCAAGGTGATGCGGTTGCCGCCCTTGCCGCCTTTGCCGGAAAGGTTTTTCACCTTGCCGGCAATGAACTGCTTCGGTGTCGTCACCGCTTCGCTGCCGGGGCCGTTGGATTCGACGACGAGCACGTCGCCGTTGGGCAGGACATAAAGTTGGCGCGGATGCATGAGGTCGCCGGCAATCTTCTCGATCTTGAGGCCGGCCGCGACCTTGGGCATCTGCCCCTGCGCCCAGCCGACGCCGTCCGGCACCTGCATCGGCGGAACGAGGAAGTTCTGCGCTTTCGGCAACGGCGGCTCGCTGCCCGATTGCTGCACGGGTTCGAGCGAAGCTTTTTCATTGCAGCCGCCTGTGAGGGCTGCCAGAGCGAGTGCCAGCGTGCTCCGAAGAAAGATCTTGTTCATGCGCGTGCTCCCGAGGCGGCTCGCTGAGCGGCGATGGCGATGTGGCTGATGGCGAGCAGCGCGACGGTGCAGGTCGACAGCCACACGCCGGCCGGGACCACTGCGTAGGCATCGCGGCTGTGCACGAACGCATTGACGATGGCCGCGACGATCGCGAACAGGTTGAGCCAGAAGTCGAGCTTGTCGGTGCGCGTGGCGATGCGCCGCGAAGTGATCCAGACCTGCACCAGGTTGACCAGGCGCGGCACGATCGCGAACAGCAAGCCGAATGTGATGAGCCAGGCGGCGCCCTTGCCCCACAGCATCACGGCACTGCGCGCATAGACGATGTCGAAGATCAGCGCCGCGACGAAACATCCGAACGGGATCGGGTTGAGCAGGCCGTAGAGGCCTTCGGCAACGATGGAGCGGCGCGGTCCGGCGGGAAAGCTCATGGGATGGCTCCTCATTGGAGGGGACGAGGCGAAGCGCGGACCCGAAGTCTTCGCAGACACGTGAAGTTATCGAGCTCCGTCCGCGCGGACGGCCGCACCCGCACGGGTGGAGTCTTGCGCAAAGTATGTCGGCTGCGGATGTCGTCGTGTACACAATGACGCAAAATTCATTTCGGGTCCAAGAGCGGGGCCGATCCGCTCTTCCCCCGGCGCGCCGAGCGTGGACTTTCCTTCTCAAGGCGGAGCAAAGCCGTCGAACGGACGTGCCGCCGCGGTTGGGAGTCCGACTGCGGAAATCCGCCAAGCTCCTCGAACCGCCTACGCTACGACAGGATCTCGATATAGCCATCCGTCCCGTTGACGCGAATCCGCTGCCCGTCGCGGATCAGCCGCGTCGCGTGTTCGACGCCCACGATCGCAGGCAAGCCGTACTCTCGTGCGATGACGGCGCCATGGGTCATGAGCCCGCCGACTTCGGTCACCAAGCCTTTGATCGTGACGAACAGAGGCGTCCAGCTGGGGTCGGTGCAGGCGGTGACCAGGATGTCGTCCGCGTCGAGATCGGCCTGTTCCATGTCGAGGACGATGCGGGCGCGCCCTTCGACGGTTCCGGTGGACACCGGCAAACCGACCAGCGCGCCGGCCGGAAGATCACCACGCCGGTACGCGCCGGCGATGCGCTCGCCTTCCGACGTGAGCACGCGCGGCGGCGTGAGCGCCTGGTATGACACGAACGCGTCCTTGCGCTGGCCGATGAGCCGCTCGTCCACGCGCTGCGTGCGCACGACGTCGTGCAACTCGTGGAACGTGAGATAGAAGATGTCGTCCTTCTCGCCCAGCACGCCGGCTTCCGCGAGGCGTTCGGCTTCTTCCATCAGGGCCTGCTTGTAGATGAAGTAGCGGCAGATCAGGGCGTACTTCGGATACTCGCGGTAACCGGCGAAGGTGCGGACGCGCTCGATCATCCGCCGAGTCTCTTCGGCCTTGCTCTCTCCGTCCGGCAGCGTGCGCAGGCGTTGCAGGATCGCGCGCTCCTGGTCGACGGCGTCTTGCCGGCCTCGTTCGAAGCGCCGCCCGGCTTCACCCGGCTCGAAGTTCCGGATGTGGCCGAGGATGATCGGCACCAGCGTGCTCGGGCGTTCGCTCCAGCGTGCCGATGTGATGTCGATCTCGCCGGCGCAACGCATGCCGTAGCGGTCGAGCCACGCGAGAATGGTGTCTCGCACCTCGCTCCCGCCCGCGACCCCGGGCAGCGCATCGAGGAAATCCTCGCGCTCGACCTGCTGCAGGAATGCGACCACCTGAGCATGCGGACGGATGACATCTGCGACGTCGAGCAGCGCCAATCCCATTTCCGAGGTGACGTTGCCGGGTGCGGAACGCGTGAGCGTGTCGGCCGGGTTCTTTTCGCCGAGCCACGCCTGCAGCCGCTCGTTGAGCCACCACGCGGCCTGCATGCCCGCCATGATCGCCTGGTGGCTCTCGGGATCGAACACGTTCCGTTTCATCTCGGGGATGTCGGCCAGGATGAATTCGAACAGCGCCGGGCCACACTTGCCCTCGATGTCGCGCTTCAAGGCCGCGATCGAAGCCTGTCTTCGCGCGATCAGCGCCTCGATGATGGCCGGATCGGTTTCGATCGTGGAAGGCGCGTAGCGCGGCGGCGCCGCGCCATCAGCGTCGTCCGGCAGCGGCCGGATGAAGTCGCGCGCGAGAACGGTCTCCAGCGCATCCTTGAACAGCGGATCGGATTTCGCCAGCAGTTCCATCAGGTCGGCGCGGCTCGCAGGCGACGCCAGGCGGCGAGTCGCGTCGACGAACAATCGGCCGCCGGCCTCGTGCATGCCCGATGTCGTCAGCTGCCACACGGAGATTCCAAGCGGCCGCAGCGGGGCGGTCATCATCTGCTGATGACCGACGGAGAGATAGACATGGTTTTCTCCATCGTCGGACGCGGGAATCGGGAACAGTGTCGTGATCGGCCGGCTCTGCACGATGTGGAAGTCGTCGTCCGCCAGGCACCATTCGATGTCTTGCGGACTGCCGAAGCGCGCTTCGATCCGTCGTCCGAGCTGCGCGATCCGGATGGCCTGCGCATCGGTCAGCGCCGGCTGCGCCTGGCGCCCCGGTGCGATGGCCTGCTCGCGGGTGCCGCCCGATGGCGAGGCGAGGAGGGCAAGCGGCTTGGCCGCGATCTTGCGAGTCACGACGGCGCCGTCCCGCACGGTGTAGATATCGGCATTGACGATGCCGGAGACGAGCGCTTCGCCGAGACCGAAACAGGCTTCCACGGAGGCGATCTTGCGGTTGCCGGTGACAGGGTCGGCCGTGAACAGGAGGCCGGCGGCCTGCGGGAAGACCATCTGCTGCACGACCACGGCCATGCGGACCTTGCGTTGGTCGAAGCCGTTGCGCAGGCGGTAGGTCACCGCCCGCTCGGTGAAGAGCGAAGCCCAGCACCGGCGGATGTGTTCGAGGATCGCTGCCGGTCCGCTGATGTTGAGGTAGGTGTCCTGCTGGCCTGCGAACGACGCGTTCGGCAAGTCCTCCGCCGTCGCGCTGGAGCGGACGGCGCAGGCGGCGTGCTCGCCGAGCCGCGCGAGCGCACGCGTGATCGCTGCCGCGAGATCTTCGGGGATGGTGACGCCTTCGAGGGCCTGGCGAATCTCCGCGGCGAGCGCACGGATCGCCGTGCGGTCATCCGGCGCCACGCGCGAGAGCCGGTCGAGCCGATCGTCGAGCGACGAGGCTTGCCCGGCAATCCGCCGATAGGCATCGGTCGTCACGCAGAAGCCGGCAGGCACGCGGATGCCTTCGATCTGCGAAAGCGCTCCGAGATGCGCGCCCTTGCCGCCCGCGAGCGCGACCTGCGTGCGGTCGATCTCCTGCAAATCCACGACGTACGGATTCATCGGCGCGGCCCCTTCATGCTGAGGGTCGCTGGCCCCTCGACATCGGGCCGGATGGGGCCTCTGCTGGCGATCGCCACGCCAGGGGGTTCGATGTGGCCGCCCGGTGCGCACTTCAACGAAAGGTTCATTCGGCGACTCCCAATGACGCAGGCCCTGCTGCAGAGGCCGGCGATTGGGCGCCAGGAACCGGGGCTTGCCGCAAGTCCCGGGTCTGGTAGGATATTGAAACGGGAAAGGCGGGTTCGCCTTTCCCGTTTTTTTTGCGCGATCGAAACGAAACGGCGCCGTGGCATTTTGTTGCCGGGGCGCCGGAACGAGGAGAGCGTTTCGGCTCCGACCGAATGCGCCGCTGCCGGTTTTCTCAGGCGCAGTTGGCAGCGTGGCCGCCGCGCCCCGCGCCGCCGGACTTGCCGAGCAGGCGCTTGTCGGTGATCGACATGCCCTTGCAGGTGACGATCGCGAAGTACACGGTCTGTCCGGCGACGATCTCGATTTCGGGCGGCTGCACCTTGCCGTCGGCGATCATCACGAGCGCCGCCTTCGACAATCGCTGCTGCCATTGCGCGAGGTCGTCGCGCGAAGCGCAGGACACTTCCTTCACGTGGACGACGCCGCCGAGCTTGGAGCCGTGCGCATCGGCCCATGCATACGAGCCGGGCGTGCCGAAGGCATGCGTGAAGCCGCACTCGTTGACCATGCGTGCGCTCGCGAAGAATTCCTGGTCGCCGACGATTTCGTAGGGCGGCGCGGCCGGGTCGGGGCAGTTCCACAGGACGATGTCGCCGACTTCGATCTCGAGCTCGTCCGAGCCGCTGGAGAAGCGGCCCTTCTTCCAGCGCAACTGCACGGTGTGCTGACTCATCTTGCTGCCGTTCTTGCCTTCGCCTTTGCGCGGGCCGACCTTGATCGTGCAAGGCTCCCGGCTCTCCAGGCCCTGCTCCTGGCGCGACAGCACGTGATAGCGGTACGTGCCTTCGCGCATGAAGCGCTGGCCGTAGCAATCGATGTAGCGCAACGCGCGGCTGTCGAACAGGTCGGTGGAAGCGTTCATGGCGGTTCTCCCTGCAGCGGCGTTCATGGCGAAATATCGACGGACAGCACGAGCTCGTCCTCGTCGCTGTGCTGGATCTGCGCGCTCACCGCATCGAGTTCGATGAAGACGTCGGGATCGACCGGGCCGCTGGCCGGCAGGAACTTGAAATGCTTGTCCTGCTGGTAGACGGGAATCTTCAGGCCCGACAGGAACGGCGAGAGGATCGGCCCGAGGAAGCCGGTGAGCCCGGCGACGCCGATCGCCGCGAGGATCAGGTCGACGGCGACGGCGAGGAACGGGCCGATGAACGGAATGGCGAGCAGCAGCGGCGTGATCGCCGCGCCGATCAGCACGAGGATGCCCGCCGTCGCCGGACCGAACTGCAGCTGCGAAAGATTCTGCACCAAGATCTGGACTTTCCATTGGCCGCCCGACAGCGACACGTCGATGCCGAAGTCGGCCGTGGCTTCGACGAAGTCGCCGAACGGCACCGACACGCCGATCGTCGGCCAGCTCACGCAGATCTTCGGCGTGCACACGTGGCCGACGCAGGGGATGTCGACGCAGACCTGCGGCAGGCAGAAGTGCGGCAGGAAGTCGTTGAGGTCGATGCCGAACGACAGCGTCATCTGCCAGTTGAAGCGAAGGTGCTCGATACGCACAGTCGACGGCGCGATGAGGTCGACCGTGCCGCCGGCAAACGTGCCTTGCACCGAGTAGCCCGCCGTGAACGGGCCGAGCGAACCGCTGCCGCTCTTGCTCAGCGTCGGAATGCTCGCGAGGGCGTCGCCGAGCAGGGTGTTGGCGCCGCCTTCGTCGATCGCGGCGAGGATCGTGGCCATGGTCGTGTCTCCTGTGGCTAGACGTTGCCGAACGCCTGGATGTGGTTGTGCTCGATCTCCGGTCCTTCGGTGACGATCAGTTCGAAGGCGCCGGCGCGCAGCGCCTTCAGCGGCAGCTCGATCCTCGAGAGGATGCCGTCGAGGATCATCTTGATGACGCACTCGAGCACCGTTTCCAGCGAATCGGGCTGGATGTCGACCAGCTCGACGCTGTCCACGCGCAGGCGCACGGCA